>ERZ780039.5-NODE-5-length-60258-cov-29.034_pt1 | contig 60258 bp, 44 predicted proteins | sample MGYA00511853_ERZ780039 | MGnify/ENA primary metagenome ERZ780039 (study PRJEB29588, sample SAMEA2152768) | human gut metagenome | biome: human gut; feature: human-associated habitat; material: faeces | place: Denmark | collected 2008/2010 ...
CATTTTTGCAACAAAAAAGAGGATTTCCTGCTTTTTTGAGAAGTAGGAAATCCATCAATTTTTATCGATTTTCGGTCTTTTTCACCCGTTTTTCTTACTTAGCAACACCACAGTCTCAACATGATGCGAAGTAGGGAACATATCTACACCTTGTACTGAAATGATTGAATAATCATTCTTCAATAGATTTAAATCCCTAGCTAATGTAGCAGGGTCACAAGATATGTACGCTACTTTTTCAGGACCGTTTTTTATCAAGGCTTTAATGAACTCTGGCGTTGTTCCTTTTCTTGGAGGATCTAAGACTATACAATCGAAATGCTCATCAGTTCTTTGAAGATATTCAGTAGCATCATCTAAATGAAAGTTAATGTTACTTATATGGTTGTTTTTAGCATTTATCAAAGCATCTTCATAAGAGCTGCTCTCTATTTCTACACCGACAACCCTCTTAGCTTTGTCAGCCATACAAATTCCAATTGTACCAGTTCCGCAATATGCATCTAATATAGTTTCTGTTCCGTTTAGATTAAGGCCTTCGATTGCTTTTCCATAGAGTTGATCTAAAAGAGATGGATTCGTTTGATAGAAGGATTTGGCTGATATGATAAATGTCTTTCCGAGAATCGAATCTTTTATATGGCCATCGCCATATACGACTTTATCTAGCATTCCTAGAATGACATTTGTTCTTCTCTTGTTTAAATTCAGTGTTATCGATTTAACTTCAGGACATATATCTATCAAATCTTTTACTATGTTATCGAGATTTGGAATTTCAAAACTTGTGACGACTAATGTGACTAAAGCTTCTTGGTAGTTGTAGGAAGTTCTGATCAATATATGACGTAATAGTCCTACTTGTGAATCTTCATCATAAGCCTGAATATTATATTTGTTCAATATGGTTAAAAGGTTGGTCAAAACTATATCGGATAATTTGCTTTCGATTGGACAATGCTCCATTTCTACTAGCTTATGGGTGTTGATTCTATAATATCCACTGACTATTTTTTTCTCTTTAGCAGAATACTTTACAGGTCTTTGTATTTTGTTTCTAAATCCATCTTTTAAAGGACAAGGAATTGTTGGCTTTACTTCGATATCGAGATGGGTGAACTTCTTTATAAGATTTCTTATGTTTTCTTGTTTATAGATAAGCCTTTTTTCGTATCTTAAATGACCTAAATCTGATATTCCTGTCTCTGTCAATTCGAAAGGACATTTGACTCTATCAGGGCTTTTTTTAGTGACTTTGATCGTGTCACCAAAAGCAACTTTTCCTTTGACAGCTCTAAGCTGTACTTCACCTTCCTCACCAGGAAGGAGTCCTCTAGCGAAAAGAATGTTATCTTTATCCTTGCATACACCTTGCCCTAAATCATCCAATCCTGTACATTTGGCACTAACAATAGGAAGGTTTTTATATATAGTTTTTTCACTCATTTTAAATAGTCCTTTTAGTTTTTATCATCCATAGAGTCACTCAGCTTATCGAAGGCTTCACCATCATCCACACTCTTGTTTTCAGCTCTTGTTCTCGAATGTGGATCCTTGACACTACCTTCGTCGTTTAAGACATCTATTCCATATAGATTCTTAAATCTTTGGCATTGATCATCACACATTTCTTTGGCATAAGAGATTAGTTGAAGAACTAATCCCTTTGTGTTTGGATTGGCCGAGAATACTTCGTCCATATATGACATGAAGATTCCTGTGACTCTCAGCACCAACTGATATAATGCGACAGTTGATAAGTCAAAGAAGAATTGATCGTTTGAATAGAAGAAAACAGGTGAGGAATGTGTGACTTCGCTGGCTGTTTCGTACCATTCGGAATATTTTGAAAGTCCGGCTAAGAATTCTATTCCATCCCTGAAGTTCAATTTAAAATCATGTAATTGGTTGTGATCCCATGACATCAATTCAGCACGATATTTTTCAAATAAAGGATAGTCCTCAGATTCGATAGATGGACCTCTAATGATTTTAAAGGATCCTTCTTTTCCATTTGAATCACGAATAGAGACAGCGTATTTTTCAAATAGCTTTCCTTTCTCTTCCAGTGTTTTGTATTCTGGGGTTTGATAAAGCCATCCGTATTCGATGAACTTCTTCATATCTTTACTCTTCAATCCGTGAGACTTTAAATCAGCTTTTAAGGCTATGAATATTTCGTCTGTTCTCTCTTTGGATTGTATAGATCCTCTAAAGGCGTTATCGTAGATGATATGTTGGACATATTCATCCTGCATAGGCTTTCCATCTTTGACTAGGATTGCAAGGATGCATTCTGCTTCATGCAATGTTCTCCACGATACATATGCATCACTAGCTAAACCTTGCGATAACATTTTTAAAGTTCCATTTGATTTTGAGAAAATCCTTCCGAACAAATCGTTGATTAAAGTCTTCTGAGGATTGTTTTGTATGAAAGGAAAATTGAGATTTATAAGCTCAGTAATCAAGGCTTTTAAAGCAGTGTTGACTGGTGAATAAGGGCTCAAAGAAGATATTTTAAGTTGACCTTTTCTAACTCCTCTTACCAATAGCAAGAATTTAACAGCAACTTTATTTGATAGTGAAACGATCAAAGAATGGTCTTTTACTATTTCTTTTTTGTTCTTGTTATCTCTTACTGCAAACCACCATTCACCATACGAATAGTTTATTAAATCGAAGACCAATGAGTATAAGGAAGAATTCTTTGGGAGATTACCTGTCTGTTTTAAGATATCTAGTGTGTTCTTTAAAACAGCTAATGTTCCATCCCTATCAGCTTCCGGAATTCTTTCGTTGAAGTACTCTTCAAAAATCTGAGCTGGATAAGATCCTAAATTGTCTTTAACTAATTGATTTATGTTTGTTTCCATAGCTTCTTTCTCCTAACTTAATAAACTTAACATGGCTTTGTAGGCTTCGATTATACACAATCCAATATTATAACCGCCACATGGTAATGGTATATCTAGCATTTCACCTAAAGTATAGATATTTTTATGTTTAATTAGATTCATGTTTTTTGTATTGATTTCAGAGAAATCGATACCGCCTTTGGATACTTGTGAGAACTTAAAAGGATATAAACCTTGGATTTGGAATGATAGATCACTAGCTTCATTATTCAAAGTCTTACTATCTTCTTTAGATTTTTTAACTATATATTCACTCAATTGTTTTGGATATGCATAATAGATATTATTCATATCTACTTCTATCTTAGAATTGGAATGTTTAGTTAAATCCAAATGAATAGAATATGAATTCAATTCATTTGGATTTAATCTAATCGATGCATTGAAGATACATATTCCAGATAATCCATCAGGTTTGAATAATATCTCGCCTTCTTCTTTATAAATTAAATCATCCTTTTTATAAAGAGACATGATGCATTTAGCTCTTATTCCATCTAAGGCTTTAAGTCCTTTTTCTTTTACTTTTATAGGACAAATAGCGGGGGTATATTCGATATGTTTTAAATTTAAGGATTTCAAAATAGACCAATCAAAAGGTGGATATGCTAATGAATTACCACCGAATGAAAGACATACTTTATCGAATGAGTATTTCTTTATGTCATTATTTTCATCGATAGTTTTAAAAGAAATAGATTCATCTTTGTTTTCAAATACATCAATTACTTTCTCATGAATTATTTGTACTTTGTACTGTTGGATTTTATCCATCATAGAATCATATAAAGCAGATGATTTGTTCGCAAAAGGATATATGAGATTTCCTTGATTGAAATAAGGACAATTTGTTATTTTGATGAACTCATTAAAAGCATCTAATCCTATCGATCCTTCCACGATACTTTTTGCTTTGTGAAAGATTGGGTCTTCCAAGTTCGATGGGGTGAAATAGTCTGTATTGAAGAAGTTTGATCGTCCGTTTCCAGATATAAGAATTCTAGAAGCCACTTTTTTTGAGCCATCAAAAATCGAGACTTCAAAACTAGGATCTCTATTTTTTATGAATAGAGCTAAAGAGACTCCGGCTACTCCACCACCTAAGATGGCAATTTTATGTTTAGAATACTTTGACACGGGAATTGTCCACTTCTTTATCTATAGTTTTTTCGCCATGTCCTATAGCTATAGATTCTAATATTTCGTATTTGCTATCTAATCTAAGCTTCTCTTGGAACTTAGAAAAGTCTTTATTTTCTGCTAAATCTTTAGCAGCATGAATCCAACAAGATTGAAGTCCTAAGTTTGTAGCTTTGAGCAACATGTTTTCCATAGCAGCACCAACATCCAAAAGATATAAGGATTCGATTTCTTTGTTTCTAAATACAAGGATTATGTGCTTTGCACCATAATATCTATCCATTCCAAATTTATTCTTTGCAATCGACAAATATTCTTCCGCATATTCGTTCGTCAATCCAACAAACATCAATTCTTTTTTACCCATTCCGCTTGGAGCTAATGTACCAGCTTCTAATATTTGTTGCATGTCCTCCTTGGATACACCTTCTTCAGTGTATTCTCTAGTAGATCTTCTAGCTTTGAGAACATCATTGAAACTATCAATCATATCTATTCCTTCTTTCATCTTATATATTTTACCTTATTTTTGGGAATAAAAAGACCCGCATTGTTTTGAAATGCGGGTATATGACATGGAAACTCGAATTACTTTTTGAGTTTGAGATCCTTGATAAGGGCTTGATATCCCTCATAGTCGGTTCTCTTGAGATAGGTGAGAAGCTTGGTACGCTTTGCGACGTGAATTGTCAAAGAACGCTTTGCACAATAGTCGTGAGTGTTGGCCAAAAGGTGAGCAGTGAGATCTGCAATCTCTTTGGTCAAAAGAGCGATTTGGACTTTGGTGTTACCAGTGTCCTTCTCGTCTTTTCCGTACTTCTTGGTAAGTTCGACAATTTCTTCTTTTGCTAATGCCATAATAGTTTTCCTCCTTGGAATTTTAGCTCGACCATGCCCATGAGAAAAACCGAGGAATGATTATCTCTCGGACAGGTTGCAATAAGGTATTTTACTCCAATGTTTTTTAAATAACAAGTCAAATGATATTTTTGATTTGATCTCTGATCCTTCACCAGATAAAATACTGTTTTATAAGAGGTGAGTCAGCAATGAAAAATATTCATGTATCGGCAGCTATAATAATGAAAGATAATAAAATCTTTGTGACGCAAAGAGGATATGGGGAATTTAAAGATTGGTGGGAATTTCCAGGCGGAAAAATAGAAGAAGGTGAAACTCCTGAAGAATGTTTAAAAAGAGAGATTAAAGAAGAATTGAAAGCAGATATAAACATAGATAAATATTTATGTACTGTAGAATACGATTATCCGAATTTTCATTTGAAGATGGAGTGTTTTATCTGTTCTTTGATAGATGGCCACTTAGAATTAGTTGAGGCTGAAGATGCTAAATTCATAACCAAAGATCAACTAGATAATATCGATTTTTTACCAGCTGATTTACTCGTTGTAAAAGAATTGAAGAAATCCATCTAAAAGATTTCTTCCAATCTGTATTTAAAGATTTGATGATACATAAAATCATTCAGTTCAGATTGTTTCTTATTAAATCACGAAGTATTTATAAAGATATTCTGGAATAGGATTGTCCATCCTCAATTCAAACTTGACCACGTTTGTTTTCTTTCCTGATTCAGTAGTGTTTTTCGAATCGAAACATTTTTGTATTTTTGTGTTTCCTAGATAGTAGAAAGAACGTTTGTTTAAACCATCTTTGTTATCTGGACTTTCTCTCTGTACGAACAACATTATTTGGCCGTTGTTCTTAGCTACGCTCAACAAGTCTTTTATTTCTTGTGATTCAGTCGTTCTATCATGCCTTGAATCCCAACAAAAGATATTTTTATTTTCGAAGTAATCGGAGTAATTGATTTGTGATTCCTTATCCAAATGTTTGTTGTAGGTTACAAATATAGGGACAATATTTAGATCTTTGAAGATTCTATATCCATATATCGTGCTTTCTTGGTTCTTAGTTAGATTGATTAGACGAGAAACATCTTTTCTAGAATATCTTTCATATAGAACAAAATTATTATTTCCAGTGACATTAGAGAAATATTTCTTGTTTGAATAGATTGAATAATCAATTATTTCATTTATAAACTTATTGAAAGTTTCATTTGAAAGATGTTGTTTGAATTTATCAGATAGTTGAATCTTATCATTTTTTATTGCAATAGTCGAATAAGCTAAAGATCCCTTAGCTGATAAAAATGACGTATCTAGTACTGATATCACTGAATTTCTAGTTTTTTCATCATATATTTGATTTACAGGTAATCGCTTTATGAATTCTTCTTCATTTCCACCTTCAATCAAAGTTTTGAGGAGAAGACCTTCATGAATTCTTAATCCGTTACCAAAGCTATTAGATAGATATTTAATCTCATCCCTATCTTCTTGGCTTAATATATCAAATGATCCTATTTCTTCTTTCGATAAGAAATCATAGTAAGTCTGTTTGAATAAATCTAAGAAAACTCTGCCTGTCAAATCTCCATTTTCATCATATTCAATTAAAGTTGGAATGCGGCCTAACTTGTTTTTAATAGCTATATATTGCTCTTTAATTCTTCTACTATCAGAATCTCTCGCCTTATCGCTTATTTCGACTATTGTCTTCATTGTTATAGGGTCGAAGTCTATAATGCTTCCGCCTGGAAGCATTATGTTTGTCGTTTTAGATGCGTCTCGACCACCACCATTAGACTGATATTCTTCTCCATTATTCTTTGAAGAGAACGAATCTGTAATCATGAAATCATTCTTATAATTTCCAATGAAGTCGATTACAGTCAAATAATCCTTGCCTTCAAATTTTCTTAGACCTCTACCCAATTGCTGGAGAAATATAATTGTAGATTGTGTAGGTCTTAAAAGAATAATTTGATTCACTGAAGGAATATCGACTCCTTCGTTGAAGATGTCGACTGTTAAAATCATATCTAAATATGGATTATTAGTATTGTTTTCTTCCAACAGCTTTATATACTTTTCCCTATCTTCATTTGAACTGCTTCCTGATAGGAAAATCGTTTTGAGCCCACGATTATTCAGCTTCTTTGATAATTCTATCCCTTCCTCAATCTTTGATACAAACATCAAAGTTTTGATTCTACTTCCAGATGATCCGTAATATTTTCTATTGTTGATTATATTGTCTATTCTATCATCGCATGTAAGCTGGTCGAATGTTGCATCATCGCTCAATTGTTTCCCATTTATAAGGATATCCGATATTCCAAAATAATAAAAAGGAACTAACATTTTTGATTCCAAAGCATTGTATAGTCTTATCTCATACAAGATATTATGATTGAAGAAATTATAAATATCGTATCCATCAGTTCTATCTGGTGTTGCAGACATTCCTAGAAGAAACTTCGGCTGAAAGTAGTTTAAAATGTTTTGATACATTCCTTCTTTTCCGATTCGATGACATTCATCGACTATAATTAAATCGAATTCATCTCTTGTGAATTCTTTCAAATGAAGATTCATCGTATTGACTGTAGAGAAAATATAATTCTTGTCTTTTATATCGTGATGCCCATTAGAGAATAAATCTGCTTTGATATCTTGGCCAAGAACATTTCTATATGTTTCTATAGCTTGTTTTAAGATCGTTTCCCTATGGGTTATAAACAACATTTTCTTTAAACCAATTTTATCTTTTATGGATTTAACACCGAATGCTGATGCATATGTTTTACCAGTTCCTGTCGCAGAAATTAAAAGACCTCTTTTATTACCTTTATCTATGGATTCATTAAGTTTGGTACAGAATGCTAATTGCATCGAATTAGGCTTGAATTCTTTCTTGATTTCTTTTGAATTCGATAATCTTATTTCTTTGAAAGATTCATATTCTTCTTCATATTTGTCGATTATTGTCTTTATGCTCAGCGAATGATCATTGCTCCAAAGTGTTTCGAATCTATTCAAAATCTCTTTTGCTATTTTTCCATCTTTCTTTGTGACTATAAGGCTATTCCATTCTTCGTTAGATGTTAATGCTGATCCTGTTAGGTTCGATGATCCGATTATTATTTTGTATGTGTCTTTGAATTTGAAAATATATCCTTTTGTATGGAATCCTGATGGTTCATCTTTTGTATATTTGTCATCAATCCATAATAGTTTTACCTCTACATTTGGCATTTCATCCAATTCTTTTAAGGCTTTAGGCTCTGTGAAATCCAAGTAATTACTAGTTAATATCCGGCCTTTCACATTTTTGTTTTGACATTCTTTTAAAGCTATTTTTAATGGACTTATTCCTGAATCACTGATAAAAGCTACAGAGAACATGAATTCATCGCAAGTCTTAAGGTTTTCAGCTAATACTTTAATGACTTGTTTTCTATCTAGTTTATTGTTTGAGTTATAAATGAATTCAGGTGAAAAATCAGAATCGATATCATCATTATCTTTTATATATGCGTTTATCAATGAAGAAACGAATAATTCATCAGTTTGTTCCATAAATATACCTTCTGATCTTATTTTATTGACTATATGAAAAATGACCAGATCTAGAAGTTATATTTTTGATCCTAGAATACGGTTTTTAATAAAAATCCGTTCGATTTTAATTCGAGCGGATAATGATCAAGTCAATTCTTCCATTGCCAGAGGCTGGAGTATATTTATCAACTTATCCATTACTTCAGCTTTTGTATTCATGCCTTTTATCTTCAAAGTCAGGACTACTTTTGTGCATCTAGTGTTTTCGTGCATAGCAGAACCGATATCTATGTCTTTGACGATGACATTCATTTCGTCCATGGCTGCTACAGCCTTTGACAAAGTCATTTCACCTTTAGTAACAAGATAGGCTAATCTATATGACTTTTTACGTGGATTTTTATCTTCCAATAGTTTTAGAGCACTTAAAACTATTAAAGCAATTAAAGCTCCTATTATCGCTACAGAAATATAGCCGACTCCACAGCACATTCCTATTGCAGCCACCACCCAAAGGGTAGCAGCTGTAGTCAATCCTTTGACGTTGATTCCATTTTGGATTATCGTTCCCGCACCTATAAAACCGATACCTGTAACTACTTGAGCAGCTACTCTTCCAGGATCTCCACTTCCAAAAGCATACTTTGAAACAATAGTGAATAAAGTAGATCCGACACCTACAAGCATATGAGTTCTTAAGCCTGCTGAATATCCATGCTTTTCTCTTTCTAGTCCTATCAGTCCAGTAAGTATTGCACTCATAACAATTACTATTAATGAATATAAGGTTATGTCCCAACCATTATTCCATATCGTCGCTATATCTTGAATGTATTTATCCATATTAGGAGAAACCTCCTTTCTATGAGTAAATTATAGTGTAAGCACTTACACAGATTCAATATTTTAATCAATAATTTTATTTGTTTTCAATTGATTTTACTTCTTTTTTCTTTAAAGAAGATATTACAAAGGACAATGCAAAAGATAAGGCTGCTGTTTCTATAAACAATATTGTAATCAACTCTACCACATAATTGCTGAATACATTTATCATAGTAATTGATGTTATAAATGCTGCTATACATAGAACTAAATTGATAGATTTGAAGGTGATTTCATACTTGTTGATAAAAGCCTCTACTATTTCAAATAAAGAAGGGATAGCAAAGAATACAACTTGGTACCAAATGCAATTGTATTTATTAGAATCTAGCATTACATAAAGAATTAGGACGATAATAAGACTGACATTGTTAACTGCTAGAATTCTATTTCCTTTGTCTTTCAATGCATCGAAGAAATCTTTTCCTTTTTTAAGATAAAGCCCATATTCTATTCCACCCCAAATCAGCAACACTAGGAATCCTATAAGGCATATCGCAATGTTAACAAAGTTAGTTGCGAAATGGAATGAATCAAATGTCACATAATAGTTGTTTCCGAGGTTTACATTTAATTTTGTTAACGAGAAACAAAAGGTCATAAAGGATAAGGCTATTCCAATTATGATGAATTCATAATTGAATAAGGCTATGACAATGCTTTTCCTATTTTTATAACGATTTAATTCTAGTAAGCTTAGGATTATTCCGATTAAAGTTGCAAATATAATGCAAATCAAACTGCCTGCTGTTGAATAACAGCAATACATTATAATGAAATAAAGCATGATTCCTAATCCTGTAATTCCTAAAGAAATAGATCTTAGGATAGGAAAGTTCAATGGTTTCTTTTCCTTGATTTGAATAGAAGTATTGACTGGCTCTTTGGCTTCTGTTTTATTTCTTTCACCATTTATGATTTTGTCTACGGTAACACCATAGAAATCAGATAAATCTTTTAAGCTTTGAAGAGAAGGATAACCTTCGCCACACTCCCATTTGGATACTGCTTTTACACTGACTTGCAATATATCGGCTAATTGCTGTTGAGTAATGTTCTTCTCTTTTCTTAGACTAACTAAGAAGTTTCCGGTTTTAATTTGATCCATGTTTTTATCTCCATTCGATAAGATTATAAGATTTCCATGAAAAATAGGGTATTCCATCTTTGTCCACGAAAAGTAGATAAGATATTTGTAAAGAAAATTTTAATAGTTATTACTTATTAAAAATAATGTATAGATGTTATAAATATAATATATATTAGTTTTTTAAGAATAAAAGAAATACATTGATATTTTGAATAACCAATTTTAATTTATAAATATAAATTTGGTCAAAAATAAAGTTTAAATATTAAAAAATAATTTTTAAAAGAATTATTTGATTGTTTTATAACATAAAGGTAGAGACTCATGTGTTTCTTTTAATAGATGTATGCCCAATTTTTTTTCATTAGCAAAGTGTTATTTGATTGAATTTCTGTAATCTAATTAAGAATTGTTGATTGAAAACAATGGGTAAAAAATGTAGCAATACTTAATTAGTACTTTAAATTTATATTTCTAGAAACAAAAATAGAAGTAAAATAATAAAAGGAGGATTAAGCAATATGATCACTACTGATATCAATGTTATTTGTCCTGATAATTTAAAGCTTTATTTAATTCAAAATAGAGTTTTTAACCATGCTCATTATTTCTCTAAGAAAGATGTGTTAGATAGTGCCTTTTATACTTATGAAAAAGAAGATGTCTTATCGTATGCTTTGAATAGAAATGTCTCATTTGCTATTGCAAAAAAGAATTTTGAAAGCTTCCATCTTCTTACTGATAATAAGAATTTTAGTGGTGATGAATCTATAACATTAATTAAATTGAGAGAACTTAGAGATAATGCTATTACTAATGGCTATTTGCATAAGCCTGATTATATGAATCAATATGCATTAAATTCTAGACCAGTAATTATTATCGGATATACTAAAAATGATTATGATTTGATTAGTGCTTTCAAATCATTAAATATTGATATCTCTAACTCTTTTAAAGAAGTAAAAGATTTTTTAAATGTTTATCATGATAATTTCATTGAAAAAGTAATTTTCTATGGTGAATCCTGGATTGAAGTTCTTGAGGGATTGAATTGGTTATGCTCAGAAGTATCAAATGATATAAAGGGTGGAAAAGTAGATTTTGCTGATTATCAAATTGTTTGTCCTAGTTCTTATTTCAGCATTGTAAAGAATACAGCTTCATTATTTAATTTACCTGTTTCTGTTCCTATCGATTGTGTGAGAAATATAAAAGAAGTTAAAGAGTTTATCAATGATGTAAAAGGTGGAATGTCTTTAGATGACTTAGCTATAAAAGCTAGTCTTATAAGAAATACGACAGCACAGTCAGCAATCATCAAAGTTTTATCTACTATCTATACATTAAAGAAAAAAAGAAATATAGATTTACCATTGAATTTACTTGTTGAATATTTGGAGAGTTCTTTATCTTCAGCAATCGACTTTGATGATGGAATCGAAGGAATAAGTGTGGTTGATAATTTAGTTGACTTAGTTCCTTCCAAACACCTACTAGTTCTAGGATTCTCTGATGCTTTAGTTTCAGTATCAAAGGATAATGGAATGATTGCTGATGCCTATAAGAGAAGATTTACTTATGAGCAACTATCTACTGAAGAGAATAAATCCAAAGAATTGATAATAAAAGACAATCTTTCGCTTTCTCAAAATGTGAGGATGTCGAGAGCGGCTAATGATTGTTTTAAGGAATATCCAAAAGTATTTTTCTTAAAGGGATCTGATTGGATATCGGAAATAGATAACTCAATTAATGAATATGATTCTTACGGCTCTGTTATTGGAGAAGGAAGAAAGGACTTAAGTTTTTATCATTCTATTCTTCATAACAGATATGATTCTGTTAGATATGAAGATGATATGGCTGAAGCAATTTCTAAGAATGCTAAGGAAAGTGCAAATGTTTATTGCTCTTACGATAACGATTTCGATAGTGATGAAGAAACTCAAGAGTATTTTAGAAATTATTTTGAGGAGAACTCTAAAATCGAATTGTCCCATACATCCTTAGATTGTTATATGAATAATCCTTTCTCCTATTATTGTAAAAATATTTTAAAGCTGAAGGGATCATCGAACTTTACAAATATAGCGGGTCAATTGATTCATGCTCATGCAGAGGAAAGAGACTTGTTTGATTTTGACAAAACTGTCGATAATCTTCTAAATGATGCCAGACATCCAATTCCTGAGATCTTTTGTGGAATGAATAGAAATCAATTAATATATTTTTTAAAGAATGCTGATTTGAATTTTACCGGTCATGATTTAGGAATATTAAAAAAGTTTGAAGAAACATGTGGATGGGAGCAAATTAGACCTGAAGAAGGTGATGAATTTACTGCTACTATCGACATGCCTATGAATTCATCTATTAGAGTTTTCTATGATCAAGTATATAGAAGCGATAATGATTATGTATTGGTGGATTATAAAACTTCTAGTTCTACCACCTATTATGTCGATAGAACTAACTCCCTTTTGGGTAGGATGCTTCAACTTCCTTTGTATTCGGTAGTTTTTGATAGAGTCATGAAGGCAAATGGAATGAAAACAGGAGACTTAATAGGATCTTATATATGTAGGATTCCTTACTCTGCTCCCTATGATTTGGACTATAGTGGAATAATCACTGGATATTCATTCAAAAATGAATATCTTCCTATCAAGGAAGATTTCCAAGGGGCTTTTGGAATCGATAATGTATCTAAAAATACGGATTTTATAAAAAATTTATCTGATGAAAAAGTAATGCTAACTTCGAAAAATGATATTTCTAAAGAAGGTGTTAAATACAATCTTATCTGTAAGATTCAAGATTTCATCACAAAAGATTTGACATTTGGTGCAAAATCAGATTCTTTATATCCCAATGGAAGCCCATCTACAGATGGACTGGGTATTAACGATAGAATTAGATCGGCTACTCTGACTTCTTATTTTTATTGTCTTAAATACTTGAGAGAAGGAAGACTAACTGATAAGGACAATCCAAATAGAATTAAATGGTTTCCTGTATATCCAATTTATGTTTACTACAATGGCTCTAACAAGGCCATGGCAGAAGATGATTATCCAGACATTAGTTTTACAAGGCCATATCAAAAACATGAGATAGTCATTGCAGATTTTGATGAATCAACTCTATCAAGTGTGCATGGGGACTATGATGGTATGAAAATGCCTGATGGTGGTTTGATCGATGATGAAGTGAAAGATGATGCTATTGATGATGCTACTGAAGATAACAAAAAGGAGAATTGATGAAATGGGTTTGCTCAACGATAATGAATTAGCTGATTTTAATGAGTTCTTGATGAAAAAATATGGAACTTCACCCGATGGGTCTCATAACTCAAAGTTCGAAGCTATTACTACTTTCAATAAAAATATACTCCTTTCTGCTGGTGCTGGCTGTGGCAAGACCACAACTCTATCTTTAAGAGTCTTATATGGAATCTTGGTGAAGGATTTATCCGTATCAGATATGCTGATTTTGACTTTTACCAATAACGCAGCTAGAGAGATGAAAGATAGAATAAAGGATGATTTGAAAGAGTTTGCAACTAACAAAGAAAAATATCCATTCATCAACGAGGAAGCTAGCAAAAAGCTATTAGATGAAGCTGAAAAGGTTGATTCGGCTCAGATTTCTACATTTGACTCTTTCTCAAATGCTATAGTTAGAAAATATGCTGATAGATTAGGAGTATCTCCAACATTTACTATTTTGGATCAAACAGTAAATGACTATATGTTTTATAAAGCCGAAGATGAAATAATCAATGAGGAATTCAACAATCCAAATTCAAAGATTAGATCTTTTTTTGATAGGGATGTTTCAACTAATAGTGGATTACTTAAATCTATGATTGCCTCATTGGAAAAGATGAGACAGACTGAATCTAATGCAGAAGATATATTCGATAATTGGAAAGAAAATTATTTAAGTAATCAGGAAAAAATACAAAATAATGCAACTTTTTATTGTTTGAATTATTATGCTGAATATATGATGGCTCTTGGTGCTGTATTGGATCAGTTTAGACTTGATTATGTCGATGTTCAGGCTAATGATGAGGAAAACTCAGCAACGTTCTTTGAAAGAGCAGCAGTAAAGATTAGAAAAATCGGTAAGAAATATTACTATCTTGAATGCCAGGATTACTATTCTAAAGTCCAAAATATGATTCATGATATGGAAAACATTTCATTTCAAGGAAAGAAAAGCGGTCCTAAAGAAATCTTTAGGCCGATGGACCGTAGTTGGTGGAAGAATGAAGTTGTAAGTCAGTATGAAGGTGATGATCAAAAATTAGAATTATTGGAAAAGCAAAAGAAGTGTATTAAAGACTCCTATGATAATATCAAGAATTCTTTGATTCAGATTTTACCTACCGAAACCTCAGTTGCATTGATGGACAAGAATGCCGAATATATAGATTATGCAATTGAATTGAATAAGAAGATTCATCAAATAGTTCAAGAGCAAAAGAAAGAACATAACGCATATACATTCTTCGATGTCTCTTATATGTGTCTTAAGCTATTAAAAGAAAATTCTGATATTAGAGAAGAAGAAAAAAATAGAATTAAAACCATAATGGTCGATGAATATCAGGATTCTAATAATTCACAAGAAGAGCTTCTGATGTTGTTAGGAACTGATGAAGAACAATTGCTGGCAATGGATGATGACAATAAAGTATTCACTGTTAATTTCGTCGAGAACAGATTTAATAGAAATATCACTTTCATGGTCGGTGATGTCAAACAATCTATTTATGGATTTAGAAATGCTAAGCCGGATTTATTTATGAGTAAATATCAAAATCCAGAAGACAATAATTTTGAATTATTGACTATGACTGATAATTATCGTAGCGATAGTCAAGTCGTGGATGAGGTCAATAGCTTCTTTACTAGCAACATGACGTTACAAGTTGGAGGTGTAGATTATGCAAATGATATAAATCAACAAATCAAAGCATCAAACAAAACACTAAACCAAATCAGCTCGACTGATTTTAATGATTTAGGCTCTTATGATTATGATTTTGAAGATAAGGAACTTCCTATAAAAATTACTAATGGTCAGCTTAAGAAACACATAATTGCATTTGATATCGCCAAGAAAATTAAGTCTTGGGTCGAAAGTAAAAAAGTGATTGTCACCGAAAAGAGGGATGGTAGTAGACGTCCTGCCGAATATAGGGATTTCGCAATCTTAGTAAGAGCAAAGAATCAAGCTAATCCATATGTCAAAGCTTTTTCTAGTTTGAATATTCCTTGCACTTTGGACATCGACCAAGATTTTAAGATGAATACAGCGACTATGGTTTTAGAAAACTTGGTCAAGCTAGAGTATTATTTGACTGAAATGAAATCCGGTAGAAAACTCACCAATGATGAATTAGATTCATACAAGCATTGTATAGCTTCAGTAGAAAGAAGCTTTTTGCTCAACATAAAGGACATTCAGATAATTGAAGATGTTAAGAATTGTCTCTCGTTGGATGAAGCTAAAAGACCTTTAGTCTTGAAAATGCTCGATGAACTCAATGTTCCCGGCGAGTCCGAAATCAAATCGCCAAATCAAATCATCAAAGAAATCTTCTCAAAGTTTGATGTCTATTATAAGATTTCAACTTTGAACAATCCTGATGAAATACTTTCTTCTTATAATTTCTTCATCAGCGAAATCGATAATTTGTCTAGTATGGGATTCTCATATAATGAATTCATCGAATACTTCAAGGAATTGAGAGAAGGCGATTTGTCTGATACTCCACAGGAATTGAAACTTTATAAAGCCAGAGGTAATTCTATTTTGATCACCACTATTCATAAATCAAAAGGTATGGAATATCCTTTTGTCATAGTTCCTATGTCGAATAAAGGACCTAAATCTAAAGAAGAGAATGGAAGTCTTATCTTTGATGAAAAATATGGATTTATTCCTTCTTTTACTAAGGCGGATAGGGATTTTATTCGAGAGCAATGTCCAAGAGATAATTCCAAAAAGGATGCTAATGGAGAAGGAAAAATATGGAATCCCGATAAGAAAAATGAGTTCAATTTTGTTTTTCCTCAGCTTTTAGCTCACGAATTACAAAAAGCGAAAGATGATTTGAGCGAGCACTTACGTTTGGTCTATGTCGCTTTGACCAGAGCGAGATTAGCTAATGTTATGGTCTTTTCAAATAGCATTGCGATGAAGAGCAGACTTTACTATTCCACTAGACTTCTTCCTAAATCGTTTGAAGATTTTGGTGCTAGAGCTTCGCATAGCTTCATGAGACTTCAACATGGCGATTGTGCTCATTATTCTATGGAAGATATCATCAGCGATGTCGATAAATCTAATATTCCATATAAGCAAGAATTATTGGATTCAAATTCATTTTCTATTAGATTATGTGATCCGTTACCTGACTCGGTAACTAAGAATAAGCTCAACAATTTTGCTAGAGCTAGTAAGGCTGATTCAGTCTTTGCAGATAAGGATAATGAAAAATTTGGAACCAAGCTTCATTTAGAATTAGAAAACTTAGATTGGTCAAACTATCCTACATTGCCTAAATCAGATTTTATAAAGAATGAAAGAGAAAAGATGTTGATAGACAAGTTTATTCGATCAGACTTTATTTCTAATTTAGTTGGAAGACATCCACAGTTCTATCAAGAATTCGAGTTCATAGATCCTGTCTCGCATCATGAAGGAAGCATCGATTTAGCTATAGTAACCGATGATACATCGTATGTCATCGACTATAAAACTTCATCTACAGCTGATTTGGCATATAGAAGACAGGTGTCGATATATAGGAAGAACTTAGCTGAATTGTTGAATATAGACATTCACAAAATTGAATGTTACCTATATTCGATTATCGAAGGAAAGTTTGTTAAGGTTGATGTCGATGATGTCAAATAAAATATGATAAAAATGTGTTCCAAATCAAGGAACACATTTTTATTATTAGACTTTTTCTATATAGTAATAAGATGATTGGTAGTCTTGGAAATTGACGGTTACCGATTTAGTTGACTTACCTGAAATATATTGCTTTTGTGTTCTTTCCAAGTCCACTTGATTATATAGATCTGGACATTCTTCTTTTATATCTACTAAACTGTTAAAATCAAAAATGTGTGTACTGATTTCTACATTAGGAGTAGAAATCCACTGACTATCAAATGAATAATTAGTAGTCGTTGTGGTTTGAGTTTTTACGCTTAACCCGAGATTATCTTCTCCTATAGATAGGTAAGAATATACTTTATCAACTGTTGTCGTGCTCTGTCCGACAACCATCTTATCTGTAGTTATTTCCTTAGTCCAATAGTAATAATAACCGTTGTATAGAACACTATTGGAGTAGCGATCAGAGGAGGATCTATTTAATGTATAGTCTCTTTTAACATCATATGTAATAACGACATCGCTTGTAATTGAGACTGTAGTGTTAGTGTATCTAATATCGTTATTTTTTACGATTAAAACCTCACCTTTGTTTAGGTCAACATAATTTCTTGTCAAAGAATTGTTGCAGCTGAACAATGACACTGATGAGATTAAAACTAAAAATCCTTTCTTTTTGAATCCTTTCATTTTCATTTTCCTTTCATTAATAACACATTTTTATTTTATCTAGATTTGACTATAAATGAAAGAAAAACATTGTAAAATTATTGAATGTGTAAAATTTAGTGCTTATAAATAAAAAACTTGATGCGTTTAAACATCAAGTATATTGATCTATTTGGCGGGGGAACTAAGAATCGAACTCAGAACAACGGTTTTGGAGACCGTAGTTATACCATTTAACTATTCCCCCAAATAGGGTTTTAAAATTAGCTTTATCAAAGCCGTATTATTAAAACTCAAATTAAGGAAATAAACAAGATAAAAGATGAAAAATGATAAGGTTTTATTAAAAAAACACAGCTTTTGGCTGTGTTTAAGTCTTTAACTAGTTATTTTCCTTGGAATGACATGGCTATCTTTGAGACTATGCTCATATCAGCTTTTCCGGGATAGTTTGTCTTGAATTCCTTCATAACTGACTTTATCGATTTGTCAGGTAAGGCTTCGATGATTTTTCTGATTTCATCCTCGCTCATAAGTTGGGGCTTGAATTTGTTGACGACTTCGATTTGTTTTTTGATTGCAGCTGCTCTTTCAGGACGATTACCTTTCACATATACATCGAGCTCTTCTTCTAACTCTTTCAAAGTCTTAGTGACTACCTTTCCCATTTCAGCATCTGTGAAAGGCTTATTTTGACTCTTGCAAACGACTTGGGCATTTCTTGCTGCAGATATCAAAGCTCCGCAAGCATCCTTTGCTTCCTGATCATGAGCCTTATAAGCCTCCATGTTATAAGCCATGATTTCTTGAAATAATGATTTCTTTTCTTCAGCCATATATATGACCTCCACAAACATTTATTATACTCTTCTATCATTCAGTTGTTTATATTTTGAAAAGGCAAGAAAAAACGGCAGTTATCAGCTGCCGTTTCTCTATTTTAATTAGTTAGCCTTTTTTTCTTCTGCTGTTTTTTCGACTTTATCTTTCTTTTTGAATAAGAACACAGCCCATGTGATTCCAGCGGCACAAAGGACACCTACGACACAATCTAAAGCAATCAACCATTTTTCATAATCTGGCATTACACGAATGATCTTTGTCTTTGCTGAGACACCATTCATGGCATTGCTGTTTGCAACTGCATAAAGGATATTCTTTGTAGCTCTTCTAAGCAAGGTGCAATACATGTTGCTAGTCTCATAATCTTCAATCTTCCAAAGACTTGAATTGGTGCAGAGCATCAAATCAACTCCAGCATACAATGTAGGTCTTACATCTCCGATATAGTCTGTGTAGAAACTAGCTTGATCAGTGATGACCATTCCTTCGAAGTTCCATTCACCTCTTAGAATATCAGTCATCAATTCTTTAGAATGACCGACCCATCTGGTTCCTATTCTGTTCATAGCTGCCATAACTCCGTGTGGATGAGCTTCTTCGACAGTAATCTTGAAAGGCTCCAAATAAATTTCTCTTGCAGCTTGTTCATTCATGAATGTAGCTACTCCACCTCTGTTTGTCTCTTGATCATTGAAGGCGAAGTGTTTGATGTAGCAGTACAATCCTTTGGATTCAGCACCTTCTACCATGGCAGCACCGAATTGTCCACTTAAATAGCCATCTTCAGAGAAGTATTCAAAGTTTCTTCCAGAGAATTGACTACGATGGATGTTCATACTAGGTGCGTACCATCCACTGGTCTTAGTATAGATTCCATCTTCACCGACCAACTCACCCATTCTCTTTGCGATAGCTTTGTTCCAAGTTGAAGAGACGACACTTTCGACAGGATATCCGAAAGCACCTTTTCCACCGACCAATGTCGAAGAAATACCTGCGGATCCATCCTTATCGATTGTTCCAGGTTTTCCTATTGAGGCGACTGCACCAGTCTGGTAACCTCCAACACGAACAAGGTTATACATATCTTCTTTGCTCATTTGATTTAACAAGACTTCCCAATAAGGATCATCATAAGATCTTCCGTTCAAGTTGACCAAGGATAATTCACCATTTCCACTTATTAAATTGAAGTCTGGCATGGTGTAATTAGATTCATTATCAGTGATTGTCGGCACTTGCAAATCATTCAGCAATTCATTGCTGGCTTGAGCTTTTCTAGATTCATCTTCAACTTCGTAAGTCTTGGGGAATGAATCCACCCAATTTGAACGAGTCAAGTATTTCACACCCTTGTCGTAGTTAGTTAAATCAGCAAATGATAATTTGTTGTATACTGCTCCTCCAGACAATGATGTTGCATATGTTGTGCTATCGAAATCTTTTTGTTCATATGTATAAACAAATGATTGATTTCCATCATAATCCATTCCATCAGAGGTGTTCTTGCCTTTCTTAGCCAAGATGTTGTTCAAAGCATCATGAGCTGAGTCACCTAAAGCAAAGTAATAAGTTCCATTATCGACAATGTATGTTTGAGCTTTTTTATAATCATAGCTTGCCATTTCGCTCTTCTTCACACTTACTGTCAATGTTTCTGATTTATTAGGCTCGATTATACCTGTCTTTTCAAATCCGACCAATTCAATAGCTGATTTTTCGACGTTATTAGTTTTGTCGTAGTCTGTATATGGGCTTTGCATATAGATTTCTACAACATCTTTTGAGGCTAATCCACCAGTGTTCTTTACAGTAACTCTGAAGTCAAATGTATCAGTATTCTCTTTCACATTGAAATTGCTGTATTCGAAGTTTGTGTAGGACAATCCGTATCCGAATGGGAATTGAACCTCTTTTTTGTAGTCATAGTCTCCAGCATTTCCTTGATTTAGGACTTTGTCTTCATATCTAGTCTCATAATATCTGTATCCGACGTATATTCCTTCGGAATAATTCAAATACTTGCTAGTGTTACGGCTAGTTGCGTTGGTGAAGGTATAATCTCCGAAGTTTTTCATTGCAGGAGCTGATAAGGCATCGACTGCATATGTATCGACCAATCTTCCAGAAGGAACCAGGTCTCCTTTTATCATCTTAGGAATTGCATTGATACCCTTTTGTCCACCTGCTCCAACCCAAAGACAGGCATCGACACCTAAATCGTCGAGTTCATTCAATTCCATTGCATTCAATGTATTGAGAAGAACTACAACCTTTTTAAATCCCGAATCCTTAGCTAATTTGATTGTGTCAATTTCGTTTTGTGAAAGTTGGAGAGAGTGTTTTGAGCTATCTTCGACTGTCGTTAAGGCCAAATCGCTGTTTTCCATTCCGGTTCTACCGATTACGACGATTGCTAAATCGTTGTAATCGCTGAATGAATTCTTGATATCATCGGTGAAAATAGAAACAGGAGCTTCACCAACTTTATAAACATTTGAATTGGCTGCTCTTCTATAGGATGATCCTGCACCACTGCTATACAAATCCCAGACTGTGCTGTTTACTTTGAAATCGAGATTTTCGAAAGCTTGCTTTAAAGTTGGAGTACCTAGAGTTGAAATACTACCAGCACCACTTCCACCATAAAGGAAATCTACTGAAGTTGTTCCAAACAAAGTTATGTTCTTAGCAGTTGTAGCAGGAAGTGCGTAGTTTTTATTCATTAGAAGGACACTACCTTCGGATTGAATAGTCTCAGCATATTTGTTTTCTTCTCTGACTAGTTTTCTAGAGCTTGAAAATTCTGATTTATAGATATCTTCAACTTTCTCATCTGAATCGTTGTTGACAATCTTATAAGTGTCTTGACCTAAGTTTAAGGCGATGATAGGTTCGTATTTGAATGCATAGAAGTTGCCGATGGTGATTCCGACAGCCAAAGCAGCAGCGATTCCTGTTAAGCAAGAAGCTAATATAATTCTACCTTTTCTTTTCATTTTACTATTCTCCTATTTATTATGCTTCTGGTGTATATGTGATGGTGAATTGCATAGGCATTCCAACATTTAATTTCAATGTTAATGAATAAGTTCCGTCAGCATATGTTGTTTCTGTTGGATTCTCTTCGTCGGAGAATTTGAATGTATACACTTTATTTGCTTCATCGAATGAATAAGTTCCGTTTCTTTCTGGAACGGCGATTAAAGGACAAGAAGCCTGGGTCTTGAATGTCAAATCCTCATAACAAGTCAATGTTATATCGATGGTTGTCATTCCCATGACATCGAGGTTAGAAGCAGAGAATTCGAATGGCTCAAATCCCCATCCTTCTCCATCATAAGTGAAGTTATCAGCAGATCCACTGAATTTGACTTTAGTTTTTCCTACTGCACTTCCAAGGTTGACCTCATAGGTGAAGAAGAATTCTTTTGAGTCCTCGTTATACTTGACTTTCTTTTCAGTCCAATAGGCATCATCGAATGTCAAGATATATCCTTTTCCTTCAGTGAATGTCCATTCACCCCAAATATTTTCATATTCGGTGTTTAAGGTTTTAATGTAGAATTCGTTGTCAGCTTCCAAAATTCTTAATTCGAAATCATAATTCGTATCATTGATCGAACCAGATCCGTTTAATGTTTGAATTACCTTTTCTTCAGTTTGATTGCTGGTGTTATCGCTCGTACAGGATGACAGAGCAGATGCCATGCTCACACTGAGAATCGCTAATCCTAATAACGACTTTACACGTCTTTTTAGCATTTTGTTACCTCCATTGTGCTTAGCGATTAGAGGTTACAAAAAACTGGTAAGCGTTTACAGCAAAAAAGCGTTTTTGGTTTAGTTAATTACATAAGTGGTAGTTAATTTGGAATGGTTATGGTTGTTATGAATTCATTGTTTTCGACTTTAAAATAAGCATCACCTTTATATTTCTTAGCAAATAAAACAATGGATTTAGTGCCATATCCATGCTGTTTATCGCTTTTTTTGGTTGATTTTATGCTTCCATCCTTGTTGAATTCAATTAAATTTGGATTCATTAAATAATTGGTTTCCTTTATTATTATAAAATTATTTATCTTCTTCACTATGAAGTTTATGTATCTTTTATCCTTCGGAAGCTCTTTCACATAAGAAATCGCGTTGTCGAATAAATTCGACATTCCTATATATAAATCATTTTTGTCGATTAAATTTAAAGCTTTGCCATCTACTAATGGCGAAAATGCGATATTGTTAGACTGACACCTATATGTAATATCGCTCATTATTAAATTCATAACTTCATTTCCTGTATCGATATTGGCACCATAGGCGCTGATGTTCTTTTTGATTTCGTCGTATGAACTTACAGAGATTGCACCATCATCAGCTAATTTCTTTATCTCATATTTCAAGTCGTGAAGCATGACATTCATGTAGTCGATGTTTCCTTTGAAAGAATCGTATCTTTCTTTCTCTTTTTGGTACATCAACTTCATAAATTCCTTTTCTCTTTTATCTATAGACGCTTTTTCTATCATGAACATAGCGACTATAAGCATTGTAGAGGTGAAACAATCTCCAATTGCGCTGATGACTTGTATATCGTATGAGCCATATAATCTAAAGAAATTCTGGAAGCAAAATGTTGATACATAAAGCATTACGATGAGAACCAATAACAGAATTCTTGTGCTGATATTATCGTCCAAAATTGAAGCTCTACTCTTGTTGAAGAAAAATATGGTCAGATAATAAGGTGTATAGAATAGAACAGTAAAGCTAACACAAATCAAGAAGTAAATAAATAGATGGTTTACAACATCTGGATACAAAATGAATCTTACGATTTCATTAGCTAAGATCATATCTAAATGCTGGATTGCGTATCCGCCTATGATAAATAAAATTCCATCGTTGATTTTCATTTCAAAGCAATAGATGCTATGAATAAATATTAAGAATGTTAAGAATAGGTACCATGTAGATGAAAAAAAGACTGTTAATCCCCAATTGCTTACACTGATGATATATTGGAAAAAGAAACAATAAGAAATACTAGTTCCTAATATCCCTATATATGGAATTATAAATTTGAACCAGAAATTCTTTTTCTTTTGAAAATATATGAAAAAGACAGGGTATAAGCCAAGCGATAATTCTATTATGAATCTCAATTCTTCGAAGATTCCTAACCCAAGATTCTGTATCATATTTTAGAGCCGAAATACTCCATGATTTTCTTAGTTGCGTCTTTTTTAAATAGTCTAGAAATATAAAGAATACCCACCCCGTTTATGGACACTTCATTGTTATTTAACGATTTTATTAATTGCATATTCAAAATCTCTGATGAATTAATCCTGACATATTCATTTTCGGGTAGTTTGCTCATCTCTTCTTTTAAAGTACCCCAAACATCGAAAGTAGTTCCATCCATGAAATGGTATGAGATAAGGTGGGAATGTATTTCAATATATGTGATACTGTTAGCGGGAACAACTTTTATCGCTGTTTTGTTTTTGAGTGTTACGAATTTATTTTCTCTAGTTTTCATGATATATGAAATCTTATCCAATGTCTTGAATAAATGATTCTTATTTATAGGCTTCACTAGATAATCCAAAGCCTCGACTTCATAACCTTTGATAGCAAAGTTGATGAGATTAGTCGTAAAAACAATTATCATTCTGTTATTTGTTGTTCTTATTTTCTTGGCCAATTCCATCCCATCCATATGTGGCATCATGATATCTAAAAAGGCCACGTCAAACTTGTCTGTATCGTTGAGAAATGACAAAGCACTAGGAAAACAAACCAAATTAAAATCTCTATCACCATTTTTGCTGTAATATTCTTCTATGGCATTCTTTAAAAGATCCATATCTTTTTCGTCATTCTCTACTATTCCTATCTTAGTCATTGTATTATTCTTGTTCTATCAATTTTGCCAATCCCAATATGACGGCATTGGACGGATCTTTGATTTGATTTACAGGAATTTTTAAATCGGATTGAAGTGTTTCTTTCATTCCTGCTATTTGGCTTCCTCCTCCAGTGAGAATAATTCCGGATTTTACGATATCGCCTACCATCTCTGAAGGAATGTCTTGGATAACTTCCTTGACGTTATCTTCTATTTGATCGAGGAGCTGTCTTAATAGAGGATATAGTTCGGCTGTAGAGATGATTGCTGTTGATGGTAATCCTGTAGATATGTTTCTTCCTGATACTTCATAGAATTGGTTCTCTGCTTTTGGATTTACGCTTGCTATTCTAGCTTTTACTTGTTCACTAGCCCTAGGACCGATATCTAAATTCTTCTTGTTCTTAATGTATCTCTCTATGACATGGTCGAATTCTTTTCCACCGACTTTGGTTGAATGAGCTACTACGATATCTCCCATGGAGACTGCACCACAATCAGAAATTCCGCCTCCAATATCAAGTATTATTGTTCCTGTAGGTGAATTTACATCATATCCGGCTCCCAAAGCTGCTAGTTTCCCACAAGGCTGCAATATTATTTCTCTAGCTCCGATCTTTTTGAAGACATCTATCAATGCATTCTTTTCGACATTTGTCATTTGGTTCGGTGCTGATACATAGAAACTTGCACCTCTCAACATTCTCTTTTTTCCGCGATTTTGAAAGACTTGATCGATGAGCTGGTATGCGGATTGAATATCGGCAACGACTCCTTCTTTCATTGGAAACTCTACCTCTATTCCATATGGAGTTCTACCTAAAGATTTGAATGCTAAATAACCGATGTTAACGATTTGATCTGTTTTAATATCTATGGATAGACAAGTTGGTTCATCGAAGATGACAGCCTTTTTGCTTTTAACATAGATTCTAGTAGATGATGTGCCTAAGTCAATTCCAATAATTTCAGCCATTTTTAAAACCTCCAACCAATTACTCTTAATTATATATGTTAGAGCTTACTAGTTCAAAAGAAAAATTGTTATTCTATAAAAATAAATCCCAATGCTTATTTTAAACCCTTATTTTTAAATTGCTAATTGAATTGAGGCTTCCTTAAGATGTGCTTTACAAGATTGGAAAGTGTAAACGCATTCACAAAAAATGATTAGAAATAAATTATTTTTTTCTTATAATTAAAAATGGATTAAATGTAAACTAGACCTAGAGAAATGGTTGAGTGGCCACCTCCATAAATAAGATATCTTGTTTGTGAAGGTGGCCACTTTTTTGAGGAGGTAAGTATGAAAAAGAAGAAAGAGCCAAAAGAGAAAAAAGTTGGCTATAGACAGATGCTCAAAGTATTTCTTCGCTCCGTTAGAGAGTATAAGAAAGATTCAATATTAGCAGCATTGTTCATTACATTTGAAACTATATTTGAGTGTGTTATTCCTTTTGTTATGTCTATGTTGTTGACATTCATGGAGAAGAGCGAAGGGTATATTCTCAACCAGACGATGACTGAAGGCGAAGCAATGGCGACAGTCGGTTATTATTCCTTGGGATTGATAGCCTTAGCATTTTGCTCATTTGGCTGTGGTTATACGGCTGCCAAAGTCTCAGCAAAGGCTGCTGTTGGATTTGCTACAAATCTTCGTAAGGATTTGTTCTCGGCAGTATCAAAGTTTTCCTTTGCTAATATTGATAAGTTCTCGACATCTAGTCTCGTAACTAGACAAACGACAGATATCACCTACATACAACTATCCTATATGTTGATGATACGTATCGCTTTGAGAGCTCCATTGATGTTCATATTCTCGTTAGTGATGGCAATCATCCAATCTCCTGAGTTGGCTTGGATATTTGCCATTATTATACCTGTTCTTGCAGTTATATTAATGTTGTTGATCGGCAATGTCATTCCTGTATTCAATAAAGTTTTCAAAAAGCTCGATAGATTGAATGAGTCGGTCGAAGAAAATGTCCGTGGTATAAGAGTTGTGAAAATTTATGTTCGTGAAGATTATGAAAAGAAAAAATTCTCTAAAGCAAGTGAAGATATTAGGAATGGTTTAATAGTAGCAGAGAGATTGATTGGAATGACCAATCCTTCTATGTACTGTGCTATGTATATTTCTATGAGCTTAGTCTTGTTTGGTGGATATACATTGCTGGTTAGAGAGAGTGCTACAACAGCTATCACTATCGGACAAATAACATCATTGATTACATATGGTGCAATGATTTTGTCTTCTTTGATGATGCTTTCATCAGTATTTATGATGATTTCAATGAGCACTGCTTCTATGCGTCGTGTATATGAAGTGTTAGTTGAAAAGCCTACAATTTCCAATCCTACCAATCCTGTAATGAAAGTGGAGGATGGAAGTATAGACTTCGATAATGTCTCTTTCAAGTATAAGCCTGAGGCTGAGAAGTTCGCACTTAAGGACATCGATTTACATATCAAGAGCGGTCAAACCGTCGGAATCATAGGATCGACAGGATCATCTAAATCGACTTTGGTAAATCTCATATCAAGATTCTATGATGTATCACAAGGCGATGTTAAAGTCGGGGGTGTAGATGTCAGAGACTACGACATCACAACATTGAGAAATGCTGTGGGTATGGTCTTACAAAAAAATGTTCTATTTAGTGGAACAATAAAGTCTAATTTGCTTTGGGGTAATAAAGATGCTTCAGATGATGAAATAAAAAAGGCTTGTGATATAGCTCAGGCTTCATCGTTTGTCGAATCATTCCCCGATAAATATGATTCTGAAATTCTCCAAGGTGGAACAAATGTCTCAGGTGGACAAAAGCAAAGATTGTGTCTCGCCAGAGCAATCATAAAGAAGCCTAAGATTTTGATTCTCGACGATTCCACTTCGGCTGTCGATACAAAGACTGATGCTTTGATTCGCCAGGGTCTTAAAGATACTTTGACCGATACTACTAAGATCATCATCGCTCAACGTGTTTCATCAGTCAAAGATGCAGATATGATTTTAGTCATGGATGATGGAAAGATTGTAGACAAAGGAACTCATGATTATCTAGTTCAAAATTGCTCTATCTACAAAGAAATTAACGATATTCAAAATCGTGTGGGAGGTGCTCAAAATGTCTGAAGAAATCTCAATGAATAAAGAAAACATCGATATCAAGGACAAACCTATTAAAAAAGGTAAGAATCCTATGATGAGATGTGTCTTGGATTATGCTAGAAACCATAAATGGGCATTCTCAATCGCTTTGATTTGTATTTTCTTTGTCGCTGTCGGAAATATTGTTGCACCTGTTGTCATACAACAAGTCACCAACATATATAGTCAATATGCAGTATTTAATGAGCTGACAGGTCACTATGTTTTATCTGTTTCACCAGATGAACTTTGGAGCAAGATTTTCCCGTGGCTAATGATTCTAGTGACATGTTATGTTATATCGGTAATAGGATCGTTCTCCTATTCACTTATTAATGCCACATATGGTCAAAAGTATATGGATGAGCTTCGTAAGAAAGTTTTCATCCATATGGAAAGTCTCCCTATTTCTTACTTCGATCGTCACGATAAGGGAGACATCATGTCTTTATATCTCAACGATATCGATACGGTAAGACAATTCTTGATTCAATCTATTCCAGAAATAATGATTTCTGGAATACTGTTCGTCTGTGTTTTGTTCGTCATGTTGTTCTCTTCTATATATTTAACTCTTATTGTTATGCCCTTTGTGGCTTGGATGTTCTTCGTGACTTATAAAGTAGGTGGAAAATCATCGAAGAACTTCGTCGCTCAACAAAGAGTCTTAGGAAAAGAAGAAGGATATGTCGAAGAGATGATGAGCGGCTTGAAGGTGATCAAATCGTTCAACCATGAGGAACAAGGCGAAGCGGATTTCGATGTTATTGTTAGAAACTTGCAAGATGTTTCCACCAAGGCTAACTCATATGCAAACACTATGATGCCAATTCTTGGAAATATCGGTAATATCTTGTATGTGGTTATCGCTATTGTTGGAACATTGCTTTATATCGGACACGTTAAGAATCCTACTTTGTCTGGAAGTTATGCTGAAATCACAGTAGGAATAGTCGTTTCGTTCCTACCTATGGTCAAACAGATGACCAACAATGCTTCTCAAATGGCTAACCAGGTAAACTCTGTCGGATTGGCATATGGTGGCTGTGAAAGAGTATGTCAAATGATGGACGAAACTTCTGAAGTAGATGATGGATATGTCACTTTGGTTCGTGCTAAATACGATGAGCAAGGAAACATCGTCGAAGCTACAAGACAAAATCAGACAATCTGGGCTTGGAAACATCCTCATACTGCTGATGGTACTATTACTTATACTTTGCTCGAAGGCGATATAAGAATGTTCGATGTGGACTTTGCTTATAATCCAAATAAGGTTGTTCTTCACGATATTACTTTATATGCAAAGCCCGGTCAAAAAGTGGCCTTTGTCGGTAGCACAGGAGCTGGAAAAACAACCATTACCAATTTGTTGAATAGATTCTATGACATAGCTGATGGAAAGATTAGATATGACGGAATCAATATAAATAAGATTAAGAAATCTTCATTGAGAGGATCTCTTGGAATGGTCTTGCAGGATACTAATTTGTTTACTGGAACTATCATGGATAACATCCGTTACGGAAGATTGGATGCTACTGATGAAGAATGTATTGCTGCTGCAAAGTTAGCTAATGCCGATTCATTCATCACACGTCTTCCTAACGGATATCAGACAATGCTCACCAATGATGGTGGAAACTTGTCTCAAGGTCAACGTCAACTTCTATCCATTGCTCGTGCTGCAGTAAATGATGCACCTGTCTTGATCTTGGATGAAGCTACATCCTCTATCGATACTAGAACAGAAGCCATAGTTACAAAAGGTATGGATAACTTGATGAATGGTAGAACCGTATTCGTTATAGCTCATCGTCTCTCCACAATTCAAAACTCAGATGTCATTATGGTATTGGATCACGGAAAGATTATCGAAAGAGGAACTCACGATCAATTGATTGACATGAAAGGAACTTACTATCAGTTATATACTGGTGCGTTTGAACTGGAATAAAAGGAAAAGCCAAGCTTCAGTGCTCGGCTTTTTTTATTCATTTTTTTAATATGGATTTCAAACTTACAATTAGGAATTATTTAATCGGTTATAAGAAAAAGAACATCCAAATTCATGGATGTTCTATTAAAATCTTAATGGCGGAGAGAAAGAGATTTGAACTCTTGCTGGCATTTCTGCCACTATGAGCTTTCCAAGCCCACCCCTTCAACCACTTGGGTATCTCTCCAGCGCGTGTAGTATTATAATAGAAAAGATTTGATTTGAAAAGAGAAATTTGCATGGAAATTAAAATTACCGCCGAACAGGCCAACCAAAGAGTCGACAAATTTATCAAAAGATGTATAAAAGAAGCTCCTTTATCCTTCATTTATAAGCTTTTTAGGCAAAAAGATGTCAAAGTTAATGGAAAAAAGGTAGATATTAAATATATTTTGCAAGATGGCGATACCTTATTTATATATTTAAAACCAGATCTTTTAGAAAAATTTAAGAAGGATTATGTAGAAAAACCGATTTCTACTCCTTTGGATATCATCTATGAAGATAAGAATATAGTGGTTGTAAATAAACCAAGAGGATTACTCATTCATTCTGATGGAAAGGATAGCAAATTCACTTTAGCTAATATGCTGACCTCATACCTTATACAAAAAGGTGAATTCAACCCGAACAATTCTTATGGCTTTGTTCCTGGACCTTGTCATAGATTGGATAGAAATACCACTGGCATTGTCATCTGTGCCAAGAATCTTCCTGCAATGCAGGAATTATTGGCTTTGTTCAGAGATAGAACTCAAATAAAGAAATCATATACAGCCTTGGTTTATGGAAAGTTGAATGGCTCAGGAACTATCAATATTCCTTTGCTCAAAGATGCTGATAAAGGAATGGTCAGGGCTGGTACATTGAAAGAAGGTGCTAAGACAGCGATAACTGAATATAAAAGAGTCAAGCAATTCTCTAATACTGCATTGGTGAATGTCGAATTGTTGACTGGTAGAACACATCAGATTCGTGCCCATTTTTCTTTGATTGGTCATCCGGTTGTAGGTGATGGAAAGTACGGAAACTTTGAAATAAATAAAGAATTTGAAGATCTCTATGGATTGAAGTCTCAATTCCTTCACGCAGCTACATTCAGCTTTTTGAAGATCGATGGTGTTCTATCATATCTTTCTGGTATGACATTTGAAGCACCTCTTCCCGATCACCTTCGCAAAATACTTTCTGATTTGAGTTAATTATTAGGTAAAATAAGAAACATAAAAGGAGACGGTTATCATGGTCCTATCATGGCTTATAACAATTCCATTGGTATGCTGTATAGCTATTTCCTTTTTTGTTTCCTACAACAAGATAAAAGTTTTGTTTTGGTCTTTCTTTCCTCCTTATATTTGTTTATTCTTTTTCTTTCTATTCGACAAGTTTTATTTTGAGTATAAAGTTCTAAATGCAATCGGGAAAGGATTCTATGAATTTCTTAAACCTATTTTCGCTTACTCTCCAAAGAACTTAGAGGCGTTATATTTGACTTCGGGAACATTTTTGATAATGGTGATTTTTCTAGTCTTGCTTTTGACATTTAGAATATTATCCCAGCACTTTGTGCATTTATCCAATCCTTTCAATAGAGGAATAGGTCATAAGTTTATCCATCTAACCTATTCCATATTGTTTATGTGCATGTCAGTCACAACTGTATTTTATTTTATAAGTGGAATGAGACCAGCTTTAACTATAGACTATGGATTTTTTGAACCGATATTCAATTACTTTGTTCCTTATAGTGAGGTGATGCCTTTATGAATACTCTTGATAGAAATAGATTATTGATGGAAGCTTCGGGAATCAATTGCTATAAGGTTGTTCAACAACTTTCAGTTTCGTTGAAGAACTCGCCTGTCTACATAGAATCCATGATCAAATTGCAACAAGCTTCTTTGACTTATCTTCCTTCACTGATGTATGAATATGCTTCACTTCGTGATTTGGATTTTGCAGTTACCAATATGATGGATTACGCCTCTTTAGAGACACATGTATTTGAGTATGCTATACATTCTTTTGTCAATTGGTGGGTCAACCCTTTTGAAAAAGAGCAACCCAAGGATTGCCTTTTATCCATAGGACAACTCTTGATCGACTATAAAGGCGAGATTTTGACTATAGATGAACTAATAGTAAATAATGATATTTCTGATGAAGATAAAATTGAAATTGTTTCCAAAAGAATCGACGGGTGGCACAAAGATCAAGTCTTTAGAATGACCAATGTAATCGATGAAGTTAAGAGTAGAGATAGAAGAGCTGGTGGATTGAGATTTATTGAGTCCTTCCTATCAGTCTTATTGTTGTTATTCAGCAATTTCTTCTCTCTTTATCTCTTTTCTAATGGATTGATGCGAGAGTTTTTGATTTCTCCAGATTGGTCTTATTTATCGACTTACGCACTTTTTATTCCTATTGTCGGAACATTGATATACGATATTTTGTTCGCTACTATCTTCTCCATAAAATCTAGAAGAGATAGTGGGTTTGATTATGTCTTGAATTTCTCCAAAAACAAATCTGTCCAACTTTTGAATAAAATAGACAAGTTGGCAGGAGATTTGATGTCTTATCTAGTCGAACATATTAAAGACAAGATGATATTAGATAAAGATTCAATTAATAGGTTTGTGTTTGAAGAATCGGCCAAGATTAAAAGCATGCTGAAGATTACTAGACAAAAGAATCATCGAATATTGGATACTTTGTTCTCCTCGATAAGTTGGGTCTTTTTCTTCTTGGTAGTGTTTAGCTTTATAGTAGTCATCATCGACATGCAAAGAGGAATTGCCATATGATCAAGAGAACATTTAGAATCAACGATAGATTGTCTTATTCATCTTTGGAACAAGTCGGTGATGAAATGTGTCTTTACCCAGATTTGTTCATCGATCAATTCAACGATTCATCATTTACTAACTGGCTATATGAGATGGATATTGAGAAAGGCAAAAGAGCAGTCAGTATTTTTTTAGACAACAAAGATAAAGAAATTGCTCTTTTTGAAATATCATTTCTATTAAATCCTGGACATAAATTAGCATTGGGCGGTATTAGATTGAATGACTCGAATGAATTAGGACTCACGATATTGAACAATGCGCCTAGACCCATTGTCGAATTACAATCTTTACTATCTAAAGGATTGCTTCTCAGATTCTTAGAAATTAGAGGACTGGATAAAAATAGCCCGACTTTTTATAGCTCGATAAAAAGAATAACTGATGAATATAATTCTCATCCTATCGAGAGTTGGTTTGATTTAGGATATTTATTATTGAAAAAGAAATCGTTCTTTTTCGAAGGAAAAGAATATAAAACACTGAAGGAATTCTTCACCATCAATGGTGGAGATGAAAGAATCATGACTTCATATGATTTTTTGACGATGCCTTATATCAATTCATACGCTAAGGTTTCTAATTTCAGCGATGGGTTGATGAGATTGAAAAGTCTGATCGATGATGATCATAAAAAGTATTTTCAATTACAAAAAATAATGAAATGATTGATTCTAACAAATTAGTTATCAATAGAATTAGATAATGGACTTATGTTTTGATATTTTTGTTGACGCTTCTTAAACTATAATTGAAAAATGGAATTTTATATATGAAAGGAATTGCTATTAATAAAAATAGCAAAGTCAGTTTAGTCGTAATGTCTTTTTTTCCGTTGCTTTCTTGTGATGGCAGTGAAAATATATCAACATCAACTTCTATAGAGATGTATAAACTGTATTCTTGTGATAATTCATAAGAAAAATTATCCACATATGAATTAGATCCTAAGTCTTATGTTATGGCAGATTTGATATGTTTTGGAACGGATTAGAAATGCTGACAAGTCTAAGAAATGATGGAGGTCATGATAATTAAAAAAAAGCAAAATTATCGCAGTTGCGGACATTTTTGATCTTACTGTACACGATTTGTGGAGGTTAAAGCTGACGCCGAAGAGGGATAGGAGAAGAGCCAAATTTTTATAACTCATCAGGAACTGCGTTTTCTTTTTTGGAGATAATATATTAAATTTGAGATGATTTTTGGTGCATTCTTTAAAGTCTTTTGTAGGCAACCATATTGCATATATATGAAATCCGATTAATCAATTTTATTGGTTTGCTTGATCGTAGATCAGCATTGTGATCTAATATTCTTAGTTGTTTTTCATAGTCACATAAAGGGGGTTCTCTATGTACGAAATATTTCCAAAGTCTTTAAAGGAATTTATTGAGGATACTTCAATTAAGCTTCCACGATTTCAAAGAAAAGCCACATGGGATGAGAAGAAAAGATTTGAGTTGGCTTTATCTGTTTTTAAGAATTATCCATTAGGCGCCAGTATACTTTCAAAAGAAATGGATGAGTCGAAGAACATCACAGAATGGTTGTTGGATGGAAGACAGAGACGGGATTCCATAAAGATGATTTATGAAAATCCAGAAAATCTATATATTTGGGCGAAAAAGTATTTGCCCATAAAGAACAATGAGAGTATAGATGACCTTCAAAGAAAATTTTGGACTAAAGTTTCTGACTTTATTCAAGAAGATAAGGATGAAAAGCCATCAGCTGTTGAATCCGAATCTGGATTCTCTTTCGACAGTTCAGCACCATCTGAAGATGATAATGAAGTTGAAAGTAAGTTTAGTGAGAAAGAGGTAGTCAATGACCAGGAAGAACTTGCAACTTTGCTTGATATATTAAAAATAGCGTTCACCTATAAAAACAAATATCAGACTGGCCTAACCTCTTCGTTTGATTTTAAGGATTATTTGACTGGAAAATCATATTTTTCAGCATTTTGCGGGGATGATAAAAAGGTTCGTTCCGACAAAATCAGAAAATTTCTTCAAGAATATAAAGCAAATAACAAAGATACATATAAGGAGTATAAGACCTTTATCAGCTATTTGGATGACCGGTTTGATTGGGTAAAAGAAACATCTAAGGCAAAATTTGAGGATTATTTAAAAGCAGAATGGTCAAATCGTCATTTAAAGATAATAGAAGATTACGATCGTATTGATTTTCTTTTTATGAATCGAAGAATCGCTATTATAGAGACTCATGACATTACATCAACCGATTCACAAAAGATATTCAATTTGATTAACACCGGTGGCACCCAGTTGACTGCCAGCGAAATCTTGTCTGCAAAACCGAAATGGAATGCACCAATTAAGCCACCTTCAGAAAAATATGAAAAAGCTATAACCAAGTTATATAGCTCTTTGGATTTAGGAAACTGCAGTCCGAAAGATAAAGTTAAATGGGATATCCCAGCCTCTTGCACCTATTATTTCGATGATGATTCTGATAGTGGATTTTCTCTATTCTTTAAATTCAAAAGTGGTGATTCCAATGAAGTTGCAAAGCGAATCACTATAGGTTTTAAACTTCTATCCGGTTTACTCGGTGATGGTGTAAAGAAAGAGGATATTGATAGCCTCTCAGGAAAGATGGAGTGGGATAATCTAGAAGAGACAATGAGCGATATTAAGAGTTTTTTTGACTCCTTTAAGTCGAATATATATTTAGGTGTCTTGCGTTCCTGGGGAAAATCATTGTCTGATATTGTTTCGGATGCCCCAACTTTGAATTATCTTGCTTTGCTTTTCCGCAGTTGGAAGCATCTTGGAAAACCTATGGGTTACACGACTCAAGATAAGAAAATATACGACAAGAATGCTTTTATTGAGTTCGTCAAAATTATCTTTGGGTATTTGAACAACCAATGGAAGGGATCAAGCGATTCTACAATCCAGACAAACATCCAAGATTTTGAAAATGGCATAGGATATGATTCAGAGGGCCTATTCAACTCTGTTACTTCTTCTGATTGGAATAATCTATTAAAAGGAATATTTGAAAACAACACTTTGAACAATAAACCTATCCAAAAAGGTGTTTTGGCTCCATTGGTCTATTATTATAACTGCATAAAGAAATTAAAGGGGCGTGGCGAAGAACAACCAGGTCAAATAGATCACATCATCCCACAGTCTTCTTGGAAATCTAGCAGTCTTCCGAATAAAGATGCTGTCCAGAACAATGCTTTTAATCTAGCATTGTTGCCAAGTGATTTAAACAAAGCTAAGAGCGATAGTCGGTTAAACGAGTTGGGGCGTGATAGTGCCATTGAAGATGGCGTTTCTAATTTTGAAGAAGTTGAGATTAACGACTTTCAAAAATACTCTGATGTAGGAAATTACCTTGATTTGAAGAAGCTTCGTGAAGAATTGTACTATGAGGCATTTGGTAAAAAACGCGATGAAATTTTATACAATGCCTAGGTAGGCCCATTTGCTTGAAGAGCCAGGGCTTTTATCATGCCTTGAGTTTTTGCTTTTTTTGAAAGACTATCAAAATCAACGACATTTTTTGGCAAAATATGTATATAGGTAGCCTAGTGCTAGATTCTTGCGATGTGGAGTACGTATGAAAAGAAGACTTCGAGAAAATAATTAAGGAGGTCTTTTCTTTCATGGCCAAATATGAGTACAAAGTATGAGCAGAATCCAATCATCGTACATTAGAGTATACTTAAGACAGAAATGGCTTCAATGTATGGAAGCTTGTCAATGTAGTCTGGAACAATGATGAATCGCTTTTTGATTGCGACGATGATGCAGAAAAAAGAGTAGTTCTTTCTTTTGTGGTTATATGTTTTTATCTTGATATCAAGAATGCTTTTTGGAATTGTATTGCAAATGCAAACAAGAGACGCTTAGAAAGTCTTTGTCGCACCCTTGTAATTTGATTTCACGATGTCATTTATTGGTCCTTTTAGCCAATCAATATAATTGTGAGAGGTGTTTTAGTCTTTTGACAAGGGTCCTAAATATGGTAGACGAAGCCTTTCTATGTCATCTTTGAAATAACGAAGTTGGATTAATTCTTTTCGTCAAACAAACCTTTAGAAAGAAGAATGTTATGTGCGCCTAAAACCTTGTCTATTGCTTATTGCTGTGATTAGAGGATTGATGCTGTAGTCTTCGATTCCGCTTTTGAGGTTATATGCTTCGTTCAACAACTTACAATCTCTAATTCCGCCATGCGATATCTTTTCTATTATAGCGCAATACTCATCAAAATCTCTATTTAAAATTGAAGAAAAGTCATCGATGGTACAACCTTAAAATTCTTCCGGAGGTAAACAGGCCCGGAAGAATAAGCCTACAATATTGGTTTCGATTGGGCTTAAATATAGATTGCGCTTGTTTTTCTTCTTTTTATTGCTTTCTCGTAATGAAATTTGATCAAGCAAAAAAGCAAAAAGGATAGTTGCAAAAACAGAGGAACACAATCCAACGAAAAAGTCTATAAAGTATTTTGCAGTTTCTTTATGTTCCTCGACTAGGTTTAAATTGAACCGAATCAAAATCAAGATAAGTCATACCAAAAGACTTAGATCCAACCTTGATATATATAAAATCAATTTGGATTTTGGCAATTTTTCTTTTTTCAGTTCACATCCTCCTTTATTTATGGCTTTGGTTAGACTGAAGTTTTTTCTTCTATATAGATAGTTTATCATTTGGCAAATTATAAAGCGTTATGAGCGGATAATTTCTTTTAAAAACTATACAAGTTTACCAACTTATAATTAATGGTTTTATAAAACTAGAAATATTTTTATTGACTGTAAATTACTCGTTGATTTATACTCTTGTTATCAGTTAAACGAAGTTATTTGTTGAAAATGGTTTTAGCAAACTAGGAGGAAAATAATTTGTTTAAGATTAACGAGAAGGCATTCGAAATCTATTCTTACATCATGAAGAATGGAACAAGAGAAGAAGGTAAAGCACTATCCGTAGCTATGCTATATGCGAATTATGCTGGTTCTTTTGGAACAAAAGACGAAAAGCTCTATGCGTACGCAAACCTGATTATTTCTCGTTCCGTTTTGAAGAAATCCAATAATAATGATTGGAAAGAACTTATCTCTGACCTTGATATAAAAAAAGAGGAGTACTCTGAAATCATTAAGGACATTCTTAACATTCCTAATGGATTCGATTTTTATTCAACTGAGAGTGTAGTTGAACTGGTTTCCAAGATTCTTGATATCAAGAGCTCTGATTCTGTTTTCGATTTGGGCTCGGGCTTCGGCACTTTCCTGGTTGATATTGCTGAAGCGAATATTAATGAACCAATCCGCCCATCCTTGATTGGGCAGGAGATTAATTCAGATGCTTATTACGTATCTTGCATGGCTTTGGAAATGTGCGGAGCGAATTATCACATTCAGAATGTGAATTCGGTGAGCGATACTAAGTGCCCATCTTTTACAAAAGGATATATATTCCCTCCTTTTGCTTTGAAATATGATAGCTTTGCTGTTGAGCCGTTTAAATATCTGGGGAATGAATTATTTGAATCCAAACCTTCTTATGAGTGGCTTTTTGTTCTCAAGGCTTTGGAAGGAATGAATCCAAATGGGAAAGTCGCTGTGATTCTTCCGGATAGCGCATTATTCAGAACCCAGGATGCAAATATCCGAAAATATCTTTTGGATAAGAAATTTATTGAGGGGATCATCACTCTTCCTTCTGGGACATTCTCGCCCTGGACGAGCATTAAAACAAACCTTATTATCCTAAGCAATGGAAATGAGTCCTTTAAGGTTGTGAACGGAGAAGAAGTTCTAAAGGACTTGCCTGTACGTGGTCTCTCCAGTCACGAAGCTGCTGTTGATTTATATAACGCCTATTTTGCGGAAGACGTAGAAAGAATCAAAGATACGGATATTACGAGCCTTGATTTCAATTTGAGTCTCAACGCTTTGAACGCAAAAGATGTCTACGACAATCTCAAAGACCTGAAAAAGATATCTGATGTCGCCGAAGTATTAAAGGGATGCCCTTTGACTTTATCTGTGTTCAAAGATCAGCTATCCAATTGCAAGATGAAGTATCAATTGCTTTCATCAGGAAATATCGAAGACGGAATCATCGATTACGTATACCTTCCTTATATCGCAGACGGCAAGAAATACGAGAAGTTCGTTCTGAAAAAAGGTGACGTTGTTCTTACAGCGAAGAGTACGAAAGTAAAATTCGCAGTAATCAATAATGAACCGAAATCGACTCTAATCGCTATCGGTGGAATGATCATCATTCGTCCGAAAAAGAATCTTTTAGATGGAACTTACCTTAAGATGTTCTTTGATTCTGCAAAAGGGAAGCAGATTTTGGAATCAATTAAGAAAGGCATGGTCATCATGACCATTCCCTTCAATGATTTTCTTAACGTTCAGATACCCTGCCCGGAAATTGAAATTCAAAGAAAAATGGCAACGAAGTACAACAGACTTCTTGCTATGTACGATGGCATGAAGAAAGAAGTGGAGTCGATGGAAAGAAGACTTACCAACTTCTACGACGAGAACAAAGAGGATTAGCACCATGTATTCGCAAGCTCATATTTCAAGAATAGCCCAGAAGATCATCGCTAAGGTTTGCAAAGAACTAGATATAGCTCAGGAGAATGACACTGTCGATGAACTGATGGAGAAATACGGAATCAGTTTTGAAGAAGAACCGATGCCCGTTGATTCAAAAAAATCAAAAATAATTGCCTATGGTGCATTAGCCGGAAAGCCAAAGGATTACATCATGGCCGCAAAGAAGCTGGGCATATCTCAAGAAAATCTTGTATTTATCTCTGATTATGATGAACTGAAAAGATACGACACGGCTAAGTTAGAATATTCCCTGGCGTATTCGGACATCATCTATGGGCCGACACCTCACAAAACGACCAAAATGGGTGATGAGAACAGCCTCTTGGCTAAGATAAAACAAGAACTGAACAAATACCCTAAGCTTAAAGTAGCTGTGGCCAATAGCGTATTGAAGCTCTCGATACAGAGTTTCAAAAACGCCTTGACCAACACACGATATTTCAAGGCGATGTGATAAAAGAAAGGAAATATAAACCTATGTCAATGGAAGAACTTCAGAAGCAGACAAACGTCAATGTTCAAGAAAAGGCAAACCTCATTTGGGAGATTGCCACTCATTTAGTAGGAGTGTATAAGCCTCATGAATACGGAAAGGTCATCCTCCCTATGACCGTCATCAAGAGATTTGACGACAGCCTCAAGAATACCAAAGCCCAAGTGCTGGAAATGGCTAAGAAACTCGATGAGTCTGGCGTTGAGGGCATGGCAAGAGACGGAATCCTCAAGCAAATTTCTAAAAAGGCTTTCTATAACACCTCGAAATTCAATTTCGAGACTCTTTTGGCCGATTCGACGAACATCCATGCAAACTTTGTGGATTACCTTCAGGGGTTCTCTGATAACGTGAAGGAGATTATCGCCAATTTCGAATTTGACAAGGAAATCAGCAAACTCGCCCAGAATGATCTTCTTTATGTAATCATCCAGGAGTTCGACTCGAAGAAGGGTAACATGTCTCCTGATGTGGTCTCCTCCCAGGATATGGGCTACATCTTCGAGGAACTCATCCGTAAGTTCTCCGAATCCTATGATGAACAGGCCGGAGCCCATTTCACGGCAAGAGACATCATCTATCTCATGACGGAGATTCTCATCGCTCCAGAGAAGGAAAAAATCGAAGAGGAAGGCTGCACCAAGACGGCTTATGACATGACGATGGGAACCTCCCAGATGCTTGCCTGCTTGGACGAAAGACTCCATGACGTCAACAAGGACGCACAGCTTACCTGCTTTGGACAGGAACTTAACGCAGAAACATTTGCCATTGCTAACCGATACCTTGATTAAAGGTGGAAATGCCGAGAACATGAAGCTTGGCGATACTTTGAGCGAAGATAAATTCAAGGACTACCATTTCGATTACATCATATCCAACCCACCTTTTGGCATCGATTGGAAAAAGGAGCAAAAAGCTGTCAACAAAGAGGCTGAAACCGGATATGACGGACGTTTCGGTCCCGGTCTCCCTTCCATTTCCGATGGGCAGATGCTTTTCCTTTTGAATGGTGTGAAGAAACTTAAAGACACCGGAAGAATGGCTATCATTCAGAATGGATCTTCCTTATTTACTGGAGATGCCGGAAGCGGATCTTCTGAAATCCGTCGATACATTATCGAGAACGATAGACTCGAAGCCATCATCCAGCTCCCTACGGATCTTTTCTATAACACCGGAATAGCAACCTATATCTGGGTTGTTACCGGCGAACATGCAAAAGAAGAAAGAAGACTAGGCAAAGTTCAGCTTATCGATGCCTCGCAGTGCTATTCCAAGAGAAGAAAGAACATAGGTAACAAGAGAGTTGATTTGGATGAGACTTGCATAGATTTGATTACGAAGGTCTATAAGGAATTTGAAAACAAGGAATATGATGAAAATGGTCATCATGTGGAATCTAAGGTACTGGACAATAAATCTTTTGGATACACGAAAGTGGTGGTTGAGACTCCTTTGATGGATGAAAAAGGCAACCCGATTCTAAAAAAAGGAAAGTTTCAGCCAGATAAATCAAAGAGAGATACGGAAATCATTCCATTAGAAGACGATGTGGACGAGTACTTCAAAAAGAATGTTCTTCCTTATAACCCAAAGGCTTGGATGGATCGTTCTCAGGATAAAGTGGGTTATGAGATTCCTTTTACTCGCCTTTTCTATAAGTTTGTCGAGCCAAAATCTAGTGATGAAATCTATAACGAGATTAAAGAACTTGAGAAAGAGGAATCCGTTTTGATGAAGGAGCTTTTCGGAAATGAGTGAAGTAAAGAAAGTTAAAATAAGAAACGGATTCAGCGATAGAAACAAAATTCAGCCACTAAACACTGAAATTCAGCTGTACGATTTTGATGAAAGAACCAGAAATGCTTTGGCAAATCTTATCCAAAAGTGGTACTTGTTTGAATATTTTCAAAATTCCAGAGAAAATTTTTGCCAATTGTTGGTTAAGGAAGCCTTTGGTGAATATTTGTCGGATTTTATAAAAAATATGATTAAATACAATAACGAATATTTTTTTGAACTATATATTCATAAAACGATATCACAAGCGGACTACAGTGAAGTCTTAACATTGACCGAATTCATTACGAATAGTTTTGTTAAATGGAAAGATGATTTTTTTAAAAATCCTTTCAAATATAGTGCTTATGGCTATTATGCTGGCTATAACAATTCAAATTTTCCAAAATACGTAGATGAATTGAATGATTTGTTTGAAACGGAATTTGTTGGCTATAGATTTATTGGTGGGAAAATCACTCCTATTAGTGACAAAAATGAAGTCAAATCTGTTCAAGAGACTCTTTCGGTTGTTAACGAAGGTGCTAAAGAGCACATCCAAAAAGCTCTGGTGTTTCTTTCAAATCGTGATAATCCAGATTATAAAAATAGCATCAAAGAGAGTATTAGTGCTGTTGAATCCGTTTGTCAAATTATTACCGGCGATGATAAAGCCACTCTAGGTGAAGCATTAAAGAAGCTTGAATGCAAAGGACTTCATCTTCATATAGCCATGCGTAAAGCCTTTTCAGCACTATATGGTTATACATCCGATCAGGGTGGTATACGGCATGCAGAGGGCATGTTTGCAAGTGATGTTTCTTTTGAAGAAGCTAAGTATATGCTTGTGAGCTGTTGCGCTTTTGTGAATTTTTTGATTGCGGAGGAAGCAAAACATGAATAAAGCTATATTTTACGCACCATGTATTCCTACAAACTGGGAGATAATTCCAAACAAATATCTTTTTACGCCACATTCTAAAAAAGTCGGAAAAGAATTTGGAAATTACAATTTGCTATCTTTAACCAAGTCTGGAGTCATTTTAAAAGATATTGAATCTAATGAAGGAAAACTTCCGGTTTCGTTCGAAGGATATCAAACCGTAGAAAGCAACGATCTTATAATGTGTCTTTTTGATTTGGATGTCTCAGCGGTCTTTTCCGGATTGTCCAAATACGAAGGAATGATTACCTCGGCATATGATGTTTTTCGAGTTAATAGTTTAAAAATGTTACCTAAATTTGCAGATTATTGGTTCGAGAATGTTTTTTCAAGACGGTCTTATTCTGTTTATTCGAAAAGTTTAAGACACACTATTGCCTTTGATAGCTTTAAAAATATTCCGACGGCAGTGCCTCCGTTAGATGTGCAGACAAAAACAGTTTCTTTTTTGAATGATAAGATTGAAGCGATAAACTCACTTATTTCAAACGAGACGAAGCAAATAGAAAAACTAGAGGAATACAAAAAGGCTGTCATAACTAAGGCTGTTACCAAAGGTCTGGATCCAAATGTAAAGATGAAGGACAGCGGAGTTGAATGGATTGGAGAAATACCGGAAAAATGGCAGATTAATCGAATAAAGTATATTTCTTTCAGCAACCCAGATTCTTTATCTGATAGTGAAAGTGAAAGCTTGATTATTAATTATGTAGATATAGGTTCGGTTTCTCTAGAAAATGGAATAGAAAGAACGGAGACTTATTCATTTGAAGATGCACCTAGTAGAGCTCGTAGAGTTCTTAAAAAGGGGGACGTAATAATTTCAACTGTTAGAACATATTTAAAAGCGATTGCAGTAGTTGATAGAAATGGTCTTATTGGTTCTACGGGTTTTTGTGTATTGCGTCCGATTGTTAATTTGATTGATTCAAATTTTTTAGGCTATTATTGCAAATCTAATGTTTTTACGGATGAAATTTCCAAAAGATCTTTTGGCATTAGCTATCCTGCAATTACATCAACACAGTTGATTTCTCTTTATTTGCCCTTTCCGCCATTCAAAGATCAGCAACATATTGCATATTATCTTAATAATGTGTGCGGTAAAATTAATGAAATTATCGGCATAAAGAAATCAAAAATCGAAAAACTTCAGGCATACAAAAAATCTTTGATTTATGAATATGTAACAGGCAAAAAGGCGGTAGAAGCATGATAGGATATTGGATATCTTTTGCATTAATATTGCTTTTTATCCCAATTGGTCTTGCAGGCATAATTGTTCACTTTGAAAGAAAACGTCATTTTTCAGATGCTCAAAAGAAACAGGCCAGAGCAAATATGATGAAGTATTGGCTGTTCTATTGGCTTTGTGATTTTTTCTACATGGCTTGGTTTATCGAAAGTCTTGTTTGCAAATACGTTTTTGGTCTGATAATTCTCTGTGTTATTTTCATAAATCTTTCAATCGCTTTTAGTTCACCTGAGAACAAGACCGGCTTCGAGAGAGTAGGAATGATTCAGGACTTTCTTGTTGGAGTTGGCCTGACGGTTTATTTGATATATTTGATTCCTGATGCTTCACTTCAAACAATTGTTATCGCTCTTGTATCTGCGATTTATGGTGGCTTGATTACTCTTGCTGGTGTTGCTTGGACTATACGAAAGTCTGATTTAGATAGAAAAAACGATGAAACAAAGAAAGCAAAGCCATTGTTCTCTTTTAATCCACAACTTAAAGAATGTTTGATTGATGGATCAACAAAAGCCTGTTTTACGCGAATTGATTATGAGGATGGTTTCTCTTGCGAAACGTATGTTGAAATCGAGAACTCTGACAATTCATCTTTTTCTTTTAATAAGCTTTATCATGACGGAAAATGGTATGAACTTGAAGGAAACAAGATCGTATTACCTTCTGGAAAATGCTATTTTGTATTCGACTTTTCCAATCCGTTGGATATTGTGCTTTCTGTTAAAGATTCCCTTGGGAATGAATATCTATATTTACTGAAGGTTCTTATGATGACTCTGACAAACGGAAGGGGAGGCGGATTTACATATAGAAATAAGATTTTTCATACTCTCAGAGAAATTGAAGAAATTGGAAAAGACGATTTTGATAAGTTAGTAAATAAACAGCTAAAGGAGACCAACAAAAATGGAACAAAATAGCACATTGAAATTTATGACGATGGACACTTCAGAAAAGAAGTTTGAGGAAGATATAGAGACTGCCTTTTTAAATGAAGGATATAGAAAAATCAGTCGTGAAAGTTATGATGCGGAGGCAATGCTCTTTCCTGATGTTCTCGTTGAATTTTTGAAAAACTCACAACCGAAAGAATGGGCTAGATACGAGAAATATTATGGAAACAAGGCTAAAGAGAAACTCATTCGAAGATTGAATGATGCAATTGACTCAGGAGACATGCTTGATGTCTTGAAAAACGGCATAGAGGATCTTGGGCTTAAGCTGAAGCTATGTTATTTCAAGCCTGATTCAACGCTCAATGCAAATCTCAATGAGCTTTATTCCAGGAACATAATCGGAGTCACAAGACAATTCCCATATTCGACGAAGAACACGAATACCATCGACATGGTTTTATCCGTTAATGGTATCCCTGTCTTTGCGTTTGAATTAAAGAACCAGTTCAAAGGTCAAGATTATGCTTGCGCCATCCGCCAATGGAAAGAGGATAGAGATCCGAAGGAACCGGTATTCAAATTCGCTAAGAGATTTTTCGCTTATTTTGCCGTGGATCTCTACGAGGTTTGGGTGACAACCGAGCTCAAGGGAGAGAACACCTATTTCATGCCATTCAATCAAGGCAGCAATGGCGCCGGAAATCCAGGCGGAAAAGGCAATCCTTCCAATCCTAATGGATACGTGACCTCTTATCTTTGGAAGAAAGTGTTTACGAAAGATTCTCTCTTGGATTTGATTCATCGTTTCATCACTATCATGGAAGAGAAGAAAGAGACCATTGCGAATGGCGTGGTCAAGAAGTCCATCGTCAAGAAACTCATCTTCCCTCGATTCCATCAATATGATGTCGTTCACAAGGTTCTTGATGACGTCAAAAAATATGGGTCTGGCAGGAATTATCTTATCGAGCATTCAGCCGGTTCAGGCAAATCAAATTCCATTGCCTGGATTGCTTATCGTTTGGCATCTGTTTTTAATGATGATGAGAAACCGATATTTGATACAGTTATCGTTGTCACAAACCGCATCGTTCTTGATTCACAGTTGCAGGACACCATCAACAGCTTTGAGCATAAGACTGGTGTTGTGGAGGCCATAACTCAGTCTAAAGGATCGAAGGGATTGATTGAGGCCATCAATGACAAGCGTAAGATAATCATTTGTACTGTCCAGAAGTTTCTTTTCGCCTACAAGGATTTCGATAAGGTTGCTGGTAGAAACTTTGCAATTATCATTGATGAGGCTCACCAGGGCCAAAGCGGTGAATCAGCAAGAACTCTTAGAAAATCGCTGACTGACATTGATGCTGAGAGACAGAAGTATGCGGAAGAGAACGGAATCGATGTAGAGGACATTGATGAATCCGATGAGCTCATGGAAGAAATTTATGCTCAAGGACATCATGATAATCAGTCTTTCTTCGCTTTTACCGCTACGCCGATAAAGAAGACATTGCAGGTGTTTGGAAGAAAAGGAGCGGATGGCGCTTATCATCCATTCCATATCTATTCCATGAAACAGGCAATCGAAGAGGGATACATCCTTGATGTTCTTCAAAATTATTTGACCATCAAGCAGGCTTTCAAACTTGTCAAAGACACAGAAGGAAATCCGGAACTTATTGAAGGCAGTGCAAAGCGTGCCCTCTTCAAGTACTACAAAGGACACGACTTTACCATCGAGCAGAAGGTGGAGATGATCATGGACAACTTCCTAAACAACGGAAGAATGAAGATTGATGGTCACGGAAAAGCCATGGTCGTATGTGATTCTCGACACAATGCGGTCAAATTCTATTTCGCCATCAAGGATTACATAAAGAACCATCCGGATACTTGCCAAGGAGTGAATGCGTTGGTCGCTTTCTCAGGCTCTGTTAAATTCGACGATGATCCTAACGAATATATAGAAGCAAAGATGAACAAGGATGCCGAAGGACATTATATCCAGTCAGATAAAAAGTTCAGACAGGCTTTCCATGGAGATGAATTCAACATCATGGTGGTAGCAAACAAATACCAAACTGGATATGACGAACCTTATCTTCATTCCATGTATGTCGACAAGAAACTCAAAGGTGTAAGTGCAGTTCAGACCCTTTCACGTTTGAATAGAACCTGCAAAGGAAAGAAGGATACGTTTGTTCTTGATTTCGAGAACACTGCAGATGAAATAAAGAACTCGTTTGAACCATTCTATTGTGAGACGACTCTTAATGGGGATATGAACCTGAATGCTGTTTACGATTTAAGAAAGAAGATGAACAACTTCATGCTGTTCAGTACCAATGATGTTGATGCTTTCATCAAACTCATGGATGCCAACAGCGGAAAGAAGAAACAGAGCTCGGCTGCCATTGGTCAGATTACCAGCATATTGAAACCGGCTGTCGAACGTTATGAACAGTTGGAAAAAGATAAGAGATATCTTGCAAGAGATACAATGATGAAATTCACTAGAGCCTACGCTTTCGTGACTCAGTTAGTCCGAATTGATGATAAGGATCTTTTTAAGGATTATCTTTTCGTATCTCATTTAGTACATCTCTTACCAAAATCTAAAGATGAAAGAATCGATATCACGGATAAAATCAAGCTTGAATATGCCAATTTAAAAGAAACTTATCATGGTGCGATTAAACTTGAGGAAGGACTGGGCTCTTTTGTTGCTGGGAAAGAATCTAAGCCGATGACGAAGGAAAAGAAAATCAATACATTGGATAAAATCATAGAGAAGGTGAACGAGGATTATCAAGGCGAATTCGGTGAAATGGATAGAGTAGCTCTCGAGAATGTCTATAAGATGATGATGGATGATTCTAAAGTGAAGGAAAAACTTAAGAATTATGCCAAGACTAACGATCCTACGATGTTTATCAAATCAATCTTCCCAGACGAATTTCAAAGAATCCTTATCAGCTGTTTTATGAAGAATGATGAGGCATACAAACGTTTGCTGAATAACGCTCAGTTCCAGAACACAGTTATGAATATTATGGCTAAAGAGCTATACAAAACTTTGACTAGCAATAGCGATGAGAACAAATGATGGATTGGTCATCGGAGATTAAAGAAATCCGTGAAACTCTTCTTCTATCTCAAGGAGAACTGGGTGTTAGTTTTGCTATGGTCAATCGTTGGGAGAATGGTCACCATGAGCTAATGATTAAAGCAAAAAAACTTTTCGATATTATTGAAAAAAGAAGAAGATTAAGTGAGAGAATTAATATTCAGATTGCATATTTTTAACAAGCTTTTGATTCGTGGATTTAATTTAATGCTTCGTATAACCATTTAGCTGATTCGATTAAATCTTGCAAACCGACATCAATTAAGGGTTCATACATAAAACTGTTTGCGTGAATGTATGAAGGAGATAAAAGATTTGCGTTTATTGCTTTTTCTTTTTCCTCTTTATCTAAATAAGAATCAGCTATGGCTAATAAATTTCTGGTACGTGCATATTTGTTTTCATTGTCTTCGTTAGGTAATTGACCATTATTATTTATGATTTTTAGCGACAAGTATTTTTCTAAGAATAATCGGATATATAAAACAAGAGTAATTTTAAATTCTAAATTCGTCTCTTTGATTACCTTTGGCTTGTCCAATAAATGCTTAACCGATTCTGAAAGTTTAGCCAAGAACAAATCCTTACCATTAGTATCCTTGCGCAATTTTTTAATCTCTAAGGCATTTTTCATGCAATCCAACAAATTATCGAATGTTTTGTCTTCAATGCTATTTGTGTAATGAAGATAGGAATCAATTTCTTTAGTTAGTGGATTTTCGCTAGAAGTTCTCAATTGAATCAGGTTTCTTGTGAATGAGACAAGTGCGAAAAGCTGATAAATTGTAGGCGATGTTTTCCATCCATTGAAATTAGATAATTCAAGATAGTAATTGTTTGCTTTGGTATCAAAAAATTCGACGATGTCTTCATCATTCTTGTAAGCAAAGTATTGATTGCATTTATTTTTGCCGAAGGCCAAAATCGAAGACCGGTAAAAATCAAAATTATGTGTTAGTATAATAAGCTGTATCTTTTCATCTTTTGAAACTTCACATAGGTAATCGATAATTCCATACTTGTTCTTATAGTCGAAAGAATCAACAGCGTCATCCAAGATGATGGTAACTGTTTCGTTGCGAAGACGTGTTTCTTCTACTGTTAAAATAAAGTTAATCAAATTGTATGTTCTAATTTCACCGGTACTAAAACGCAGAAGTTTTGGATCATCTATTCTTTTTGATGTTCCGGGAATATATTTAACAAACGTTGGAAATTCAATCCCAATCTTAGCTGAAAATTCATTTTCAATTTTCAAATCAAATTTCTTGAATTTGAATCGAGATTGGAACTTTGACCATATTGTTTTAATTACTTCATCATTAGATTGATTTTGCAATCGAATCTTTTCAATTTTATGTTGGGCCGCTTCTACCTTATTTTTTTCATTTTTTAATGGGTCTAAAATATCTTTGAACAATGTGACAAATAGCTTGCTTGTCAGTTGCGAGTAATCTATCAATTCAGGTATTAACGAAGGATTTTCCTTTAAAACTGTGGTTAAGGTTGCTTGTTTTTCAAGTGCTTTTTTAACATCGTTAAATTTCTTTTGTGCTTCAGGGGTTTCAAAAATGCGGTCTCGTTCATTTGCTATTATTACTTCGATATCGTTTTCGCCCAAAATTTTTCCATCTATGTATAACTTTCTTTCAGGAGATTCGTTTTTATAAAAACCAGAACTCTGAGCTTTTTGATGAAAGTCTTCTAATTTCAAAAGAGTGAAATTTTCATCAAAAATAGCATGTCTTCCTTGTGATGAAGAAATGCGTTTAATCTCCTCAAAATACGCATTTGCGCTGGTCTTTACGTCACTTTTCTCACACATTTCTCGCACTTTAACAGTTTCGAAAGCAGTAAATACTTTCTCGCTTATTGGTGTTGATAAAATAACTGAGTTTAAATCTATTTTCTTAATTAGGCATAATGCAAAATCTTTATCATCAAAGTCTTTGCCTGCAATTAATGCAAGTGACTTTTTCATTGATTGATTTTCTTACCAGAAAAATGATTTTCAATTAGTCTTTTGATTGTGATTCCTGACAATTCGATTTCTTTAAGACTGTCAGCTACTATTTTGCTTGTTTGTTTTGAAATTACGATTTTAGAACAATCTTGATTTTTTAACACAGATTCGTTTGTAGCATTGTATTTTATGACAGAAAATTTATTGAATTCATCGTTTGTGCATTCTTTTCCATTATCTAGTTTTAATTTGAATGTGGGTGTGTTGTTGGAACCATAGACATCTTTAATGCTATCTATTTGTTTGCTGCTAATTAATTCTAATGAATCTGCAATAGAACTTTTAGCAGTACCGTTTGGAGCATAGACAACATTAATTTTTCCGAGTGTCTCCGCGCCAATTAATTCCTTAATTCCGAAAATATTTTCATATTTTAAGATGCTAATCATTGGGTGCTCCTTTGATTGATTATTTGGATATATTTTACCATAGGTTATACGTTTTCATTGAGCCTTCGTTTTTCTTTTGCTTAGTAAAGGAATAATACGGATTGAAAACTTCTATATTTTTCCTTTAGAGTTTAAAAAGTAAAAATTCTTGTAGATTTCCTACACTTTGAACATTTTCCTATGGTTGAATGTTATAGAGCCTAGAACAAAAAGAAATAGGTTGTTAGCTTGCGACGTGAAGCAACTCACGACCAAACTATAAGTGCATTCCGGATGACAGGCAACGTACGATCAAACTTTCAGTGTGTCCTTTCTTTGAGGAAAGGAGCAGCAGTGGTAGGAACATATTAGCAACTTTTTTCGTCATCTCAAGAAAAAAATGAGAACATCGTCGAGACGAAATTACCTAAGGACGAAGAACTCTATAAAGCAATCAAAACTCTTCCTGAAGAAGAGCAAGTCACTTTGCGGAAGAATACTATCTATGGGCGAAGGAAGGGTATCAAAGAGAGTATCTTATATCTTCCATTAATTCCTATGACGAAAATTTGGAACGTTATTCGCATAATAGTCGATAATGTATAGAATTCAGCTACCAGTAAGAAAGTAAAAAAAAATCTGATTCCTTTCTAGGAACCAGAGACGTGGAGTGAAGATTCCTTTGTTTTCTTTAATGGAAATACTTCCTCGTATGAAGCGGAAGATATGATGTCTTATAACTTTCATTGGGGGATGGAATGGAAATATATAAATGAAAATCCGACTTTGAAGAGTCAATAAAGTATACGATGTCTAAACTTTAAATTTTATTGAAAAAAGTATATTTAAAAGACTATAATAACAAATGGTTATTAACCCTTGTTTTGATATGGAAAAAAAGGGTAGGAAGAGGAAATAAACAATGGATTTTAAAACGCGTGCTCAGATGTGGTTGGATAGTCCTAAAGTCAGTGATGCTGACAAGGAAATCATTCGTAATTCTAGCGACGACAAGTTACGTGATATGTTTGGTGGCGATATCGCTTTTGGAACTGCCGGTCTTCGTGGAGAAATGGGTCCTGGAACCAATAGAATGAATCCTTTGGTTGTTCAAAAGGCTACTGTTGGAATGGCAAACTTCGTCATCCACCACTATGGAGAAGAAGGAAAGAAGCGTGGCGTAGCTGTATCATTTGATTCCCGTCATCATTCTCAAGAATTTGCAAAGGAAGTATGTGATATTCTCAATGCATATGGAATCAACACATTCACTTTTGCTTGCCCACACCCTACTCCCGAGCTTTCTTATACAACTCGTGAGATGCATTGCTGTGCTGGTGTTATGGTGACTGCTTCACATAACCCTTGTGTTTATAACGGATACAAGGTCTATGATGAAACTGGATGCCAGATGGTTTATGAGAACATCGATATGTTGATGAAGGAGATTGCCTCTCTTCCTGATTTCCTCGATGTTGAAGTCAAGCCTGAAGAAGGTACAGTTTCTGGAGTCAATACTGTTCTCGGTGAGAACTTCGATGAGAAGTTTATCGCTCGTGAAGCTAGTACTTCTTCACTTCCTGGCGAAAGACATATCAAGATTGTTTACACTCCTCAATGTGGATGTAACGTCTTCTTGGGTCCTTGGGCTTTGAGAAAGCTCGGATATACTGTCACTTCTGTTCCTGGTCAAGATCGTTGGGATGGAAATTTTGATGGTGTTCACTTCCCTAACCCTGAATTCCCTGAATCTTTTGTGAAGGCTGAAAAACTTTTGAAGGAATTGCATGCCAAGGATCCTTCTTATGTCATCGCACTTTGCAACGATCCTGATGCTGACCGTGTCGGATTCGGCTTTATCGGAAGTGATAATGAATTCCACCTTTACACCGGAAATAGAACTGGCGGACTTCTCATCAATTATTTGATGACTATGCGTAAGAAACTCGGTACACTTCATGACAATGGTTATATCGTTTCTTCGTTCGTCACATCTAATTTCGGTGCTGATGTAGCTTCAAAGAAGTTCAACCTTAAGGTCAAGTGGGTTCCTACTGGATTCAAGTTCACCGGATACATGATTGAGCATACTCCTGATGAACCATTTGAATTTGGATATGAGGAATCTTATGGCTATATCACCCAACCCTTCGTACGTGATAAGGATTGTCTCCAATCCAATATTGCAATTGCTGATATGGTCGAGTGGTGCTATCGTAATGGAATGACTGTCGATCAATACTTTGCACAACTTGAGAAGGAATTCGGTCATTATGAAAATGTCGTCGATAACATCTATGTCAATGGATTGGTTGGACGTCAGAAGATGACCGAGCAACTCCATGAGCTTCGTGTCAATCCTTTGAAGGTAATCGGAGGAGATAAGGTCATCGCATGTGATGACTATCTCGAGAGAAAGCATTTCGACTTAGTAACTGGTGAAGTTACACCTATCACTGAGATTCCTTCTTGCGACTGTTTGAAGTATTTCTTCAAGGATGGATGGCTTGCTTGCCGTCCTTCTGGAACTGAACCTAAATGCAAGATTTATGTTGAAACAGTAACTCCAAATGAAAAATTAGGACAAGAATTGGCTCATAAGATCATCGATGATTTCAGAAGCCATCTCAAGCTCGACTAATTTCAAAAAGAATTAAAATTGCTATCAGTCCAAGACTGATAGCTTTTTTTGTCTTATAGGTTTTTTAATGAGAAAAAAGTAAATAATTAGGAAGAAAGGAATAGGATATGGATAATTTTAAAAAGATAATGAATTCAAAATATGGTCAAATAGGAATCAGGGGTTTGATCAGTATAATATTAGGAATATCGATATTTTTAGCTGTTTATTATGGAATATCTCGTGACTACAAGTCTTTGTGTGATGGATTTGCTATAGGTGGTTCCTGCCTTTTAGCTATTTGTGCTTTTTCATTGATCAATAACTTTGGCTTCTTTGATTTTGCTTCTTATGGGTTTGCTTCAACTATCAGTGCTCTTAGAAAAGACATCGTTAGACCATATAAAGATTTAATTGAATAAAAATGCAAGAAAGAAGAGAAAGTGGAATTTCTCTGCTTATATCTTGATTTCTATTTTATTTTTATAGGTTATATCATTAGTTATTATTGCTATTATTTATCTGTTTTAAATTCAATGAAAAAGGTGAGGCATAAGGCCTCGCTTTTTTGCTTTTTTTAATTAAACAATTTCTTTAAATCTAATTGTGATGTTACTTTTATAGTGCAGGTATCTATTTCTTTCTCATTGAGATAGGTTAGTCGATATTATATTCTTCAATTTTCTTTTCTTAATTTCTTTATCATTTCATAGACTGCTATTGCAGCACCATCGTGGTTATTATCGTATTTAGAGACAGTCGACGCTCTTTTCTTTACTTGGTTTTCACCATTTATCATCGCTATAGAATGGGGGTATTCAGTGAGCATTTCTACATCGTTATCAGCATCGCCTACTACTATTATTTGATCTTTTGATAAACCCAGTTTTTGTCTTGCTTGTTCCAATCCATATGTCTTTGATACATCTAACCAATATAGTTCGGAAAAATTGCTTTCAACTCCACCCCAAAATCTAAGTCCCATATTAGGATAGTAGAAAGCAGCGTTCACTAATCTTTCATCGAATTTGTGATCTGCCATTGATAATACACAAATAAAACAATCGTCATCGATCAGTGTTCTGACATCTCCAATTCTTTCTTCCATTCCTTCTTTGTGATAAAAGCCTTGCAAAGTCTGATCTTTTTTCTTTGATATTATTGCTTTTTCAGTTTCTATGAGGACATTGTCGATTTTATCGTATCCGACTTTGTTAAGAAAATCGATAATGATTTCCTTAGGAAATAATCTTTTAGATGGCACAAAAGAACTATCTGATGGATCAGATACCAAAGATCCGTTATATGAGACTATAGGTCCATTCAAACCTAAGTCTTCATAATAGGATAAGATTACTCTAACAGGTCTTCCGCTAGCAACTGTGACGTAGTTACCCATTTTTACTAATTTCTTTATAATTCTTCTAGATTTCTTTCCTACAGTATTGTCACTCTTCAATAAAGTCCCATCCATATCAAATGCGATGAGATATTTCTTTTTATTTCTTTTGAACATAACTATCACCCTTCTAAAGCTTTATTATAAATCTATCTGTCGAAATTTCTTATAGTATGTATTGTAAAACTTATATTTACAATTATTTAGTTGGCAACAAGTAATAAAAAAACAACTTAATAGGTAATAAACACAATATTTACTAGTTTTTTGTCAATATAAATGACAAATCAATCAATCTTATTATTTCTTCATCCGATAAAGAATCATCTAAAGATACTGAAATCCATGATTTCTTATTCATATGATATGCTTTGAAATATCCAATCGATTTTAATTTTTCTTCTATGATTTGAGGAGTGATTTTCAAATTGATAATTTCCATTTCATCCGAAGATTTCAAACCTAATTTTCTTTTGTCTATGTTCATGATAAGACCAAACCATTTTCTATTTTCTAAGTGCCTATATACACCGGAACTAGGATTTGATTTTCCTAGAAATTCTGGCTTTACTTTGTATGCTTTACAAATATATGAATCGATTCGATTGGATTGATCGAATCTATAATTAGTTTCAATAGAGCAATTTTCTTTAATATCTTCTAATATATTTGTTACTTCTTCTTTTATTTTATAGGCGTATTCACCAAGTTTATTGCTGAATTTATAGTTTAAATATTCTTCATTGACATCTAAATCTATAACTTTGGAATTGATGACATTGTTTGATTGAATCTCGAGGATGAGCATCATATTATCAATCGATAATTTCTTTTCGAATTTAAAAGAATCATCATATTGTTTAAATCCATAATTGAGTAGTTTTTCATTATTGAATTTAGATTTACCGAATACTATTTGTTCTATTGTTTTACTCATAATTTAAATCCATTACTATTGTAAGAGTATACAATTCAGTATAAAAAATAAACAGTTTGTTCTAATTCAATTGATAATAGAAGAGAAAGAAATTATGGTTGAAAGCGATTACCTAGGAGGGTAATATGAAACAACAATTATTAAAAATTATTCTTTTGTCTTCTTCTTTATTGGGACTTATGTCTTGCAATGAATCAAAGCCTACTAATGGAAATTCAGCAAATTCCAATGTAGGTAATTCTCAAAACACTGGAAAGAAAGACGATCCTACCGATGTTACTTTGACTGGTGCTTATATTTCACCTGCTGTTCTTCAGTATCAAAATATGAGACCAGCAAACCAAATTTATTGGACCACTTTTTCATTTGAAACTATTCAACTTTATTCAGACAACACTTATTGTTTGACTTTGGATTCATCATGTTTTTCAGGAGTGGTTTTACCTGATGTAGGAAACGAGCCACTGGTTCTGCTTGTGAAAGCTCTGTAACTCGTTATTATGGAACCTGTACTCAAAAAACTAATGAGTTAGATGAAGATACACTGGATGTATCTTTAGCTACTCCTACAAGAATAGTAAGAAATTTCAATTCTAACTTTTATGTCGATTCAGAGAACTTTCATCCTGTTACTGGAACAGGTGCCTATCTTAATAAAGTCACCTATGAGACCAAAGAAGATTTCATGAAAGCTCTTGCCTTTAAGCCTGTTGATGTTTCAGTTTCGAAAAAAGCAGCTAGCTTTGATTTCTTCAAAACCGAAGCCTTAGATGAAGGAACAAGTATTTCAACCTCTGCTGTAGGATACTCAATTACAGGTAGTTACATGAGCAACGCACACTTAGGCTATACGAATACGAGACCTACCTATAATTATTATGTGACAATTATGAATCAACAAGTGTTGGATCTCTTGGACTCGACTCATTATTGCTTCTCCATTTACTCGACTTCTTATTCTGGATTAGTTCTTCCTGAGGAAGGAAATGACGCTAAAGGAAATGAAAGAGCAAATTATGTTCTTTCCTTCTATGGAACATATACCAAAAAAGCCAATGATTTGGATGAATCAATGTCTGATATAAGCCTTTCTGCTCCTAGTAGAGTTACATTGAATTATGATGGTGCTTATTATGTTGATTCAGATAACTGGGACGATGCAGCTAAGACTCATACTCAATTCAAGGATAATACAACTCAAGAAGTTAAACAATATGCCAGTGGTAGCGAATATTTGAATTCCTTTAATACAAAAGCCACAAGTATTGCTGTAACTGAAGGAACAGCTAATTTTGATTATGTTGATTACACTGCTCAACTTTATTAATAGATAAGGAGATATAAAATGAAAAAAAGCAAGTTGTTTAGGGGACTTACTGGAACATTTGCTCTTTTGACTGCACTTTGTTCTTATGCAGGAATTCTCGCATTTGAAAATTCAGGACAAGTAGATATTTTCCTTGGAATATCAAAACCTAATACCCAAAGTTCTGATTATTCTTCAATTGAAGAAATGAGAAAAGCAGAGAGATTGAATGAAATTCAAACTCAAGCTGAGGGATCTGTTCTTTTATTCAATAACAATAATGCATTGCCAATTGCAGCTGGTTCTAAGATGACACTCTTAGGTAAAACTAGTGCAGACAATATATTCAAGGGTGCATCTGGAGGATCTATCACAACTGAAGAAGGCGGAGCTGTTTCATTATATCAAGCCTTGAAGAACGAAGGATATTCTATAAATGATAATGTCTATAATGCATTGAAGAACTCGACTGTGAAAAGAAGTCGTGGATTCATCGGGGAAGTCGGAAAGGACTTCTACGATGATGGAATGAAGTCTTCTTTCAGTCAATATAACGATGTGGCTTTGATCACTCTGGGCAGATTTTCAGGAGAACAGCAAGATTTTGCTAGTAAAGGCGATTCAAACCAAGACAATGGAGCAGATGAAAACGGAGATCCTATCGACAATCAAGGTGTTAGGATGCTTTCACTTCATCAAGAAGAAAGAGAAACCATCGAATTGGCTAAAGCCAGTGGATTCAAAAAGATTGTCGTTCTTTTGAATACAGCTACCACGATGGAAGTTGGTGAATTAGAGTCGCTAGGAGTTGATGCATGTCTTTGGATAGGCTATCCAGGATATACTGGATTTGAAGGTGTAGCTAAAGTATTGAAAGGTGAATATGATCCAAGCGGTAGAACTGTTGATACATATGCTACAAACTCATTGTCTTCACCGGCTATGAGAAACTTTGGATCCTTCAATTATTCAAATGTTACTGAACCAGGTCAAAATAAATATTTAGTCTATGCAGAAGATATTTATATCGGATATAAGTATTATGAGACTAGATACTTTGATCAAGTTCAAGGAAAGAATAATGCAAAGAATACAATTGGATCTTATGCTTCTAATGGTTCTTGGAACTATGCGGATGAAATTTCATATCCTTTCGGATATGGAATCTCATATGCTAAGTTTGAAGAAAAAATTGAAAGCATACAGTGGAATAGAGACAAACATGTGGTCGAGGCAAAAGTCAAAGTTATCAATTTGGGAAGCGACAATTATTCTGGAGAGAGTAAGGATGTTGTAGAACTATATGCTTCACTTCCTTATACCACTGGAAATGCAGAGAAATCAGCTATACAGCTTATAGGCTATGGAAAGACGAAGAACCTTAAAGCAAATGAGAGTGAGACCATAACTATAACCGCAGATGATTATTTATTTGCAACATATGATAATAAAGCTGTTAACGGAGCTGATTCAACAAAGAAAGGTTGCTATGTTTTTGATCCAGGAGATTATTATTTCAGTATTGGAAAAGATTGTCATGATGCTTTAAATAATGTTATGGCATTACAAGACATTTCTGGATTGTTTGATCAAGATGGACAAATAGTAACCGGAAATAAGCAAAATGCAGTTAAAACTACTTTGTCTTCTTTGGATAATATAACTTACGCTAAATCTCCTGATACTGGAAATATAGTATCTAACCAATTCGACGATATGGATATAAATTATTTTATGAAAGATACAGTCAATTATTTGACTAGATCTGATTGGAATACATATCCATCTAGAATTGAAAACTTGACCGTCAACGATCAAATTAAAACTATTTTGGAAGGTCATACTTATGTTAAACCTAGCGATGCACCTGATGTGACTTCGTATAAGTTTTCACAGAAATATGAGACTCCGATCACTTTGAAGGATATGCGCAATGTTCCTTATGAAGACGATGAGAAATGGGATAAATTCATCGATCAATTGACTCCGACTCAATTAGCAAAGATTTGTGGCGAAAAGTTTGGAAATGACGCTATTGAAGAACTTGGAGTTCCTCAAACCTCAGCTGCTGATGGACCAGATGGAATTCAATCAAATGTTGGATTCTCACATGTCAGTGAAGTAGTTGCGACTTCGACATTCAACGATGAACTTATCGCTTTGAGAGGAAAATTCATGGCTGAGGATGGAATGGCTGTAGGTCAAAACGGAGTGTATGGATTCGGAGCTAACATGCATAGAACACCATATGCAGGAAGAAACTATGAATACTATTCCGAAGATACTATCCTTTCATATTTGGTCGGGTCTATTCAAACCAAGGCTGCTACCGAGAAAGGCTTGACCACTTATGTAAAGCATTTCTGTGCTAACGATCAAGAAACTTGGAGAAATGGTAATTCAACTATCATGACTGAGCAAACCTATAGACAAGGACCTTTGAAAGGATTTGAAGGAAGCTTTACCAAAGGTGGATCATTGGGTACGATGACTTCAAATACTAGGGTTGGATTTAAGGTTGTTTCTATGGATCCAGCTACTATGACTCAAGTACTAAGAAACGAATGGGGATTCAAAGGTGTTGCTATGACAGATTCATCTAAAGGAAGTAGATATTATCTATATACTAATGAATCCGTTGACGCTGGAATCGATCAGTTCAATAATGATGAGACTAGAGGAACATCTGATTTGAAGAATGCTTTGATAAAGGATAAAGATGGTCATCTTTGGGGTAAAGCTAGAACCATCGCTAAACATTATTTCTATACGATTTCACGTAATTTTGCTATGGCTGGTGATGATGTTGTCATCGATACAGGTGCTAGCTGGTGGGAAACAGGAATTATCAGTGTCATTTCAGTGCTAGGAAGCGTTACTGCCATTTTCTTAGCCTTGGATGTTACTTTCGAAGTCTTGGAAAACAGAAAGAAAAAGGAGATGTAATCAAATGAAGAATTATTTTAAGAATATTTTTTCAAAAGATTGTTCTTGGATTGAATACTTATCTTTTGGAATATCTTTGTTTATGTTGATCGTATCGATCCCTTATTTGATTATTAATCCGGGTGAATTGAAGATTGAAGACTATTCGAGAACATTTGCATTCATCATGTTTCTAATCGGAAGCTTGATAGGAATAATATCGTTCTTTGTTAGATTTAAGTACATCAATGATTATGCACCATTAGTTTCTGTCGCATTCTATTCAGTTGGATGTGGAAGACAGTTATATCTTGCTTGCTACCCCCTAGCAGACTTGATGACCGGTGTTAATTGGTTTGGAGGAAATCTTGGAATCTATTTGACTTTCTTGATATTATTCCTTATTGGAACTATAACTGAAATAGTTGTTTTATTCTTACCAGGGAATAAAAAGTAGATTAGAAACATTGAAATTAAAAATCCTAGCTCAGCGGCTAGGATTTTTAAAATGAAATAAGTAATTTGAATATTTGATTGTCGGTAGAATAGGATAATGTTCCGTTGTATCTATTGACAATGTATGAAATTGATTTAGACCCAAAGCCATGGTTCTTTCCATCTGTTTTGGTCGATATTGGAAGATTAGAAGAACTGAATTTGATTTCACCATCAAACCTAAACTTTTCATGGTTTATACTACCATCTAGATGAAAATGCCGTTTCCTGCTT
>ERZ780039.6-NODE-6-length-59882-cov-29.0815_pt1 | contig 59882 bp, 69 predicted proteins | sample MGYA00511853_ERZ780039 | MGnify/ENA primary metagenome ERZ780039 (study PRJEB29588, sample SAMEA2152768) | human gut metagenome | biome: human gut; feature: human-associated habitat; material: faeces | place: Denmark | collected 2008/2010 ...
CCTCCTTAAGCTCATACGGAGTAGTGTTTGCATTAAAAGTTAAAGTGTAATCGGAGTAGTCAAAAGATTCGGGAGAGTAGATGAAAGTTGAATTCTTAGAATCGATTAAAATGCCTACACCTAAACTAGCTTGGCTTTGGTCTTTTGAAATATATAAACCTGTGGATTCTCCATTGAATAAAGAGCCACCGATATTTGTCATATTTCTAGAATCCTCATAAAGTTTATCAAGAGCTTCATTATTAAAATCAACAGAGATTGTTAATGAATTAGAATAAACTTTCAAGATAATAGTCGTATAAGCAAAGGGTAAAGATTGCAGCTTTGCATCATACCACAAGATATTGTTCATATTAATAGATCCGTGTTCATCATCAAATTCATATCTACAATAATAGCAATCGGTATAACCAAAACTAAACTCGTATTTATCAATTTTAAGAGTTTGGTTCTCTTTTAATTGAATAGTCTTCAAAGGCTTCTCCTCATTAGAGCAGGAAGCCAAGGATAAGCAGCTAATCAGAGCAAGTGTAGATAAAATTATTTTTTTCATTGTTTGTTACCTCCTTCATTTTTATCACCACTATTAAGACCTAATTCGTCCTTAAAATCAAATAATGCCTATTTATTTAAATGTTGACTTTTAATAAATTCAACAACAACTTTTTGAACGCTTTTGATATCCTTAGAAGTCATACCATGAAAATCCTCATTAAGGACATTTAGAAGATGAAAAATGGCAATATCCTTAGGATCGTCTTTTCTATCATCGGGTTCCAATAAATAGGCATACCCAGAGATAAAATCATCAAAAGCTATTTCAAGGGAGCATGGAGATAACCGAATATCTCTGTCATTAATTTTAACAATATCCTTTTCAACTCCTTTCTTATAAACATCATCCCCCATAAGGTCATAAACATCAACACCAAGAATTTTTGCTAATTTTTTACCTATTTCTAATGAAAGGCGGCTTTTACCACGTTCACATTGACTTATATAGCTACGGCTATTTAAATTAACCATTTCAGCTAATTTATTCTGTGAGAATTTTTTCTCTTTTCGGTACTTTTTAAGATTGTTCACATTAATAAATCTCCTTACAAAATTATTATACAAAAAAAGGGAGTAAAATTATAACAAAATTGTTGACTATCCCAAATTAGCTAGTATACTTTTAAGTACTAAGGGAGTGAAATGCTCCCTAGATAAAGGACACAATACAAAATGAAAGACTACATTAATCAACAAAAGAAAGGCTATCTCAACCGACTCAAGCATATTCAAGAGAAACTCTTTGATTATCAAATGCAACTTGAGGAATTGGAAGATGATCTCGATAACGAAGGAAGAGAGACCAAAGATGATGACTACGACGACTGGTGTGCCGACTTAAGTGCAGAAGTGGCTGATGCCGCTTCTAACCTCTCCGATATTAGCTGTGACCTTGAGGAGCTCATAAACGACAAAGAAAAGGAGAATAAAGATGAATAGTTACAAAGAGTTCTTTGAATTCTGCAAAGTCTTCAAGATGAAGCCTTGTAGGTACGAATCACTTCAATGTTACTTCCTTTACAAGAAACAAGTAGCTGAAATAAAGGAGAATAAAGCTAATGAATAACCTAAGAAAAGATGATTATTGTCGTATCTGTAAAGAGCTACTTAAAGATTATTCAAACAACGGAGAGCCGTTAGTTCACGGAGTAGTATGCAAAGCTTGCAACTTTAAACTAGTCTTACCCATTAGATGGCTTATGAGAGAGCACCATGCTCTAGTCGATTCTTTACCACTCTATTATGAAAGCGATGAAGATATCCTTAGGCACGTTGTATCAATCCCAGAGATTAAGAAGTTTACAAGGCAAAACATTGAAGCATGTTTTGGTGGCGATGAGGTAAGGCTAGATATTGACACGATGCCACCATTCGTTTACTACCCTAGCTACATGATTGCTTGCAGAGAAGATGATTGGCAATTCTTCATGGGCACCGAGCATGTATTCGATCTCATGACAATGGATTACGAGGAAAGATGTTTCACTGAATACTTAAGCCGAATACTTCAAATGATGCACGCATTAAAAAAAGAACATCGTATGGACTTTATGATAATTCCTAGATGGTCAGTAGATGATAGCCTTCACACTGATTATGACCGAATGCTAGATGATGTAAAGAAAAAATTAAAAGAGAATAGAAAGGCTCTTAGATTACCATGCCAAAGAGATTAACAGTCAGCAAAGAGAAACTCCTTAATAGCTTAGTAGATGGATTTACTACCAGTAAAGCGTCAATCTACGACAAGGAGCAATTATTCAATTTATCAAGATTCATCGTTACTAACAACAACTTCTGGTTTACCTTCTATGTCGATGCTACAGAAGGAAGAGTGACAATCACCCATGAGATTAATACCTCTTATCAGTGGAGTGATAGGAAAAACATTAGAAAGCTATGTGAAATCTTCAACGAGAAAAACGACCAGTATCTAATTGAAAAGTTCATGCAAGGATTTGAAGGAAGGATAGGTGATGATGTCTACTTCACTCTTGTATTAGCTACGAAGCTCCTCACAAGGATAATCTTCCCTCACATAAAAGAAATCATAGGAGAGAAGGAGGAAAAATGAATAAGCTGTGGAAGAAAGCAAACATACCCAAGAGGATAACAACTCCTCGAAAGATTGAAAGGAGAAAGGATGAAATGAAAATGCTACAAGTAAACAAAAAGACCTTTGATGAAGCACGGAAAATTACTGGATTAACTACTGAAGCCTTTGCAAGAAAATTAGGATTGAGTAAAGCATCCTACTACAACATAAAATGCACTAGTTCTAGACAATTTACCTTAAAACATATTTTAAGAGCTCAAGACCTGTCTGGGATTTCAATTCTAAATTTTTTTACTCATATAGGGAAGTAAATTACTTCCTATGCAATCAACAGGCAATGCATTCATCGACTATGTAACCGAGCCTTATCTCAAGTCTATGAAGGAAATCAATGAAACGACCTACATGGATCCAAAGGGAAGAGTGTTCGAGAGACAAGTGAATCCAGATACTGGTAATTACTGGCTAGTGCTTATCAAAGACATAACAAAGGAGAAAACAAATGATCAAATTAGAAATCCAAGCTGAGACGATTCCAGAGCTTGTAAAGCAAGTGAAGGAATTAGCCAAAAACTTCAATGCCGAAAATGTTTCTAGAACAACCATTATGCAACCTAAGGTCGAAACAAGAGAAGCAGTTGAAGTAACTAAGGCTCCTATCAAAGAAGAGCCTAAAAAGGAAACCAACGCTGAGAAGTTCGTTAAGGAAATTAAAGCCGCCGCACCTTCGACTGATGACTGTCGATTAGCTTATCTTGACGCAACTCATACGGGCGTGACTAAAACACAAATCAAAGCAATCCTTAACGAATTAGGCGCTGAAAAGATAACAGCTATTCCCGAAGAGAAGAGACAGCTATTCATCGATAAAGTCAAAGCTCTTACCAAGGAGTAGATATGCCACCTAGAGCACATGCCAAACTCAGTGCATCGGGCTCTTCAATGTGGATCAACTGCCCAGGAAGCTATGGTCTAACTAAAGACCTTCCGGATGTAGAAACATCCTTTGCTGAAGAAGGAACGAGGGCGCACGCCTATTGTGAGTATCTCGTAAGAAAGGATGTTAACAAGGAAGTAAATCTTAAGGAAGTTATTCCAGATAACAAAGAGATGGAAATATGCGGAAAAAGCTATCTCGAATTTATATGGGATAAATACATCGACGACTGGGAAGACTTCCCACTGGTCGAAGTAGAACAGAGAGTCGACTTCTCTCCCTGGGTAAAAGAGGGATTTGGAACATGCGACTGCTTAATGGTCAAGAAAGACAAACTGGTTGTAATCGACTTCAAATACGGAAAAGGAGTCAAAGTTGAGGCTAAAGGAAATACCCAGTTAAGACTGTATGCCTTAGGAGCCTTAAACAGATTCGACTTATGGGACTTTAAAACCATTGAGATGAACATCTTCCAACCTAGGTTAGATCACATATCGACTGAAGAGATTCCAATAGAAGAGCTGATGCAATTTGGAGAGTTTGCTAAGAAGGCTTCTACTCTTGCCTACTCCTGCAAAGGACCGCTCAAAGCTGGACCTTGGTGCCAGTTCTGCAAGGTCAACGCAGTCTGCAAAGAAAGAGCTAAGAAGCCATTAGAGACGATACAAAAAATTCTTGAAATAGGAGGAAATAAACAATGCAACAAGAATTGAAAAATCCCGAACTCCTTAGCGATAAGGAAATCGAGAAGCTTCTTCCAGAGCTAGCTGACGTAAAAGCCTGGATCAAGAAAGTCGAAGACTACGCCTTAGAAAAGGCAAAACAAGGAACTAAGTTCCAAGGCTACAAGCTCGTTGAAGGTCGTTCAATCGCTCACTACAAGGACGAGAACGCCCTTATTAAGAGACTTGAGGCAAACGGCTATGACAAAGCCATCTTCTATAAGCCAGCCGAACTTATTTCCGTAAGTGACTTTAAGAAGATAGTTAAAAGAACTTATCCAGAGTATGAGGATCTAATCGAGAAACCTCAAGGAAAACTCACCTTAGTTCCCGACTCCGATAAGAGACCCGAATTCAACGCTGTGTCAGCAGCCGAAGAATTCAAAGATGAACTCAAATCAGCAAATAATGCTGATGACAATGACGATTTAATTTAATGAAAGGAAAAGAAAAATATGGCAGATAAAGAAGAATTCAAAACAAGAGCAGTAATCAAGAAAGTGAGACTTTCTTACTGCAACCTATTAGAACCTACCGCCTTTGGAAACGAAGAACCTAGATATAGAACAGACATTATTATTCCTAAGGCGGATATTAAGAACATCGAAGCAGTCAAATTTGCAATCAGTGAAGCAATTAGAAAAGCGCAGCAAACTGGTAAGCCTTTAGCAGGGAAAGACCTCAAGAAAGCCAAAGCAACAGGCAAGTGGCATTCAGCTCTTAAGGATGGAGATATCGAGAGACCAGAAGACGAAGTTTACAAGAATGCTTACTTCTTATCAGCTTGGAAAGCTCAAGATGACGGACAACCCGATATCATTGACTTAACTAACAAATACATTACTAAAGATACTCCTAATGCAAGCGATAGAATCTATAGCGGTTGCTATGTAACCATCTCCGTAAGTTTCTTCGGATATGAAAAAGGTGGGAACATGGGAACGGGATGTAATGTCGGCAATGTTCTTACCTTTGAAAGAGGCGAAAAACTTGGTGGAAAGATTGACGCTCAGTCCGAGTTCGCCGATGACATTAAAGAAGCTCAAGAAGAAGCATCCTTGCCCGATGATGATTCTACTGACGCTTCTGACGATGATCTCCTTTAAAGAGAAGTATCGCAGAATACTCCATATAGACTTAGAAACTTATTCTTCAAACGATATCAAATACGGAGCCTATAAGTATGCAGATGCCGACGACTTTGAAATAATGCTCGTCGGCTATGCATACGATGATGATCCAGTAAAAGTTATCGATGTCGCCTCAGGACAGAAGATTCCCGATGAATTCATTCATGACATCAGAGATCCCACTATCCTGAAGGTGGCTCATAACGCCACATTTGAAAGAGTATGCTTCTCAAGATTAATCCTAGGTAAGGGCAAGTACTTAGACGCACATGGATGGTTCTGCACGATGGTCATGGCTTCTATGCTCGGACTTCCTAAGTCCTTAAAAGATGTAGGAAATGCATTGGGTCTACCAGAAGAAGACAAGAAGAAAGCAGTGATAGGAACTAAGCTGATTAGTTTCTTCGCAGTTCCGCAAGAACCTAAAAGAACTAACAACTACAGGAAGAGAAATCTTCCAGTTAATGATGAAGACAAATGGAAGTTATACATTAGCTATAACATCAATGATGTAGTAGCCGAAAGGGAGATATTCAAAAGGGAAACGGCACTCCTTACGCTTACAGACAGCGAGTACGAAATGTACTGCCTTGACGCCAAAATCAATGACCTTGGAGTCGGTGTTGACGTCAAACTTTGCACCAACATACAAAACTATCTTGATAAGCAAAGCTCACACTTTGGTGAAAGGCTTAAAGAGATTACTAAGTTAGAAAATCCTAATTCGACTCAGCAAATGATTGGCTGGCTCAATTCTAAAGGCATTCACACTAAGACCATTGGGAAAGAGACAGTAGCTAATCTACTCCAGAATACTGATGACGAAGAAGTGGCAGAAGTGCTTACCATCATGCAATCAACAAAGAAAACATCCGTCAATAAGTATTCAACGATGCTTAATTCATCAATCTATGATCCACAGGAAGACCTTTGGAAATGTCATGGAACTCTTCAATACTGCGGAGCCTCCAGGACTTGGAGATGGGCAGGAAGATTAATACAAACTCAAAACCTTCCTAGAAACACCATCAAATTCTTAAAAGAAGTTAGACAACTAGTAATTGATAACGACTTTGAATCCATCGAAATTCTATATCCAAACACCATGCAGATTATGTCTGAGCTTATAAGAACAGCAATGATTCCAAGGAAAGACTCAAGATTCGTAGTTGCCGATTACAACGCTATCGAATCAAGAGTCGCAGCTTGGCTTGCTGATGAGAAATGGAAGCTTAAAGCATTCGAAGAAGGTAAGGGAATCTACGAAGCAACAGCTTCAAAGATGTTCAATATCCCAATCGAAAAGATAAGCCATGATTCACCAGAAAGAGCCAAAGGCAAGGTTGCTGAACTAGCTGGGCAATACCAAGGCGGTGTTGAAGCTTACAAGAGATTCGGAGCCGATAAGTATGGTTGGAGTGATGAGCAAATCAAAAGACTTGTCACGATATGGCGAGACGCTAATCAAGGAATTGTGAGATTCTGGTCACTCCTAGACAATGCGGTTAGAGAAGCAATCAACTATCCAGGAAGCAAACATCCTTTACCTCATGGATTAGAAGTTCAGATGAGAGGAAAAATCCTCTTCATAAAACTGCCAAGTGGTCGCTCTCTTGCTTATCAAGACATTGCAATCGAAGGTGATCCATCCGATAAGTTCAAATCAAAAATAATCTACTACGGAGAAGGAACTCAAGCCAAATGGATGAAGATAGACACTTATGGCGGAAAGCTATTTGAAAACATTGTTCAAGCCATAGCAAGAGACTGCTTAAGAGATGCCATGCTAGGACTTGCCAAAGAAAACTTATATCCAAGATTCCATGTCCATGATGAAGTAATAGTCAATTGCGACTACAAGACTTACCCGGATGACAAAGCAATCTTGGAACACATAGAAAAAGTAATGGCGGATAGTGCTGGAAGATACGATACGAAGATTCCATTAAGAGCAGCAGGATACTGCTGTAACTTCTACTTAAAAGACTAAAGAAAGGACAAATTAAAATGACTAAAAATTATAAGAAGACAATTGATATCTTAACAAACGAGGCTCTTCAAAAGAGAGAAAAGGAGTTCAGCCACTTAAAGGCTAAGCTCCTTATCAAAGGAAACGCAAGTGACTTAAAAACACTTGCTACATCCTTACTCGATGTCAAGGATACTTACGATCAAATCAATCAAGCCATCGCTGACTTATCTAAAGTAGAGAAGGAATAAACGATGATAGAGTTCTGCCTTAAGTCAAGAACTCTTTACACGCTAATCGGTTCTAATAACAGCACAGATTACTATCTCAGCGATCGAGGACAAGTATTCGGAATACCAATCGGTCTTGACGAGAAGGCAAGAGCTGAGGCTATTAAGACAGCTGTTCCGAAGCAATTAAGGCTGAAGAGTGGTTCAGAGCCGATAGCGTGCTTTGATATAAGGAACGAAAGATTCCATAAGGAGATAATCATCAAGATTGCTGTTATTGAAACGTTCACAAGATACAGAGTTAACTATTCGACTCAAGTGCAGCACAAGAACGGAAATCCGCTTGATTGCTCCATTAACAATCTTGTTCTTTATACCGAAGAAGAAGCAAAAAAGTTCAGACACGGAAGGAAAATAATTCTCCATTTTAAGAATGGGAAAGTGGAGAAATTCAATAATGCGACCAGTGCAGCGAAAACACTTTATGTGGATAGGAAGACACTAACTTCCTATCTAACAGGAAAGACACAAAGCTCCTGCATTGAAGACCAAGTCGAGAAGATAGAAACGGAGGAAGATTGCAATGCTATTAAGAATCGATGATAAAGGAAGACTATGGCTTACAAAAGAAGTAGCGGAATTCCTTGGAATAGAAAAAGGACCAACAACTATTGAAGCGTATGCTTCACTCGATGGTCTTACACTTCAACTAAGAAGAGTCAGCAATGCTTCAAAAGATTTGCCTACTAGAAAGGCAGTTGATCATGAATAGAGAAATTGAAGTAGCTTTATGCGGTAAAAGAACGGATTCGAAATACACAAATAGAAAGATGACATGGGCTGAATTCGTCCTAATGCTTAAGACTAACAAAGTGACATCAGAAACTCATGCCGAATACATGAAGATGACCAAGGACAAACAAGGTGAAATAAAAGACGTAGGTGGTTTTGTCAGTGGTTATCTTAAAAACGGCAGTAGGAAAATCAATGATGTAATAAGAAAGTCTTTTATAACCTTAGACATCGATGACAAAGCCAGTCAACAAATCCTAGAAGATATCCGTTCTTTCACGACCTTTGAAACCGTCTTATATGGAACTCATAAATACACTGAAGAGACACCTAGGTGCCGAGTGATTATTCCACTCACAAGAGATGTTAATCCAACTGAATATGAGTTCTTAGCAAGAGAGATAGCTGATGAGCTTTGCGGAATAGATACTTTCGACCCGACAACATTCCAAGTCAATCGAATGATGTACTTTCCATCTTCTCCAAAAGACATTAAGCCTTACTTTGAAGAAATCAAAGGAGATTTTGTCGACCCAGATGAGTACTTAAAAAGATTTCCGGATTATAAAGACGTGACCACTTGGAAACGAGCCAAGGACGGCCCTGCTTCAACAAAAAAAGGAACTGGAGTACTAACAGACCCAAGGAAGAAAGATGGCGCCGTTGGAGCCTTTTGCACGGTCTACAGCCCGAAAGAAGCAATAGACGAATTCCTATCAGATATTTATAAACCTGGAGTCAATGGTAGATACACCTATATTCCAGGAAGCTCTTCAAACGGACTAAGAATATATAACGATTCACTGACAGTTAAGTGTGAAGACGCCACTGATCCAGCTAACGTTGGAACGTCAATCAATGCCTTTGACCTAGTAAGAATACATAAGTTCTCTCAATTAGACGACAAGATTAAACCAGATACTCCTATCAATAAATATCCTAGCTACAAGGCTATGGTCAGTTGGTGCGAAGATTTGGAACCAGTGAAAGAAGAGCTACACCATAGAGCCATGGAAGAACTGGGTATTGGGCAGGAAGAAGTTGCTTCAAACGGAAACGTTTTGGGATGTACTGACGATGTTTCAGATGAAAGTCAATTGGACCAATCTCGGACTAATCGGACTGAAGTCGGACTAATCAATAAAAAGGTGTCCAATTCTAAGATTGGACAAGATGCGACAAGATTGGACACTAATTGGACAGACAAGCTAACCTTCGTCAAGAAAGGCAAGAGCCAAGTGACTGAACCCTCCAGCGAGAACATTCTTCTCATCCTATCAAACGATCCTAAGCTTAAAGGTTTAGTCGGTAAGAACCTTTTTGACGGCAAGAACACGCTTCTTAGAAAGGCTCCATGGACTAGAGATACCGTAGATGATGGTTGGAACGATACAGACGATTCACAATTAAGAATCTATTTAGAGAATACTTACAAGTTAGAGGCAAGGCAGAAGATCATTGACGGGCTAAACAGCATTGCAGCAGACAATAAGTTCAACCCAGTCAAAGACTTCATAACCAAAGAGAAGTGGGATGGAGTCGAGAGAGTCGATACTCTCTTCATTGACTACCTTGGTGCCGAAGATACGGAATATGTGAGAACGATAACTAGAAAGACTCTGGTTGCAGCAGTAGCAAGAGTCTTCGAGCCTGGAACGAAGTTCGACTACATGCCAATCCTTGTCGGTAAGCAAGGATTGGGTAAGTCACTCATAATCCAAAAGCTAGGAGACAAATGGGTTCAAGGCAATATGCCTGACCTTAAATTACAAAAAGATTCCTTTGATGCAGTAAGAGGAAGATGGCTCGTTGAGATGGCGGAGCTAACCTGTCTTAAGAAAGATGACCGAGAAACTATTAAGGCTTATATAACTAAAACGGAAGACACCTATAGGAAGGCTTACGATAGAAACATCACCACCTCAAGAAGAACCTGTATCTTCATTGGCACAACCAACGACAACGACTTTTTGAACGATGCCACAGGTAATAGACGCTTCATGCCAATTCAATGCAACAGCGAGCCTTTAATGCATCCTTGGGAGATGTCAAACCACGAGATACATCAGATATGGGCGGAAGCTTATGACTATTACCTCAACGGCGAAAAGATTATGGATATACCCGAATCAATCATGTCAGAAGCAATTGAGCAACAGGAAGCTGTTTCTTATCGTGACGATGATATGGGAATCATTGAGGAGTGGCTTGATACACCTCTTCCACGTTTCTACTTTGATATGTCGATTGAAGAAAGACAAAAATACCTAAGAGCTACTAATGAATTTAGAGACGAATTGAAGAAGGAACATACAGGAGATGACAACGACATGATCCTTCGTGGCAGAGTCTGTCCTTACGAGGTTTGGTGCGAGTGTAAAGGACAGGAGTTTGGAAAAATGCCTAGCAAGGAATCTTACAAGATTGGTCAAATATTAAGACAGCTTGACGGATGGAAATACGAAGAAAAGCTTTCAAAAATAAAGCCTTACGGTATGCAAAGAAGATATAAGAGGGTAAACAAGTAGGGTAAACAAGCATGGTAAACAGGAAAAACTTGTTAGCTTCTAAAGGTTAACAAGGTAAACAAGAATAAACAGGGCTTGTTAGCCTAAAAACATTCGATAGATTGGGAACTTTTAGCCAAAAGTAAACAAGTTAACAAGCTTTCTATAACTTCATATGAAATTAGGTAATACGTATACGTAGAAATGCCTGTACAGACACATATGTATACGTGCGCGTGTAACTTGTTACCTTGAAGATTAGAAACGGAAGCCAAGGAAGTCGAGGGAAGTTGAAGGAAGTTTCAAGAAAGGAGATAAATGAAATGTCTGAAGAATTTAAACCCGGAGAGATTGTCATATGCGATTGCTATGACGGAAATAGAATTGAGATAGGAGAAGTTAAGAGAAGGAATCCAAATGTTCCAAATCATTACTTCGTCTACTATTCAACAGGAGATACGGCAGCATCCACCGATGCTTCATATCTACGTAGAGTAGAAAACGGCTATGCATTCAAAAGGAGAAAAAACTAAATGTTAGAAAAAGAATTTGAAAGTAAGATGACTGACATCATAAAAAGCTTAGGTGGATTATGCCTTAAATTTGAATCGCCAGGAAACACAGGCGTTCCGGATAGACTGGTAATCGGAACTCACGGAAACATCTACTTCGTTGAAATGAAAAGACCATCACAATCAAGAACAGCAGCAAAGCAAAACTATTGGAAAGATAAATTGACCAAACATGGTTGCAAGTCATTCATCATCCACAATGAAGAGGAACTTGATAAGTTCTTAAGGCTCTTAAAAATAGATGAACGTCAAGATCCAAGTCTCAGGCATTACATTTACATAGCCTGCAAAAGAAAAGACCTTCATGGCAAGGAAATAATCGGAAGCTGTTTTGGACAGGTTGTTGAAATGACTCCAGACTATATCATCATTGACTTCGTAGGAGATCGAACAAAATACTTGAAAGGTGAATACAGAATAATATCGGAGCTATGGGCATGAAAATGACATTTGTAGAACTTACTTATATGGGATGGAAAGACAAGGAAAAGAAAGAATTATTCCTTGAAGGAGAAGTAATCAAAGAGACTTCTAAGCAAATAGTTGTGAAGTGTAGTGATGATGGACTGGAATACACCATTAGAAAGGCAAACATAAGGGACTTTAAAAAATGGACAGTAACAAGATAAAAATTGAATTGACCGCTCATGAACTGGAGGTTATTTGCATGGCTTTATACAGAACGAAAAAACATGGTCAGTTTCCAAAGTGGGTGAACCTAAAGACCAATGATGAAGTTGATGGAAAAGAATTATTAGAGAGGTTAATAAATCTTCTTGCAAAAGCAAGAGGAGAAGGAGGAGATTATGAAATCCAAGTTGAAAAATGATGAAGATGACTACGAATGAGGCTTTCCATCCATACCAGCAATTCTGTGTTAACTACTTAATAAGTCACAAGAGGTGCGGACTCTTCTTAGATATGGGTCTTGGTAAGACAGCGATAACTCTTAAGGCAATTGACTTGCTTATGAATGATTACTTCGAAGTAAACAAAGTGCTTGTAATAGCGCCATTAAGAGTAGCTAGGATGACTTGGAAGGATGAAGTCAATAAGTGGCAGGACTTCAAATATCTAACGATTGAAGAAGCGATTGGAACATCTCAAGAGAGAATAGAAGCAATCAATTCAAAAGCTGATATTGTGACTATCAATCGCGAAAACATTAAATGGTTATACGACTATTACATCAACACCAAAAAGAAACCTCCGTTTGACATGATAGTGATTGATGAGTCCTCCAGCTTCAAGAACCGTTCAACAGCAAGGTGGAAAGCTTGCAAAGCCTTCACCAACATTGCAAAAAGGGTAGTTATCCTAACTGGGACACCAACTCCAAATGGATATATGGATCTATGGTCACAAATTTACTTGCTAGACAAAGGACAAAGACTTGGATTGACCTTAACTGAATACAGGAATAGATACTTCTATCTTCAAAACTTAAGATTCCATCAATACAAATTAAGAACAGGAGCTGAAATGGAAATCAACGATTCTATCAAGGACATCTGTGTGTCGATGAATAGCAAGGATTACTTAACTCTTCCAGAAAAGATAGTAAATAACATTCCTATTCAACTTGGAGAATCTGAACTTAGGTTATACAAGACCATGGAGAAAGACATGTTGATAGAACTTGATGGAGAAGAGATTACAGCAGCCAATGCAGCGGTAGTCATGAACAAGCTGATTCAACTAGCAAGCGGAGCAATCTATGATGAGAAGGGCGACTACAAAGTCATTCATTCAGCAAAGATAGAGGCGTTAAAAGAAATCATTGAAGACAATGAAGGGAAGCCAATTCTAGTGTTCTACAATTTCAAAAATGAGAAAGAGAGAATAATGGAGGCGTTTAAAGAATTAGAGCCTCGTGAACTTAACACTGAAAAAGATCAGAAAGATTGGAACGAAGGTAAGATAAGACTTCTAGTAATCAATCCAGCAAGTGCAGGACATGGACTCAACCTTCAAGCAGGAGGAAATATAATCGTATGGTTCTCATTGACTTGGAATCTTGAATACTACCAGCAAGCTAATAAAAGACTCTATAGACAAGGACAAAAGAAGGCAGTTGTCATCAATCATTTAATAGCCAAAGGAACTGTAGACGAGGATGTTCTATCAAGGCTTCAAGGCAAAGGAAAGGTCCAGGAGAACTTACTATCCTACATAAAGGCTAAATTATCTGCAAAATGACTATCCGATGAAAACGGGAATAATCAAGATTAAAAACTTGATTTCAAGCCAGTTTTTCAAGATGTAGCGTATAACGATGATAAGGCTATTGACAATATTAAGTTATTATGGTTGTGCGTGCAGGGGCTTGTCCTTTCAATCTCTCCTGCACTTAAAGGAGAATAATAGATGCCTTCAAAGCATGGTCCAAAGGTAGAAGCCTTCTACCATTCAAAAGAATGGAGGAGATGTCAGAGTGCCTTTAGGAACTATAAGAACAACACATGTGAGATGTGCGGAGGTCCTGGGTGGTTAGTACATCATAAGAAACCACTTAATGAACTGAATGTTGACAATCCAAAAATAAGCTTAGATTGGTCAAATTTAATGCTTCTATGCCTTGATTGTCATAACACAATCCACAGTCGGATGAACAAAGAAGGACAAGAGATCAAACATCTTGATGTTGAGTTCGATAGTGACGGAAATGTCATCGTGAAGGACAAAAAGAGTCCTCTTGATTAGCTATCCCCCCACCTTGAAATCAAGTTTTGAGGGCTGTAAATCAGCGGGCGGGAAGTTCAATTTTACACACGAGGCGATTTTTGAAGGATTTTTATAAAAGGTCAGCCAAGGACAGCCGACCTCTTAGAAGCTTATAGCTTCTAGCTAAATAAGGAAGGAGAAGTCGAGTGAACGATGAAGATAAGAACAATCAAACGAAATCAAGCGAGAAATCAAGAGGAGGAAAAAATCAAGTGAACTGGTGGTTTATAGTCAAAGCAATAGTAAGTCTCATATTCATTTGCGCAATCCTGTATTTATGCGGATTTGTATGGGTGGTGATACAAGGAAGCAATGCTCCAGAAGGAATTCAATGGATGTATCCATTCGTTCCTAAGTAAAGAAGTGTAGAAAAAATACAGTCGTCGGACAGCCATAGGAAGGATAGAAGGGAACTGATGAGATCTAGAACAACAGGTATTCCTTCAAGGTACTTATGGCAAATAGCCCAAGGAAACGAGAGTACTGAACCTAGGTAGGAAATCGTTTATACCGCAGTGATACGACTTTAAATAAATACCTGCGCCACATTGAGGATTAGCCAAGTGGTAAGGCATCGGTCTCTGAAACCGAGAGGCGGTGGTTCGAATCCATCATCTTCAGCCATGTCCTTAAGGAGCCCAAAGCTCTAAAAGGACACTAATTGACATTGTGTCAGTCCTCCATTCAGTAAAGTGAGGACAGCTACCTTTGCCCATATAGGTAGCTGTCTTCCATGGGGGAGTCTTGTTGTATTGTGCGAGATTCTCCTTTGGAAGATAGACACGGGAAGATAAGAAAGGACAAATTAGATGGAAGAGAAGCTCAAGAATACGATTAGAAAGATTCAGATGGTTGATATTTCAAAAATCCATCCATACGAAAGCAATCCAAGAAACAATGATAAGGCAGTTCCTAAGATTGTAGAATCAATCAAAAGATATGGATTCAATGTTCCTATAACGGTAGATAAGAATGGAATCATTGCCACGAGTCATACTAGATATAAAGCTGCACTAAGATTAGGGCTTAAAGAAGTCCCTGTAATTTATTTAAACGATTTGACCAAAGAGGAAATTGATGCTTGGAGGCTTGTAGATAACAAGACCAGCGAGCTTGCTACCTGGGATGAGGATAAGCTGAATCTTGAACTAAAACAGCTCTTAGATTTGAAGATAGATTTATCCGACTTCGGTTTTCCTGGAGAAGATAAAATGCTCGAAAAAGTCCATGAGGACAATTATCTTCCCAATCCTCCAGCTAACCCTAAGACATGTAAAGGTGATATTTATCAGTTAGGAGAGCACCGCCTTATTTGTGGCGACGCTACCAGTAAAGCAGATATGGAAGCTTTGTTAGGAACAGAGAAGATAGATCTTGTGGTAACAGATCCTCCATATAATGTCGATTACGAAGGGGCCCCAAAGTTTACTAATGGCAAGAGCACAAAGACAAGGAATGCTACAAGACCAACAGATAGAATTTTAAATGACAACATGGATGAATCAGCATTTAGAAAGTTTCTGTTTGATGTCTTTACAAACACCAATCGCTGTCTCAAATCGGGGGGGTATTCTATGTCTTTCATAGTGACAACCATGGTCTATCCTTCCGTTATTGCTTAGAACAGGTAGGATTAGAGACAAGACAATGCATCATCTGGGAGAAGAACAGCTTCACTATGGGAAGACAGGATTATCAATGGAGACATGAGCCAGTCTTATATGGTTGGAAAGAAGGCGCAGCTCACTACTTCATCAACGATAGAACTCAGGATACCGTGGTGGATTTAGAAAGGACTGACCTTAATAAGAAATCTAAGAAAGAGCTTATTGACTTGATTAAGAATATTGAAGAGAAAGACAGTGTGGCAACAACAGTAATCAAAGAGGATAAGCCTCTCCACAACGATCTTCATCCAACAATGAAACCGATAAGACTGTTGGCTAGGTTCATTGCTAACTCTTCAAGAAAAGGAGAGATAGTCCTTGATCAATTCGGAGGAAGCGGAAGCACTATGATGGCATGTGAACAGACTGGAAGAAAATGCAGAATGATTGAGCTAGATCCAGCTTATTGTGATGTCATAGTTGATAGATGGGAGAAGGCTACAGGAGAAAAAGCCGAACTGATCAGAAAGGGGACGAAAGAATGAAATTGTATAGTAATGAGATTGTATTCAGAGGTCATCCAGACAAGATATGCGATCAAATTAGTGGGGCAATCTTGGATGAATGCCTTAGACAAGACCCTTTGACAAGGGCAGGCATTGAGTGCGCTCTTAAAAATAATCGGATTTATATCTTCGGAGAAATAACTACCAACGCCAAGATCGATAGAGCTGAAATAGCAAGAAGAGTATTGAAAGACATTGGATATAGAGAAGAATTCCAAGTGGTTGAGAATATTTCCGAACAGTCAAGAGACATAGCTATTGGAGTTGACCGTTTAGGTGCAGGAGATCAAGGGATGATGTTTGGATATGCCTGCGATGATACTAAAGAATTACTTCCCTTAGCCCAAGTTATTCTTATTAAATTTGCTAAAGAATACGACAAGTTAGTCCATATTAATCCCGATGTCTTTTATCCTGATGGAAAAGAACAGATTACAGGTTATTATGACCAAAACTTCAAATTGAAAGATATCAAAGATTTTACTATTTCTTATCAAAACAACGAAAAGAACAGATTTGTAACAGACGCTGAAATTAAGGCTATTGCAATGACTATCTGTAGAGAATATGGAATACATATTCAAAGCTTTTTGATAAATCCCACTGGTAAATTTTTAACAGGAGGTCCTTATGCTGACAGCGGACTTACTGGAAGAAAGATAGTGGTCGATGCCTATCAGTCATTCGCCAATGTTGGAGGCGGATGTATGAACGGCAAAGATCCAACCAAAGTAGATATCAGCGGAGCTCACAAAGCTAGGGAATTAGCTAAGAGAATACTTAAAGAGAAGCAGTTGACTTGGTGTGAGCTTCAGCTTTCTTATGCAATAGGATTAGAAAAGCCGTTGGCTATTTATATAGATAGCGATAAAGGCAATCTCCCTGTTTCAACGAATATGATTGAAGAATGCAAGCCAGCAAGAATCATACGAGATCTTCATTTATTAGAGCCTAGATATGAGGAGTGGGCGAAATTCGGACATTTTGCTAACGAGGAATAACTATGGAAGAAGAAAGAAAGACTAAAGAGATTCCCAAGGGTAAGCATGGTGGATATAGGCCAGGAGCTGGGAGAAAGCCCAAGTCTTTGTCAGCGGCCCAAAAGCTTTCTGATAAAAGAGACCTGGATGCTTTCTTGAACACCGGAAGCACACTAAAGCCACCAGATTATCTAGGCGATGTGGCCAAAGTTAAATGGAATGAATTAATAGCCTCTTATCAAAAAAATGAAAATAGAAGTGAACATCTTGGATTTAACTCAGCTAGTCCTTTATGTTCAATCTTATGAACGCTATCAGAAAGCTCAGGAAACATGGATTGACATGCTTAAGAAATCTATTGCCGTAGCAGATGAGGATACGGATAAACTTATTAGGCGTTGTTTAAAAATTATGCAAGATGAAACATCCATCATGGCAAAGCTTGCCCCAGACTTACTTCTTACTCCAACAGGAAGATCAAAGTTCTTAGGAAAGATAGCAGAAAAGGAAAAGGTGGAAAACACAGATTCCTTAGGTGCATTCTTTAGTCAGCTAGGAGCAAATAATGGCTAGTTATCTTCAGCAATATATTGATTTTTTAAGAGCTAACAAAGAAACGCATTGTTGTAAGAAACTCGGTCAATGCTTTTTTGATGATTTAGAGCCGATTGTCCAAGGAAAAAGCGATAAGTTCTATTTTGATGAAAATGCTGGAAACTATGTCATTCGATTCATACAGGGAGACATTCCCGACTTAGATACTTTTGAGAAATGGATGGAGCAAGTGCCAAGAGAAGCGGGAGCTAGTAATTTTTCAAAGGTAAAATATCTAGAAAGACACGAAGGTAAATTTCTTGGATTCATTAGACAGTCAAAAGGAGAATGGGCAGATTTGCCGTTAGTTTTGCAACTCTTTCAAAAGGCGATTATTCAAGCAATCTATGGAATCAAGAGAAGAGACACCAAGATGCGTAGATTCACAGAGGTTTGGATTGAAATCGGCCGTAAAAACGGAAAGACCACGCTTCAAGTTCCATTTGCTTTGTGGGCACTTTTTGAAGAGCCAGGAGCTGAAGTCTACGTTGCCGCTTCAACTTATGCCCAAGCAAGAAGACTATGGGACAGCGCCGACCTTGTAAGAGAGAAGTCTCCAGCACTCAGCGCCGAGCTTAAAAGAAGAGTCAATCCCCGATGCGATATTTACTATCCTAAGAACAATTCTCACTTCTATGCATTGTCGAAGAACACTAAAAGCCAAGATGGTTTCAACTCTTCTTGTAACATCATCGATGAAGCTCATGCTTTACCAGATGAGGTCTATAACATCCTTAAGGATGCAACAGCAAATACAAGACAGCCACTGACTAACATCATCGGAACTGCGGGATTTGTTAGAGGAGCGCTATTTGACAACAAGTACGAGTATTACTCAAAAGTCTTAAACCACACAATTGAAGACGATAAGGTTTTAATAATCATCTATGAGTTAGATGACAAGGAAGAAATGTGGGATGAGACCAAATGGTATAAGTCTAATCCAGGATTAGGACCGATTAAGAAAATTGATTACCTTAGAGATAAGGTAAATAAGGCAAAGAACGATATAACAGTCTTAAATGATATTCTCACCAAGGACTTTAATGTAATCAATGTAAGCAATACTTCCTGGCTTACCGCCGAGACTATCAACAATGGTGCTTACGCTAATTACGACCATGAAATCGTTGATAAGGAGAACTTGCTTAAGGAATATCTCAAGAAATTTGACGGAACGACAACTCTTGGCGGCTTTGACTTATCGAGGACAAACGACTTAACGGCATTTACAACACTCTTATTCGACCAAGATAAGAACTGTGTAATAGCCAAGACTATGTACTGGTGTACTAAGTCGTTCCTGGACTCTCCAGAAGCCAAGAGCAGTGGAGTTCCATGGCTAGCTTGGATAAACAAAGGATACATAAGAATATCCACAACACCTAACCAGATTAATTATCATGATGTGGCGGATTACGTAATGGAGCAGTTCCAAAAGCACGAATACTTCTATGAACATATCAATTACGATTCCTACAGTGCTAACTACTTAGTAGAGGAGCTAGCATCCATGGGTTGGTCTAGAAAGTCATGTCTAATCCCTACTCCGCAAGGATTTAGGACACTTAGTGTTCCTATGCAAACAATGGAAGCGTTCCTCAAAGACAAGAAACTTTGCTATTTAAATAACCCAGTAACTAAGTGGATGTTTACTAACGTAGAACTAGTATCCGATAGAAACGGGAATTTTATGCCTAAAAAAGCTGGAGATCATCGAGGAAATAAGATTGATGGACCGGCAACGATCTTGGATGGATTCGTATCCTTATGCGAAAATGTAGACGCCTACTTGGGCGAGAAAGAGAGGTAGTATGGGTTGGTTTGACAAGTTAAAATCCCTATTTATCAAGCAAAAAGCTTCTAATAATGCCAATTTCATGACATTAGACAGTGGCTTTTCTTCAGTATCTTATGAAACCGCCTTTAATGCTACTTACTGTAATTGTGTTTCAGCACTAGCTAGGCATTTAAGTAAGATTGAAGTAGGCATATCCAATGAGAAAAGTCAAGGATTATCTTTTAGATATCTTGAAAAGGTACTGAAATATAGACCTAATCCAGTTCAAACAGCTAATAGCTTTTGGTACTCGCTAGCTTATGATTTTTTCTTCAGCGGAGTTGCTCTAGCTTACATTGAGTGGGATGGTTGGAAGGTCGCTAATCTTTGGACAATAAGTCCAAAGGAAGTGCAGGATGTAAGAATCAAAGGACACGACATCTTCATTAGATTTAATCTTAATGGGGAAGTTCGAGAGGATGTTCTTGATAACTTCATAACTTTGATTAGACATCCAAACACTAATAATCCGTTTAATACCTACGACCCTTCAATGAATAAGATTCTTGAGATACTTGCCACTAATGAAGAAGGCATTATCAAGGCAATTCAAAACTCTAATCTCATCCGTTTCATTGTTGCTTCTTCAGCCAATATGTCGGAGCAGCAAGTCATTAAGAAACAGGACCAGTTTAGGGATAGACTGGATAAGGCTGATTCAATTCTTTATGTGACAAATGCTGAAAACCTTACTCAAGTAAGTAACCAGTCCAAATGGGCTACTTCAGATGATGTCAAGGAAATGAAAAGAGAAGTATATAACTTCTTCGGAGTTAATGAGAAATTCCTTGACTCCAGTTACGATGAAAACTCTTGGCAGTCAGTCTATGATGGAGCATTAGAGCCGTTTATTACAGCTTTAAGTCAAGAACTCACCATAAAACTGTTCACCGATAGAGAATTCGATGTCGGTAATAGGATTGAGGTTCTTACAAGTCCGTTACAGACAGCCTCGTTGCAAACACGAATCAAACTTGCAGAAGCTTACTTAAAGCTTCCGACAATAAGACCTAATGTCGTTTGTGACTTACTATATCTTCCAAGATTAGAAAACGGAGATAAGGAAGTTCAGTCGTTGAATTATGTGGCGTCTAATAAAGTCGACGCTTATCAAGGGGTTGGCAATGAAGAGCAACCTACAGAAGAAGACAAAGGAGATGAAGATAATGGAAAACAAGATGAATCCAGTAATCAAGAAAAATGAAAGAGAAGTTAGATTTGGTTCTATTCAATTCCGTGAGGAAACACAGAAGAAAGAAGATAACGAGTACTATGTACTTGAAGGAAATCCGGTAGTTTTCAATGAGAAGACTTGCTTAGGAAAAGACTGGGACAATAACGATATCTTCGAGGTTATGGAGAAAGACTGCTTTAATGGAGTCGATGTCTCTGATGTAGTCTTCAATGTAAATCATGGAGAAGGCAATCATGCGGTCGCTAGGACAAGGAACGGAACGCTTTCCTTGGAGACCAGAGATGATGGTGTTCATTGCACTATCTTGCTTGATAAAAGCAATCCCCGATGCGTTCAAGTCTACAAAGATGTAAAGAGCGGACTTCTCGATAAGATGAGCTTCGCCTTTACTATAAAAGAAGAGTCCTATGATAAGGAAGAACGCTGCTATCACGTAAGAAAAATTGACAAAGTATACGATGTATCAGCAGTTGAATTCCCTGCCTATGGGACAACCTCCATTTCTGCTCGACGAGCCTCTGAGGCGGTGGCTGAAAGAGAAAAAGCGGTGGCTTTGAAAGTCGAAATGAAGAAGGAGTTGTTGATTCGTAAGATTGATAGAAGTTTATGAAAGGAAAAAAGAAAAATGTTTAAAGAAACAAGAGAAAGATTATCTCAAATCGAAACTCGCCTCAATGAGATCAAAGGCGAAGTTGAGAAGAAGAATGATCTCACTATCGATGAACTCGATAAAAGAAACAAGGAAGTTGAAGATTTAAAAGCTGAAAAGATCAGATTGGTCGAACAAGATAGACAAGCTGTTTTAAATGCTTTTAATGAAGCCCCTAAAGTTGATTTATTCGGCACCGAAAATAATGCTAAGACCGAAAGAGCTGAAATGTTTGTTAAAACTAATAGAATGGCTATCAGTTCTAAAGAACAAAGGGCAGCCTTACTTTCCAGTGGAAAGATTGCCAAGCCTTCAGCTGTTGATGGTATTTATGACAACTTGGATGGTGAACTTGGCATTTTAAATGACGTTATTGTCAAAAATTATGCTGGTAATGAAACCATAGCACATGCCTATCGTAAAAGCGGTCTTACAGCTAGTGATCATAAAGAAGGAAGTGCACCCGTCGAAACAGGTTCCGAATATGGAATTATTAAGGTTGCTCCAGTTTCTAAATCCCTTATTACTTATATTTCTAAAGCTATTAGAAGACTTACACCTCTTGATTATGAATCCGAGGTTAGAAGTGCCGCCTTAAGTGCATTAAGAACTTCCGCTGAAGATTTCATTATCAGTAAGATTCCTACTTGTGTTGATACTGACGGCAACAAACTTGCTAGTGCTGTGACTCTTAAGGAAACTGCTATTGGTGAGAAGACTCTTCGTGAAATTGTCCTTAGCTATAAGCCTGGTAAGAGATATAGCGGTATTGCTACCTTATTCTTAACTAGAGAACAGCTTATTGCTTTCGGTGATGTCAGAGGTACCAACGAAAAGAAAGCCGTCTATGAAATTACTCCAGATAACAGTAACACAGGAGGAACTATTAAGGATGGCGGCTTAATTGTTAACTACAGAATTGTCGACGGCTTAGCCAACATGCTTTATGGTTATCTTTCCGCTTTTGAACTTGATACCTTTGGTGATTATCAGATTGAAGTCTCCGAAGATTACAAGTTTGCAGAAGGTTTATTAGCTGTTAGAGGCGAAGCTTGGTTTGGCGGTTCTTTAGTCGTCGATAAAGCTTTTGAAGTCATTTCTTTAAAAGCAGCCTAGACTGGCAGTAAAACTAAGTAAATAAAGAGAGGAGAATAACGTGATTAAAGATTACAAGCCCAGCAAGGGAATCCTATCCAACGAGGAGATGATTGCGATGCTCAATCTTGATGACGATTATTCTCCTCTTTCTAGATTAGAGGAATTGTCGAAAGAAGCATCGCAATTCTTATATCAGAAAACAGGTCATGACTGGAGCGTTGACGAAGAAATCAATAAGACAGCTAAAGGCGCAGCAAGAGATTATATCTATCAGATTTGGTATGGCGGAGATGACCATATCCAAAGAAGATTGGAGCAATCCATAATTCAGCTTCAAGCGATAGTGGATTCTATTGGAAATCTATATGAGGTAAAAGACGATGAAAGCTTATAAGCAAAAGAACAAAGATAAGAAGATAAAAATCTTTATTCGTGTTGACGAACAGCTTCCTAATGGAGAAACAATTACTAAAAAGGTTTATCTTCAAAAGAAAGACAGCTACATAAAAGCCTACATACGTTCGTTATCAGCTAAGGAAAGACTCTCAAGTAACACCACTCAACCTTCAAATGAAGTGGAGATAACGATCAACTACAGAAGAAGCCTTGAGAAGAGACAGGACGCTTATGTCGAGTATAAAGACTGGACTTACGCTGTCACTGGAATCGATAATCTCGACTTTAGAAGAACAGAGATGAAACTTACTGGAAAAAGCGTTGAGCCTCCTTGCTTCGACTCAATTGAATATAGGGAGGATTGCAACTGCTTATGAAAGTAATAGAAGCCCAGAAGATACTCTACGATGACATTAAGAGCATTCTTGAATCAGCAGGACTGAAGAATGGATTAGGAGCCGACAAGACAGGAGTCTTGTTCTATCCAGCAAGGAAGGAAACAACTTTTCCTATTGGTGACACATTCCTTACTTACGAGGTTTACTACATACAAGAAGCAGGAAGAGCCGATGAAAAGCCAGAGTCTCAATTGGGAACAATCGCAATAGATGTCTTCACCAAGAAGGACAGGACTTCATCACAAATCATGGATATGCTTTCTAAGATTGAAGATGAGGCAATTAAGAAAGGCTATAGATTAGAAGTAAAGCAAACTGATAGCTATGATTCTGACAATCAGCTTATGCATCTAAGTTATGACCTAAAGAAAAGAATTAGATAAAAAGGAGAAATGTAAAATGGCATTTGAACAAGTTAGATTATTTGAAATTACAGGATTTGATGCTACTGGTAAGCCTCAAATTTCTAATACTCCTATTCCTTTTTTAACCAAAGGAGCTTCGGAGCAAGAAATCAATAATATTTCAATTACCGTTCAGCCAGAATATTCAGAGAAGAGCTATTCTGCTGATAACAAGATTGAAAAGAACACCATCATGAAAGGCGCAAATATTTCATTTACCTTCTATGGAATTGATGCTCAAGCTTTGGATTTACTTACCTGCTTTAAAAAGGATGCGGACGGAGATTTGAATCTTTGTGCTAATGACGGAGACGAAACTGATGTCTGTGTCTTCTATAGAGCTAAAGATGAGAAAGGCAAACCTTATAATGCTTGGCTTTATGACTGTGAATTCAAGCCTATCAATCTTGACCAAGGACAAGATGAGGATAGCCCTAAATCAATCACTATCGAAGGCTATGCCAAGCTTGTAACCGTTAATGGCAAGAAGACTCTTGGTGGTTTAGTCTATGAGGGCAGTCCTAAGTATGTTGCTGAAGGCGTTGAACCACAAGCTGAAGATTTATTCGTCGCTAAAGAAAGCACAACTGAAAGCAGTGGTAAGTAATGATTACCGAAACATATAGAGGACATGTTCTAACCAATGCTGTTAGTGCTTTGGTTATCTACTATCCAAAGATTACAAATGGTGGCGATTTAGCTAAAGATCTCCAAGAGAAGAATTCGTTTGTTACTTTAGGCAATTTGTATGTTGCCTATAGATATGCTGGAGACAAGGAAGCAAGAAACAAGCCTGCTGAAGAAATACTAAACGAGATTGAGCAATCCGATTTCCTAGAGGCTACAAGTGATTTCTATAAAGTTATCAATAAGTTAATTAATGAAGGTAGAAAAAGCGAAAAACATTAGCAGTGGCGGACTGAAGCGTCAAGGCAAGTCCGCCTATGCAGTGCTTTATGCATTTAGGATACTGGGACTAGATAGCCAGTTCTTGGATGTCTGGTCGATAAAAGACTTAAATGGTTATGCGGAATACGCTGATTCAATGATGAGTAAGAAAGGCAATACAAAAGAAGGTAAGACTTACAGTAATAAGAACTTGAGTAATTTGTTAGGAGGATAGTATGGCAGAGTGGCAAGAATGGTTAGCAAAAGCAAACGAGCAAATCAAGAAAGCTGCTACTGAATCAACAACTCAAATACTTAAGGAATATTCTGAAAAGTTCTTTACTGAGCTGAAGAGAGAAACCCCAGTTGATACAGGGGCACTTGTCAAATCTTTGATTATAGAGCCTTATAAACCTAAAGGCTTAAATGATGAAAAGGTCGGCTATGTAATTACTTTCGATGGCTACGATGAAAAAGGAAGACCTTTCCAGTTGATTGCAAACTCTTTGAATAGGGGATTTGTAAATAGCAATGGAAAGATTATTCCTGGGTCGCACTTCATCGATAAGTGCATAGCAATGCTTAAAGGTATTGATGAGGACATAAACAAACTTTGGAGCGAAATGATGAAAAAAGAGGAGGTAAAGTAAATGGCAACTGAAATCGTAAGAGATTTAAGTGATATTAATGCTGAGTTAAAAGCCACGCAAAAAGAATTTAATAAAGCTAGTAAAGAAGCCAAAGAGCTTACTAAATCTTTAAAGGCAGATCCAAATAATAATGTTCTTAAAAGTTTTAAGATTGATGAGCTTACAAGGCAAATTGAGGCTTGTACAAAGAAAGTAGAGCTATTAAAGGAAAAGCAGCAGAGTCTAAAAAATTCGGGAGTAAAAGAAAATACAACCGAATATAAAAGGCTTGAGGCTCAAATAGCAATAACTGAAAGTACAGCCAAATCTTTAAAAGATCAGACAGTAGAATTAAAGAAAAAAGTCAATGATTTAGATAGTGCAAAATTAGATAAGTTGAAAAAAGGCTTTTCTTCAGTAAGCAAAGTTGCGCTAGGATTTGTTTCCTCCGTTGTAGCAATAGGGAAAGTTTTTGCCAGCAAATCAGATGAAATCCAAAAGAAAGTAGATAAGTTTGGTGGAACAGCAGAACAATGGCAATATCAAAGTAATGCCTGGGATAAATTGACAGGTGATGGTGATGCTTACGAACAAGTTCTTCAAGCAGTCACATCCACTCAAGGACAAGCTCAAAAAGAATCTTCTAAGCTTGGAACTATGCTTGAACAATTGGGACTTACCTTTGAAGACGTTCAAGGAAAGACAAGTACCGAAGCTCTTCAAGTTTATATAGACGCTTTAGCAAGAGTCGGAGATGAGGCTACAAGACAAGCGATTGCAGTTGCTTTATTTGGAAGTAACGCAGGAACTTATATTGCCCAAATGGCAGGAACAGGAAGTGAAGCAATCGATCAGTGGAATTCAGAACTTGCTGATGCTGGAGTTCTAACCAACGAACAGGTTCGACAAGGTGCTGAGTTACAGGATACTTTTGACTATTTAGGTCAAACTATAAAAAAACTTGTTGCTGATTTAGGAACTAGTTTTAAGCCTATGGTAGAAGGCTTGATTACGCTTATCAAAGGAATAGCTCCTATCATCACGGCAATAGGTAAAGCTTTAAGTGGCTTAGGACCGGGTGGAACGGCAGCAATAGCTGTATTTGGAGCCATGATTGCCATTCTTCCACCATTAATCACAATGTTGGCAGCTTTAAATTGGTCTACTGGAAGAATAGGAGCCGCAATTGCTGCTCTAGGAATATTAGCGACTGCAACTGCAATAGGTGCTGGCGTCTATGCAGGAATAAATACCGGTTCTAATGAATCTACTAATAACGCCCCTGTAGTCGATACAAGTGGCTTTGTAGACGAATCTTCAACTCTTGAAGAGAATAACCAACAAGGCACTGGAAGCCAAGCCAGTGGCAGTGGAAACACCTATAACAACACTACTAACTACTATGACAATTCAACGATGAACAATGAGATTAGTAAGGATGTTGACTATGAGGAGATGACAGATTATTTGACTGAAAAGAAGAGAGTACTGATAGGAGGATAAGATGGCAAAGTATGAATATATAACTGGCGATGACATCGTTTCTACTATTCAGTTCGATGTTCTAGAGCTTGAAACAAGAGAGACAGTAAAGGTCAATGGTGAGGCAACTATGCCTTCCATGGATTTTTTATTGTTTCCTTCGGGTTTAGGTTTTCAACAGGAAGTGAAGATTGTTAGCGGAGATACTATCGACTATGTTTTAAAGCAAACCATTAAGAAGAAAAATATTAAACTTACAGTAATGTGGAAGGGCGAGAATGCTTATCAGAAGTATAAGAGCTTCACCACTTGGATATCTACATATAACAACCTTGAAAAATACCACATAAGATTCAGCTATGTCTTAGGTGGAATGAGAAGATATGTGGAACTCGCTGTAACTAATATTGATCTTAAAGGGAGAGACGATTACTTCGTGTCAGCTGAACTAACAATGCAACCTTTAACTCCTTTTTATGAAAGAGACTTTTTCTCAATCATGATTAACAACACTCATAGGGGCAAGATTTACAATTATGTCTATCCTTATTTCTATGGAGGCGGTGCTTATTCGGATTCTAACTTAATAGAAAATGATTATTTGAAGCAAGTTCCAATCAAGATTATTTTAAAAGGACCGATGATTACTCCATTTGTAAACATTACTAAGATTAATGATGATGGAACGAACGGAGAAACATATGGATCAGTTCAGTTCTCTTCCAGTACTTCCATAACTGAGAATCAAAGAATCATTATTGATGCCTTTAATAACAGAGTTTATATGACCGAAACTAAGTTAGATACGGGAGCTACAACAGTTCGATGCCCTCGATAAGTCAAAAGACTCATTCTTATTTGCTAATCCCGGAAGAAGCAAGATAACTGCTTCTTTAGATAATGAAGAAGCAAGCTGTGAAGTTCATTATGTGAGGTACATATCATGAGTTGGGCATGTCTTTATGATAGGCAGTTTAAGCCTCTTGGAACCTGGACTCAGCACGTGGTAAGTGAATGGTCGTTGACAAGAAAAGCTTACGAATTTGACGAGTTTAAGCTCACTTGCAAAGGATTTGAGAATTCCAGAAATGCTTGCTATATTGCTTTGTTCAGTAACACAGGCAAGATTCAGTATCTTTCGTTCTGTGGTATCCCAGTGACCAAAGATGAGCTAACAACCGTTAGCGGAATAGACTGCAGACAACTCTTCAATCAAACTATCATGCTCGATTTAGGTGCAAGAAATGCTAATGGCGAATTTAAGATTAACTCAGTCAAGAGCTTATTCAAATATCTTCTCAATGACAGAGAAAAGACTGAGGAGGACGGATTAGACCTTGGAATTGACTATGAAGTGGATACATCGGACTTAATGGTCTTCTCAGCAAATGATTGGAAAGAAGAAGCAATCTCTAGAGAGAAGAAGGTTCAAGAACTTTGGAAGGTAATTCAGACAGCTTGTAACCTATATAACGTTGTTGTTATTGCTGAAGCCCAGATTGATGCAATCGAAAACCAATACAAACTTGTCTTCAAAGTAATGAGAATTACTGAAAAGAAGAATATAAAACTAAGCGATTATGATGTACGAATGTCAAACACTCAAAATGTTGTAAATAGAGCTATAGCAACCAATGGAAGTGACAGCAAGACCTATTATTTGACTAATAGATACGAAGTCAAAGAGTACAGTACAAATAGTAAAGACCGCTTGTATCCTCCAAGAATCGCAACGATTTATAAGGATCCAACAGATTATGAAGACGAAGCTCAAGAACAAGGGAAAACTCAAGAGCAAGTGGCGTTTAATGAAGCTAAGGCAGAAGCTATTCAAAAATTAAATGAGAATAGATACAAAGACAAGGTAACTATTAATCTAAACACTAAACTTGGCTCAACTCTAGAAGATGTCGACTTTAGATATATGGGAGTTATTAATCAATATCTTCCAGCTGATTACGAGAACGGAGCTGAAAACACAGTTAAGGAACTTCCAGTGATGTCTATTAAAGAAGACAGCAAAGGAAACAAGTCCTTAACGTTTGGAAGATTGTCAGACTTTTGGTTCATGGACGACTAAAGAAAGGAGAAAAGTATGGCGGATATAGCAAAGGTAAGCAGTGAAAACTTAATACTTGTTAGAAAGAATAATAGCAATCCTTTTGAAAGGTATATGCCTTATGTTAAGATTGACAATACAGGCAAGAGGACTTGGTATATTGGTGAAAAGAATACCAATATTGAAGCTCCAGCAGAGATTCCTAATAACGAGCAAGTGACTGCTTTTCATGATGCCTGTATGTGGTACACCATGCTTGGAAATGGAATCCTTCAAGGTGTTTATAGCGAATGCCAAGCTTCTCTTGTTAATGGTAAATTTTATATAAGTTCTGGCATGATCATGTTCGGCGGAAGACTTATTGAAATAGGTAAGAACTCACAGGTCGAAGTGGATTGCAGTAACTTTGGTGACAATGCAACATTCTATATAAAGCTAGAGATGACAATCAATGAAGACGATGCCAAGAGTGACGTTGGAATCTATGCCACGGCTGATAGCTCTGAGAAGACTGACTGCCTTAATGGCGCAGGAACCTATGAAATTATTCTTTTTAAGATTACAGGAACGAGAGTGGAAAAGATAATTCCAACTCTCGAACCGGGAGTAGCTCAAAATGCCACTAATCTATTAGGTACAGGAAGAATAGCAGGTGTACCATTTGGTAATGTCTTTAAGCAAGAAAATGGAAAGGTCGTCGGAGTTAATTATGCCACAGAAGCAGACGTGTGTGCCGAGGCAAGAGGATTTGAAGGCGGAGATAAAAATAAGGTAGATACTAATCTTTACCTACCTAACAGAGGCGTTTACTTACTTCAAGAGGCAGTTCTTATTAAGAGTAAAAATGTAACTATAAAAAGTAAAAATGCTGGCGGAAATTCTATATATTTTCCTTTTGACAATTCAAACTCTTTGTCTTCCCTTCAAGGTATTGATTCCGTTGTAATTTCAACCGACTCCTTTACGCATATATGTCAAAATGCTGGTGCTATTTTGCAATCAGCTTGCCAATCAATAAATAATAGCGATTATAAACCAGCAAAGATATATTGGAATTCTTCAAACGATAAGTTAGAGGAGAGAAGTCAAGCTAAAGGGCAAATTGAAATTGACCCTAAAAATAAGCAACTAAGATTTATAGGTAACCAGTCAACAAATGACTTAACTTATAACAATCTTACTATTAAAGCTTATTTATATGGAGGATACTAAAATGCCACAGACAGGAGTAAATTTTATTAACCGAAAAGGAACTAAGGTCCTTGCTTATTCTGATACTGTTATTTTCTATAATGGTAAAGGAAACGGAAAGATTGAATCGCAAGATAAGATAGATCCTTCAAGCGAGAAGGCGCCATTTGGATTGATTAAGACAGGAAATAATCAACCTTTCCAAGTTGAATTTGATTCGTCTAATTCAGCGATTTATCTTAATCCTGGAATGCTTAGTGTTTACGGAAGACAAGTACAGATCAAAGAGAGAATCAAGGTTCATGGCTTCCGCCAAGATTCATTAGCTAGTAAAAATTATTGTACTCTCTATATTGAGATTAATCTTTCCGACATTCTCAATCAAACAGTACGAGTAGTACTAACTTCCTCAGCTAACGGATATGAATATGACTATGGCGTGAATGGAAGTAACCGAGACAATCTTTACAAATACAATAACGGAATTTATCGAGTGCCAATAGCACAATTCAAATTCATACCAATGGATTCCAATCCATTCTCCGACTTGAAATATCTCATTCAAGATTTTGATATGTCGGCAAGAGAAAGCACAAGAAATTTAAGAGAAGATGCAACAATAACTGGAAGAAAGATTATAGGTGATTTGGCAAAAAAAGAACTACATCCTTATGAGGATGACCTTAGATTTCTTGTCAAAGCAGATAATCAAGAAGCCCTTAATTCCTATGAGAATGAAAAAGTGCATAATCGATATTCACCAGGTTATTCATGGGCTAAAGAATCCAGGTCTTTCGGCGGAGTTAGAATTGGATCAGATTTATCAAACTTAATTACCATATCGAGAGTTAAAATTTGCGATATTACTAATAATTTTGGAAGAAAAGCATTTTCAGGAACTTCTATAAATACAAAGATAGACTGGAATCACTTGAAGGCTGTCAATATTTTTATGGCTCGTGCCGATAGCTTGAAATTAACTTGCAAGTATTATTCCAAAAAAGTGTCAACATTCGGAGCTATAAGTTATATCAATTTAAATCCGTTTGACTCAAATGCAAATGGCTCAAGATTAACTATTATTGAAAAAAACTATCTTGTAAAGAAAAGAGAAAACAAAAACAAAATAAAGATGAGTTTAGTTGGTTTTTTCGGAGGATTTGAGCATGTATATAATGCTAAAGATTACGAGGTAAATTTAGATTTTTATGACGCTACTGATGCGGACATATCCGATACGGATGCATTTCAAGCTCTAATTCCAGGTGTAGACATAGTCTCAGCATGGGTTCATGCTGGCAGGAAAAAATATATGGATATGCTTATTGAAAACAATAGAATTGAATTTACAGGTTATGGTGATTCAGCCGAACAATCACAATATATAGGAATAAGCTTAATCGGTCCTATACCAGGACCTAATTATATTTGGTGGGGATATCCAGAACTAGAAGTCAATAATGCCACTGGTGCTCTTTATGCAGATTTTATTTATCAAGGCGATGTCAATATCTAGAAAGAAGGAAACGAAAGATGAGTGTTAGATTACTAGAAAGAAAAGATGATCCATTAGGAATAGGTATCGGCGTATCTAATGGAGCCCTGCTTAACTACAATGCAGTCAATAAAAAGAATGGTGCTATTAATGGCTGTACGACTAAGCTTGTCGGTAGTGAAGTGTATATGAGCAAAGGAACATTATCCGTTCAAGGGTTCCGACTCTTCCTTGCACAAGAAGAGAAGGTAGCTGACTTAAGCAAAGTAACAGTAGCTGGCACTGACCTTCAGTACATAGCAGCAAGAGTTACTTACAAAGCTGAAACAGATGATGCAAGTGCAGAATTTATAGTTGTTCCTGCTTCATCATCTCTTAATAAGACCGATATACAGAACCAAATTAATGGTTCCTATGATTATCCAATAGCTCAGTTTAGAAAGAACGGAATTACAATCTCAGATTTTCAGTCACTGATAACTCCCATTGATGTCGTCAGCGATGAATTCGATTACCACACAATAGATTTATGAGAGGACATTCGACATGTATACGGTTATCAATAATAGCGAGATTGTCATTTATCAGGGACTTCCATATTCTCAAAGTCTTAAAGTCTTATCCAGTAAAGATCCTCCAATAGATGAAGTAAGAATATTGTTCCGAAATAGGAATATTCAGCTTACTCATGATGAAGAGAAAGATAGTTGGAAGCTCGAGTTTACCTCGGAGGAAACCACTAAACTAGAATTGGGAGCTTCGTTCTACAATCTTGAAATCCATTATCAAGACAAGACTAAAGAAGAAAAAGACTATATTGGAAGATTGATTGTCAAGAAAGTCAAACCACTGGAGGTGAGTACATGAATGATGTGGTACTTATGTTCGGTGAAGCAAAAAATGTGAAGAGACGAAAAGAAGATGTAGCCTTAATCTTCAAGAGGAGCAGTTGTTGCAATGATGGTCCAGTTGACCTAGCTCAACAAATCCAGATTGAGAAAAACAAGAATGACATTCTAGATCTTAGAAATGCGATTCAAGTAACAAATCAAAGATTAGAAGAGAAAATCATTACCGGAACTACTCTTAAAGAAGAACAACAGATTGGTGATTATTACATCTTGCAAGGCAATACAATTAAAGAAGTCAAAAGCCAAAATACTAAAGAAAGCACAGGAGGTGGAACATGGCTGGAAATAAGATAGTAAGTTCTGTCAAAGCAAGATACTTAGAAAAAGTGTCTGCTACAGAATACGAAGAAAAGTTCTTCACTACAGTTGTCGAACAAATCAAAGCAGAAGGAGGAATAGCTGGACAAGGCGCAGGGGCTAGCTTAGCAGCAATCTTGAATAGCTTATTCGCTCTAGCATCAAAAGCTGGAGTGACATCAGTTAAAGTCGGAACAGGAAACAAAGAGATGGGTGATGTCATTGTCAATCTCGATAAACTCGGAACAGTGGCAATTACTCAAGCTCAAGTCAATCAGATTGCAACCAATACTACCCTTGCAAATAAGGCTCAAACTAAGGCTAACGATGCATATTCATTAGCACAAGGCAGAGTGAGAGGTATTGCATATGATACGGAAGCAGACATGAATACTGCGCTTAAAAAAATGGCTAAAGGCGACTTGAAGATCGGCGATAATATCTTTATCAAGGCTACAGGAACTCCAGATTACTGGGTGTCAGCTATATTAGACAACAATGAAGGAACTAGAGGTTATTACGAACTTAGCCCACTTGAGACTCAAACCATCGATTTAACGGGATATGCAACAGTCGCAGCATTGAAAGCTGTAGAAACCAAAGCTGACAATGCCAAGAGTGCAGCAGACACGGCACAAAGAACAGCCAATACTGCAAAGACTAATGCTGACACTGCAAATAGCGAGATAGGCAAATTGAAAGCTGGAACGACACCAGCAGGAAAAGCCAATCGGTTAGTTACAGCTAGAACAATCGCCTTAAGTGGTGATGCTACGGGAAGTGCAAACTTTGATGGAACAGCCAACGCTACAATCAACACAGTCTTAAAGAATACTGGAGTAACAGCTGGAACTTATTCAGCAGTACAAGTTGATGCTAAAGGCAGAGTGCTCAAAGGTTCTCAAATGATTGTATTCGCACCAAATATTGATGATGCTTCTCTAAATAACTTAGCTATTGGCGGAATAGCAGTTGTCGACACTGAAGCTTCGCAAAGCTAGAAAGGATACCAAGGAATGGATTACAAATATGTTTATGTCAAGAATGCAGATGGAACCTATACATTCCTTGGCTATTTGCTTACAGACAAATCAAAAATTGAGAATAGCGACGACAGTGTGGAATATCACACAATTGACCTATAGAAAGGAGGATAAACCATGGCTGAAAAATTTATAGATCGACTCAAGAAAAAAGGTGAATCGGTGTGGCGAAGAATATTTGCCGCAAGAGCCGAAGCCGATAAGGAAGGAACCGTATTCACCGATGGATACCAGAAGAAGATGAAAGCTGGACCAGGAATCAGAATCGACAATGGCGATACTATTGTAAACACAGATTCTCCACTTAACACTTACAAGTTTCACTACTTGTATGATGCGGAAGGCAATCTGATAGCCCAAGTAATCCCGGATAACATAGGCGAAGGATTAGTGGGAGTAAAAGACGCGTCAAGCAACGATGAGTATGAAGTCAGTGTGTTCACCAATGTTGCAAACTTGAGAGTAGAAATAACTAGCGGAGCAAAAGGTATTGCTGGAGGAAAAACCACCATTAAGATAACCAATTACGGTCCCAGAGCATTTACGGCAGTGTTGAGAAGATACAATTCAGATGGAAGTTATTCCCCTGGAGGCCTAGATCAGGTACAGGTTCCAGGTAATCAAGGAACATCTAACGTTACCTATACGATTGTTAAAGGCAGAAATGCTTTGAATATCTATTAAGGAAAGGAGATTAAAATGGACTTTATTACGGATAAGTACTTAAAAGGAAATGTAACTTTTAAAGTACATAAAGACACCCAATATTTGATTGCTAATGCTTCGAGCAATAGGCAAATAAGTACTGGTAACTCTAAAGGAGAGGCAACAAAAATCGGGGGGGTATTAGACCATGCCTAAGTTACTTACTGAAGCTTGGGCTAAAACTCAATTCCGAGGCAAAATGCTTTACGACAGCCAAGGGTATGGTGACTTTCAAGTCACAATTCCGATGGCAGGAGATCAGATATGGTTCTATTATTCGCTTAATGAAATTAAATGCAAGGTTAGCATTAAAGGAGTTACCCTTAGTACCGACTACATTCTTCCAGCTGGTTTCGGAGTCATTAAAAGCTCATATGGTTGGATTTTCCTTCCTACAAAAGAAGGCGGGTATAATCAAATTGATGGCCAGGGCGAAGTCACACTTACTACAAAACTTACCTTTTCAGGAAGCTCAGCCCCAAAATTCAGATTGTATAGAAGTTGCCCAACCGATGAGAGTATCTAACTTAGACTTGGGAGGTGCAATATGACAATACCATTAAACTTAACCGCACCTCTTAAGAAACTAGACTATAACTATATCGGCTTGGAAAATGGCTATTTCAACACCGATTGTACGGGTGACCCATTTGGAATTAAAGCAAATAACATTTACCATTGGGGAACAATTATTCAGATGCTCGAAGAACATCAAATGGTTCAGATATACATTCCAGATTTATACTCCAATTGTCTAGCAATTTATATTAGATCTTGCTGGGAACAAAATTCCGATTCGAAGACTAAGCTAATTAACTGGTTAAGAAATGGGGCTACTTGGAAAAAGATTGTCTTGTCAAATTTATAAGGAAAGGAGGGACAACATGAAAGTCCTAATTGTAGACAAAGACGGATATCTAGGCTTTTGCGAGATAGACGCTGGATTTCTTCCTTATCAGACATGGGAAGAATATTATGCAGAGAAAACGGATGATAATGGCAATAAGCTATTTGATCTATCCGAGAAAAGAAAGATAAAGATTTACGAACGCGACTATGACAAACTTCGGAAGCCTTATTGCAAAATAGAAAACGGAGCAATAGTTCAAGACACTACTAAGTTAGAGGCAGAACAAAAAAGACTTCAAGAAAAGGCGAACAAAGAAAATAGACTAGCAGAGCTCAATCAATACTTTGATTGGTTCAACACGCAAGCTATTCAACATGCAGCAGGAACAATTACTGATGAGGAATGGAATACTCTATTAGCTGAATTCAAAGAGAAGTCAGCCGAAGCTAAATCAATCAAGAATGCACTTGGCATTAAAACAGAAACCCAAATCCGAGATGCTGCTAAAGCCGCCAATGCTGCTCAGAAAGAAAGAGTAAACTAATATGGCAATTTAAGCGAAAATACTACTCTGAACATCAAGTCAAATACCACTTCAAAAAGCGTTTGGAACAGTCTGAAAATTTATGAATTAGCTTAAAACAAAGACCTCTCATATGTCTCTAAACTGGTGAGAAAGGAAAAAGGATATGGAAAACTTCACTAAGTTCCTAACCGATTATGGAATTGGGGGATTGCTTATTATTGTGATTGCTTTTGGCTTGACACAGATAATCAAGGCTCCTATCAAGAAGAAAGCTGAAGCTTGGGCAAACAAGAACGGTGTTGATAAATCCGTTATAACCAAATGGCTCTTTGTCTTACCCTTTGTCTTAGCTTTCATCGGCTCCATAATCAATGTCTGGGCGCTTGGCGGCTGGGGAAGATATGTCCTCTCCCCAGAGTTCGACTGGACCGCAGTCATCACTGAAACCCTAGCTTGCAGTGGATTAGCAGGTTCTATCTTTGGAATAGCTACTGACTTTCAAAAAGCTAGTACTTCCAAAAAAATAGCCGAACTCACCACCGAGAACAGCAAGGTCGCTGAAGCAAGGGCTACTATAGCTTCTGAAACTGCCACAGCTGCTGATAAGGCAAAAGCAGAAGAAGAAGCTATCAAAGCTAAGCTTAGAGCTGACAAACTTGCCAAAAAGCAGGAAGAGCTTAAGGCAAAGCAGGACGCTGAGGTAAAGAAGCTTGAGGCTCAGATTGCCAAATTAAAAGGCACTGACTTCAAAGTCAATGCCGTAAAGGCAGAAGAGCTTAAAGCAACTACTGAAGGCACTTCTAAGCCGATCGAGAGGATAAATTAGGACTTATGAGTGAAATAGATAAGAAAGCAACATTCTTCGCTAATTTCTCATTAAATGAGTAGGTAGCGACTAATTGAGCGAGGGCGGGGGGGTAATTTTCATTATCATCCAAAGGATCTGGTTCTAATTAAGCATTGGATAAACTGGAGGATGAAATAATGAATGTTAATTTAGAAAGTTTTCGTGAATATTTGGACGAATATGGACTGACAAAAAGAAGCCAAAGTTCTTATTTAAACTATTTTAAGAACTTCTGCTTTTTTAGCTCCGATAATTTATCCAAAGAAGAGGCTGTCTCCTACTTTTTGAATTTACCTTCCAATACGATGACCAATTGGATTATTCACAATATATCGACGCTTCAGAACGACAAATTAAAAGCTGCAAATAGGTTTGGTAAGAAGAACCTGCAAAATAGTGTTTCATCTGCTTTTGCCTTTCTTGAATATTTATCCTATCTGAATGTTGCTCAACGTCCTTCCACTGGTCAGATTATATACAAGTCGATATATGTCAGCTCCATTGTTCTTAGGAAAAAGAGACATTGCCTGTTGACACAGGATCGTGCAAATGATAATTATTTTTCAATTAGAACATTTGACTATATTTTCAGTGGTAACCATTTAAATCCTTCCTTGAACAAATCTTACAATGAACTGATTGACCACCTCATTGACGGAATCAAAGTCATGATTTCTGACGACAGGAAGTTTGTGACTATGAAGGAGGTCTCGGCATTGGTCATAGATGACCAAGGATATGTCCATGCCATTTCAAAAGGGAACGACTATTTTGTCTATACTGAGAAAATAATCAAAAGCAAATCTTGCGGCTATGAGAGAATGAGAGAGACAAATATAGCGGACATCTGCATTAGTCACGACATACCGGTTAATCAGCTTTTTGAATGCCTTGACTTTGGTGGAACAATATCGGAATTATCCAAGCTTGTAAATGCCATGACTTATTTTATCAAAAAAAATAATTCGAAGACTTGTTCTAAGGCATTCGATGCTTTTGTGCATTCACCTGACTTTCAAAATTTGTCCATCGATTATGAAAAACTCTTTGATGATTTCTACCATTCCATGAATGCTTCTTCCATGACGCTGATGAGCCGAAAGAATGTTTGTAGCTTAAAGAGAAGAAACGGATAAAACATAAAGAGGTAAATGAAATGAGAAAACATAAAGAGATAAATGAAATGAGAAAATATAGATTGATGACTTTGATTGCAGTGGCTAGCCTGATTGTTCTGTCCGGCTGTAGCTTTGTAAGTAACAGCCCATCGTCTCCCTTAATGCCTTCCAATCCGTCAGAGCCTTCCAATCCGTCAGAGCCTTCCAATCCGTCAGAGCCTTCAGCGCCTTCCACCAATGAGAAGCCTTCCGGCATGATTGGGATCGACGAGCTTGGCGGATATATTGCCAATATCTCCGATGCAAAGGCTCTCGGAATAGGAAAGCCTTCCACCAAGTCCAGGATCAGGAAGGCAAAGTCCGATGATGGCGACTATGAGAACGTGACCACCTTCGTCAAGTCATCCACCGACGAATATGATCCAAATGATCCGGTCATAGGTGCGAACGGCCTTGAGGAGGTCACCTTCACCAAGACCAACACGACAGTCAACGGCAAGATCATCGACGGTCAGAAGACTTACATAGCGAAGGCGGATCAGGTAAATCCTGAAGTTGTCTCCTTTGATAAGACTTCCATAACAATCAAGGCCGATTCCGATCACGAGTACAGGATTGTCGCCGACTCCGGGGAGGTCTATGCGGATTGGACAAAAGCCGAAGACGGCAAGGATACTTTGACTTTTGAAAATCTTCAGACGACCGAATATACGAAGATCGAGGCCAGGTGCATTAATTCAACAATAACTTTCGAGGCCCTGGATGGCTTCACATATACTTTGAAAGACGTGGATGGGAACATCCTTAAAGAGAACGTGACCGACAACGGCAAGAATGATTCCAACCAAGAGAAGGGCGTCATCACATTCAACGGTCTCCTTGAAAATCAGAAGTTCACCGTCTCTTATCATGGTGAGGGCGAGGAGACCGTCGTCACTCAGGAGAAGGTCTACGGATCCATAGATAAGCTCTACACCCTCGGCGACTTCACCTTCGTCTCCTATGTCACTCCCAACATTGCCTCCAATAAGGGGATTGCGAAGGATAAGTATGGCTGGAATGATGCCAAGGATGCCTACGGCAAGCCCCTATATATAAGCCGTCCCGGCAATGACAAGCTTGATTTCGATGAGAATGGGGTGTCCTTCTATGACAAGGTCAACTACTACTCAGACAGCGAGCATCAGAGTTACATCATCAACAACGCCACCGGTCTGGTTTATAAGTTGGATGACTTCAGGATCGACAAGATAGAGAACGGTCTCTTCTGGCAGGGGAACTTCGTCTACGACATGTCCATCCAGAATGGCAATGCCGTCTTCACTCCCCTCTTCAGCAACCCCGACATCAATGCCTACTCCGTCATCAAGGACAGATACGGAAAGAAGTACATCTACAATGACAAGATTGAGCAGTACGATTCCGGCTCGAACACTGTTTTCTACACGGACAAGCCGGAATCTGGTAGCAAACCTTACAAGTACCTCATAAATTCACAGGGCGAGGTACTGAAGTACTACATTAAAAATATCGATTATGACACTAGTTATGAAGATAATCCTGATGAATTATTTGATTTAAAAATTATGACTTCTGAAGGCGAGAGGGAGCTCAACCAGTTCGACAACCACTACTTTCCGAAGATGATTACTAAGACAACTGATAATTGGAGAAATTTCAGCTACCTTCCTGCCATCACAATCAGGAATGGCATCTTCTATGAATATGCTTCGGATGCGATGTGGTCGTATAAAGATAATTCCCTGCAATCTACTCCAATTAATGGTTTCTTGAGTACTTCAAGGGATATGGAAGGAGCAGCATTGAAATTTGGTGGTGTATTTAGTAATCAAAAAGAGGTAAGACAAATAATATTGGGTAGATCAAGTATAGACTCGTTGTTTTATAATCATTATAATCAAATGTATTATAATTATAATTATTTAATTAATTATGATTTGCTTTTGCTCTATGTTCAGAATACTAATGGTAGTTACATGAATGGAAAATATGACAAGAAAGTTTTGGCTTTAAAGAATTTCTCTTCTATTTCTAAATATTTTGCTGATGAATATCATGTTAAATTCCAAGAAGGTAGTCCTTCATGGGATCGTAATTACGAAAGTGGATATTGGACCAACCATGGTCGTTATGACACTTTTTATAAATATAATGAAAATTAAAAAGATAGTGGTGAAGAAATCTTTGGATCTATTCGTACTATTGCCTTAGCTTTCCCCTATATTATTTCACAACTTAATATAGATATCATTTTGGATAATGTCGATCTTGTGGAAGATCCAAATGCAAGTGGATACTACAACCTTAGTAGATACGAGATTGATGGCACCAAGAACTACAAGCTCATTGCAGATAAGGATGAGAACGGTAATGTTACTGTCACTGCCTATGAGGAGGGCGTCTATCACGAACCAGTTAGAGAAGTAGTTCTCCAACCTGTGAAGTGATTATCCGCTGAGATTGCAAATATGTACTTAATTTTAGCTAAGAAGGAAAAGGGGGACAGTTTTTCATCGATATTTGTCCTCATAAATTGGTATCTAAGGAACCTTGGAAAGAGGGACTACATCCTAGCTTATCCTGGATATACGTCCATATGGGGTAAGACACCTTCTAAAAGCAGCCACCTTCGCGACAATCTCTTTGTGATTCCGGGAAATGACAATCATGGTCTCATTACCCATATGATGAATACCAGTCAATGCAGTGCAATGGACCAGGCCGTGAACAATCCCCAGAAAAGATATAGTTTCCTAGATCATTTATATAGGAAGAAGCCCGACCATTCCAAAATGCTGGTGTTCTTCGATGATGAAGATGGGACTACTAAGAAATATTTTGATTGTTTTCTTAATTGTGCATGTTCTTGGAATATTCCAGTTCCCAATTGGAAGGCAAAAGCACTTGTCTTGGGTTCCTCCAACATGAGTGACACGACCTATATGCCTGATTTCAGTAGCAGAAAAAAGGCTAATAAGGGAGAGGCTGACATCTTCATGTGCGATGAAAGTCTTCTTGCAGGATTGGGTAATACAGACGAGGAAAGGCTGACTAGACTGATACATAATGCCGTGAATACTTATAGGGACTCTAGTGACTCTTCTGAAAGGAACATGGACAGGACTAATTATGATTCCATGCTTAGCAGATTCACTGCCTCAAGAAGCATTGACATCCGTAATGGCAATGACACGCTTTCAGGCTTGCTCAGAAATTTTGTTGTTTGCAAATGATTCATCGCTTGATTCTATGACAACCTAGAAAAATGCATGCTTAAACATAAAAATCGTGAGTATTTCATTTTCAAATGTCATGCGGGTATCCCGCTGTTCATCCGGCAGGATGAAAATGCGTGTGATGCCAATTTGGGTCACATGCCTTTGCCTGTCTAACGATTTCGACAATATCTGATGTCGAATGTTAAAGATGGAAAGCAGGGTTATATAGGTTTCTCGTTATCATCAGTAAGGTCATCTGCTACTTTTGAGAAGACAAAGTAATCAATTTAAAATGTTAGATTGCTACCTTTTCAATACCAAGTCTTTGGAGACTCGTTGGTTTAAGCATGTCGACGCTTGGACTTAAAGCTCATTTGCTACCATTATATGACGATGTCCCAAATGAGATGACTGGCGGTTCCAAATAGGATGATAGTCAGTCCCACAACCGACTACTCAGTTTTCCGATTTTGTGTCTTGATGGAAATTAAGTGATTTAAGAAGCAGAGTTCTACTCCTTGCTTTTGAAGACTATGATGGCTTTGGCGGACAAGGTGATCTCTCTGGTTCTAATCAGTTTAGTGGCAACAAGATCATCCTCATGCGTCTCGTTGTATTTGCTTACGAATGTTGAAAAATTGTTAGAGACAAATTTGACGATTGAATCTTCCGGATACGGAATAGGTGAAATCGCCGGTGAGTTACCAACTAACGTGGCAGCGGCCAAGCATAATAAGCTAATCATTTAGTTTATCCTCCTCTATAGTGAAAGAATGATTTACATAGAAATCGCCTCTCAAAATTAATTCTCCAATTTTTCTTTCTTGAGAAGTTATCGGAGAAATATCGATACTGAATTGGAAGGAGACACAATTTTCTTCCCCTACTTCAAGCAATTCCCATGATGTGTTCTCATTATTTGAATATATAGGCTTGTCATGTGCAGACTGAATGTCGTATTCCGACATGACATAGGGGAGTGATTCTTTGTTAAGTTCTTCCTGCAGCAAATCTAAATTGATAGCCTCGTCCTTGATTCCTTTTGCAAGGAATCTTCCTTCCACAGTCAAGAACTGCTCATCCATTTTCCAAGAATCGAAGGCGATTGGGCACGTGTTTGTGTATGTTTGCACATATTTTCCATCGAATTGGATGTGAGCAATCCTGGCAGGCGTCTGATCTACGACGGAGCTAGGGCCGTTGTTCGAGGCCGAACAACCAGTCAAACAAGCCACTCCCGTCAGCATGGCTATCAGCGATATTTTTTTACCCATAATGTATTCCCTCGCTTAAATACTGATAATAAAATAGCATGAAAGCGGTTTAGTTGTCAAATTTATTAAAGGCTTTAAAGAACAGTAAAGTCCTTCAATTTTTTGGACTTTTTTGATTCATAGCAATGCCTGATAAATGGAGCTTTGAAACCAAATAATATAAGGCCTATTCTAAATCAGAAAAATGGGGGGATGAAGTGAGGAACAAATTCTTTCGTTCACTATTTCCCCATCCCAAGCACCCTATGGTCAGGTCCTTTTTTCTCTTTGATGTGGTTCTCGATGGTATAGGCTCTCGTGAAATTGGCTAAAGCATCGAGCTGATCGTCAGTCATATCGGGTAGGGCGCGGATGACGATGAAGAGCTTCAGGTCCAACACAGGAAGTTCACTAAGCAGGAGATAGAGGCAAGCCTTGAGATACTTGCCGACAAGCCATACGACACCGACATGGAGAAGAAAGCCCTCTTCACGAGATTCATCCAGAGGGTCGAGCTATTCAAGGACGGATTCATAAAAATTTACATCAGCATCTTCGGAGTGAAAAACAGAAATAAATGCGATAGATACTAGCAAATCTGAGGTTGAGCTGCAAAATCTATTGCTCCGCCATTAGAAAATAAATAGAGCACCTCAACGGTGCTCTTTCTTACTTTCTATCAGAAATTACATCTACTACTTTAGTATGCTTAATTCTTAAGATGGAAAGTCCAAATCCAATCAACACACAAACAACTAATACTAATAAAATATATCCTATTTGAGCAATTCCAAAATTGAATAAATTATTTATGTACAACGCATTAGTTAATAATAGACTATTAGCTAGCCATATACCTAAGTAACAAATAACTAGGCTAAACAAAAACGCAATTCCTAACAAGATAGATTCAACAATCAAAAACAAAGAACTAATATCCAAGATTGAATATCCTAAAGACCATAACACGCCTATCTTTTTAATTGATTTTTGAATTAAATCAATAATAGAAAGAAGTAAGAACAATGAACATATCCCAACAAATCCCCATGAAACATATTCAACGATTTTAATGATATCCATCAACCATGCAGATTTTTTTCTTGATTCATAATAGAATCTATTTGACGTCACCGAACTACCTTTCCATTTAGTGAAATCAAAACGATCAAATTTAATTGAAACATCCGTGACATTAGTTTTAATATCATTTAAAGCCGATAAATCTTTTCCTAGATTACCTGTAAATGGATAAATTATCTCTGAATAGGGTGTTATATAAGGCTTTGCTTTTTCAATAATCTTAGAATATAAAGAATCACTTACATAAATATAGCCTTTACCTTTTCCATAATCATCTGTCGTATATCCGCCTATATTGAATTTACTTTTAAAATCTAAACTTTCACTATATAAATCAAAAGAATTAAAGTCACTTTCAAAATATGTATTTTTACTTAAAGATTCAAAGAAATCTTTTTCTAAAACGACAATATTCTCTTTATCATCAAGATCATCTTTTAGCGTATATAAAGAAGAATCTAATTTAGAGACAGGAGTAATCACAACTACTCTAGTAGTTATTGTCTCCAATGATGAATTACAGTTTATATAAAGGCTTGTTCCACTTTCAAAAGGCATAAAATAATCATTAAATATTTCGTTGATTTTATATTTACTAAGAAATCCATAATTAAAATAAGCTAAGTTATATAGAGAATATTTAGCCTCTTCTTGAAGTAATGATCTTTTATTCCAATATTCATCATCAGAACTATTTTTGAAAGCATCATCAAAGAAATCAGAATCATAATATGTATCTAGGATTCCCACAATCTTATATGATTGTGGTAAAAAAGAATAAATACTATTCATTTTATTAAATCTAACTTTTTCCCCTAAGAGCTGATCTAATGAATCTATTTTAGTAATAGATTTGTCTTCTTCAATTAAGCCAAATCTTCTATACATATCAGCGAAGAAATCACTTATGACGATTTCATCATCATTACTAGGCAAAGACCCATAGGATAAAGTAAGTTTTGTTTTGTCTAAGAAATCATCATCGATTTCTACAGACCCGCCAACATAACATTCCAAATATGAATCTTGATCATCTTTGCTATTGATTTGAAAAGTTCCTTTTCCATTATTGATTGCCTTGCTAGACAAGAAAGAACTGACTGGAATAATAGTGTCCACTTTGCTTTTAACGCTGCTGATATCATCATCGTTAAATTCAAATAATTTATTGTATGAATTATTACTATTATATAAATTTTTCTTAAAAGCTAAAGAATTGCTTCCTTTAGAATACATTGATTTTAAAGTTGCTTCGTCTTCATTAAATGAAGTAATTGAATTAGTAATTCCAAGAAGGGAAAAAGAACATAAGAATACAAAAATAATAGCTATGAATCTAAGTTTTCTATTTCTAAATAAAGAAGCGATTAAATCTTTTCTTTTGTTGAATGATAGCTTTATTCTTTTAGTTACATTTATATTTTGTAATTCAGTATTAACCTCTATAGAAGTATTTAAAGAATATTTTTTAATCTCACCATCGATAATTTCTATTAATCCATCGCCATATTTATCAGCCGATTCTCTATCGTGGCTGACAACTAGTACTAACCTATCCTTACTAGCTTCTTTTAAATATTCAAATACTTTTTTTGAATTCTCACTATCCAAAGCACCTGTAGGTTCATCGCAAAGAATCAATCTAGGATTTTTTATTAATGCTCTTATTAATGATACTCTTTGCTTTTCTCCGCCAGACAAAAGATTAACTCTTTTGTTCTTAAATTCTGACAGATCATATTTATCAAGCAAGGATTGAATTTCTCCATCATCAATTGTTCTATCAGCTGCCAATCTTATATTTGATTCCACTGAAATATCATTGATTAAATTATATTCTTGAAATACAAAACCTATAGTACTAGATCTATAAGACAACAATTCATTAGAATCAAGTCTATTTATGCATCTACCATCGAGGATTATTTCTCCACTATCAGGTGTATCTAATCCACCTATTAAATTTAAAAGAGTGGATTTACCACTTCCACTCTTTCCAACAATAAAATACATTCCTTTATCAGGCAAACTAAAAGAGATATCATTAAGAACAACTTTAATCTTTCCACCTTTGCCTTTAAAACTCTTTTTTAGATTTTGGATTTCTAACATAAATGTTATGCCTATTCCCTTATTAAATCTACAGATTTCTTCTTATAAAGTTTAATTGTCGGAACAACTATTCCTATCAATATACTTGCAATAGAAATTCCAATTAAAATGAAGATAGTGTACCAATAGAATCCATATGCATTACTATTCAAATAGAAATTGCTGATCAAATAAGAATTTATTCCTAAGAAACTCAAATATTGAACTAAAAACGATATTGCGATAGAAATAACTGAGACGATTATTGCAATAATAGAGAATATAGAAATTATTGTTTTTTTATTTACTCCTATAGATTGAAGCAATCCAACCATCTTTTGTTTCTCGCTTAAAAGACCACTTAAATAAATTGATATCATCACAACAGTTAATAGAATTAATAATATTGATATCGGAATTAATATCAATTTAAAATTGGGTTGAAAGGACCTATTGAAATAATAGACCCCTTCTACTTGTTCATTAGAAAAAGAGCAGAAATATCTTTTTTCCGTATTTGCAAAATTAAGAAAATCAATATACTGGTCATCAATACTTTGTATAATGCTAACATCTCTCTTAAAGTCACCAGATAATTTGATTATTATTCCGCTCCTAAGATCCAAATTCTCAGAATAACTATTATATTGTTGTATATAGTTTTGATATTCTTTAGACAAAAATAAGAATTTCTCTATTTTGTATTGAGTTGTTTTTCTACCTAATTGCTTATCATCTAACTTAGCTTCATAAACATTCTTATCATAGTTTGTTCCTATTACACCGGTAACTTTTAACCTACCTCGAAAAGTGATGTTCTTGCCAATGATATCATCATAACTATCGATAGTAGTTACTTTTTTAGAAAGGTCATCATCATTCATATTATCATATGTATAAACTCCATATTTCTTAAATTGATCAAAGAAATAATCAGTAATGACAACTTCATTTCCTTCTTTAGGGAAAGATCCAGCTAATAAAGTAAGCCCTAAGTTAGCGAGTCTATCTTCATTGATTTCAAGTCCATGAGCTATATAGTCGCATTCACTATATGGAGATAAAGAGTAATAAAAAGTGTTATAGAAAACAAGGGGGTCATCTCCAACAGGCACTCCTTTTTCTTTAAGACTAACTATATCTTTATCCTTAATTGCTGTATTTTTTTCTTCATAAACATGATTGAAATCATATAAGAAAAGAAGCCTATTGTTATCCTTATACATTTCTTTGACAATAGTTTCAGCTGGAGATAATCCCGTCACACTTACAGAAACTCCAATCATGGAAAATGAAATGATGCATATCAAAAACATTAAAACTAATCTTAATAGTCTCTTTTTCATTAAAGAGAAGGCTATTTTCAATTGTTTTCTAAACGATATCTTAAGTTGTTTTTTATTATTTTCTTTGTTGTCAGATGTATCTTTTAATTCATTATTCAAGTTGATAACACCATCTTTTATTTCAATTATGCCATCGCCAAAATCCTCAGCAGATTTCCTATCATGTGAAACTACGATAACAAGTTTTTCCTTACTTAAATTTTTTAAAATTGTAAATATGTTTTTAGAGTTTTCTTCGTCGAGAGATCCAGTAGGTTCATCGCATAGAATCATTTCCGGATTTTTCAAAACAGCTCTCATTATTGCGACTCTTTGCTTTTCTCCACCAGATAGTGTATTTACTTTTTGTTTTTCTAAGCCGAATAAATCAAATCTTTTTAAGATTGATTCAATTTCTGCTTTGCTTATTTTTCTATCCACTGGTATAGTTAAATTGTCTTCTACTGATAAATCATCAAACAAATTCGACTCTTGAAAAACAAATCCAATGCTTCTGGCTCTATACGAGCCCAATTCTTTCGATGATAATTTTTCTAATTGCAAGCCATTAAATTCAATAGATCCACTATCCGGTGTATCTAATCCACCTATTAAATTCAAAAGAGTGGATTTACCACTTCCACTCTTTCCAACAATAAAATACATCCCTTTATCAGGCAAACTAAAAGATATATTCTTTAAAACATCTTGTCTCTCTTCTTTAGAATAAAAAGTCTTTTTTATATTCGATACAGTTAGCATATTCTTTAGTCCTTATAATAAGTAACTAGAACTCTTGGGTCTCTATATTTCCAATCATTGTTATCATATCCAGATTCACTAAAATAAAAGAATAATTTATTCTCATATTTATCGTCAATTTTATTCAAATCAGATAATTTAATATCAAAGCCTATAACCGCCTGACTATATTCAGTATCCAACTTTCCTGGAACATGTTCATATCTTTCTTCTCCTAAACATCTATATGAATCTTTAGGACCATTATAAAGATGAATATACTGATAACCATCATTTATTTCTTTTATATCCATGTATAAAGAAATTTGGGCTCTCTTATATCCAAATGCACGAATAAATCTACAAGTATAGTCACCTTCGCCATTATCCAAATCAAACCAAACTAAAGGATCAGATTGAAGCCCTTTTTTTGTATAAACTGTACCTTCACAATTAATAAGAGAATCAAAATATTCAACATTATCTCGATGTTCAGGCACAAATAACTCAGATGAAGTATAGTAATTGTAATTAACGTCGCTATAATAACGACTAGCATAAGACCTGAAATATGATTTTAATTTTTCAATGTTAGATGAGGTACTTAAATTAGAAGGAAGCAAATTCCATACAGGAATCAATCCGTCTTGACTAGAACCAATAAGCCCGCTTTTATCACTCAATGACTTTGTCCAACTTTGAAACGCAGTAGAGAAATTATTAATTCCAGTAGCTGAAAAGGCTTCTCCTCCTGTTGCATTAACACGAAATTGTTCTTTTACATGAGTAGCATTTATACCTGTAGCGTTTTTAAAAGAATAACTAAAATTGCTTCCAGCTTCAACGCATCCTTCAATTCCGGCTTTAATACTGCTATCCAGTTCAGCTTTAACATCCCCACCTAAGTAGCAATCATTAGATATAAGTGAATAATAAGCTTCAACCTTCCCACCAAATATTCCTTTAGCTATCAAATGAGTTCCAAATGTATCAAAGAAAGTTGAATAATTAAGTTTTCCATTCAATACATTTGTGACAGCTTCTATATATTCTGGAGTTAAATGGTTTCGAATGTCAGTTAAATTAGATGAATACTTAGGAAGTGAAATCTCATAATTTTTATATAAATAGTTTAAACAATAGAAGTACTTCGATGCTGCATGTCTATAAGTCATATTAGCACTTACTTTAAAACCATCACTTAAATTAGCTGTAAATACATCATAAGTACCACCTATGTTACTTGAAAAAGAAAATTTTGCATCAAAAGAAGACAACAATGATTCAAATGAATTATCGCTCATAGAAAAAGAATCTGAATATAGAAGAGGCTTTACACTTTGATTAGCAAGAGTATTCTTTAACCAGTCTTCATCCAACATTGGTGCACCATCTTTAACATCTTCAGCATCCAAATATTTAGATTTAACAACATCTATAGAATAACCAACACCGAAAACATTATTATTGTCATTAGAAACAAGAGCTGTTTTATTTTTTGCTCTTCTAAAATTATCAAACAAGCGGCTCGACTCTTTATTCAAATCAACATCAATGCCAAAGTTAAATAAGAATGAGCATAACAAGATAGACCCAATTGTTTTCTTTAAAGCTGACATAATTAAATTCCCCTTTTCGATATTATACTACCAGTTGGATTTAATAATAGAATAAATTGATAAATCTACTTGTTGTTAAAAAAAGAAAGCACAATATTCTTTTCTTTCTTAGTTACTCCACCATAATAATATTTATAAAGAGTCTTAAACGATCCGTCGGTAAAAGATTTCTTTCCCTTAGAAATTAAAATATAATCACCTATAAATTCATCGAATAATTCATGATTGCTACCATATCCAAATATGTTTTCTCTATAGACTTGTTCTTTATTATAAAGCTCAAAGTATTTTGAAAAATGAGTCCTAAAACATTTTTCGAATTCTTCTTTCTTTCCTTCTTTAACTCTAAAGCTAGCAAATCTAGGACTGATAGAAAATCTAGGCTCGACCAAAGTATCTATAAAATCAGGATATTTTCTAATATCAATCCAAGAAGTTTTAACAGATCCATGATCACCGACCACAATAAATAAAGTCTCTGGATTTCTTTCAGTCAAAGTCTTTATAGACTCATCCAGCACTTGAATAGAAGTTTTAGTTTTAACAGAACGATATCCATTCTCTAGAATATCATTTTGCAATTGTGACCATCTCGCTAAAATGAAAGAAACACCGCTTGATTGTATTTTTTCTTCTATAGCTGAGAAGAATAAACCACTGCTGATTTTCCCTTGTGCATTAATATATTTACGGCTATCCAAATAAACAGCAGCATCTTTTTTTCCTTTTATTACGCAAATGTTTTGCAACAAATTTAATTTAGATTTATAGAACTCATCATGATCAGTTAAAAAAGATCTAGTAGATGTACCTTGAATTACTTTATCTACCATATTTACATACTGGTTTGTTTTAGAGAAATATTGAACTTCTCCCAATCTTCCTTCATAGCAAGGATATGTCCCATAAAGAAGAGCATCATTATTGCAAAAAGAACAAGTTGGATAAACAGATTCTAAAGAAATAGGCTGTTTTGAATGAAGAAAAGGCGATTTATTTTTTGTTCTTTTATAAACGTATTCACTCCATCCTTCAATCAACAAAACACAAAGTTTCTTTCCTCTATTTTTATCATTTAGAAGGACTTCATCAACATCAGGAAAAGAATCCGGATGCGGACCTGAGATTCCGAAATATTTAAAGATAGAATTTGATAAATTTATTAATGTTCTATCCTTAGAAAGTCTATAAACACTCATAGATTTCTCCCTCTATTAAATATGAATTTCTTCTTTTTATTCTTATTACCATCTTGTTCATACAAAGAAGTGTTGTCGTTTATATCATCATCTTTATGCTTTAGATTAGAAAAGGCAAATACTAGAATCAAGCACAATATTATTCCAGCAAAGATGAATCCACATAAAGTTATAGATTTAACTTCTTGTGTATATTCAGGTGGGATGGACGAATCGATAAATTCACCATGTCCAAAATAACTTCCTATAATCGATCCTAACATCAAACCTATAAATAATCCGCCAATATAATCCTTAACAATACTAAATAATTTTTTATAAGGATAGTAAAACACTATTAAATTTAGCAGCATTCCAATAATCATAATTGCAATCAATCCAATAGATTTTGTTATTTCAACTTTATCAGGAATATTGATCATTATTGTTTCTAATGTCGAAGACATACCAAAAATGTTAGATATTGAATGAATAGGTAATCCTGGAATCAGTACTGCAAATCCCATAGCAAATCCAAACACCAAACAAGACAAATATTCATTTTCTATCAAAGGTTGATCGCTACTCTTATTCAAAAAGAAAGTCATAACAAAAGATATTGCCATTCCAACAATGAGTAAAGTTGGAAGCAGTATATTTTCTAATGTTGTTTTGTCTTTCTTCTTAACCTCTTTTATCAAAGAAGCGATGATAAGACCTAAGCTTGCAATTCCAAACAATAAAAATGTCGCCAATGGAAATTTATCTTCAAGATAATTAACACCCATTATCAATCTTGGTAAAGTTCCAATGATCAATCCTAAAACAGCTAATAAAGCACACCAAATCCATCTTATCTTCGGCTTTTTGGTAAGGCTGTTATTTAAGAATCCAGAAGTATATAAAACTCCATAGTTTCCCATAGGAGTTAATGAGAATAATCCACCGAGAAGACCACTCATAAAAGACTTTATTAAAGATTCTTTTTTCTCTTCCATCTCAATTCCTCCTAAATCATTATTAAATTATAAGACTAGTTTATGAATATATATTAAAGGTATACGCATTATCAACTTTTATGAAATCCCTAATATGAACTATATTTATTTCCCTTTGATATAATTATTCAGCATTGAGGGTTGAATTATGAAAATAATAGCAGGATTAGGAAATTTTGGTCTTGATTATGTTGGAACAAGACATAATATGGGATTTGAAGTCGTTGAAGGATTAGCTGAAGACTTAGGATTATCTTTGGACAAAGTCGATTTCCAAGGTAGATATGTCAAAGCTAACATTGAAGGTGAAACTGTATTTATAGTTGAGCCATTGACTTATATGAACTTATCTGGAACTTGCATTGTTCCATTAATGCGTTACTATAAAATTCCTGTGGAAGATTTAATAGTCATCTGTGATGATATGGCCATCAAACCAGGAGAATACAGAATTAAAATCAAAGGCTCATCTGGCGGACAAAAAGGATTACAAAATATCATAGATAATTTAGGAACTACTGAATTCAAGAGAATTAGAATCGGAACAGGAGAGCCTAAAACAAAAGCAGAGACTGTCGATTATGTTTTAGGAAAGCCATCTAAGGAAGATAGAGAATTGATCAATAAAGCTGAAGATGAAGCTATTGAATTCCTTCATTTGATGATTAAATTCGGATTTCAACGTGCTTTGAGCTTAATGTCTGCAAAGAAATCAAAGGAAAACAATGCCAAGTAAACTAATAAATTTAATATCAAAATATTTAAAAGACAGTCCACAAATTCAGTCCATCGATGACGAACAAGATTTTGTGACTTCAAATTTGCAAAGCCTAGCTCTACAAATAGTAACAGCTTATAACAATAATCCTTCAAAGATTGCTTTAGCCTTCCCTTCTTTATATGATGTTCAACTCTTCTCAGATTATTTATTAGACTTTTTACCTAGTGAAAAAGTAGCTATTTATCCTAAAGATGAGATTCTTAGATTAGGAAACACTTCTTCATCCAAAGAAATGGCTAGAGAAAGACTTAGAACACTATATCGAATTAGAAACAGCGAAAACATAATAGTTTTATTCAACTCTGCAGCTTCGCTTTCACCGATAGATTCACCTGAATTATTTGATGATGTCGCATTTGATATAGAAGTAGGTGAAGCGATAGATAGAGATGAATTAGTGTCCAAACTATCTAACGAAGGATACAGCAGAGTCAATTGGGTAAATAGCGGCTTTGAATATGCTGTAAGAGGAACCATTTTAGATGTTTTTTCACCTTCTTACGACCTACCTATTCGTATCGAATTAGATGATGACAAAATTGATTCAATTCGACTATTTAGTCCTTTAACATTAAAGAGTGAAACACAGCTTACAAAAGCCACAATTTTACCAGCGAGTGAAAGACCAGTAAGTCAAGAAACTGCAATAAAAGCTAAAGAATTAATGCTTAAAGATTTGAAATCCATAAAGGATTCAAATCTAAAATTAGAAATTGATGAAAAGATCAAAGATATTGAAATATCATCAGAGAATGCTATCAAAAGTGGAATAGTATTAGATGCCGATGAATCTTTATTTCCATATTACGATGTCAAAAAGGGAACCATCATCAATTATCTCAAACAATATAAGATATTCATGGTTTCACCAAAGCAATTTTATCAAAGCCAAAATTCATTTAAGGAAGATGAAATATCTTATTTTGCTGACAGCAAAACAAAAGGATTATCTCTACCTTTAGAAAGTATATATGAACTTCCTAGTGTAGCCAATAGAGAAGCACACTATAAGAAAATAGAATTAAATTCATTGGAATCCAATGATGGAATCTGTGAAATACCTGTTACAAATTCGAATTTAAATCAATCTGGCATTTTATTAGAAGATGCAAAAAGATTGAACTTGAAAACATATGCTTGTTTGGATGATAAGACCATTCCAACTTACATTAATTATTTAAATGAATCATCCTATCCTTATTCTATGGATTCAAGTATAGAAAACGGAGTTACTATCCTTTCTTCTAGCCTGACCAAAGGATTTAGAATCAAAGATAAAGCCGAGTTTTTATCTTCAGCTGAAATCTTTGGAGTAGCTTTAAAAAAGTCAAGATTCTTGACTCGTTATAAAGACTTTAAACCTATTAAAAAATATTCTGATTTAGTCAAAGGCGATTATGTAGTTGAAGAGAAAAACGGAATTGGAATCTTTGAAGGAATTCAGCAATATAAAGGATTGGACTATATAACTATCGAATATGCCGATCAAGCTACTTTGATGGTTCCAATTAAAAATTTTAACAATATAAGAAAATATGCTGGTTCAGAAGCAAATAGACCATCATTAGATACAATCGGTGGAGCTACTTGGGCTAGAAAGAAAGCTAAAATTAAATCAAGAATGACCTTCTTAGCCGACAAGCTTCTAAATATTTATTCCGAAAGAGAAAGAATAAAAGGAATTGCATATAAATCAGACCCAGTCGAAGAAGGAAATTTTGCAAAAGATTTCCCTTATCCTTTAACTTTATCTCAAAACAAAGCTTGGAACGATATATCAGCAGATATGGAAAAACCACATCCTATGGATAGACTGATAGCTGGAGATGTTGGATTTGGAAAAACAGAATTAGCTTTCAAAGCAATATTTAAAGCTGTGATGAATGGATATCAGGCTGCTTTATTATGTCCTACAACAGTACTTTCAAGACAGCATTTTGAAGTAGCAAAACAAAGATTCAAAGACACTGGTGTAAGAATTGGAATATTGAATAGATTCAATAGCTCCAAAGAAGAGAAACAAACTCTAGAAGATTTAAGCGCAGGAAAAATAGATTTGGTCATCGGAACACACAGACTTCTATCTCAAGATGTTAAGTTTAGAGAATTAGGACTTCTAGTAGTCGACGAAGAGCAAAAATTTGGAGTGGCACAAAAGGAAAGAATTAAAGAAATCGCTAAGAATTTAGATGTTCTATCATTGTCAGCAACTCCTATTCCTAGGACATTACAAATGTCATTGTTAACTATAAGACCTATGTCTATTTTGGAAGATGCACCACAAAATAGATTGCCGGTAAAAACATATGTTTGCCAAGAAAATGATGGATTAATCAAAGAAGTCATTTCCAGAGAATTAGCAAGAGAAGGACAAGTTTATTTCCTTCATAACAGAATAGATACAATTTATTCCGTCGCTGGAAAACTAAAGAAAATGTTTCCTAATATCACAGTCGGTGTAGCTCATGGTTCGATGGATGCAAATCAAATTGCGGATGTCATGAATGATTTCTACGACAAAAAAATAGAAATATTGGTCTCAACTTCAATTATCGAATCAGGTTTGGATGTTCCAAATGTAAATACTATTATTGTGGAAGACTCACAAAATTTCGGATTGGCTCAGCTCTATCAAATCAAAGGGAGAGTCGGAAGATCAAATAGATTGGCATATGCATATTTATTATATAGGGACTACGATAGAATCAGTGATGAAGGTAGAAAGAGACTGAAAGCATTAAAAGATTTCACTGAATTAGGATCCGGATATAAAATTGCTCAACAAGACTTGGCGATTAGAGGTAGTGGAAATATTTTGGGCTCAGAACAAGCAGGATTTGTAGACTCATTAGGTTATGAGACTTATACGAAATTATTAAAAGAAGTGATAGAGCAAAAACGAGCTAACGAGAAGGGAATCAAGTTAGCTCAAAAGAAGCCCACAAAGTTCAACTTGTCATTTACTTTAGATGCACATATTCCTACTGATTATGCATCTTCAACCGATAGAGTCAATTTGTATAGAGAAATACAAGATTGCACAGAAGAGAACGAATTAAATGATTTGATTAAGACCATAAGAGATTCTTATGGACCGTATCCATTAGAAGTTAGGAATTTATTTAAAAAAAGACTTATTGAAATAACTTTAAATAACGATGAATTATTTATAGGATTTGAAGAATTGATGGAATCATTTAAATTGACTTTAACAGAAGCCTTCTCTAATGTAAAAAATGTCAAAGAGAAATTAGAGATGTATCTAAGTCCTATTAGAGACTCAATCAAAGAGATTAGATTTATCGATCGCCATTTCATCTTAGGATTGAGAAGAACATCATCCTATCTAGATGATCTATTTTATCTAGTTAGAGTATTATCAAATATATTCGATGGCCATAATAGACCTACTAAGATTATTGATGATGAAGAAGATTAAATATAAAATATATATGAGGGTTTAAATATGAAAAATGATGGATTTATTAAAGTAGCCGCTATTACATCCAATGTTCATCTAAATGATATAAATTCGAATGTAAATGATATAGTTTCAAAAGCTAAAGAAGCTAATGAAATGGGTGCTAAAATTATTACCTTCCAAGAATTAGCTTTGACTGGTTACTCTCTTCAAGATATGTTTGCTCAATCCAACACTTTAGAAAAAGCTAAAGAAGGCTTGATTGAAATAACAAACAAGACAAAAGATTTGGATTTGTTAATGGTTGTCAGTCTTCCTTATTCATTTAAAGGGAAGATTTATGATACAGCAGCAGTTATTTCTAAAGGTAAGATACTTGGAATAGCAACTAAAAAATATCTTCCAAATTACAATGAATTCTATGATGCTAGATATTTCACTCCATCATTTGATGAAAATGAAGTAACCGAAATAGATGGAAATCTAATTCCTATCGGACCAAAACTATTATTTCACTGCAGAGAAATTGAGAATTTAACAATAGGAATCGAAATCTGTGAAGATTTATGGACTCCAGATACACCTTCTACACATCATGCAATGAATGGAGCTACATTAATCTTGAATCCATCCGCTTCAAATGAAATGGTCGGAAAAGAAAACTATAGAAAATCACTAATTAGTGCTACTTCCGCTAGATTAATTTGTGCTTATGTATATGCTGGAGCAGGTGAAGGTGAAACTTCTCAAGATGTAGTTTATTCAGCACCTTTAATAATCGCCGAAAATGGAAATTTATTAGGCGAGAAAAATGATTTTAATAATCATATCATGGTAAAAGATATCGATGTGGATTTATTAGCCTTTAGAAGAAGACAAATGACTACATATTCTTATAAGCAAGAAAAAGGTTATCAAACTATCGATTTCAGTTTGACGGATTCATATAGCAAATCATTAGATAGAATATTTGTCAAATCACCTTATTTAGATATATCGAGTAAGAATCTCGAAGACAATTTAAATACTATATTCAATTGTCAATCACATGGATTGATGAAAAGAATCCAAGCTACTCATTGCAAGACTGTAATAATAGGTGTTTCAGGTGGACTAGATTCAGCTTTAGCATTATTAGTAGCCTATAAAGCTTTTAAAGATTTAAACAAAGATGTTAAAGATATTATCGCTATATCAATGCCTTGTTTTGCCACTACCGCCAGGACTAGAAACAATTCAAAAATACTAGCTGAAACATTAGGTGTAACATTCAAAGAAATAGATATATCAAATACAGTAAAATCACATTTAAAAGATATAGATCACCCCTTAGATTTGTATGATGCAGCCTATGAAAATGCTCAAGCAAGAGCTAGAACTTATGTCTTGATGGATGAATCAAACTATAAAAGTGGAATAGTTATAGGAACTGGAGATTTATCTGAGATTGCCTTAGGCTGGGCTACTTATAACGGAGATCAAATGAGTATGTATAACGTCAATGCATCCGTTCCTAAAACTGTTGTGAAAGAAGTAGTTAGAATGGTTGCAAATAATGAAAGAGAATCAAATCCATTACTATCAAAAACACTAATAGATATTTTAGATACACCTATAACTCCTGAACTCGTCCCATCGAAGAGCAAAAATGAAATAAGTCAAATTACAGAAGATATCATAGGTCCATATATTCTTCATGATTTCTTCTTATATCACTTCTTAAGAAATGGATATCAACCTTTAAAGATATTAAGAATTGCTATTATTGCTTTTAAGGATATGTTCAACGAAGAAACTATCAAGAATTGGTTAAAACTCTTCTATAGAAGATTCTTTGCAAGCCAATTCAAGAGATCCGCAGCACCTGACGGAGTAAAAGTTGGAAGTGTCTCGTTAAGTCAAAGAGGTGACTTAAGAATTCCATCTGATTTATTGAGTGTAGATTTCTTAAAAGATTTAAAGTGATTTTAAATAGACACCAGTTTAAAAGATAATACCTTATTTTTTATCCATAAAAATTTATTATCTTGTTGTAAAATAAAAAAGATTTTATAAGGCTCCAAAAAGAGCCTTTTAAAATGCCTTAAAGGAGGGTAATGAATGACTGAAAAAGTTATATTGGTCTGCACTGAATGCTTATCCAGAAATTATTCTGTGAATAAGAAAAAAGATAGTACAAAACGCTTTGAAGAAAAGAAATACTGTCCACGTTGCAACCGCCATACCCTTCATAAAGAGACGAAATAGGAGGCGCTATGAAAAAAATCCGCAAATATTTTAAAGGTGTTGCCGAAGAGGCTCATCGTGTTCGTTGGCCTTCAGCCAAAGAACTTTGGCCAGCCGTTGGAATTGTCATCGGCGTGACCGTAATTTGTGCTATCGTTTTAGCCATCTCTGACTACCTTGCTTTGGAAATTCTTAGAGCTTTCCAAAGAGTCAACCCAAACACCAGCTCAACATCAGGCTCAGGTACTGAAGCAGCTGCCAATGCTATTTTGAGTGTAGTTAAATATATAGGAGGTAAATTCTAATGTTGAATGAAGAAGAATTAGATACTAAAGAAACTAGTGTCGAGAACAATAATTCCGAAACAAAAAAGAAAGATTTAGGCGAAAAGCAATGGTACGTTGTTAGTACCTATACTGGAAGAGAAAAACAAGTCGCTGAATCTCTTGAAAGACGTAGTGTTAATTTAAACTTAAAAGACTATATTTTTAGAATCGTTGTCGCCCAATACGAAGAAGATGGAAAAGATAAGAATGGAAAGCCTAATGGAAAGAAAGTCATAAAGAACTTCTACCCTGGATACATCTTCATCGAAATGATTATGGACGATAAAGCTTGGTACATGGTTAGAAACACACCAGATGTCACAGGATTCGTAGGATCATCCGGAGGTGGAGCAAAGCCTTTCCCTGTTCCTCGTGAAGAAATAGAGCCTGTTTTAAAGAGAATGAAGATTACTGATGATGATATGTTCACCGGATATAAAGTTGGCGATACAGTAAAGGTTCTCAGTGGCACATTCGAAAACTCAATCGGTCAAATTACTGCAGTAGATCAAGATAAGAATGAAGTAACTTTGAGAATAATGTTCTTCGGACGTTTCACAGAGATTACATCTTCATTTGACGACATAGAAGAAATAAAGTAATAAAAGAACTCCCAGATGGGAGTTTAAGGGGGTGTAGCTCAGTTGGGAGAGCGTATCGTTCGCAACGATGAGGTCGCGGGTTCGATCCCCGTCATCTCCACCAAAAATAAAAAGAATAGCTTTGATACTCGAAAATGTATCAAAGCTTTTTGTTTTTTAGGGATGAAAATGAAATTGTCACTTTTGTAAACAATGAAGTTAGACTGGATGTTAATGTATCACCTAATGAGGATACAGTTTGGCTTTCATTGGCTGATATGTGTTTGCTGTTTGGCAGGGATAAATCAGTTATATCTCGACATATTAAAAATGTAATTTTAGAAAATAATTTAGATGTTAATCAAGTTGTTGCAAAAAATACAACCACTGGAAATGATGGGAAGACATATATTGTTTCATTCTATAATCTAGATGTGATTATTCCTTTATATGTCTGTTTATAATCCTAACGAAAAAAAACTAAATCACATTGTAATTAAAAAAAAGCTTTTGGGGATGCGTATTCAGATTACGGACTGTATATTTTTTATGATAGCAATAATAAAATTATATATGTCGGAGAGGCTGCTGAAGAAGAATTTAAAGATAGATTGTCTCAATATTTTAATGAATCTGATGGTGATTTGAAAAATAAATTGTCATCAAAGCCAAATCTTTTATCTAAACTTATGGCAAGCAACGTTTTGATTCTTTATGGAAAATATAATAAAGACGATTCGAGAAGCACTCATTGTATTAAAATACGTAATTCCACCACAATTAAAAAGAATAGCTTTGATACTCGAAAATGTATCAAAGCTTTTTCTTTTGAATTTTGTATACGTTAGTTTAACTAATTAAATAGCTGATAATACTTAAGAAATGGAAAAGACAAAAAATAGATCAAAACGAAATAATTAATTATGAGTTAATAAATTAATCTTATAAAAGAAAAACAGACTGGTTGATCAGTCTGTTTTTTATATATTTTTTCCCATAAACAAAAAAAGCGGCAGCGCGCTGCCTTCGCCCTACGGGCTATTATCGCCGCGGGGGAG
>ERZ780039.11-NODE-11-length-51143-cov-11.2572_pt1 | contig 51143 bp, 65 predicted proteins | sample MGYA00511853_ERZ780039 | MGnify/ENA primary metagenome ERZ780039 (study PRJEB29588, sample SAMEA2152768) | human gut metagenome | biome: human gut; feature: human-associated habitat; material: faeces | place: Denmark | collected 2008/2010 ...
CGCCGTTTGCCTCAGGAGCTGCAGGAGTCTCTTCTGCGGTTGCCTCAGGAGCTGCAGGAGCAGCGGGGGCCTGAGCCTGTTCACGAGCTGCGAGTACGGCTTCGATAGCCTTCTTGTCTTCATCACTTGCTGTTGCCAAAAGAGCATTCAGCTTCTTCGTTGTCATCTGAGAAAATTTCTTTGTTGCCATAATACTGTAATTTTTGAATTGTTATTAAAATGTTATTGTTTAATTTTGATATTGCAAATATACTATGTTTTTTTTGAATTATTGAGCCGCTTTGGGAACTTTTTTCCAGGTTTTATGTTAAAAAATATCAATTGAGTTTCTTAAACGGCCCTAAGAGTCCGAGAGTACTTATATTATATCCCTCCTTGCCAAAGAATTTGAGTGCCATATTAGCCAATCTTGATAGGCTCAAGGCTTCTGAAGAAGCTACTACTGTAAGCGCATAATCTGTTTCTTTAGATATTATTGCATAATCGCAAATTGCTTCCATGAAGCCATCTAAGGCATCATAATTATCATAAGCTTCAAGCCTATAAGCCGCTACAAATATTTCGTTTCTTGCCATGTTATTTAGCTTTTACGGTTTTTGTAACTCTTGCTTACCTCTACACTGAACACGCCGTGCCAAAGAGCAAATCGGATTGCTGTTTCTGAGTTGTCTTGTTCAACTGCAATTGTTGGTGTCAAAAACAATGTTTCTGACTTGGTTGCTGAAAATTTCATTGTTACCATATTACTGTAAATTTTTATTAGTTGCTCCGCAACAATATTGCGAAAGCAAGGATTAAACTTAGTGCCGCTGTAGGTGTCGCTCCTAAACCGTTTCTATCCGCAGCGGCTAAGGTCATGCATTCTCTTGAGGAGTGCCGTCCCATTCTGTTACTTGCTCGAGTACAATATACCGGCGTTGCTTTGCGCGGCACATAAGAGCTGCATAGCTGTCTGCGTCTGTTTTGTTATCAAACTTCTCCACAACTGTGGGATTGAAACCGCCGCTATAGGCAACTGCTACATAAAAAACTGTTGTTTCCATATTTGTTATATCTTTTAAGTTATATGCAAATATACTACTTTTATTTTAATCTGGTTACTGCTTTAAAAACTTTTTTTCGTTAAATAATGTTGGTTATTTTACGCCCATTCTTGCTGCATATTCATCAATTTGTTCTCTTGTAAGCCATTCAGGTTTAACCGGCAACAAGTCATAAAGCTCTCGCATTTTATCGATTTGTTTCTGCTCATCATGGGCCCAAAGACAATGCTGAGCGTTTCGGCCGCCGTGGCCAAGATAGTAATTGCAATCGCATTGAAGCCGGTTGAGTAGCATGTAATTAAATCTATCGTCTGCCATAATCATTACGTATAAAGTTGGTTAAATAAAGTCTTTTGCCGAACATTGTTATATAAGGACTGTTATTTCTCTTGGAATAGCGTATCTCTTGCCAACGGCCGTGAATTACTTCCGTGCCTCTTGAAGACCACCGTATTGTGGATTGGTAACGAGCCGCATCTCCTGACTGGCTGATTTGAATTTCCAGCTTTTCGGCTATGCTATTTATAATATAGCCGTGTGACTCAAATTTGCTTCTGTTATTCTCCATTGCTGTTCTCTTGTTTTACTAGTTCATAACTCTCGGCAAAACGTACTCCAAAGCTGAAGTATATTTCTCCCGTTTTTACTGTTACTTTAGCCGTGTTCGGCCAATCTTCCCTGGGGCTGTGGAGACGTATGAACTCCAGCTCCTTGTCGGTGAGCAGCTCGTCCAGTGGGCACATTCTGTTGCTGTCGTCCATTACTCTGTTGTAAATTCTCTTGCGGCTCATATTATTCCGGTATGTTAAACTGTTTGAGCAATTCAATTCTCTTGCTTTCCGGCATTCTTGTGAGGTTAATTCTCTCGGAGCCGGTCCAAAGATATACATAGTCACAATGACCCATCCAACTGCGTTGGCATTCTTGCCGATAGTCATTTGCCTCAGTGTAGCTTGCAAATCCGGCTTTATAGTCGTATTCGCTGTCGTCTCTTTCAACGTACAAATAAACTGTCTTCTTCATATTATTCTCCTGTTATTCTCTTGTTAAATTTATTGTTCCTGCCAGTGGAGTTGAGCCACTGATGCCGTGTATTCTCTCGGCCATTCTCCCGTGCAGGACTCTCCTGTCATGCCAATACTTCTGACAGCTCTTCTAATATATCCTCGTTCGGTATATAATCATTTATGGCCTGCTCCAGGTCTTTCATTGAACCGCAATACACGTTATATCGTTTCAGCATATATTCGCGTATTTTCCTGGTCTGTCCGAACGATAATTCGAACAAAAATTGCTGTAATTGTGTCATAATTCTCCTGCTATTTAATAATCTCTATAATAATTTTTGCAGCCGCATCAATAGCCTGTTCATATATACCTCCGTCTTGTAAATCAGGAAAGTTACACCATTCACATACCTCGCTGTAATTAATATTATTTAGGTCTGACAGGTCATAATAATTCTCTTGTACGGCACACGCCAATTCTCTTGCAGCACGTACTACTAAATTAAATTTATCCATATTACAGTTTATTTTAATTCTCTCGGCAATATTGCCAATTGTGCCCAGCAGGAGAGTCGAACTCCTGTGCAGCCTTCCCGGCCTGGGCTAAATATCCGCATCAGCGGATATTTACGCCGTTTTCGTCCACGGTTATTATTTCGAGCAGCATTGCCTCTCCCGGTATTTCTCTCGTTTCGACAATTTTCTTGCCGTCCTCCTCCCGTTCGGTTGTTTCCTTTTTCGACTTGTTTTCCTTATAAATACAGTACGTATGGCCGTAATAACCGCTCAGGTCATTTCTCTTGTCGGCCTCTTTCAGGCATTCCAAAATATTTTTTTCGGCATAATAATGGCATTCGCTGGCAAACATTCTCTCGCCGGTTACAGCACAGCTGTCAATACGGATTTCTCCCGCGCTAATTTTCTCGTTGTCCAGAACTGTCAGGACGAAACGATAATTTCTGTTAATTTTCATGCTGTTTATATTTTTTAATTATTCCATATTATTCCCGTTTTATTTTCGATATACAAATATACTCATTTTATTTTAACCGGAAAAATTTATTTGGTTAATAAATATTGGATATTTGTTAAATTCCGTTAATTATAACCGGTTATATATCCGGCTTATTTTCGATATGCTAATATAATAATAATTTTATCGGCTATAAAATTTATATATTAAAAAAGTGTTAAGAAACCTGGATATGGATATTAAAAATTGTCGGCTATATAACCTGTAAAATAAATAACATATAAAAATTTTATGGGCTAAATCGTATTAAATTTCCTGGTTGTTTCGTTAATAAATTAAAATAATAATTTTATACCTGTCAGCTAATAAAATAATTGGAACCTGAAAATATATTTGGTTAGGAAGTGTTAAATTTTCGTTAAACCTTGTTGGAGGAAAGGCTATGAGCCTGTAAATGGCTTGGAACCTGAAAATTATTTTAGCTAAGAGTTGTTAACAGGCTGATAGCCTTAATGCTTCTTAACGAATTAAACCATAATTAACGAATGAGGCTGTCAGGCTTAATGCTTTTTAACCAAATAAATTTTTATATTTTGAGAATTTTGCCTGTGTGGAAATTAGGCCCCTGCCGCAGTGCCTGGGTGCCCCTTATATATAGTATATAGAGCCATGTCCATAGGCAGAAAAATTTTTTGGCTTCAAATCATTCTCGCAAATTGCCACCAAATCAAAATTCGCAAAGGCCATCATTCAGGCATTCTCGCAAAAAGGCTGTAAACAAGAGAAACAAGAGAAACAATCAATTGTTTCTTGATAAGTGATTGATTTTCAATGAGTTAGATATATTATAAACAAATAAACAATAAAATTACTAAAAAATAGAATGAATTGTAATATAGAATTTATAATTATTATACTTATAAACCAAAATATAATAAATACATATTACATATTCCATAAAAAGTAAGTGAGCATTCGTTGTTTCGTTTATCTTGCAATGCGAGAATGTCTAACTAATTGATTTTCAATGCCTTTTTGAGAAACAAAAAACTTTGCATTGTTTCTTGAAAAATTTTTCCTATAAATTTTCTGTGCGAGAATTTTTATATATAGAATTATTTATGTATTTTTGCACTGTAAATATAAATCACAATAAAATTTCTAATATGATAAACATTGATGGCATACAGGTAGATATTACTACAAGCATAGATAGCCTGTCAAATGAATGGGCAGTCTTTATTGTAGAATTTGAATTTGATAACAGGCTGATAGTTTGTCATACATTTAATCAATCAGTATATAGAGGAATAAAGAATTTAATCAGCCAAATTCTAAGTGTAAATGCTAAAAGCATAGAATTAAGGCAAGCTCTGCTGAATAGTAAATATATAACAGCTAATATAGAAAAATATGGACTCGCAGATGAGTCAGAAGTACTTGCCTGTAAATATGAATTGATAAAAGCAAATAGAACATATTTGCCTTATGGCTATAATACTCTCATAAAAGCAGGCAATGCTTTTGAACAAAATTATGCCAACATATTATTACAAGAACTTATGAATGAGGTAGATAAAAATGCTATGTACCCACACAATAGTATTTATAATATGCGTAGAAGAGGGCGACTTTCAAAGTCAGTATGCAGCTATGATAGAAATACTGGGTTATTTATAAATGAATATGCCTCCATAAAAGATGCGGCTGAAGAAACTGGGATTTGTGCAAGTAATATATCCATGTGTTGCAATGGCCATATAAAATCAGCAGGAGGATATATATGGTCTTATATCTATCAACCCATAATTGATATAAGCCAAAGTAAAGATAGGCGCTTTAGAGAAGCACAGATACCATCAGAAGCTGAACTGATAGAAAGACAAAAAGAATTTATCGCAAAAAATCAAAATTGATATGAAAACAGATAAAATAGCACAGAAATTAGCAGATATATTGCCAAACAGGCCAGTAGTTCCTGGAATGTCTAATCCAGACACATCCAAGCTTGTAGAACAAGAGGCCACGCGCATCAAATCAAAACAAGATGCAAAGGAATTGGCCCGTATTAAGTATCTTGAAAAGCAGAAACTTAAAAATCTTCAAGCTAAACAAGAAAAACGCCAATCATTAGCAGAAGAACTCGGCGTGGAAGAAATACCAGATGGCCAAACTGAGTTTCAAGCTAAACGTATCGTAGAACAGCAAAAACGAGTTGAGGCTATTGAGGTACTTGAGGCTCAGACTGTAGAGCCACTTAAAGCAACTGAGTTAGCAGAACGTCATGACTCTGGCAGGGGTTCATATTCATCAGCTATACGCTCAGCACTTCAGTTACAAGGAGCATCAAGACCTGAAATAACAAAACTTCTTACTAGCCTTAATATCAATTTAAGTGTTCAGCTTACAAAGCAAGACACGGCCAATTTATTGGCTTGTTTGTTAACGTGCAATGAAGCGCAGTTGGCAGCTCTATATAGTAATAAAAAGATACCAATTGTTATCAAAACAGTTATAAAGCGCTTGCAAGAAGATGCAAAACTTGGCAATATAGAAACAGTTGAGAAGCTTTGGGACCGCGTGTTTGGAAAAGGTCAAATGCAGCTTAATCTACCTGAGCAGCAACAACTCCAAACAGGTATTATTCCTAATGTGCCAATATCACGAGAGGCTTATATAGTAATAAGAGATACTTTAATTAAATAAAGAACGCGCGCGTGCGTACTTTACCATTCATATAGAAACTTATGGACTCATTAAAAACAATGCAGGAAAGAGCTTTAGATGCGACTAAGGGCGGAACCGTAAATCCTAAGGAGCTTCTTCAGCTTGAATTGCTGACTTCTTTTGAGAAATATACTAAAGCAATGTTTAAGGCTCAGTACCATCGTTCATTCATAGTTGCAGAGCATCATAAGAAGATGTTTAAGGCGTTACAGGATGTTGTCGATGGCAGATGCAAACGGCTTATAATTAACATTGCTCCTCGATATGGTAAAACCGAGCTTGTTATCAAATCATTTATAAGTTGGTGTTTTGCCTTAAATCCTAAGTGCCGATTTTTGCATCTATCTTATTCAGATATACTTGTGAATGATAATTCTGAAACAATCAGAAATATCATGCAGGAAGAGCTTTATAAGACTCTTTTTCCTAATTCGGCTCTTGCATCTGAGAAAGGTTCGGCTAAAAGATGGAAAACCAAGGCCGGAGGCGAGCTTTATGCAGTATCAACTCAAGGTCAAGTAACAGGTTTCGGAGCCGGTAATGTGGATATTGACCCAGATATTGATAAAATGGATGGAGGCAATGATATATTCACATTCGATGACCATACTAATGAGATGCTTGATATGATAGGAGCTACAACAAACATTTTCCAAGGCGCGATTGTAATCGATGACCCGATTAAGCCAGAAGATGCTGAGTCAGATATTGTCCGTGAGCGTATTAACATGCGATTTGAGAACACAATTCGTAACCGTACTAACTCGCGTAACACTCCAATCATTATAATAATGCAAAGGCTGCATGAACATGACCTTTGTGGCTATTTACAAGAGATAGAGCCAGACGAATGGACTGTTTTATCACTTCCAGTTATACAAGTAGACCCAGAAACTGGAGAAGAACATGCACTTTGGCCAATGAAGCATACACTTGAAGAGCTTTATAAGATGCGTGAGATAAATCCGCTTGTATTCGATACACAGTACATGCAGGACCCAACACCAAAAGAGGGTCTTATGTATGAAGGATTTAGAACCTATAAGATAGAAGAGCTTCCAACAGGCACAAAAGCACTTCAAAAGTGGAATTATACTGATACAGCTGACACTGGAGCTGATGATTTGTGCTCAATCTGCTTTATAAATACGCCTGAATACTGCTATATAACTGATATTTTGTTTACGGATGCACCTATGGAGGTCACAGAGCCAAAACAGGCCGAAATGTTGACCAAAAATGGCACGGTTGAGGCCTTAATCGAGTCAAATAATGGAGGCCGTGGCTATTCACGTAATGTAAAGCGCATATTAAGAGTTGATTTGCGTAATTTCAGGTGTGCTATTAAAACATTTACACAGACAGAGAACAAAAAGGCACGCATTTATACAGCTTCTGCTAATGTTCAGAGTGATATTTTGTTTCCGGAAGGCTGGGAGAGGAAATGGTCTAAGTTTTATAAGGCTCTTATGTCATATCGTAAAGATAATAAGAAGAGAAACCAGCATGATGATGCTCCAGATTGCTTAACAGGAGTATATGAAATGCATGCAAGAAAAGGTGGACGTAAAAAAATACACTTAAGAAACTAAAATTCATATTCTTGCATTATTCTCGTAATTTATAGGCTTTTAATTATATATGAATGATTAAATCATAAGCCTTGAATGAACATAATGCGAGAATATGAGATAAAAAATACCTCTATAAAAAATGTTAAATACTATATGACTTATAAATAAATTTAGTATATTTGCACTGTGGAGAAGTCAATTCGAAGCAAAAATACAGGTAATTCGATGCAAGTTAAGGGTAGCTGCTCGGTAGTATTAACATTAAAAACATAAATAATATGGGATTAAACTGTGGATGCCCTGCCGGTGCTCATATCGCCGACCTTGGGATTGCTGAATGCAAGGAGAGTATGGGGCAAGTTCAAAAAGTTGCATTCCAGCGCATCTATAAGACAGCTGGAACGAAGAACTCTGTCACTGACCCGGCTAAGAAAGCATCGTTTTCTACCTTGTTTTCTGCGGCTGATGGTTCTAAGATGACAGTTTCTCCGTATATTCAAGGACCTACTTCTGAGCCTGGCGCAGCTCGTACATTCGGTGGTGGTAACCAGACACTTGGAGGTATTGAGATTACAATTGGCCGTGAGCCGACAACATTCTCTGCCACTATCTATCAAGAAAGTCAGAAGACAATTGCACAGCTGAAACAATACATGTGTGAAGAGATTGGCGTTTGGCTGATTGATGAAAACGGCAACATCGGCTGCTTGGTAGATGACCAGGATAAGCCTACAGCGTACTTCCCAATTCCTATTGGTAAGTTCTTTGTTGGTGACAAGAAGCTTGGTGGTTTTGAAGAGCCGGACAGCAATACCATCGAATGGTCATTCTATCCTAACTGGAGCGATAACTTCTATATCATTAAGCGCGAAACATTGGACTTCAATCCTCTTACAGATTGGGTTAATGCTGCTTCCGTTGGAGCTTAAAACTTTCAGTTATGAGAAAGAAAAAAGAACAAACAGTAACGTTAGTTGTGCCCAAATACAATATGAGGCAGGAGTTTGGCATTCAGCATGCCGAACGCCTGCTTGATATGGGCACAGCCATAAATGGTGGATGGGAATTACCTAAAGATAGCAATTATACTTACGACGAAGAAAATGGCCTTAGAATTAAATCAGATAAAGCAAATTCTGCAAAAGCCGACTAAACGTCAGACTATTCAGAAAGCTGTAAACATGCAGCGTCGTCTTAGATTTCATACTGAGACGAATGTTGCTGTATCTGATATTAACCAACCTACGACCATATTCCTTGATTGGGTAAAACAGCTGCTTCCGAAGGATAAATTCAACATATTCCTTCATCTGTTCAAATTTCCGTTGCCTACACCTGCTGTAGTTGAGGACGTCTATAGAGAACTCGAAAGGGTTTTCTATAGTCGTAACTCATCAAGCTCATACCAGTTTACAGACTCAGAGCTTGCAGAAGACTGGTCTCAGTATAAAAAGAATAACCTCAATGAGCCAGAGGTGTGGAAGACAACCGGATGGAAGAGAATGCAGGTATCGCCAAATAGTATTTTGGTAGTAGACCTTCCTCAAGTACAAACATCTTTACGTCCAGAGCCATATTTTTATTGGCTTGAGATTGATGCTGTAATTGATTACCAGACTTTTAGACTTGATGAAAATCAGTTTGAGTGGCTTATTTTCAAACAGCCGGAACATCGAATAGCTGTATTTGATGATACTTCTATAAGAGTATATCAGCTGAATGAGAAAAATGAAATTCAGTCACTTATTTCAGAAGCAAAGCACGATTTAGGATATTGCCCAGCTCGGTTCTTTTGGTCAACACAACTCAATGAGAAAAATAAAGACCTTAAGAAAAATCCAATTACAAAAGAGCTGTCAAATCTTGATTGGTATTTGTTCTTCTCTATTTCGAAGCAGCATTTAGACTTGTATGCACCTTATCCTATATATAGTGCGTATGAAGCTGATTGTAATTTTGAGAATAATGAGACTGGTGATTACTGCGATGGAGGTTTTCTACGCAATGCAAAAGGCGAGTATAAAATTCTCAATGATGGAACAGTTGAAAAGTGTCCTTGCTGTAGCGAAAAGCGTATAGCTGGTCCTGGTTCATTCTTAGAAGTTCCTATACCAAATCAATCTGAAGGTGTCGCAGATATGCGTAATCCTGTTCAGATAACTACTATCGATAAAGACTCACTTGATTATAATGTCAATGAGTGTGCAAGGCTTAAAAATGAAATTGTAATTTCTGTTGTTGGTTCAGGTGGTACTGTAAGTGAAAAAGAAGCTATCAATGAAACTCAGGTAACTGCTAACTTTGAAAGCAAAACCTCAGTTCTCAATGCCTTAAAGACCAACTTTGAATTGGCACAGAAATTTGTCGAAGATACTGTTTGCAAACTCAGGTATGGAGGTGCTTTCATATCATCTTCTGTAAACTGGGGTACAGAGTTTTACGTTTTCACAGTAACAGAGCTATATTCTAAGTACAAACAAGCAAAGGAGAATGGTGCGTCTAACTCAGAACTAGATGCTATATCGCAACAAATTCTTGAGGTTGAGTATCGTAACAATCCTTTGGTACTTCAGAGAATGCTTATCTTAAAGCAATTGGAGCCATATCCACATAAAACGCTGGATGAAGTGTTAAAATTGTATGAAAAAGAGTTATTAAATGAAAATTTGGTAAAGCTTAAAATAAATTTTAGTACTTTAGTCGAAAAATTTGAACGTGAGAACATTAACATAATTGAGTTTGCTTCAAATAAGCCAATGAGAGAAAAAATAGATATTATAAACAAAAAACTTTTGGAATATGTTACAGAAATTGGAACTTCAGCAACTACGGGCACTCAGTCTTGAGGATGTTAAGTCCTATAAGAAAAAGGCCGTAGAGCGTAAAGCAGAACTAGAAGCTGCTAAGGCCAAAGGCGGAAAAGCTTGGACAAGCGACTTACAGGAAGAGCTTGACGAGGTAGTTCTTTTCCTAGTAGATGTTGATGATATTATCGAAGAAAAATCATCGGCATCGAAAACACAGGCTAAGAGTGGTTATACTCCTAAGCCGGGTACTGAGAAGATGGTGCACTTGTCAATTGTGCGCGGTCGTAGGTTTAATCCAATGACTGGCAAAGAAGAGTCACCAGCATATACTCAAATGTTCACATTCGCAGAGTGGCAGCTTTTCAAGAAAACGTATAAAGGCCTTGGTTATACCATTATGGCAGCCTTGCACGACCCGTATGGAGATGCTGCAGAGTTAGTACAAAAGTAATTAACAATAAAAACAAAGCTATATGTTAACAATTGAGATGCTACGACAGAGTTCAGCTTTAACAGGCCTTACGGATGACCAGCTGAATGCGATTGCTGAGATGTCAAGAAATGATGAGAATACCGTTATTGGCACTAAAATCGGTGCATTGCACGGTCAGTATGATGCTGATATTCTTGGCATTACAGGTATTAAAAAGAAAGATGGTGAAAAAAGTTATGACTATGCTAAGCGCGTACTTGGTGAGTACAAAACTAAAGCAGAGTCTACGAAAACAATTCAAACTCAGCTTACTGCTGCTCAGGCACAGGTCGCAGAGCTCCAGTCTAAACTTGAAAAAGGAGCTGGTGATGAAACTTTGAAGCAACAGCTGAAAGATGCTAAAGCTCAAGTAACTCAGCTTCAAACTCAGCTTCAGACAAAGGAAACTGAGTTCAATACTAAAAAGGCAGAGTTTGATAAAACTATTAAGGACACACATGTAGATTATGCTTTTCAAGCTGCTACGGCAGGTCTTAAGTTTAAGAGTGGTATCACTGAGCCTATTCAGAAGACACTGCTCAATGCTGCAAAAGCAGAAGTCCTTGCAAAAGGTACTCCTGATTTCATAGAGGACGGCCAAGGAGGAAAGAAACTTGTTATTCGCGGTGCGGATGGTAATATCCTTAACAATCCGAAGAATAATCTTAATCCTTACACAATGCAGGAGCTTGTAATGGAAACATCGCTTAAAGATGTAATCGATACAGGTCGTCAGCAGACAGGCGGTGGAACAGGAGGCTTTGGGTCTGGTTCAGGCGGAACAGGTGGAACACTTGATTTGTCTGGCATCAAGAGCCAAGTTGAGGCCGATAAAGCCATTGAGGCACATCTGCTTGCAAATGGTTTGACCCGTGACTCGCAAGAATTCGCAGACCAGTCAATGCAGCTGAGAACTGAAAACAATGTGGCAAGTTTACCTATTAGATAAAATGGCACATCCTAAAAGATAAACGAAAAATGCTATGAGGCGTAAAAGGGTAATGCACCATATTAGCATAAGTATTAACAATTAAAAAACTTAAAAGTTATGAGTCTAGTTTTAACACGTATCCAGAACATTCGTGCGAACTCTAATCTTGATAAGTTTGAGTATCGCCCCAGTAGGTACGGTGCGCTGAACGCTTTTATGGTGCAGTCTGAAGACCCTACTGGCATCCTCACTGAGGAACTGAAGCAAAAAGCAAGGACCTCCATCGGTAACACGCTGGAAACTCCGGTAATTGACTATGATGCTGATATTACTATCGGTAGTACCCGCACTTTGACAATTGCCGACAGTGAAAACACTTCTAAAATGGTTCAAATCACGTTTGCCACTTATGCATGGGGATTTACTATTGCTCCAGCAATGTACATGAATAACGAAATTGGCATTCAGAAGGACTTTGAAACCAAAATGATGAAGTACATCTATGCTTTTGCGAAAACGCTTGATGAAGCCGCTCTTGCTACTCTTGCAGCCGACAAAACACATGTTTTGAAAAACCCGCTGCTGTATGACTGGTCTTCTAATGCCATCAACGCAAAGTGGACTGAACGTGAAAACGTATTTGGTGACCTTGAGGTTATGATGGGAGCAAATGACTTCTATGGCCAGTTGCACATTGTAGGTGACCCCGGTGTTGAGTCTATTATGCGTAAACTGCAGCAGCACGGCCTTTACAATGATGTAAACAAGCAGAATGAATTCGGCACTAAGGTTGTTCACCTGACAAACAACATTGCAGCTGCCAAAGGTAAGTATGCTCAAGGTTATGCTGTAAATGCTGGCTCTCTTGGAATGTTGACCCGCTTCGAGCGTGACTGCCTGCTTGGAACTGTTTCTGGAGATGGCCATGAGTGGGGTATTGCTACTTTGCCTCTGTTGAACATGCCTGTTGGTACATACTTCTATGATTCTGTAGGTGACTACAATACTATCGCAGGAACCGCTACCGCTGATATGACTCGTACGCGCAAAGAGCATTATGGTTTTGCTGTTGATGTGGCCTTCTTGACCGCACATAACAGTGCACCTAGCACTTTGGCAAGTCCTATTCTGGCATTCAACGTATCAAGTGAAGATGCAGTTTATGCTAAGCCTGTGGTCGTTGTCAACTCTGAAGACAATCCAGTTAACACTAAGGAACACTAAGGAGGCTTCTGCAGGTGTTGGAGGATGATAAACCGATAGCAAATCTTTGAGTTGTTATTAGCTTTGGTAGGAGGCACACTGAGCCACTAGGCGATAGTGGCCTCCTATTTTTCATTAAAAATTAAGAATTATGGTTAGAGCCAACGATATACAAGAAAAGCTGTTACGTCTTATTGGATGGGAGCAGAATTATGATACATCAGACTTAAAAATATCTGATGCTTTAACCGTGAGTGAAAGTGGCTTATATTTTCAACAAATTCATCCTTTGCTGACTTTGCAGAATATGTCATGTATTGCTCCGGATTTTAATAATATCACTTTTCCAGAATACAATTCTGAAAAGGAATATAGCAAAGGCAATGTAGTTGATTATCAAGGAACACAATATAAAGCACTTCAAAAAGCACAAGGAAAACAGCCTGATATTGAGTCTGAGTATTGGGTTGAAACCAATTTATTTTCTGAATGGCTTGAGAGCAAAACAAAAGCAAGCATTCAAAAAGCTATTGCTAGATATTGTAATGAAAAAACGGTAGAAGGAACAAATAAGCCATTATGCGAAAGTCGTACTTTGTTTGATGGAACAGGTAGATTAGTAGATACTGTAAAGAATAAGAAAAATCTAGTTGGCTTTGAAATTATACCAGTACGAGCAAAAGGCGTAACCACAAAGATAAATAAAATATGCCTTCAGTTTACTAAAGCTGGAGAATATACTTTGTATCTTATGCATTCAAGTATGGATGCTCCAGTAAAGATTATAAAGCTTAATAAGATACGAGATAATAGCGCTGAATGGTTTACAGCCGATGACCTCTATTTGCCATACCAAAGTGAAGATAATGATGCAGGAGGAAGTTGGTATTTGTGCTATTTTCAGTCTGAACTTCCAGAGGGAAGTCAAGCTATTAGAAAAAATAAAGACTGGTCAAAAGAGCCTTGCGGTTCATGCTCACGTAGAGAATTACTTGCTTGGATGGCATGGTCTAAATATCTTGAAATTCATCCATTCTTCGTAAATGAAGAACTTATAAATATAGAAGACGAAAGTTTACATTTGTGGGATGTTGAAAATAATCAATATACCTACGATAATAACTACGGATTAAACTTAGAAGTTACTGTAAGCTGTGATATTACAGACTTTATAATTGAGCAGAGAATGATGTTCCAAGATGTCATAGCTAAGCAGGTAGCTGTAGACATGTTACGCGAATTTGCATACAACTCTAATGTAAGAACAAATAGGCATTCAATCAATGCTTCTCGACTTGATATATTATATGAGGTAGATGGTGACTCTTCTTCTATGAAAAAATCAGGTTTAAGTTATCAGCTAGATATGGCTTTCAAGGCCATTAAGCTAAGTACTTCTGGAATTGATAGAGTATGTTTGCCATGCCGAAACAATGGCATTAAATATAGAACTGTATAAGTATGGCTGTAAAACGATATAACGCGACACTCCGCAATCTGGAATATAGGTTGCGAAGTTTTAAGGATAGCTTGCCTATGCTATTAGAAGATATTGTGCGTGACAAAGAAGACGTAATAGTATCAGCTATAGCAGATGACCAGTTATATCGACGTGGTATCAACGGTAGAGGTGAAAAGATAATGGATTATATGCCATACAAGCCTAAAACCATACAAATAAAAAAGAAAAAAGGTCAGCCTACTACAAGGGTCACATTGCGAGATACAGGTGCTTTTCATGAGTCTATGTTTGTAGTATTTGACTCAGAAGGTTTTTATGTGACCGCGAGTGATGAAAAAACACCTGAACTTATTGAGAAATATGGTGAAGAGATTTTTCGCTTAACAGATAAAAATTTTACCAGAATAATTCGTTCTCACATAAGAAAAGAATTAGTTAAACGATTAAAACAGGCAATAAGGAAATGAAGGAAAACTCAGTACAAATAAGATTTAAGGAAGACCCTGTATTGCTTGACAAGATATTACAGGATATGCAAAAGTCGCTTATGAACAGACTTAAGTGGCTTAATTATGCATTTGGTAGAGTGTATAAGCTTGTAGAACATAGGCCAGATGGTAATAAGTTTATATACCCTGCAATGTATAATGGCAATGGAGAATATGTGTCACTTTTACCGAATGATAACTTTGGCAATTTTTCATGGTTTGATATTTATGACCCACAAAAGATTACTGAAGTAGTTCAATCATTGCCACAATATACTTTCAGCGGGGCCATTATATTCTGGTATGACCTCAGTAGCATTTATGAAGATGAAACTGTTATGCATACAGAAGAAGTAAAAGATGAAATTATGCGAGTATTAACTACTCCAGGTCTTATTACTACAACTGGTAAGCTTGTTATAAATGATATATATGAGCGCTTTGAAAATATATACAAAGGTTATTCAATAGAGAAAATCTATAATAACTATACTTATAAAGGAGAAGGTATACAAGATATCGATAAACAATTCTTCATGTACCCTTATGCAGGAATACGAATTGAATTTACTTTAACAACTAGAGAATTATGTCAACGGTATATTTTATAACAATGCTTTCGGCTTTAATATATATAGCCTTAGCAGCAGCATTTGCTATTTTGCTAATTGGAAAACTCGGTGTGCGCGATGAGATAATTACCAGAGCTCCTAAGCTTATTTCTCAATTATTCGATTGTGACTTTTGCTTAAGTTTTTGGGCGTCGCTTATTCTCGCTATCATTCTCGCTATTTTCTTTAACGAGATGAGTATTATATTTATTCCTATCATATCAACCCCTATAACGCGAATTTTAATATGAAAAACCTTATAGTAAATAAAAAAGTCGTACGGGTATATGACAGCATAGATGAAATGCCTATTATAAATTTTCAGAAGTACAATAAGTATTTGCTTATAGACTCTGGAATTGGCTCAGATGCAGATGATATTGATGCCCATATAACCCGTGTTGCTAAATTCATTAAAAGCAATAATGCCAAAAAAGCTTTGCAAGAACTGCAAAACATGAGACAAAATATGTATATGGTGAACAACGAAATTTCACCAAGGTATTTAGCTTTTGCAGCTCTTATCCATAGCATAGACGGTGAAGAAGTTAATGATTTGTCAGACGATGGACTTAAAAATATATTGGCCAGGCTTAAAGAAATAAAGCATTCAAAGATTATAGACTTTTTGACTTGGCTTAAAAAAAAAGTAACCACCGAACTTGAAATGTACTTTCCAGGAGATTTTGTAAATCCAAAGGAAAAAGATGCATACGATAAGTTAAAGCAAAGAACACTTCTTGTGTTGGACTCTATGATAAATGACACAGATAACTCTGAACAGATAGAAACCATAGATATGATAATGCTTAATATGCATTCTCCAAAATCATACATAGGAAGTGAGTCTGTTGAGATAAAATATGATAAGCAATTTGAAAGTACTTGTCTTTTGATAGCTCAAAAAACAAGCATGGACGCTAAAAAGATGACAGTACTTCAATTCTATAATGCTGTTGATAATATAAAACAGCAATTAGAAGCAGAAAGCAAGAGTGTTAAACGGCATAAAAGGAAATAATTATGGCTGAAGACGATAAGATAAAATATAGCGATATAATTGAGCCGGATGACTCAATTGAAAAGCTTGTCAAGCAACTTGGCGAGCTCAATCAGTCATACGAGACAATGGTAAATGCTATCAGAGCAGGTGCAGATAGGATTGTACATTCTCTTAAGTCTGCTAGCGGAGCTACAAGTGAAGGGCGTAAAGCTATCGATGAAGCAACAGCGTCTACGTCAAGACTTGAAAGAGCTCAGAATGAGCTTAAATTAGCTTTATCTGATACAGGTAAACAGATTGCTTGGCTTAAAGCACAAACTTCAGATGCTAATAGAGCAACTGTAGAACAGCAGCGTTATATCCAGCAAGCTATATCTTCTTATGACCGTCTTAAGTCTGACCTAAAGCAAACAGTTGAGCTATATAAGTCTTTAACTGCGGCTGAAAGAGCAGATAGCGAAATGGGGCAACAGCTACTCAATGATATTCTTAATTTGAAAAATCAGATTAAGGCCCTTGATGACCAAATGAAGCCTCATATCCAAACTCTGTCTGAAGTAGAAAAGGCAGAGCAAAGATTAGCTTATTTACAGTCAGATGAAGGTAAAAGATTACTTGAGTTAAAAGCTAAAATTGCTGAGCTTACTTCTGCTAGAAAACAGCAGAAAGCTACAGTAGACCCATTAGCTCAGGCTCAAGAGAAACTTGCCTATGCTCAGTCAGAAGAAAATCAGCAGCTTAAACTCTATTCAACCCAAATACGAGAAGCAAATCAGATTGCTCAATTACAGGCTACAATTGCTAATTCTGCAGAAGGTTCTTATAATAGACTTTCGGCTCAATATGCATTAAATAAAATACGACTTAATCAGATGTCTGCAGCTGAGAGAGAAGCTGCTGACTCTGGTAAAAAGCTTGAAGCTGAAACAAATGCAATTTATCAGCAGATGATAAAATTGCAAGAAGCGACAGGTAATTATAGATTGTCTGTAGGTCATTACCAAAAAACATGGGATGGCTTAGGTATTTCTATTTCTCAAGTAGTACGAGAATTACCTGCTGTAGCTGTATCACTTAATACTTTTTTCTTAGGTATATCGAATAATATACCTATGGTGGTGGATGAAATTAAAAGACTAAGAAGACAAAATGAGCTATTAGCTGCAGAAGGAAAAGAGCAAATAAGCGTAACAAGGTCCATCGTAAGATCGTTATTTAGTTTTAACACCATCTTAGTAGTATTACTTACCGTATTTTCTATGTACGGTAAAGAAATTATCACATGGATTGATAAAACGTTAGCAGGTAGAGATGCAGCTAAATCTTTTGAAGATGCTTTAGAGGACTTAAATGATGAGCTAGGAAAAGGGTCTACAGGGTCTTATGGCCAGCAGATAGCAGTATTAAGAAGATTATCTGAAAATTGGAAAGATTTAGGGAATAATATAAAAGCACAAACACAGTGGATTAATGATAATGAAAAAGAGTTCAGTAAATTAGGCATCACCATTGATAGTATAAATGACGCCAATAATGCTTTTGTAGATAATACTGAATCTGTAGTGGCTGCATATAAAGCAAGAGCTAAAGCAGAAGCTGCGCTAAATGTTGTGTCCCAGCAATACCAAAAACTATTAGCCGCAGAAAATAAAGCCGAACTTGAAAAAGTGCGTGAGTACGGCTTTTTCGACAAAACTATAAATTACTTTAAAGCTTTATGGGGTGGCATTTCTGGGCCAGACTCCGATTTGTCACTTGGGACTAGATTAAAAAAGCAAAGGCAGAGAAATGTAGAAAGTTTACAAAAAGATGCAGATGCTCTTGAAAAAGAAGTTGAAAGCTATTTCAACGTATGGAAATTTTATGAAGACCAAGCAGATGCTCTATTTAAAGAAATTGGCTTAGAAGAATCTCACAAAAAAGATAAAAGAGGTCGTACACCAAGAGACGCTGATGACCGCCTAAATAACCTGGCATTAGCAGCCGAAAAAGCATATCAAAAGAGCCGTACAGAGATTGAGAGGGATGAAAATAAGAAGCGCAGAGCTGAAGCCTTTGCATCATTCAATCAAGAAATAGCTGATTTAAACGATAAATATTCTAGAATCCAAAAAATACTGAATGGTCAAGACGAAAAATATAAAAAGCTTACAGAAAGCCAAAAAGAAACAGCTATCAAAGCACTAGATGATATAGAAAATGCTATAAAGAACAAGCAAAAAGGCTTAACTCTAAGTCTAGATTTGCTCAATATAGATGTAGAAATACAAAAAGCTGAACAGCTATTAGAGTTGTTAGAATTAGAAGGTGAAGTATCAAAAAAAGGTTCTTATGAGGAACTCAGCAATTCATTAAAGCGATTAGATGTAGAAAGACAAATAGCATTACTTAAGAATGCTCAGTTACCAGAAGCTAAAAGACAACCTACAAGCGCTATAAATGCATCTTTTGATAAACAAAAGGCTATTACTGTTGGTAGTTTTAATATGTCAAGCTTTGATGAACAACAAGCTCTTGACGAGGCTGTATTTAATGAAGTTAAACGCAGTGAAACTGAGATAACTCGATTTAAGCTTGAACAAGAAAAAGCTAGATGGCAAGAACAAATACGTTTAGCAGAAGCTGGTGGGTTAGATTGGAGTCAAGCTCAGATTGATGCTGCTAAAGCCACTGTTAAAGGCATAGACCGTAAATTGTCAGAGCTTGATGACTTTATTAAAAATATTGGCAAAAAAGGTTTAGGCGGTACTTTGCTTGAGAAACTTGGCTTTGATGATGACCAGATTGATGCCTTAAAAGATGCTGTAAATATAGTAATAGAACAGCTTCAATCCATTATGGATGCCGAAGTTGAATTAGCTGAACAGGCTGTAGAAGCAGCTGAAGCTCGAGTAGAGGCCGCACAAAAAGCTTATGATGCCGAGGTTGAGGCTCGCAATAATGGCTATGCTAATAACGTAGCTACTGCTAAAAAAGAATTAGAGCAAGAAAAGAAAAATCAGCAAGAAAAACAAAAAATGCTGCAGGCAGCCCAAAAACGTCAAGAAGCAATGAACACTGTTACTCAGGCATCTTCGCTTGTCACAGCATCTGCTAATTTGTGGAGTTCATTCTCTTCAATTCCTATTGTTGGCCCAGCTCTCGCATTAGCTGCTATTGCTACAATGTGGACATCATTTGCAGTAGCTAAAATTAAAGCCAAACAAGTAACAGCGAGCCAGTCTGATGAATATGGAGAAGGAGGTCTTGAGTTCTTGGAAGGAGGCTCTCATGCATCTGGTGATGATATTGATTTGGGCGTAAAGAATAAGAAGAAGCGCAGAATGAGAGCTGAAGGTGGAGAAGCACTTGCTATTATAAGTAAGAAGCGAACTAGGAAATACAAAAAGATACTTCCAGATGTTATTAATAGTCTAAATAAAGGAACATTTGAAGATAAATATCTTAATGCATTTGCTAGCTCAGATGGGTTGAATATTTCTCTTAATTCTAATGGAAGCGTGGACCTTTCAAAAATAGAGGATGACGTGCGAAGTATTAGAAAACAGAGCGAAACTAAATATTATACACTACCTAACGGCACAGTAGTTATTCAGCATAAAAATGTTAAACGAATTATAAAGAATTAAAGATATGATACCTCCAAAATATAAATTTTACATATCGAAGAATGGTGGTGATAAAGTAGAAGTAAATCCACATTATAAAGAGCTTAATAAGAAATATGCTAAAGAAAGTGGGCAAGAATTTTTCCGTATTTCACTTGATGGTAAAATAAATCTGTTTGGGAGTGATTACGAGCTTGTGCGCAATTCAAGTCTAGAAGACCAGATGATACTTATTATAGATAAATACAATAGGACTTCTGGTAAATGGATAGAGTATTATAAAGGCGAATTTAATAAAACAGATTGCAAACTTGACTATGAAAAAAAGTCATGTGAGCTTAAAACAACAGCTCTCGATGAATATAATGATGTGGTTAATAAATATGAAAATACTTATGACCTTATAAAACTTGCTCCAGCTATATCAAGAATAAACCTGCATAAACGTTCTTTAATGCAGGTTTATGTAAAAGGTGCCAATTCAATATCTAATTTTTTTGGCGGCATATACTGGGAAGATGACGTAAATGAAGCAATCGACAACCATAATGACTTGATAAATAAGTATTATTTTTCTTATATAAAAGCAGGAAATGAGTTTTATATAAGAAATGCTAGCATTTCTGATGTTAATGGAGTATACGCTGGAACAAACGGATATTGGAGTAAATGGAATCCAGGTTACACGTGCAAAATGGAATTAGTAGATGGAAGCTCTACTATGTATTGGATACGTTTATATAGAAATTCAGATAATACCCTGCTGTATCAATCAGAAAAGCAGTGGGCTGTTAGTGACCCTGACAATAAATATATAGGAATCGAGGATATTAAGATGGTAAATGTAAATAATTCAAATGATAAATTTACTATAGAGAGTCCTTTCGTATATCATATCTACAGGCGTTTGCTTTGCGATGTAGATTTTGTAGAAGACTCTGAAGGTGTAAAGAATACATACGACTTGCCGTCTGATGACTTTGTCACAGACAACAGAAATTATAAAAAGTGTATTGGGCTAACAGGCGGAATGTTTTTCTGTACTTCTAGAGCAGTAGATAAGCCTACAAGATATGGTTTGAATGACTATGGTCAGTATTTTACCAATGAATTTATTCCTAGTAGCACTGGTATAGGTAGGCCTTTGCCTATTAGTAGAAATTCATGGGCTAATGCTTCATTATGGTATGTATACGATAGCTATTATTCTTTATTTGAACAAAAACTAAGAAAGAAATATACTCTTAAGGATAGCTATTCTATAGCAGCAGCGATAAAAGCTTTGCTTAAAGAAATAGACCCCACTCTTCAGCATGAAGCAACTGCCGAATATAGTCGCTTTTTGTATGATACAACTGTACCAATGTCGATGGCAAGATTTTATGTACACATAACACAAAAAACAAATATACTTAAAGGTGAATATGACCAGCCCGCTCAAAAAGCAGAAGTATCATTAGAAGATATAATGAAAATGCTTCGTGATTGTTTTAGATGTTATTGGTATATAGAAGATGGTAAATTTAAGATTGAACACATAAGTTTCTTTATGAGAGGAGGCTCATACTCTTATAATATAAACGTTCAGCTTGATTTTACTAAACTAGTAGACCAGTTTAACAAAAAGCTATCATCATATTTTCAATCAGAAGTAGAATATGATAAAACAGACCTAAACCAACGATATGAATTTGGCTGGATGGATGACGTTACTGATTTGTTTGGTGGAGTAACCATAGATGTTAAATCTAACTATATACAGAAAGATAAAACAGAAGAAATAAATATAAGCCAGTTTTCATCTGACGTGGATTATATGCTATTTAACCCATCTAATTTTTCAGATGATGGCTTTGCATTATTATGCCCTGTTAAAAATGGCTCCTCTTTAGAATTGCCCATAGTTGAAACGCAGTTGGTAGATGAAAACGGTGATATATATAATGCTGTAATTCAGAATTTCTATGCAGCTTGGGCATATCTTGTGCGCTTTTATATGTATGATATGCCTGCATCAAATCTTGACTGTAATGTGCTTGGAGATTTATATGCGAATGGTGTAAAAATGTGTATGAAGCATACTATAGAATTTCCTACTGAAGAAGATTTGGATGAACTTGAATTGATTAAAACCACTATAGGAAATGGCAAAATAGATGAGATTTCTGTCAATGTAAATACTCGCCATGCTAAAGTAAGATTACTTTATGTGCCTCAATAAAGCTGTGTGTTAAAAATTATTAAGAAATTTTCTTATATAGATTTTTATTTGTAAATTAGCAACATGAAGTTAGTGAATAATAACATATCGCCATTGCCTTTTTACGATAATCTTGCACTGCAAAATCATCGTAAAGATTATGCTTTTGGCCAGGTTTATCCGCTAATAACCTATAAGAATATGTTATTGCCTTTTCAAGTAGTTCTTGCCAGTGGAACAGCTATAAATTGGGTGAGATTGTATAATTTCAATACGGGGGCATATACTACTATAACAACGAGTATGAAAGAAAATGGCTTAGTTATTAAGTCATATACTAACTTTAAGCTTCTTAAATATCCTGGTACTCTTCCTATAGTTGAAATAAAGCATGAAGGTTTGTATTATTTAGCTATTTCAATATCAGGTTTAGGAACTATATATTCTGATATATTCACTGTAACTAATAAAGTAGACGACTATTTACTTCTTGAGTATTACAATTCATATAACTTTGAACTTAAAAATGGCGTAGTAGACTTTTCTGATAATTTCAAATTTAGGTGCTATTTGAATACACAGATTGGTAAGCCTGAATATGATTTTGAAGAAGAAGCCACTGAGCGAATGGGCTATACTTTTATTGAGAGCCAAGTAAGTAAAAAGATTTATAAGTTCACATTTATAGCTCCTGAATATCTATGTGATGCTCTTAGGATTGTAAGGCTATGTGAAAACAAACAAATCACGAGTAAATTGCAAACCTATGATTTAACTACATTTAGCATGGAGCCTGAATGGGAAGACCAAGGAGATTTAGCCGCAGTTGAGTGTGAGTTTGAGACAGATACTGTTATAGCCAACATAGGTGGATATATTCCTGAAACTATAGATGGCGATTTTAACAGTGATTTCAATAACGATTTTAAAACTTCATGATATGGCAAATTATACTGAATTAAAAACAGCTGTTTCAGCCATTATTAAAACTAATAATAACCAGGAAATTACTGGTCAGTTACTTCAAGATGTACTCAATAATATAATAAGTGTTATTGGGGCAAATGCGACGTTTGCCGGGATTGCCACGCCGGACACCGCACCGGGGGCGCCCGACCAAAACGTTTTTTACATCGCCACTGAAAACGGTCAATATGTTAACTTTGATGGTATAACAGTTACTGATGAAGTCGCAATTCTTACAAATAAAAATGGGAGTTGGGCAAAGAGTGTTACGGGAATAGCGTTATTGGATGCAGCTAATAGAGATATATTTTACAATGTATCATTTAATTTCCCCAATGATGGTATCGACGGAACAAATAAATATACTTTGCAAACAGCAATTGAAAAGGTTCCGCAAAATCTTAGAGTACAAGGATTGAAATGTATTTTTATGAATAATTTAAATACAACATTGGATAGTTGGACTTTTCAAGGTGGAGAATATACAGATTTAGGAAGATGGATTCCTACTATATTTTTAGGAAGTAGAGTTCTTTTAGTTAGTACATTATCGGATTTTTCAATATTAGACAATGTAAAAGATACCGGAATGTATTACATTAGTGCTGGTTCATTTAAATTTTGGGGAATTTTAAGGGTTTATTATGGCGGATATAGTAGAAAATCAATAATACAAGAATATAGCGGATTGTTTTGTATAAACAACGGTAAAATTTCAGAAGGTTATAAAAATGTAGAACACGCATTTAGAATATTCAACATAAGTGATTCAAAGTTAAAGCAAGAAATACCTTTTGATACGTGGAGCAAATGGGAATATAGCGACGAAAAAGTAAACAAAAGAATATTTAGTTCATTATCAAAAAATGTTATAACAAGCGTATTGTATGAAAACTTATTAAATGGTTCTATTGTAGGCAATAACACATATTATCATACAGATTTAATTCCGGTAGATAATAATACAAGAATTGATTTTTGTTTGCGTGTAAAAGGTGATTATTTTATAAAGTTCTACACAAAAGAAAAGAACTTTATTAGTGGAATTATGGCACCGGGAGGAACAAGCCAAACAGCAGAATATACTAATATAATACCGCCAAGTAATGCGGAGTTTGTACAATTCCAAACAATGAATGAATTGAATAGTGAATTTGAGCAATATAATTATTATATTAATATATATTCTAATTATTGCATAAATAAAGATTTGGAATTGTATGCGAATAGCAATTTGTATGATGTTCCGTTTAGTTGTATGGAACAAGGAACAACAAGCGGTTCAAATGTAAATTACGTTGTAACACCATATATAGGCGTATTACATGATTTTCCAATACTTGTAAGTCTTAGAATAAAAGGAGATAGTATTGGCGCATGGTATGATAAAAACAAACAGCAAATTAGTATTATAAAGTCCGGTTTTGTAGGTCAAAACTTTGGCAATGTCGTAAAAACATTGATTGCACCAAAGGAAGCATCATTTTTTAGACTTATTACAATGTCAGATAGGCATCCGGATTATGAAGAATATGAATACTATATAAAAATACCAAGTATTGCAAATTGCATTAATAATAATAGTATAAAAAATGGTTTTGTTGATATATACAATGATAATTGGAAAGATGGTACAATTGATTTTATTACAAATACATATATTGTATCAGATTATATCCCAATAAATCCATATTCTGAAAATGTTTCATTGTCAATTAGAATGAAAGGCGGTAAATATTTGGCTTTCTATGATAAAGACAATAATGAAATACAATCTTACAGAAGTGATACCGGACAAGCTGAAAATATTATTGGTGAACGATTTGCGCCAACAAATGCCGTATCATTTAGAGTTTGCACAATGAAATCAAATCATGCTGAATATGAAGATTACAATTTCTTTTTAAAAAAGGTTTTTTATAAGGCTAACGAAGCATTTTCATATAATGTATTACCGTCGTTGGAATTGTGGGCAGCGCAAGAAATAAATTACAATGATGGTTCTTACCCTATAAGTAAAAACTATCTATTTAGTAGCAATGGAGAGGATTTTTATTTTGCGAGAAATAAATACGGAGATGGAATTGAATTTGCATTTAAATTCAACAAAACATTGCAAAATAAAGATGCGTCCTATTATTCATGTGCAGTTTTGCCAAATGGTGATGTTATGTTTATATACAAGTCGGAAGCAGTTCCGGCAGGTACAACAAGCGATGATTGGCAATTGCCTCCAATTATATATGAAAAAAACAATAATTATAAACCTTTAATTGTTGATTTTGGAGATAGTATAAAACCTGGAGGATGGCTGCAAAATGTTGGATTTAATGCTATTTATCCATACAATTGTTTGATATTAGGAGAATATACGAGAGCAACAGCAGAAAAGGCAAGAATATGGAAAGTTGAATACCCATATAACAAAAAGGAAAATTGGAAAATAGTTAAGGAATTTGATGTTGATTATACCACATTAATACCAAATTCTATTAAACATATTCATACAATACAATTCGACCAATTTACCGGATTTGTTTATGCGTGTACGGGCGATGAAAATCAAGGTTCTAATATATGGATAAGCAAAGACGAGGGGGAAACATGGGAGTTTGTTTTTGGACCGTCTGAAAAATATTGCAGACTGTTAAATTTTGTCTTTACAGAAGATTATGTATATTGGGCAACTGATTCTCCAACGAATAGTTTGCATTTTTTGTTCAAAGCGCAAAGAAATGAAAACGGCGTTATAAATGTAGGTGATGCGGAAGAATTAACACAACTATTGCAGCCGGAAACAGGTATGCTTTTAGCAACATACGGTTTGTCTTATGTTAAAAAATTAAACGTATTAATGTTGTTAGAGCGAGTTGACGGCGAAGGTTGGAAATGGATGCCTTTAAGATTGTGGGATTTAAATACAAATCAATTAAAAACAATCGGTAAAATATATAGTATTAGCGGACAAAAAGAAAATATTGGTTTCAGGTGCCAATATTTAGAATTATATCCAAAAGATGATTCAATAATATGCGGATATAATAATTTCTTTTCGTATAGAAATAAAAACAAATTATTGGGAAATGTAAATTCAAGTCTAATTGGTACAAGAATAAACAATATACTTTTAAGATTAGGATATACAGCTAATAATGTGAATATTACATTTGAAACAATTTACAAGTAATGGAAAGAATAATAAATTGGGAACAATGGCGTATGATATTCGCCACGTCGTTAAGCCCGGTTTTAGCCTATTTAACCCCCAGCGGTGGGATTATTTAGAAAATAATTTCTTGCAAGAAATATTATAATTAACTTTCTAAATTCTTCAAATTATGGGAGAAACTGTAGAAAAAATCTATTGTTGTGACCGCGATAACAACGACAACGCGCCCGCAGCTGCCATCTTGGCAAACGGTAATAACCGTAGAGACGATTTGGGCTCGATGGCCGCCATGATGGGTGGAGGTATGAACAACTGGATGAACAATCCGTTTGCTTACCTCATGTTCCTTGCTCTGTTCCGCAATGGAGGCTTTGGCTTTGGTGGGGATGGTGCAGGTACTGCTACTCAGGGTATTGAAACTCAGGCTCAGCTCAATGCTATCCGCACTCAGTTGCAGGACAACCAGAATGCTGATTGTATTAAGTCCGCCATCCAGGGCAATGGTTTTGCTCTTAGCCAGCTGGCTCAGACGCTTAACATTGACTTCAACACTCTTCAGAAGTGCTGCTGCGATGTTCAGGCTGCTATCCAGCAAGTTGCTGGTCAGGTTGGCTTCTCTGCTGAGCGTGTTATCAATGCTGTTAACCTCGGTGACTGCAATGTTATCCAGGCTCTGCAGAACTGCTGCTGCCAGACTCAGCGCCAGATTGCTGATTTCCGTGGTGACCTGTTCCTCCAGAATTGTAAAGACACTGCCGAACTCCGCAATGGTCAGCGTGACCTTGGCTTTGCGATTACGCAGGGCTTCTCGTCTACTGCTTTCCAAGCTCAGCAGGATAAGTGCGATATTCTTCGCGCCGGTCAGGACAACACTCAGCGTATCATCGACACTCTGAACAACCACTGGAAGGACGAACAGGCTCTGAAAATTCAGGACCTTAAATTCGAGCTTTCTCAGGAGCGCCAGAACAACCTGATTAACGAGCGTTTCAACAGGCTTGGCAATTGTGGCTGTGGCGGTAATAGCTGCGGATGCGGCTGTGGCCAATAATGTTTAACCATTAAACTGTAAAGATTATGGTTACATTATCGCCAGTAGGCTTAGCCGCTGCTCCTGTGGCAAATCAAGTTTCGTTCTTGGCCACATTTAAGGAGAAATTGTGTCGCTGTGTCTGTGCAACTTCTACCAATCAACCGTTTGCGACTGTTACTTATAGGAATGAAACACCTGTTCTTAACGGAACTACCGTATTCGTGCCTATTGTAGCAACAATCACGATTACTACTCCAAATGCTTGCAAATGCCAAGCTGAGACACAGGTAATCAATGAACGGTTTGTGGTTGCATTCCAAGGTAGAACGACACTTCCTACATCTGTTACTATCAACCAGCTTGGAATGACTCAAGGACTTATTAAGATAGTATGCGGAAAATCCAACTGCTATGCTATCAATAGCTCATTGAGCGTTTCTATTCCAGCTGAACCAGCAACCTAATTGAAATTGAGAGTACTTAGGGAAGTTTTATACTTCTCTGAGCGCCCTCTTTTTTATTAACAATTCAAAAAGATAAGCTATATGTTGTTATTCAAAGATATAAAGCAGAATTATCCTGTATACATTCTTGATACACAGGAATTTAGCCTTATTCAAGGCAAAGCCACTCAGGTATCGTTTCCTCGATTAGAAATGAACCAGAAGACTGGCAAAACAGAGATGGTAGTAGATGTTACTATAGAGGCCAATGGAAAAATGGCAACTTACGCTATTCCTGAAAGCCACTCAGTTACCTATGCCGGGCATCTTGTTCTGTCAACAGAAAAATCTGGATTGACAAGCGAAGTTGAAGCTCAAAAGGCAAATGCTGAACAGGTTTTAGCTTCTGCTTCTAAAGCTCAAAACATCATTGACAAAGCTCCTTCATTGCTTGCGGAGCTTAATCCTATGTATAAGGAAAAGCAAGAAACAGAGCAGCGTTTTGGCAAGATTGAGAAGTCCATCAGTGGCATGGAAGAACTCATGAAAAAGCAGCAGGAAATGATGGAGAATTTCATCAAAAAATTTGAAAGCTAAAAGTTATGAGGCACAGATTGAAATGCATTATAGTAAAGCATCATTCATGCGACCATAATAAGGAGCACGAAGATGAAGAGGATGTAGTAGTAGAAAGCAGAATAGCTACTCCTCATGGTGAGCATAAGGTAAAATTCGATTTGCCTTATGAGCAAACAGCGAATGCTCTTATGTCTGCTAAAGGATATTCTGAGTATGTCAAAAAGCACGGCTATCACTTTACAGATGCTCTTGCAGAGCACGTAAGTAAAATGATGGTAAATGCTAATGGCCAACAACATTCTTGGACTGCAAGCCAAGTCAAAAAGTCTATGGAAAGCTTAGGATTGAGCATTCCTGGTAAAGTGACAACAGGTGATGTTACCTATGCAGCTAACATGGCTTATGCAGATTTCTATCCAGACCCTCTGAAAGATGAGGCCGCATGCTTAAGGTATGCTCATAAAGTAGCCAATGACCCAGATGGGTATGATGGCATGATTTTCTGCAGATGGACTGCTGACGCAATCGGAAAAGCAATCAAGTTGGACTGGGAAAAATTCGTATAGTATGTTAGAACTGATTGAAGCCAAGAACTTTGACGGACTGATGTTTTTCATAGCTATTAGAGTTGGCATTATTCTAGTCTGCTGGATTTTCATGATACTAAGCAGTATCGTAGACTTCTGGAGTGGAATAACGACAGCAAAAGCACTCGGCCAAGCATTGATGTCGCATGGATTTCGTAGAACAATTACAAAAATCGGCGATTATGTAAGGCTGATGCTTTTTGCTCTTATGTTTGATATACTTGGAAGCTTGTTATCATTCTATATAATTCCATTTGCCACAATTCTATGTACTGTCGCGGTTATATATATTGAGGGTAAATCTGTAGTTGAAAATAGCAAACGTAAAAAGGCTCATGCTGCAGAAGTACCTGATATAGTTAAGCAGATTGTGCGAGCTACCACTGCCGAACAAGGTCATGAGATATTAGACAAAATAAGCCAATTGCTAGCATTAAATGAGAAAGATAAATAAAATCATAGTCCATTGCTCTGCTACTCCTGAAGGACGAGATGTTAAAACTGAGACCATACGAGATTGGCATGTGAATGATAATCATTGGAAAGATATTGGTTATCATTATGTGATTGAGCTCGATGGCTCCATTCATAAAGGCAGAGATGAAAGTGTAGTTGGAGCCCACTGTTCAGGTCAAAATGCAAACTCTATAGGAGTATGCTATGTAGGAGGCGTTGCTAAAGACGGTAAAACTCCTAAAGATACGCGCACTGAGGCTCAAAAGCAATCTTTACTCGAATTGCTGAAAAGCTTAAAGGCAAAATACCCAAATGCTACTATTCATGGACACAGAGAATTTGCAGCTAAGGCGTGTCCCAGCTTTGATGCTAAGTACGAGTATAAAGACCTCTGAAGCACATAAAAACCATTCTCGCGTATAAGAAATTATTACGAGAATGGTTTTTATATTAAAGATAAGGTAATTATAAACAAGAAATTAAAACTATGCGAGAATACGCGAGAATAAATTGAGCATGAAAAAGATAATCATAAAAATAGGAATAATTGCTGTTGCTATTATACTTATAGTAATAGCAGGAATTAGGATTAAAAACCTAAAAGAAGAAAACAATATGCTTAAAAGCAATCAGGAAGTATTGCTTTCAGAAAAAGAGTCTATAATGGCACAAAGCCAACTCTATAAAGTATCTGATAGCCTTAATGCTGCTAAAGTAACAGAGCTTCAGCTTTCACTTTCTGAATATAAGAAATACAGAAAGCAGGATTTGAAACTAATCGAGCAGCTTAAAGTAAGCAAATCGGACTTACAAAGAGTTATATCATCTCAGACAGAAACGATAAACTTACTTTCTGCAAAGCTGAGTGACTCCATAAGAATTGATACTACGACGAATACAGTTGATACACTTAAATGCTTTAATTACAAATCAAAATGGGCTGATGTGGCAGGATGTGTTGACCTAAAAAGAGATACTGTTGAGTTGCAAATATCTAATAGAGAGTCGCTTAAAATAGTAGAAACAGTGAAGTATAAGCGCTTTTTGGGATTTTTATGGAAAACCAATAAAATAAAAAGTAGGCAAGTAGATGTCGTAAGCCAAAATCCAGCCACCTCTATAGTTAACGTGGATTATATAAGCATAAGTGGTAAACAATAGAAACAATATAAACAAGTCATTGTTTATGCCTAAAGTGCTCAAAATCAATTACTTATATGTGCTGTAAACAAAGAAACAATAATTTCATTAAATCTTTTCGTATTAAAAGCTGATATTTCTTATTAACCTTAATGTTAATCGGAAATTAAGAAATTAAGTTTGAAATATATAGAGGCATTGTTTTTATTGTTTCTTTGTTTACAGCAATTTCAAAGCCGCACTAAAATTGCTGTTTAATTATTTTTAACAAATAAATTCTCAAAAAATAATGGAAAAATTTTTTTCTTTCGAGAATAGTTTGTATATTTGCATATCGAAAATAAGATAATAAAATTCACCAAAATATGGAACAACAATTTAATATAGGTAATGTAATTGAGCACTACAAGCTAAATACGGAAGATTTAGCTAAAGTGTTATTTCCTACTGTTAAATATCCGAAACAGGCATTTGACCGTGTGTTAAAGGGCGAAGCTAATTTGGATGTTATACAGTTAGAGCGATTGGCTAATCATATTGGCGTGTTAGTAACTGATTTGTTTTCAGCAAATACTTGGAAAGGTTCATCTGAAGATGGGTGCCTAACAATGCTGAAAGGCGAATATAAAGTAAAGCTGAATTATAAAGGCGTGTACGTATCTATATATAAGAATAATGAGCTTATCCATCAAAAGCTCTCAAACGTACCAGATATGACAGTAAACGAGTTTATTAACTATTTAGATAACTTCATTAAAAATTACGAAAATGGAAACCATTAAAATTTCTGTTGAGGTTAGCGTAAACCTGTCTGAAAATACGCAGAAGTTTTTAACTTTATTGTTTGGTATTGCTCCTTCAGCGCCTGCTGCTCCGGCTTCTAAACCTGCTCCTACTACGCCAGCAAAGCCAGCTCCCGCAAAACCTACTCCCCAGCCTGCAGCACCTGCCCAGACTCAGAGCGCTGCCAAGCCTGCTCCTTCAGCACCTGCTGCTCCGGCTGCTTCTTCTGCCTCTAAGAGCATTGAGGACGTCCGCGGAATGCTTGCAAAAAAGGTCAATGAGCATCGCGACGTAATCAAGCAAAAACTCAATGAACTTGGGGCTCCAAGCGTAACAAAACTTGACCCGGCTAAGTATGATGAAATGTATAACTTCTTAGAGTCACTGTAACTATGTCAAGTACAAAGAAATTGCAAAAAGCAGCTCAGAAGTTTCGCAGAGAAAATCCAGAGCTTTATGCTAAGTATGCTATTCAATGCCGTTATTTGGCAAAATTGATAAAAGAATATGGCTCAAGTGACAAGTAGTACTAAACCACAGAAACATAGTCAGAGGAGTCATGCACTCCTCTCGGCTTCTGGAGCAGGAAGATGGCTGAATTGTACTCCGTCTGCCAAGCTTGAAGATGAATACGGAGAAAAGAAGTCTTCGGTATATGCAGAAGAAGGTACATTAGCTCATGAGCTCTCAGAGCTTTACCTGAGAAAAGATACACTTAATAGCATTAGTGAGCAAGACTTTGACCAAAGGCTCGAAGAGATAATGGCAAATGACATGTTCAGCGAGGAAATGCTTGAAGTTGTACCTATCTATACGGATTATTGCTCAGAACAATTAGCTGAAGCAAAAACTGAAAATCCGTTAGCCGTCATGGAAATTGAGCAGAAACTCGATTTGACAGAATATGTGCCTGAAAGCTTTGGAACAGCTGACTGTGTTGTTATCAATGACAATCTTATGGAAGTTATTGACTTAAAATATGGAAAAGGTGTTCCAGTATATGCTGAATGGAATAAGCAACTTATGCTTTATGGGCTTGGAGCTTTGCAGAAATATGATACAATGTATGATATAACGGAAGTGCGATTGACTATTATACAGCCTCGCATTAACAATATATCAAGTTGGCAAATATCTGTTGAAGAACTCCGCAAATGGGCAGAAGAGGAGCTTAGGCCAAGAGCTGAACTTGCTTTTGAAGGTAAAGGAGAACTCAATGCTGGAGATTGGTGCAGATTTTGTGCTGTGCGTAATCAGTGTCGTAAGCTTTATGAGCAACAACTCGAAATTGCACAACATGAATTTGCAGACCCAGAGTTGCTAACCGATGATGAGATTGCTGATATAGTTAAGCGTGTGCCTAAGCTTATAGAATGGGCTAATTCAATAACAGAATATGCACAAACTAAAGCAATTAACGAGAATAAGCAATGGCCGGGGCTTAAATTAGTTGAAGGAATTAGTCGACGCAAATGGGTTGACGAAGACCAAGCTTCTAATGCAATTTTTGCACGTTGCCCTGAACTTTCAGAAGATGAGATTTTCAATATGAAGCTTAAACCGATTACTTCTATTGAGAAGTTAGTAGGCAAAAAGCGTTTTGAGGAAATACTCTCAGATGTGGTTATCAAGCCACAAGGCAAACCTACTCTTGTACCTCTTGAAGATAAAAGACCAGCTATAGGGTATGGCCAAGCACAATTAGATTTTAAACAACAATAAATAATGTATATGGAAAATCATTTAAAACCAGGACAGTTTATGCCTATATTTACATGGAATATAGGCAATGGCCCTAAGGAGTACGGAATTTATAAAATGTCAAAACCCAGAAAAAATTAAAAGGGTGGCAAAAAGAGTTAAATCGTAAAAATAAATAAAAGTATCAATCATTTTAATTATTAAAATTATGGAAAATTCAACTAAAGTAGTAACAGGCAAAGTAAGATTCTGCTATATAAATGTATTTGAACCAACAGCTATGAATGAAGGTGATACTCCTAAGTATAATATCTGTATTCTTATTCCTAAAACAGATAAAAAGACTTTGGAGAATATTCAAAAAGCCATTGACGCTGCTAAGCTAATAGGAAAAGCTAAACTAGCTAACAAAAATGGGCAAATACCGGCTGATGCCGCTTTGAAGCTTCCGCTCCGTGATGGTGATGCAGAGCGTGCAGATGACCCTGCATTCGAAAACTGCTACTTCATCAATGCTAACTCAAACAGAAAGCCGAGCATTGTTGACCGCGACCTCAATCCTATCATGGAAAAAGAGGAGTTCTACAGTGGTTGCTATGGCCGTGCGTCGATTAACTTCTATGCCTTCAATGTTTCGTCCAAAGGTATCGCTGCAGGACTTAACAATCTTCAGAAGCTCGAAGACGGAGAGATGTTGGCCGGTGGCTCAACAGCTGAAGAGGACTTCGGAGGCGAAAACGCTTTCAATGATGAGCTGATGTAATCTTCCTCTCTGCATCAGCAAGTATAGTAGTTTAATGGTAAAACCACAGAGCACCATTGGATTGTGTGCCTGTTATGCGGGTTCGAGTCCCGCCTATACTCCTATTTGCAATATAATAAATAAAGAATAATGGCAAAAAATCTTTTTATAGACGTTGAAACATATTCATCAGTAGATATTAAAGAGTCTGGCGCTTATAAATATATTGAGTCACCAGACTTTGAAATTCTTATAATAGGATATGCTTTAGATGATGGCCCGGTAAAGATAGTAGATTTGGCTCAAGGTGAAGAAATGCCTGAAGAGTTTGAAGAAGCTTTGCTTGACCCGGATTGTGTAAAAGTGGCACATAATGCAGTATTTGAGCGCTTGAGCTTTAAGCGTATAGGATATAATGTTCCAGCAGAACAGTGGTATTGTACCTCTGTAAAAGCTGCGTATTGTGGTTTACCACTTTCTTTGGACGAAGTATCAAAGGCTCTTAATCTTACAGATAAAAAGCTAGATACTGGTAAAGCGCTTATTAAATACTTCTCATGCCCATGCAAAGCAACTCGAGTTAATGGCATGCGTACTCGGAATTATCCTGAGCATGCTCCTGAAAAGTGGGAAATGTATAAGGAATATAACAAGTATGACGTACTTGCAGAGCGTGAGATATTTAAGAGATTAGAGGCATATATCATTCCTGATATTGAGCGCAAGATGTATGTGCTTGACCAGAATATAAATGATAGAGGTATTTTGGTTGATATGGAATTAGCAGAGTCTGCTATCGCAGTAGATAACACATATACTTCTATCTTAACGCAACATGCTCAACAGCTAACAGGGCTTGAAAATCCAAACTCGCCTGTTCAAATTAGGCAATGGATTGAAAAGACAACAGGATGTGTTGTTATGTCACTTTCAAAGGAAACAATGCCTGATTTAATGAAAGAGTTTGCAGATTATCCAGATGTTATCGAGTTGCTTAATATACGCAAAAAGCTCTCAAAAACGTCTATTAAGAAGTATTATGCTATGTTTAATTGTGCCATGAAAGACCATAGAGTCCGTGGTACATTTCAATTCTATGGTGCAAATAGAACTGGACGATGGGCAGGTAGATTATTGCAATTGCAGAACTTATCAAAAAATCATATATCACATATAGAAGTACCACGTGAAATGATTAGAGCACGTGATTGGGAGTCGGTTGAGATGATGTATGATGATGTTGCAGATATTTTGTCCCAGTTAGTAAGAACAGCTCTTATAGCATCGCCTGGTAAAGTATTTAGTGTTGCAGACTTCTCAGCTATTGAGGCGCGTGTTATATCTTGGCTTGCAAATGAAAAATGGCGAATGGATGTATTCCGCGGAGACGGTAAAATCTATGAAGCTACAGGAGCAAAGATGTTTAATGTACCAATATCTGCTATTACAAAAGGCTCAGTACTTCGCGACAAATCAAAGATTTCAGAGCTTGCACTCGGTTATGAGGGCTCATTAGGAGCACTTAAGCGAATGGGTGGTGAACATATGGGCTTATCAGATACTGAAATGATGAGCCTGGTGCGTAAATGGCGCTCGGCAAACCCTGCAATTGTAGATATGTGGAAAGAAATAGATGAAGCATCGAAAGAGGCTGTCAGATACCAAAGACCAGTATCATGCACATGTAGAAATATAATTTTCGACTGTAATGGTGAGTTTATGACAATACAATTGCCATCTGGCAGAAAGCTATTCTATTATGGGCCTAAATTCAAAGATAAGAAAATAGGCCGTTCTACGATGCCAACCCGAGTATTATGTTACCAAGGAGTTGTGCAAGAAACTAAGCAATGGGGCGAAATTGATACGTATGGAGGCAAATTAACAGAGAACATTGTACAAGCTATTTCAAGAGATTTGCTTGGCAATTCTATGTTAAATCTTGAGGCTAATGACTATCATCCCGTGTGCCATATACATGATGAAGTTTTGTGTGAAGTCCCAGAAGAGAATGCTCAAGCATATTATGAAGAAATGGCAAGCATTATGGGCACTCCTCCTGAATGGGCATCAGACCTTCCACTAAGAGCAGATGGATATACAACACCATTCTACTTAAAAGATTAAAAATATGATTTGGTTGTGTTTATATATTGTTTACGCATATTATGCAAGTAGATAAATTGAAATATGATGAAAATTTGAGCATAGCAGTTGGACTAAATGTTTCAAGTAAAGTATGGAAAAATACCAAAACTACTTGGAGCAATTTAGTTCAAAAGCTAGCTACTCCTGTAGTAACCGCTGAAACATATAAGCGGTTTATGAGTGCCACAAAAGAAGAGCAAAGTAAGATAAAAGACGTAGGCGGATTTGTAGGCGGATTTCTTACAAATGGTAGGCGTGATAAAATAAATGTACTTTACCGCCAGTTAATTACATTGGATATTGACTTTTCTCACGAGAACTTTTGGTGGGACTTTACAATGCTATTTGATTGTGCCGCGGTTATTCATTCAACTCATAAGTCATGCCCTGAAAAGCCACGACACAGATTGATAATTCCACTTGATAGAGAAGTATCGCAAGAAGAATATCAAGCTATTGCCCGAAAAGTCGCTGGAGACCTAAACATTGATTTGTTTGACCAGTCGACTTTTGATGTAAATAGACTTATGTTCTGGCCGTCTGTATCATTAGACATGGAGTACTACTTTGAATTTCAAGACGGACCTTTCCTTGAAGCTGATTATATTCTTAGGCTATATAATGATTGGCATGATACGAGTGAATGGCCAACTGCTACAGATAGCACAGATGTAATAATGCAAGCTATCAAAAAGCAAGAGGACCCAGAAGATAAAAAAGGCATAATTGGTGTTTTCTGCCGTACTTATACTATACAAGAAGCTATTGAGACTTTTCTTTCAGATGTATATACGCCAGCTGGAGAAGGACGATATACATATATAAATGGCTCTACAGCTGCGGGCTTAATAGTCTATGATGATAAATTTGCATATTCTCATCATGGAACAGACCCTGCTGGAGGTAGATTATGTAATGCATTTGACTTAGTTCGCATACATAAATTTGGCCATTTAGATACAGGCAAAGAAAAAGAAGACAAAGATAAAAAGAGCTTTAAGGCAATGGAAGAATTTGCTTCTAAGGACTCTACAACAAAAAAGCATATTGCTGAAGAAAAGTTTGCTGAAGCTAAATTCGAGTTTGCGGAAGAAGCAAAAGCAGAAGTTCCTGAAGGGTATGATACTTCATGGACAGAAGAGCTTGATGCTAATACAAAAGGCGAATATGATAATTCTGCCAATAACCTGAATATAATAATTCAGCATGACCAATTCTTAAAAGATGTATTTAAGCTAAACATTTTTGATAATAAAAGATATGTTACACGTTCGTTACCATGGCGTAAAGTCGATACTGTGGAGCCTCTTCGTGATGTTGACTATTCTGGTGTTCGTAATTACATTGAGTGTGTTTACGGCATTGTGTCAAGTCAAAAAGTGGATGATGCACTTGCGCTTGAATTTGAAAAGAAAAAGTTCCATCCGATAAGAGAGTATATATGCGCTCAAAAGTGGGATGGCATACCGAGAGTTAATACATTATTGATTGATTATTTTGGAGCAGAAGATAACGCTTATACTAGAGCCGCCATTAGGAAGACGTTGGCAGCGGCTGTTGCGAGAGTATTCGAGCCAGGTATTAAGTTCGACACAGCGCTTATACTTGTCGGAGAACAAGGAACATATAAAAGTACTTTCGTTAAAAAGCTCGGCATGGAATGGTTCTCAGATACATTCACGACTGTGCAGGGCAAGGAGTCATTTGAGCAGATACAAGGGGCGTGGCTGATTGAAATGGCAGAACTTTCAGGCCTTAAGAAAGCAGAAGTAGAGTCAATCAAGCACTACATATCAAAAAGAGAAGATATGTTCAGGCCGGCGTATGGTAGGACAGTAGAAACATATAAGCGTCAATGTGTATTTTTTGGTACCACTAATAACAAAGACTTCTTACGTGACCCGACAGGAAATAGGCGATTTATGCCTATAGATGTAAGGCCAGAATATGCCACAAAATCTGTAAACGATGACCTTACGCAAGATGAAGTAAATCAAATATGGGCTGAAGCATATCAGTTATATTTGGCAAAAGAGCCTTTATACCTTGTTGGTGATGAAGATATAATTGCTAAGATTGAGCAACATAAACACTCAGAAGCGGATGAGCGAAAAGGTATTATTGAAGAATATCTTAACACTAAATTTCCAGATGACTGGGATAAAATGGACCTGTATGACAGAAGACGTTGGCTTGAAGACCCATTGTCTAAAAACGGTACAGTGCAAAAAGACTTTGTCTGCATTGCTGAAGTATGGTGTGAGTGCCTTGGCAAAGATAAGACAGAAATGTCAAGATATAATACCAGAGAGGTTAATGAAATTCTTAGGTCATTGCCTGAATGGGAAGCTATAGCATCCACTAAGAACTTTCCTTTATATGGTAAACAAAAATACTATAAACGTAAAGATAGCTTATTATGATAGCAAATTTTTATAAAACGCAATACGGAAATTACCGTAATTCTGTGCTTCTTGTAACAAGAAATATAGAACATATTCCATCTGTCAAAACGGTCGTTATATACAATGGCCAAAAGTTTTGTGTTGACAAACTGGAATTTAATTTGGATAAGTGTGAGTATAACATTTATATGGCCAGGTTATGAAATATGTAATACTAAGAGCTGTATGCAAATTCTCCGATGGTTCTTTAAGAATAATAAAATATGATGAAAACCATGTAACAGAAGAGAATGCTTGCAATGATGTAGCTCAATTCAAGAAAAATCTTAAAGATAAGCTTAATCAGTCATTGCAAATACTAGGAGTAACTGTAAGTTCAATAAATTTAACTTATGAAGAAAGAGACGGTAGACAGTGAAAAAGTTGTAGAGCGCAAATTGGTTGAGCTTGTTAAGATAAATGGTGGTATGTGCATAAAACTGTTGTGCGACCAACTTATAGGTTTACCAGATAGAATGTGCTTATTTCCGGGCCATAAAATAGTTTTTGTGGAATTAAAAACAACTGGACGAAAGCCTAAACGCATACAAGCATATATGCACAATAAGCTTAGAGCTTTAGGCTTTAGAGTTGAAGTAATAGATACAGTAGAAAGCGTAATAAACTTTGTAGATGATATTGTATTAAGCAAATGAAAGAAACAGATTTACATAAATACCAATTAGCCTGTGCGGAGCATATAATTACTCACCCATTTTGTGGAGTATTTCTTGATATGGGATTGGGTAAGACGGTATCAACACTGACAGCTGTAAACTATTTGATGTTTGACTATCTTGAGATTAACTCAGTGTTAGTCATAGCACCAAAGCGAGTAGCTGAGTCAGTTTGGCAAGAAGAAGCAGAGAAATGGGACCACTTAAAGCATTTGCGCTTTTCTAAGATTATAGGTACTGCTAAACAGCGAATAGCAGCCGTTATGGAAACAAAAGCTGATATTTATATCATATCAAGAGATAATGTTGCATGGCTTTGTGCTTTGTATGGCGGAGGCAAATTACCTTTTGATATGGTAGTAGTTGATGAGCTTAGCAGTTTTAAGTCTTATAAATCAGAGCGTTTTAAGGCATTACGTGGTGCAAGGCCTTATCTTAAAAGGCTAGTAGGACTAACTGGTACACCTGCTCCAAATGGACTTATTGATTTGTGGCCTCAAATATATCTTATGGATAGAGGCGAGCGCCTTGAAAAGACAATATCCAGATATAGAGAAAGGTATTTTCGGCCAGGCCAAACAAATGGTCATGTTGTATATTCATACGATTTGATGAGTGACTCAGAATATCTAATACATAAGAAAATAGAGGATATTTGCATAAGCATGAAAGCTGATGATTATCTTGAAATGCCGTTTAGGACAGATAACTATATAAAGCTTAGAATGCCTGAAGCTCTAAAGAAGCAATATGATGACTTTGAAAAGAATAAAGTGCTTGACTTAATAAGTGCTACTGAAACTGTTGAGCAAGAAGACGAAAATGGCAATTCAGTATTTGTTGAAAAGCCTGTGGAAGTAAATGTAGTCAATGCTGCTGCCCTTTCAAATAAATTACTTCAGTTTGCCAATGGAGCTATATATGATGAAGAAAGAAATGTATTTCCAATTCATGATATTAAGCTTGAAGCTCTTAAGGAAATAATCGAAGATGCAAATGGCCAATCTGTACTTGTGGCATGGACCTATCAGTTTGATAGAGATAGAATTGTTGAGTACCTTAAAAAATATAAGCCAAGAGAGCTTAAAAACAATAAAGATATTGAAGACTGGAATGCTGGTAAAATACAAGTTATGTTGGCGCATCCAGCATCAGCAGGTCATGGACTTAATCTTCAGGCAGGAGGCAGTATAATAGTTTGGTTTGGGCAAACATGGAGTCTTGAATTATATCAGCAGTTTAATGCTCGATTATATCGACAAGGACAGCAAAATCATGTTGTTATAAATCATTTGATATTGCAAGGCACTCATGATGAAGATGTAATCAGAGCACTTAAAGCAAAAGATAAAAAGCAAAATGCCTTAATGGATAGCATAAAAGCAAAAATTGACAAATATAAAAAATTTATGTAATATGGGACGTAATGGAAAGCAAGCCCCGGTATTTCCGGAAATGGTAAAATTTGTTAACAATAATGTTGGCAAAGTAGTAAGTTCAAAAGAAATTCTGCTTGGTAAAAAGCCAGGTAGAAACTCAGAAACCGCGTATCTTTATAAGTTTGTAAAGCTTGGATATGTAAAGCCTGTAGACGATAATAGTTTTGTGAAAGACAAAACAGCAAGCTTTAAGGTGATAAAAGAATTTCCTAAACATTACAACTCTGTTATGTTTATGGATGAACTGAGAGCGGCAAATGGGTATATACCAGATAATCATAAACGTAAAGTATATTGATATGAAAGCAACAGATGTACAAATAGGCGGTAGCCATTATAAAGATATGGCTATGCAACCAATAGAACTTATAACTGCTTTAAGATGCTCTTTTATACAAGGATGCATTATAAAATATATTAGCAGGTATAAAGCTAAAAATGGAGCACAGGATATAAAGAAGTGTATTCATTATGCTCAGTTAGCTATTCAGTTAGGAGATAAAAGAAGATGCAATGATAAAGCTCTCTCTCTTAACATAAATAAGTTTATTATTAAAAATAAGCTAACGATACTTCAGCGGAGAATTATTACTCAAACTGCGTATAATAACTATGAGCAAGTTATTCAATTTTGCAAAGAATTACTGCAAATAGAATATCCAGAAGAGTAATAAAATCTGGCCAAGTTAAGAAGTGTTAAGTGAGTGCATTTTATAATGAAAAAATTTTCTATTCTCGGAGAAAATTAGTATATTCGCATATCTAAATAAAGATAATAAAATGGACAAGAAAAGAACCTTTCAGCAAATAGCCAAAGATATAAAGTCAACATGGCTTAATGTATATTTTGGCGCAGTGCCTTATTTAGAGGCAATGTTAACACTTGACACTTCAGACCCGAATGCTATGTATCTTTATGATACTGCAGGAGATATTGTTAGATATTTCTTGGCAAATGCACAAACATTTAGGGGTGTCGATGCAAAAAGATTAAAAGCAGAACTAAAATCAATGCTGTAATGGACGAGATACTTAAACTGTTAAAAGAGAATAACGAAATGCTTAAGGAAATACTGGTTTTCCTTAGGTATTTCCAAGAAAATGACGATATGAGGCAGTTTAGTATAAACGTTGCGGCAGACCTCTTTGTAGAAATGCTTGAGGATAATCCAGATTTAAAAGACAAAATAATAAATAATTTTAAGCAATGAGTAACATTTTGAAAAAAGCAGACCAAATCGTAAATGAGCGCTCAGAGGAAAAAGAGCGTCAATACGGGCCGTTTCAGGCATCAATGAAAAGAGCAGCAGCTCTCTATAATTTGATGTCGCCTAAAGACCAGCAAATAACAACTGTTGGTATGTATAGAGCTATGATAGCTCTTAAGTTATCACGTGAGGCTTATGCGCACAAAGAGGATAATCTTCTTGATGCGATTGCTTATATGGGCTCTATGAATGACTACTTAGAAGAACATAAAGAAATTTTTAATGATAAATAATCATGAAGCAGTTTATTAAAAATTTTTTAATAGGTTTATGCCTTGCACCTATAGCAATAGTGATAGCATGTGTAATGATTTCGCCTATATTTATTATGATGCATGTGCATAGTGAATGTATACAAGGGCTACTACTGTTAGTATATATGGCTTTATTATTTGCCGCCATTGTGTCAACTATTAACAAACTATCAAAAAAATAATAAAGAACTTAGAGATAAAATTAAAAATAATTATGGCAAAAGTTTATAACACAACAGACCTCAGACCAGACCAGGCGTTTGAGCGTCATGTATTCCACAGAGACCAGTTTGCGCATTATTTGCGTTGGACTCACATTTTGAAAGAAGCCAAGATAGGTGAATCTATCGTTGATTTTGGTTGCGGGACTGCTAATTTACTTGAGGTGTTATACCGAAACAAATTTAAGCAGAAAGAGTATATTGGTATTGATATTCGCGAAAAAACAATTCAACAAGCTGCTGAAAAGTATGCAGATGTACCTTGGGCTCATTTTTATGTAGCAGACCTTGTTAAAAATTATATGGATTTTGGCCAATTTAATGCTGATAAGGTTTGTGCATTTGAAGTACTTGAGCATGTTGGTAAACAGAATGCAGATGCATTTTTGGAGAACTTTAAGGCCTGTGGTAATAACAATGCTACTTATTACCTTTCAACTCCGAACTACGATCCATCTGTAGGAGCGGCTGGTAATCATACTTATGATTCTGGTGATGGGCGTGGGGTTGACGTACAAGAGTTTGACCATTGGGAGCTTGAAGGCATATTGAAATGTCACTTTGATATTGTAAAGAAGTTCGGTACATTTGCTTCGGCTAAAGACTATAAGCCACTGATGAATGATTGGCAGCAGAAAATGTTTGATGCTCTTAAAGAGTATTATGACTCAAACCTTATTGCCAATATCATGGCTCCTATGTTCCCGGATGCTTCACGTAATACTCTTTGGGTATTAAAGCGTAAGCCTGGAGATGTAAAAGTTGCTCCTAAAGCCACTGAGCAACCAAGTTTATTCGATGACGATTTAATGTAACAGATATGAAGATAAAAGAAGCTTTATTCAAACTCAATGACTTTTGCAATGCAAATAGAATTGAGTATATGGTAACAGGTACAACTGCTCTGGCTATGCTCGGAGTTCCGTCTAATCCACAGGATATAGATATAAAGGTGTTTCATCTGAAAGAAGAGCAGGAAGCAAAGTTAAAAGAACTTCAATTCCTATCTGGCCTTGAGAATGAAAACTATGAAGAAGGCAAGCGTTACTCATTTGTAATTGGTGGAATCAAGATAAATGCTATCATTGACAAGACCGAAAGTTATGATGAGATTATATCCAAAGAGGTAGTATTGGATATAATTGACGAGTCTCATGCAAAACATCATCTTATAGGTGTTCAGCTAGTAGTTCTCGCCTTAAAAGATAAGATGAAGCTCAGAAGAGATAAAGACAAAACATATATGTTGAACTTAATTGCTAATTTGACGTCATTATGAAAAGTTTAATTTCAGTAACTCCAAGAGAGTTTAAGCGCAACTTCAATGAAGTAATGGAAATGTGCACAGATATGTGCATGACAACCAATCAGGAGATTATTATCACTGTTCCGAGCAGAAAGTCAAATACTCATGCAGAAATAGCTAAGCTCGTTCCTGTAGAAAATGGCAGAGGTATTAAGTATGAGTACAACAAAGAACTTATGGATAAGCATGGCATTAACACTTCTAATCCTAAGCTTTCAAAAATTGGAGCTATCATGGCTGACGCTTTTGAAAAAGAAGGAGTTTACAGCCTTATAAGTCCAGAAGTTGAACATAGACTTGCTAGAGCCGTAGAAACAGCAGCTAAGGAACTTGTTAAAATAGTGTAGTTATGAAGTTTGCAAAAATAAGAAATGTAAAGTCTCCTGTTCGTGGGACTGGTAAAGCAGCAGGAATTGATTTTTTCGTTCCTAACTTTGGAAATAACAAAGGCTTTATCGTAAATCCAGGAACTGATGTTTTGATACCATCAGGTATTAAGATGGAAATTCCAGAAGGATATATGCTTATGGCAGCTGATAAATCAGGAGTTGTAACTTCTAAATGGGCTTGCCTTGGAGCTGGTAGAACACCGAAAGCAGAAGCATTTGAAAGCATCGTTATCCTCGGAGCCAAGATTGTAGATGAAGATTACCAAGGTGAAATTCATATACACGTTGTTAATGTCGGCAAAGCCAAGGTCCACATTAAGCCAGGTATGAAAATAGCACAATTTATTCTTGTGCCTGTATCGTATGAAGGCCTTGAAGAAGTTTCTGAGTCAGAGCTTTTCAGCCGTTCATCCGAGCGTGGTGATGGAGCACTCGGGTCTACTGGGTCATACTAAGGATTGATTTTCACATTATTCTCGCGCGCAATATTGCACTTTAAGTACATGAATGATTGAATAATAATGGAATAATAGGCGCGCTCTAGAACGCGCGAGAATATATAAACTTTAAGCACATGAAACAGCTCAAGAAGAAAACAGTTGAAATTCCACAAGTTATTTATACAGACCAATTTCTTAGATTTGTGGCTGTTTATGCCAACAGGTTTAAGGCCACAAATGGATATGGCAGATGGCTTGCTGAATATAGACGAATGGATGAGCATGGATGGTTTAAGCCAGAAAAGTTGAGAGAGCTTTATATAGATATATTAAAAGATACAAGTACTTTATCTTATATATACTGGGATGCAGTACATTATATTTGTATACAAGCTCTTGATGCTACTAAGGCTTTTGCTTCTGCAAACTCATTTGATGTTAGAGTTATAACTGGCGAAATTGCAGTGAATGATGATGACGAAGAGCTTACAGGCTTATCTATGGAAGAAGCAATAAGTATTTGCAATGCCATGAATGAGGAAGCTGAAGAGTTGTTGTTTAGAGTTTATAACAGTAATACTAATAAGTTGATAGCATGACAGACAAAGAAAAAATAGCAGATGCTGCGAATAATGTAGAGAATAAATATAAAAAAAATATACCTGAAAACTTTTGGTTTCTCAGATTTTTAGACCAATATATGCAAGGTCATAAAGGCTTTATAGCTGGCGGTTGTTTTAAGAACATTCTCTCAAGAGAAAAAGTGAAAGATGTAGATATTTTCTTTCACAATCAATCTGATTTTGGTGAGGCTGTTGCACACTTTAATAGCTTAGTTGAAGAGGGCACATGGACTTTTAAATATAGAAATAACAAGGCTTGTGCCTTTCAAGAAAAAGGCAGTTCTATGTGGGTAGAACTTATTGAATCAGTATTTGGAACGCCTGAAGATATTCTGAATAATTTCGACTTTACCATTACTAAGTTTGCATATTACAAGGAGATAGTTCCTGATAATGTGACTAGTATGCCCGCTGATGAGAGTGAAGATTTTCCTTTTGATGACAGCGATGATAAATGGCATTGGGAATATATGCTACTATATCATAGAGATTTTTTTGAGCACTTGCATAAAAAGAGCTTAGTACTAGACAACAAAATTCCTTTTCCAATATCTACTTGGGAGCGCTCATACCGGTATAAGGGTTATGGCTATAACCTCTGTAGAGAATCAAAGAAAAAGTTACTTGACGCTATTAGAAATACAACACCTAAAGATGATGAGTTATCGATGTATAATATAGGAGGATGGGATTAGTATAGGAAAAATGCAATATGGAGTATTTGACTCAGTAGGTAAATTACTAAGATACTTTAATACCTACAAACAGGCTGAGACTTTTAAAATATCTCGGCAAAGATACGATTGGAGTGTTAAACAAATTTGGGTAAAATAGTTATGAATATAGCTTATAAAAATGCAACAGAAGCCTTTGAGGATTTATATGGTTTTATAATGGGCCAAGGAGTAAATACTAACGTTGGAACAAAAGCTGTTTACAATGTTGGTTTTTATTTACTTAATCCTCAGCAACGCATCATAACAACAGAATGGCGTAAATTCAGCGAACGATATGCAGAGCGCGAATATGCCTGGTATATGTCTGGAGATAGGAGTGTAGCTGAAATTAAAAAGCATGCTCCTATGTGGGATAAAATGCATGGTGGAGATAACATTGTCAATTCTAATTATGGATGGCAGTGGACTCGCAATCACCAATTGGCAAAGTGCATTGAACAGCTTAAAGAGAATAAAGATACTCGTCAAGCTTGGTTTACTATATTTGATGGCAAAGAAAAAGATGACTATAAGTATGATACACCTTGTACGCTATCAGTCGGATTTGATATTAAGCCTCAAATAGGAACTCTTGATATGTGTGTAACTATGCGAAGCAACGATTTGGTTTATGGTTTTTGCAATGACCAATATTGCTGGACAAAACTTCAACAATTAGTTGCGGATGAGCTCGGTGTGCCAATAGGCACTTATTACCATTTTGCTCATGATTTGCATATATATAAGAGACACTTTGATATGCAAGAAAAGTATTATAAACAACAACTTAAAAACTTATAAAAAATGAAGCTGGAAGATTTGAAAGTTATTGATATTATTCAAATGCCTCAGTTTGAAAAGCATATTGAGGCTTTGATTAAGGACTTGCACTTAACTCGTACGAAGATTATGAATGGAAGTCCTTGTGTTCAATTCAAAAGAGGCCCCATTGAAAGATTACAAGAGAAAAAGGTATTTGGGCCTAAAGCTCTTGCTGCTCTTTACGCGAAAGTAGTCGATAAGACTATAAATGCAAGCGAATATCCTTCTACACTTAGAACTTTTATTAAAAGGATAGGTGATGAAGCTTTTCATAGAACCTATCTTGAGTTAAAACAAGTAGAAGAGGGAGAAAAAGTAGAAACAATAATGGTTAAAAAGGAAGAAGATGAAAAAGGTGCTTAAATTTTTATGGAGATGCGTAGGTGTACTTTATTTCCCTATATATCTATTAGCATGGGTATTGCATAAAATAGCAAGACTCATGCTTGCAATCGCATATTTTGGATTGCTTAACAAGCAAGCTGGAAAAGATATAATCAAGTCTTTATTTAAGTGGCATGGAAGATATTAAGCAATATGGAGACTTAACCGAAAAGGAACTCTTTGAATTTCTCGATGAAATTAAAAGCGATGATGAGGATATTCAAGAAGCTCAATCTGAGGCAATTGAAAAAATTACCTTGGAAGAAGAGCATGTTGAATTATCTGAAGAAGAGCAGGAAAACAGAGAGATTGAAGCTAGATATGGAGATAAAATGCCATGGACAGGTTTAGGTCCAAACAATTGCCAAGGTGTAAAACTGTTTGGACCTGAGGGACAGCGCAGAGCTGCAATGGCTAGCATAGAAGCTAAAAGAAAAAAGTCTCAACGGCTTAAAGAAGATAGAATACGTATTCAGCGTGAAGCTTTCAGGCAAGAATATATACGCCTGAGTGACCCTATAGGAAATGAAAGGATTAAGCTGTTAGTTTCATCACTTGTTAAAGAACACACAAGAATGGTTGATAAATACTCAACTTATATAAACAAGCGATTAACTACTTTACTTAATCCTTTTATTCCACGTAGGTTAAGAATATGTAAAAGCTTATATCCTGACTCAATTCGCACATGCCCTGGCTTTTTATATAAAGCAAGTGAGGAATATGGTGCTGGATTAACTTTTTGGGCGATGCCGAATATCCCATATTACTTTGCTCAAAATACAGAGCAGAAAGTTCTTATAGAGCATAAATCGCCATTCTTGGTAAATGTAGACCAGTCCATAAAGTTCTATCATGAGCATCTTAAAAAAAGAGCGGACAAAGAGCTTAAATATGCTTCTTTAATATACCAAAAAGGCGTATATTCATACTTTGACCTGTTAAGGCTTAATCCATTTTGGTATGAAGTTTTATATAATGATTTGCAAAACAAGATTAAAGAAATGGTATGAAAAGTAATAACACTAAATTAGCATTGCCAAGAATTTTAATCTACCAAGATGAAGACTGTAAAATCCTTGTAGATTATTTGGTGTATAACGGCTTTCAAGTAATAACCTCAACTGAGAATGATATACTAATCAAAATCAGAGAAAAGAATTATGACTTATGCATATTAAGCCATTATAAAACAACAGATGCCTCTATGAGGCTAAAGCCATTAAAATTTTTGCGCAAATCAGATAATAAAATACCGGTAATAATGGTATCGGATAAAGCCCGATATGAGTATGTTATTGAAGCATTTGATGAAGGTGCAGATGATTACGTTATAAGACCATATAACATTGAGGAGCTTATAAGAAGAATAAAAGCCGTTTTGAAAAGATGTGGTGTGCGAGTAAGAAGTATAGAGCCATCTTATGAGATAGGCGATTACTTGTTTAATACAGTAGATAAAATTCTTACTATAGGCAATGTAAAAACACAGCTTAATAATAAACAAAGCCAAGTTCTTGCTTTACTATGTGCCTATAAAAACGAAACATTACCTAAGAAAATACTTATGCAACAAGTATGGACTGATGATAACTACTTTAATAAACGTAGCTTAGACGTCCATATATGTATGTTGCGAAATATGCTTAAAATGGATAACCGAGTAGCTATAGAAACCATACGAGGGGTCGGTTATTCTCTTGTTATAGAAGAAGATGAAAGCTTAATGTAAAAAAGGCAGACTACAGAAAAGTAGTCTGCCTTATATTTCTCTCGTTCACTTGTTAAGCTACGTGCTTCTTGAAATTCTTCAAAAAATACAAGCTCATTTTTCCTGTCACAAAATCCTCATCTTGATTGCCTGTATGAAAACACTTAAGGCCATATTTATTGGTATAAACCTTAAAATCACCGCGTAATTCTCTCGTTCCAGTTTGGTTATTAAACCACCACACTCTAATATGATTTGCATCAAGCCATTTTATTTGCTGCTGAATATATTTAGTAAGGTTCTCATATTCATCATAATCGGCTTGGTCTTCAACATACGGGACAAAGGTGCATTCTATAAGGTCTGAGTCATCAACTGCTTTCCAATCATCTTCTATATAAAAATTATTGGAAAACATTTCAGATACCTCATTGGCTTCTTCCAAATTGTCTTCGTCTAATGGCTCTTCGCCATAATACAAAAAGCAAAAAGCATCATTTGATATTTGCAAAGTCTGCTTTTTGCTGTAATCTAAAACAAAATTACTCATTTATTCTCCCGTTCTATAATTTCACGATATTTCTTCTCAAGCTCTGCTATTTCATCTAAAGCAGCTTGAGGCTGAACTAATTGAACAGCTGTTGGCAGTTCATTTCCTTCTTGCATCGCTTGAACTGACTGAGAGCCATCAAGCAAATTCTCTTGCTGTACCTCTTGGGTATTCTCTTGTTCATTTATTTCCATATTGCAATTATTTATTTTTGTTCAACATTTCTCTCATTGGGCCTTGTGATATTCTCCTGTCCAATTGTGGCGGATATTCTCTCGGCCATTTTAGTGCCGGATTGGCCATTCCAATATGGACAAATATCACATAACCGCTCATGTTTACAGCCTATACATTCGGTATAGCCGGACATAAGCCGCTCATTTTTAATGGCCATGCGGCTTTTATGTGTTCTAGTGTGTAACATTTTTTAACAGCTTTACTTTTGTTCTTTTATAAGCTAAAATACAAAATAATCTTGATATAAATCACTGTTTTACAGACTTTAACATAAAAATTTTTCACTGGTTTATTGCAGCTTTAATATAAAAATATAGAGCTCTAAATGCCTCGAAAATATATGAAATTTCATTATTCTTGTTCATTCTCTCCTCATTTCTTTTTATAGATTTAGTTTACTATTATTCTCAAATAAAAGTGTCCTAGAAGCCAAGAAAATGAGTCAACTTTTTAGCTATAAATTTAACAGCTATTTATATAACTGCTTGGTGGCTTAAAGCTTAGGAAAGTCCATGCCTCAATTCATATTATAGGCTTTATAAAAATACATTGATAGATACACTTCTTTTGACCTCTATCGCGCCAAATTGAGTTAACCCATGTTATAGTACACCTAAAGCCTAAAAGTGTTCTAGAACGCGAAAGAAGCATGTTTCTATGAGTTTACATATTTTAACATAAATCACAATAATACAAAAATAGCTGCATACTTAGATATGCAGCAAAAAAAGAGCCGCCTCTTTCGAGACGGCTCTATGGGAGAAACGGTGTCAGGTGGCTGTGTTATGCAAGTGACTCCTCTTCGGCTGTAGTCTCAGCAGGAGCTTCGGCAGTTTCTCCATTTGCCTGACCGGCGAGATATTCATCCAGCTCCTTCTTTGCATCCTCGAGCTGCTTCTTTTTGGCTTCCAGCTCTTCCTGAGCTTTCTGCAGCTTCTCCTCTGCCTTCTTCACATTCTCCTCGCAGCGAATTACGCGGTCCTGAGGAGTAAGCGGAGTGCGGGTTGCTGCTGCCTCACGGCGCTCCAGATACTTGGCATTGAGCTGCGCACCTTCTTCATCGAACTCTTCGGCAATCTTAATGCCCTCGGCTTTCACAATCTTGTGCATAGTCTTCGTTGCAAGCGGATTGCCTTCGATAGGGGCCGGAACTGAAATGCGGTAGAGCAAGCGCTGAGCTCGTTTGTCAGGCACGATTGCCACGATACGGCCAACTACCATTTCAATGTGCTCTTCACCGTTTTCGTCTGTAGTGCGGTATTTCTCAAATTCTACCGTTTTACCTACATTGCCGATAACTTCGTTAACCTCTTCGGCAATTGCTTCCGGCGTCCATTCAACTTTGTCTGCCGGGTCTTTTGCTTTGCGAGCATGGGCTTTCTTCTCCGGCTCAACAACTTCGTCCAGAATGCGAACGAGATTGCTGTCGTGTACCTTAATAATGCGGCGTCCGTCGTCTGTCTTGATTGCGTAAAGCACCTTATTGCTGCGCTTCTCTTCAATCACTCCGGCGATATAGCCGTCAACCCATTCTGCGGTGTTGAAAGGAACTGCCTGACAACGATGGTTAACGTTCTTCTTCAGCTCTTCGGCCAGTGCATGACGGTCCTCATCGGTCATCTTTGGCTTTTTCTCCTGAGTTGCCTTGCTGCCATTGTAAAGCGGGTTGAGCCCGCCATTCTCTTCAGCTGCCTTGATAGCTGCTTCTTCCTCAGGGCTGAGCTGAGTTTCTTCTTCACTTGCAGGAGTCTCTTCTGCGGTTGCCTCAGGAGCTGCAGGAGCAGCGGGGTCGTCGGACGTGTCACG
>ERZ780039.13-NODE-13-length-43668-cov-30.8677_pt1 | contig 43668 bp, 33 predicted proteins | sample MGYA00511853_ERZ780039 | MGnify/ENA primary metagenome ERZ780039 (study PRJEB29588, sample SAMEA2152768) | human gut metagenome | biome: human gut; feature: human-associated habitat; material: faeces | place: Denmark | collected 2008/2010 ...
CGGGGTTGTTCCTATGTGTGAGAGTGGAAGGAATATCCTAGCTAAGCATAAGAAAAAAACGGGGTCTAACAGCCCCCTTTGTTTTGACTAACGTTTATTTGAACTCGTATTGCTAAAACACCAATAATTTATACTTTGTTTTTAAAATTGTCAATAGTATCGTTTTAATGTTCAAAAAAACGGACAATAGCTATTTCTTTTTGAAATACCTTACTCTTTTACTACACAAAGAGTTTATTTATATAGGTGTTTTATTATAGAAAGGGGTTTATTATGGAAAACTCTAACAACTCTAAAAAATATTATTTGGGATTGGATATGGGAACTGATTCCTGTGGATGGTGTGTTACGGATGAATTATTAGAAGTCATAAAAAGACTTATGGCCCAGACGGAAAACTAATAAAAAGAGAGGGATGCCATCTATGGGGTGCTAGACTTTTTGGACCAGCAAATACAGCTAAAAATAGAAGACTAAATAGAACAGCTAGAAGAAGATTGGCACGTAGAAGAAGACGTATTCTCCTTCTTAGAGAGTTATTTCAACCTGAGATGGATAAGATTGATCCAAACTTCTTCAAAAGATTGGATCAATCTAATCTTTGGAATGAAGACAAAGATAAAGAATTGCAAATGGAGCATAATTTCTTATTTAATGATAAGGATTTAACTGATAAAGAATACTATAAGGATTTCCCTACAATTTACCATTTGAGAAAAGCCATGGTTAATGGATTGACTATTAATGACCATTATTATGATCCTAAAAAACAATTTGATATTAGAGAAGTTTATTTAGTGTTGGCACACATGATAAAATATCGTGGAAACTTCTTGATGGAAGGTGATGTACAAGGTTCTGTAGTTGATCCTACTTATTTGAAACAGTGCTTTGATAATATTGATGCGATATTAATAAGTTTAAATAATGGTGAAGACGACGAAAATGAAGATAATCAAATTGACTCATCTGAATGTTGTTTTAATATTGATGAAAAGAAAGCAAGTAAATTAGCAAATGAGATTTTTCAAAAAATCAACAAAGTATCTTATTTGGAAGATGAGGAAGGAAAGTTATTTGGCAAATTTAATTCAAAAGATATAAGGAAAAAGATTTTAAAGCTTATTAATGGTGGAAGTGGTGTTAAATTAAAAGATTTCTTGCCGAAAGAAATACTAGTTGCACATGATGGCGATGATGAATACGGAGATAAAAAAATAGATTTGTCTAGCGAAACATTGGAAGATGATATTAACGGATATGGTCTTCCAGAAAGTTATATCGAAATTATTTTAGAAGCAAAGAAGATTTATGATTTTAGAACGTTAGCATATTTATTACATGGTAAAAGCTTATTGTGTGATGCTATGGTTAATGTTTATGAGGAACATAAAGAACAATTAGCAGCATTAAAGAGACTTTATAAGAAATATGCTACTAAAGAACAGTATTATTTCATGTTTAGAGATTCTAGAATTCTAGATGGGGATGATTCCGATGATAAAGAGGACAAAGAAGAATCTAACAAAGAAGAATCTAAAGATAAAAAAAAGAAGGCTTCTTATGTTTCTTATATTGGATACACCAAGACAAATAGTAAAGCAAAGTATACAGGAGCTCATATAACTAGTGAAAAAAATATTAGTGTTTTAATAAAGAAAATAAAAGATGATCTTAATTTCGATAATTTGAAGAGTAAAGCAAATGAATTAAGTGATCAAGATAGATTGGATGTTGATTGTATTAATCAAGCAATAGAATCGAATACATTCTTACCTAGACAAAATTCACGCAATAATGGTGTCTTTCCTTATCAATTGAATTTAAACGAAATGAGGACTATTATTGAGAACCAAAGCAAATATTATCCTTTCTTAAAAGATAAAGCACCTTCATTCCCTGATGGTAAAACTGAAGAATATAAGATTGTATCATTGTTAAAGTTTAAGATTCCTTATTATATTGGACCTTTATCTCAGCCAAATGATTATGTTAGATATGATAAAAGAGATAATCACTGGGTTCAATTTAGAGGAGAGAATAATCAAGGAATTATTAATCCTTGGAATTTTAGCCAAATTGTAGATTTAGAAGGCACAGCAGATAAATTTATAAGTAATTTAACTAACTATTGCACTTATATCTTTGGTGAGAATACTCTTCCTAAAGAATCTTTGATATTCCAAGCATACAAAGTATTAAACGATTTGAATAATCTTAAGGTAAATGGATCTTTGATATCTAAAGAAGACAAGGATTATATAATTCAAAATGTTTATTTAAAGAAGAAAAAGATAAAAGGGAAAGATATTGTAAATGCATTGAAGAATAAATATAAATTATTTGATGAAGATCCGACTGTAACTACCAAAGGTTCAGGTAAATCTATTGGAGAAGATGAAGTTGATTTAACAATGTTTAATTCATCATTATCTTCGTTTATTGATATGAGTAATTCTAATGCTTTTGGGCCTGAATTCTATAAGGACTCCGCTAAATTTGAATTGGCAGAGAAAATCATAGAACTTATTACAATTGTTGAGGATAAAGAATTGTTAAAGGAAAGACTAAAGAAATTAGAATTATCTGATAACCAGGTGAATTATCTCTTTAAGCAAAAATATTCGGGCTGGGCTCCATTGTCTAGGAAATTGTTAGATGGTATTACGATTGATTGTGTCAATGAAAATACTGGGGAAGCTTATCCTATGACTATTATCGATGTCATGAGAGATACACCATTAAATTTCATGGAAATATATGAGACAAAAGAATCACAATTTTCGGGATTTAAAGAGAAAGTTGCTGAATTGAATGATGAGAAGAAGCTTAGTAGAGATGATTTAATTGAAGAATCATATGCTTCTCCAGCTATGAAGAGAAGTGTCAAACAAACATTTAAGGTTATCGATGAATTAAAGAATACTTTAAATATTGATCATTTTGATAGAATCTTTGTTGAAGCAACTAGGGCACCTGGCGAAGCTGGAAAGATGGTTAAATCTAGAAAGAAGCAATTGCAAGAAGCCTATGATGCTGCTAAAGATTCAGTAGATCAAGAATTAGTAGATCAAGAATTGCGTGATGACTTAGAAAAGCAAACTGATGATCAGTTAAGAAGGAAAAAAGTATATTTGTACTTCATGCAATTAGGAAGATCAGTATATTCTGGCGAAAAAATAAATTTAAATAAATTGGATGAAAATTATGATATCGACCATATTATCCCGCAAGCAAAATTAAAGGATGATAGTTTTAATAATATGGTTTTGGTTGAAAGAGAATTAAATAATAAAAAACAAGACGAATATCCAATTCCTTCAACAATTATTTCTGAGCAAGGTAGAAACTGGATTCAAAAATTAGCTAAGATACAAGATAAAAACAAAAGATCTTATTTTATGCCTAAGGACAAGGCTAATAGATTGCTTAGACCTGAGTTAAAAAAATTGACTTCGGATGAATTAAATGGATTTATCAACCGTCAATTGACACTGACCAATCAATCAGTAAAAGCTGTATGTGATATTCTCAAGATGACTGAAAAAGGTTCGGAGATTGTTTATTCCAAAGCTAATTTCGTTTCTGATTTTAGAAAACTTTGTGGTGAATTAAGGCCTTCTTATGATGCTTTCGTCAAAGTTCGTGATATCAATGATTTCCACCATGCAAATGATGCGTATTTAAATATAGTCGTTGGAAATGTTTATTATGAAAAGTTCAAGAATTTCTATATAAATAATCGTATTGACTATAATAATAATGGCAAAAAAGATTTAAGTGTATTAGCTAGTAAATTATTCACAAAAACTCAAGCTGATGATAAGACAGGAATTGTATATTGGGAAGCTCATTTTCATAATGAAAAAGAAACTGATTCTAATGGAAAAGAAAGAACAATCAAAGTGAGAGATTATGGAACAAAAAGTACTTTTGATAAAATTGAACATTATATGGAATTGAACGATCCTTTGGTCACTCAAATGCAATATACATTAAGTGGTAAGCAAGGATTCTTTTAAAAAATCACACTAAAAACAAAAGCGAAAGATAATGAAGATAACTCAGATAAATTATTTCCTTTAAAACAGCATTTAAGATCAGATAGTAATAAAGTTATGGATGTTAATAAATATGGCGGATATTCAGATATGATTACTCCATATTTTATGCTTGTTAAATCTGAGGGAAAGAAAGGAAAACATATTTATTCATTAGAATCAATTCCTACTATTTATTTGAAGTCTTTTAAGAAGAAAGAAGAGGATACTATTAACTATTTAAGTTGCAAAAACAAATTAAAGAATCCTGTTGTTATATCTGACAAGTTGTTTATGAGAACTATCGTTAAGATTCCTTATTTTAAAAATGATTCTAATTTATCACTTGTTAAATTAGGAACTTCAGGGAGAACAGGAAATAATATAGTTTATATAAATTTATCAGAATTAATTTTGCCTATAGAATGGAAAAATTATTATAGGAAAATAAGTAATCTGCTCGGCACTAATGTTTCTTCAACTAAACCTAAGGATTTATCAAAATATACAGAACAAATGAAAAATGATCCTACTTCTACCTTAGTTGATGGATCTAATAAAGTCGAGCATGATAAAAATAATAGATTCTTCAGTTATCTAATCAATAATGTCATTAATAAACCTATATTTGAAGGATTACCTAAAACCAGTTGTTCTTTTATTAAATTGGAAAGCAAGTATGACGAATTTTGTTCTTTAAATACTCTTGAACAAGCGAAGATAATAGCTACAATAATCAAATTGCTTTCTTGCAAGAGTGTGCAAGGTTGTAAACTTTCAAATCTATCAGGTCTACCTTCTTCTTTAGGTGGGGTGATTAGTAATAAGGCTCTAACGGAAGGAACAATAATTTCAAAAGAATCAAGTTGTGGTTTGAAAGAAAACATTATATTTGTCGTTCCAAATGATTAAGGCTGTTAACGGTGGGATATCGAATAGTAAAAATTAACAAGCGTTGTAAGCTTGAAACCTCTATGGAGTATCTTGTCTATAGAGCTGAAGAAGAATATAGGATTCTTTTGGACGAGATATCAGTTTTAATAATTGAGAATCAGCAAGTTTGCATTACGGCTGCTTTGATGTCTAAATTGATGGACCATAAGGTCAGAGTTGTCTTTTGCAATGATGCTCACATGCCCCAAGGAGAAGTAGAGCCGTATGCTGGCTGTTATGATACTCCTAACAAGATAAAAATCCAGTTAAATTGGAATCCAATTGTTTGCGATGAAGTTTGGAGCAAGATTATTAAATATAAGATTCATAATCAAGCACAAGTTTTAAAGCTTAAAGGAGATGAGAAAGCTTTTAATTTACTTAAAGACTATGAATATGATATTAATAGAGGCGATTCTACAAACAGGGAAGGCCTAGCAGCAAAAAGTTATTTCTTTTCGTTATTTGGATTAGATTTTGAAAGAAGGAAGGAGTCTGATGTTAGAAATATTTATTTGAATTATGGATATTCATTACTTTTAAGCCTAGTCAGCAAAGAAATTGCTTCTTTTGGCTATCTAAATGCCTTTGGAATTCATCATATTGGAACTACCAATCATTATAATTTGGCTTGTGATTTTGTCGAACCTTTAAGGCCATTTGTGGACATTATGTTGGTTAGAAATGAATTAACTCCAGACAATTTTAAAAGACAATTTATGAATATGCTGACTAGTGAAGTTAGAATCGATGACAAAAACATGTTATTAAATAATGCAGTTAGAGATTATGTTTTAAGTATCCTTACAGCATTGAAAACAGAAGATCCTAATTTGATTTTACAAATTACATTTAAAGATGGGACTATATAGATATATGAGATCAATATTAATGTTTGATCTTCCTGTTTTAACAGCTATTGATAGAAAGAACTATAGGCAGTTTGTAAAGTTCTTAAAGCAATCTGGATTTATTATGTTTCAAGAATCAGTGTATATAAAGCTGTCAATAAATGAATCTAACGTTAAAGCTATGGAAAAAGTAATGAAAAATCATCTTCCACCTAAAGGATTTGTTACTATGCTTACTGTTACGGAAAAACAATTTCAAAGTATGAGTTTCTTAGTTGGAGAATTTAAAACTGACGTCATATGCACAGATGAAAAGGTTATTGAACTATGATTGTTATAAGAAGTAAAGATTTTGATCAGGAATTGAACCTTGATTCAAATAAGTTTTATTCTTTAGTTATAGAGAATGTTAGTTTTTATAGGACTTTCTATATCGGATTGAAAAATCAAATAGAAAACGGAGATGATTATCTTTTGTATGAAGATACAAATGATAAGAAAGGATCTATAGATAAAGATTGTTATCTTATAGAAAATCCTCTAAATGTTCAAATTGATGAGAAGAAGATTAATTTAGTAGTACAAAAATCAATTGGTACTAAACAACCTCCAGAGATGAGAGAAAGTTATCAAGTGTTATTGAGCAAAATCAATGAATTCATTAATAGTATTAGTTACGATTACTATTTGCCTTTGATTTTTGATGATGGATTAACGTTAGTCAACTTTTTAAAAGCTATTAATCTTAGAATAGCTGATACTACTGATAATCCAGTTGATCAATTAGTCTTTAAAATTAGAGAGCTATCTTATGTATTAGGTTTTAAAGTGTTCTTTATAATGAACTTATATGACTATTTTACTCCTCGAGAGATAGAGAGTATTCATAAGGAATTAAATAGTCTTGAAATAAAGATGATCAATATTTCATCTCATAGAAACAAGTATAAAATCAACAATGAATTCATTGTTGATATCGATGAAGATTTGGCTGAAATTCATATTGGAGAAGATGAATAAAAAGAGTATAATTTAAGTGTATTAGCGGAGCTTTCTTCCCAGCCTTTTAAACGGGATTTGAGGTTTGAGGTTTGAGGGTATTGCTAAAACAAATACGACATACACTTCCTTACTATCTTTGGGTGGATTTATAACGTTTGAGGGTATTGCTAAAACAAATACGACATACACATCAGGACATTAATAATATAGCACTATTGGGTTTGAGGGTATTGCTAAAACAAATACGACATACACGACGGCGTGAGCGGATTTATTGGTGTACTTGTTTGAGGGTATTGCTAAAACAAATACGACATACACATTAATTTGGTCCAATGTCCGAACCCACCGTTTGAGGGTATTGCTAAAACAAATACGACATACACGTGACTGCACAAAAATATGATTGCAAGGACTTGATATGTTTTTTTCATCACTTTTTTGTTCAAATTAAGACCAAATATATATTGCAGTTGAAAGAATAGATTCATCGTTGTGTTATCATATAACTGCTTATGTAACTATCTGAAAATACTTCTTATTTTTATAATCAGTAAACATTCAAAGCAAACACACGACTAAACCAAACATGGAAAACACAACACTACCTAAGACAACCATCGGAAAATATAGTTTCAATCAAGAAGGGGCAAAAGCCCTGCTGAATACAAACAAAGGCATCGATTGGCCCGTTGTTTATATTTTGGATGGCAAAGATGGACAAAAGTCCGTTGCTTACGTAGGAGAGACCTCTAGCGCTTATAATCGAATGTTACAGCATCTGGACAATATTGTCAGAAAGCCGATGATCAGCGAATATGTCCTCTTCAACGACATGTTCAACAAATCAGCCATTTTGGATATCGAGAACATGCTTATCGAACACATGCATGCAGATGGAAAATTCGAACTTCAAAACCTGAACAATGGCCAGTCGAAATTCCATAACTACTATCAACGTGGTCTTTACAAGGAATTGTTCAAAAGAATCTGGAAACAGCTGAGGAAAGAAGGCTTGGCGGACAAAACGCTCCTCCAAGTGGAAAACTCGAAGATTTTCAAATACTCTCCGTTCAAGCAGCTCACTGACGAACAGTATGACCTGGAAGTAAAGCTCCTTGATGATATCACCATTGCTCTGAAATCTGGACAGAAGAGAAATATCATCGTGGAAGGTGGAGCAGGAACTGGGAAATCCATTCTCGCAGTCTCCCTTATCAAATACATAGCAGACATTTGCACACAGAAAGTGGACTACAGCGACATCGAAAGTATCGAGGATCTCGAAAGCACCATCAGCTACATGCAGATGAACAAGGAGATAGCAAGCCTTCCTAAACCCAGCATCGTCTTCGTGGCTCCTATGACGGAATTCAGAAACACCGTGAAGTCCGTATTCAAGAACATACCATCCTTGAAAGACGTGGATGTCGTCAGTCCTGTCGATTTGACAAAGAAGAAGGAAGGATACGATATTGTTTTGGTAGATGAAGCCCATCACTTGGCAACCTATGGAAAGTCGACAAGCCATCTTTCCTTTAAGCAGGCGGATGATAGACTAGGGTTTACGGACTATGAGAATACCACTCAGCTCGACTGGATCAAGAAGCAGGCGAAACATGTCGCAATCTTCTTTTATGACCGAAAACAATCCACCTCTGGAGCAGATGTTTCGGAGAAGGATTTCCTTGCCATGAAGGATGAAAAAAAGAACAACTGGTATTCGATTAACCATCAGATCCGGCTCATTGCCGGAGAGGACTACATCTCCTATTGGTCGAAGCTATTGAGAAACGAGACAAATGAAAACGCACCCGACTTTCGTTCTACAGGATACGATTTCAAGATATTCGACGACTGTGCCGAAATGATGGATGCGATAAAGGAAAAAGACAAGAAATACGACGGATTATGCCGAGTCGTCTCCGGCTATGGTTTCCCGTTCACAAAATCCATGCGAGATAAGAAAGGAATCCATTCCACCCAGGATTATGACTTCATGATTGACGGAAAGAAATACAGCTGGAATGGAATCAATGAGAACTTCGCAACCGATGAGAAATCCGTATCGCTTATCGGCTCGGTTTTCACCTGCCAAGGATATGATCTCAACTATGCAGGCGTCATCTTTTCAAACGATATCCGGTTCAACAAAGAAAAAGGTGTCATCGAATGCGCTCCAAGTTCCTATTATGATAAGCATGGCAAAGTAGGGACGGATGTCAACAAAACGATCGAGGACATCATCAATTCCTATCTCGTTCTTCTGACCAGAGGAATGAAGGGAACATATATCTATTGTTGCGACAAGAACCTAAAAGAATATTTAAAGCAGAAGTTTGGCAAAACAAATTAATAAGCATCGATAAGCGATGGAATCTTGTCAAATCGGGTAAAAATTTACTTATTGCAAGGAGAGCATATGTCAAAAATCAACACAGACCCTTTAGAGTCTTTTGTAGAATTAACTTCCAATTCGCTTTTTATCAAGAAGAAAATCACACTTAAGGGGCGTAGTTCACAATCTTCTCTCTCTATCCAACCACACAACATGATTTGCACATGCGAACTAAGAATTCGTGAAACATCTAATTTTCTGAACAATCTTCAACTGAGAAGACAAAACGATTGCGGGGAAGCTTTCAGTTTCTATGAGGTAGTAAATTGCATCTCAATCATTTTAGGATGCACAGAAGCCCTCTTCTTTTGCCTTGGAAAACACCTTGATCAAGAATATGGCAAGGAAAAGTTCTTTGCCAAATCCAACAGAAAAAGAAAAGGCGACATAGCTTTTTTCAAATTCATAAGAAGCGCTTCATCCGTACACCCAGAAAAAACAGATAGACACTCAGGCCTAACAAAATCTAAGCATGAATTCTATCCCTATGCAATTTGGAAAAATAATATAGATTTCGACAAAGATGCTCCGAAAGGTTATGACGTGAAATTGGTTTATTGGAACTCCAAGCCGAATTGCTACAGCAAAGGTTATTATCTTTTCTTAGAAGATTTTTTTCAATTTGCCAATCATATTATTTCGCTGATTCCAAAGTTGAATCCTTTAGTCCAAGACATCATCGATAATAGCAAGGAAAAATTGCGGTGCAAAACCCTCAAGAGCGCAAGTCAATTCCCAACAAGATCTGAATATTGCCTATATCTACGAAAACGCTTAGAAAAGAGAAAAAAAGAAGAATATGAATTCTCAGATGGAGGCTTGCTAATTGCATCCCATATCTTATCCAACCATTTACTTGAAGAAGGCTTTAAAGACTTCATCTTTCAAAGAGTTAAGAAAATAGCCAAGAAGATGAAAGAAGATATTACAGAAATAGGATTCGATGATATTTACGGCGATTTGTCCTTAATTGCAGTATTGACAGACGAAAACTGCCATAATTCTGGTTACGTGGACGAAAAATATCACTCCTACCTGGAAAGTGAAACGAAACGGGAAATTGAAACGCAGGAATTCAGACCCTTCAGACCATCATTAAGAAACGAAGAAAACAATATGAACTATGATGGTGCAGAATGGGCTGCAAACATTCTTCTTACACTAGTTAAAGGTTTCCACGATATCGAAAAACTGAAAAAGGCTTATTCTTTTTCTGACCTCTATGAAATCACATTAGAAACAATATGGAAAAGAATGAAAGAGCTAGGAAAACTATAAAGTTTTTCAAGGCTATTCAATGACCCTCAAATTGCAAAACAATGCATCCGCATGCCTTAAATAGAACACGATAGAATCCTATCTTGGCATCGAAAAAAGTTCGAAGAAATCTTTGCTTTTTCGAGAGCGTAATTTCGCTTTCTGGGTCATAAAAAAGGAAAAGCTGCCAAAGCTTGCCTGTGTTCTACATTGTTGGAACCATGGCGCTCTGGCAGCTTTTTTATAAGGCTTTTGGCGACAATCTGGAGGAATACCATGAAATTCTGGTCATGCCAATGTCCTCTGGATATGAAAAAAAGGAGTTCCCACAGGAACCCCCCTGGTCGCAGGCCACGCAGGTATCTGCAACACGATCGCTAAACACTTTACACAGAAAGATGGGATTTGTCAATCCCATCAACTAGTTATATGACTCAATGTTATGATATGCATGAATCAGTTCCTACATACACAAATTATAATCATTACGAATCTACAATTCTTGAACTCTCTCATTTCAAGAAATCAGGTGACTACGGAAATGGAACCAGGAGATACCATGCCTTGACTGCGGCAAAGCGTTCTCCCCGCTGCCGGGGACTGTATTTGACGCCCATAAGATTCCCATATCCGAATGGATTGAATACATGATTCACCTCTTCGAATTCCATTCCCTTTCCAGTTCCTTTATTAAGGAAGATATGGATTTTTTAAACGATATTGATAAGGAGAGCTTAACTGATGCTCCTGATACTCGAATATCCACATCTATGTCATTTAAAGTAAAGAATAAGGAAGTTAAAATTGAAACTACTCAAAAATATAATTGGTTTGATACATGTTATCAGACCTTTTTATTTGTCTCGTTTGATATTTTGTTTGTCTTCCTTTTATGAATTTACCGCAAAAGTTGGAAATAAAATGTTAACAAGGTATACATCCCATTAGTAGATTTTGAGGCATTTTCAAAGGAAATCTTTAATAAATAAGCATATTTGTCAGTAGAGAATTCATAACGGATATCAATGGAATATACAGCGTCATCTTTAAAATAGCCATCTTCCGCTAAAGTGGTATCTGTTACGTAATAGAACTTATATAAAGGGGAATAATTAGTGCCTTTATTAAGGAAGATATGGATTTCTTAAACGATATTGATAAGGAGAGTTTAGCTGATGCTCCTGATACTCGAATATCTACATCTATGTCTTATAAACTTGAATATAAAAAGAATTATATTATGTTTTCCTCTATTCCTTCTTTGATAGAAAAATTAATTTATTTAGCTTTATTTATCATCAGTATTTTTATAAGTTGGTCATTGCTTTATTCAGCTATAAAAGATTTAGATCATAATTTAGGAATACTAAAGTCTTTGGGATGCTCTAAAGGCGGGCTTTTGACTATTGCATTGTTATTAAGTTTTGGAATCAGTATCTTGGAGTTTTTATTAGTCTTATTTGGAATAGGAATAATAGATTCTTGTCTCGATGGACTTTATTTTTATGTTCCTTTGCTTTTAATTAAAATCGATTATATTTTGCTCTTGTTGTTATTTGTGATTGTGGTTGGATTAATTCCTTCAATTAGTGCAATAGTAAAGTCTATTACTAAAAAGCCAATCAAAGTTATAAATAGCGAAGACTAATAATATTTATTGCTAAAAAATTAATGCTACATTAAGTAATAATTTGAATTTTTTCAATTATTAGTTAACCTTTCTACAGATTTAAGATTAATTAAAGTAAAAACCTAAATAAATAAGAATATAATTATCTTTGAATGATATAATTATGTGGTTTTCAGCAATAGGAGATTTGAAACGATATGTTCATTAAGAAAAAAGCTTTAATTACCACTGTTTCATTGCTTTCTTTGTTATTGACTAGTTGTGGTCAGAGAGCAAATAGTGGAAATGGTAGCAACACTGGTGATATTCAAGTCGATACAGATGCCAGTGGATTAGCTACGGTTAGAATTTATAAGAATAACGATTATTCTTCCAATGGTAGATTTGTTCCAGCTGATAAGGTGGATCTTGAATTAAATTATAACGATTTGTCTGGAACTCTTTCTAACAACAAGTCAGTCATGCCTTCTTTAGGCGATGCTAATCTTTTAGTAATTCCTGTTCATCTCCCTGGTGGAAATGAATACAAGACTGATAAAGTTAAATCTGATATCGAGAAGGTTTTCTTCGGAGACAAAGATGACTCTTCTTTAGGATTTAAATCGGTCAAGCAATACTATAATGAAGCAAGTTATGGAAAGTTTAATTTGAGTGGAATAGTCACTGATTGGTTCGATGCCACTACATTAGTCTCTAATGTCAAAGACATAACTTCAGGAACTGAAGGAACAATCGTGAATAAAATATTGAGAGGTGCAGTGGATTGGGCTGGCTCTTCTCAAGGAATAAATCTAAAAGATTTTGATAATAATGAAGATGGAAACATCGACGGTGTTTATTTAGTCTACGATCATTTGGATTGGACGACAGAAAACTACATTCAACACGAATCTAATCCTCAGTTTGATTCATCCACTTTGAATCAAGCTTTTTGGAATTTCACTTATTGGGATTTTTATTCTAAATCTAAAAATGATAAGCCCTCAACTTCCGGCTTCTCATGGTCTAGTTTCGATATGATGTACACATCATATTGCGAAAGAAATAAAAATGATACTCCGGATTTATCTGACTTATCTAAAATCAAATTGGATTCTCATACATTCATTCATGAGTTTGGTCACCTGCTAGGATTGGACGACTATTATTCTTCATCTGATTCTAGCTATCATCCAGCTGGCGAATCCACTATGATGGATCAAAACATCGGAGATTTGGATTCTTATTCTAAGATGTTGTTGGGATGGGTCACTCCTTATGTCGTGTATGGAACTAGTGAAATCACTATTACAAATGTTTCTAAAAACAGTGGAAATTCAGTAATAGTCATTCCTTCAAACTATGCTGAAATCTCTCAAAGTGTCGAAGATGCAATCAAAGGGAATAGAATCGATAAATTTAGATATACATTCAATCCTTTCAGTGAATATTTAATGATTGACTTGTATACACCTGATGGAAACAATGAACAGGATACTTATGGACCTTACGTTTTTGATAGATCTGCCATGGCAAATAAAGTCGGTGTAAGAATCTATCACATCGATTCTAGAATCTTTAAATGTAAAGTTGTCGATTATATGGGTGGACAAAAGCTTGCCTACGTAGACGGATATGTTTGGGACGGTCAGATGCTTGCAGATGATGAAGCTATATTGATGCCTATATCCAACAATATGAGTGAATCTAAAAATTTCCAATTACCCCAAAGTTTCGATTACTTCGACCAAATCAGATTGCTTGAATCCAGTGGAATCAATACTTTTGATAAGAATGGAATGATGACTAATCAAACATTGTATTATTCTGAAAGTAAGCCTTTTGACATCATGTCTTATGGATATCAGTTCTTCAATGGACGTTATACGTATGATGATGGAAACGAGCTTCCCTTTAAAGTAAAGGTTCTCAATGTAGAAGATAAAGGAGAGTAAAAATGAAGAAAAATTTATTTGGACTTATCGGATTGTCGATGACTATGTTCTTAGTTGGATGCAATCCATCTAATAATACTAGTCAAACTCCTGACGATAGTATATATAAGCACTCGGTCAGTGTTGAGGTGAGTGGGGCTACTGGTGGAAAGGTAGTGAATCCTGAAAATGTCACCTTGACTGAGAACTTTGATTCATTGACTGATAAGAAGTTCTACAACACTAGAGTTCTCCCTTCTACTGGTGATGTGAACATCCTTGTAGTTCCTCTAATTGTACCCGGATATGAAACAATCGATATCGATGGTGATGGAATCGATGATAGCGAAAGAGTCAAGTCTGATTTAGACAAAGCTTTCTTCTCTTCTGGAAGAGATGATGTCTATTGCTCGGTCAAAGATTATTACTATCAATCCAGTTATGGAAAATTGAATCTTAGTGGTGAAGTCACAGATTATTGTGAGATCAATGATGACTTGGGATATAGTTACACCAATGCGGCTAACATCACTTTGTCTGATACTTACGATATCGTAAACAAGGTCTGCGATTGGTTGTCTGACACCAAGGGATTTGATTTGACTAAGTACGACAATAACAAAGATGGATACATCGATGGAATATGGTGTATATATTCTTGCCCTAATTATTCTAATGGTGGACCTAAAGGAGACGATAACAACTTTTGGGCTTATACATCATGGGGAAATCAAACCCCTACAAAGGATAGAAAACCCGATGTTTTAAAGCCAATCTATAATTTGTTCGGTTGGGCCAGTTACGACTTCATGTATGAAGGATACGGCATTAGCAAAATCGACACACACACTTATATTCATGAGACAGGTCACTTCTTGGGATTGAACGATTATTATTCTGATGTTTCTAGCTATAATCCTATTGGAAAAGTCGATATGATGGATTCAAATATCATCGATCAAAACATGTATTCCAAGATGCTATTGGGTTGGACCAAACCTTATTTGGTGACTGGAAATGCAACTATTGATTTGAAGAGCATGCAAAACGAAAATGCTTTGATAGTTATTCCTGGCGATTCCTATGTCATCAATGACAAGAATGAATTCGATCCTTTCAGTGAATACATTTTAATCGAGTTATACACAAATGAAGGATTGAACTATGATGATTCTAGAAGAAGTGTTTCTGATAGACCTTTAGCTATGAACGATAAGGGTGTGAGAATCTATCATATCGACAATAGGAAATTTGTGGTCGATGTGAAATCAAAGAAAGATGATGGAACTTATACTTCTAAAGAATATAAGACCGGTGATACCATCGATTCTCAACATAAGATTATTCTTCCTATGTCTAACGATAGAGGATCGAGCAGATACAACTATGGATTTGGAGTTGATTCTAATGATAATCTCTTCGATGAAGTTAGAGTTATAGAAGCCAACAATGTCGATTCGTTTAGCAATGGTGGATATCAAACTTCCAAGACTTTGTTCAAGGAAGGATCTTCATTTGATATTGGAACATATAGCAAGTTCTTCATCAACAAGTCATCTGATAAGACTAAAGGTTTGTTAGATACAGGAGATTCTTTCTCCAAGACTATTTCAATAGGAGAGATTAAGTAATATGAAAAGAAATAAAATAATCATCTCTTTAGCATTGCTTTCCTTGTTAAGCTTGACAAGCTGTGGCAATGGCACTTCTATAACCACTCCTTCTGACAAAACGGATAAAAAGCCTATTGACTACAATTCCGGCAGGGGATTAGAAGGAAATCAAGATGCCGATGACGTCATCGATGATAGCGATAGTTTATTGAACGGCTTCTTGAACGGTGTCTCTGGTGTGAGTCGCTACTCTTATGAAGTCACCAGCACGGTTCAAAATAATGAAGGTCATTTCACAGATTACTTTGATTCTAAATGCTGGTACAACTTAGATCACGAAGATGATTCGGCTAGTTTTGGATTGGCCTTGGATGAAAACAATAAATTATTCAAATACTATTTGAATGATGACTATGATCCCACCCCTTCGCTTTATCAGTATACTAAATATACGACTGATGGAGTGACTATCGATGACACGCTGTACGGACCTTTGAACCTAGCTACTGTCGGCATGCTCTCAACTTTGGACGGAATTACTCCTAGCACTGCTGAAGTGTCTATCGGAACTAAAGTATCGACTAACAAATATATGTTGACTTCATCCGATGTTCTTTCGGTCTTTCAATATATGACCACGTATGGATCATCCATATCTAGCTATATAACTACTTGTTATATCAATATCCTCGATATGGATAGTCTCGAATTTGAGTGCCAAATCGATTTAGGAAGTTATGGATCGATAACTGGCCATTTCACTGATTTGACTGATAAGTCTTCGATTTTGGATAAGACAAAATCAAAGTTGGCTTCAAAGACTTTAAAAGGTGTTGAGAAATATGATGATGTCACTAAATTCATGGATGTTTTGAATCAAAATAATTTCACCATCAAAGGTTATAACATACATATATCTAATGGAAATGAATTGAAAGCTGATCCTTACACGGTTTACTGTACTAATAACTATTTCTATTTTGACTTCAAAGATCATTCATATCATGACTTTGGATATGTTTTAGTTAAGAAAGGAACAGAAGTTACTTATTATTCTAAGAAAGCCGATTACGACTATACAAAAAATCCAAACGATGAATACGATAAGACAAAGTTAGTACCTACTACTAAAACTTTGAATTATGATGCTTGTTATGGATTCACCACTGACAATGATGGAAACTTATTCTTCGATTATTTCCATGGACCTGTCGAGACAGAGACTACAAAGTACAATGAAGAGTATGAATACTTGAAGGATATTCCTGAAAGTGAGCGTAAAGAGAATGTTCTTTACATCGTTAAGGAAGAAGGAACTAATATCAAAGTTGTATACGAATGGAAGAAGAGTGGAAACGATGAGACATATTCCTGGGCTAGATATTCTGGATGGTATAACGATGTCGGTGCATTCTATGTCAACGATATCCAAGCTACTTTCTACCCTTATAACATGGGAATTACTCAATATGCCGAAGCTTATTTGGAGCAAAGCCTTATTGACAGTAACTATTATCATTCCAATAATAGTGAATTGATGTCTGGTTGGGCTAATGGATTATTCGGTTGGGGTTGGCAATCTAGTACCAATTGGATGAGCAGTGTCAAGGATTCCTATATTAAATTGACTAAGAATAGCGATGGAAACATCACTAGCGGTGAAGTTGGATTGAAGATGCAAGCAAATTATCAAGGGACATATGGACTTCACTCAGTCTATTACACCTATAGCAATTTCGGCTCTACTTCTCATACTGTCACTGAGACATTCTTGACTGGATTGGGGGTGAGTTTCTAATGAAATTTAAAAATATTATCGTTTCTTTATCCTTGATTTCCTTGTTGGCTTCTTGCTCCAATCAAACGACAACTCCTGTTCCTACAACTCCTAGCGATAATTCATCCAATACTGGTGATAACGATTACCAACCTGTAGGTGAATTACAAAGATTGATGAAAGAAATAAAGAAGGATTCTAACTTCTCTATCGGATATCATGTAAGTAACTATGACCAAGGTGAATCCGATATGAATTTCTTCTTCACCAATTATTCATTTCAACAAGGAAACAATACTAATTCTCAAGGTATAGCTCAAGGTGATGGATTCATCTATAGATATACATTGGATGACGAAGGAAATGTCGATGCTGGAATTCCTTTGGTCAACTATAACACCGGGGTAAGATATGATGAAATTTATTCATATATCAACGGTGTAGCTAATTTGGATTTGTCCAAACTTCCGACTGAGACTGATGACGATGGATATTATCCTTATGAGTTCGGCCAAGAAGGAAATGAAGCTAATGATTTGGTCATCATGACAGTCTTCCTTAGACAGACTCAAGGTTCTTTGTATCCTAAGTCTCTCAAAATAAAGACGATCGGTGACTCTATCTTGTTCGATTCGGTTCTTTTGACTTATGGAGAATCATCAGACAATCCTTTGGATTTGAGAATTCAATCCAGTGTTTATGATATAAACAATACGACAAATTCTCAAATCAAATCTTATATAGATTCGGGAAAGACAGCTAAGGATCCATTAGATTTTGATTTTTATAAGGTGTTCAATAAATATTTGAACTGTAACGATAACTATACAATTTCATTAGATGGAACTGGAATGACTAACTTGTCTTCAGCTTATAAGCTTGATTACACTGAGAAACGCACCCAAGATGGAATTTTGGATGTCTTTTCTAGTGGGGAGAGAAGTGGTGCGATGATGGATCAAGGATCATTGAATTATTTCAAATTAGATTCAAATGATAAATTGAGCATAATCGGTACTCCTATTGCTGATTCGGATGGCAATTTCTATAAATCCATATACGGAGACTATAGGACTTCTTTCAGCTCATTTGATTTCTCATTGCTGAGTGGATATGTGAAGAATAATGAAGAGAAGATATATTATTTGACTGATAGTCAATTCGTTTATTATTTCGCTCATCTATGTCAAATCAATGTGCAGGATGATTTCAGTGTAGATGGTGTCACTATTCAAATAACAGATGAAGATAAAGCTGAGTTTACTGCTACTTTTGATCTATATAGCAAGAATACTGGAACTAGATATGGTAAATTTAAAGCTAAGTTCTTCGACGTCAACAACACATCAATTCCTGAGGTTACAGATTATTTGTCCGAAGGCGATGAGCCTTCGACTCAAACAAAAGATGATTTGAAGACTGTATTGGATGCCTTTAAAGGAAACAATTATTCTTATGACACTTTGGTGAATAGCAAAGGTATGGCTAAAGTCTTCTATAATCCCTCCTATTATTTCCTTCAAGTATATGGAGATCCTAATACCAATGAAGGATACTTGAAGGACGGTGACCATATTTATTCCTTTGGAGTTCAATATGAGACTGATACAAGCGGACAGATTATATATGATTCAAACAATAATATGATTGTTAAGGAATTTGTTGTGAACAACAAAGGTACAGATTATGCGGATGATATTCATAATATGAAGCTTCCCGGTATTGGAAAAGTCTATAGCGATGAGAATTCATTGAATTATATGTCTGAATTCTCTATAGACTTATATGATACTGATAAGTATGACATAGGAACATATGGTGGAATTACATATTGGAATTTAAACGACTATACTTTAAGTCAAAAGATATTTGATTACGTTTATTCCGGAACTAAATCATTATTGCCTTTAGGTGTTGGAGTTAAAGTTTCAAATAAAGTCGATTCGAAAAAACTGTCTTTGATATTAGCTAGCACTATGTCAGATGGTTCTCAAAGTGGATATGCTGCTTTGACTTACTATGATATCGGAACTACTTCCAATCCAATTATAGAGAAACAAATTGAGAATTACTTATCTAACAAGTAATAGAAAGGATTTGATGCTTATGAAAAAAAGAAAATTAATTCCTGCTTTATCTTCTTGGTTATTATTGACTTGCCTTATAGGATGCAACGACAATAATATTAATCCTTCAAATACTAGTGGGAAGCCTTCGACAGGTGTTCCTTCGACCGTGACTCCTACTGATAAAAAGCCTGTCACCAAAGTAGAAATAAATGGAACGAAGACTTTAATAGTCGGAGAAGATACAAAGCTCATAGCTAATACTGAAGTGACCTGGTCTTCTTCAGATGAGACAGTTGCAACTGTCGATGAAACTGGAAAGGTTCATGGTGTAGCTTCAGGTTCTGTTACCATCACTGCTACTTCTATTGAAAATCCTAGTCTTTCAGCTGAATGGGAGATTTCGGTCAGCATGAGAATTCCTTCCAAGGACAAGTTGACCTTCAGTGCTAAGATCGATGGAAGTGAAGTCTCTCCTGTCCATGGAAAGTATAGTTTTCCTTTAGGAAAAGAAGTAATACTTACTATTAATTCTCAAGAAGGATTTATGACTCCTAGCGTCACATTCAGCTTGACTCTTCCTAGTGATGTCGATCAAACAATATGCAGTGTCGAAAATATTGCAGATACGACTAATTCAGCTGAATTTTTAGGAATAGGTAGCTTTGAAGGTGGAACCTTGACTGCAACTTGCTCTTTTGGAGATAGTGAAAGCAAGAGTATAAAGATGCCGATTCAATTCGATGTCATCGATACTAATGCCAATAACAAAGCTATCTTCTTCAATAAGTTTGAAGGATGTGAAGCTGGCGAGAAGAATTCGTTGACCGATGCTAAAATTACTGAAGAAACTAAGACCACTGATTTGACTGATACTTCTATAAATTCTGAAACACAGCATAAATCCTATACTTATGCTTTGTTTACCGATGCCGTTTATGTCAAGGTGACTGGAGATTCCAAAGAAGATTATTTTGCTGGATCCAGAAATGGTTCTACATATCTTTTCGATTATGACGGCAGCAAGATTGGGACTTTCTATAACTTTGGTAGTTCAGAAAAGTTAGGTGAGTCCTTCGTATTGTTGAATCATGCACCTGTCTATGGATTTGCTAATAGAATCAAAGCTTTGTTCGATTCATCTTATGGATTAGATACTGGTTTGGTCAACTTTGGAAATTATGCAGCATATGCATATTCCATTTTCACTATAACTAGGGAAAAGGCAGAGGTAGTATCTAATTTCGATTATGGGTCTACACATTATGAATTGAATTTGACGGTGAATTTCGACGGAAGTAAGATTACTTCCTTTAAGTTTACTGAATTGTCTCAAACTTTAGAAAAGAAGATTGAATATAGTCTTGAAGGATCTAACTTCGTTTACGGAGAAAAGAAGATCGATAGTCAAGATAACAACGAATCCTATTTGTCTTTTGATAAATTCTATTACAAGACTCTAAATCTAATTTGTTTAGGTGGAACTAATGTCGATTCTGTAGGTGACTACACCAACACTGATAAGTATGGAACTAGTGATGATTTCAACGCTGAAGAGAATGCTTATATTCTTCCTAAATATAAATCATTGGCAATGCGTATAGATCCAACACTTGGAAATCCTATCATCGATAGCATAACAGTGACTCAAGATAACCAAGATGTGATTGTCTCATCCATAGGTAGCAACGGACTAGTCATTTTCCAACCTAAGACTGAAAGAGAGCAACAAGATGATGGAAGCTATAAGGATGTCGTAAAAGAAGGAACCACAATCTTTACTTTAACTTCAACAAAGAATAAAGTTTCTACTTCTATAAAAGTCGAATTTAAGACTGAGACTATCAATGCTATAGAAGTCATGGACAACAAGCCTAGCAACAATGACTTTGGTGATGTCTATTTGAATGATAATTCAAATTACTTTACATTAAAAGCTTCACCTAATGATGATCAGGTTGATTATGAATACGAAGCTATAGACTCTCAAACTGGTGCTTTACTATCGGATTTGAAAATCGATCACTATGTAGATGGAAACATCGATGGTTTATCTAGCTTCTATTACTATATTGTTGGAAGCAAGGTTGGAACATATAACTTCAAAATTAGAGTTAAAGGAACTGCTGTTTCTACTAAAGATATCTTTACTATAAACATTAAATCTCCTTTGTCTGATACTGAGATTTATAACCATGTAAAGGATAAGACTTATAAGATAACTACAAGTACTTCAGTCCAGACTGTTAAGTTCACATCTAATACAAGTATTGCTTATACTTATAAAAATGAGAGTTCTGGAATAGATCAAACCGAGAATATTGCAGTGACTATCACTAATGGAAAAATCAAGGTTAACGATGTCGAAGAAATTAAGATTACATCTAGTAAAATTGACGATACTGTAGATTCAGAAGGCTCTACTTCAAAAACTACATTCACTAGCACTTATAGAGGTCAAAAATTCAACTCATCTTCTAAGTATTATATTGGTGTGATGGCTGAGAATATCAGAGTATCTTCTGACTTTAATACTTTGGGAATATTCTTCATCAACAATTATGGTGGATATGAGAAACAAGAATTTCAAGTGGATAAATCTAGTCAAATTGATATAGATAATCTTCCCTCTTATTTGAATGGAAAGACATTGGTGAATAATGATTTGGGTTGGATTACTGGTGCAGGTAACTGCACGGTCAGTGTCTCCTTTATTTCGACCCATGCCTCCTTGACAATGGTCAATAATCAGAACACAACTATTGGAACACTTGAGTTTGACTATGCTTACGATTCTACAAGCAATGGAATAGTTGTTTCAAACAGCACTTCTATTACTGGACCTGCTTCTATGGGTGGATATTCGTTATCTGTCACGGGATTGACTTTGTCGTCGGATAAGTCATCGATTGATATCTCTATTGGAGCCTTATCTCAGTATTCTGAAGAGCCGATTCTTTCACAAGTCACAATAAAATTGTTCTAGCATTTTGTTTCTTTAAGCTGATAGCCGAGAAAGGCTATCAGTTTTTCTTTTTAGCTTTAGTTAAGGATATGGTCAAAAAAACATAAAGATGATTAAAAATTATAATTAGATTTTTAAAAGATGATATAATTCTACCAGTTCAAGTAAAAGGACCGTATTAAACATGAAAAAAACATCAAAATTAGCTATTATTTCTTTGTTAGCTGCTATTTCATTAACAGCATGTGGTGGTAAAGAAAGTAGTAAACCTTCGACTACTCCTACCAACAACACCGGTAATTCTCAGACTCCCAGTAAGCCTTCGACTCCATCGACACCTGAACCTAAGCCTTCTTATGCTATTACAGCTACTGAGGGTGAAGGTTATAAGATTGAGGGATTGCCTCAGACTGCTAAGGAAGGTGAGACAGTCACATTTACACTTACTCTTGATCAAGGAAAGGAAGCAGATTCAGTCAAAGCCGGTGATGTCGATTGCACTTTGAATGATGATGGTTCTTATTCATTCACCATGCCCGGTGAAGCAGTGAATGTTGCTGTCACAGTTAAGAACAAGAAATTCAAAATCAACTCTATCTATTTCGATAGTGGAATGAGTTACTATAGCCCAACACTAAGTTTTAGTGTTGGAGATGAGTTTGAATTTGGTCAGAAAGTAGATTTCACATTGAGCGCTGCAAATTCCAATTTTTACGCTTCTACTCTTGGAAGAGAAGCAATCTATATCAATGATGAAGTTATCGATTTGGGTAGCCTTGGCCTTTCCAATCAAGTAACAACTGTCGATAATTTGAGTTTCACAATGCCTGCAGAGGATGTCGACATCTATGTCATGCCTAAGGCAGTGGATATGACATCTGGTGATGCTGATAAGAGAGTTAATAAGATTGTTATCGATGAAGCTCCTTCAGAAATCAAGGTTTTCTCTTCTGAAAAATTCTTATATGATTCAACATATAATTATGTTTTCAATAGTCTTTATGTAGCAAGAACCGATTCATATATAGTGACAAAGGTTTCTTATAAGGCAGACAATGTTTCTGAATGGACTGAGTTGGCTTTATCAATGACATGGACAGACAATATCTCTTTTATTTCTTTGAGCAATTTAAATCGTGGTACAGTCACTGGAGATCTTCATTTGAAGATTGAAGGAAAGAAGGTAGCAAGTCACAAATTGACAATTGTCAATGGTGATGTCGTAACCTTTGCTAAACAACCTGCTGCAACTTATGTAGAAGGAGATCCTGTCAGTTTGTCATTTACAGGAGTCGATGCAGATAAGGTTATCAAGTATGATATTCAAGGTGCTGAAAACACAGCATCTTCAACTGCTACTAATATTATATTCGAGATGCCTGGAAATGATGTTACCATCACATTCTCAGCTACCGATAAAGGAAAGATTACTTTTGAAACTATTGAAGGTGTGGAAAGTGCAGTTGCTAAAGATTCTTCCTATTCATACATGGCAAATGAAATCACTTCAGCAAACCCTGGAGCTATATTATATGTATACGCAACCGCTAAGGCTGGATATACAATCACTGCTGCGTATATAAACGGAGACAAGGAACACAAGGTAACAATGGGTAATTTTGATACTTGTTTCAAACTTACTATGCCAGAATCGGGTGATGCATTGATAGGATTTGAAGTGGAAAAGAATGGTTCTATCAACCTTGAAAATAAAGTTGGAAAAGATGAAACCATAACTGAAGTCAAATACTATTCAAGTTCTTATGCTTCAAGTACTTCCGAAAAGACATATAACGGATTTGGTGCAAATGCTGACGTCTATATGTTTGTGAAGGTTAAGGATGGTTATAGTTTAGGTGATGCTACAATTACAAATAATGGAACTAAAACTACATGTAAAGTAACTAATAGTTTTAATGGAAGTTATTATAATTTTAAGATGCCTTCTGATGGAAGTGATGTTTCAATCAATATTAATGTCATCCAAAACGGAACTATAACAGTACAAGTAGATTCGACTTATGTTGAGTCTACATCTTTATCCAAGAGTAATTATTCATCAGATAACCTAGCTAATAATTCTATAGGTGCTGGTGAGACCTTCTATGTATTTGTTAAAATGAAGGAAGATGTCAGTGGATATAGTTTAGGCCAAGCACAAATTCAGGGCAAGGATGATACAGCTGTAGACGTTCAAGAAAATTACGGAAATACTTATTACCAGTTCACAATGCCTTCTGATGGTAGTGATGTGACAATTGTTATAAGTATGGTAAAAAATGGAAACATAACAATCGCTGAGAATGCTGGTGTCTCTGAATCTAAGATTTCTACTGGTGCAAGTTGGTTACAAGATGCAAGCAAAGCCAATGATTTTGCTCCCGGTAAGAAATTCTATATTTTAGCTAAGCCTGTAGATGGAAAACTTGTTACTAAGGCTAGTATGAGTGATGGTACTGAATTCAAAGCCACTGAAGTTGAGGCTACATATAATTACGGTGACGGATTCTCTTACTTTAAGTTCACAATGCCTAAAAATGGTGTTGCTAACATCAGCTTCACTACTGCAGATGCAAAGAAAGTCACATTTGATACCGTTGATGGTTTGACCTTCTCCTTCCCTTCAGGTGCTACGAGTGGAACCTCATTTGCTGTCGGCGAAAAGGTTCAAGTAATGGCAACTGCTGGTTATGGTTACACAGTAAAATCGTTAGCTATCAAGGATCATGCTGATGTTCAAGTCGACAAAAAGACTGATGATAATGGAAATACTTATTATGAATTCATCATGCCTGATTATGATGTGACATTAACTGGTAATGTTGAAGCTGGTCAAGTTGTAACCATTTCTGTCTTGGGAACTAAGATGCCTAGTAAAGCTCGTGCAGTAACTATTAATGTAAACGGTGTTTCATCAGCACCTTCGTATTCTTACGATTCAGGTAAGACTGATGTTTCTATCACATGGATTGTTGGTGATACATTGACATTCACATATACCACCTCTGATTACAGAACAGATGATGATATTTATGTAGTAATTACTAAAAAAGATGGATCAGTTAAAGAAATTCAAATGTCAGCAGGTTACTACAACTACTCAGCAACTGCTACTCTTGAAGCAGATTGGGCTTCTATTTACTTCAGTGTAGGCAGCACACTTACAACCAAGTAATTTAAACTTATATTAGTGCACGCATTTGCGTGCACTTTTTTGTTTTTTTAATATAATAATCAAGAAATGAGGATAGAATTATGAATAAAAAAAAGAAGTTATACTCTATTATCCTATTAGGTGCTGCTTTATTGTCTTCATGTGGTAAGTCGTCTTCTATCGATAGCAATTCTACCACACCATCGATAACTGGTGGTGACAATAGCAATTCAAGTGTCGATAGATATTTAGTGTCTTTTAACAAGGCTAGTGACTGCTCTATTCAATTAGATCATTCCGATAACAAGTATAAAGAAGGCGAGTTGGTTTCTATAGTATTGGGTATAAGTAATGAATCTAAAGAATTTGATAGATTCGAATGTGACGATGTATCGATAGAAATCAATAGTTCTACATCAAATCGCATAGAAGCATCTTTTATAATGCCTAAAAAGAATGTGGTCATTGATGTGATTCTAAAAGATAAGGATTTAGATTTTTTTAGAATTAAAGAATTGAAGAACTATTCAACTTATGATGCTTCATTAAAAGAAGGAGATAAATTCAAGGCTGGAGATAGTGTTGAACTCATATTGTCAGGGTCTTATTTTTCATCATCAGATGAATCTAACACATATATTCAAATAGATGATGAATATTACCATCCTTCATTGGTTAATTCTATCAATGGTACTGCCACCTCTATGAGCCTATCGTTTGTTATGCCCAACAAAGACATATCTATTATTATTTCTACTGGAAACAATCAAATCAGCAACAATGGATTTAAAGTTTCTTTAGATGAAAATGAATATGTCGATTTGATCGCATATAATCCAGAAGAAAAATATACTAGATTCTATGGTGGATTGGTGAGGAAGATTGGATATAAAGTGACATCTGTTCAATATAAGATAGGAGCTGATGGTCAATGGACTGATAACTATTCTTTGTTTGATATCAGCAATATTTGTAATTTATATATATTGAATATAACAGCAGATGTTGAAATAAAAGTTATAGGTGAATTTACAGGCGTTAGGATGATAACATATATAAATGAAGATGCCATTATTCCTACTACTAGTTCTTTATATTATGAAGGAACTGAAGGCGACACTTATAGTGTCTCCTTCAAGCCTCATCCTAAATATACTTTGAATGGCAAGCCGACATTTGAAGGTGTGGAAGTAAATGATGACGATGTCACATACTCTTATTTTAAATTGACCATAGGTCTATCTGATATAACTATTACTTTCCCGGTAAAAATAAATAATAAAATCACTGTATTAGATAACGATGATCTTGATTCTTATATTATCAAAAGTAACAATATAGAAACTGATTATTGTGCTTCATTAGCCACCTTTAATTTCTATCCTATTATGAAGAGAGGAAAAGTTATTACTGCCGCTAGAACTATAGATTCTAACGGAACAAAGGGTAGTTGGTGTTATCCCTCTGATGACAGTTATGGTGTTCAATCTATCGAAATGAGAATGCCTAAATCTGGAGACTGTCAGATAGAAATAAATACTGCTGATGGATTCACTATAGATATAGACAAAATAGATCATGGTTCTATGACTATTAATAGAGATACATTTAGAAAAGACGATAGAGTCTATTTTACAATTCAAACAGAATCAAATTTTTATAGATTTAATAAATTGATAGATTCAGAAACAGGTGAGACTATAGAGACTACCATGAATGAGAATAGCGGATACTTCACTATGCCTGAGAAGTCCTTGAAGCTCAAGGCCATGATAGTTGAAGTAGAAAAAGCTGATGTCAATTTAATTGGAGATTTGGATAAACTCGAGTCCATTGAGATTCAAGGAAATAAATCTTTAACTAGAATGAATAAAGATAAAACCTTAGGAACATTCATTGTTGGAGAATACATAACTATACTACCGGTAACTTTAAAATCACAGTATCAAGATGATTATATTGTTACTGTTAAAAAGATAGTCAATGGAAAAGAAGAAGAGATTAAATCTAGTAATGGATCATATTTATTTTCGGTAGAAGAAGGACTTACTGATATAGTTATGTCAGTAGAAGAAAAAGCACAAGTAAAAAGCTTTAAAGCTACTATCAATAAGCCTGATGGTGTAAAACTAACGTTTAGAGTCAATTTTAAGTCAGTTACTTCTTTAGATGATACTTTGATTCCTGGTGCTGATGGGAAAGCAAGACTAGAGATATTTGTAAATGGATATGCAAAGCCAACGGATTATAATATTCAAGTGTTGGATAATGAAAACAATGAAGTTATAGGTGAGTCTGGAATGACTAGTGTCGCTTATATGATTTATAGCGATATTACGATCAACATAACAGCTAAATAAAATGTGAGGATTCTATATGAAGAAATTTAAACTAATTGCTTTGATTTTGTTATTAGGTAGTGTTGCATCGTGTGGAAAAGAATCTATTAGCAATTCGACTATATCTTCCACTTCGGATAAAAAAACTGATATATCATCGACAAAGAAGCCAGAAACAATCGATGATAAATTCGATAAGTTGTTGTCTGATATGGCTTATGGATATAGATTTAAAACTACTGCCACAACATTGACTAGTGATGGATACTCAAATTATTGTCTTGATATAGGTGTAAAGGATAATGGATATGAGTTCATTAGATATGATTCAAAACAAAATCAAGAAGCAGATAGAAATTCTGTATATGTAGAATATTTCTATTCTTACGATCCGGAAGCTCTCACTCCTTTAGTATCTATGCCTATGTTAGATATTTCTAATAAGATAGATTATTATCCTTATACTATCAATGGCAAAAATCTCGAATGGTCCGACTCAGGATATCAGAATATGTTTACATATTTTGAAAAGGATAATTATTTAGATGATGAGGGTACTTATACACTGGATGTCGAGGATGATTATGTTAAAACATATCTTCCTTTATTAGCCACTCAGTTTTTGCATGAATACACCAGAACTATCAAAGAATTTTCTTTTATCTATAACAAGGATAATGATGGATTTGATGTAAATATAGTGTTCAATCCTATCACCGGATCTTTCTCTAATACTGAATTAGAGATTCAAGGTCAAGTAATTCCAGGTGATGATTTTGAATTTAAACAAGCTGAATATACTAAGACTGGTGAAGAAAAAGAAGAGTTGAACCAAGTCTTTTCTAAATTAAAGAATAACAAGTATTCTTTTGTGGATACCACTTATTCAATTGATGAAAACAGCAATAAGACAGTCGAATCGAAATATTCAGGTAAAACAGATGGATCTAGTTTGATACTTGAATCGGAGACTTCAACGTCAAAGATGAATTTCTTATATAAGAATGTCGGAAACAATCAAATCCAACAAGCCAATAAACTTGGAAATGATTATTATGCTTATGGATCAGTTATCAATTCATCTATAACACCATTACTTCCATCATTTGATATGTCTTCTATATTCTTTAATAAGACTGATGATAATAAGTATGTATATGATGGTAGAGCAAATTTCTTAAAGACGAAAACTTATAATTTTTCAGGTGAAGGCTTAGCTGTTACTTCGATGAATGTAACTTTCGATGATGATTCAGTATTGTTTGAAATCGGATTTGATAAATCAACAAATATAGAAGAGATCAAGTATACTTTCTTGAATGAATCTAATATAGCTGATAGTATAAAAATTAAAACTGATTGTTCTGATGTTAAGTTATCGACTTTACTCGAAGGTTATTCTAAGGCACTGATTGGATTAGAAGAATTAATTGGTGGAAAAGATAACTTGAATCTCATTCCAGTAGTTGGAGGAAGACAATCTGTAGCAGGTCTTTATTATTCCGATGGAGTCGATGGTGATGGTGAAGAAACAAAAGAGAAGTATTATGGAATAGAATACAGGTTGATTGGAACAAGTGGATTAGAACAAATAAATCTATATGAGACTAAATTGATAGAAGCCGGTTTCATAGCTACTAAAACTCAAGGAACTCATTTCTCTGGTGATTTGTTCACAAAAGAAATTCAAGTCAATGGTGATACTAAGACATTGAGATTGGAAGTTGCGTCAGGAACCACTTATCAGACATTAGCCATTGCAATAGATGTAGCATAAAATAAAACTGGATTATCAGTGTAATCCAGTTTTTTTGTTTATTTATTTATTCTCTAGTTAAGATAGTCGAATCAGACTTGCCTGAATCAGATTCAATAGTCAGTTTATATTCATTATTTGATAATGTTATTGCGATTGAATATCCACCACACTCAAATGATAGATTATTATCTGAAATAGATACGTTTGTACCTACATATCCTGTTTCATCATCTAAATTGAGGCCTTTTTTAAATGTGACTGAATATACATATTCATCTTTAGAATACTTATCAGTATTCTTTTTCTTCTCTACTTTAATTTGTACTTTTTGATTCTTGAATGGACTGGTTGAAGAGAATGATCCAGTGAATGTTCCATACATTTTGCTCAAAGAATCAAATTCTCTTATCGTATTTATATCAAATGGAAGTTTAGAAGAGTCAGAATAGATCTTATATTCGACATATCCTCCATTTTCTTGAAGGAATTTGACTGTATCGATTTTTGAATTCGATAATTTGATCTCGGCTTTGATGACATCTTCAACTTTATAAGAATCATCTAAATCAGAGAACGAGTCGAAGTAAAAAGCAAATCTATCTGGCATTATGGTCAATGAATAAACATCTGTTTCTTTATCGAATGTGAAGGCTTCGATTGGCTCACTTCTTCTAGGCATAGAGTAGGATAAATGAGTTATATACGATCCATCGCTATCCTTTTCTTTTTCTTGTTTATAGTAGTATGTTCCATCTTCTTTTGTGATTTCATGTACATATCCATCTTTGACTAAAGCACCGCTGAAATTATTATCATTGATTCGATAGAACATTACAGAGGAGGATATATATCCTTCGAGATAAGGCATTTTAACATTGCTTATATTTGATACATTTCTTTCAAAACTATAAGGATTGCTAAATAAGTTATCAAAAGCTGATTTCAATGCATCATGATAGTCTTTGTGCTCATATGGAACAGGTTTATTAGCTTCGTGATCAACGTTTTTGTCATTGTTGATAGTGAAGTCGATTTCATAATGGAATGGAGATCCATCCTTATCATTAGCTTCCTTACTAACTATATGGAATGAATCTATGGAGTCGTTCTTAACTATAATTTTGAATTCATCAAAACTCATTATGGATAAGATTGCTATTTTTGATGTGAAGTTTCTAGCAGCCTTATATCTATTACCTGCTGTTTGACCATCTTTTGAGAAATCCAAGTAATAGTTACCATCATTATCCTTATCGAAGAAACCTGAATCACTTGTTTCATCGTAGAATGGATTTGATACCATTGACCAGGATAAAGATCCTTCTCCATCTGAGGCTTTGGTCAATACTAGATTGTTATTTTCATCTATATCATATGTTCCGACATATTCATTAGAATCTTCAGTGATTTTAAAATAATCTAAGCTTCCTTCTTCATCTCCGACTTTTCTATCGTAGTGATAAGAATCATCGCTGAATTTAGTTGTGAATGTTGTTGTTTGATTTAAGTCATCACCATCAAAATCTTTTATGGTTCCATTTATAGTCAATCCGGTTTTCATGGATTCGAATAAATCGAATAAGGACTTAGTCGATTTAGAAGTAGATGAATTGTTAGTGGATTGTTTGTTGGTCGGTGATGGGTTTGTACTAGGCTTAGATGTGTTGGGTGTTGTGTTTGTGCCACTGCAACCGACCAACAACAAAGCTAAAGATAAAATAGATAGATGTTTAGATTTCATGATTTCCTTCTTTCATTGGCCTTAAGATTTAACACTATTGTGCGATATTTATTCAAGAGAAGATTTAAGCAATTTGATTTAAACCAAAAAGCAGCCATCCTATAATGGCTGCTTGATGATAATATTGATTATCAATTAGTAAGTATCTGGAACTGATAAAGCACTGCTGAATACATGAATTTTTACAGAGTTTTGTGCGGCACCATTCCAACTATTTATATATGGACTCACTGATATTTCGCATACATTTCCGTTTATAGTCTTTGTATAGAGTTTATAGGCGGCGTAAGTATCGTTGTAATTTGATTTGTCGGTTAAGGTCCAACCATCTTCTACTAATTTTGCCTTATAGTTTTCTATGAATTCATCTCTTGCAGTTTCATTTTCAAATTTCTTGGTTTCAAAGTAACAATCGTTATGACCGGCATCATATAATGAATTTGTATGAGCGATTGTATTATCCCATCCTGGCTTTGCATATAAGTAAGGAACAACATTGTCGATTTTCCATGCTACCATTTCATTATATAAAGAACTATTTGCTTCTTGGAATGAAGTAGGTTCATCGTGTTCTTTAGCCTTGGTCCAGTCTATATCGATGGTAGTAGAACCATAATTAGAATAATTGGCTTCGATTGTGACTTCTTCATCAAAGGATTCTAGTTTTGTAGAAATCTTAGATACATATCCATCAGTGATATAGAGATTTCCTTGATCGATATATTGACCATTCATATAAGGAAGATATAAGCACTGACCTACGAATTGACCATTCTTTCCATTTCCACCACGTGATACATATGCACCTTTAGAGTCTTTATCAGCAAAGATATCAGCTGAGAAAGCAAAGGTTGGATAACGATTTACTGTATCGCTCTGGAATGGAGTTGTATGAGTCTTTTCAATATATAAATCTTTGGTAGTATCATTGTAACTATACTCATAGTATCCAGTATCAGTCTTTTTAATACCAGTATGTGTTGTTTTACCATTTATAGTTACTACTTGGTCAATAGCATCTTCATTAAACTTCATTGTGTACATATTGACTGACGATCCGTAATCCAATGAGTATTTAACTGTATAGTTATGGCTTGAAGCTGAAGCATTTCTTGCTGTTTCGATAGTGTCATGATAATTCTCATGTGTGAAAGGCTCTACATGTTTTATTTTAGCAGTGCCTATTTCTGAAATAGTTCCAGTAGCTATAAATCCATATTTGGTGTCAGGATCAGATTCATTTGTTGCGGCAGGATCTACGATCATGGTGACTCCATCGATCACTCCATTTGTGACGGAGAAATACAAGTCATCCAAAGCTACATTAGATCTTCTTAACAACATTAAAGGAATCAAAGTTTCATAGTAATATCCACCGATGTAGTGATATGTTTTTCCTCCATCGAATGTTGCGAAGTCTTCATAGGAGAAATAATCACTTTCTCCTCCAGTCACTCCTAAGAAGTTGGCGTAGTTAGCGTCAAAGCTTCTTTTATTTCCTTCATCATTAGTCAAAGTTTCTTTTGCGAGTTTGTTATTTATATCGATGTATTCTTTGGAAAGACTAGAGCCATTTCTTACATAGGCTTGGTTCATTGTTTCTTTTTGCTTGATATTATCGTATGCAGTTACTGAGTATGCATCAGTTAAATTGTATTCAAGGTTAAATAAATATGAATTGTCATTTTCTTCGAATATGATTTCTAAATCAGTATCACCTACTTTTGTGTAATTCAATTCATAGTCATAATCGTAGAGCTTTTCGCTAATATTGAATTTAGCTGCTCCGGTGACAGTCTTGAACATGTCTTCGTTCATAGCTTCACCTTCTTCGACGGTTACTTCCATCTCAGAATAGACGGATTCATCGTCCGCCATTGTGGCTTTGATGATTACAGTTCCAAACTTATCAGGCATTGAAGTTAGCAAAGCTTCCTCTTGCTCTTGATTTTCTAATCTAGAAACTTTAACTATGCTTTCATCGGATGAAGTCCAATTGACATCCTTGTTTCCATATTCATCTACGATTGCATAGATAGATCTTTGTTGATTAGGATAGAGATTTCCCATCATCTTAAGCTTAATTCTGTCATCAGTATGGAGCTCTTTGTTAGAAGAGGTTGTATCTTTTCCTGTGTTTGATGTGTTAGGCTTTGGTGTGGGGTGTAGCACTAGGATTGGTAGAAGGTTGTGTAGATGGTTCTGTTGTCTTGCCACACGATCCTAGCAATGTTAATAATATTAGTGTGGAAAGACCTATTTTATTTTTTCTCATTTGTTTTAATTCCTTTCGTTTTATCTATGAGGGCTAGATTATAAAGGCATAAGTTATCCTAGTCAAGTGATTAGATAACACAAGCATCACTTGTCAAATAAACATCGATAATATGAAATATGGTTGTTTGATTCTCTTTAATATTTTTTGTAATCAGTCTTCTATATTTTTGATAAAATAATAAAAGTTAAGAGCTTACACAAGAGCAATAAAGGATCAAAGGAGAAACTGTTATGGAAAAAAACTATTTTACTTCTAAGAACAATGTAAAAGCTAAAGACTATACGAATATATTGGATGATGCAGAGGAGCATGATAAGTCTAAATCATATGATAGCTTACCTTTTGCTTATAAGCATGTAAAATTGAAAAGTGAGTATATAAGTGAAAATGTACTCCTTTCAGTGAATCACTTAAAAGTATTCTATAAGAAGAAACACTTCTTAAAGAAGGAATACATCAAAGCGGTTCATGATATCAGTTTTAAAATTCATAAAGGTGAAATCTTTGGAATAGTAGGAGAAGAGGGAAGTGGAAAGACTATTACGGCTAAAGCTATAGTAGGGGAAGAAAGCATAACTTCTGGTGCTGTCTATTTTAAAGGTGCACGTATTGCAGCTGGAGACAGATGGAACAGGAAGGAAATAGAGTGGTCTAAGAAAAATGGAAAGAAGGAAATCGAAAGATTGAAGAACGCTAAGACCGTAGAAGAAGTTGAGAATCATCCTTCTAAAGTCGATAACCTTTATGTAGGAAAAGAAATCTTGGATTATTCTTTAGTTCGCTCTAAATATGCAGTATCTACTAGATTCTTAATCTATAGTGAATTGAGCAAAGGGCATTCCTTTGATTATGCTTTGAAGTATATAGGAGCATTAGCCGAGAGTTTTATCGGTGGAACTTATGATAGAAGCAAATACTTCTTTATAAATGATCAGGAAGCTAATGAGAATGGATATCACTTATTGAGAAGAATTAAAGTGTTGACTGAGAAGGATGTATTGGATTCCTTACTTCCAACTAACGATTTAGCTCTATTGATTCAATCTAGAATTAAAACAGTAAAAATGAACATAAAGTTGATTAAAGAAGAACAGACAAGAAAAATCAAGCAAATAAAATTCGATAATGAAAATAATGATTATAGATTGAGAATTCAAATACAACCTTTGTTCTTAAATGCATTAGATCCTGATATGAATGTTAGAGATGTTTTGACTAGTAGAATCAAATCTTTAAACAATGCTGCTATTGCAGAAAGAAGCTCTAAGGCTTTGGAAGAAGTCGGATTAGTTTCAAGTTACTTCTCTTTATCGGTTAAAGATTTGAAATCTTTTGAAGCAGTTAAAGTTGAATTGGCCGCGGCTTTAGCTGCTAACCCTGAACTTTTGATAGTCAATGATCTTCCTAAGACATTGACTAAAGAGGAAGAAGAGGAATTTATTGAGTTGTTGAGAAAGCTTAGAAACAGCAGAATGATCTCTATTCTTTTCATGAGCAGAAATCTTAATTTGGCTAAGCAAATTTGCGATACTATCAGCATTCTTCATGATGGAGATATGGTCGAATTAGCAAAGAAGGATGAGCTTTTGAGCAATCCTATTCATCCTTATGGAAAAGCTTTTGTTAAGGCTTTTGAAAAAGACGATGGTGATCATAAAGTTGATTATGATTCATCGAAGAAACGTGATTATTCAAAGGAGAAACCGACATTCCAAGCAGTCATTCCAGGTCATTATGTCTTGTTCGATACTAATGAAGCTATCGCTTATAAGAGCTTGATTCAAAGCCAAAACAAGTTTAATAAGTGACAGTTTAAATCCTCTAGTCAATTACCTAGTTTTATCTTTTATCAGTTAAATCATTTACTTGTTTATGTATTTAATTTTCATCTTACAATGAATATAAGGAAGGAATTCTTTTATGAGCGATACGAACAATAAAGAGCAAAAGAAAGATTGGTCAACTTTTAAAAAATGGATAGTATCTATATTGATAATATTATTGACTTTAGTTGTTATTTTAGGAGGGACTATATGCGCTTTGTATATACGTTCTGCAACGTATAAACCTAATGATCAAAAGCCGAATATAGATACGAAAAGCGAATTCGTAACTCAAGGAAATGAGAATGGTACAAAAAGAGCAATCTATGATAAGAATGGTAATAGATTGCAGATAAAAGGCATCAATGCTGGGAATATACTTGTTCAAGAAGGATGGATGAGCCCATTCGACAATGATCCTAAGAAAGATGAAGATGGAAATCTTATAAAGGATAATGATGGTAATTTAACTTATGCGGAGTTCACTCAGGAAGACTTTGAAGAAGGATTGTCAAATAATCCAAATTTAAAAGATAACAAAGATGAATTGATGAATCTTTACTATAAGTCTTTCTTCTCTGAAGATGACTTTAAGAAAGTTAAAGAATTACAATTCAATACCATTAGACTTCCTTTCTACTGGCGAAATATTTTAAATGACGATTTTACTAGAAAAGATGAAAGTGTTGCATTCTCTTATTTAGATTGGTTCGTAGAGCAATGTAAGGTTAATGATTTATATGCTATCTTAGATTTGCATGGTGTTCCTGGAAGTCAAAACGGTTTTGAGCATTCGGGATTGTTCTTAGAGCAACCAACATTTTGGCATAACGAGACATACGAGAATGCTGTCATAGATTTATGGGACTATGTCAGTGAACATTACACAAACAATAGAAAAGATATCGCTCCTTGGATTTTATCTTATGATGTTATAAATGAACCTCAATCTTCAAAGAATAAAAATCAAGATAAATATTGCACTGATTATCAAGATAAATTATATAAGGTTATAAGAGAAAACAATGATCAGCATCTTATCACATTAGAGTTCATGTGGGACTATTCAGTATGCCCTAATCCAGATAAATATGGATGGTCTAACATCATGTATGAATTGCATCAATATAATTGGAATAGCAATCTTATCAATTTGGAAACATTCAAATCTTACTTCGATTCGAAATTATTAGGTCACGATTATGATGTTCCTATCTATATAGGTGAATTTAACTGGTTCGAAAATTTGGATAGTTGGAAGAAATGTTTGGTTGATTGGTACGATGATAGAGGATATGGTTGGACAATATGGAACTATAAGACCACAGTAACTGGTGGCTGGACTTCATCTTGGGGTGTTTATACAGCACAGATGAAATTAAATAAGAAAAAAGAAGAAACTAAAGTAAATATTCATACTTGTACTTTAGATGAATATAAGAAGGCCTGTGAATTAGTCAAGACAGAAAATTGTGCTACTTCTTTTACATATAATATGATTAATACGTATAACACTGAATGGAAAGTTTAAATAGTATAATTAGATAGAAGACAATATCACGATTTTGAAATAGTGATATGATACTCATGTGTAATATGATGATCCATATAGTTATAGAAAGGAATTATAAAATATGACTTATTTAGTTTTGTCTATTGTGAGTTTAGTTCTTAGTGTAGTTTGTGGATATTTGATTGTTGTTGGCAATACTGTTTTGGCTAATAAGGTTTGGGAAAATCTCGGCGATGGATTCTGGTCCGAGCAATTAGCTACAAACTTGAGAAATACTTCTATTGTTCTACTCGTTGTTTTTGTCGTGCTAGCAATTGTTTTGTTTGTTCTTTTTCTTAGAAAGGAAAAGAATGATAAGAGACGTAAAGAATTAGAAGAAAAAGAGAAGAATAAGTAAAATAGAAAGGCTCAATGATTAGGTCATTGAGCTTTTTTTAATCAAATTTTTCTTATTTATTATCGTCGTTCTTTACTTTATCATCTTGTTCTTTCATAGCAGAGATGGATTCTGTGACAACATTTGCTATGGAAGATATTTTAGTTATATCGGATGGGATGATTAACTTTGTAGCTTTACCCTCTGCGACTTTAGATAATGTCTCATAGGATCTGATCGTTAATACGGCGTTAGATGGATTGGCCTCATTTATCATTTTTATTGCTTCAGCCTCGGCTTTTCTCACCATCAATTCACCATCAGCCTCAGCTTTTTTGACTTTGAGAATCGCCTCAGCTTGAGCCTCGGCTTTTTTGATAGTTGCTTCTTTCTCAGCCTCTGCATTTAATATTGCTGCCTCTTTGTTACCTTCAGCGATAGTTATTGCAGAGGTCTTTTCACCTTCAGCTATCAATATCTTTTCTCTCTTTTCACGTTCCGCTCTCATCTGTTTTTCCATTGCAGATTGAATATCTTTTGGAGGCAAGATATTTTTGACTTCGACACGCGTGACTTTGATTCCCCAAGGATCGGTGGCGTCATCAAGGATTTGTCTCATCTTAGTGTTTATGATGTCACGACTGGTTAGGGTTTGATCCAAGTCCAAATCACCGATAATATTTCTCAGTGTCGTAGCAGATAATGCTTCTATACCGGCGATAGGATTCTCTACTCCATAGGTGAATAATTTAGGGTCAGTCACATTGAAGAAGACGACTGTATCTATTTGCATAGTGACGTTATCTTTTGTGATGACAGGTTGAGGAGGAAAATCATAAATTTGTTCCTTCATCGAGACTTTCTTTTGAATTCTATCCACAAACGGAGCTAGGAAATGAATTCCTGTGTTCCAAGTACAAAGATATTTTCCTAATCTTTCAATTACGTATTTATCTGTTTGGTTTACTATCTTAAGTGAGCAAAGCAAAATGATTAAGACTATAAATACTATTACTGCAAAGAATGAAATAATGACTATTGCTACTGTTGGCATTTTATAATCCTTCTTTAATTAGATTTTTTGACAAGAAGTTTATTTCCTTGTATGGAAATGACTTCTACGATTGAATCGACTTCTATTGTATCATCTTCATCTCGTTTGATAGCATTCCAAATGATATCATTGATTTTTACTTCACCTTTTTCTAGAGAAGTTATTCTTTTTACTACGATTCCTTTTTTTCCTATCATAGTATCTACATTTGTCTTTGAATGGAGATGAACAAGTCTCTTTTGGAGTATAGGTCTTATTACTAAGAAAGTTATTAATGACACTCCAACAAAGACAATAATCTCACCCCAGTATGGCATTCCAGGAATAAAAGTTATGGCGAAAGCTACTATAGCTCCAACACAAAACCATACTGAAACTAAAGCTTCAGTCAACAGCTCAGCCATCAAAGCTAAAGTGAAGATTACGGCCCAAACTATTAACATTATTGTAAGTTCAGTCATTACTTAATCTCCTTTCTTAAATCTATGATCAATAAGTTTTCTTTTTGATCATAGTAGTATTTATATTTTAGAGTACTTTTTGAGAAATCATGATTTATAAGATTTCCAATCTTTGATACAAAATCTGTAGAGGATACTCTTACATATGATTTCCCACCAGAGAGAACAAACATATTCTCTTCTGGATACTTTTTAGACTCATAATCATCTTGACTGATTGGATGAAGAGCAATTTTATAATTGCTTTCATCCAATCCTAACATAACAGCATAACTATTAGCTAATATATCTACTCCAGGTTTGTTAATAGTTATATTAGTCGAATAAATAGTTGCTATTGCATTCTTTTCGCTTTTAGAAAACCATTGAAACATGTATACCTCCTTTAACCAAATACATAATACAAGCAAATTCAAGGAAATTCAATTAAATTCAAGATTAATTATATAGTTTTCATTTAAGCTCAATTATGCAGCTTAAATGAGAATGATAGAATAAATGATAGAATAAATCCGTTAGATTTAGAAATTATTAAAGAAATTCAGAATAATAAATACATAACTATAATCCAGTTGGCGACTGATTTAAATAAATCCCAGGCTACAATTCAAAGACACATGAATACTTTGATTAAAGAAAACAAAATCAAAAGAATTGGATCTAAGAAGACCGGCTATTGGGAATTGAATTGAATATCGTCTATTAATTCTCTATGAATTCAAATGATAATAATTATAGGAAACGAATGGATTTCTTGGAGGTTTAATTTAATAGATAGAAATAAAAAATGATACCGCCAGGTATCATTTAATTTAAATTCAATCATGGAGCAAGCGACGGGAATTGAACCCGCGTGATCAGCTTGGGAAGCTGAAGTTCTACCACTGAACTACGCCTGCAACGCTTATAATTATAAGCTATAAAATGGTTAAAGAATAGAACGATTATCTTTGTATTTGATTGTTATTCTTGCTTTATAAAGGTATATTTTTCATACAAATATACTAGTAATAGTATGATATTCATAGTTATTAAGAGGAGTAAGGCTATGATAGATATTATCATTTCTGTATTTGGATGGCTTGCTACAGCCATATTAGTGTTTTCTACCATTCCACATGCTGTTAGAACTTTGAGAACTCAAGAAACAAGTAGTTTATCTTTGTGGATGCTAATACTCGCTTTGACTAGTGGAACATTGTTTGTCATATATGGAACACTAGTTTGTATATATACATCGGTTATAGCTGGAGCTCCGATAGCGGTAGGTAATTTCTTGTATTTAGTTTTCCAGGGAATGACTTTTGGAGTCAAGGTGAAGAATATAATCAAAGGAAAGGACAAGAAATAGTTCTAGGCGAATAGTTTTTTAGTGATATCCTAATTTTGGATATCACTTTTTTAAAGGAGTAAATGATGAGAAATTTGCCTAATAATAAAAGATACATGTGATTTCACACATATATTACTCCATTAATATGAAATTTGATGCAAATCCACTTATTAAGTCTGCTATAGCAAATCCTAAAGGCAATACTGGTAAGGCTAAAGAAAAATTAACATTTATCGACGAATACTTGATAAATGAATGAATGCTATCATCGTTAGGAAATTTCACTCTTCTATAGTCTGATATTTTTATTGTAATTTTAATGCTAGTATAGCAATATGAGATGAAGAGAATCATTAAGGGCATAAAAGAAAAGCCGATAGACTTTTCTATGAATTTATTCATATTTGAATAAATAACAAAAAGTAAAACTGTTGAAATAATTGGGAAAATAGAGCAAAGCATTGTTCTAATTTCAAAACTAGAATAAAACTTATCTTTATCATCTATATACTTATAATAGATGTTCTTATTGTTTATGAGTATAACAATTGAATAGATGAGATTGAGCATTCCTAAAAGCCATAAAATAATGTGATTGATCATGTTTTCAATCCTTTGCTAAGCTAAAATAAAATATAAGATTTCATTAATCAAAGACCCTAAAAAGAAGAATGAAAAAACAGAATATAGTATTAATTAAAGTCTAGAGTAGTTCTTATTGAAAGATTATCGACACATATAAGTGTATCATCGTTTCTAGTTAAAACCTTATTGAAGTAAAATACGATTAGGATAGGACAAACTAGAATAAGAATGACTTGAACTAATGATAAAGATGGGTTTGACTCGAAAAAATCCTTGCTTTCTGACTTGTAGTAGAAGAAAAAAACAATAATTGAAGTAATTATTGAAAAGATATTTAAAATTAATATGCAAATATTAGTCTTTTTTAAAAAAGCATCCTCTATCTTATTAATCCTAATGGTTTTGTTGGATAATAAAATAAATGCAATAAAAAATAAAATTAGAATTGATGATATACATATAATTCCTATGTGATACCACATTATCAATAGCCTCCGTAATCGTACATATCATAACTGCTTTAGAAGAATCCTATCTCTACTTTGACTCCGTAATGACAGCCCCTTCCGCCGAGCGAGTGCTTACGCCTACCTTAAGAAGTGTCTCTAAGCAAGACAAAATGAAACAATATTCAAAAGAACACTGTCTACTTTTCATTGACTAGTGCAAACAGGGAAAAGAGAAAAGATAAGAAAATGGCTAAACAATTCTATTTTGTTGCAATAACTATGTCATCTAACAATAGAATTTTGCAAACCTTATTTAATCCTATAATAGTTTTTGAAAGTCCCATTATGGTTGGTGTCGGCACTTTCTATAAACATCTTGAATAAATATTCGTTAGAAATTGTATCGAATTCATAACGAATATCAAAACTCCAAACTGATCCTTTTACAAAATAGCCATTATCTAAATCATCAGTGTTTTTTACATAATAGAAATCATAAAGATTGCTTGGGTTATCGCTATAATATTCAGATATTAAATTTTTTTGTTCTATAACATACCAGGTTTCATTTGTATCTGTGCTTAGTTTTTCGATTCTTGGTTTTCCAAACTTGCCATCATAATTGGTTTTGAAATATGAGAAATATGTCTCGGCATTCAATTCAAATGTATCTTTATCGGGGCAAGGTTGCGTAAATGCATAACCATTATTAAACCAGGCGATATCTGAACTTATTTCTCCAGTTAAACCTGTTGGGGCAGTTAATCCCCCTAGCCCTACTTTAGATAGTTCTTCATCGGTAAACCATTTAGTAGAATCATGTACTTCTTGGCTTGTTGTCTCTTCTTCATTGTCGCCACAGCTAACTAAGCCAAAACAAGTGACACCCAAAGTTATGGCACAGGCAATCATTGATAGTATCTTTTTGAACATGTTATTAATAGCCTCCAATCCTATTATTGAATATTTTACTAGAGGTTATTTACCAAAACAATTACTTAAATTAAATATTGTAGATATCGAGCAATTATCTGACAGTTTCATTTACAATTTCTTCGGAGTTGATTGAAGTGAATAAATTTCAAGCTAGATTTATAGAATCGGTTCTAAAAAAGGTAATTGATGAAATTGAAAAAAAAAACAAGTTTTCTTTCAATCAGTTGATTGCAGGATTAAATTTCTTGATGCTTCTTATTAATTGTGTTAACTAAGTGTTCATCCATATTCTTGCAAAATCTCATCCTTTCTTGTTTGATTTCTAAGGCTTTATAATGAATGTCGTTTTTACTAGCTACAATGTTGATGAAGTCTCCTAACATCATGATCCTCACCATTTAAATGAACGTGAATACCACAACTTGAGTTTGTAAGTCCTTTTGCTTTTCTAAGGATTCTTACTAATTCTTGAAGTGAATTTATATCCTCATCATAAGTAAGAATTGGACTAACTAACTCGCAAGAATAATCTCTTGAAGCACTTATGATTTCACCATTTCTTTTAGTTTGACATCTAAGTGAACCATCATACATGACTTTCCAATTTTCTTCCATTAGGTGCAGTTATAACTTTAGTGCCGTAATAATCGCTAGCATCACTAACTGTGCCACCTAAGTATTTAGCAACTAACTTTGAAGCCTTATTTCTAGTAATTCCTGTAAACTCAATTTCAATACCAAATTTCTCTTTAAACATTTTACTTACTCTCCTTTAATAACTCTTCATATAACTTTTCCATTCTTTTCATTGATGAGAGGTAAGCGTCCTCTAAAAGCACTGCAAAATTAAGACTAAAAGCCTCAAAAAAGAGCCCATATTTCAGAGCTCTAAAAATCAAAAAATGAAACGCATCGACTTATTTACTAAAGCCTAATTCTTTTTTTACCGTTTCATCGTTTGGGAAAAAATAATAAAAAGACTCGGTAACTACCAAAACATCTAAGATAATATAATGGTTTTTGATGTATTGCTTATTCAAAATAAACGATGTATTTCGAGATATGTTTTTGACTATAACATTATCTCTATTAAATTCATATTCGTATGTGATAACTGTTTTTTGCTTACCAGGAATTTTTTTAAATAAATAAATATAAATGCGTATTATGAATGTTAAAAACATTATTACGAAAAATGACAATGAAGTATATGTAATTTGAAACGCTTCCTTATCCACAAAATTTCCAATAATAAAACAATAGATAGAAAGAGCTAAACTCCCAAACATAAAAATTAGGAGGGCAATAATTATTTTCCTTTTTAACAATAATTTCATTGTTATTCTTCTTATTTTGTTAATATTAATTAATACTTTCCCAACCAATAGGACTATATAGAGTTCTTTCTGGGTCTTCCACGCT
>ERZ780039.19-NODE-19-length-37233-cov-29.1365_pt1 | contig 37233 bp, 30 predicted proteins | sample MGYA00511853_ERZ780039 | MGnify/ENA primary metagenome ERZ780039 (study PRJEB29588, sample SAMEA2152768) | human gut metagenome | biome: human gut; feature: human-associated habitat; material: faeces | place: Denmark | collected 2008/2010 ...
ATAGATTATCAGTTCAGAGGTTCGAATTTTAAAGGAGGATATCTTTAACGCTTACAAAGGAGACTGTTTTTTATGGCGTTAATCTATCTAACACTTATGCCAAAATTGTTTTAGGATAGTGGAATTTGTGCATAATCTTAAATCTGTCGGCATGTAAAAACTGCTTAGAAGCATATACGCGTTTATTTCTAAGCAATTTTCATATTAATATCCATTTTGTAAGGCTGATTTGGAATCGTTTAGCTTCAAATCTACAATTTGAATCATGACCATCATCTCCCCATTCATAGTCTAGTGGAGTAAACTTTGACAAGGCGTTTGAGGAACGAAAGACAGCTATCATTTCTGCCATCCAAGAATCCAGTTCAATTCCAATTTGATGATCTTTAAATACTAAAATAATACATTTATCATATATAAAAGTACCAATAGATTTCCCATCTACAAATTCTTCAATTTCATCTCTGACAATTATGACATCTTCTACTATGTCATTAATTGTCTCGTTCACATATTTGATTGGAGGAGTGGCAGATACAATAAGATTTGCTTCGGTACTCTCAACAAAATGTAATTTTGCAACACCTTCTTCTCCCCAAAGAAAATCAACATATTTATAATCAGTTTGTAATGCATATATTTTATCTTCGCATCTAATGCCGATTTTTTGAATTGATAAATTACCTAGAGTGAACTCATCGTGGTGCAAGGACTTGATTTTTTTACCAATCAGTGCTGACAATCTTTTAATTTCTTCTTCACTAAATGTTGTATTAATATTTTTTTCATTTTCTATTCTCTTATATTATTGTTTTTTAGGTTTGCTGAAGTGAACTTTATGAAATCTAACCCCGGCATTATTGCTTGAATTTTTGATATTTATTTGGACAGCTGGAGAACCTTCCGATGATGTCTTTATTCTAAAATTGATATACGTTCCGTCTTTCATCTTTGTCGTCCAGTTATCTTCTCCTATAGCATTCTCTATGCCGCCATAAGCTATTTTATCATAGAATTCTCTGGCTGCGGCAATCGGGTCATACACCAACCTCGGCTTGCTTCTTTCGGATGAGTCGCCCGTGTGCGTGAAGGTCGCCGAATACGATGGTCAAATGAACTTCAAGCTCAAGAAGACGTTCGAAGGCTCTCGGCTCAAAGCCCTATTGGATACCCAAGAGCAAGCCGAAAGGATGAATGACGTCTCCGCGGTCATCGACAGAGTCTCATGGAAAAGAATCGAGACGCCCTCATATCCAGGAAACTCTTTACGCGAGATCATCCTGAACGCCTTCTGCCACACGAACTATTTCATCAGGTCGAACATCAAGGTCGAGTTCTACAAGGACAAGGCAAAGATCACAAGCCCCGGCGGACTGTATAAGACGACGCTCGAAGACGTGCTGAAAGGCGTCCAGACCTATAGGAATGAGAGACTGGTCCATCTGCTTGATAAGCTTGGGCTGATCGAGAATTACGGCACAGGGATTGCAAGGACTCTGAATGCCTACAAAGGCACAGGGAGGAAACCTGAGTTCTACGACAGCGAGAACTTCTTCATCGTGTATCTTCCGAACCTCAACTACCGTGACCAAATAAATGACCAAATAAATGACCAAATAACCGAATTGAGGCTTTCCATCCTAAGGACGGTGAGCGGAAATCCTGGCATAAAAGCCGATAGAATACACGAAATCCTCTCTTCTGAGGACAAGGCAATCACACTCAACATGGTGAGAAACTCCATAAAAAGAGAACTTAGGAACTACATCGAATTGAGAGGTTCCAGGAAAACCGGAGGCTATTACCTAAAAGAAATCCCTCACAAGCCTGGCGAATAACATGAAAAGCAAGAGGCACCAAAAGCTCCTTGAGCATTACAAAGCCGTTCTAGGTGAAGAGCCTGCTTTCAGCCTGAAGTTGAAGAAGAATGTCCTGCCAAATGACATGAAGCCGATAACGACATTAGTCTTCAAGCCGACGGACGAATTGCCTTTTTGGAAGCTATGCACCATTGGCGCAAGCGACTATATGATGCCTGAGCGCGACATCGGATGGGGTAGCAAGGCCAACCCCAGAAACGAGTACATGATGCTCATATACCTGGAAGTGGAAGTCGATGAGTCGAAGGCCGAATGGCTTTTCCTCAACTCCCTTCTTTGGTCCACCGCGGAATACGCCTTTAACAAAAAGGAGGCAATCACGGTCTCCGATACGATAGACATGGGAATCAAGGGGAAATACTGCGGAACGATATTGCTTTTGCCTGAAGCTTTCAAGACTTCGAAGATTGTGAAATGCTATTACTCAAAGCACAAATACATCAGCGTCTTCCAGGTCATGCCGATAACGAGAAAGCTGCTATCCGAAAAGCTTAGAAAATGGACAAACGGGATCTATTGGCTCATAGAGTATTTCTATACGCACGACGATGACTACAAGCTCGTGTCATCTAAGCCGTATGCCACGCTGTGAAGCGGTGGCATGAATGGATGTCGATTAAATAATGCCTATTTGAAATCCCTGACTCTCCGCGTGAAAGACGACCTCAGAAGCGAGACCATATACAATTACCCGTATTCCGCAGTCGAAGAACTTTTGATGAATGCCATCGTGCATAAGAACTACGAAAACCCTAGAAGCGTCCAAGTATATGTCTATGATGACTCCATTGTGATAACCAACTACAACAAGCCGATTCCACCAATAACAATACAAGACCTAAACACGAAAGATTCCTTCCCAAACAGGATGTATGAGAACCCCTCTATCCGTGAGATGTTCAGATCTCTCGATCTTATCGAGTCTTTCAGCTCTGGGGTCGGCAAAGCGAAACGCACCATGGTTGAGAACGGAAGCGATGGCATCCATTATCAGGAATACGACGAGAACATCGACATCACATCCGTCATGATACCGATAAGCACGAAGTACCTTCAATATTCCTATAGGGCAATGGATTTGGCTACGAAAGACCAAAATTTGGACTTTGAAGGCTAAAAAACTACCTCGAAAGACCAAAATTTGGGCTTTGGTGGCGAGAGGATAAAGATTAATAGCGTGGACGCGATAGGCATCATCAACAGATCAACGTATTCCAATTCCATCAGGAAAACGCTGACCGCCATCTTTGATCGTTTCTTCAACGAAGAGTTCAGCCGGGCGGACATCGTGTCTTACCTCAACGCCTCGAAGTCGGCTAGCACTAATTACATCAGCTACCTCCAAAATCTAAATGTGGTGGAGCAGGTGAAAGGCAAAGGCAAATACAGGTTCAGATAATCAGCTCAAAACGAGCAAATCGAATGTATTTGATTGCGTATCCGATACGACTTACCTCGTATTCACCATCCAGTAGACATATGAAAAATCATACGTCAGTGGACATGTCTATTCCGTAGCCTGCCTCGGTTCCGTAAACATGTATTTCAAGTGGGGACGATGCATGTTGAGACTATAGTTGCACTGACGAGGAAAAGTGTCTGAAAATTGGCACATTTTAAATAACGGAGAGGCGATGAACCTCTCTTTTTTCCTGCCGAAAAGCGGTTAAAAGGACCAAAACGAGATATCGATCACTCAAAAATTTAGTCAAGCTAGTTTGGGGGAATATATCAGGTTATCCTTAGAACCATCCAAAGATTTTTGGAAATATGATTGAATCGATTTTCTCTGCCGGAAGCGAAAATCGGCCATTGGGATATAAAATACTGCTAAAATGGCTTGCAATCCGCAGGATTTCCTTAAGGGTTCTAGAGAACAAATGTATCAATGGCTTTATTTTTTTGATTAGGCAGCAGCCTCTGATTTAAAAAACACCTGTGCGAGCAATCTGTTTTATTCCCAACTTCAAATAATATTTGGTTGGTAATAAAGTTGGGGATTAAAAGGAGCGTGACTTACTTCAAATAAGGTTGGAAGACGGAATTGATTAACTGGGACCTATGTTTTATTGCTCACTTTTTTGTAATAAATGTAAGCAATTAAAGTGGGTGATAAAAATGGACTTAGCGTTATTCAAAGGACTTGTTTCTTACACATACGAAAAGGAGTGGCTTGAAATGCCCACTTCTATCATCACAACTATGAATCTTACCATTCCGAATATCTACCATTCTGGCCATTTTCACCTTGGAATCTTTTCCACTGATTAATGAAGGATGTGGAGTTTGAATTATTTCTTCCAATCCTTTTCTTCATCTTATGATGAAATTTCCTGAGACATAGATGATATACGTGAATTGCCCGTTTGCGACCTTCCCTTGAACATATATTTTGTTGTTAATGATAGTGTCGTGGGATTAGGACGATAGCCAAGATCATCTAGATATGTACCTGATTCCTTGTCGTGCATATAGAAATCAACAGCTATATTTTTTCATCATACTTCTTTCTTTTACTAAGCACAGCGGCTTGTTTATACTTTGGCAATTTAGTACAATAAAAATTGTATTTAGCAAGGAGATTTCAAATGATAAAGAAACAAAGTTCTAAATATCGTCATTGTTTATTAGTTTTAATCCTGCCTTTTTGCCAAGCCAATACTATCAATCAGCAAAATCAATTTATTAGCAACAAAAACTTATTAAGAAGTGCAAGTACACCTATGCCAACTGGTTCGCATGACTATCCGTTTGGAAGATTATTAGAACTACAAGAAGGATCAAATATTGTCACTGAAGATTTGAGCACACGCTATAAGCCTAAAGCATGCGAATATTTCGATTACAACCATTATAATCAAAGGCAATATAGTGAAAATGCTAACGACAATCCTTTGTCATTTGAAATTGAGAACAACTTAAATTTAGCATCAATTATAGGTTCTGATAACAGAACAAAAGTAAATGACCCAAAAAGTTCTTCGTATTTGCCTACTGCATTCATTTTAATCACATATAACAATGTATACAATCAAAAAACAAAATCTTATAATACACGTAAATTTATAGGATCAGCCTTTCTTGAAGGGTGGAACTTGGCAGTCACTGCCGGGCATTGTGTTTATGGAGATGTAACTGACTCAGGAGATTATGAGGATAACACCGACAATCCTAGGTTTGCTAGCAAAATAGAATTTTTCTTTGGTGCTGAATCTTATGCCGATATACAAAAAGGCTCAGCTTATCAATATTACGCAGTGGCAGAAGAAGTTAGTATTGAATCAGCTTATTATATCGAGCCCGGGTTTCCTCAAGATTGGGCAGCTGTTAAATTAGATAGAAATATAGGAAATAAGACTGGGTGGTATGGAAAAATCGGAAATTGGTACCAAGACAACGCTTCAATTTATACTTGTGGCTATCCTGGAGATAAACCCAAAGGAACTATGTGGGAAGTATCAGGAAAGCTTATAAAAAAGGAGAGTGATTTTTTATATAATTTTGATTTAGATGTTATGGGCGGACAAAGCGGTTCACCTCTGTTCAACGGTTCAAATAATAAATCTGGTTATGTTTGTGGAATTGTCACCTTTGGATCACCAGAACACAATGGAGGAACAATATTTAGCGATTTGGTTTATTCATTTTTAAACAGCTTTGTAACATCAGACACTTCTAGAGATTATGCTTATGAATATCTATCCTTAAGTCCTTTAGGTAAAAACGGACACACATGGAGCATAAGAGTCACAAACAATACCTCAAAGATAATTAGGTGCCACTATAACCAAAAAATGTGTTTCAACAATGATGCTGCTGCATGGAACTTATCCAATATTGACGATACAATAATAAGACCATATGGCTATCAAGATATTCAAATATCAGAAAACTTTTTTGCTACATCTATCGCTGTTTGCTATGAATACATGAATAAAAAAGTAATTACTTATGCAGATAATCTTTCTCATAATGGTTTACGTGAGTATCATAATTTAAAAGAATTAAAGAAAGAAGCCTAGCATTATGTTAGAAGTTAAAAATTTAACAAAGCAATATAAAAAAAGTGATTCTATAGCTTTAAATTCCTTTTCTTACTCTTTCAATGAAACAGGTCTATATTTGATTACTGGAAGAAGTGGGTCCGGTAAAACAACTCTACTCAATATATTATCCGGGCTAGATTCACAAACATCTGGTGATTTATTATTTAAAGAAACTAAAATAAATAAATCAAATTATGACAATTATAGAAATAAAAATGTCGGAATAGTTTTTCAGGATTTAAATCTCATCAACGAATTATCTATTAAAGATAATCTATCTTTAGCTTTTGATTTAGCTAAATCACATTATGATAAATCAGTAGTTGAGGAGATATTAAAAAAAGTAAATCTTCCCGATAAATCAGAATCATTGGATAAATTGTTATCTAGACATCCAAACGAATTATCTGGAGGTCAAAAGCAAAGAATAGCAATAGCTAGAACACTAATTAAAGATCCAGATATATTATGTTTGGATGAGCCAACCTCTTCATTAGATAAATCTAACGCAACAGATTTAGCTAAATTGCTCGGTGAATTATCAAAAGAGAAATTGATAATCGTTTCAACTCATGATTTAGATTTCTTTTCCAAATACGCTATTTCTACAATCGAATTAGAAGCAGGTAATATTTACAAAATAACAAATAATGAAGGCTTAAATAACACCGATTCAGCTATCTCTAAAAATAAAAGCACTAAAGAGACTGAAGATAAAAAACATGGGTTATTATCAATAAAAAATAGTTTTAAGTTGAGTCTACAATCTATTGCAAAATCAAAGATTAGATTATTCACATCTTTATTCATAACAATTATTTCAACCGTTGCAATGACATTGTTCTTATCCATAATTAATGCCGATCAAAACAAAATCTTTTTAGATAAGCAATATCAAACAACATCAAGAATGGCTTTTTTAGAAACAAGATTTCAAGGGTATTCTCCAGATGGTGATTTCGTAGATACTTCTATAACTCCTAATACAGAGCAGAAAGAAAAATTAAATTCAAATACTAAAAATGTATTCCAAATGACAAGCATGAAGGGTGGTTATTTACAAGCATTTGGATGGGATTCATCTATGTTGGACAGTTTAACTAAATATGTACTTAAAGACTCATCTTCACAAAGTCAAACAGCAATAGAATTAGATCCTGATATCGATCTTTCTTATATAGGATTTGAAAAAGCTACTGAGAATAGTAGACTTCCTCAGAATTATAATGAAATTGCCTTGCCCGATACATTAGCTTACGGCTTAATCAAATATGCGCATATATATACATTTGATCATGGAGATGGGAAAAATACATTTGAGGGATCAAAGAATTATGATGAATTAATAGGCAAGACCCTATGTGGATATAAGATTACTGGTGTATTTAAAATTGATGACTTGCCATCTATCCTATTAAATACAAGCACTAATCTCAATAAGGACTGCAAAGAGTTATTAAAAGGAAGCTCAATTTGTTGCTATCCTTATCTAAAAGCTGGATATCAAGAAGAAGTTTACAAAGAGCCTAACCCCTCTTATACATATATCTATCGTTTATCAGGTGACATCAATAATGATTTAAGATTTATTCAATCATTAAATGTCAAAGATGAAAATGGCCTTAATTACTATGCCGTTATAAAGAACAACTATTATTCATACGATACTTTGACTAATTTCAGAGATGGAAACACAGGAAATGTAATTACTATAATCATATGCGCTTTATTAACTATAGCTATTCTAATGATTATAAATTTGTGCTTCGCCAACACTAAAAAGAATGAAATCAGAGCTGGAATATTAAGGTCTATGGGATGTACAAAATTAGGAATTATCCAACTGACTATAACTGATTCCTTATTGATTTCCTCGATTATATTTTTATTTGATTTAATTGCATTAGGAATAATATTCCCAATTTTGAATAATTGGATTATGCTCAACTATTTCACTTTCAATATATTCAATATCGGATTATTACTAGCAGTGATAATCGGAATAGGACTTATAACCTCATTGATTACTTGTATCAAAGCGTTGAAGAGCAAGCCGATTAAGATTATTAAAAATTTATAGAGACAAAAATAAAAACTCAGCCGAAATGTAGTGCTGAGCTTTTATTCTCTTTAAATATACAACTTATAATTAACTATTGAAGTTTAAGGTATTCATCACCTTGTTTCCATTAGAATCAGTGATTGATAAGAGACAAGCTTTATATTTAGATTTGTTATTCCAATTACAGACAGCAACTTCCATAGTGTAGGTCTTAGTATCATCTACATAAGGATTTATCCATTGATACTGGCCTGCAGCATTAGTGCAATAAAGTTGCATTTCACTATCACCATCCTTTAAATAGGCATTTGAATAATTTTTGGTTGAAACAAATTTCAAACCGGCAGTAATAACATATACCTCGGCAGTATGATAATTATCAGCAACAGGTAAAGCTATCAAATCAGCTAAGGTCTTGCCTTTAATAAACGAGGCTGTTGAATAATCCACATTCCCAAACTCATTTTTAACTATTTGGCAACCAGTCATGCAAGACTCAAAATAGGAAGGAGTACCATTACGGGCGCTAGCAAACAAATCTCTCTTTCCTTTGATATAAACTGTTTGACCTATTTGAAGTCCTTTGAATTCATCCGTTGATTTCATAACTACTGCTAAGCTTCCGGTCTCATCTATCAAGTAGAATCCGTTCTTGTTTACTAAAGAAGGTCCTATGACACCTTTGACTAATAATTCAGTACCTTTACTAGCATCAATTGCAGCTTTAACTTTAACTGCCGAACTCACATCAACTGGCTTAGTAATCTTTATATCCATAGTCTTAGAGAAGTCTTTTTGACCATCCAAATGACCAGTGACAGTAATGGTTGCTGTTCCTTCAGTTCCACTATTAATATGGAATATAACCTTACCATCCTCGCCAGTTTCAAAATAAGCTAAATCAGTATTGTTAGAAGAATAAGACAAAGTAGCTGTTCCAAAGTTCAATAAATCAGATGTTACTGAAGTGAGCATTTCTTTCTCAGGGTCTGCACTATAGACTGTATCAAATTGCTCTAATCCATAATATTCGACAGCAAACTTAGGAGCTTCTGCTATATTGAATTGATAATTGTTATCTTCAATCTTGATAGGGAGGAATCTAAATAAAACTCCAGTAGAAGTTGATTTTGCATTTAAGGCTGTGTAATAGACAGAACATATCTTTCCATCATATTGATCCATCCAAGCAAAATCGCTACCATTACATGAAGTATAAACATAGCTTCCTGTCTTACCATCTAAATCATCGATGTAATAATTAACAAAACTCTGTCCTTCTTTTTGAACTCTCTTGATGAGTGCATTGCTATGATAAATCAAGGAAGTAATGTTGTCAGAAGGAGAAGTTTCAATAACTTCTTTGACTGTCTTTTCTTGAGCGAATGACAAATCCAAATCATTAGTCGCTTCATCATTGGATAATATATGTCCATCGATCAATTGACAGGCTCCTTTATATCCAAACTTTTTGGCAGAACTAGCTTCTTTAGAATCAATAAACATTGTTTTCTTAGCTAAAAGAGTAATCTTGTTCCCTATGGCAACTTCTATAGCAATCTGGTTATCATAGACATATATGGAGCTCTTATCACCGACGATTATGAATCCATTAGGCTTCATTCCATTAGCAAATGTGATTCTAGAGACTACACCAGTAACCTTAACCAAAGAATCTACATCAGCTTCTCTAGCTTGACCTATAGTCATTTCTGTGTAGTCATCTTCACTCCAAGTAGGAGTTCCTTTTGTAAATTCAATAATCCATCCGCTCTTTATTTCAGGAGTTTTGTTTTTGTAGTTTTGAATTGTTCCATAAAGTAAGACTGTATCACCTTTTACAGGTTTCTCATCTAATTCACTGTATCTCTTTACACCATCGGAACTATATGTACCATAAACGGACAATGTTCCTGTTGAATCTTCGATAGTCATAGCACCAAAACCAGCATCATCGATAGATTTAATTGTAGCTCTAACATAGTATCTTTCAGTTGTGGCACTACCATCACTAGGCATCATAGCTATCAATTCAGCTATTGTATAAATCTTTTTCTCATCTTCATTTTTAGATGAATTATTTTCATCTGTGCTAGGCTTGCTGGAAGGAGCTGAGGGAGTGGAAGGTGTAGAAGGTGTAGTAACATTACCAGTATTAGATGGAGCACTAGTTTTATTGCCTTCTCCACAAGATACTAAAGTTGCACAAGATAAAACGGATAGAAATAAGCTGAGAAATTTACGATTCTTTTTCATTTTCTTTGATTTTTCCTTTAGGTAAATTAAAAGTGGTTATAGTCTCGACAAATGCATATTATCAAACGCAAAAAATTGTTCTAAAAAGAATCCTTTTCTAACATTTTAATAATAAGCATTTTTGAATTTAAGAATAGCGTCGCTAATCTCAAACTCACACAAAAAACACAACGCTTAAAGTATAAAGAATTTCTTAAGAAAAAGTAATAAAAGCACTTTTAAAAGGCGACCTACGTTTTCGTTTTTACTAGATACTCTATTAGTAAATCAAATGATTGATTTTAGATATTTTTGACTAAAGTCTTATTCTTCCACTTGCCTAACTTCCATCTAATTTCAAATATTATTCCTCTAACACATTCATCCAAACAAGCACCGATAAAAGCTCCGTATATTCCTAATTTAAAGACAATGCATAATAAAGCTGATACTCCAACAGTCAAAGCCCAACTTGTAAAGATTGAAGTCAAAACAGGAAATGATATATCACCTGCTGTTTCTAATCCTTTGACATAGACTAGGTTAGTAGCTCTTCCTTGATCCAATACTATATCTATCAACATGCAATAAACAGCGACCCATCCTATATAGTCTTGTGTAAATTTTTCTGTATTGATATTAGGATCAGCTATGGCTTCTCCCATCAAATACTTAAAGACAAAATAGGCTATAGCAGTTATTAGTAAAGACATTATGAATGACACAGTTCTAGCCATAACACCTATATCTTTGACTAGTCTCTCCGCCTCATCTTTCTTGCCTTCACCTACTAATGTTCCTTCGACAACTTGCATAGCAGTAGCAGTTCCATTAGCAAACAAATAGATGATGGAAGTGAAAGTCATGATATAGTTCCTTAGATTTTGCATTAAAACTGAGACAGACAAATTAACTATTATCATCAAGACTAATTGAGAGAAGTTATAAGATAAAGTCTCTCCTGCTGTAGGTAACCCAATAGTCAAAAGTCTTTTGAACAATTGTTTTGGGAAAGGTCTTATTCCTTTGAATGACAAAGAAATAGATACATACTTGACATAGAATACTAAAGAAAGAATAAATCCGACACCTCTAGATATCAAAGTAGATAATCCTACCCCTATCATTTTTTGAATGGGATCTAAAGTTCTATCAGGAAAAGCCCATAATGTTATTGCAACACCTATAGCATCAACAACATTTGTAATCACAGCTATCAGCATAGGTTGTGTCATTTTCTTGTTAGCTCTTAAGAAAGAAGAAAGTACTTGATTCAAAGCCAAAAATATTATCGATGCACCACTCACATATTGATACATGACTGCATAAGGGAAAACATTATCTTTCACTTGCATCATCCTAAACAAAGGATCAGCTAATCCAATCACCAATGAACTGACAACTACTCCTAAAATAAAGTTAACCCAAAAAGACAATGAATATACTTTATTCAATAATTCATTGTTTCCACTTCCTTTCAATTGAGTTATTAATATTAAGGAAGAAGTCGAAAAGACAGAGAAAGAAACAATAAAGATATTGGATATTTGATTTGCTTGACTTACAGCATTAGAAGCTATTGGAATTCCAGCTAGCATAAATTGATTTATATAGCCCATGGCTACACTCAATATCAGTTCCAAAAATACAGGAACTGCTAATTTGACAATATCTTTATTTCTTTTAAAAACCTTAAATATGTTCATTTTTAGTAAATCACCTAAATATAAATATATATTTAGTTTAAGACTAAATTTCTAAAAAAAGAATAACCAAATTCAAAAAGCGATATCTATAAAGTGATGAAAATCAAATCCAATTCAAAAAAATTGATATATAGAAAAAGTCACCCGCATAAAAACGGATGACTTTATAGAATAAGACTAATTATTATTTGTTGTCTGATTCGGCTTTTTCTTCAGCTTTTATCTTTTTAATATCTAAGGTGATTACAATTCCACCCCAAACTAAGATGACACCTAACATTCCAAAGATATATGCATAGTTGATCCAGAACCACTTAGGAGCAGTTTGACCAATTACAGTACCTTGCATGGAGTTTGCATTGACAATGCTGTAACAGACATCCTTCAAGACTCTTCTCAAGACCAATTGATCGCCTATGCTGGATTCATCATAATTCCAAGCTGATGAAGCCATAGTAGCCAAATTCAAATCACCACCTGCATATGCTTCTTGTCGTGCATCCATATAAGTAGGAATCGTGTTGAAGTCACAGATGACAGCTCCATTGAATCCCCACTCATCTCTAAGGATAGTAGTCAACAAACGATAATCACCACCAGTCCAACGAGTTCCGATTCTGTTGAAAGATGACATCATTCCCAATGTCTTTCCTTCCTTGACTGTGATTTCGAAAGGTCTCAAATAGATTTCTCTCAAAGCTTGCTCAGTAATCCAAGAACAATCACCGGAAATAGAACGATGCGTCTCTTGTTCATTAGCAGCGAAGTGTTTGACAAATGTTACTAATCCTTTACTTCTGCAACCTCTCACTTCAGCAGCTCCAACCTTTCCAGAAAGAAGAGGATCTTCTGAGAAGTATTCGAAGTTTCTTCCTCCGAATGGAGACCTATGAATATTCATAGCAGGAGCGTACCATCCAGTGTAAGGAGTAGATCCGTTTCCAATCAACCCCTCTTCACCGACAGCAGCACCAAATTCAGAAATGAGTTCATCATTCCAGGTGGATGCAACAGTTACACCACAAGAATATGATGCAGTCTTCTCAAACAAACCAGGATTGATGAAGCTAGTCCAACCGACAGGACCATCAGCACAAGTCACAACAGGAAGACCAACACTATCAACACCAGCAATCTTATAAGCAGCTGTATTATACATGTTGGCAACTTCTGCCAAGTTCATTTGATCCAACAATCTGTCCCATCTCTCATCATCAAATGAGACTTCTCCAACCCATTCGCCACGAACTTTATTTCCTTCTTCATCGACTACATAATTACCATCGGCATCAAGATTATCCTTATACAACAAATCATAAATTGTATATAACTTGGTATCATCTACTGTAGGATAATCAAATTGAGGATCATTATCGTAATCGTTAGGATTATTAGTAGATTTATCATCCAATTTGTCTATAAAGTCTTGACTGACAGTTCTTTCTTCTTGAGTTCTGGGAGATGGAAATGTTCCTTCCCAGTCTTTTCTAGAAAGAATAGTCTTCAATTGATAATCACTATTAAATGATGCATCTTTATTATCAGTATAAAGATTCTTGACTTCAGTTCCAGTCACAGGATCTTCAGCATATTGATAATTATCAGCCAATTCCATATCGAATGATCTTATGCTTTCATGTGAATTCTTGTTGAAACTCAATGAATAAGTTCCAGCATCCAATTCATAGCCTTTAAATCCATTATTGTTGGCATCATTATAGTCATATGAAGCCATGTAGTAAGGATTGATATCGATCGATACTTTTTCACTAGCACCAGGCTCTAATAAGCCAGTCTTGGCATATCCAATCAATATCTCATAAGGCTTTTCGATTTCACCAGTTTTATAAGGAGCTTTAGCATAAACTTCTACTACGTCTTTACCTGCGACACTTCCTTCATTTTTTACCTCAACTTCAACAGTAAATTCATTAGTTGGATCAAGTGTAGAAGGAACTGTTGTAGCATCGACACTCCATGAAAATGTCGTATAACTCAACCCATATCCGAAAGGATATACTACATTGGCATTGTACCAATCGTTACCATCAGTAAAAGCACGTGTCTCATAATAACGATATCCTACATACTCACCTTCTTCATAATCAGCAAAATAGTAGAGCTTAGCTTGATCACCAATCATATATTGGTCACCAAGTCCACCTTCAGTATCAAAATCGTTATTTACAGAAAAGTTTTTCCAAGAAGGCATTTTCTTGAAATCAGTAGCATAAGTATCGACAGTCTTTCCACTAGGATTTACATCTCCGGCAATGATTTCACCTAAAGCTTTGCATCCAGAATTTCCTGGGTATCCAATAGAAATAGCAGCATCAATCTTAGATGGATCAATCGTATATCCTTTTTGAGTGACATATTTAGCATTTTCTTCTAAGAATCCCAATTCCATAGCAGATCCAGAGTTGATTACGACGATGACTTTTTTAAATCCGCCATTGGTTACTGCAACGATCAAATCTTCTTCGTTCTTGTCTAATTGAAGATAGTGGTCATCGCTCTTTCTAGCACCTTCCACACCATTCATGGTCATAGGAAGATCCATACCCTCTCCACCGATTCTAGTAAGAACTATAACAGCGGCATCTTGATAATTCTTGTAACTATCTTTTACTTCATTTGTATAAGAAGACTGAGGAGTTTCACCAGTTTTCAATGTGACTGGTTTTCCTGAATCCAAATCGCCAGAAGCTGAAGAACGTCCTTCTCCTGAGAGTTTGTTATCGTGATAGAAATTCTCAAGTGTTGGGTTGACTTCAAATCCAGCATTTCTTAAAGATTCGTTAACACCGATAAAATCTCCACTAGCAGCACCTGAACCAGATCCACCGATTGCGATGTTGTCAGAATTCTTTCCAAAGACAGAAATTTTAGAACCTTTGGCTAAAGGCAAGGCATTGTTCTTGTTTTTCAACAAGACCATTCCTTCTTCATTCAATTTAACGTTAACATTGTCAGCATTAGCTTTGCTTTCGTCTTTGCTGTTATAAGACTTCACATAAGCTGACTGTTCACCTTCTTTAAAGATAGGATCAGCTCCACCCAAAGCAAAGTCCAAAACATCGGCCAAAGCTGTATTCAATACGATAGGTACAGCTATTACAGTAGCTAACAAAACACCGGAAGTTATAGACCAGATTTTGAAGCTATTCTTTTTCCATAGTTTTTTTATCATCATAAGAATTTCTTCCGTTTTTTAGTAGTTCTTGACAGGATAACCTTTGACATTGTCCCACTCAGCAACAAAGTCATCGCCACTCAAAGCAATATAATCGAGCAAGGGTGCATGAGCAGCCATTGTAGTACCGCTGATATCATCAGAGTTATTGGTCATAAATGTAAATTCATTGTTTCCAACCTTGAGATCAACAGTTCCCAATGTAAATTCCTTGAAAGGTTCAGGATCAGTAGTATCACCAACTCTTGCAGGAACATTACTGAAAGTGATGGTTCCATAATCCAAAATCTTTCCGTTGGCCATGATTTGATAATTGTCTTTATTGTAAGAATAGTTTTCAATCTCTTGAGACATACTAGCCTTCAAAGTGACAGTCTTTGCAACATCGGAAATGATTTCGAACTTGAGAGTATTTCCTCTCTTATACATATAAGAGACAAACTTATCTCCGGAAGCGTTGAATCCAGACTTGGTAACAATTGCACCAGCTTCAGTAGTGGTTCCAGAAAGTCCAGCTCCAATGATTCCAGTGAAGTCAATATCTTCAGCTTCAAACTTGTATGTTTGTGCTCCAACATATTCAGTTGTAGAACGTTTCCAATTAGCTGTCAAAGTCAAATCACCGGTAACATTAGTGGTGAAATCATAATCAGCACCGGTAGAAGTCACCCAGCCGCCGAAGTCATATCCTTTTCTAGAAGGATCCACCGATATCTTAGAAACAGGCTTCCCAGATTCAACTTTCAAAATTCTAGTCTCAGGAATTGCACCATAATGGTTGTAATTAAATGTGACATTGTAGGTAGTAGCACCTTCAGTCAACCATTTTGCATATAAAGTAATAGCAGAAGTGACTGAGCTATTCCAATCATAAGCTAAAGTCATTTGAGAATCAATGTACCATCCATCAAATGTATATCCACTCTTTGTAGGGTCAGCAGGCTTCTCGCCTTTGCTTCCATCTTCGACTGTTAAATTAGAAATTTCACTTCCTTCATTAGTTTCAAATGTGATATCGAATGTTTGCTTGGTGACAACGATATTTCTCAAAGTAGCATTCTTTCCACCAAAAGTAATTTTTATAGAAGCGTTTGCGTTGGTAACAGTAGTATTCAATGTCGTATAAGTGATTCTAGAATCAGTCATATCGAGCTCAGCAGTTGACTTGTTTTTATATGTGACAGTCAAAACACCACCTGCAGGATCGAAAGTTTCACCTATCTTATAAGACATCTTGGTAGGATTAGTCTTTACAGCAATTTTAGATACATTCTTATCACTGACTTCAGTATCAGTTTTCCCTCCAGTATCTTTACCAGAACCAGTATCAGGCTTAGGTTCTACTGAAGCAGTATTGTTAGTCTTATTAGATGGCTTAGCTGAATCATTGCTTCCTCCACAGCTAGCCAATGAGAGCATACAAGCGAATAAAGCTAAAATCTTTAAACTATTTTTTTCATTTTTTCCTCCTGGTTCATCCAATGAACCTGATTTCAATCAAATTTTAAGAAAAGGCTTTCAATTAGTGACAAAAGTGCCAAAACTTGTACTCGTGAAGACAAACTTGGCAACATCCATAAATAAACAATTGACCTTGACGAAACATCCGCCAAGGTCAATTTATTATTCATAGAAAGCGGATTAGGCTACTGTGAAAGTGATAGTTCCGTTGTAATGGCACTCAGTTGGAGTTCCAGCGAAAATCCATCCGGACATATAAGCATTTGTATAGTATGTGAGATCGACATCAACAGTGTAAGTTCCACTAGCCAAAGTTCCTTCCAAGGTGTAGTAATCAACTACATCATAGCTGGACTTGTTAGCCTTACCCATGACTGACTTCTCATGCTTGACAGCAGTAAGTCCTGCAGGAATGTTGGTGAACTTATAGTCATAAATCTTGCTATCTTTTGCTGTAGCAGCATCGATAGTGATGATATCTGAAGCAGTCTTATCTTCATTTCTTTGATGCCATGAATCATCGGCAGGATCTTGATATGCATTGACGATCAATCCATTCATTAGCATACCCCATTGCCTTGCAGAACCAGGTACTTCTGTGAAGTAAGCCAATGCAGGTACTTGAACCTTCATAGACATAGGCTTGTTAGCTTCATAAGTTGCAGCTGACTTGCCAGTAGACATAGCATTTCCATCGACATGGATAGCACTCTTTACATTGACAGTGATGTTAGCGGTAGAAGAAATCCAGTTATCTTGGTTGACTTTAGCTGAAACAGTGACAGTTCCTTCTTTGGTGGCCTTACCACTTATGACCTTACCATTGACTAAGGAGAGACCAAACTCAGCCAATTTTGCCTTCTCAGTCTCATCGATTGTGAATTGGATATCACCAGAAGCGATAGATACAGAGTTGTTGACATTATATTCGGCATCGACTGAGAATACAGCACCTGCAGAGATTCCGTTCTTTACAGTTGTCGAATTAGCTCTAGTATATAAAGCACGTTGAGCTTTTCTTCTTACAGCGAAGTAGAATGAAGGATTCTTCTTATCATCGGTTGTGGAGGAAGCTGAAGCTTTAGTATAAACCATCTTTTCGGTCTCATTCCATGTACCATGGTCCATTGCATTCTTAGAATATGTAGAAGATTGTCCTAAAAGCTGGTCAGATCCTGCATAAGCCATGAGGTTTACAGGAACATAATCCTTAGCCCAAGCATCTGTACATACATCAGCCTTGCTATCCCATTCATCACGGAGCAAGTATTGGTGTACTGCATAAGATTCGGCAGTTACTGCAAATCCGATACGGTTGAATGAAGACATAACACCCATGGAGTTTCCATACTTCAATGCCCATTCGAATGGCTTCAAGTATTGCTCACGCATAGCTTGCTCAGTTACAAAGGTGCAGACGCCACCATAATCGGCACGATATGATTCCTGATCGTTCAAGAAGAAGTGCTTTACATAGGAAATCAATCCTTTAGAAGAAGCACCTTTGACGGCTGCCGCAGCAAATCTTGCAGCGTGCCATCCATCTTGTGAATAGTATTCGAAGTTACGTCCAGAGAATGGTGAACGATGAGTATTCATAGCAGGACCAGCCCATTGAGAAAGTCCAACCCAAATTGCATCGTTTCCAACCATACGTCCCATCTTTTGACCTAATATAACATTGAATGTCGCAGCAAGAATAGGAGCTGAAGTAAACAATGTTCCACCTTTAATTTGGACAGGACCATCAGCATAGCTGTTGGCATCCATTCCTATGGCATCAATCTTGGTCATGTTAGGACCACTAGTGGCATCACCAGATACGATGTCTGACATTTCCTTCCAAGTCAATTCATTCATCAACTTAGACCACTTTTGTGAACCTTCATCAGTTCCTTCGACGACTTCTCCATTTTCATCGATCTTCAAATCTTGATAATCGACACCAGAGAGATCGGCAAGCTTGATATTGTTCTTCTCGCCTTGATTCCATGAAGAGGGTACAGAATTGACATACCAAGGATCAGCTTCCGATAATTCGTAATGATTGTAGACATCCTGATCGTCGAGACGTGCAATTTGATTAGCTGTCAAAGTACGATCAGCAACTGAAGCAGGCTCAGGTTGTTTCAATCCAGTTGCTCTAGAGATCGAATGGCTGAGCAATGATTCTGATGTGGAATTGTAATCATCATCTTGAGAGAAGATAGGAGTGATTTCTTTTCCAGTCTTATAATCGGTGGAAAGCTCTAATGCAGTAGGAACTGCGGCAGTATATGAAAGAACTTGAGTGTGTGAATCTCTGTTAGCTGAGATTGTGTAATTTCCTGCTTCCAATTCATATCCGACAAAACCATTGCCGTTGGCATCATTCCAGTCATAAGAAGCCATATCCTGAGCAACAAAGTCGATTGTGACAATGTCAGACTCGCCAGGTTGAAGCAACTTAGTCTTTCCAAAGTTGATGAGGTTATTAGAAGCTTTCTCGATTCCACCCTTGGTATAAGGGGCTGAATAATAGACCTGTACAACATCCTTACCAGCTACATTACCAGTATTGGTAACTTTGACTTGAACTTCAATAGTTTGATTGCCTTTGGTGATTGCAGCATCAGTTATTCCTTGCCACTCCCAATCGAAGGTGGTGTAGGAAAGTCCGTATCCAAATGGATAAAGAACTTGCTCTTGATACCATTTCTCACCAGTCTGTCCACCCATATCAGTAGCAGCTGTCTCATAGTATTTATATCCGTTGTAAATACCTTCTCTGTATTCGAGATCGGCGTAGTTAGTCATCTTTCCGCTTTCATCATAGAAGAAGGCGTTCATTCTAGAACCATCAGCATTCTTGTTTTGGGTCTGCCATCCTAAGTTTGTAAAGGAAGGATCCTTGGTGAAATCCTTAGTCCAGATATCGGATGTATGTCCAGAAGGATTGACAACACCTGTTAAAATTCTTCCGATAGCTTCAGCACCATTGTTTCCAACTCCACCGACCCAAAGAATTGCATCGACACCCAAGTTGGAATCGGTCTTCTCTTCGGCCAATTCAGGAATTTGCATAATATTAGAAGAGTTGATAACAACAATGACCTTGGAGAAGTGTTCCTTGACGTGGTGAACCAAAGCCACTTCGTTGTCATCGAGTTGCAACACGTGATCATCGGGGTTTGCATGATCTTTCACTTGGTTAGTTGCCAAGTCCTTGTTCTCAGTTCCTTGTCTTGAGAAAGTGATGACTGCAGCATCGCTGTATCCATAATAAGAAGCGATAGTAGAAGGAGTGTAGTCGGATACAGGAAGCTCATTATTGATTGTTCCTAATGTGTGATAGGTGTTATAAAGATTGACAGTGACAGGGTTGACTTCAAGACCTGCATCTTCCAAAGACTCTACAAGACCCGTGTAGGCAATTCCGTTATTGCCAGTTTTTCCAGCACCAGATCCACCACCAGCAGTAACAAGGTTGACTGATGCCATTCCAAACAAAGTAACTTTCTTTTCATAAGAAGCTAAAGGTAATGCATTGTCAGCATTTTTGAGCAAAGTATCACCTTCGGCAGCTATATCGATAGCTAATTCCTTAGCAGCTTTTTGCTCGTCAGCAAAACTTCCATAATCGGAATAAAACTTTCCCTTTGCATCTTTGTCACCGGTGGAAGTCCCATCGGGATTGACTGTTCCGGGCTCTAATGAGTCTACATCATGTTCAGAATCACTAGTTCCACTTGTGTCTCCACCATTTCCAGATGAGCCCTTGTTATTAGAAGGGGTACTTGGATTAATTGAAGGATTAGTTGAAGAATTAGTGCTTGGGTTGCTGTTGCATCCAATCAACATTGTTGTTAATCCGAGCAAAGCAAGTAATTTGAAATTTGTCTTCATTTTGTTTCCAAAAAGACTATATGTCTTTTCCTTTCCGGTTGATTATCCTCAAATCCATATGTAGGAATTTTGCAACCGTTTACATTTTATTTTTATAAAAGGAAGATAGAAACTGTCAATGTTGGTCGAAATGTTTATCATTTGAACTCTTTACGCAAATTCGTTCAAATAACATACTAATTTTAGAAAGGTGTAAGCTCTTTTATAATAATGGCGAGAGGATGAAAAAATGACTGAAAATATATTTGAAAAAGTCAACCATTCTAAATTATATATACATATGGTTAATATTATACAAAGAAAAAGTTGTTTCTATGGATATTATGTAATATGTCAAAGCAAATAATTGAGCTTTCTTTAATCGAAGAAAGAAACTGTGAGTTGATCATAAAGACCTTCTTGGATTTGACTGATAGCAAAAAAGTCGAATCTATAAAAGTCAATGATGTCATTCAAGAAATCAAGATATCCAAAGGTACTTTTTATAAATACTTTTCAGGAAAGACTGATCTCATAAATAAAAGCGTAGATTGGCTAGCTTTTGAATTAAACAAAAAGATATTAAAGCCTTTGATATCAGAGAATTTCTCTGATGAGATCATTCTGAATACCGCAACTAAAATAAACGTCAATAAGAGAATTTACAAACAAGTCACTGATTTGTTTGTAGATAAATCCTTTGTCGAATCCAAGCTGATGATGTCATCAGGATTAGATGATAAGCATATCCTCACAATAAATCGAATCCTATTATTCTACTTAACAAATCTCTTCAAAGAAGAGACAGACTGTACCCCTTTAAAGCTAAAAGAGACAATTAAAGTTTGTCACAAAGAACTGAGAAGAAGTCTTAAACAAATAGAAGGAGTTGGAAAAAATGATTGAAATAGCATTAGTAGAAGACAATCCAAACGATAGAGATAACCTAATAAAAGCATTAAATAGATTCTCTAAGGAAGAGAATGAGCCTATTCATATAACACATTTTTCTACCGGAGAAGAGTTTATAGCTAAGTTCAAAGCTATTTATAATGTTATCTTCTTGGATATAGAATTGGGTGGAATGAACGGAATGTCTATAGCTCAATCCATAAGAAAAGTAGACAACTCAGTATTCATAATATTCTGTACCAACATCGCAGAACTAGCTATAAAGGGTTATGAATACAACGCTTTGGATTACTTCATAAAGCCTGTGTCTTATGAAGACTTAGTGTTGAGAATGAAAAAAGTAGTAAGAAGTGTTAAAGATAGTCAAAGAAAAATTAGCTTTCCTATAGAAGATGGAATCCAAGTCTTATTAGTCAACGAAATCATCTATATCGAGTCTTTTGGGCATGACACAATCTATCATACAAAAGATAAAAATATAAAAGCTAAAGAGAGAAGAAGCATGAAATCCATAGAAGATGAATTAGGACCTCTTGGATTTTCTAGATGCAATGTAAGTTACCTGATAAACCTCAGATATTTAGACTCAATAAAAAATAATGATGTGATTTTATATAATGGAGAAACATTATCGATCTCTAGAAATAGAAAGAAAGACTTCTTAAATGATTTCTTTGCTCACCTAAACAAAAACGGAGGAATATCTCAATGACGGCCGATCAAGTATATGGACTGATCGACTTTCCTTTGTTTTTAATACTAGGAGAGTCTTTAATAGTTCAGTATTTCCCTAGAAGAAACTACTTTTGGATACGAGCTGTTATTTGTTCCATCGCTGTCATCGCTTTTAATTTCCTTAGAGATTTCAGTTATGTTCCTATAGATTGGCTCAATTCAGCTATCAAAATGTCTTTTCCTTTGATGACATTCTCATTGTCTTTAATAGGATTGAGCATTTGTTTTAAAGCTACTATCCCAAGTATATTGTTAGCTGGAACTGTAGGATATTGCATTCAAAACTTCTCCTATTGCTTGATGTCGATAATAAGAATTTCAATAGGATTCGATCAATCTCTTTGGTACTATGTAATTGCAATACTAGCACCCATATTCTGCTCAACTTACTTCACTATATATTTAATCTATCTCAGAAACAAGGATCTTAGAATCGGAATAGACAAGATTCAAGAAAAAAGACAAATATTGATAACTTTGATGGCCTTAACAGGAATATCGATTCTATCTTGCTATGCTATGATGACTTCCGTCAAATTTGATTCAAAAGGAATGTGGTACTGCACCTATTCCTTCGATATGATAGTCGGAATCATTATCGTAACTACTGAATTGGAGTTATTGAGATCTAGAAAAAATGCAATAGATAAGATGAAAGTACAAACACTATGGGAAATAGATAAAAGAAACTATAACAAAAATGCCGAGAACATGGATTTTATCAATGTTAAGATACATGATTTAAAGCATAGATTAGACAACTTGTCTACCAAAGTCGACAAGGAAGAACTAGATTCATTAAAATCGTCCTTAGATGTTTTTAAGTTCGTGAACAAAACAAATTGTGAAGCTTTAGATATGGTCTTGGCAGAAAAAGAAATGAAGATGGTCAAAAGCAAGATTCATTTTACTTGTCTAGTCGATGCCTCAAAAATCAACTACATTCCAAAAGAGAACTTATATTCTTTATTTGAAAATTCAATTTCGAACGCAATTGAAGCTGTGACTCAATTACCAGAGGGCAAAAGAGTAATAGCTGTAACTAGTAAAGACTATGGTGATTATATAAATATTCATATTGAGAATTACTGCGATAAAGATAAAGTAAATACAAAGATAGGAATCACCACCAAGAGCGACAAATCCATGCATGGATTTGGATTGAAATCAATAGAGATGATGATGAAAGAATATAAAGGAAAAATGTCTATAAAACTAAAGGAAGATATCTTCTCTTTAGATTTGTTGTTCCCTATTCAGTTCGAAGAGACCAATTTTGACAATTAAAAAGCCAACTTTGACAATTCATCCCAGTTTCTTTTCCTAGCAGCTATTATGAAAGCACATACATGTTAAATATAAAAAGATTTATGGAGGAAGCTATGAGAGGAAACAAAAATTTCAAAAGCAAGAAGTTCATCGAAGAAGCTTATGTCGCTTTGCTTCTTCAAAAAGACTTCAAGAAAATAACAGTGATCGACATAATAGAGCAAGGTGAAGTCAGTAGAGCGACATTCTATAAGAATTACGAAGACAAGTATGACTTAAGCAAGGACTTCATAGAAGAATTCTTCTTAAAGTACAAAGAGGTAAGACTAGATAAGAAAACAGATGATAAAGACTATCTTATCTTCTTAAATAAGAACAGATTGAACTTCACTGCTATCTTCAAAATCAAAGATGAACTGATAGACGGAATGAATGAGTTGAAGAAACTCATTCAAGCCGAATACAAGAAGATAAACAACTCGACCGATTTAGAAGCGGATTTCTATGCTTCCCAATCAGTCTGGGCTTTGAATTATCTAGCTTCACTGAATAGATTTATCTCTGAAGCTGATTTAAATTCGATACACTTATCTTTTCAAAAGTTGAGTTCCGATATAAAAGAAAGAAAAGAATATTGAGAACAAATTAGAAGAATAATGCAGACCAGGGATAAAAACTGACTCATCTATGAATGGTCAGTTTTTTTATCTATCCTTTTCTATTAAACTAATAAACTGATTGCAGTTGTATTTAAAATCCATGTTCTACATCCAAAAAATAAAGCTTTAATTAAAGCCCTTTCAATTATTTATCTTATACTTCAATCGATAAATTTATATGGAGATGAAATATGATTAAAAAAACTAAAACTATTTCTATATTGTTGATGCTAGTATCACTAGCATCATGTGAGCCTATCAGGTTCACATTCAGCAAGCCTTCAAGTAATAAAAACAATACCACCAATAGTTCTTCCACAATCAATACTATCGATTCTATAGAAATAACAAACCCTATCGATAGATTAGTTTTAGGTCATACATATCATTTGAACACATCTACTGATGAAGAAATTATATGGGAGAGTGGAAATACAAATATAGTTTCTATAGATAAAGAAGGTGTTATAACTGGTAAAAAAATAGGATCTACTACTATCTATGCTTCTTTAGCCATAGATAGCTCAGTCTCTACTGAAATGAATATTACTGTAGTAAATAAAACTCCTACTCCGACATCAAGCTCGTCTTCATCCAATAATAATTCTTCTTCCTCAAGCCAAACAAATTCTATAGAAAACGAGAATCCTGATCCAAAGAAATACAAATTAAATTGGCACGATGAATTCGATGGGAATTCATTAAATATGAATTATTGGTCTTATCAAGAAGGTGATGGATCACAATATGGAATTCCAGGATGGGGTAATGGCGAGCAGCAATACTATTCTCAAGATAATGTTTCAGTAAATAATGGAGCATTAAAAATAACAGCAAGAAGAGAGAACAAAAGTGGAAAAGCCTATACATCAGCAAGAATAAGAACTGCTAATAAAGTAGCTTTTACCTATGGAAGAATAGAAGCTAAGATCAAACTACCTCCTTATCAGGGTTTATGGCCTGCATTTTGGATGCTTCCTGACACTACTACTTATGGAAACTGGCCAAATAGTGGAGAAATAGATATCATGGAAGCTAAAGGAAGACTTCCAAATGAAACATCGGCAGCTATTCACTTCGCCAACAATAACAACCAACATGCATACAACACTGGAACTTGTGATTTGAATCAAACTTTATCAAGCAATATGAAAGACTGGCACACCTACGCCGTGGAATGGGAATCAGATTCCTTATTCTTTTATGTCGATGATGTTTGCTTCTTCGGTTCTAAATGCAATCAATATTCAGGTGTAGAAGGAAATAACGGACAACCATTCGATAAAAACTTCCATATTCTATTAAATTTAGCTGTGGGTGGTATGTTTGATAACTATATCAATCCAAACGATTCTGATTTACCCGCTTCTATGGAAGTCGATTATGTCAGATGGTGGGGATTGAAATAGTAAAGCAAACTATTCAAGAATAAAACTACGCAAAAAAACTCAGGGCTTATTATTTTTATAAACTTATATAAAAAGAGTGTTGTAAAATTATGCCTGGAGTTTTTTTATGGATAAAAATATATTTAATAGAAAAGATAAAGATTTGCAGTTGAGAGCAAACGATGGTCGTATTCCTTTGGAAGGCGATAGACCTGTATCGAAGAAAAAGATTGTAGTTAGAGGACCTATTCCTACTCAAGACGAAATCACAGAAATCGATAGACAAGGAAGAAAAGAAAGAAATGACTATAGGAAGAAATGTAGAAAAGAAAGAAGTCTTCCCGGATTGAGTAAAGAAGATAAACGCCATATGAGAGATATAGAAAACGCAACTCTCAACAAGATGAAATATGACAATATGAAAAAGCAAGCTGAGTGTTACGCTAAAGCTACAGGTCAGACTTTGCCTGACAATTTATCCTATAACGATTTAGAGACTATCTCCATCCGTTGCTTCTTACCTCAATATACTAGAGGTGAGGATTTATCCTCTGCCATCTCACATATCATAGGTGGAGCTTTAGGAATAATAATGCTGATAGTTGGAATCTACTATTCAGTAGTAACGACAAAACCATACTTCGGTGTCGGCGAAATTTATGCTTTCAGTCATCCTGCCGCCATCACAACAATGTTCATATTCGCACTAGGAGCTATCTTCTTATACGCGATATCTGCTATCTACCACTTTCTTTGGGTCAATGGAGGAAAGAAAGTATTGAGAGTCATAGACCATTGTACTATCTATTTCTTAATAGCAGCTTCTTATACTCCTATCACAGTCCTGGGACTTCCAGGTGCTTATGGAATGGGCATGACTTGGGTTTATGTCGTATTAGCAGTCGAGTGGGGATTAGGAATCTTGTTGACCGTCTTCAATTGTCTTTGGCTGAACAACAAAGTCGTAGTCGGTATATCCATGGCAGGATACATCATCTTAGGATGGATGATCATCGCTTTTACTCCAGTCATAATAACTGAGATTGGAATGACCGGATTCCTAATCATATTATTTGGTGGAATCGCCTATACATTTGGAGCTATATTCCATGGAATGGGTCATAAAGTCAGATATATGCACACTATAGCTCATTCCTTATATGTTGTAGGAACTTTATTGCATTTCATTGGCATTCTTTTATACTTCGTCTTATAATCTTATATCGACTGAGAGATTTACTGAAATGAACGAACAAAATATTAAAATCGAAAAAAATTCTTATTCGGGTAAAGATAGAATTAACAAGTCTAATTTAATCTATAAGTTGGCACTAACTGCAATGCTCACCGCCTTCGCATTTGTACTAGGAGGAATAGGCTCCGCCATAGGTATATTTGATCCTTGGACAAATGGAGGATCAGTATCCTTATCCTCGCTTCCTTTAGTCTTCATAGGATTGATATGTGGTTGGCAATACGGATTGCTAGGTGGTGTCGTATATGCTGGAATAGATATGTTGATGGATAATGGATATGTCTATTCAGTAAATGCTATTTGGATTTCTATACTTTTGGATTATATCTTGGGATTTGGATTTGCATTTGTCGCTGGATTCTTCAGAAAGCCATTCTTAAAACATAAATGGTGGCCATTCTTCGTGGCTATGACTTTTACTATGTTGCTTCGTTTTCTCTCTTCGTTCTTCTCTGGTGTATTCGCTTTTGCTACCATAGCCAATTGGAATAGCCCCGCTACTTGGATTTACTCTTTGACTTACAACGCCGGATATATTGGAATATCATTAGTCTTAGATTTAATAGTCGGTGGCTTGTTGATTAAACCTATATGGAACGCCATAGATAAATCTCCACTAAAACTATCATTATAAATTCAATTGAATCGACTGAAACAGGATGGGATTTCCATCCTGCTTTTGTTTTCCATTTCAAACATTTAACTTAAACCCAATTACAGCCGTGTCTATTTATTAAGATGTAATATATAATCTTATGTCTATATTTAACTAAGGAGGATTAAACATGGCCGAGCTAGACCCTGAAAAGTTAAACACAGAGAACAAAGAAGTAGAAAATAAAGAAGAAACTACTGCAGAAGAAAGCAAGCCCGTCGAGACTAAAGTCGAAGAGACTAAGAAAGATGAAAATGGAGTCGAGACTTTAGAAACTGAGGAAGGTGTCTACACAAAGAAAGAAGCTGATGTTCAAAAGAACTTTGTCTACAAGAATGCTTCTGGAAAAGTTGATGGAGTCAATTTAAAGTTAGCAGACGCTATCGAAAATGCTAGAAAGAACTTCGTAAAAAACTATCGTTCTAATAGATTAGGAGCAAATATATCAGTTGGAATATTTGCCTTATTCATCGTCGCTACAGCAGTCGTATACTTCACTTTGAGTCAAACTGAAAACAAGACTCTTTACAACTGCTTGATGTGGCCTTTCTTCGGATTGGCTATTGTCGCATTAGTTTGCTTCTTAATTCTTTCTAATGTCGGAAAGAAAAAAAGCTACAAAGAGATTGGAAACTATCTCGATATATGGACGGATTCATTTATCTCGGATGCATATGTTGGAAAACCCGGTGTGGACAATGTCACTTATTCCATCGATGGAAAAGTTGATGATTGGTCCATCATCAACACCCACTACTTTGCAACTATCGATTCGATTGAATCTCGTTCACATGTCGTAATGGATTACTACGGAAAAGCACTCTGCGATACAGAAGTTTCAATTTCAGTTCCTGTATACAATGAATTTGTAAATAGAATTGCATTAGAGAAAGTTGTCGAAGATCCTAACAAAGTAGAAGAAGTTAACGAAGAACAACCGGTTGCCGAGGAAGATAAGAAAGATAAGAAAAAGAAAGCTAACAATGGTAGAAGTCCATATGTAGGTGGATATGGTAAATTCCTCAGCTATGAAGTCAATGCTAAGAATCCTAACGATTACTTAATTGTCGTAAGAAAAGTTAAAGATACTTATCTTCCTACAAATGTTCACGGATTGACTAGATTCGATAACTTAGCTGGTGAATTATTAAATAATGACTATGTGATTTGGGCTAACGATGAGAAGTTTGTACGCGAGACATTAAAGCCTGCAATAATCGAAGCTATGCAAAAAATGACACCCAATAGTGTCTTGCAAGACTGGTTCTTCACATTCAATAAGAGCGAAGCTGCATTCATGCTCAACTATAGTTCTGCTATCATGGAGCTTCCTATGTATGATAAAGTTCAAGAGAACAATGTCGAGCAATATCCTCACGATGTAGAATTGGCTTTGACTGTATTTAAAAATTTGGCCGATGAAATAAGAGAAGAAAAGACTGAAGAAATAGAGAAATAAAAAGAAGGTTTATTATGGCAAAAATCAAATCACCTTATGGAAAGTCTGTTTTGAAGACTGCCAATGACACAAGAAAACTTGGAGAAAGATTAGCCAAGTCTTTAGCTGGTGGAGAAGTCATCTTAGCCTATGCACCTATGGGTGTTGGTAAGACTTGCTTTGCTCAAGGATTAGCTAAAGGTCTAGGAATTGACAGGGTTGTAAACTCTCCTACATTCAACATGATAAAAGTTTATAGAGGAACATCTTTAACTTTCTACCATGTCGATGCATATAGACTTGAAAACAAAGATGAAAATCGAGATATAGGTCTTACAGAATTGTTGAACGATCCTAGTGGTGTGTGTTACATCGAATGGCCTGAGTATATAGTTGATGAATTCGAGAATGTTAAAGACTTCATCACAGTCGAATTGACCATGAATAAAGATGGTACAAGGGAGGCAGTAATTAGCCATGGAAGAACTAAATAAGAATCGTCTTTTCATAGATGCATCTATGAAAAGCTTGACCGTAGTCATATCGAGTAAAGGTCAAACCTTTGAAGGATTTGATGACCAGCCAAAGGAAACATTGGAACAAATGTTTCCTTTGATTATGTCTTTATGTGAAAAAGCTGGAATCAAATATAGAGATTTAGATGAGATTTATGCTACTACTGGGCCTGGATCTACAACCGGAATAAGAATGGCTTTGACACAAGCTAGAGTTTTCTTTGCATTAAAACATGAAGCCGACTTATATGGTGCTCCTACATTAGAAGTCTTATTCAGAGCATCCAACTTGAAAAATGGATTAGCTATTTTATCCGATAGACATAACACTTTATTTTATGCTCTTTATAAGGATGGTCAAAAGATCAGTGATGGTCACGCCGATAAACTAGAAGATATAAATGGATTCAACAATGAGACAATTATCTATGCTTCAATAGATGAAGGAGCTAAAACGATTGCTCAAGGACATGAATCTATATCCTTATCTTTAGCTGAGTCTTTACAAGTTAGAGAAGCATATAAGAAATACACACCCGATGATGTTCAAGATCTTGTTCCTCTCTACACTGAAAAGATATGATGATAGTCAATCGACTTTCTAAAGAAACAATCGATGATGTTCTAAGAATTGCAGAAGAAAGAAATCTTAGTCATTCCTTGGATAAACAAGTCCTTATAGATGCTTTAGATGAGAAAAATCATCTAGTCTTAGTAGGATCAATCCAGGGGATAACAATAGGTTATGTCCTAGCGACATTAGAACTAGATGAGGCAGAAATAGATTCCGTTGCCGTATCGATAAAATATGAAGGAAACGGCTATGGAAGACTTTTGATGGAAGAGATGATCAAAGCATTAGAAGAGATGAATGTAAATAGAATCTTATTAGAAGTAAACGCCAAAAACGAAAGAGCTAAAAATCTATATATAAATAGAGGATTCAAAACATACAGAATTAGAAAAGGATACTACAATGGTATAGATGCCTTGTGTATGGAATGGAGGAAGCAAAAATGAGTGATGGTAAAAATAGATGTATTCTAGCTTTGGAAAGTAGCTGCGATGAAACAGCTGCCGCTGTATTAAAAGATGGAGAGATGAAATCCAATATCATCTCCACACAAATTAAAGAGCATCAAAAATTTGGAGGTGTATATCCGGAATTAGCTAGCCGTCTTCATCTTCAAAATGTTGCATCAGTTATCTTCATGGCTTTAGATAAAGCTGGTATTAAACCTGAAGAATTGACTCATGTGGCAGTTACAGCTGGACCTGGTCTCCCCGGTGCATTACAAGTCGGTGTGATAGCAGCTAAGACTGTCGCCGCTTATCTTGGAATCCCTTTGATAGGAGTCCATCACTTAGCCGGACATCTATATGCTAACGAATATGCTGGTGATTTTCATTTTCCTATGATTGCATGCTTAGCTAGTGGTGGAAACTCAGAAATCATCTTGATGAAGGATCATCTAGATTTTGAAATCGTCGGTCAAACTTTAGATGATGCCATCGGAGAAGCTTTCGACAAAGTAGCTCGTGAAATCGGTCTTCCTTATCCAGGTGGAGTCGCAATAGATAAGCTATGCAAAGCTCATCCTGAAGTAAAACCTTTCAAACTTCCTTTCCCACGTGTTCCTGGATATAACTTATCTTATTCCGGATTGAAGTCAGCAATCATAAGAAAAGTTGAGCAAGAGAAAGCTCAAAACGGTGGAAAATTATCTGATGAAAGAGTTATTGAATACGCTAAATCTGTAGAAGTTGCTTTCGTTAATCAATTCGTTAGAAAAGCCTTTAAAGCAGCTGAAGATTTCCACGCAAAAATGGTCATAATCGGCGGAGGTGTTTCTGCTAATTCATATCTTAGAAGTGAAGTGTTGAAACACAAGGATGAATACGAAGTATTGATTCCTCCTATGTGGTGCACTACTGATAATGCATCCATGATTGCTAAAGCAGCTGATCACATCATAGATGCCGGATACGGAAGTGACCTGTCACTTCCTACAGACCCTTGTATGAATTTGGATGGATTCCCATTCAGCGGTGAATTCAAAGGAACCTACAAGCTTAACTAATCATGGGATTGATTTATAAAGTCTTCCTTAAGATTTTCCACAAAGTATGGAAGAATGTCGAAGTGGAAGATCAGAAAAGAATGAAGACATTAGTCTTGCCTGACGATGTTTCTTTTGAAGACTTCAAGTATGGTGAGGATGACGACCCTTACCATACTTTTTCTATTTATTGGCCAAAAGATAAAGATTTGACTAAACTACCTATATTGATTGATATTCATGGTGGAGCTTGGGCTTATGGCGATAAAGAGCTAAACAGACCTTTTTGTATGACTATGGCTCATAGAAATCTTATAGTGATGGGAATGAGTTATAGGCTTGTAGAGGGGGTTCAAGTAAATAATCAATTAGAAGATATAATAAACTCCGTCAATGAATTTATAAAAGTTGCTAAAGAGAGAAAATACAATTTAAACAACATTTTTCTTACAGGTGATTCAGCTGGCGGATACTTTGCTTTGTCACTAGCTTCTTTATTGGATAGAAAACTGATCAATCCGATTCTAGGCTTAAATCTAAACATAGATTTCAAAGGGCTAATCTTAAATCATCCAGCCTTTGATTTTGACATCATGGGTCAAACACATTTCTGGTATCCTTTGTTGTTCAGAGCTATGTTTGGAAAGAAATATAAGAAAAATCCAATATATGTAAACACTAAAAATACTAAAGTTTTAATGGATAATGTTTATCTTCCACCAATGCTATTCATAACTTCTACCGGTGATGATGTAATGGGTGAAATAAACATCGATGTTCTTAAAGAAGTTAAAAGATACTATCCTAATATCGAAGTCATAAACAATGACATCGACCCAAAAGGACATGTTTATAATGTCACTTATATAAATTCCAATTCAGCAATTAAAACAAACGATAAAATATTAAATTTCATTTTATCAATCTCTGAAAAATAAACTATCGTTTTTAAAATTGAATGATCGTCACTAGCATTGTTTTTTCATAACTTCTTTATTTCTTCAATTTATATTTAAATGTATAACCTAAATCATCTACAAACCCCTTCATATAGACTTTAATAAGCTGATTTACATTATTTTCAAATTCATCAAATGTTTCAGAATTGACTACTTTTTTCAAAGGCATAGTAAAGAGGCCTTGGGTGTTATAAAACTTATAACATGTATTGAAAAATTCATCCACGTACATCAAAGGCTTATCAAGTGAATTGAATTTCAAATCTTTTTCAAGATTGCGCAAGAAGTCAAGTGCCTTACCTGGTTTTATACAATTTACTTTCATCTCAACTCCAGAGCAAGCATCGAATACATCTCCAATCAATTTAGGACTTAACGTACAATCAAACATAGCTAACATTTCAACTATTTCATACTCTTGTGCTATGAAATTACCCATAAATGGGGTCTTAAACTCTTTGTTTTTCAAGGATAATCTGCAGTCACTAGAAGGTGCTAGATCCATTCCAATTAAATTTCCTTTATGAAAAACTAGAGATATACATCCAGCGTGTACTTGAAAAGCATCGCTATTTTTTAAACTGACTTTTTGATAATAAGCCATCGGCTTATGAGGAATAAAAGTAGCTAAGCTATTTTTTGCATTATTTGCTTCAGCTTTCGCTTTAGCCTTTTCCATTTTGTCTTCAGTCAATGAAATATCATATCCACTACCACCGATGTAGTATTGTATTCTCTTCAATACAATATAAGCTCCTTCCAATGCCGAGCATCCATGCATATGTATTTTTGCAGCGGCATAGTCATGAGGTGTAAATTCAAAAGAAAACTTAAAAAATTTAATTTTATCATCTTCATCAAAATAGCAATCTTCTCCAAAAGAATTAAGAAAATCTTCTTTTTGAGAAGCATTCACATCAGGGCGAAGTAAATACACATCATTCATCAACAAACAACCTGGATTTTTAATATTACCTCTTTCATCAAATTTAAATGCAAATCTAATATTTACAGGTCCAAATTGAAATCCTAAAACAATTATATCCTTTTTCACACTTGCATTTTCATAATACAAGTCAGCATAAGCCTTAACTATATCGTATTGAGTAGCCATAATGTCGTCCTCCTTTATATTTTATATATATAAAAAAACACGTGCTAAAAAAGTGCTAAAGCAACACTCGCATAAACCACCTAACACATATGAGTATTTTTCATATATAATATTTATTTGTGAAAAGGACTTATTTTTATGGTCAAATATATTAAAGAACTTTATGATTCATTAAGCGAAAAAGAACCTTCTATAAAAGAAGGAGATACTCTTACCATTCAAGGAAGTGTTCGTTCAAATCGTGGGAATAAAGAAATTGGATTCTTAGGGGTCAATGACGGCTCTTGCTTCAATCCAATTCAAGTCGTATATAATCCTGCTACTGATTTAGAAGCTGGAAAAGCTAAGTTAGGTGAAGCTGTTATTGTTACAGGAACTTTCCATCTCACACCTGAGATGAAACAACCTTTTGAATTGCATTTAACTGAATTCAAAGTAGCAGGATTAGTCGACGATTCCTATCCTCTTCAAAAGAAGAAGACTTCTTATGAATACTTAAGAACTATGCCTCAACTCAGAATGCGTACAAACACATTCAATGCTGTATTTAGAATTAGAAGTGAGGCTTCTTACGCTATTCATGAGTATTTCCATAATCATGGATTCTATTACATCCACACTCCTATCTTCACCGGAGACGATTGTGAAGGAGCTGGTCAAACTTTTAGAGTAGTAACAAATCTAAAGGAACCTGATGATTTCTTCGGAAAGCCTGCTTCATTGACAGTGTCCGGACAATTACACGTAGAACCATTTGCTATGGCTTATGAAAAGGTCTACACCTTTGGACCTACATTCCGTGCTGAGAAATCCAATACTCAAAGACATGCAGCAGAATTCTGGATGATTGAACCTGAAATAGCATTTGCCGATATCAATGATGATATGGATTTAATGGAAGATTTCTTGAAATTTGTAGTGAAGAGAGTTATGGAGCGTTGCTCGCAAGATATCAAATTCTTTGAGACCTGGGTCGACAAGAATCTCTCCACTAGATTAAATGATTTCTTGACCAAGCCTTTCACTCGTGTCAACTACACTGAAGGAATTAAGATTCTTCAGGAAGCACAAAAGAACGGACATAAATTCCAATATCCTGATATTCACTGGGGAATTGATTTGATGAGTGAACATGAAAGATATCTCACTGAAGAGCACTTCAAAGGACCTATCTTCTTAACAGATTATCCTAAAGATATCAAGGCTTTCTACATGAAGCAAAATCCCGATGGAAAGACTGTTGCTGCTGTCGACTTATTGCTTCCTGAAGTAGGTGAACTTTGCGGTGGATCCCAACGTGAAGAAGACTATGACAAACTTCTTCAAAGAATGAAAGAACTCAATATGAACATCGAAGGATATCAATGGTACTTGGATCTTAGAAGATATGGTGGATGCGTCCACTCCGGATTCGGTCTTGGATTCGATAGACTTTTGATGTTCCTTACCGGAATTCAAAACATTCGTGATGTCCAGCCTTATCCTCGTACTTACAAGGAAATGCAATTCTAATAATCAAAATCTATGGCAGAAGAAACTCTATCAACTTCAACAATTAATCAAGCTGAAGGAACAAAGGTTGAGAAAGAAATCAACCCTTATTTTGCCATAGAAGAAAAATATTTTGGAATAAAAGATAAAAAAGAAATTAGAAGAAAAAAGATTTATTGGATTAAATTTGGTGTTCTTCTCGCATTGATCATATCTTCATTAACAATGATTATTTATGATTCAATCACAAATATTAATAATGAAGCAAATTTAATTCCTGGCACTTTAGTGGATGGAATGAATTATAAGCAACTAAGAAATTCAATAAACAGATCTAGTTCAGGCGAAGATAAAACTTGGGTAGATTTTGATGACCCATATGTGATAGGAGATTCAACAAATTTATCGATTGCATTAATCGGTAAAAAGTTGGTAATTTCAAATAATATTTCTTCTTATTCATTTTTATTGATTAATCCAACATCCCAGGCTATATATCAAAACGATTTGACATTCAATGATGATACATTCGATTTTAGCAATCACACTTCAATGAATGGAGATTATGTCCTTTGTGCTTACAAAGATCCTTATACAATTCCATACAAACCGGTAGTAGATAATTATTTCTATAGAAATTTGGGTTATAGCAAATTTAGAAGAGCTTCAACTAAAGACAATTCGATTCAAATAGATAACATAGATAACAATATTCAAGTTATACAAGACCCCACTCTACTTTGCTTAGTGATCATAAGAGTTTCATAAGATGAAAGATAAATGAAAACAATGGCTTAAACATCCGCCAATATTGATATCGATATCGACCTGGATAGTGACCATTGTTTTTTTAGGTCTTTTATTTTAGGATTGATTATGATTATTGAAGGATCAATAAAATTAAAAAAATCAAGAAGCCTTAAAGGCGATTAAATTGTTTAGTAAAGCTCTAATAAATTAAGGTATTTAGAAAAGAAATATAAATAATACGCCAATAAAATAAGAAATGATAAAAATGTATGCCCTCTAGGAAAATAAAGTAATAAAATATCTTTGCTTAACGTGGAGGAAATCTTTAAACATGAAGAAGACTGTTTTGGTAACTGGTGGAGCTGGTTATATCGGCTCCCATGCTGTTCGTCAGCTTTTGGATCACGACTTTGACGTCATCGTAGTCGATAACTTATCGACCGGACATGTAAAGGCTGTAGATCCACGTGCAAAACTCTATTTGGGTGATGTTCGTGATTTGAACTTCTTAGCAGGAGTATTCAAAAACAACACAATAGATGGTGTAATGCACTTTGCAGGAAAAATTATCGTTCCTGAATCCGTTGGAGATCCTACTGCCTATTTTGATGATAACATTCAAGCTGTCGTTTCCGTTATTCGTTGTATGCATGCATATGGAGTTAAAAACTTCGTCTTCTCTTCAACAGCTGCTGTATACGGAACTGCTAAAACAACAGTGATAAGCGAGGATGCTCCTTTGCATCCTGAGTCTCCTTATGGATTCTCAAAGCTTGCTGCTGAACATTTGATTGACTTTGCTGAAAAAGCATATGGCATCAAACATGTCATCTTCCGTTATTTCAACGTTGCAGGTGCATCACTCGATAGCAAAATAGGTGAAGCACATCCTGTTGAATCCCATTTAATTCCTGTCATAATCAATGCTGGATTATCTGGAAAAGAGATGCAAATTTTCGGTAATGACTATGAAACACGTGATGGTACATGCTTAAGAGACTACATCCATGTAGTCGACTTAGCTGAGGCTCACGTCCTTGGAATGGAGCATTTGCTCAAAGAGGGAGAATCCGCAACTATCAACTTAGGTTCTCAAAATGGATTCACCAACAAGGAAATTCTTACTACTGTCGATAAGGTCTTAAAAGAAGAGCACTTGTCTGAGGGTGTAAAGTGGAAGTTCGGTCCCAGAAGAGCCGGAGACCCTGCCGCTATTGTCGCATCTAATGAAAGAGCAAAGAAAATCTTAGGTTGGACTCCTAAATATGACTTGGAGACCATGATCAAGAGTGCAATCGCTTGGAAGAACACTCACAAGAATCTTTACAACGATAAGAACGGAACTAAAATTGCTTTCGACAAAGAAGATATGAAACATATAGCCAAAGTTAGACCTGTTTCTTACAACGAGCTTGTAAAGAAGGGTGTCTACTCTGGAATCGAGCATTATGACTATATCGTCGGTGCTAAAATCGAAAAAGCTTTGACTAAGTAATTTATATTTCCAAGCTAAAAACTATCTGGACAATGTACTGCACCCCTCTCACTGGACTTTAAATAGAACTATAGCACAACATTGAGAC
>ERZ780039.23-NODE-23-length-28350-cov-40.486_pt1 | contig 28350 bp, 24 predicted proteins | sample MGYA00511853_ERZ780039 | MGnify/ENA primary metagenome ERZ780039 (study PRJEB29588, sample SAMEA2152768) | human gut metagenome | biome: human gut; feature: human-associated habitat; material: faeces | place: Denmark | collected 2008/2010 ...
GTAAGCGTTAAAGATATCCACTCTTGACGATTCGAACTCGCGAACCGCAAATAATGAAAAAGGCAGGCCGCGCCTGCCAACAATTCAACACGGAATACATCAAAAACTGAGTTCAGTACTCAAGATCGAACTCCTTCGAAAGATTCCAAGGCAAAAGCCTGTCCCATTCTTTCCTGTCGTTGGGCTTGATGCCAACAGCAAGCTCGATACACTTCGCTAGATATTTCTCAGGGTCCACTCCGTTCGCCCTAGCCGTCTGCACGAGGCTGAATACCTCGGCTGTGGATTCCGCGCCGTCGGCATTCCCGGAGAAAAGAAAGTTCTTCCTTGCTATCACGAAGGGCTTGACCGCCCGCTCGGAGATGTTGTTCGTCATCTCGATGTGGCCGTCATCGCAGTACCTGATGAAGGAATCCCACCTTTTAAGCATGTACTTGCAGGCCGTCAGCAGTTTCCCGACCGCCGTCTTCTCGGTCTCGGTCAGGTAACCCTTCACGTCCTTGAGCAGCTTTTGATACCCCTCGGAGTTCCTCGCCGCCCTTATCTTTTCGGGACCCCAGCCAGCCTCCCTCATCTTCCGCTCCTCCATGAAGACAGCGTCAATCAGTCTCACCGCTTCGGCAGCCTTGGAGTCCTTCCTGGCCTCTGTGCCGATAGACTTCACTATCTCGACGAAGTTCCTCCTGGCGTGCGCCCAGCAGAAGCAGTTCTTCACGCCATCTATCCCGTTGTATCCCTGGTAGGCATCGGTCACCAGGTGTCCAGAGAAGCGCTTCAGCATTCTCCTGGGGTTATCTCCGTCCCTGTCTTTGCTGAACTCGTATACATAGACTGGATTGGAGTAGTGCCCTGAGGAGTACACCCACATGTAGCAGTTGGACTTCCCGCTTCCTATCACCTTCAGCGTGGTCTCATCGGCGTAGACGACCTTGTCCTTCAGCAGAATATCGGCCATCCTCCCATAGATGGGCTTCAGCAGATCCGACACCTCAAACTGGATCCGGCACATGGTCTGCCTTGAGATCCCGACTCCGCTGAGGAAATCGTTGTTCTCCATGCGGCAGTAGGGAAGCCCAAGCACCATCTTGCCGTTGATCAGCTCCGCCGCGAGAGATGGGGTTGCCACCGAGTGCGGGAAGAAATCCCTGGGATCAGCCAGAGCCTGTATGACAGTGTCCTTAGTCCTGTCGGCGAACTTCTTGCGGATGATCTTCGTGACCTTGTGCCTTGCGGGTGTGGACTCCACCTTGTAGGAGACGTCCTCACCCATCTCGACGAGCACGTGTCCCTCCGCCTTCAGTCTCTCGTACTCCTCGGGGAACAAGACCTCAGTGTCATCGACGTGCTTCTCCAGCCACTCCGTGTTGAAGTTCCTGGATCCCCTCTTCCTTCCCGGTTTTCCCCTCTCTTCTCTGTGGCATCCCTCCGCCTCGTTCACCACCTGTTCTTCAGGCTCGTCCTTCATCGTCTCCGTCTTGGGGACGAATATCCTCGCACGCTCGACCCTTCTCTTCTCCTGGATCGCCTCCAGTTCCTTGACCTTCTCCTCCAGTTTCTCCTGAAGCTTGCGGAACTTGGCCTCGAGAGCGTCGTAGTCTCTCTTTTGCTTGGCTATGATGGCATCTCGCTCGGCCAGAGCCTTCTTGAGAGCCTTGATCTCCTCTGCGTAATCCATGTTTTTACCGTGTTCCATCCCGCTTGTTTTTACGAGGATTATTATATCAAAAAAGCCCGATTAAATCGAGCTTTTTTGTATCTTTATTTAGTAAAAACACACTTCCTTTCCGCGCTTGAATCCTATCGCTCTCAGCCCTTGTAGAAGCCAGACTATCTGGTCTCTGTTTATCTCCTCGGCCTGGCTGAAATCCTGAGGCCATCCGAACTTAGAGCGGTCGACTGTCCTGGTGTAAAGCCACGTCCCAGTCTCGTCCCTCTCCACGACCTTGAGGATCGTTCCTGCTCTGTTGCAGAACAGGAACAGCTCATGTTCCCTGGCCTCCAGCCCCGCCTGAGGCAAAAGCGATATCAAACCTATGCTTCCTCTCCTGAGATCCGTGGGTCCTGGCATCAGATATATGTGTTTGACCCTGCTGAGGTCAATCATAGCCCCAATAGCTCCAACACCTTAGGGAGGAACTCCACGGAGAAGTGTAGCGTATACCCCTTCGCCTCCATAGTGACTACCGCTGTCCCCTCGTAGCGGATCTTGGGCTTGTTCACCTCGTCTTTGGCTGGTGCTACTATATCGACAAAGTTTCCTCTTCTCTCGGGCTTTGCGTCGGTGGCAAGCTCTTTGGAAATCAAGTCACCATATTTGCACTTCCAGCCCCAGAAAGTCGATTTGCTAATGCCATACTTCTGACATATGTCCTTCTTGCTTTCGGAAGTCATATATTTCCTGACCATCTCAATTTTGAAGGACTCTAGATACTCGTTGTTTTTCGCCATAATTCACCTCCGAGATAGATTATCAGTTCAGAGGTTCGAATTTTAAAGGAGGATATCTTTAACGCTTACATTATATCTTCTAATATAAGTAAATAAAGATAAAATAAAAAACCACTCATTATGAGTGGTGATAATATCTAGGTGGTGGACCGTAAAGGACTCGAACCTTTGGCCCGCTGATTAAGGGTCAGCTGCTCTACCAACTGAGCTAACGGTCCATCGCTATTTAAGATAGCGGAAGTAAATATACACAAGTCGAAATAAAAATGCAATAGTAAATTTTAAAAAAATGAAGAAACATAATTTGAATTGCACTTCTAAGGCTGAATTGTGTAAGACTCGTTGCTATTATAAAATCAAGTTATTGGTTTTATCTATTTATATATGTGTGTTAAATATTAAATAGACATAATCAAAGGACTAATATTTAAGGAGTTATAGAATCTATTAGAGCAAATTGTAAGTTAATTGTAAAGGAATTACAAAAAAGCTAATATTTAATAAAAAATAGTCATAATTGAGCTTAATTTACTCGGTATGATAGCAGACTAAAGATTTAATTATTAAAAAGTATTTAGCAAAGATTAAATACAAAAAATTAAAAGTGTTCATTTTTTCCTTTTTCTTTTTGCTAATCCAATCCAAAATTATAAAAAATAGATATTTTTTCTAAAAAAATCAATATATTGAAATTTCTTGAATTAAATATAGCTAAGTTATATAAATACTACGTTTACGAAAGATTTTTCTAAATCTACGCAATGAAAGGATATTTTGAAAAATGAAAAAATTTGTTTTGGCTTTTGGTATTCCTGTGTTGGCAGTCGCTTCTTTGATTGGATCTGGTTATGCAACATGGTATTTCAACAATGCTGTCGAATCTGTTGTTGGAAAAATTGGAGTAAATATTACACCTAAGCAGGTTGTAGGTGCTAAGTTTAAACCTCTTGAGAATAATACTGAGGGGAATATAAAGGATCTTGAGCTAGTTCTTGATCAAACAGATAAAACAGGTAAAAATGATGATGGAATGCCCCATAATCGTATGGGTGTTCATTTGACAGGAGCTTTAACTGAGTCTTTGATAGCAGATGATGGAGATCCCAATACTTCTAATGATACGTTCGTTAGTGGAACTACTTATGAAATAACTACTACAATTACTATTCCTTCAGCAGTTGCTACATATGTTAATTTCACATTCAAGGGCAGCACAGCTTCCGAGGATGGCTTAACTCTTACAAAAGTATCTAAATATACAGTAGAAGCTGATCAACAAGCACATGATTTTTTCAATATTTCTCATGATACGATTAATTCTGATGTGACTGTTAATTATGCAAATGAGCCTTCTACATTGGATGCATATAATACTATGGTGAAGGATGTAACTGGTCAAACCATTAGTATTAGCTTTGCAGCTAAAATTGTTACTGTTACTAAGTAGTCTAATAATCTTTCAGTTTTAAGGGAGTTCTTATATGAAAAGGTACATGAAATCATTGTTATTTGGTTTTGTGGTACCTTTTTTTGCTATTTTATCATTATTTGGTGTTGGATATTCAACATGGTACTTTGTAAATGATGTGACTAAAGATAACATAACTATTTCTACCGATATAACAGGTGTTGCTGATTTTGGAAATATAGTTATTAATTATGATAAAGATAGTGTAGAAGATATTAGTTCGTCTTCTTTGAATTCTAAAATAACTGTTGAATCTGATAGAATCCATTTGATTAATCCGTTGTTTTATGTACATTATCTACTTCCGAAAGGAGCATTAATTTCTAGTGTAGGAAAACTTAAATTTACCTTGAAATTAACAGTTGATTCTGGATATGTAGCTGACAGCCAAATGTCTGTCAAAAATATTATGAATGTGTCCTATTTACCTTATTCACACAATAATAGCTCAGATCGGAAATTTATTAATGTCGGTGAAAAGAATGTAGATGTAACAATACCAGCAGATAATACTAGAAGAACAGTAATTTATAATGGAATTCAGTGGCGACAAGATATTGAACTAGTAAGTTCTAAAGATGCTACTACTTTAGATCCTTACAACAAGTTTACAGTAAATGATAAAGGTATAGTTGAAGAGGATGATCAATATAAAGTAGTGAGCCCGAGTGACTCTACTCTTAGAGAAGCTGATAAGGAAGCTGCTAAGGACACATTCGTCTTTTGCTCTAACAATCTATCTTTTAATTTTCTAGAAGGTTTTAATGTTACTGATAAATTAAATGATGTAGTTCAAATCTTTAGTAAAGCAAAGATTTCTTTTACTTTTTCAGTGTCGCTTTAATAAATAATAACAAGAAAGAAGGTATATATGGGTTTATCAACATTGGTACTGATTGTATCTGCAATATCATTGGTGTGTTTTGCAATTGTCTATATTTGTATCTTCTCCTTTTATTACTTTAATAGAAAGAAGTGTATAGAAAACAAATTAGAAGATAACGAAGTAATTAAGATTTTGGATAAAGATGTTGAGAAGTATGATAAGAAGAAAAATAAAAAACTATCTTTTATAGATACTTACTATAAGAGAAAAAAGAGAAAAAAAGTCGGGAATATTATTTCTAATAGTATTGTAGGGATATTCCTAGTCGCTCTCATAGGTTTCTTTGTCTGGGCTACTGTGATGAAGTCGAATGACCAGACTACTTATTTTGGAGATAAGACATATTTAGTTATTCAGACTTCTTCTATGGCATCTATCAACGATAACAACAAGTATTTGAAAGATGGTAGCATAGATTCAAAAGATAAGATGAATACGAGAATATCTCAGTATGCTTTTATCGGAATCGATAAATTCAAATCCGAAGATCAAATAAAAGTATATGACATAGTAGCTTTTAGAATGGGTGATAAGATAATAGTTCATAGAGTCTATTCTATATCTATAGGAGAAAAAGATGGGCATAAATTGTTTACCTTTAGAGGAGATGCAAACCCAGCCTCTATGTCGGGTGAAATTAATGTCACATCGGATAGAATAGTCGGAGTTTTTGATGGCTATCAAAATCAAGTATTAGGATCTATAGTCATCTATATTCAATCTGGTACGGGATTGATTTCAGTCTTTGCTATAGCAATAGTGTTGATGGTATATATCTTCTATTATGATAGAATCGATCTTAGACTTACTGATAGATATGAAGCCTTGATGAAGGAAAGATTTGGTAATAAAGCATCCCTTTGCATAGTTGTTACTTTTACTAAGCAAACATATATTCCTTATAGTGAAGAGGATATTAGAAAGTAAAAGGAGGTTTGAATAAGATGAGAAGAAAAACATTATTAAATAGAAATGTTATTATTGTTTTGATGCTCTTCATCTTTTTGATGACCGCTTTTGTTTCTACTGCTTATTCTTTGTGGTACTTCCCTAATTCTGGAAATCCAAAGGAAGTTACCGCTGATATGAAGGTGGATGATATAGAAGAAAATTTTAAAAAAGATACAGGTAATTATTTAAAAATCATAGATTGTAGAGATGGCGTGATTCCTGATTATGACGATTTTGCTATAAAAAACGGATCAGTATTCTTGGATAATTCAGAAAATTTCACCGATAATGGCAATACTTTCAGAGGAAAGAAAGGAGAGGATGGTAAATATAGATATTCAAAGAAAGTATTTAGTGTTCCTTCTTTAAATTTAAGATCTCTTGTATCCAGTGTCTCTTATCGCTCAGGTACTAGCATAACAAGCTCAGGTACTAGTGCGACAGGCTCAGGTACTAGCGTGACAGGCTCAGATATTAGCACGACAGAAATTTACTTATATGATTTATTAAATTCCCAGTATAAGTTAGTAGATCATTTAACAAACGAGAGCATTGAATTAAAATATGGAAAAGGCACTAGTTCTGATGAATCATATTCTTCTACTAAATTTGAAGATTATAGAGAAAAAATAGGATGCTCTTTTTCTAAATCTAGAATACTATTTTTAGTCCCTAGAGATACTAAATGGATCAATAAAAAGCCGCTTGAAACTCCTAAGGTAGATAGTAATTACAATATTTATTTCCATAACAAAGCTACAAGTGGCGAATACGATCCTAAAAATGGCAAATACAATTATAGTGATTTAGATTATGTGTGGCTTTGGAATGATAGAACAGATTTTGGAGTCTCATTGCCTTTGAATACAGATAGCACGAATACAGATGGCACGATTAATAAATCATTGCATATTAATTATTGGACTCTTTATAGCGCTTGGAATTGTGACAATTCTTTCAAGAACACAAATGAAACTGGGTTTATCATGACGCCCCAAACAGCACCTACAGGTATTATATTTAAGAAGAATGATGGAACAAAATTAGCTCCTAAAGACAAGCATGAAAACACTGAGTACTTAGCTTTGCCTTTACCTCCTATCAATTCCACTTCCAATTCCACTCCCTCACACTTTGATATTCATATTGATGCTGCATCAAATGGCAAGTTTACAATCAGAACTGATCAAGATGTCGATCTTAATCAAGATGTCGATCTTGATAAAGAAGTCGATCTTACACAGAATAAGAACGCAAAGAATAAGAACATAGTTTACTATTCGACCAGTGGTCTTGATCACTTATGGACGTGGTCTAGCAGTACATCAGGTGTTGACCGTTGGATTTCATCCAATTATGTTTATCAATTTAAAATGGCTGGTTTCGATAAGCCTGTTTCTTGTTTCTCATACAATTATGGTGAAAAGTTTAATTTCTACAAGAATTGGAAAGGACCTGATGGTACTCCAGCGCAATTATCTTCTGGATTTACTTTTGATAAAAATGAAACAGGTGAAAAAATAAACTATAACTATAATCAGCTAGTTTTGACGGACTACAATATTAGTAGTCAAACCGGTGATATAGATATCAGTGGTTTGTTTAAAGATACTTCTGAATGTACTTCCATTTATTTGCTTGAAAACAATAACAAAAAGGTTGATGTATATTCGTCGAAGGCTAAGTTTATTAATGCATTGAATCAATTGAAATAGGCTCTAAATAAATACATATTATTTAAAGAAAATGTCTACGGATTGCCGCAGACATTTTTATGTTAGGGCTTTACATTCAATATGTTGCTTTTTCAACTACTTTTTTATTAAAAATTCTCTTTAAAGGCTTGACAAAACGCCCGGAACTGATATCATTATCAACGCACGAACGGGAGATGTTCGTATTTTTTATGCGACAAGTACGAAACGCCCGGAATCGTGGACATAAAATTAAGAGGGATAAGATAAATGCCTACAATTAACCAGCTTGTGCGTCATGAGAGACGCAGGCTCGTAAAGAAGTCCCTTTCTCCTGCATTGGGCAAGAGATGGGATTCTCTCAACAAGAAGATGAACAACACTCCAGCTCCTCAAAAGCGTGGAGTTTGCACCCGTGTCGGAACTATGACTCCTAAGAAGCCTAACTCCGCTCTTCGTAAGTACGCTCGTGTTCGTTTGACTAACAACTATGAAGTCACTGCTTACATCGGTGGAGAAGGACACAACCTTCAGGAGCACAAAGTTGTTTTGATCCGTGGTGGCCGTGTACGTGACCTCCCTGGTGTGCGTTACCACATCATCCGTGGTGCTCTTGAGTGCTTCGGTGTCGAAGGTCGTAAGCAATCAAGATCTCAATACGGAACCAAGAAGAATGGTGAGATCCAGAAGAAGTAAAGTTAGGAGTTAATGAACAATGCCTAGAAAGAATGGTTCAATCGAGAAGAGAGACGTACTTCCCGATCCTGTGTACAACAGCAAACTTGTTACTCGTCTCATCAACAAGATCATGAAGGATGGTAAGAAAGGTCTTGCCCAAAGAATCCTTTATGAGTCATTCGAAAAAGTAGAGAAGAAAACTGGCAAACCCGCCATGGATGTCTTCGGACTCGCTCTTGGAAACATCATGCCTGAAATCGAGCTCAAGGCTCGTCGTGTCGGTGCTGCTAACTACCAAGTACCTGTCGAAGTCTCTGCTGACCGTCAGGTTACTCTTGGACTCCGTTGGCTCGTCAACTATGCTCGTCTCCGTAATGAGAAGACCATGGTAGACAAGCTTGCTGGAGAAATTATCGACGCTGCAAATGGTGTCGGTGGTGCTGTAAAGAAGAAGCAAGATACCTTGAAGACTGCTGAAGCCAACAAGGCCTATGCTCACTACCGCTACTAGTCGTCCTAAGACTCAAAATATAGAGAGGAAACCATAAAAATGGCTAATAAGGAAGACTCAAACGTACAGTCGTTTGAAGCTATTGCCGAGGACCACGTTCGTAATATTGGAATTATGGCCCACATCGATGCCGGTAAGACAACTACATCTGAACGTATTTTGTTCTATACCGGACGTACCCACAAGATAGGTAATATCGATGATGGTAATACTTCACTCGACTTCATGAAGCAGGAGCAAGAGCGTGGTATCACTATTCAATCCGCTTGTACTACCTGTCTTTGGAAGGAAAGAACAACTCAGGAAGAGTATCGTATTAACTTGATCGATACTCCGGGACACGTCGACTTTACAGCTGAAGTCGAGCGTTCACTTCGTGTTTTGGACGGAGCTGTTGCTGTTTTGGATGGAAAGAACGGTGTTGAGCCTCAAACTGAAACTGTTTGGAGACAGGCTGATAAATACAACGTTCCTTCAATCGTTTATGTCAACAAGTTGGATTCTATCGGATCTGATTTCGAGATGTCTTTCCACTCAATCAAGGAAAAGCTTGGTGCAACCGCAATTGCTATTCAGTATCCTTTGGGAACTGAGAAGGAATTCTATGGTGTCATCGACTTGGTCAAGATGATAGGATGGAAGTGGGTTAATGAAGTTGATCCTAGAACTAACTCCATTCCTGCTCCTACTCAAATTGAAATTCCTGCTGAGTATATGGAGAAGGCTCAAGAGTGGCGTCAAAAGATGTTGGATGAATTGGCCAACAACGATGACGAAATCATGATGGAAGTTCTTGAAGGAAAAGAACCTACTGTCGAAGAAATTCAGGCCGCTTTACGTCGTGGAACCATTTCTCACAAGTTCCACCCTGTTCTCGCTGGAGCTTCATTCCGTTCTAAAGGTATTCAAACATTGCTCGACGCTATTGTCGACTATTTGCCTTCACCTTTGGATATTCCTGCTGCTGTTGGAAAAGACAAGGATGGAAATGATGTCGAGTGCAAGCCTAATTCAAATGCACCTTTCGTTGGACTCGCATTCAAAATTACTACCAACCAATTTGGTAAGCTCACATTCTTCCGTGTGTACTCTGGTACCTTGAAGAATGGTTCATACTTGTACAACGCTACTCGTAATGTCACTGAGCGTGTCTCCAGAATTGTTCTTATGAACGCTGACTCTGAAGAGGATGTCTCCGAAGTCAGAGCTGGAGAAATCGCAGCTATTATCGGTCTCAAGTCCACGAAGACTGGTGATACCCTCTGCACTGAAGAGAATCCTACATATCTTGAATCTATCAAGTTCCAAGATCCTCTTATCTCTGAGGCTATCGAAGCTGATAAACACACTGACACTGATAAGATGGCTGTAGTCCTTATGAAGTTCTGCGAAGAGGATCCTACCTTCCACTTCTACACAAATAAGGAAACTGGACAATCCATCATTGCTGGTGTCGGAGAACTCCAACTCGATGTTAACTGCACCCGTTTGAGAGATGACTACGGTATTCCTGTACACGTAGGTGCTCCTCAAGTTGCTTACAAGGAAACTATTCGTAAGTCTGCTACCTGTGAAGGTAAGTACATCAAGCAATCTGGTGGACACGGACAATACGGACACGTTATCTTCAAGTTCTCACCTAACCCTGGTAAGGGAATCGAGACACAGAACGAAGTCACTGGTGGTCGTATTCCTAAGGAATTCATCAAACCTTCAATCGATGGTTTGGTAGAAGCTACTGCCCATGGTTTGGTTGCTGGATATCCTGCAATTGACATCAAGGCTGAGTTGATGGATGGATCATCACACCCTGTCGACTCTTCCGAAGCTGCTTATAAGATGGCATCTTCAATCGCCTTCAAACTTGCAGCTCAAAAGTGTGACCCTGTCATCCTTGAACCTATTGTCAAGGCTGAGATCACCACTCCTGAGCAATATCTTGGTACTGTTTTAGGAGATATTTCCTCAAGACGTGGAACAGTTACTGATACAAGCACCAAAGGTAATGCTCAAGTCATTAGTGCTTTGGTACCTCTTGCGAACATGTTCGGATACATCAACGATCTTCGTTCTATGACCCAAGGCCGTGGTATCTACACTATGGAATTTGCTCAGTATCAAGAAGTTCCTAAGTCCATCCAGGAACAAATTGTCAAAGCCCGTACAGGTGCTGGCAATTAGTCGAATTTGATTCGTTAGTTAAAAACCTACATAAAACGCTTTCAATGGCTCTACACCAGCTATGGGCCTTTATTGAAAAAAAAGCCTTACTAATGTATATTTATAAGGCTACATAGCAATGCTGGCAAACCAATTTTTAAGGAGGCTTATAAAAGCTTATGGCAAAGGAGAAATTCGATAGAAGCAAACCGAACGTTAACATCGGTACAATTGGACACGTCGACCACGGTAAGACAACTCTTACTGCTGCTATTACCAAGGTTCTCGCCGAGAAGGGTGAGGCCAAGGCTATGGCTTATGACCAAATCGACGCCGCTCCTGAAGAGAAGGCTCGTGGTATCACCATTAACGCCGCTCACGTTGAATACGAGACTGCTAAGAGACACTACACTCACGTCGACTGCCCGGGACACGCTGACTACGTCAAGAACATGATCACCGGTGCTGCTCAGATGGATGGAGCTATCCTCGTCGTCGCTGCTACTGATGGTGTTATGCCTCAGACCCGTGAACACGTCTTGCTTGCAAAGCAGGTCGGTGTTCCTTACATCGTTGTCTTCCTCAACAAGTGTGACCAAGTCGATGATCCTGAACTCATCGATCTCGTTGAGATGGATGTCCGTGACCTTTTGAGCAAAAACGGATTTGACGGAGAGAACTGCCCTGTCATCCGTGGATCTGCTTTGAAGGCTCTTGAAGCTGCACCTGGATCTGCTGATGAGCAATGCATCGTCGATTTGATGAATGCTTGCGATGAGTCCATTCCTGATCCTGTCCGTGATATCGAGAAGCCTTTCTTGATGGCTGTCGAAGATGTTATGACCATCACTGGACGTGGAACCGTCGCCACTGGACGTGTTGAGCGTGGTGAAATCAAGTCTAACGATGCTGTTGAAATCGTTGGTTTGATGCCTACTCGTACTTCCACCGTCATTTCACTCGAAATGTTCCGTAAGACCTTGGATTATGCAAAGGCTGGAGACAACATCGGTATGTTGCTCCGTGGTGTCGATCGTGACCAAGTAGTCCGTGGTCAAGTTATCGCCAAGCCTGGAACCATCGTTCCTCATGCAAAGTTCCGTGCTCAAGTTTACATCTTGACCAAGGAAGAGGGTGGACGTCATACTGCTTTCGCTGATGGATATCGTCCTCAGTTCTACTTCCGTACAACTGATGTCACTGGTGTCATCTCTTTGGAAGAAGGAAGCAAGATCGTCATGCCTGGTGACCACGTCGAGTTCAACGTTGAGTTGATCAAGAAGGTCGCTATCGAGAAGAACACTAAGTTCGCTATCCGTGAAGGTGGCCACACCGTTGGTGCAGGAACCGTCATCGATATTCTTGACTAATTAGTTCCTATTGAAACGATATAGCTCTGCTTCGGCAGAGCTATTTTTATTTCCATAGTTGATTAGATCTTAAACATTAAAAAAAGAATTTGATTCTTTCACTATTAAACAGGCACATATATTATGGATAACATCAGGTGATATGCTTATTTCTCTTTACTTTAAGACAAAACATCTCTATAATTATTTAGCTTTGTGAATATTTAACAAAGCTCTCTGCTATGCACCAGAAATGCTGTACATAGCCGTCATGTCCAAAGGGAGGAAAAAGAACATGAGAAAGTACGAAATCATGTATGTCCTTAAACCTGAACTCGGCGAAGAAGCTACCAAGGCTGAAATCGCTAAGCTTGCTGACATCCTCACCAATAATGGTGCAGTTGTTAACAAGACCACTGAGTGGGGTCTCAAAGACTTCGCTTATGAGATGGAAGGTTTCAAAAAAGGATACTACGTCATCCTTGAGATTGAGGCTGATCCCGACAAGAGCAAAGCTCTTAAGGAATTCCAACGTCTTGCTAGTCTCAACGCAAATGTTATCCGTTATTTGATCACTAAGGCTAATGCCTAGTAATCAACTAGAAAGGAAACATTTTAAATGGCAGTAAATCGTGTCGTATTGGTCGGAAGACTTACTAGAGATCCAGAGTTAAGAAAAACTACTTCTGATTCTAGCGTCGTATCATTCACTCTTGCTGTGGATGGAATTCCATCTAGAGATGGAAAGGCAAATGTCTCTTTCATCTCTTGTGTTGCTTGGAGAAACACTGCTGAAAATGTCGCTAAATTCACTCACAAGGGAAGCCTTGTCGCTGTGGATGGAAGACTTCAGCAAAGAACCTATATGTCTAAGGACAATAGGAAAGTCAGTGTTGTAGAAGTCGTATGTGATACTGTTCAGTTCTTGGAAACAAAACGCGACAGTGCTTCACGTAATGAGCCTAGCGAACCTAGTGATGACTTCTCTTCATCTTCTAAAGCTGACGCACCTGTGGAAGGAATCGACACATCTGACGATGATTTGCCATTCTAGTATTCGATTTGATAATAATTAAAGAAAGGATGCATGAACTATGTTTGTGAAAAAGAAATTCACTCGTAAAAAGGTATGCTACTTCACCAAGAATCACATCAAGAACATCGATTACAAGGATGTTGAGACTTTGAAGAAGTTTATCTCACCTAACGGAAAGATCACACCTAGAGCTACAACTGGAACCAGTGCACGTTATCAACGTATGTTGGCAAAGGCTATTAAAAACGCTCGTTTCATGGGATTACTTCCGTTCGTTGACAACGACTAATCATATTGTAAGGTTAGACTTTAGCACCAGTTTTACTGGTGTTTTTTTAATGCTTATAATTATTACTAGCTAATTGTTATCATTGTTATTAATTGACATTTGTTCTGCCTAGGGCTACAATGCCAATAATTATTTGGTTCATATGAGATGGAATCCAGGAGGGAAAAATATTCTAAAGTGATGATTAGTAAATGTGTTTTTATAGGTAATTTTGGAATTCGATATACAGGAAAGCATAAATGTTCGCATAACGTGTGCACTTCAATGTCACCAATTATTGTTAGTGTTTGCGGCTGTGGGAACTTTAGTCTTGATTAATGATAATATGGCTAAAGAGAAATCTATTAAGTATCACATTTGGAATAGTCTGAGACCTTATGGCGAAGCAAGCCATGATAATGTGATGAAATACTTTAAGTCGACTGGAACATATTACTATGAATTTTTTAAAAAAGGACTTACTGCAAAGCAATCATATAAACTAAGTTTAAGAAAAATAGATAAAGACATTCAAAAGGAATATTCTGCAAATATCTATGACAAGTATTATCCTTTGATTGTGATATCGATAATGTTATTTTTCGGACTTATAAATATGATTATAGGTTTAACTGGATATAAAAATGGTGAATTAGGTGTTTGGATGTTATATATATTTCAAGACTTAATAACATTAGTTCTATTAGGCGAAGCCATATTTAGAAAATGTTATAAAACTTTATTTGATTGGACAACATTATTAGTTTTCTTAATTGGATCCTGGTCTTTCTTTGGATATAGTTTGAATTACTTTGGAGCTGCTCTTCCAGACATAAAATATAATTACATTTATACTTTTCCTGGACTGATATATAAGACCAAGTATTGGGATGGAGATTTAGTCGAATCAGTTTATTTCTTCGACCCTATCTTATCTATTGGATTGATTATGTTATTTATTTACTTAGCTATAGTTATAGTAAAGTCGATAATTAATAAAAGACTTGATAAACAAATAGAAGCAATTTGAAATAGCATTTAGTAAGTTGATTAAAAAAAGAGATTGCTGTTTGTTTGGCAATCTCTTTTTTGATTAATCGTTATCTTCGATTAAATATGTTTCGTAATGATCTACTGAGTCGCCGGCTTTGAGTGTTATATGGGATAAGCCTAAAGCTATTTGCTGAGGCTCTAGAGCCAAAGCACGTCTGTTATGAAGGATAAGACCTTCTGCATTTTCAAACTCATATTTAGAGCATGAAGCATCAGCGTAGATGTTTATAGCTTCGAAGTCTGTGAACAATGACAACTTAACTTTTCCACCTTTATAAATGACTTGAGGTTTATCTTCTTGAACTTTATCGAAGACGAATAAGTGATCTATTGTTTTTTCCCAGATTGTCTTTTCGATGACATCGAGCTTAGGTCCTAATACAGACATGCTTCTAAAATTCATGCATTCAGGAACATTGTCGATTCCAGTTACTAACTGACTCTTACCATCGTTTGTTCCCCATTTAGAGGCATTTATATATAAGGAATCATTAGATATATTTTGAATTCCATTGATGTCCCAATATAAATGGTTAGAGAAGGAAACTATAGTGTCCTTATCAGAAGTTGCATGATATCTGATGGTGAATTGATTCTTACCATCGATGAATTCATAAGTGATTTTTGTTTCTAGATTTCCGGGATATCCATTTTCACCATCTTTATCAGTAAGAGTGAATTCTACTGAAGTTTTACCATCAGTGTTAATAATAGAATAATCGAAAATTTTGAATGACATGGAAGTCATTCCTCCACCATGTATACAGAATCCTTGTTGTCGTTCTATCATATGATAATTTTTACCATTGATAGTTATATCGCAGGGAATACGTCCAGCAGTTCTAGCCAAGGTCTTTCCGTTGAATTGAGTATCTTCTGGGTACATCTCTCTCTTTGGAGCGAGATTAATCAAATTCCCATCCCAAAGTACTTCCCAAACACCGGCACCAATTGAAGAAAGAATAACAGTCAACCTTCCGTTTTCGACTTTTATGTAGTCAGTCTTCTCGTCATGCATAATACTTGTTTTTATCATGTCTTTATCCTCAGTTCTTTAATAGTTTAGTCTTTTTTCTTTTATCTTTAAATAACAATAAAAGATAAAATAATAAATACTAATTTTTATATTTAAAAAGCCTAGCAAGAGCTAGGCTAACTATCATAATAAATTGAATAAAGCTATATAAGGCTTTGCACCTATATTGAAATAGATTATGTATAAAACAACCAGAGCTACTATCCAAAGGAAAAATAAAGTAATTCCAATCCAACACAATATTTTTGTATTTTTTCCACTTTTTTTATTGAATAGTCCATAAAATCCAAATACAAGTCCAAGTAATCCACCTAAAGCACCGAATACTAACGATAATACACCGAAAACAATATTATCATTTGGATTAGTTGAATTTGATTTTCTCGATGAGTTTTCTTGTATTTCATGGATATTCATTGGGCTTCCACATCTGGGACAATAATTGCAATTGACATTCATCATCGAAGCACAAAAAGGGCATTGCTTCTTTGTACTGCTATCATTTTGATTGTTAGAGTTATAAATTTCCATATAATCACACCTCCTTTAATAAGCTCTAATTATATACATTAGGATAATTCTTTAGTGCCTGTATAAAGTTGGTAATAAACACCTTTTTCCTCTAATAATTGGTTGTGTGTTCCTCTTTCAATAATTCTTCCGTGATCTAAGACCATGATGACATTAGAATTCATAATGGTTGAAAGTCTATGTGCGATAGCAAAGACGGTTCTTCCTTCCATCAATTTGTCCATTCCTTTGGTGACGATAGCTTCGGTCATGGTATCGATTGAAGAAGTTGCTTCGTCTAATATTAGGACGGGAGGGTCTGATACAGCGACTCTAGCAATTGATAGAAGCTGGCATTGACCTTGTGACAAAGATGAGCCATCACCTTCAATGAAGGTATTGTATCCGTTAGGAAGCATTCTAATAAAGCCATCTGCGTTAGCAAGTTTTGCGGCTTCAATACATTCTTCATCAGTTGCATCCAATCTACCATAACGAATGTTATCCATTATTGTTCCACTGAATAATGATGTGTCTTGAAGAACAACACCTAATGATCTTCTCAAATCTTTTTTCTTAATCTTATTGATGTTGATATCGTCGAATCTAATCTTTCCATCCTCTATATCATAGAATCTATTCAGCAAGTTGGTAATAGTTGTTTTACCAGCACCAGTGCTACCAACAAAAGCAATCTTTTGACCAGGTTTAGCATATAAATCTATATCGTGTAATATGATTTTTCCAGGTGTATAACTAAAGTCGACATCAAACATTTTAATGTCACCTTTAACAGGAACGTATGTGGTTGAGTTATCGGCTTTGTGAGGATGTTTCCATGCCCAGTTTGAATGAATAGAAGCATGCTCTTCTTCGACAAAATTATTGCCGTCCCAATGGCCTTGTACTAATTCGACATATCCATCGTCGGCTTCGACCTTTTCATCCAACATTTTGTAGACTCTTGAAGCACCAGCTTTTGCTTGTGCGATGAATCCAAATTGTTGACCGATGGTGTTTACCAATCCTATAGCTTGTTGTACTAAAGGATCAAATCCTAAGGTTATTCCTAAAGTCATAGTTCCTAATCCGAATTGGAATCCATAGTTTTGAGTGTTGAAAGCAAAACATATGATTCCAACGATGATTGTTATGACATATACGATATAACCGACATTGATGATGACAGGACCTATAGCACCGGCAATCCAGTTTGCTTGATAAGATGAATTCATTAAGTTTTTGTTTTTCTTATCAAATTCATTTTTAGCTTTTTCTTCGTGGTTAAAAGACTTAACAACTTTTAATCCACCCATCATTTCTTCGATTAAACCTTCTTGTTCACCAATTGATTTTTGCTGATCATCAAAGTATTTTTCGGCTTTCTTACCCATCATTGAAGAAGCTATAAACATTCCTATGACACCAACGATAAAGATGATTGTCAAATAGACAGAGAACATCAACATCATTACAAATAGAGTGATGAATGTTAGCAAGGATGAAAACAAAGTCTGAGTTGTTTGTATTGTGAATTGACGAATCGTATCGACATCATTAGTGTAGATGGACATGATTTCACCCTTTTGGTGTTGATCGAAGTATCTAACAGGCAAATCTTCCATATGTGAGAATATTTTGCATCTAGTCTTATGCATGAAATCTTGGCCTATGTATGCCAAGGCTACGGCATATGTACCCATAGCTAAGTTTCCTAATGTATAGGATATAGCCATGAATATCAAACAAGGATACAAGGTGCCTTCAGCAAATGACTTAAATACGTCTTCCGATACAGCGACATCACCTGTAGAATGAATATTCTCTAATCCATCAATAACTCTTTGTATTGCTATTGGTGCTGTAACAGAAGCAATTGCGGATATGATGATACAAATGATGGATAAGGCAAATAACCATGGATGTAGTCTAGCCATCTCTTTGATCAAAGAGAGAAGGACATTACGTTTCTTTTTCTGATTCATAACTGTTCCTCCTTTACACCTTGAAGATCGCAGACGTTTTTAAAGATGTTATTGTTATGATAAAGGTCTTTAGCAGTTCCTTCACCATCTATTCTTCCATTGTCTAAAACAATGATTTTATCAGCGTGTAGAACAGAAGAGATACGTTGAGCGATAATGATTTTTGTAACTCCAGGTAGGGTTTCTTTAAGACCTTCTCTAATCTTTTCATCTGTTTTTGTATCCACTGCTGAAGTAGAGTCGTCAAATATCAAGATCTTAGGCTTTTTGATAAGAGCTCTTGCTATACAAAGTCTTTGCTTTTGACCACCAGAGAAGTTAGCACCACCCTGGTCTACTTTGGATTGATATTTATCAGGCATTTGCTGAATGAATTCATCAGCTTGTGATATCTCACATACTTTTTGAATTTCTTCGTCGGTTGCATCTTCTTTTCCCCATCTAATGTTTTCAGCTATTGTTCCTGAGAACAACACGTTCTTTTGAAGAACCATTGAAACTTCGTCACGCAATGCTTTTTTATCGTAGCTCTTAACATTTGTTTCTCCAACTAATATCTCGCCTTCACTGGCATCATAGAAACGCGGAATTAAGTTGACTAATGTGGATTTAGCAGAACCTGTTCCACCTATGATTCCAACCGTCTCTCCACTATTGATTTTGAGATTTATATTTTTTAAGACTTCATCTCCGTTACCATCTTTATATTTAAATGAGACATTTCTAAATTCAATCGATCCATTTTTTATTTCTTTTAGAGCGTTAGGGTTGTTCTCGATTGTGGATTTCTCAACCAACACTTCATACACTCTCTTCATAGAGGCTAAACTCATGGCGACCATGACCATAATAGTAGCTAGCATCATAAGGGCAAATAAGACCCAAATAGCATAGTTTGTAAGGATTGAAAAATATCCAACTTTTATTTGACCTCTAAGAATTGCAAATGTTCCAAAGGCTACTACTAAAGCCATAGAAAAGTTTATTGAAAGATTCATCAAAGGATTGGATAAAGCACCTGAGATTTCTCCTTTGGTCAATATCTTTCTAATATCTTCAGAAGCATTGTTGAATTTTTGCTTCTCGAAATCTTCTCTAGAATAAGTCTTTACTGTTCTAATTCCTAAAACGTTCTCTTCGACAGCTTTGTTCAAATTGTCATATTTCATAAAAGCTTTAGAGAAGAATTTCAAAGCTAAGACTATCAAGACTACAGTTATGACTGCAACTATAGGAAGGGTAACTGCATAGATCCAAGACACTGGTGCAGCTACAACAATAGAAGCGATTATGGAATAGATAAAGTATATCGGCGATATCATTCCGTTTCTTAGAATCATCATATAAGCCTGCATGATGTTGGTAACATCCGTAGTTTGTCTTGTCACCAATGAAGCTTTTGAAAATTGATCAATGTTATCAAATGAGAAGTCTTGAGTTTTATAGAATAAATTTTGTCTTAAATTGGCAGCAAATCCAGCAGCAGCTTTAGATGATTCCTTCATTCCCCATAAGGATGTTCCAAATGAGAAAAAAGCTAAAACAACTAGCAATACTGCATACATTACAACATGGCACACAATTGTCTGTGTATCATTTCCACCATTTGTTTGGAAGTCGTTCATCTCATTGATCATAAATCCCATCAATAAAGGAATAGTACAATCAGAGCAAGCTTGTAGTCCAAAGGCTACAAAACTTAAAATTGAGCTTTTCTTATATTCTCGAACGCTTTTAAGGAGCATTTTAAAGATTCGAACATAAGAAACTCTTTGTGTTTCTTTTCTTTCTCTCATATATTTACCTCAAAAAGCTATTTATCTTTAGTAATCTAACATATGTATTTTTATTGACTAGTCTTATATTTCGGTATATTTTCAATCGAACATAAAAGCGATAACAAAAAGGCCATCTCCTGCTAGAGATGGCTTTCTTACCAAAAAAAGAATCTATTTTTAGATGTTTACTTCTTAGGGAACTTCTCTTCTGCAGGGATTGCAAGAGGATCGAAGTCAGCATTTGTGTAAATGTTCTGAACATCCTCTAATTCATCCAAAGCATGAACGAAGTTTGCAAGTTTTTGCTTGTCAGCATCTGATACATCATGTTTGACATAGTCAGGAATAGGAAGCATAGTGATTTCGTTTGTGACAAAGTCAACTACTCCAAGATCCTTTAAAGCATCTCTAGTCTTTGCGAAATCCTTGGGCTCTACCTGAACTTCGATGATTCCATCTTCAAAGGAGACTCCTCTCAATCCTTCGATTCCGGCATCGAGAAGACCCATCTCGATTTCTTCACTCTTGTCTTCTTCACCTTCAAAATCGAAGACACCAGTTTGTGTGAAAAGATAATCCACACAACCCGAATCTCCAAGGTTTCCACCACGATGAGAGAAGATTGCACGAACTGATGCATAGGCTCTCTTATCGTTGTCGGAAAGAGTGTCGACGATGATTGCTACTCCGGCAGGAGCATATCCTTCATAACGTCCACCGACATAAGTGGTGGCATCTCCACCCTTAGCCTTAGCTATAGCACGATCGATGACATCACGAGTTACACCTTCTCCACGATATTTTTCAATTGCTGAACGTAATGCGAGGTTAGAACTCGGGTCAGGATCTCCGCTCTTAGCGGCCATGTAAATTTCCTTACTGGCACGGTTGTAAAGTGCAGACTTTGCGGCGTTTGTTTGAGCCATCTTTTTGGCTCTGACTTCATGTGCTCTACCCATATTCTATTTACCTCTCTTGATTAAAATAATATTGGCTTGTATTCAATATTTCACAAGCGAAGATTAATATACTACTTAATAAACACTCATAGCAAATATTTTTTATTAAAATCCATTATTCAAAATAAATTCTCATATGGTTTTAGAATTATTGTCTGGATTTATATTAGGAGTACTTAATGAAAAGTGTTGATAAAATTGATTTAAAAAAGCCAGATTTTTTATCTGGCTTTTGGCAATTATTCAGCTTTGGCTGAATTTGATTTTGCTTGTGGTAATTTGAATTTTGGATGTGCTTTTAAGACAGCAGATTTCGCAGTTTCAAAGTAACGCTTTTCTTGACGGAAACGAACTGAATTGCTTCCCATTTCGAAATTGTAGTATTTGTTTGCTACATCGATGGAATCATCTTCACGATTGAGAATCAAGCCTTTTACTAAGAGAGAATTTCTATATGTAGACAATCTATAAGGCTTCAATACAGCGTTCTTGACATCTCTCTTCAATCCGGTGAACAACATATCAGCTCCAGCTCTATCATTGAGAAGAAGAAGGATGAATAATCTTTCACCAGCGATATAAGCTTGCTCTTCAATAGTTAGAAAACGTGAGATTTGATGACACTGCTTTAATATGGTGTAGCAATTATCCAAGTCACCTTTATATAAGCTATCGATATACTTATAAATCAAAGCTTTTGATTTCCAATATGAGGTAGGATCAAAGTTAAAGTCAGGAGCTATTAAATCTACATCGGCAAACTCATAAGCAGTATCTATACAGTATATGTTGTAAGCTTTACGATCTTCTTCTTTTCTCGTCTTTATGAATACGAACATATCATTAGGATAGTCCTGTCTAAACGGGAAGAGTTGATAGATCAATGTTTCTATAGCGTGGATACCACAGAATAGGAATCCCCATTTCAACCACATGACACTGCTAGGAATGACGAAGTATAGAGCAAAGAGCAAGGCAACCATCACTATGATTCCACCCATTCCTCCCCAGAGCATTCCAGAAGGATTGGCATCTACTTTTCTATCCTTGGGAGCAAAGTTTGCATGCATTTCAAGGATGTACGAACTATTGAAATAGAATTTTTTAACTTTTCCGTTCTTATTCTTGACCTCTCTATGTTTCTCATAGCAAAGCCCAGATAGAGTTAGGAATGTCAACTCATAACCGGTCATCTTTCCTACTAAGACTTTTCCTAAAAACCAAGCTGATATTGCAAGTAGGTTTCCTACTAAGATGGGGACTAACAAGAATCCGATACGTGCTCCCGATGAATTTTGAATTGCTTGGTAACCACTTCCGTATATTTCCCAAACAGCAAGACCTACCATATAGGCTAGAATGATGACGAAGGAAACGTTAGACCAGCTCTTATCCTTCAATTTTAGTGGAGGAAGGGGTGTTCTAATTTCATCGACCATCTCAACAGCTCTTTTAGATGGCTTATCAGCGTGAAGAGATTCTCTTGGCTGAGCCTGAGAAGAAGACTCTTCTTTTTCAAAGTTATTTTCTTCTGACATTTAATTTCTCCTTAAAAGTTTTAGACTTTAGACAATAAAACATTATAAGGGTAAAAAAAATTAGGCTTTATTTTTAAGCTTGGTTTTTAGAACTTCAGGCAACTCTAGTTTGGTAGTTATTGATTTTGACAACAAATCCATTAATTTTTCTTTTTCTATGCAAGGCTTTATAAAATCTAAAGATGAGTAGACTGATTCTATAAAACCGGATTCTATAATCTTAGAGCTAATTATCTTTGACAGCTTTTTTATCACGGATAAACTTTGATTGGAATTTGAATTAAAACTATAGATTTTAAAAGCTTCGTTAATGGAAATATTATTTAAAAAAGATTCATTTCCAGAGTTTAAATATAGATTTATTCTATTCTCTAAATTTAATTGCGAATTGCCTCTAACATAAACAAAACTAGGATTTAAATCATTGCTTGAGAGAGTATGAATGAAATGATGCTTTCTATCTTCTATTTCTACTTGATTAGATGCTTCGTATCCGTTAAAAGATGAACTTAGAATTATTCCAAAAGGAAGAACATGATAAGGATCTACTTCTCTTTTAAAGAAATCCAAAATGTTTTCCTTATAGAACATTTTTAATGAAATTAGTTTTGCTAAATTTGCTGATCTTCCACCATCCAAAGCTAAAACAAATCCAATGTCATTTCTCATGTTTAATTTAGAAAAATAATCGTTGAATTCATTTATATCAATGTCTCTATTCTTTATGACGAATGAATAATCTTCAACATAGAGTTTAAATCCATTATTTTCCAAGAAACGACAAAATGGATCCTTGGAATCTCCAAGGACCATTATTGTCTCATTTTTGTAATGACTGAGATTTAAAACGATTTTGTTTAATATGTCTTGTGACGTATCATCAACCATTACTTTTTGTGTTCAGCGTTGTATCTCTCGATGTACTCTTCCATAGTTCTAGCAAAGAAATCTCTGTTAGAAGTGATGGCTTTTCTCTCGACAGCATCAACAGGTTCTTTCATTCCAGACTTAACCCAATCGCTAATCAAAGCTATATCAGCCATTGCAAATTGAATCAAGATAGGTCTTGTAAATGCTTTGCATTCGTTTGAATATCCTCTTACAAAGTAGCTAGCCAAATTGTCATAGAGATCGACTAACTTTTCTAAGAATAATTTGCAGATAAGGTTTTCTGACTCGGCTGTGTCAAACATCTTGGAGTAGAAGACCTTTCTCTTTTGAATGATTGTCAAGATAGCTCTCAAAGCGTTTGCTTTAATTTGGAAATCACTGATATCTTTGATGTCCACATCTACTAGTTCTTTGATGGCTTCGTCAATAGAGTCGAAGTAGTAGTAGAAGTTTTGACGCGAGCATCCTACCTCATCACAAATGGTTGTGACAGATACCTTTTGATAAGATGCTTTCTCGATTTCGTTTGCGAGAGTGTTGACCAACGTAAACTTTCTTTTTTTCATAGTGCCATGCCTTTTTCTAGTTTTTAAACCAAAGCATATTTTAAAACATAGAACCGGTATTTAAATTCAAATTTAGTTGGTTTTAATCTTTAAAAAAACTAAAATGCTTGCTATATTTAATTTACTCAAATTTCTTTCATAAAATAGATAGGTTGAAAGATTAGGAGGTTAAGTATGCAAAGAGTAAAAATGATGAAAAAGTATGCTGATTTAATAATCAGAAATGGTCTTAATACTCAAGCTCGACAAGACGTTGTTATTATCGCCAATGCCGAAATGCACACTTTTGTGGGATATTTTGTGGCAGAGTTATACAAGATGCATGTTCATAGCGTTAGAGTCTTTTATCGTGATCCAGTTGCAACTAGATTTTACCTTATGAACACTCCTGAAACTAAACTGAGCCCAATAGCTGACTACATAACTTCTTTTTATAAGGAAGCATCAGAAAATAACTTCTCTATTATTCTTTTCGAAGGTACGGATCCACAAGTATTGAGAAAGAGCCCCAGGGAGAAGCATCAAGCTTATCGAAAAGCTATTGAGAATTCTTGTCATAGTTCATTCTATAAATATAAAAGAGGAACTTTGCCATTTGTTAGAGTTACAGTTCCTACTCGTGATTGGGCAGTTTCAATCTATCCAGAACTCACGCCAGTTCAAGGTGAAGATAGACTTTGGCAAGATGTATATGAAAGAAGTGGAATTTGGAGAGAAAGACTTTCTGCTGAGAGTGGATACAGAGAAAGAATCAACAGATTATTCGATATTTCTCAAAAATTAAATTCATTAAGATTAGCCAAAATAATGATAACTGATTCCAATACCAAGACTAATCTAACTGTCAGCCTTCCCATTAAACATATTTGGTATTCTCCTTTAAAAACCAGTGAGGAATTCAATGAAAAATTCTTGACTGAAATGCCAGGATTCTTCATCTCTACAGTGCCTCATTCTCACGGGGTTAAAGGTGTGGTGAACTCGACTAAAGTTGTCTATTTTGATGGTGAACCTATCGAAGACGTTTCATTGACATTTGAAAACGGAAAAATAGTTAAAGCTACTGCTTCTAAAGGACAAGAAGCTTTAAATAAAGCCATAGCCGTAGATGATTATTCCAACAGATTGGGTGGAATCACTTTAGTTGATAGGGATTTGATGCCTGAGGCTTCTAGTGAAGAATATTTTGACAATTATGTTCTCAATATGACAGAAGGATCTCATATCACGATTGGATGTGCTTCATATAGAGGGTTTGAAGGTGGATATGACCTCACTCCAAATGAATTACAATCCCATGGATTGAATCAATCCTTGCTCTCATTAGATTTCCCTATCATGTCTGATACATTGAGTGTTGTAGGTGTCGGTGATGATAATTCCAAACATTTGATAATGGACAAAGGACATTGGGCTATATAAAAATAAAAACTATTTTCTCTTAGCTATGGGAAAATAGATTTTTTATTTGTGAGAAAATCGTTTTTATAATTTTTATTTTAAGAAACAAAAGAAAAGATTTTATTTAATTATCACTAAACCGAAAATTTATAAAATATAAATTATTTCTTGTGCTATACTCTCTATCGCTTAGGGCACATTTTTTTGTGTTTTGAGTCCCAGCTAAATAATTCTTAGGAGGAAAAAATGGCTGAAAAGAAACAATATGTTTATCTCTTCAAGGAAGCTCATGGATTGGGCAAGAATGTCCTTGGAGGAAAAGGTGCAGGACTTGCAGAAATGGATGCTATCAAGATCCATATTCCACAAGGATTCATCATCGATACTGATGCATGCAACCTTTATTATAGATCTCATGAGTCTATCCCTGCTAGCTTAGCAAAGGAAATCGATCTCAAGCTCAAACAACTCGAGAAGATTACAGGAAGAACTCTCGGTTCAGAGAAGAAGCCTCTGCTTCTCTCCGTCCGTTCCGGAGCTCGTGTCTCCATGCCTGGTATGATGGATACAATCCTCAACCTCGGTTTGAATGACAAGACTGCCGCTGCTTTGGCTAAAGAGAGCAACAATGAGCGTTTCGCTTATGACTGCTATCGTCGTTTTATCTTGATGTTCACCAACATCGCTATGGGACTTCCTCGTGATGACATGGATGCTATGCTCGATGAAATCAAGGAGAAGAAGGGTTACAAGAACGACTATGAAGTAACTGCTCCTGAGCTCAAAGAGCTTATCGAGAAGTATAAGGTTTACTATAAAGGAAAGTTTGGAGTTGACTTCCCCGAAGATCCTCATGCACAGCTTATGACTGCTATTCAGGCTATCTTCCGTTCATGGAACAACCCTCGTGCTATCCTCTTCCGTCGTTTGAATAACATCCCTGGAGATTGGGGAACTGCTGTTACCGTCATGCAAATGGCTTTCGGTAACATGGGACCCACTTCCGGAACTGGTGTCGGATTCACTCGTAGTCCTGCCACTGGTGAGAAGAAGCTTTCCGCTGAGTTCTTGCAAAATGCTCAAGGTGAGGATGTCGTTGCTGGTATCCGTACACCTGATCCTATCACCAAGCTCAAGGAAATCATGCCTAACGTCTATAAGGACCTCGTAGAGGATGCTTACAAGCTTGAGCACCACTACAAGGATATGCAAGACTTTGAGTTCACAGTTCAAGATGGACATCTCTTCATGCTCCAAACTCGTACTGCTAAGAGAACTGCTAAGGCTGCTTTGCACATTGCTATCGACCTCGCCAAGGAAAAGATTTGCACCAAGGAAGAAGCTCTTACCAAGATCGATGCTCGTTCTTTGGATCAATTGCTCCACCCCACCTTTGTCGAAGAGGCTTTGAAGAATTCTAAGCCTATCGCCACTGGTAACCCTGCATCTCCTGGATCCGCTGTTGGACACTTGTCCTTCACTTCTGAAGATGCCAAGGCTCGTCACGATCAAGGAGAGAAGGTAATTCTCGTCCGTGCTGAGACTGCCCCTGAAGATCTCGAGGGTATGGTTTCTTCTGAGGGTGTCCTCACCATGCGTGGTGGTATGACTTCTCACGCCGCTGTCGTCGCTCGTGGTATGGGACGTTGTGCAGTCACTGGCTGCGGTGCCGCTCAAGTCGATGAGAAGAACAAGACTCTTACTATCAATGGTAAGGTCTATGGTGAGAAGGATACTATCTCACTCGATGGTTCTACAGGTGCTGTTTATGAAGGTTCAATTCCTACTGAGGAAGCTAAGCTTTCTGGTGACTTTGCAACCATCATGAAGTGGTCTGATGCTGTCCGTAAGGGCAAGATGTCAGTCGAAGCCAACGGTGATACTCCTCTCGATGCAGCTAATGCTGTCAAGTTTGGAGCTGATGGAATTGGTCTTTGCCGTACTGAGCACATGTTCCGTAATGCCGGACGTTTGCTCTCTATGCAAAAGATGATTCTTTCCAACACCACCGAAGAGCGTGAAAAGTATTTGGATGAACTCGAACCTCTCCAAGAGGAAGATTTCTACCAAATGTATCTCGCTTTGGATGGACTTAATCTCAATGTTCGTTTGCTCGATCCCCCTCTTGATGAGTACTTGCCTAGAAAGGCTGAAGAAATCAAGACTTTAAGCGAAGCTACTGGAAAGACTGTTGAACAAATTCAAGCTAGAATCGATGAGCTTCATATGTCCAACCCTATGATGGGACTTCGTGGATGCCGTTTGGACGTCGTATATCCTGAAATCGGCCGTATGCAGGCTACCGCAGTCATCAAGGCTGCTCTCCGTGCTGAAGAGACTCTCTCCAAGAAGCATGGCAAGCCTGTACACATCCTCGCTTCTATGATGGTTCCTCAGGTTGTTGAAGTTCGTGAATTCAACTACGTCAAGGGACTTATCACTGAGACTGCTGACAAGATCATTGCCGAGTCTTCTGATAAGAAGCTCAAGTATCGTGTTGGAACTATGATCGAGACTCCTCGTGCCTCTGTCACTGCTGGTGAAATCGGTAAGGAAGCTGCATACTTCTCCTATGGAACCAATGATTTGACTCAGTTCACCTATGGATTCTCTCGTAACGATTATTCCACTTACATCACTTCTTATCTCGACAAGAACTTGCTCGACTTCGATCCTTTCAAGACATTGGATCCTGATGGTGTTGGAAGATTGATTGAACTTTCCGTCAAGGAAGGTAAAGCCAGCAATCCTAAGCTCCTCTGTGGAATCTGTGGTGAGACTGGAGGAGATCCTGCTTCCATCGCTTACTTCTACAAGTTTGGATGCGACTATGTCTCCTGCTCACCTTTCCGTGTTCCTGGAGCACGTCTTGCTGCCGCTCAGGCTATTGTTGCTGAAGAAGCTGCCCAAAAGAAGGCTGCCGCTTTGTCCCGCCGTGGAAGAAAGCCTGCCAAGAAGGGTGGAAAGAAGAAAGCTAAGTAATTAGCTCTTTACTTCCTTTAATAAATGATAAAAGCCAGCCCGATGGGGCTGGTTTTTATTATGCAAAGATATTTGGATTCCTAAGAAAATAATTTAAAAGTTTTAAAATATAAAAAACTCAATATATTTAGTTTTTTATCCATTTTGAAAATGTGAAAACGCTTGCAACATACAAATCGAAAATTTCGCTTGATATGTTTTC
>ERZ780039.36-NODE-36-length-19011-cov-31.6661_pt1 | contig 19011 bp, 9 predicted proteins | sample MGYA00511853_ERZ780039 | MGnify/ENA primary metagenome ERZ780039 (study PRJEB29588, sample SAMEA2152768) | human gut metagenome | biome: human gut; feature: human-associated habitat; material: faeces | place: Denmark | collected 2008/2010 ...
AGCATGCAAAAAATTCAAGGAAGTTTAAAGTCGAGTTTTTGTGTACGGATTTTTTTGGTGGGATTCCTTCAAAAAAGAGCTTGACAAAGGTTATCTAATTTTATTTATAGATTTAAAAATCCAGAGCCTCTCCTTACTCTGGATTCTATTAATTCTTTGCTTATCTCTTTTAAAAGTTGTTAGTAAGTACCTTTAACTCTAATTCCATTAGTATTATCATCGTAATCATTCACGTTTACATGGGTAATACTTTTCTTATCAGCACTAACTATTTTTTCATCTAATCCAAAGTAATTATTAGATAGATTCAAAGATCCTAGCAAATTACCATCCGCATCTTTTCAAAAATCACTTTTAATAGCAGCGTCACCCTTAAATCCTGTTTTAGTTTGAACATTAACACCCCAACCATTTATTAGACAGTCTTTAATAGTTGCAAGATATCCCAAGGTATAAATTGGATAGCATTGCCTAAGATTTCAGTCATCTCACATCCTTCTATCAATGCTGATTTAGCAGTAGCACCTAATCCACCACCACTTATTCCATTCAAGCAAATAGCGTGACCACGCGATTTATTCTTTACTTCAGTCTCGGAATTCCAGTTTTATCCACCCATATCTTTCCATCCATCACGGTTTAAAGTGTCATCGTTTTCACCGATGAACTTACAATCCTTGATGGCAATATTAAATTCAGGACTATTCTTAGTCTCAATGTTCAAACACAATCCAATCACTTCTATCTTGAACGTTCTTACGATCCTAAGAAAGACTTTAAAAACAAAAAGAATCGTGAGAAAGGAAATGCGGAAGATATTAAGTTTGAATAGTAGATGAATTGTTCAATCGTGAAATACTCAAATTCTAGTTATTCAGTCAATAGTGAGAATAAATTTTTAAAATTATCAATTGTTTCTTTGCTGAAATCATCAAGGGAGCAAGTCTTTTTCATTAAAGAAGTGTAATTGGCCTTTTTAAATTCATTAGAATCTTTATTTAAGGATAAAAATTTAATCTTGTCATCAGAGCTAAACATGTCTTCTATTTCAATGAATTTCTTTTTATCGGTAGTTAGATCTCCAATTGTGGCGATTCTAGATTCAAAGCAAGTTCCTTTACAATGGTTTTTAAATGCTAAACCGGCTTTGTCGCCATCAACTAAGATCATTCTTTTAGGAAAAAATATATCTTTTAACTTCTTAATAATTTGAAGTTGATTTTTATCGTTTGAACCAACGCCTTTGAAAGGAATAAATGAAATATTTTTAAATCCTAAAAGATTCTTAAACATCGTTAAATAATTATAGTCAGTAATTCCTTCAACCCAAACCACTTGCGTTTCATAATCATAAAGAACATTTTGTTTGATAGTAAGAGATTCTTTTATAGGAATTAAAGAGTCGGGGTCATCCATACTCACTGCTGTAAATAAGTTATCAATTTTTGTGATATTGTTATTCATTGACACTACTCTAAGTTCATCATAATTATCTATATCAATTAAGAAAGGCATGTGCGTTGCTATGACGAAAGTAATTCCGTTTCTTATTGCAAATTCTTTTATAAACCTTCTTAATTCAATTTGACCTTGAGGGTGTAAATGGGTCGCAGGCTCATCCATAATGACGATATCACCTGGATTTAGTTTGCTCCCACAAAGGAATTTGAAATAAAGATTAAAGAACCACCTAAATCCTGTTGATTGATATTCAATCATAATAGGGTCTTCATTGTCACCTCTTGCCATTCCAAAGCTTATATTATTTGATTCTAATTCTATGGTAAATTCATATTTATCGTTATCAGCAAAATAAAGCCTATTAAATTCATCATTTAAATTTGTAATTTTCGAATTAACAATCTTTTTAATTTTATTAAGAATTGCAGGATTATGGAATTTGTTGAACTGCTGGTAAGCATTAATAATTTCACTTGAGTCTATTCCGATAGCTTTAAAAAGAGCTTTAAAGAAACTACTATTAGATAGATTTGAGGGGGTAACAATCATATCATCGCTTGAAATAAATTCCTCCCGATATTGATAAATCTTAGGAATGAAAGATATGCCATATGTATCAGAAAAATATTTATTTAATCTAGAAAGGCTATCAGTTCTATAGTCTTTATAAAGGCTTATTAAAGGATCTTTTTCATCAAATGAAACCAATTGAAGAAGTAATGCTTCTTGATTTCTTTGACTATCATAATAATAATTTCTTCCCCTTGAATATGTTTTCTCTAAGTTATCAAGGGCGTTGAATATTGAACCTAAATCATCAATTTTTCCTTGCTTAGAATATATTTCTTCCAATACAGTTGGCTGGATTTGCAACTGTTTTAAATAATCAATTATTTTATTAAGAGATAATTTAATTTGTTCATTAGTAAGTTTTATGTTTTTATTGAGTTCAATCATCTCATACTTAGGATCCTGTCCATAAGTAAGTAAACACTTGCCAATGACTTTTGAATCTTTTACTTCAAAAGTTAATTGAGGAATTCTATCTTTTTCATCGTAACTTAAAGTAGTAATGTCTCTATCAGAGAATTTCCCAGAAGAAAATTCACCTAATGCATCTAATACATTTGATTTGCCGGAATTGTTAGGACCAATTAAAATAACCAAATCTCCTATTTTATTCTTTTCTAATGAAGTATTTAAAACAAATCTTTCTTCTTCTTTTAAACCAATGTTACGAAACTTTGACAATTTGATAATTCTTTCCATATCATTTTCCCTCCTTGATATTTTGAATTTTATTAATTTCTAAATATGGCTTTAACATTTTGCTGTCCATAGGACTCCGCTTTTTCTTAGATATAAGGGGCTCAATAGATAATAAATAATCTATTACTACATTAAATTTATCTGTAGTTGTAATCTTTTTAATGAACTTTATTTTTTTACTGTTTGGATCTTTTTGATAAAGCGAATCAACACTCTTGATAAATTTATTTGACTTATTAATAACGACATTATTATTTCCGTTAATTGATGTGAGAATAAAATTAATAACATTAACTTTATCTATTAAATCATTTTTGGAAATATAGTCAAACAACTTGGCTATTTGCTTATCTACTAGTTCCTCTTGTCCAAGATCGTAGCACTCAATATATTTATACATTGTTGGTCTTGAAATTTGCAGGTATTTGGCAAGTTCAGTAATTTTGATATCTAGTTCTTTTAGTTTATCTTTTATCATTGTTAGCCTCCCTAACATTATTAAATCAAATTTTACGGAATTTGTAAAGAGAAAGTTTACAAAAAATGTAAACTTTATTTGACTGAGTATGCTCATTAAGTTGAATTAAAAGCAGTAAAATATAAAATTAATGTATAGATTTTAAAGATTTTCAATACAAATTAATAAAAGCAAAAGAAGCAAAAAAGGTGGATTTTTTTCTCAATATTATTGGCAAATATCATGATAAAGATTTGATTTCAAAACATTCGGCATTTCTTTTTAAAAATAGAATATCTCTTAATATTATCAATCAAGGAAGTTCGAAAAAGCCTACTAAAAAAGTTCGGATTTACAACCTCTTTCTCCACCAAAAGCCAATGCAGATAGCAATACAGATTTACTAATCTTGGGCATTTTCTTCATGTTTCGTAATTCCTTTCTTTATGCCAGTCTCCAATCATCACTAATCATCTAAGTAGTCAATTCCTTTCTTTCTAAGACAAGACACAACCCGTCTAAAGCTTCACATTACCAATGTGAATGGTGATAAAGATGCTATGCTAATTCTTTATGTCAGTAGAGTGGATTGTAAAATTTTAATTTGATTATGTAATAGCTAAATATCTTAATTGCTTGTAATACATTTCCATTTTCCCAGTTTCTTCATTTTTAGAATTTGCCAAATATCCTTTGCTATCAGTTATGCTTGTTTCATCAATAATAAAATATATAGTTATATTTATTCTTTCACTATAAAGTGATATATTATAACTACATTAAACCATTTAATATTAGACAACTTAAATAGATATATCAGCAAATATAAAGAGGAAATATAAAATGAACATCTTATGTTGTATTAACAAGAAGTATTTCAAGAATCTATGTCTTGTTATATTTTCTTTGGTAAAGAAAAATAAAGATTCTTATATAAATCTTTATATAGGTTCAGGTAACTTCACCAATATAAAAGACAAATATGAATGTGTCACTAAAGAACAAGTAGAATTTCTAAATAAAGAATTAAAGAAATACAATTCTTTAAATGAAGTTTATCTAGTAAATATAGATGACTATCCATCTATTCATAACGAGATAGAGAAATCTTTTGCATCAAAAACTAAATTCTCACCATATGCATTGATAAGACTATATGTTAATAAACTAAATCTTTTAAAAGATCTAGATAGAATTCTCTATTTAGATACAGACATGGCTGTAAATGGAAATATAACTTCTCTTTATGAGACTCCATTTGATGGAAAACTTATGGCTGCAAGTAAAGATATTCTAGATAAAAATAAACCTGATGATAGAAATCCAAACATCAATTCTGGAATGCTGCTTTTAAACATGAAAGAATTATCTAAGACAAATCTTTTAGAAAAGACTATAGCTTTGATGAACTCAAAGTTATATCTGACTCCAGATCAAACAGCTTTGAATAAAATTTTTAAGAATAAGATTAAGTATGTCAGTTACAAATACAATTGGCAGAATAGAAAAGGACCTCTTCCTAAAGATGTCGTCATCAGGCACTACAACGGAATATTCGTATGGTTTCCTTATCCACACTTCTTCCATGGCTTGCCTACCGATGACAACTTAAAAAGATTCTATAGACAAAGGAAAGAACATGATTTCGATGATACTATAGAATTAGTAAAAGAATATAAGAAAAACAATCCTAACTTGTTCTAATGTTTATTTTTGTTCTTCTTTTTAATTCTAAAGAATTCAAACACAATAACCAGAGCAATAAATATGCATCCTATAATGGATGAAACTACGATGACGATTCTATTTACTCTTTCTTTGTCAGTATCATAGTCATCAGGCTTATCATCATTTCCGTTGTTTTTGTGATTATCATCATTTGAAGAATCATTAGATTGATTCTTCTCTTTCACTTCTATGGTGATGATATAACTAGATTCATTACCATCTGAATCTTTTACTGTATATTCAACATTATATGTTCCGACTTTATCTTTATCAAACGATGTATTCATAGATACATTGTTTGAATTTGATTCTATTTGATAGTCTTCACTATCAAATATAGATATAAGCTCATATAAATCTATATCATCTCCCTTACTTATTGAATAATATTTACTTGAAGAAGTTATAGTGGGTGATCCACCACAATAAATTCTTTTGATAAGATTGTCGAATTCAATTCTGTCATCTTCTTTTAGATAGCCGTAGATTTGAACAACTTTATTCTTCTCAGTCAAGTTTAGTCTCTTATTAGATAAAGTCTCATCATCAATATCTTTCTGATAATTCCTTAATTCAGCTATCCATGTATTCTTTATCACTTCATATAAAACTTCTTTAGTATCGAAATCTGAATAATTCAAAAGATTGAGTCCATCTTCTGTTACTTCATATTCTATATTCTTATCAGTAGTCTTATATGCCTCTATAGGATTATTTGATCCTAAAGAAACTGAATAGACATTCACATACTGAGGTCTTTCAGTATAAATAGATATTTTGTAACCATATTCTAAGTCAATTGAGACTGAAGGCACATTAGAAGTAGCAAAGTACTCATTACCTTTAACAGACCATTGTTTAACAACATTATCATCCAAGTCTTTTATAGTAACTGAAACAAACACAGCATCAGGCTTATTCTTCCATTCATCAGTCTGATTTCCTAAATTAGCCCCACCTAACGAAACTGTGCCTTTCTTGTTGTTTTCACTCAATGTTAATGTGAATCCAAAAGTATTATAAACACCTGTAATTCCAAGCTTTGTTTGGTGATAAAACAAACTTTCAATTTTCGTATATGAATGGAAAAGTGTATTCTCGCCTTCCTTCAAATAAAGAGATTCTACTTCCTTACTATCATATCCGATGACAGCAGGAAACTCTATCTCATAATCACCATGTTTTAATCCTTCAAACAAAATGAAATTAGATTCAATAACCTTAGTTTCTATCAATCGACCATTCTTTTTTATTCCTATCTTTTTACCTATTATCAAGAAGTCATCATCTATTTCTATTTTCAAAGACAATGATGAATCTGAATTCATAAATGAATTCAGTTCATCTTCATCTACTAAGCTATATTTTAAAGAAGTAGAATTAATTAATTTATAAGAGTTTAATTCATCAGTGTCTAAAACATCACCTAGTATGACATAAGAATTTGAATCTTGAGATAATACATAGCGTCTCACATTAGGTGTTACATCCAACTTCCATGCATCTAAATACGGAAGTATATCAGCCTTGTATTCCTTCAAAAAGAACAAAGCATATACATCCGTTACCTTGAAATAAGTAGGGCTGTATTTAAAAGCTAATGATCTATAGAAAGAAAATAGTTTTCCATAAGTCTTTTCACCTTCAAAAGAATTGAATAAATTAACCAAGAAATACAATTTCTCATTTACATTTGTATATGTTCCTTCATCGTTTTGGAATATATACTGACCATTCAATCTTTTCTTATTGAAGTCATCTTCTTTAATAGATAAGTCGCCCAACCAATTGGCTGAGTCTTTATATAATGACTTATCATTTTGAATATAATATGCCAAAACATTATTGCCTGTTTCATTGAAACAAAGATTTACTCCACCACCTACTCCTCTTCCAAAATAGCCTTGATATCCATGGGCTAATTCATGCAATGTTCCCCATCCATATGAAAAGAAAGCCGATATAGATGTCTGGTTAGCAACAGCAATAAAATCCCCGTTGTAATATGCACCAGCCCCGACATATCCTTTATCTGCTACCGCCACATATTTAGTTCTATAATTTCTGTTAGTTTCATCTGACCAATCAAATACAAGTCCAGCCATTTGGTCCATTCTATTTATAACATTCAAATAGTAATCCAAAGCATCATCCAATGTATCAAATGCTTTTTTCTTCTCTGTCATTCCATAGTTAGTCAGTTTATCTATGTCTTCAAAAGGAGCTACAAACATGATAGCTTCGCTATCGATGACAGCAAAACTATTTTTGCTGTCATTCCATCCAGACTTGAACTGACCTTCATCATCCTTGTAATGATAGTAATCCAAAGGTTTTACAGAATTGTCATATTTGATTTCAATTTTAAAAGTCTTATCGATGTCTTCCGTCGATAATCTCGGTGAAGTTAATAAAGGAACACAATCATAAAATATTGAGTTTCTGATATTGGTTATATGTTGATATTCGTTATTTGATTTAATATTCAATATGCTATTTTGAGCTCTAGTATTAGTAAAACAAGTAACGGTCATATTAGAATCAAAACCAGTATCTATGTTTTTAATTGAAAGAGATGAATTAGCTGGTAGATAGACACCCAACATTTGTCTATCACCTTTATTGCACCTCTCCATTCCAGTCATAGACATGTTATTCATCTCCGGAATTGAATATATAGTCCTGACAATATCAAATTTTCCACCAGTTCTATTCTTCACATGAACCGGAGCATTCAATTCAACTTTATTGCCGTCTTTATCGCTAACTTCATAAGTGAGTCTATAATCACCCGGGATTGTAGGATTCACATCGTTATAAGTGCATTGTATATAAGGAGTTAAGTCACCATCCTCATAGTCTTTAGCAAAGACTCTAAATCTAGAATCTTTGATAGAAAAAGATTCGACTGAATCTTTATCTATAGTTATTTTAATCGCACCATAAAAGATAGGGATATTAGTATTTGAATTTATATTTATATCTTTATTTAAATCATATGAATAGACATTAATATTGATTGAGCTCAAAGAAATCAATAATGCTTGGCTTAATAAAAACAATCTAATCATAATTACTATCAATCCTATGTATTTAAGGTTATAAACTATTTATCTTTATTATTGCTTCTATGAATTTTAAGCAACATACAAGCAATTAATAAAACTATTGCAATAGCTATGATACACCAATTCTTCTTGTCTTTTTCTTTGTTCTTCATAATACGCTTTCTTCTCTTCTGTAGTCATCTTACTGACATCGACATGATTCCCACTATAGTTATTTGAATATCCCATTACCAATCACTCCTTAGCATTTCTTAATTAAGTCATAATATTTATAAGATATAAAGCTAACTAATAATTCAGCTTTTTGTTTAATTAAATAAATATACGACTTTATTACATATAAAAAACCTGACCTTTCGGTCAGGTAATATTTCCTAAATGGTGCCGACAGTAAGATTCGGACTTACAACCCCCCGCTTACAAGGCGGATGCTCTACCGTTAAGAGCTATGCCGGCAAATTTTGGTGGGGCTTACTGGGTTCGAACCAGTGACCTCTTCCGTGTGAAGGAAACGCTCTCCCAACTGAGCTAAAGTCCCACAGAAATCTTATAGATAATATCACAACACTTTAAAATTTTAAAGAGAAATTTTAAATTTCTAGTTAGTATTTTCTCTAGGTGATAAGCTTTCTAAAAATGTCGGCTATTAATTTAGTTTTATAATTTTATTCTGTGCTATTGCTATCAAAATTAGAAGTTAAATTCTTGTTGATAAAATTGACAATCCAATCTTCTGATATCTCAATATTTCTAAGAATTACATGCATACTTCCAATTCCAAATTCGCCATTTTCATTAATGCCCTATATATTAAATACAGTCTCATCATATATGTATTTATATTTCGAATTAGTTTTTATTAATAAGCTGTCAAAAGTTTCATCGATATTTTTAAATTAGCATTTGCATTCAAAAGATACATTAGAAGCTGAGCTAATGCTACATAGCCACATGATCCAGCTATATTTTTACCAAAATTATAGGTAAGCCCTCTGAATTACTCATATTTATAATCTCTTCTTGATTTGGGAACATCGTCTTCAGATTCAGAATCTATTGCACTGGTAGCCATATATTTCCTAATAAAAACGTCTCCTTACTAAGAAGACGCATTTTAATAATTCATCAAGAAATAATTATTAAAATAAAACTATTGACCTACTATATCTTCTTCAAATCTATGGAACATTTTAAGAACTTTTTTATTGTTGGCTAAGTCTTTCTGTTCCAACAATGTATCTTCAGCATTATTCTTTCTAATATTCAAATAGAATTCTATAAATGCACGTCTATATACTTGATTATATGAAGACGATTTAGTCGATTTGATCAAAGAATCCATCAATGCTAATTGAACACCGGTTCTTTCATATTTTGAAGTATTCATTGAATCATCGATATCATTCAAGCCTAAAGCATTTATATATTCATCGATTCCTTCCACACCAACTTTATCTCTCAAAATCGATAAGACCAATTTGATGGCTGATTTCAAATCTTCACCATCAATTTTAGGAAGATTAATTATCTTTCCATAAGACATATGGATAGTCGAATAATAACTATCGCCATCCTTAACATTTCCTAATACAGGTTCTATAACCTTTTCAAATGTCTCACCTTTCTTCTCTATGGGCAAATCATTCATGTAGACATTCTGGCTATATTTAATATAAGTTAAGACTAAAAGAGAAAGGATTAAAGAATGCTCTCCTTTAAACAAAGCTTTAGCTTTCTTTTTAAAGTCTTCACTGTCTTCATAGAAGAATTCCTCACCATTCTTCTTCATTTCCTTTTCAAAAGAAAGATATAATTCCTTCTTTTGCTGACCTCTCTTAGTCAAAGGATCAGTTCCATGACGTGGATCTTTAGTTATTTCAATAAGCTTCCACCATTTCTTAGTTCCACGCATCTCCTCTTTTTTCTTTTCAGCAAATCCAAGTCTTTTACCCAAGACTTCTAAATCATCATCCATTCTCATCATCACTACATTATCCAAAAATTCTTTTAACTTAAATTCAATATTATTCTTCATATCTAACTCCTATAAATCTTATATATTTTATCAATATTTAACTGGATTTAGACAAACAAAAAATCCAACCTTTCGGTTGGATAACTTGTTCTAAATGGTGGGTCTTGATGGGCTCGGACCATCGACCTCGTCCTTATCAGGGGCGCGCTCTAACCAACTGAGCTAAAGACCCATTCCTCAAGTGCGTTGGTAATTATATTCTTATTGCTATCAACATGCAAGTGTTTTTTTTCTTTTTGCAATTATTTTTAAGGTTTTCACCATTTAGAGCAAACTTTATAACTAAGTATTGGTAAATATAAAAAACCGCACCACATGGTGCGGTAGCTTGAAATTAATCTTGACTAGATTTGAGGATTATATCCAGAATTGTCTTCGCCGGGCTTTTCCATAGGTAATACCTCACCTGTGAAATCAGTTTGTTGATCTCCACTGAATTGATCGAGATAATCATCATGATATTCAGTGTCGGAGAATCCAGACTGGACTGAATAGAAGTCACTCTTGCTGAGACGTTCTTCAGCGACGAAGTTCTCTCCAGCAGGAAGAGGATCTATTGTAGTTCCAGCAGGAATCAACTTACCCAACATGACGTTTTCCTTAAGACCTTTAAGTTCATCGACCTTACCTTTGATAGCAGCGTCAGTAAGAACTCTTGTGGTCTCCTGGAATGAAGCAGAAGACAAGAATGAAGTAGTATCCAAAGCAGCTTTAGTAACACCCAAAATCATAGGAGTTCCGACCGCAGGATTAAGACCATGAGCCAAAGCTTGTTGGTTCATAGCGGTAAACTCAGGCAAGTCTACACGGCTTCCGGAAATCATCTTAGTGTCTCCACCATCAGAGATCAACATCTTCTTCATCATCTGACGAACGATGACTTCCAAGTGCTTATCAGACAAATCGATACCCTGAGACTGGTAAACATTTTGTACCTGGTCGATAAGGTAACGCTCAGTCTTCTCAACACCACAAACATCCAATAACTTCTTAGGATCCTTAGATCCAATAGTTAATGCGTCACCAGCTTTAACGACATCTCCAACCTTTACAATGACATGAGAGTTGTAGTTACAGGTATAAGATTTATCGTTGTTAGGCAAGACACCTGTGATAGAGATGATATCTCTTCCGTTCTTATTGGTGATATCAGTTACGGTACCATCAATCTCAGTCATGATACATTCTCCCTTAGGATTACGGACTTCGAGCAACTCCTGAACACGAGGCAAACCTTGAGTGATATCACTACCTGCAGTTCCACCTTCGTGGAATGTACGCAAAGTCAACTGTGTACCAGGTTCACCGATTGATTGTGCAGCCATGATACCAACAGTATCACCAATCTTACACATCTCACCGGTAGCCATGTTAAGTCCATAACAGTGAGCACAAACTCCATCCTTAGCCTCACAAGTCAAAAGAGAACGAATCTCTACTCTTTCAAGGTCAGCTCCCTTAATTAATGAGCACTCAGCCTTATCGAGATAAGTGTTGGCAGGAATGATGACATTGCCATTCTTGTCACAAATATCGTGGCAAGAATAACGTCCATAGCAACGATCAGCGACTGAGAGTTTCAACTTGTTCTTATCATCATACAAAGCTTCGACCCAGAATCCATGATCACATCCACAATCGGTTTCGCGGATGACGACAGAGTGAGAAACATCGACCAAACGACGTGTTAAGTATCCAGAGTCAGCTGTCTTCAAAGCTGTATCGGTCATACCTTTACGAGCACCGTGTGTAGCGGTGAAGTATTCGTTGACTGACATACCCATACGGAAGCAGTCCTTGACAGGAATTTCGATAATCTTGTTGTTAGGTCCAGCCATCAAACCTCTGGTACCAATCAACTGAACGAAGTTATTGACTGAACCACGAGCCTTAGCGTTAGCCATCATGAAGACAGGGTTACGGCTCTCACGTTCCATCTTTTCCTTAACCTTATCAGTGATAGCATCCTTGGCCTTTGTCCAAACATCCAATGTCTCATTGTGACGAGAATCATCAGTGATAAGACCCATGTTAAAGTAATCGTTGATTTCGGCAACCTTCTTCTCACCTTCAGCAAGAATTTCATCACGTCCTTCAACAGTGTTGATATCAGTGATAGAAATAGTTAATCCGAGCTTAGTACAATAATAGTAACCGGTATCCTTGATCTTATCCAACAACCAAGATGTACGTTTAGACTTATATCTCAAGAACAAAGCATTGATAATAGCAGAAAGCTCTGATTTATCAACAGGTTTGGTAGGATTCCAATGATTCTTAAGGTAATCCTTGATGTCTGTTCCCTTAGGAACGAAGAACCAATCGATTCCAACAGGAGTTGATTTCAACTCACCTTTGCAATGAGAAGGCGCATCGTTGACATATGGGAAGTCTGAAGGGAACATATCGTTGAAGATAAGCTTTCCGACAGTAGTAATCAAATACTTGCTATTTTGCTCTTCAGTAAATACTCCATACTTTCCTAAAGACTCAGCTGGAATTGCAATACGGTTATTTGTATGAACGACACCAGTTTGATAAGCACGCATAACTTCATCGAAGTTACGGAACACGTGACCATCCATTCTGGCAAATCTTTCAAATTTCTCAGCTTCCTCAACATCACCATGATTTCTAGCAGCATCAGCTTGGCTCAAGAAATCATCTGGAGTTTGCTCAGAAGTCAAATAGTAATGACCGACATCGACGTCCTGAACAGGAATAGCTATAACCTTTGCGTCACGAGGAGAAAGAATATTTCTCGAAGAGATCATCAAATCGAAAGCTTCTTGTTGAGCCTCTCTAGAAAGAGGAACGTGGACAGCCATTTGGTCACCATCGAAGTCGGCGTTGAAACCAGGACAGACCAATGGATGCAATCTCATAGCTCTTCCGTCGACCAAAACAGGTCTGAAGGCTTGAATACCCAAACGGTGCAATGTAGGAGCACGGTTCAAGAGAACAGGGTGATTAGGAACAATCTTTTCCAAAACATCATAGACTCTATCATCGTATCTTGTAATCATCTGTTCGGCAATCTTGATGTTGGCAGCATACTTATCCTTCATGAGCTCGCTCATGATGAAAGGCTTGAAGAGTTGAATTGCCATCTCACGAGGTAAACCACACTCATCCAATCTCAATTCAGGTCCGACACAAATGACTGAACGTCCAGAATAGTCAACACGCTTTCCTAACAAGTTCAAACGGAAGCGTCCTTGTTTTCCTTTGAGTGTAGAAGACAAAGATTTCAAAGGACGACCAGATACACCAGTAAGAGGCTTGTTGTTTCTTCTTCCATTATCGATCAAAGCATCAACAGCTTCTTGAACCATACGTTTTTGGTTGACCAAAATGACGGTAGGAGCTTTTTGATCCATCAATCTCTTCAACAAAGAGTTACGAGTGATAACACGACGATACAATTCGTTGATATCTGAAGTTGCATAACGTCCACCATCCAATTGAAGCAATGGACGAAGATCAGGAGGAGTTACAGGAATAACATCGAGAATCATCCATTCAGGCTTATTCTTAGAATTGCGGAAGGATTCTACAACATCCAAGCGTTTCATAAGTTTGATACGCTTTTGATTCTTAGGATCAGGATATGATCTAATAGCTTTTTCAATTGTTTCAAATTCTACGTCGAGCTTGGATTTTCCAGTTACAGAATCGATATTTTCAGGATCGAGTTCATGGAGCAAAGTCTTAACAGCATCAGCTCCCCAACCAAACTCAGCACCGACCAACTTCTTGATGAAGCGAGCAGCAGTTTCAAAATCATAAGGTTCATTCTCATGAGCCATGCTATTGATCAAACGTTGACACTTCTTATAATCATCAGTTTCAGTTTGTTTAGGATCGATAATAGGATTATCTCCCTCCATGAAACTCTTTAAAATCTCTTGGAATATATCACGTCCTGCTCTTTCATCCAAAACTTGTTTCTTTTGAAGCAAATTGTGATCAAGACAGTATTGGCCAGGATTCAAAACAATATGGGATTGGAAATATACGACTTCTTCCAAATCCTTTGGAGGAACATCCAAAATCAAAGCAATCTTGGAAGGTGTTCCCTTGAGGTACCAAATATGAGTACAAGGACAAGCGAGAGTAATATAACCCATACGCTCACGACGGACAGACTTAGAAGTTACTTCAACACCACATTTATCACAAACTGTTCCAGAGTAGGAATTCTTCTTGTACTTTCCACAGTGACATTCGTAACTCTTTGCAGGTCCGAATATCTCTTCAGCAAAAAGTCCTTCAGGTTCAGGCTTTTGTGAACGATAGTTAATTGTCTCAGATTTCTTAACTTCACCAGATCCGGGCTTTTGCTTTTCAGCATAAGACCAACTCTTGATAACTTCTGGAGATGCAAGACCAATCTTGATACTAGCTAGTTTACTTAAATCAAACATTCGTTAGTCCTCCTTTTAGTCCATATTAGAAGAATCACCATCGTCAGTTTCCTTGCCATCATCTGTCAAGTCATCCAACGCTTCTTCTGCTTCTTTTTGCTGCTCTTCAGTTATAAACGAAGAAGTTTCTTCAAATCCATCTTCCTCAACAGGCAATCCAGTGTTGGAAGCCTCAACTTCATTTGAAGCATTCTTCTTCAATCCCTCATTCTCCATAGGTGTATAAGAGAAATTACGTAATTCATGGTTATACTTCTTGATTTCGCTATCGTTGCTAGAAGCAATTCCATCCATTGAAATAGGCTTGTTGTCCTTGTCGAGCAAGATGACATTGATAGCCAAACCTTGAAGTTCTTTCAACATAACACGGAAAGACTCAGGCATTGAAGGACTTGGAATAGGCTTATCCTCACAGATAGATTGATAAGTAAGAGCCTTACCGACCATATCATCTGACTTGATGGTGAGCATTTCCTGCAAAGTGTGAGCTGCACCATAAGCTTCCAAAGCCCAGACTTCCATTTCTCCGAAACGCTGTCCACCCTTTTGAGCTTTACCACCCAAAGGCTGTTGAGTGACCAAGGAATAAGGTCCAGTAGCACGGGCATGAACTTTATCGTCGACCATATGGTCAAGCTTGATCATGTACATACATCCGACTGAAATTCTATTTTCGAATCTCTCACCGGTTTGTCCATCATAGACGACTGTCTTTCCATCATCGGAAACACCAGCATCCTTCATAAGGCTGAATAATTCTTCGTTTGAAACACCATCGAATACAGGTGTAGCAACCTTAAGTCCTAATCTTCTACAAGCATCACCTAAATGAATTTCGAGAATCTGACCGATGTTCATACGTGAAGGAACACCCAAAGGGTTCAAACACAAATCGACAGGAGTTCCATCGGACAAGAAAGGCATGTCTTCTTGAGGTACAAGTTTAGAGATAACACCTTTGTTACCATGACGTCCAGACATCTTATCACCTTCTGAGATCTTTCTCTTTTGGATGATATATACCTTTACAGTTTCAAGAACGTTAGGTGCAAGCTCATCACCATTTTTACGGCTGAAGACCTTTACAGATTGAACAATACCAGCTCCACCGTGAGGTACTCTCAAAGAAGTGTCCTTTCCATCTTTCTGCTTGTCTGAGAAAATGGATTGTAGTAACTTCTCTTCAGGGGACAATTGTTGTTCACCTTTAGGAGTGCTCTTTCCGACCAAGATATCATCTTCAGAAACAACAGTTCCAGGAATGACAATACCATTAGCATCCAAATGAGCCTTGAGATCTTCAGAAATGTTAGGTACATCTCTTGTGAAAGTCTCATCTCCTAACTTTGTCTTTCTACGATCGATTGAATATTCATCGATATGAATAGAAGTGAAGACATCATCACGACGGCATTGTTCGTTCATGACGACAGCGTCCTCATAGTCGTATCCGTGCCAAGTCATGAAGGCTATGGTTTCGTTTTGACCGAGAGCCAAATCTCCATGGTCCATTGCAGGACCATCAGCAATTATTTGACCGACCTTAACCTCATCACCAATCTTTACGATAGGAGTTTGATTAATACAAGTTGCTTGGTTAGCCTTAGCAAACTTACGAAGCTTATATTCGTGATTGATTCCTTCATTATCTTGAATAATGATTTTCAAAGAATCGGCATATAAAACTTTTCCGTCTTGCTTGGAAATTACAGCAGCACCAGAGTCATGAGCAATTTTATATTCCATACCTGTTCCGACAATAGGTGCGTGAGGTCTAAGCAAAGGCAAAGCCTGACGTTGCATGTTACAAGCCAACTGAGCACGGTTGGTATCATCATTTTCAAGGAATGGAATAGAAGCGGCAGCGATTGAAACAATTTGCTTAGGAGAGACGTCGATATAATCGACATCTTCTTTGTTGACACGAATAGTATCACCATTATGACGAGCAGTGACATACTCATCGATAATATTTCCTTCAGCATCAGTTTCAGTATTAGCTTCAGCAATGATCAAATTTTGTTCCTGATCAGCTGAGAGATAAACAGTCTTGCTGTTATCTTCCAAAACTTTACCATGCTCTACCTTACGGTAAGGTGTAGTTATAAAACCATGATAATCGATCTTAGCATAACATGCCAAGTTGTTGATCAAACCGACGTTTTGTCCTTCAGGAGTTTCAATAGGACAAATTCTTCCGTAGTGAGTGAAGTGAATATCACGAACCTCAAAGGAAGCTCTATCACGTGAAATACCACCAGGTCCCAAAGCTGATAGACGACGCTTGTTAGAAAGCTCAGCCAAAGGATTGACCTGATCCATGAATTGTGACAATTGAGATGAGTTATAGAATTCAGATATAACAGAAGTCAAAGGCTTGATATTCAAGACATTGCTTGGCTTGTTCAAAACATCAGAGCCTTCGTTGTTGTTATCTTTCTTTCCCATACGCTCACGAATGGATTTCTCCATACGAGAGAGTCCTTGACGGAAATAATTTTGAAGCAACTCTCCGACACATTTTACACGACGGTTAGAAAGATTATCAATGTCATCTACAGATCCGACTCCATCGATGATATCGAGGAAGTAAGAGAACACTGCAAAAATATCAGAGATTGTTACATAGTTCTCATTTAAGAGAGTATCAGTACCGATGATAGTTACAATCTTCTTGTTAGCCAAGAATTCATTGATGGACTTGTCATCTTTTCCTTCAAGCTCAAATGTATCCCAGGAAAAGTCTGCATGCATTGAACTTTCGAAATTGGAATCGATAAACTCATTCTTGTTAGATTTGTATGAAGGGTTGCTTCTAACAGTTTGAGTTAATCCACCATCATCTTTGGTAAGAGTCAAAGTGTAACGCTTATCATCATCGGCATCAGTTCCAAAGTCATTTTGTTCACCGAGTTCAGTGAAGACTTTAACTCTATTGATCAATCCGTGATTGTCAAGTTGTTGGAAGATATGGAAGAAGTTGTCGCTGTCAGATCCATCGAAGGTCATTCCACCTTTTTCATAGCTGACGACACCATCATTATCGGTGACAACCTTCTTTTCGAAGAACTTCTCATTCTCGAGTTTCAAGACATCAGCAGAAGAAAGTGTGTGTCCAGCGAAGAATTCAACGACACCATCTCTATCGACCAAATCTTCAGCCAAGGTCTTTCCGACCAAACGATTATAGATACCTAACTTCTTTGTCAACTTGAAACGACCAGCTCTACCGAGATCATAGTGTTTCTTGTCGAAGAAGTGATTCTTGATTAATGTAATAGAAGCAGCTGCAGGGTTAGGCTCACCAGGTCTAAGCTTAGAGTAAATTGTTCTACAAGCAGTAGTTTCACAATCATCTTCAGCAGTTCTTTCCATCTTATTCTTACGAATAGTGTTGTCGAGCAAAGTGTTTCCGTTTCCGAACAAATCCAAAATAGTTTGGTTATCGGAAAGTCCCAAAGCACACATCAATGTGAGAGATGAAACTTTTCTTTGCTTATCGATACGAACACTCAAAGTATCCTTTGCATCAGAAAGGAACTCAATCCAAGTTCCGCGTTGAGGGATGATATCTCCACCATACATAAAGCGGCCGGACTTATCTCTTTCCTTAGAAAGATAAGCACCAGGTGAACGTACGATTTGAGAAACAATACAACGCTCAGATCCATTGACGATGAATGTTCCAGAATCGGTCATCATTGGATAATCACCAAAGAATACTGGTTCTTGAATCTTCTCACCAGAAGGATACTCTATAACCATATCTACACTCAATTTACGAGAATAGGTTTGATTCTTTTCCTTGGCAGTAAATGCATTTTCGACATTTACGCCTTCCCAGTGAACAGGATCGACTTTAGTACGATCGATATCGAGCTTGATTTCTTTCTTATCGCTACTATTGTCTTCTTGCTTCAACTTAGGATCAACAGATCCAATAGGGAAGAAGTCTTCCAAAACTTCTCTAACTCCCTTATCCATAAACCACTTGAAAGAATTCAATTGAATTTCACAAAGATTAGGTAACTCTAAAGCACCCGAAACCTTCGAGAAATTAATACGATCATTATTCAAGCGGGGATAATTTCCAATTATGTCTTCGACAGAAGTGGATTGATTTAATTCATCTTTTTCACTGTAATTTTCAGCCATTTTTGGTCCTCTCTATCAATTTAGTTCGTGCGGTTGTCGATAGAAGGGTTGTGCCATGCGCTACACACCCCTTAAACCGACTTGTCCCCTTTACATCACAACACCCATTCCCTATAAAAAGGAATGGGCGGAGACTAATACTTTAGTGGAATTAACGAAAGAGAAGGACTACTTGAGTTCAACAGTTGCAGATGCAGCTTCAAGAGTCTTCTTGATTTCTTCAGCTTCAGCAGTAGGAACCTTTTCCTTGATAACTGCAGGAAGTGTATCGATGAGCTTCTTGGAGTCCATCAAAGATTTTCCAGTGATTCCTTGGACAGCCTTGATGACGGCGACCTTAGAACCAGCGATAGCAGTGACGGTGACGTTGACGGTTGAAGGACCTTCAGCGGCGGCGGGCCCCCAACCAGG
>ERZ780039.38-NODE-38-length-17326-cov-27.7565_pt1 | contig 17326 bp, 22 predicted proteins | sample MGYA00511853_ERZ780039 | MGnify/ENA primary metagenome ERZ780039 (study PRJEB29588, sample SAMEA2152768) | human gut metagenome | biome: human gut; feature: human-associated habitat; material: faeces | place: Denmark | collected 2008/2010 ...
GTAATTGTTCGACATAGACTCATTCGGTTCAATACCTACGCATTAAAAGTTTAGGATTAATCTTAAAAGTCTCCCAAATAGTTTTATCGAATTCGTTTGCAACAGGGATTTCAAATCCAGCCTTTTCGAAGCCTAAGTCCAATCCACCGCAGCCGCTAAATAAACTGATTAATTTCATTTATCTTCCTCGTTTTCTATATTGTTTTTGTCAGCAATTGTTTTCAAAACATAAATGTGTTTCTTTGTCGGTTGACACTTTTTATTCTCCCATCTGTTGATGGTAGAAAACGAAACGCCAAGTAGATTTCCTAGGTCTTTTTGCGACAAATTAAGATAAGCTCTAATTTGAATTAATAATTTAGAATAATCCATATTTTACCACCTTAAATATTATAGCAAAATATAGCGTTTTATAGCAAGACTAATTCATGCGTCGTGAGGGTTTTCCACCGCTCAGGCCTGCCTTGAGAGCGGAGCTGAGGCAAATTACACCAGTCCCTTATCCTGTTATGAAGAAAGGCCCCTTTCCGTCTAAATCCTTGGTCTATAATCCCCTTTGTTTTCAGTCACGAAACCAGGGATTACAGAGACTTTCTTCTCTTCCTCTTTCATTATCCGAAATTCTTCAGAAATGACCGGTTCGAACAGCATTGCAAGCACCGTATAGGCATTCTCATCATTATCCAACATTCTCTTTTTTCTTCCAATACATACTCCTCCTTGTTGTCTTCAATCTTCTTTCCTAATTTACTTTTCTTGCTTTCTTTGAATATCCTCCCTCACTATAGACGCCCTAAAAGCGGCAAAAAGTGACGATGAAAATGATTTTTTCTCCTGATAGAGGTTTTTTAAAACAAAAGAAGTTCTGAAATTTTCAATAAAACTTTCTTCTAAGATGGCATCATCCCCACTAAATACCTCACGAAAATTATGATTTGGGGCACTAGAAACATGTATTTTCAAAAAAACTTGGCTTTTCAAAAAAGTATCCTCACTATAGACACTTCAAAAAAAACTTAAGAAAAATTTTTTTTAGAATGCAAAAAAAAGACGGACCATCACTGATCCGCCTTCTTATTTTGATGCCGGAATAAATACGAAGCATCTAATTTTAAACTGAACGTGCCGTTGTAGAGGAAGACCTCAACAACTGTAGTTCGACCATCATTCAATTTGGTGGAGCTGACGAGAGTCGAACTCGCTACCCTCTGCGTGCAAAGCAGATGCTCTCCCAGTTGAGCTACAGCCCCATTTGTCGACGGCTATGTATTATATCAAATCTTTTTAAAAAGAAAAGAGTTATTTTTATAAAAGTGAAGAATATAAGTTTATGAGCTCTTCGCCTTCAAATTTTAAACAGAGATTTAAGGCTTCTTTTAAATCCATCCACTTCAAAGAAGTGGATTCACCATCTGTTATCTTTTCTTTTTGTCCTTTGGTCGGATATGCTAAATAGGCAAATACTATAGTGTGTGCTTTATCTCCGTTAGGCCAGGAGAAGTTGAATCTTTCTATAAAGCCCAAGTTTTTAACGATATGTACATCTAAGCCTGTCTCTTCTTTAGCTTCTCTAAGAGCTGTTTGCTCAATTGTTTCGTCTAATTCCTGGCATCCACCAGGAAAAGCATGCATCCCATTGTCTGTTCTTGTCTCTACCAAGACTTTTCCATCTTCTCTTTGAATCAAGATCGAGGCACAGGTTATAAAAATCCTTTCGTGACCGACCTTGCTTCTTATAAATTTGATGTAATCCATATTTACATCCTCACTTTCATGAAGACATTCTTTAAGTTTTCATCACTTTTTATCTTATAAGGAACGTAGTCTTCAGTATATCCTTGCCAATATCCATTTTTATCCTTAGATTCAAAAAGAACGGTTCTCTCTTGTCCTTTTATAGATTCCTTGTATTTCTCAGCTTCTTCGTTTGACAATGCTATTAATTTTTTTGCTCTATCATGAGCTATATTTCCATTTATTTGATTCTTCATCTTTCCTGCTGGTGTGAATGGACGAGGAGAATATGGAAAGACATGAATCTTCATAAATTCGACTTCTTTGCATATGTCATATGTGTTTTGGAAATCTTCCTCGGATTCACCAGGGAATCCCACGATTACATCGGTAGATAAGGCTAGGTTAGGGATCTTTTCCTTTAATCTTCTCACAGTGTTCATATATAACTTTGAATCGTATCTTCTTCTCATAGCTTTGAGGATTTGATCACTTCCGGATTGCAAAGGAAGATGGATATGTGGAACAATTGATTTGGAGTTTTTCATGAATTCCAGGAATTCATCACTTACTCTGGTCGGCTCTATGGAAGATATTCTAACTCTACAATCAGTTCCACAGATATCATCTATGTCTTTTAACAATTCGACAAAGTTATATGTCGGATTGTCGGGATCGACATAACAATCCGTGTCGATTCCAGTGATGACTATCTCGTGGAAATTGTTCCTTACTAATGTTTGTACTTCCCTAAGTATAGATACTCTATTCCTGCATCTGGATTTTCCTCTCACGAAGGGAATGACGCAAAAAGTACAAAATCCATCGCATCCATCCTGAATTTTGACATAAGCCCTACTTTCAGTGTAGAAATTTTGAATTATCAAAGGCTCATAGAAGAAGGTTCTAGTATTCTTCGCTATTTGGAAATAGTGAAAGTCAGGATCAGATACAGCTTTTTCTATATTTGCTGGTATGTCTATTCTTCCTTCAGTTCCCACAACTATTTTTATTTGAGGGATTTCCTTGAACTTAGAATATGATAGTTGTGAGAAACAGCCCATTATGACCAGCGTTGCATTAGGATGATCTCTGACTATGTCATGGATTCTTGTAAGACATTTTCTTTCGGCTGTAGCTGTTACTGCACAAGTATTTAAAACATATATGGCTGGATCTTCTTCCGTGTGTATATAACCCATCCTTTCCAAGGCTTCTCTCACAGCTTCAGTTTCATAGAAATTGACTTTGCATCCGAAAGTTATCGTTTTAAATGTCTTTTTGGTCATCTTTATCATCTTCTTCCTCTTTTTCTATTTCTTTCTTTATTTCCTTCTCAGCCTTTTCCAAGGCTTTGTTTTCTTTTCTTTGTGCCTTTATTTCTTCTTGTTTCAAGTAGCTATACAATTTAAAAGATATGAAACCCAAAGAAAATAATGAATCTATGAATTTTATTTTATCGAATGAATAATAAGTCTCTACTAATTGCTTTATTCTATCAAGAAGATGCTTTCTATTTTGAATCTCTAAGAATTGGTCGAAATATGGGATTGCTCTTTCCAATGTTCCCTGATCAGTTACTATATAGATTGTGTCGACTTCTAAGTCGACAAAAGCCATAGAATCGCCCATTGGGCTTTTCATGACTGGAATCCAATTCGTAAACATCGAATCGAACAATCTATATCCATACTTTTCAAATGGGTTCTCATAGAATGATGAAAATGTCTTTTGAGTTCTTAATGCTCTATAAGGAAGATCAGCTAAAGATTTTGTATCTATGACATAATGTTTGTTTATGGTCTTAGAAAAGAAAGGCAAAGCAATGTAATCATCGCCATTTTTCATATAAGTCAAATGCTTTAAGTAGGATGGCAATGTAGTCAATCCTGTCTTCTTAGCTAAAGAAGCTTTGTTTTCCAAGAATTTCTTGTTCATCAAGCCTTTGATTATTATGTTTGCTTGAATTACTTCAAAATTAGTTCTAGCTTCTTGGTAGTGATGAGTTTCTTGAAATAGTGCTAAATAATTAGAATGAAGATCGAAGAATCTTTTAGCTCTGGTGTCTTCGATGTGGTTTGGAATGGCGTAAAACAAATAATTGAATAGATTGAACTTCATTAAAGAACACCCCTTATTTAGGTTTCTATTCTATCACGCTTATTTACAAGTTTCTCCTGTTTTTTGCTTTTGAAATAATCCATTACTAATTTTTATAAGAAAAACAGGAGGTCAAATTGATGAAAAAGACTAAAGCTTTATTTAAGATGGAAGAACAAGCACAAGAAACATTGCTCGATAAAAAGAATTTGGGTTCATGTGCTTGTATCTCAGTAAGAAGGGATTATGGAAATCCCTCATTGCTATCCGTGTTTTTACTTTTGAACATAGCTGTATTGGAGCATAACCCATTTGCATATAAGGATTTGTCCAAAACTTTTTCTTTGATTGGAATGAAGAATATTTCTTTGTTTTTAACTAAGTTTGAAGAGACTAAAAGGATAGGTGCCTAACAATACTTTTACTTAGTATGTGGTCTATGTTGTAAAATAGAAGTGTGGATCTATTATATTCATTTTCAGTTCATGACATTGTGGATTCTATACTCAGGCAAGGGAGTATAGATACTAGAATCTTCAATTCGGAAACTATGCAAGAAGGCACTAGAATGCATAAGAAGATTCAAGATTCTTCTGGAGGAAACTATATTCCAGAAGTTCCTTTGGAGACCACATTTGATAATGGTGATATCGTTCTTGATATTCAAGGCAGAGCTGACGGCATAATTCATAACATTGACGGTTCTTTAACAGTTGATGAAATAAAAACCACTGTCGAAGATTTGGAGAAGTTCAAGGACGAAAATATAGTTTGGCATCAAGGTCAGGCAAAAATGTATGCGTGGATGATTCTTAGAAACAGCAACGGTCATACTAAATCGATAAAAGTTCGTGTCTCTTACTATAAGCAAGGCCATATCAAGGATAAACTTATAGTGGAAGAAGATTTTACATTTGATGAATTGGATAGGTTTGCCAACGATTTAATTCATGAATTTATAGCTAGACTCAAAGAAAAAGGTCAACATAACTTGTCTAGAAACAAATCCATCGATTTCCTAGAGTTTCCATATAAAGAATATAGACCTGGTCAGCAAGACTTGATAGCTTTTTCTGATCGAATTCTTTTAGAAGAATCAAAAGGTTATGTCGAAGCACCTACAGGAATAGGAAAGACTGTCTGTGTTTTATATCCTTTCATAAAAAACTTTAAGGAAGGAAAGACTTCTAAAATATTCTATTTGACTTCTAAGAACTCCATAAAGAGACAAGCATTGAAGACTGTTGATGCTTTGGTAAAGGAAGGTGCTGATCTAAGATGTGTTGCCATTACTGCAAAAGAGACTATTTGCATGAATGATGAGGGTTTTAAAAAACACTGCAACCCTGATGAATGTCCTTTTGCCAAGGATTATTATTCAAAGATATACAAAGTCATAAGGCAAGCTTTGAGTGAGAAAAACATCTTTGATGAAGATGACATCAAAGAAATAGCTATGAAGAATACGATTTGTCCTTTCCAGTTGTCGTTGGATTTAGCCGTCAATTCCGACATTTGCATTTACGACTATAACTACGTCTTTGATCCTGTAGTTGGCAATCCAGAAATTATGGATTCGAATTTACCTTTACCTTATACTTTGTTAGTCGATGAAGCTCATAATCTTCCTTCTAGAGCTAGAGAGATGTATTCTGCTAGGTTGGATAGAGAATTCTTTATGAATGTTTATACTGAATTGACTGGAAGAAAGACTTCAAAGTTAAAATCAGCCATAGTCGATATCATAAGTTGGTTCGATATGCGAAAATCTGATAAGGATATCGAGATATTGAACGAAGTTCCTGATGATTTCATCACTTTATTGAAAGGATTCCAGGAAGAGGGTTTGAATTTGGAAAAGAAGCCTGATGCCAAATATCCAGATAGCTATGTCTCATTGAAATCAGCTGTTAAAGGTTTTCTTAAATTACCTTTGAAAGGAAAGGAAAACTATTCTTACGATATAACCTATTACAATGGGAAAGCCGATGCTATTCATATATTCTGCTTGGATGCTTCGGAATATATCAGAGATATCAGCGATAGATTCAATGCCACTTTATTCTTCTCCGCTACTTTGTCTCCGGTAGATTATTACATCAGTCTGTTGGGTGGAACAAAAGATGACGAAGTGAACAAGTTACTAAATCTCCCATCTCCTTTTGAAAGAAGGAATAGATTGGTTATGGTAGATTCTATTCCATCTCTTCGTTATGCCGATAGGAACATCTCGCTACCTAGAGTGCTGAATTCTATTTATCAGATGGTCAGAGAAAAGAACGGAAACTATTTTCTTTATTTTCCATCGTATGAATATATGCTGATGGCTTATGAGAGGTTTGAAGGATTAGGTGAATTTGTTTGTATCAAGCAAGAACGAAACATGACGCCTAGTGAAAGAATTGGATTCTTAGATGAATTTGAGGAAGATCCCTTGAGAACTCATCTAGGATTCTTAGTCCTTGGTGGCGTATTTGGAGAAGGTATAGAATTAAAGCCCCATGCCTTGAATGGAGTTGTTATAGTATCTACTGGTATTCCTGGTATAGGATATGACAATGATAGATTGAAACAATATTATGCAGGTAAGGGATTGAACGGATTTGACTATGCCTATACCTATCCAGGATTCAACAAAGTAATACAAGCTGCAGGAAGAGTGATAAGGAATGTAGATGATAAGGGTGTTATACTCTTTATAGATAGGCGATTTGGTCATTCTAACTATAGGAAACTACTTGATGAAGTCTATCCTGATAGAATATATGTAAGTTCTCCACAAGAGGTTAGAGAAGAGACTATGAAGTTTTGGAAAGAGAGGAGCTGAATATGGATTACCCACAAGATCACATTAGAAATTTTGCTATCACTGCTCATATAGATCATGGAAAGACTACACTTTCAGATCGTATTTTGGAGATGACTGGAGCAGTTCAAGAAAGAGAATTGTCCACCCAAATGCTAGATGATCTTCCTTTGGAGCAAAGACGTGGAATCACAGTCAAGTTGAACGCAGTTAACTTGGATTACAAAGCTAGGAACGGGGAGCATTATTTGTTCAACCTCATCGATACTCCGGGACATGTCGATTTCACTTATGAAGTTTCACGCTCTCTTTCTTGTTGTGAAGGTGCAATTTTATTGGTTGACGCTACTCAAGGAGTTCAGGCTCAAACTTTGGCCAATGCCTATTTGGCATTGGATGATAATTTGAAGCTGCTTCCAGTTATCAACAAAGTAGATTTGGCAACTGCTGATCCTGAGATGTGCAAAGAGGATTTGATCGAGACTTTGAATATAGATCCTGATGATTGCATGATGGTTTCCGCTAAAACTGGTCTTGGTGTTGGAGACTTGTTAGAAGCGATAGTCCAGAGACTTCCTGCACCCAAAGGTGATAGAAATAAACCCTTGAAGGCAATGATATTCGATTCCAAATTTGATCCTTATCGTGGAGTTGTTATCCTTTTAAAGATTGAGGAAGGCACTGTTAAACTTGGCGATAGGGTTAAGATGATGTCAAGTCCAGATGAGACTTATGTTGTTCAAGAGCTAGGCTTTAGAACACCTAAGGAGCAAAAGAGAAATGTCCTTTCGGCAGGAGAGGTCGGATATCTTTGTGCTCAGATAAAGGATATTAAGAAAGTGAAAGTCGGTGATACTTTGACCAATGCTGATGTCCCTGCTGAAAAACCATTGGATGGATTTAGACCTATGATGCCTATGGTTTATTCTGGTTTGTATCCGACTGATAATAAAAACTTTGAAAAGTTGAGGGAAGCATTAGAAAAATTATCATTGAACGATGCGGCTCTCGTATATGAACCTGAAACATCTGTGGCTTTGGGGAGTGGATTCCGTTGTGGCTTTTTAGGACTCCTTCATATGTCTGTCGTTCAGGAAAGATTAGAAGAAGATTATGATCTGGATTTGATTTGCACTGCTCCTTCCGTCGTTTATGACATCACTTTGACTAATGGTAAACAAATGTTGATACAAAATCCTTCCGACTTCCCATCTGATCCTTCTTTGATAAAGAAAGCTAGTGAGCCTTTTGTGAAAGCTGAAATCATGACTCCCCAAGACTATGTAGGACCTTTGATGCAGTTATGTGAATCTAGACGTGGAGAATATCAAGAAATGGATTATATCGACACTAAACGTGTATCGTTGAAATATATTCTTCCTTTGAGCGAAGTCATCTTTTCATTCTTCGATAGATTGAAATCATTATCTGCCGGTTATGCTTCTTTGGATTATCAGCCTATTGGATATAGAGATTCGAAATTAGCTAGAATGGATATTCTTCTCAACAATGAAAAAATAGATGCTTTGACGACGGTTGTGTTTAGGGATACAGCATATCCTAAGGCTAGAGCTATAGTCGACAAGTTGAAGGATGTCATTCCTCGTCAGCAATTTGAAATTCCAGTCCAAGCTGCTATAGATTCTAAAGTCATCGCCAGAAGCGATATCAAGGCTGTTAGAAAAGATGTTCTCGCAAAATGTTATGGTGGCGATATCTCAAGAAAGAAGAAGCTTTTGGAAAAGCAAAAAGAAGGAAAGAAGCGAATGAAGGAATTCGGTAAGGTTTATGTTCCTCAGGAAGCCTTTATCGCTGTTCTTTCAGTCGATCCTACTGATGTAAAGAAGTAATTTCTCGGTTTATCTATGTTGCACACACAAATTTAAAATTAGTAGTAAAATAGTAGTTAGTTGATGGAATTTAGAGGATTTGAACATGTATGAAGAATTGAAACGTGCCAGTATTTTTAGTGACAAAGAATATTTGTCCCTTGATGAACTCAAGGCACGTTTTAATTTGCCTGATATTACTCCTACATGGGAGAAGGTTAAGGAATACCGCTCATTATTTAGATATGATTTAGCAATAAAAACTCCCGAGAAGAATCCTTACTATATAACATTGAATAGATTGGTGTTGAATAAAGTCTCTTCATTGGAAAGAAAGTTCTTTTTGATATGCGCTAAGTTTTCTGGACTATCAAAGAAAGGCCAGAAGAAATTTAACAATGAATCATTAAAACTTGGATTGAGATGGATTAGCGATAATTATAGACTTGGACTTTCTAACATCGACATCTCTTCCATTGTTAATGGTCAGTATAATTCAGATGAACCTAAGCTAAAAATATTGAAGAATTATTTGAAGATGTCCGAAGGATTAAATAATATATGTTCCTTAGATTATTCTAATCTTTTGAATAATATAAACAATTATTTATTAGGGTATTTAGATCAGACTAGGCTTCAATATAGAAATATAGATGAGAAAGGCAATGATTTTCTTTCAAATAAAGATTTGCTTCAAGGTGAATTGAATGATTTATTAATTTTTTTAAATGGTAATGAATCTATTTCATTTATCTTGAAGGTTATAGCTTTCTTATATCAGTATACTTACTTATGCCCATGCTCTTATTTCAATCAAGAGACTGGAAGTTTGTTGACCAAGTGTTATTTATCTTCAACTATATTTCCTAATTCCGGCCAATGGTTTCCAACGGAAAGCCTGTACTTTTCTTTTAGTGGAAATATGTTAGATAGAGCTAAGCTTTCATTGAAGACTGGTGATCTGACTTATTTTGTCATCTCTAGCTTAGATTTGCTTGATATGAATCTAAGCAATATTGAAAGAAGCTTGAATGATATTGAAGAAAATGATGTCTCAGATAAAATTGCTGAAGACGAAAATTTGAAGAATGTCAATTCTTCTAGTTTCTTGATTAAGGAAGGCTCGATTGGATATAAAAAATATGATTCCATGGCTCCTAAAGCTGAGAATTTCAATGATGATGAAGTTTATCACATGGGTGAAAATAACATTACTATGGCTAGTGTTTCTTCTTATTCTACTAGTAAATATCCTAAAGAAAGCAAAAATAGCAATTCCCCATTGAATGATGAGATTGTTAAACTTATGGAAAAGCATCCGGTTTTGAAATGGGCTACTGCTCATTTCTATGTAGCCCATAGAACTATAGGCAGCTTTTATACGATAAGCCAATTTAAAATATTCGAAAATGTCGCTTATGAGACTGCTAGAACTTCGATGGATTTATTGGCTAATCTCGGATTCTATAAAAAGAGCAAAACTGCCAAGAAGTTCATCTATTCACCGATTCCTAAAGGAGTGATTTAATCTATGAATTTAGCTTTAATTATTATATTGTGCGTTGTCTTTGTAATCGTGTTAGTAGTCGCTTGTGTTTATTTTTTTGTGCCATCTATTAGAAACAGAGATAAAGGGAAAAAAGAAACTGTTCAAGAAATCGCAGAAAAAGAAGTTAATAATATGATTGTGACAAGTGTGAAGCAGCAAATTGGTGACCCCAAAAAAGATATGGAAGATGAGAAAGTAAAGAAAGCTTTAGATTACTTGGAAAAGCTTGAAACAGATAAGAATATAATCTTTGACGACAAGGAATTGCCTTATATAATTCTTCAGCTTGTCGAATTTGATAGTAAGGAATTCTAAATGATGGATAAGCCAAAAAGCTTATATGTTCATATTCCTTTTTGTAGACATTTTTGTGCCTATTGCGATTTTCCCAAAGTATTGTTGAGTACTGGCTTTTCTAAGAAATATACTACTGCCCTTTTAGAAGAAGACAAAAGATATGCCGGATTGAGTTTTGACACTATTTATTTAGGTGGTGGTACACCTTCATGTATTCAAAGAGAAGAATTGAAATATCTTTTGAATGAACTTGTCTTAAGACATGGTCAACCTAAAGAATTTACAATTGAATGCAATCCGGAAGATGTAGATGATTCCTTTGCTAAATTAATTAAGGAATGTGGAATAAATAGAGTTAGTTTAGGTGCTCAAAGCACAGATGACAATCTTTTAAAAGATTTAGGAAGAACACATAGGTTTAGTGATGTTATAAGGAGTGTTAAAATACTTCAAAGCAATGGAATTAATAATGTCAGCTTAGATTTTATCTATGGTTTTGAAGGTCAAAAAATAGATGATATCGATAACGATATCGATAATGTTATCGCATTGAATATTCCACATGTTTCTTTTTATTCATTGCAAATAGAACCTAACACCATGTTTGCAATCAAACACAAAAATGAACCGGATGGCGATTTGTTGGCTGATTATTATGAACATATAGTAAAAAGGCTAGAAAAGGCTGGTCTTTATAGATATGAGATTAGTAATTTTGCAAAGCCATCATATGAAAGCAAACATAATCTTTGTTATTGGTTATCCAACTCTTATGGTGCCATTGGAATGGGTGCTACATCTTTTGAAGATAACACTAGAATAACAAGGACTAGATCTATAGAAAAGTATTTGAATGGTCAATATTATTGGAAAGAAGAGAAAGAAGACAACCATGATCTTGAATTTGACTTTTTAATGCTAAATCTTAGATTGACCAGAGGATTTAAACTCGATGAGTTTAAGAAAAGATTTGGTAAGGATTTCTTAGTAGCTTATAAAGATAAGATCGACTTACTAAAAGATGAATTTATAATACAAGATAAGACTGTAAAGGTTAAACCTGAAAAATTATATGTATTAGATTCAATTCTAGTAGATTTATTGAATTTTTAATTGAATTCACTCATTATTATCCACCTCCAATAATCATATATATTGGAGGCTTTTTTATGAGAAAAATAATATTGTTATCTGTCTCTTTGGGATTGATAGAAGTCAATCCTATTCCACAAAATAGAATCTTTTTCGATGCTACACGGAATATTGATGGTGTTTTATTGAGTGTTAAGACTACTTTAGATTCAAATTTGACTTTTAGTGAGATGAATTCTATAGAATTAAAAGCAAATGAATGGACTGAAATAACGATTCAGAAATGGAAATTTCAAGATTCGAGTATTAACTTTTATATAGATTCATTAGCCGGTAGAATTAACTATATATTGAATCCGTTGATTTCAATCGGTAGTGAAGGATTCTATGAAAATAACTTGCTAAGCAATGATGATAAACCCATAATCAAGGAAAAATTGACATTATCTTTTTCAAATGATTATTGTTTAGATATTGATGATAGTTTGTTCTATTTAAATTATAAAGTAAATGATAGATTCATTGATGCTTGGAGCAATAAATATGTTTTATTAGGAATTTCAAATAATAAAGTTGAAGGTGGTAGATTTGATATGAGTAAAGGCGGAGTTTTACTCGATATAATAAATCAAGATGATAGCAACTTTGATTTTGATTCTTCAATCAAATTCAAAGAATCGATAAGAGACGCACCAGGCAAGTTATTTATTGAAGGAATAATCGACATAGAAGCTGATTTTATATTTAAACCATATACTTTGTTTGGAATAGAAGGATGGTTTAATTTATATGAAGAGTAAGTTTTTTGTCTTTGTTTCTTCTTGTATATATTTATTATCTTTTATGACTATATACAATATTAAAAATAACGAATATGAATATAAAAGAATAAATTTAAATCTCAAATCCATAGGTGAAAAATGCTTTATTGAATCCTTGGATTTCAATAAGAGTAATCAATCTTTTGAAATTCATCACAATAGATTTGAGTTACTTATGAATAATTACATTTCTGATTTAAAAGATGGATATAAGTATTCTTTCTTCTTTAATGTATTTGAAAATAAAGAAATAAAGATAGATTATTTTTCTTTTTTAAAAGAAGAAGCTTTTTATAGTTTCACTCAACGTTTATGGGTGGGAAAGGATTAAACTATGAATAAAAATGAAAAGAAACTGATTAGGCTTATCAAGTGTTGTTGGAAAGATTTGTTGTGTGGATTAGTAGTCAGCTTTTCTCTTTTTGCCTTCGACAATTCAATAGCGATGTTTTTATTGTTTTTAACTATTTCAATAGTTACATCGATCTCTATGGGCTTTTATAGACTAAAGAAGATAAATAGCAGTAAAGATAATATGATTGATTGCTCAGTAGCAATAAGATTTGGCTTGATATTATCTAAGGCAGATGATATCGATGATGCTATTAAGGAGTTTGGCAAAGAATGTCAGTCTTCTAGTTTGATTTATCAAACCATAATAAATAAAGAATTTGATTCGTTGATTTCTTATAAGGAAATAGGTGAAATTACTAAAGACATGATCGAATGCCACAACAATAAAAATAATGATGGAATAAGATTAAATATAACCAAGTTAATCGATATCGAGAATCAAAAAGACCAAACCTTTAAAACTACAGAAGATATGCGTAGTACAGGATTGATAATGTCTTTGTGTATATCGATACCTTTGATGTTTTTCCCTGTAATAACATTGATCAATGAAACTCTTTCTAATGTTGAATGGCTAGGTTTAGTTTTGGAACTGATATCAATTATATTTTTTGAGATAGTTGAGTTGTATGGGAACAACCTCCATGAAAAGAAAAGGAGACTTGTAAAATGAAATACAGTAATTTGAATCTTAAAAACAAAAACAAAGTATTGAAATATTCTTCATTATCTTTATTAGTGATGGGATTGATATTGATAGTTGTTTTGAAGCTATATTTCGAATGCTCCAATTTTTTGGCATTGGGAATTTTCTCTATATTTTTATTATTCGGGCTTTTAGGTTATTGGTACTTCGATAAGAAAGAAAAAGGAAAAGGCTCTATAAGCGATGTGCAAATCAAAGGAGCATTGAAAATTATAGGATCTAAACTTGAATGTGGATCATCTTTAGTCGAAGCAACTGAATCATTAGATTCCCAAGTTTTGGATGTGATAAACAACTATTTGGAAGATGGGACAGGGTTTATTAATAATTCCAAATACAAGGATTGTTTTGATTTGGTAAAAGAAAATAAAAATGAGAAGAACTTGACGATCATTGGCAGCATTATTCAGGAAAAGACTAAAGATAATGAGGTCAAATCCAGAAAAGAACTCGGATATTTAGGATTGGCTTTCTTATTCATAGAGATGATTTTAGTTTTTGTAGCCATTTTTATATTCAAACAATGAAAAGCAAAGCTTTATTTCTTTTGTATTCTTTCTTGATCGTTTTTTCTTTTCTAGCTTCTATCGATGGTATGCAAATCAATTATTTGGAATCAGATTTCTTTCAAAGCTATTATAAAATTCAAAATCATATAAGAAGTGAAAAAAATATAAATGATGTTAATTTAAATAATGATATGTTTATAAGCGAATATTATTTAAAAGATGGGTTGGTAGAGTTTAAAATCGAAAAGACAGTTCAATTTTGTTTGCTCGGAAAGAGAAAAATAGAAAAAACATATGTTGTTTATTTGAAAGATTATTTGTTTCAACCTTCTTAGACTTGAACATAAATAAAAGAAGCATAAAATATGTATGCTATTTATTTAAAAGAATAAAGGAGAAAATTTATGATAGATATTTTTGATGATTTGAACAAGCGTGGATTATTGGATAGTTATTCAGATAAAGAAAAGATTAGAGAATTGCTCAAGACTCCACAAACAATCTATTGTGGATTTGATCCTTCTAATAAGTCGATGCAATTAGGAAACTTCATCATGATTCATATTTTGTCCAAGCTTCAGAAAGCTGGTCATAGAATCATTGCTGTCGTCGGTGGTGCAACTGGTATGATTGGAGACCCTTCGGGAAAGAAATCCGAGAGAAGCTTTTTGGAACCCGAACAAGTAAACTACAATGTTGAGTGCTTAAAAAAACAGCTTTCAAAATATTTGGACTTCTCTGATCCTAACAAAGGTATTTGTGTCAATAATTATGATTGGTGGTCAACTACAAATGTTCTCACTTACTTGCGTGATTTTGGAAAATTGATGCCTATCAACTACATGTTGGCAAAAGAAATAGTCAAATCTCGTTTGGAAGTTGGAATTTCATATACAGAATTCTCATATATGATCCTTCAAGCTGGTGATTTCTGGAATTTGAGATCAAAATATGGTTGCGTGATGCAAATCGGTGGTGGTGATCAATGGGGTAATCTAACTACTGCATTGGATTTTGTTAAAAAGAAGGAAGGGGAGAAATGCCCTTGCCAGGTCTTCTCTGTCAAATTGATTTGTGATTCTAACGGAAAGAAGTTTGGAAAGAGCGAAAAAGGTGCTTTGTTCCTCGATCCTTCTATGACTTCTCCTTTCAACATCTATCAATACTTCATCAATGTAGCTGATAACGATGTCGGAAGATATCTCTATATTTTTGATGACCGTCCTTTGGAAGAACTCGATGCTATTGTTGCAGAACACATGCAAGCTCCAGAAAAGAGAATGGGTCAAAAAACTTTGGCCTATTCGGTCACTTCTCTCGTACATGGAAAAGAAGCTGCCGATGAGTGTGTGAAGATGACTGAGGCTATCTTTAGTGGTGATTTCAAGAATCTTAAAGAGCAGTCCTTGTTGGACTTAGCTAGTTCTTTAGATGCTATTGAAGTTGAGCCTGGTATGAATTTAGTCGATGCTTTGATAGCTACAAAATTAGCTTCTTCTAAGCGTGAGGCTAGGGAATTCTTAAAAGGAAACGCTGTAAGTTTGAATGGAGAAAAGGTGGTCGATCCAAATATGATATTAGATGGATCTAACGCTTTAGATGGAAAAGTTTTCTTTTTAAAACGCGGAAAGAAGAATAATGCTGCTATCATTTTGAAATAATGTTAAATTATTAATTTCATTATTCAATTATTTGTCTAAATTTCTTTTTCTAAAATTAAATCCGTATTTCACTTTACAAAATTAAATATAAAAATTTAATATTTTTAATTTTATATCAAAGTGTCTCAAATTTATGGAATTTTTTGGATTTTTTGTGTTCTTTTTTGGTGTGTGATAATTTTTCCATGGTAAAATAATGCTGTCGTAAGCGAAAGGAAAGTTTTTTATGAAAAGAAAAGCATTGATATTAATTTCATTATTATTAAGTTTGTTTGGATGCAAAGATGGTACGGAAACGTCTTTATCCTCTTCTATAGATAAGGATAAAACCATCGCAGACGAAAACCTAAATATTAATTTGAATTATAAGTTTTCTAGCATTGTTGTAGATGAGCCAAAAACAACTTCATATCTTAAAAATATTGGAATGGTTTATGGAAGTGGGTTTGTTTTCGATTTGACACAATTAATTTCTGACGAAGAAAAAACTACACATTGGGAATGTTATTTTTTAAATGATGGATCCAATAAATCAGCAACTGTATTTTCTTTTGATGATATCAACTATTATTACAATGAAAACGAATTTTTTTCTCAATTAAATATGCAAGAATATTTTAATGTTCAAAATCAGATATCAAATTGTTCTTTTGCCTTTGTTGATACTAAAAATAACGGTAATGATGTTATAGACACATTTGAAACTACAGATGCCTTTTATGATTTCTCCATGGATATAGGTCAGAGTTTCACTAAAACAACTTTAATTTTTACTAATAATGTGTTAACTAAAATAATAGGTGTTCTTCCAAATAGTTTTAAAGATTCATTAGTTGGTGTTGATGGGCTTGACAATTTAACTTTATATAATGAAATCGAAATTAGTGATGTCGGAAATGCTCAAGCACCTCATGAAGTAAAAAAATACGAATTATAAATCTAACGTAAAAAGGATTGGAAATCTAATTCCAATCCTTTTTTTATTCAAAAACAATAACAATTAAGCTTCTTTTGTTGTCTCGCCCATTGAATAAGTGATTGTTGCAGTGGCATCACCTTTAATCGACTCTGTATCAGGTACTTTTGTATTTGTTGTTGTTGTTGTATTTGGAAGTGTATATTCATAGACATAATTGAAAGTTAAGGTGTAATCGATGGTGGCATCAACTCCGCTTGTTAAACCTAATTCGTTGACAGTTATGTATCCTGAGATCCCTGCACCACTTCCTACGAAGTCTTCAAATGTAATAGCTGGGGTATTAGTATCCCCTGTTCCTGCACCACCGCTGTTCTGAATTCCTGTCAATAATGCTTCTAATGCAGCTGTAAGTACTGAGGCTGGAAAATCGAATTCAATTTTCATAATATTCTCCGTCACTGAAAAATTTAATTCAGCCTTATCTTTACCTTCATATGAATCAATAGCTTTTACCATAGAATCAATATCTTTGGATGTCAAAACGACTAAATCTTCTTCTTTTAATGTTTGTGTTGTGGAATTCTTCCCAACTTTTAGGCCGAGCTAAGTCAATATAGGACCCTCAAATTCTTTGAGGTCATAATTTATTACAGCTTCGCCTTGATTGTATTTCTCTGCTACCTTGTCTTGTGAATAATGAGCATCTGCATATGTTTTAGCTTCTTCAACAGTCATTTTGCCATCTTCTTTTGGCTGGTTTGGAGCAACTGTTGTTCCGCTAACTCCATCTGTACAACTTGCAAGACTTCCTACCATCATCAATGCAATAAAACCTGCTTTTAATAATTTTTTCATAATTACATTTCCTTTTCTTTAGAAACAATTATAACATTTTTTCTTATGCTTAGCTAGGATATTCCTTCCACTCTCACACATAGGAACAACCCCG
>ERZ780039.41-NODE-41-length-16065-cov-3.59107_pt1 | contig 16065 bp, 19 predicted proteins | sample MGYA00511853_ERZ780039 | MGnify/ENA primary metagenome ERZ780039 (study PRJEB29588, sample SAMEA2152768) | human gut metagenome | biome: human gut; feature: human-associated habitat; material: faeces | place: Denmark | collected 2008/2010 ...
TATGACCCAAATACTAATGACATCATAGATAAGGAGTATAAGGACTTTACTGCTGAAATGTATGCAGAAGGCCATAGCTTCTTCACCTATATATCAGATAGTGCTGATAGTCTTGCATCATGTTGTAGATTAAGGAATGAACTTGCAGAGAATACCTTCAATCCTACATCAGGTCTTACTGGTGTAATGACTGGCTCATGCAATGTTATTACTCTTAATATCAATAGGATTGTACAGGATTGTAATAAGGCTTATGGATTGAAGAGGAATGGTGGTTGGAAAGAGAACACCTCATTTATTAAGGATTACTTAGTAGGTATTCTCGAAAGAGTCTACAAGTATCATATAGCCTTCAAGACCATGTTATATGAAATGGAAGAGAGAGGAATGTTTGCAGCTTCAAATGGAGGATATATCCATATCAGCAAATTATACTCTACCATAGGTATTAATGGTCTGAATGAGGCTGCTAGGTTCTTGGGGCTTGAGGTAAGTAACAATGAGGAATATATCAAATTCCTTCAACTTGTACTTGGAACTATTAAAGAACAGAATAAGATACATTCCATACATGATAAAAGCAGGCCATTCCTATTTAATTCTGAGGTAGTACCTGCTGAGGGATTAGGAGGAAAGAACTACCAATGGGATTTACAAGATAATTATTGGGTACCCGATGATGAGAACCTGTATAACTCATACTTCTATAATGCCCATGATGACACTTCAGTACTTGATAAGTTCATTCTTCATGGAAGACAGACTTACCAATATACTGATGGGGGAAGTGCAGCTCATATCAACTTGGAGGACCACTTGAGCAAGGAGCAATATCTCAAGCTTATAGATTTTGCTATAGCTAATGGAACTAACTACTTCACATTTAATATTCCTAATAGTAAGTGTGATGATTGTGGCTACATTACTAAGCATCCTATCACTGAATGCCCAAAGTGCCATAGTAAGAATATTACTCAATATACAAGAGTGATAGGGTATTTAAGACCTATTAAATCATTTGGTAAAGATAGGCAGATTGAAGCTAACAAAAGAGTTTATAGTAAAGGTGTATAATTTGTCCTTAAGATTTTGTTATTTGCATTATTTTTAGTACCTTTGCATCAAAATAATTTAGTATGGAAGATAAAATTTTACAAAGTTGTGGTGATGTCTTGGTAATAGAAGGTAAATCAACAAAGAAAGTAAGGAATAGGTACTATTACACAGGACATTTTGAGGGATACACCAGAAGGCTATATTTTAGATTAGATAGTGCCCAATATGGTAATGTCTCTAATCCAGATAAGAGAGATGAATATGGATTTATCTGTGATGAGTCTATTACTGATAAGCATATTTATAATGTTTGGAAGAATATGGAGAGGAGATGTTATGACCCTAAATGTCCTGCTTACAGTACTTATGGAGCTAAGGGGATAATAGTATCAGAAGAGTTCAAGATATATTCAAATTTTAGGAGATGGTATGAAGAAAATGGAGATAGTAGTCATAGTCTCGAAATAGATAAAGATTGCAAATCTCTTATACTAAATATTCCCAAAATATACTCTCCTAATACTTGTATTCTCTTACCTCCAGAGATTAACACTTTTATTTCAACTATAGGTAAGGGTATTTATCTTACTCCTCATAATACATATTGTGTTAGATTGAGGAGGAAGTTTGCTAAGGTTAATAGAAATTTCAAAACTTTGGAAGAGGCAGTTGCTTATAAGAAGGATAGAGATATGGAATATCTTAATACCTTAGTGGAAAAATATCCCCTACCTATAGATAACCTTAATATAGTTAAAAGATATGTTGAAATATTTGAATACTCAAGTAACATTTGCAGAGGTGCCTGACGAAATTACATTATGTATAAATATTACAGGATGTAAAAATGGGTGCAAAAACTGTCATAGCTCTTACTTGGCACAGGATATAGGTACTGAATTAACTTTCAATGAAGTAAGGAAACTTATCAAGAAGAACAGTGGAATTAGCTGTATAGCCCTTATGGGAGGTGATGCAGAGCCAGACAAAATAAATACTTTGGCTTCTTTCATTATCAACCATTATGGTTCTATAAAGGTAGCTTGGTATAGTGGTAGGCAAGAGTTGAATAATAATATTGACCTATGCAACTTTGACTATATAAAACTTGGACCTTATAAGGAAGAGTTTGGTCCACTTAACAGTAGAACTACTAATCAGAGATTCTATAAGGTTAATGGAAAGGAGTTGGTAGATATAACAAATAAATTTTGGAAACATGAAACTGAAAATTAAAGTAAAAGTATTGGCTAAGGGATGTATGCCTGTGATTAATGAGAATGGTGATTGGGTTGATTTGAAATCAGCAGTAGATATTACTATCCCTGCACCACAGTCTGATGTCCTCAAAAGGAAGACCATTGAAGGAGAGAGGGTAGGTCATAGGGATGTAGAAATTCCTACCTATTATATTCCTCTTGGAGTGGCAATGCAATTGCCCAAAGGATTTGAAGCTATTATTGATTCAAGGAGTAGTAGTCCTAAGAAGTTAGGATTATTCATCCCAAATGGTCAAGGTGTAGTAGATAACACATATAATGGCAATGATGACCAGTGGCACTATGTATGTTCTCCTATGAGAGAGACCACTATTGAAGCAGGTGACAGAATCTGTCAATTTAGGATACAGCTTAGTCAGAAAGCTACTATGTGGCAGAAGATTAAATGGCTGCTAAGTTCAGGTATTGAACTTGTGGAAGTAGATGATTTGGGTAATGAAAATAGATTAGGATTTGGCTCAACAGGAATTAAGTAATAATGAGAAAAAAAAAGCATGAAGCATGATATTAGAAATAGTGGGTATATTGCTTGCAGTAATCATCTTAGCTGTTATTATTAATAGTGCAGAAGATTACTGTAAGCAAAGTAAAAGGGTAAATATGTCTTTCAAAGAGGCAATGGATTTAGTAGATTTGCCAGTTATCACATTTTATAATAATGGCAAAAAGTTTAATTTTCTACTAGATACTGGGGCTACAATATCCATAGTAGACTCAAATATATTAGATAGCCTTACTTGTGAAAAACTGAAAGATGTTGGTACAGTATTTGGTGTTGAAGGTAATAAGGTTCCAGTGTCTTATGTAAGAGCACAATTAGACTATAAAGGGGAAAACTATAAAGAGGATTTTCAAGTTCTAGATATGAGTAATGCCTTTGGTAATATAAAAGAAGAGAGTGGAGTGACACTTTCTGGAATACTAGGAAGTCAATTCTTTCATAAGTACCAATATGTACTAGATTTTAAAGAGTTAATTGCCTATTCTAAGAAATAATGGAAGATATTATAAAACTTAGGTCTGGATACAAAGCTGTAAACTATCTCAAGAAGATGCCTAAGCCTGATGGTTCTGAATCAAAAACTTATGTACTTAAGACTGATGTGCCTACATTAAGAGTTGGTGAAGTGGGAGGTGTATGCCACATACATAAGTTTATTAATCCATCAGAAGGTCCAATAATTATAGAAGGTCAGGAGCTTGAGGAAGCCAAAGCAGTTGTCAAATCTATAGACTTTGTTGAGGGTTATGGATGGACTATAACATTTGAATGATGATATATTTTGTTACTGGTCAGAGAGAACTATTTGAGTTTCCTGATGCTAAGTATAAATGTATTTCTGTAGAAGAGTCTCTTAAAATATTAGAGCCTCTTCGAGTAGTAGGTTTAGATACTGAAACTACAGGTACGGAGATATGGCAGGGGAGATTACTTACTCTTCAACTTGGCAATAAGGAAAATCAAGTTGTAATAGACTGTATGACTATTGATGTCAAGCAGTATAAGGATTATCTTGAAAGTGACAGACTATTCATCATTCATAATGCAAAGTTTGATTTAAGATGGCTGTATAAGGAACATATTGTAGTCAGAAATGTCTATGATACTTATTTAGCTGAGAAGATTCTATTTCTTGGATTTCCACCTGGCATTGTATCTTTGTCCTTGCAGGCTTGTTGTGATAGGTATTTACATATCTATCTTGACAAGACTGTCAGAGGACAGATACATGCAGGTATGACAGAAGAGGTTATAGTTTATGCAGCAAATGATGTTGTGCATCTTGAGGATATTATGAACTTGCAGCTTATTACTATCAATGCAAGAGGTCAAAAAGTGGCACTTGATATTGAGAATGAGTTTGTAAGAGTCCTTGCATATATTGAATATTGTGGCATTAAACTTGACCCTGTTAAGTGGAAGGCTAAGATGGCTAAAGATGCAGAGAGGTTAAGGATTGCTGAGCAGAAACTTAATGATTGGGTAGTAGATTATGTAATGAAAAAGGATGACCCTTCCCTCATTGCAAGAAACTATGATACTCACAAGAAAGGTAAGCCAGCCAAACTTGCAGATAATGTGTATGTGGTAATACCACAACCTTCATTATTCTCTGAGTTTGATACTGGACCTCAATGTATTATTAACTGGAATAGTTCCAAGCAGGTAATCAGATTGTTTGAAGAACTTGGATTTGACCTATTGGTTAAAGACAAGAAAACAGGCAAGATGAAAAAGTCTGTGGAGTCTAAGTTTATAGAATTGCAGGCAAGTAAGAGTAGTATTGTTCCTTTATACTTGGAATATTCAGCAGCTTTCAAGGTAGTAACATCTTTTGGTCAAAACTTCCTTGATGCCATTAATCCTGTTACACAAAGAATCCACCCAACATTCAATCAAATGATGGATACTGGTAGATTGAGTTGTGGCTCAGGAGGAAAAGGTAAAGGAGGTAAGACTAAAGATGATGATATTGCAGGGGAGGAAGATGAAAACAAGGACACTTCTACACAAGCAAATGATAAGAGTGTCAATGTTCAGCAGCTTCCAGCTACAGAAGAAACAAGAGCAGCATTTGTACCTGAAAAGGGACATTTGTTAGTAGATTGTGATTATGGAGACCAAGAGGGTCATGTGTTCACTGAGTTGTCTAATGATAAGGAGTGGATTGCATTCTACAATGACCCTAATCAAAGAGATGGACACTCCTTTGTAGCCAAGATGTGTTTCCCTAAAGACCTTGATGGGGTTGCAGAGAAGGATGTCAAGAAGGTAAGAAAAGACCTTAGAGATTTGGCTAAGAAGGCAAGGTTCTGTTTCAATTATAATGGTCAAGCTCCTACAATGGCAACTAATTGTAATATTCCTGTGGACTTTGCAACTGAGATTTATAACAACTATTTCAAGAGATTTAATGGTATAGCAAGCTATTTCAAGGTACAGAAGAGAGATATGTGGAATAGAGGCTATATCCTAATCTCAAAGATAACTGGACTAAGGGCATATATCTATGACTATCCTATACTGAAAGGTATTGAAAGGAGAAAGAATGGTATGGAAGATTTCTGGGATATATACAAAGCTGCAAGAGACAGTGGCAGAGTAATATCTGAGATTCCACCATCTGTCATGCAAGAAATTGCAAAGAAGTTTGCCCAAGGTGTTCCTATTGAAGAAATAGCTGTTAGGTATTCATATAAGGTTAAAAAGGCAGGTAAGGTAGAGGAAAGATTCATTGATATTAACAGGGAGACTGTATATGTGTCAGTGATGAAACACTTATGGAAGAGAAAGAGTGCTTCTGATAATCAGTCATGTAACTATCCCTTAATTGTGGGGGCATATAGTAGTGATGCTATATGAAAAACTCAGTGAATTGCTGGAAAGCTAAGGAGAAATCTATGCTAATCAGCAGCCAAAGCTTGTAGAAATGCGAGTAAGGTTCAGAGACTAATCAAAGTAAGCTAAGGAGGAATCTATGCTGAAATGGACAAGAGTGCTGAGTATCTCTTAATTATTTATTTACCCTATTGGATAATTAAGAAATAATTTGTATCTTTGTACTATAAATTAAAGATAACAAATTATGAAGAGATGTTCAAGTTGTGGTAAGTTAAAGGATGAATCAGAGTTTTATCATTATAAGTCATCAAAGGATGGCTTGACTCACCAGTGTAAGCAATGTATGTCTGAATATAGGGCTTCTAAAAGAGAGCATTATAAAGAGTATATGGCTTATAGGAGAGAGGTGGATAATGAAACTATAAAAGCTAATAGGAGAAAGCATTATAGGAATCATCCTGAGAGTAGAATGTTAATGGCAGCCAAGCAAAGAGCTAAGAATCAAGGATTAGAATTTAACTTGACTATAGATGATATAGTCATCCCTGATAAATGCCCTTTGTTAGAAGTTCCTTTTGTTGCTGGAGAAAAAGGTAATTATGAATATACACCCTCCCTTGATAGAATAGACCCTACTAAGGGATATATTAAAGGGAATGTATGGGTAATTACTAAAAGAGCAAATACAATGAAGAATAATGCAACAAGGGAGGAATTATTAAAGTTTGCTGATAACATCTATAAATATTTTGGAGATAATGATATAGTCCAACCTATTGAGAAATCAATAGAACTACAGGATAAAGAGCCTGTAGGGTAATAAATATTGCACAAGGTACTGCTGCTGCAATGACTAAGATAGCAGGTATTAGATACTTTAATCATTTGGTTAATGATGGTCTTATATTCAAAGTCCTCATTCCTAATGATGTACATGATGAGTATCTGATAGAACCACCTGAGGAAATTACAGAGCAGGAAGCTAAGAAGTTAAGTGAGTGTATGGAGTATGCAGCAGCAATCTTCTGTAAGAAAGTAACTATTAAAGCTGTGCCAGAAATTGCGCCCTGCTGGGTACATTGAACCTATAAAATTATGGAAACTTGGAGAATAGCTATTCCTATAGTGGTATTCATATTATGTGTGATAGGTGCATGGTATGTAATAAGACTAAGGATAAAAGAGATTAGAAGTAGAACCTATGTTTATCCTAAGACAGGGCATAAGTATATGCCACTCTACAGGTGCAGGATGAAGAATCCTGTATCTGGAGAATGGTTTAATGCTTTGATTTATCAAGGGATGGAGAATGGTGAGTTGTATGTCAGAGAGTATAAAGACTTCTTTGACAAGTTTGTGAAACTTTTAGACTGGGAAAATGAAACAAAAGAAAGTGGACAATGTTAATCATCCTCCACATTATACATGGCTTAAAGATAAATGTGGAATTGAGGTGATTGATATAACAAGACACATGGATTTTTGCTTAGGCAATGCTATTAAGTATATACTTAGGGCAGGACATAAGCAGGATGCAAGCCTTACAGATAATCAGAAGGAAATTGAGGATTTGAAGAAGGCTATATGGTATATCAATGACAGGATAAAGCAATTAGGTGGTGAAGTATGACATTTATAATTCATTTCAAAGATGGACATAGAGAAACCTATAATAATAGGTATGATGAGGATGTAGAGCATGAGAGAGATGCTGCATGGGATGATGTCTATATGACTTTTCCAGATGCTGAATACATATGGGTTGGACAATTAGGGTTTGACTATAAAAATGTGGAGATATGATAATAGCAGTGGATTTTGATGGGACTTGTGTTACACATGAGTTTCCTAAAGTAGGTAAGGATATAGGAGCAGTTCCTGTCTTGAAGAAGTTAATGTAGATGAAGCAATATATACAGAGAGAATTCATAAGGATAGTAAAGAATAATGGTTTTCAATATAACAGACATAATGGAGACCATGCTATCTATGTGAATGATAAGGGAAGGCATATCAGCATACCTAAGAATCTTGAATGTGTAATTGCTCGAAGACTGATTAAAGAGAATAACTTGATAACAGACATTAAAAGGAGAAAAAAAAATAATGGACAATTATAATTATCCTATGGGTGCAGATACTAAAGATGCACCCTGGAATCAGGCTGATAATCCTGAAAGGGAAATTGAGGTCACAGTAAGTGTCACCCTTAGTAAAACTGTAAAGATTAAGGTATCTGACTATGAGATTACTGACTCTGGAAAGGATGAAGATGGTGAGTATTTTGAGGATATAGACTACTCTAAATGTGACCTTAAAAGGGCAGTAGAAGAGCAAATTACACTTCCACAAGATGCCTACAAATATGTAAAGGGAGAGTTCAATAATGACCAACGCAATGACCTTGAAGGCTGGGATGTTGATGATTTTGAGGTGATAGAAGAGTAGTGTGAGAAAAGGTATAGCAGATAATTGAGTATGTCAAAGTATTGTTGTAAAGACTGCCGGTTAAAAAAAAAAGAAAGAAAATGGATAATTTTAAAGTTTCCTTGGTCAAGTACATGTGCCCAATCTGCGGAGGAGTAGCTGAAGAGGTAATTGTGACAAACACTCGCCTTACAAAGGAGGCTGCTTCTAAAGTAGAGAGGTTGAATGGGAAGGCTATAGGATTTTCTGACCATGCCTGTAAGGAGTGTTCTGAGTATAAAGACAAAGATGTGTTCTTTATTGGAATAGACCCAGAGAAATCTTCTAGTGAAGAAGTATATAGAACAGGGCAAGTTGTTGGGGTAAGAAATGAGACTCCTTTAATTGCACACTTCAGTAAGTATATACATTCCTTGAAGGATGGAACTAGATTCTGTTTTATTGATGAATTAGCAGGAAAGAAGATAGGATTATGGAATTAATAAGTAAAATATTTAGGCACAATGAAACTGATTAAACCATCATTTGAGATATGGGAACAACCTTCTGGACTTGAAGGAGTATATAAACAGATAGAGAGAGCAGGCAGAATATGCTATAAGTCAGAGGACAAGATTACAGAAGATTCTGCCAAGTCATTTGTAGATAGAATGATTAAGTCTGGTCATGGTGCTATGTTAGAGCATGGTACAGTATATCTTAAAGTATTCAATGTTATTGAAAACTCTGAGCTGATTGATAAATATAAGTCTAATAAGTATTCGGTAGTTAAAGAAGGAACAGAGGTATATAATTGTCATGGTGATATACTTTATGGAAGTTGTAAGTGCATTACTACTAACTACAGAGTATTGGTAGAGAATGGCTGGCTTGATGACTTAAAGTATATCTGTAAACCTACAGAGTTCCATGAGAAGAGAATCACTGTACACTTTGTATGTGATAGAGGTGTATCACATGAGTTTGTAAGGCACAGAGTAATGTCTTTTGCCCAAGAAAGCACAAGGTATTGTAACTATTCCAAGGATAAATTTGGCAATGAGCTTACATTTATTCAACCCTGTTGGTTGGATGATGAGAGACTGAAACTATATGGACCTTATCATACTGTAATAAGGGATAAATCTCTTGAAAGTATCTTCATTGCCAGTCTAAATAATGCTGAAAAGGATTATATTGACTTGATTGACTTAGGTTGGAAACCACAAGAAGCAAGAGCTGTTTTACCTAACTCCTTAAAGACAGAATTGGTTGTAACTGGATTTGTATCTGATTGGAATCACTTCTTTGACCTAAGAGCAAGAGGTACTACAGGTGCTCCACATCCTCAGGCTAAGGAATTAGCAGAACCTCTAATGAAAGAGTTTATTGCAAGAAAGTATATTAATAACTAAAAAAAAAGTATGGCTTTTGGTACGAAGAAATCAGTTGTAGCTGCACCTTCTTTCAGTGAAAGAATGGCAAGCATTGAGTCTATGTTTAAGGCTGCACATGAGAATGCAAGTAATCTCCATGCAGAAATGGAGTCAGAGATTGCAAAGAAGGAATCTCAAATTGCTGCATTGCAGGAAGACATCAAAACTATTGGTGTTACTAAGCAGGAGGCTGAAACATTTATGTCTAATATAGAAAAGCTTATTTGATATGATTGAGCAAATAAATCAGTTAAAGCAAGGTTCCATTATTAGTGAGAGTTCTCACTATATTGTGAACAGAGTATCAGGCTCTAATGCTTGGCTTACTCAATTTAAGAATGGTGACTGGTATGAGCTATCTGAAGAACTACACTAATTCTGCTGACTTGTTTGAAACTACAGTAAAGGTAACTAAGGAAGATAAGAAGGATGGTACTCTTGGTATTAGAAGTATTTGGGAGAACATCCATTCTGGTCAGGTATTTACTGTATGTTTCAAGAAGCAGGATAAACCTAAGAGTAAGAGAAAGTTACAGGAGGAGATTGATGCTATTGTAGAGCAGTTCTCAAATAGTATTGACACAGTTAAGAACAATAAGAAAGGTGTTGCAAATGCAGCAAAGAATCTTATTACTGAGCTGGTTAATAGCCCTGTACTTCCTTATGAAGAAGGTGAAGATAGAGTTCTTAGAGGCTATAAGATTCAATTTGAATCAAGAGATGGCAGATATGATTGTGTAGATATGGACATTACTAAGACTGATAAAGAGTCAGGTATTAGACCAGTCAATATCTTAACAATCAAATGGCTCATATTCAATGGTGTCAAGTACATTGTTGAGTAATCTTATAAGGGAGAATAAGTTAAATACTTGTTCTCCCTTTAGCTTTTTGAATAAAAGCTTGTGTATTACAATTAAATCACTTACCTTTGCATAAAAATTAATATTAATTTATATGAGTACAAAATGTTATAATCCTATTAAGGGAATTGATGACGTAATTGCTAGTAAAATTCAGGGTTGGAATGAGTATAGAGTAGCTACATTAAGAGGAATGTATGATGAATCACACTCATCTCCACTTGATACATCAGACCTTGATAAGGCTGTACAGGACTTGATCTCATATAGAAGAGACTTAGGAAAAATGAATGCAGAGTCTATCAAGACTACTAGTTCTAATTTATCTGAGTCTTATCAGAAGTTGAAGGAGTCTTTTAGTGCTGAAGAGAGATTTAATAGAATCAATATGATTTCTACTATGTTTTCTGACAGACTTGATGCCTTACAAGAAGCTAATCCTTTCCTAAGTAGGAAAGTTATATGTAATGGATTTGTTTCAAATGGTAAACTAGTGGCAGGTCAATTCTCAGTATTTGAAGGTGTTTATAATGACTTGCTTGAATACTATTCAGAGGCTGTTGAAGAAGGTGATATGGATCCAGCCAATAGTTATAAGAAGGTTCTTGAAAACTGGGGAGCACTAGTCTCTCATGCTAGAATGAGATTGAGAGATACAGAGGAACTCAGACTTGGTGACAAGATAGAGTATGCAGATGATACAAATCCAGATAACTACAATGATAATAAGTTATCTGAATTATATGATGCTTCAGAGTCTAAAAGAGAAGCATGGCAAGAGACCTCTGATATGCACTCTGCATTTGGTTCTGTAGGAAAACAAGTAAGAAAACTTTTAGGTTTTATTCAGAGAGTTGAAAATGGAGAAGAAGTATATGATGACTTAGGTTTTCCTATAATGCTTGACCCTGTTAAAGCACACCAGTCTTTGATTAAAATATTAAGAGGTGTTACATCTGAAAGACAAATGATAGGTTTGCTTAGAAATGCCTCTAACAGTCAGACTTGGTTACAGCCTGTTATAGAAGAACTTGAAAATAATGACCAGCTTAGGACACAGTTCTATGTAGATTTTAAGAAGAACTTTCAACCTTACTCTATCCTTCTTGAAGAGGTAAAGAATGGGTTAAGAACTTTCAAGACTCCTATATTGAATAGAGTTAATAATAGTCTCTCTGGTCAATACCTTACTAGTATCACTTTGGGTAAACAGGTTAATCCAAATACCTCTGTATTTAACAAGGATGGTAGTATCAATTGGAAAAACTTACAGAGTCTAAGAGAGTTGGTTAAGGAATATTTTCCAAGTAAGTCTGTAAGCATTACACCAAAGTTCTATAACAATAAAGAAACTTCTTGGCAAGAAAAGAAAAGAGTTCTCATTAAGATTACTGAAGCTTTGGGTATAGACATTGATGGTGGAACATTGGATAAGATTATGTCTAGTGGTAGAGACCTTCATAAGTTTACTGATGCTATCAGTGAGTTAGTAGAGTTTGGTACTGACAAGATTCTTAATAAGAAGGAGCTTGAATCACTTGATAAAGGTGAGTACTCTTTGTCTAATAGGTCTTTCAAAGACTTTATAAGATTTTCTCCAGCAGGCTCTACAGCAAAGCAGGGAGTTATAAGAGAGAAGATTGACAAGATGTTATCTATTGTAACTAAGAACAGAGAAGGTCTTAGACTTGAGTCTAGAGTAAGGCATAAAGATAAGAATGGTAATAATGTTACTTTGTTCAGTAATGTCATTCCTTCATATCTTGGAGACAAGATGGATAGAATTGCCAGTTTTGTGTCTAACAATGACAGGCAAGGTCTTAGGAGAATGATTGAAAATGAGTTCTTGGACTCTTCTTTCTTCATGGATAAGGATAATGGTACTATATTCAATAGGTGGTTGAGAGACCTTTATGAGAGTGGCTTAGATGAGAAAGATTTTGCTGCCAACTTTGGATTTAAGAGATTCTTAGGAACTTCTGATAATAGCTTTGAGAACTTTACTAGTAAACAACATACTATTGACATGATGGCAGAATATTTCTCTGAAAGACAGCTAAGTGCTAATAGTCAATATGCTTATTATCCTGTATTTATCTTAGGAGATAGTGGAGTATCTAAGTTTATCAAAGCTAAAAGATATTCTGCTCAGGAGATACTTGATGGTCTGTATGATGTATATAGACAAGAGAGGAGAAGAATGGCTCTCACATCAGCAGCTAATACTAAGTTAAAAGAAGGTGGGTATTCACTTATTGAAAACTTCTCAAGTAAAGAGAATGAATATACAGCTCTTCCTTTCCTCAACAAGGATTACAAATCTCCTGATGGTACTGTAGGCAAGTATGCAGCTATGATAGGGGAAAATCCTTCAAAGCAGGAAGTTGTAAAGGCTATTCAAGCCTATATGGAGGAGACTGTAAATAGCTTCAAAACAAGCCTTAATAACTTAGGTCTTCTTGAAACTAAAGAAGTATATAATCCTAAGACAAACAAAAAGGAGGTACAATATGTATATTTCAGTCAAGAAGTAAATGGTAATAAGTCTATAGATGAGGTAATAGCAGACTACTATTGGAATACAAAGTTTGCTACTATACAGCAGCTTCAATTGTTCACTATTGACCCGGCATTCTATAAGGGAACTAAAGACTTACAGAAGAGATATAAGGAAATACATGCCCCAGGCAGTGTATTAAGCCTTGAAGCTAGAGACTTTGATGGCAATCTTTATAGTGAGGATGGAATAGAAAGATGTGTTTATTTTGATGACATTAATTTAAATGCAGAAGTGTCTAATCCTGAATTCATGAAAGCTATTGAAGCTAAGTTCGGCAAGAACTCTCCAGTATATAAAGCTTATACTAAGAATACTCTTACTGATGGTCAGGGATATAGAACCCTTGAAAGCTACAGAAAAGTAATGGGTATGGCTGGTAAGTGGACACAGGAAATGGAAAATGTGTATAATACTATTAAACAGCTCAGAGCTGAATATGGTAAAGATGCTCAGATTCCTTCTGACAAACTTACTGAAATTGCTAATATGTCTGTAGTATTTCAACCTATTAAACCTTATATGTACACTATAGAAAACTTGGCAGTAAATGGTACTGATAAGTTAAAAATTCCAGTTCAGCATAAGTATGCTGAAGCAGTACTTATCCCAGAGTTATTACCTGCTGGTAGTAAGTTAAGGGATATGGCCTATTGGATGGAGTCTAAGGGCGTAGATTTGGTAGGTTCTACTAAGATTGTTAAGGTTGGTGGATTTGGTTCTACTGATATATCTAAAGCTTCTAATGCTCAAGAGTTAAGTAATGCACTTGACAAGGCTTATATCCATCAATTAAGTTATGGTGATTATAGAATTCAGACTAATGTACCTGAGCATATTAATAGCTCTCAGTTATTTGGTACTCAGGTAAGAAAGCTTATTATGGCTAACATTAAAATGGATGACTATCACTATGAGAATTATGTTGGTGGAAAGAAAGTAAATCTTGGAGGTAAATATGGTGAGGTAAGATTGAATGGTAGAAACCTAGTTTCATTCTATAACTCTCTTATTGTAGCTAATATACTTAAGTCCTATGATTTATTTGCTAATGAAGTATCTGATATAAAGAAGTTAAGTGATAAACTTCTTCAGACTACTATCAATAATAGCAGGGAATCTATGGATAATATGTTGGCATATTCTTTGACAGGAGATGACAAGTTCTTGGTACCTTTGTTTGAAGGAGCATTGGAACATGATTCTTCTGCAATGCTATTCAGTATATTCAAGAAGAGAGTCAATAAGCAGTCTATTAAAGGAGGTAGTGCTGTTCAGGTATCTGCAATGGGTATTAAGGGATATGAAGAGTCTGGTGATTTACACTATGTTGTAGACCCTAATAATCCTAATAACATCTTATATGCAGAGTGTGAAATTCCTTGGGATATTAGTTATACTGATATTAATGGTAAGGAAGTAGCATTGGAGTTCAGTGATTACTGTAATGAAGATGGTACTCTCAAGACTGATAAGGATGGTAACACATTACTTGAAAAGAAATTCCCTAATGCTTTAAGTATCCTTGCTTATAGAATTCCTACTGAAAGAGATTACTCTATGATTAATCTTAGAGTGAAAAGATTCAGTCAGAAAACAGCAGGAGGTACTATCAAAGTTCCAGCACAAGGTACTACTATTGCAGGATTTGACTTTGATATTGATAAGCTGTACTTCATGAGAAATGAGTATAGACAGAGAGAATTATCATCTTCTGAAGTAGCTGAAATATGGAAGGAATTCTATGAAACATATCCCAACATAAAAGATGTCTTGAAGGAAGCTAGAGAAGAAGATACTGAATCTCTTAACAGACTTTACAAGTATTGGGATAAAGCAGGACTGCCTTACAGTTATAAAGAAGCTTTTGCACAGTTTATTGCTGATAGAGGTTATATCTCTTTTGAGAGTTATGACTTCAGTAAGTCTCCACTTGATAATACTAGAGCTGCTAGAAATAACATGCTTATAAAGTTAATTCAAGAAAGACTTATGGACTATGAAACCTTTGAGCAGAGATATACTCCAGGTGGATTTGCTAATGCTTCTAAGGCTGCCAGAACTTTAAGAGAGTTGTTATTTGGTAATCTTGAAGGTATTGTAAGTAGAGGAACTGTAGACTTCAATGCTATAGCTGAAAGAGCTAAAGATAGTAAGTCAGACCCAGAACCTAACTATGACCCTTCAGACCCAATGACTATCATTACTTATAATCAGCAGAATCAAGTAGCTGGAAAGTTGATTGGTATATTTGCTAATCAGAATACTAATCATGCTTTCTCCTCTTTAATGAGTGAGTTCACTCTGAAGGACCCTATTAGATTTGCTGGTCATAGTTATAATGATTTGTTACATGCTCCTAAAGGTATTGATGTTGATTTGAATGTTGCAGAGTTCTTGGCAGCTTCTGTAGATGCTGTAAAAGACCCTGTATTGAATTTCTTGAACTTGAATACTATAACTGCTGATGCCGGTGCTGTATTAGCTAGAATAGGTTATACAACCCATGAGATTGGTTTGTTATTTAACCAACCTATAATTAAAGAGATATGTGAGTATAGCTTTAATAATGGTGTTACTGCTGATATGGCAATGAGAGAAGTAGTTAAGAACTATATGGGAGATGATACAGAAAGTCCTAAAGCTAACCCTGATGAAGACTTCTCTATCAACAAACTTGCATTGAATATTGTCAGTGATAGAGTTATGAGAGAGCAAGGTAAGAATGCTATGGATAATCAGTCATTCAAGGCTGACCAATTGAAAGTAGCAGAATTATTCTCTCAGATTCAGACAGTAGCAGGTGATATTTCCCAGTTTGTTACTTCATCTAAGTTTACAGCTTCTAATGCAGTTGGTTCTACTTTTGGTGATTTATATTCTCAACAGATGAAAGTCAAGAATTATATTGATAAGTTTGTTGTTAAGAATGGTAAGAATGCTTTGTCTGTAAATATGAAAGTTACAGATATTATAGATTCTCCTATAACCAATAACACCAACTTGCAAGGAAGTAATCAGGAATATCTTAAAAGTCTTATTGAGAATCCTTTGGCTTATGAACAGGCTATGTATGATATGAACAGGAGAGCTGGTATGTTACTTAACAGTTACTATCCATATA
>ERZ780039.50-NODE-50-length-10208-cov-29.7233_pt1 | contig 10208 bp, 7 predicted proteins | sample MGYA00511853_ERZ780039 | MGnify/ENA primary metagenome ERZ780039 (study PRJEB29588, sample SAMEA2152768) | human gut metagenome | biome: human gut; feature: human-associated habitat; material: faeces | place: Denmark | collected 2008/2010 ...
AGCATGCAAAAAATTCAAGGAAGTTTAAAGTCGAGTTTTTGTGTACGGATTTTTTTGGTGGGATTCCTTCAAAAAAGAGCTTGACAAAGGTTATCTAATTTTATTTATTTAAGAAGTTTAATATTTTTTCTTTCTCATTTGAATCTGAAGTAATCTTGGTTCTATCCAAAGCTGAAAGGAAATCATTCATTCTTTCTTCATATGAGGAATCAATTGTATTCATTATTGAATTATATTCAGCTTGTTTTTCTTTGAAGTAATCGTATCCTTCTTTAGTTAACAAGTCATTATGTATATTTAAATCATTTCTTATATAGAATTCGACGTTTTCCTGGGAATTCTTTATTAATTTTGGTATTGGAGAGGCTATTGTTAAAACTGTTGGATCTTCTTTACATGAAATAATCAATATTTTTGTATTCTTGTTTTTCTTGACCTGATTTGCAGCACTGACAAAGGCAGATGGACCTTGAAATAGAAATATCATTGGTATACCGACAATATATAAGAAGCTAGTTAAGAATTTTCCTAATATGGATTGACCCAAGACATAGGTGGAAAGAACAGGCTTGCCTGCTGGACTCCTTGCTATTACTTTGCTAATTTCTTTATGCTTTCCTAATACTGACAAGACACTATATCCACCCCATGAATGCCCATAGAGGTATATAGGTCTTCCTTCAAATACTTTTGATTCTTTTATTGAATTGAGCACACTATCCAAGGTGATACGTCCAAAATGAATGCCTCTTTGCTTACTCCCACCAGACATTCCAGTACCGAATTGATCGAAAGCGAAGACTTCAAATCCATCCTTAGTTAGAATGCCTATATCTAACAAATAAGAAAGGTGCGTTCTCCCATAGCCTGCTGACATTATTACAATCGGTTTCTTTTTTATGGAATTATCTTTTGGTGAATAGATGAATCCTCTCACTTCTTTATCAAAATCCGGCAATTTCTTTTTGATTTTGAAAGATAGAGGAATTCTAGTAGTCCATTCTTCAATATCTTCAAACTGAATTTTTACAGGATCGTTGATTTCGTAAGTCCTAGCATTCCAAATAGCCTTATAACCTATATAAGAAAAGATAGAAGAGATTAGTAATATTCCAAATATTACTGAAAAGATAGAAATTAATGTAATAGTTAATGCGTTCATATGTGAAATTATAAAACACAAAAGTGGGTTTGAAATATGTTTTATAAAAATTAGCACTCTCTACTTGACATTGCTAATTTTCTAGATAAAATGATACTTGAGAGGTTGAAAGATGACCTCAGAGGAGGTGCTTTATGGCTGATACATCTAATCAATATACAAAGAAGACAATTGAGGCTTTGACACTAGCTAAGCAACTTGCTAGCAAATATCAAGCTCCTGAAGTTGGTGTTGCCCATGTCCTAAGGGCTTTGTTTGATCAACCTGATTCTTTCTATGTGAGAATTTTGGAGAAGCTCGATATAGATCCTAAACAGGTAAGTCAAATGATCGATTCCTTCATGAACAGCGTGAATAAGGTCCAAGGTGGAGCTGATATTGGATTTTCATCCGATCTTGAAAAGATGATTGAAAAAGCTAGAGATATCGAGAAATCGTTCGATGATGAGTATCTTTCAGTAGAACATCTATTGCTTTCTCAATTCGATATCAATTCTTCAATTGTGAGAAATTTATCCAATATTCCTTCTTATGATAGAAAAAGTTTTGAAAAGGCTATTCGTTCAATAAGAGGATCTTCTAGGGTTACATCAGACACTCCTGAAGATACATATGAAGCATTGTCTAAATATGGAAAAGATTTGGTGAGCGAAGTGGCGAATGGAAAAATAGATCCTGTCATAGGAAGAGATGATGAAATCAGAAGGGTTATGACTATTCTAGCTAGAAAGACTAAAAATAACCCTATTCTTGTCGGTGATCCTGGCGTAGGAAAGACGGCTATTGTTGAAGGATTGGCGTGGAGAATATTCAAGGGTGATGTTCCTGAATCATTGAAGGATAAGACTATTTGGAGTTTGGATGTCGGATCCTTAATTGCCGGTGCTCAATATAGAGGTCAGTTTGAAGATAGATTGAAAGCTGTAATGAAGGAAGTCTCTAAGAGCAATGGAAAGATCATACTTTTCATCGATGAAATTCATACACTGATCGGTGCTGGTGCAACTGGTGAAGGCTCGATGGATGCAGCAAACATTTTAAAGCCTGCTTTGGCTAGAGGTGAATTGCATTGTATTGGTGCTACGACATTGAATGAATATAGAAAGTACATCGAAAAGGATCCTGCATTTGCTAGACGTATGCAGCTTGTAATGGTGGATGAACCTACCATTCCAGATACTATCGCAATATTGAGAGGCTTAAAGAACGCTTATGAAAGTCATCATGGTGTTCAAATAACTGATGATGCTCTTATCGCTGCCGTAACCTTATCTAATAGGTATATAACAGATAGATTTTTGCCTGATAAAGCTATCGACTTGGTCGATGAAGCTTGTGCTAGAACTAGAATGCAAATAGATTCTATGCCTGAGGATTTGGATGAAGTAAATAGAAAAATACTTCAGCTTCAAATAGAAAAGGTCTCTTTGAAGAATGATGATTCCGAATCTGCAAAGAAGAGATTGGCCGATATGACTAAAGAGATAGCTGAACTTTCAAGTCAAAGAGATTCTTTAACATTAAAGTGGCAGAATGAGAAGAAGCAACTAGATACCGCAAAAGATGCCCAAAAACAACTCGATAAAGCAAATTTGGATTTGGAAAGAGCAATGCAGAATGCTGATTATGAGACTGCCGCTAAAATTCAAAATGGCCTTATCCCTGAATTGAAGAAGAAATTAGCTACGTCTAAGGAAAAGACTGCAAAAGAAGGATTCTCTGATGTTGTCACAGAGGAATCCATCGCCCAAGTTGTCAGTCAATGGACTGGGATTCCTGTTGATAGAATGAATAAATCCGACGAACAAAAAGTTTTAGGATTGAAGAAGGAATTGGAAGATCGTGTCATAGGTCAAGATGAAGCTATACAAAAGATTTACGATTGCATTTTGAGAAGTAGAGCCGGAATTCAAGATAACAATAGACCTTTGGGTAGCTTCTTGTTTTTAGGCCCCACAGGTGTAGGAAAAACCGAAGTTGCTAAAGCTTTGGCTGATGATTTGTTCGATGGCGAAGGTCAGATGATCAGAATCGATATGAGCGAGTACATGGAAAAATACTCGGTCTCAAGATTGATCGGAGCTGCTCCTGGCTATGTTGGATATGAGGAAGGTGGTCAGTTGACTGAGGCTGTAAGACGCAAGCCATATTCAGTTATTCTATTAGATGAAATAGAGAAAGCTCACCCCGATGTATTCAATATTCTTCTTCAAGTCTTGGATGATGGAAGATTGACAGATGGAAAAGGAAGAACTGTCGATTTTAGAAATACGGTCATCATCATGACTTCAAACCTTGGAAGCCAATACTTGCTAGAAGGAAATACTCCCGAGAATAAAGCAAAAGTAACTGAATTACTTAAGAGCACATTCCGTCCTGAATTCCTAAATAGAATTGATGAAACGGTTATGTTCAATAGTTTGACTGATGATGTCATAGATAAGATAGTAGAGAAGTTTCTCAATATACTTAAGAATAGATTGAGCAATAGAGAACAAGGACCTATCGAGTTGACTTATGATGATGAAGTAGTCAAGAAGATACATAAAGATTCTTATACTCCAAGCTATGGTGCTCGTCCTATTAGAAGATATATTCAGGATAAGATTGAAACACCTTTAGCTATTGCAATGCTAGAAGGAAAAGTTATTAAGGAAGCTAAACTTGTTCTGAAGGATGGGCAGATAAGTATAGAAGGAAAGTAAATAAGTAATTGAGGACGGGCTTATAAAAGCCCGCCCTTTTTTGTGTGACATTATGTGTTCATAAATTCTAGGAAATAATTTTCTAATGATTAAAATCTTTCAAAGGATTGGTTCTATAGTTTTTTTAAGTTTGCTTAATCTAATAAAAGGAAAAATTAAAGGGAGTAAATATGCTTATCAAAAAGAATCAGATACGAAATTGCCAACATATGAAGAGGTACAGTTGATTCTGCTTTGGGTACTACCTCTTATAAAACAGATGTCAGCTCTGCTAAGTACACATCCGATTACAAGACTGCTAAAGATGTAATGGACGAGTTGAAGGAACTGCAGTATTGAAGAAAGATAATTCCGCACTTCCTTTCTAATAAAAAAATCAAAAAGATTGAAAAAACACTTGAAAAAAGAGCTCCTAGAGTATATACTTTCTAGGCTTGTTGGCACGATGTTTATCATCTCGCCTGATGATTGATCAAAAAAGTATCCTTTTGCCAAAGAGGGGAACATCATTCATCCGGGGATGGGGAAGCATCGCCTTGTCTAACAGCTTTAGAAAGGACAAATTAAATATGTCACGTTACACAGGACCTGTCTGGAAGGTTTCCAGACATCTCGGTTACTCCATTCTCGGAACTGGAGAAGAACTTGCCAAGCGTCCTTATGGACCTGGTCAACACGGTCAAGACCGTAAGAAGAAGCCTTCAGAATACGGAAGACAGCTTCTTGAAAAGCAAAAGCTTCGTTTTACCTATGGTATCTCTGAGCGTCAATTCCGTAGATACTTTGGTATCGCCAAGAAGTCTAAGGGCATCACCGGACTCGCATTTATGCAAGTCTGTGAGCAACGTTTGGACAACATCGTCTACAGATTAGGCTTTGCTACCACTCGTCGTCAAGCTAGACAATTGGTCAATCACGGACACGTATTGGTCGATGGCAAGAAGGTAGATATTCCTTCTTACCTTACCCAAATTGGAGAAGTAGTCACTTTGAAAGATTCTTCCAAGAGCTTAAAGATTGTTAAGGAAGCTTTGGAGAAGGCTACTACTCGTGTTCCTTATGTCGAATTTGATAAGACCAAGCTTGAAGGAAAGCTTACACGTCTCCCTGAGAGAAGTGAGTTAACTCCTGAAATCGATGAGGCTCTTATCGTCGAATTCTACAACCGTAAGTCTATTGACTAATCGGTCTAATTAGTTTAATCTAATTACCGTTCCGCACATCGTTCGGTAGAATAGGTGTGAGTTATGGCGGATATGGTGAAGCGGTTTAACACTCCGGACTGTGAATCCGGCATGCACGAGTTCGAACCTCGCTATCCGCCCCAATTGATAACAATAGGATTGATACCAAAAACATCAGTCCTTTTTTATTTTATAGGGCTATTTCGCTTATTTTAGGCATAAATCGCTTAATTTTTGGTGAAGTAGCCCTTTTTTCTTTGCCTGTTTTAGAAGCATGTAATTTATCAAAAGCACGAATATACTTTAACCCTTATTTTTGGGCCATCGGCAGTGATGCTGGTGGTCTTTTTTGATGTCCTTGAATATTTTTTTGTTTTTTTGAATGTCACCCCGACCAAAAACGCCTCCAAATCTCCATATGGTGAGCAAGAGATAACACGCCTTGCTTAGAAATCAAAAGGAGGTGTTCATATGTAACACAAAGTAAAAATTAGTGTCACGAATAAATCTCCTAAATGTGGAATCGTTATGTGTAAAAAGAAAATGATGAAAAAGTGTCTATTCAAGAGACTTCTCGGAATCGATCCTGACAAGGTAACGATCCTCATCTAAGGAGACTCGGTGAAAGATGTCACCATTCAAGAAATGGCAGAGGCTGGATGTGCGAAGAATGAGTAAAGAAAGAAAGCACAGCATCTTGGTATCAAGCAGCAAGGAATGGGTGCATTGCGGCTTCTCTGCCAAGTTCCTGGCGAACAAGGAAGAAGAGACGAATGATGCCTCGGAGTTTGGCACTGAATTCCACGCCTTGTCGGAAGCCTACATCAGAAAATCCCTAAGAATTGTAGACTTCGATGAAAAGGCAGTGAGCATAGATAAGTTGAAGTGCTATCATCGGCGAAATCGAGGCGGTCGGGCTTGAGATCGAAAGGAAGGACGCCCAGACGAAATACACCTGCAGGCGTTCATAAACGACTTAAGCAACAAGCCGAAGGTACTGGAAGACTACGACGAGGACGTCTGGAGCTATCTCATCGACAAAGCAATAGTCAATAGAGATGGCAGCATTACCTTCATTTTTAGAAACGGTAAGGAAATTAGAATAGATTAAGGAAATATCCAAAATACGCTTGCAGGTAGGCAACCTGTAGAATTAAGTCATGCTTCAAGGGTGGTTTTTCTTTTTTTAAAGAGCAATTCAACCAAACGTAGAGTTAACAAAATCAAACAGCTAAATCTAAGAAACTCCACTCTACGAAGAGTATTGTGCCGTTTTATTGACAAAAACCGAACTCATAGTAGAATTTAGGTGTACTTAGGAGGCTAAATTATGCCAACAATTGGCGATAGAATTAAATTGAAAAGAAAAGAACTTGGACTAACACAAGCTGAATTAGGTGCGGAAATTAATGTAACTGATAGAGCTGTTAGTAAATGGGAACAAAATGAAGGCAATCCAGATGTGTCTTTAATTGCAGATCTTGCCAAAGCATTAGGCGTTACTCTTGATTATTTAATGTTAGGTAAAGAACCTGAAGAAAAAATAATTATCAAAACCCCTAAAGAGATGCTTATTGAAACAGATAATCCTGCATATTTGGAGAAAGTTAACGATCTTACTTTTTCAGATTTATATAAGAATCAATTAGTTAATGTATTTACCTTCCTTGTTGATAGTGGAAAGATTAATTATTATTATGATGGAAGATGTCGTTCGAATGACTATGTAACAAAAATACTTTATCTATGCCTAATTTCAAATAAATTAGATAAATTGTCAGTCTTTGGATTCAATGATATCGGATTTGCTGATAATAATGAATGGACAAAAGAAATGATAGATGCTTTTGCTAATGATGAAAGAGTGTCAGATGAAACTAAAAAATATGTATTGACCACTCATTGTAGAACATTAAAAGGTCGCAGCACATCCGAGGGAATAAATAGTGAAACTAGACATAGATATGGTAATTGGCAAGATATGTATCCTAAATTCTTAGACGCCTTTGCTGCTGCGAAAAAATGGGAATGGGTTAAATACATTCTTGATGTAGCAGAGGCAATTAACGAATCTGCTATGGCTGAATATAATGAAAGAAAAGATATTCGTTATGGAGATGGCAACAACTATCATATAAAATTTAATACTCCTAAAGGAACATATCAAACGGAGAAATATGTTCAAGTAATGGTTATTAATGATTCAACATTACAATGCTTGCTTGATGAAAAGCAATATGATTTACTCGATCAAGCAAATGCTATAAATAAGTTAATCGGTAAATCAACTATTGATAATAAAACCATTGAATTACAAAAAATGAAAACATCAACCGATGTCTCTCTAAAAGAAAGATTAGTCTTTGAATTTACCAATAACTATATTCTTAATTATAGTGGATTATTAAATTCAGATACTGTTACAGTTAAAGGTCCTTCACGAGAAGAAGATAAAGAAGGATATTTAGAGTGCTTGTTAAAACAATATAAGGATTTATATAAAGAAATTATTCTGGAAAATCCAACTAGCCTAATTGAATTATCTTATATTTGCGTTGCTGAAGAAAAAATGAATAAATTATTCCAAATAGCCGTTGATTATGAAATCGAAGATTTAATTAGCGTATTAATGGAAGGAAATATTGAAAATATTCTTCAAAAGGCAAGAGATATATTCACTTATACTGAAACAAAAGTTACTGAAGACTATAACGGATATTCACCTCGCCAACAAATAAATTATCTTATGAACGGCAAATGGATAGAAGCTTCAAATATTAAATATTCATTTGGCTTATTAAAAGTTGAAGAGACCTCTGAAATCCCCACAAATGTAAAAGATGCTATAAAGTATTTTAATAGAATTAAAGAGCAAATATTTAAAGAATGGGTCGAAAATGTAGAAGGCAATATCAGTCATATTAGAGTTGCTAAAGAAAACGAGGAAGAATATGAGAGATTAAGAAAAGAAATAACTTCTGAATTTTTAATAGGGCAAATAGCTACGGGAAATGAGGAAGTTGCGACCATAAAACTATGTGTAAGACTTGAGTCTATATTAAAGCATAAATACGGTTATTCAGGCGACTTAATTACAATGCTTGACTCATTCTTCAATGGCCCTTTAAAACAAATTGAAACAAATAAACCTTGGGATGATGAAGATATTAACTATGAATCTCAAATGGAAGAGTATTATAGACAAACTGAACTTAATGAATTGCACGAAAAATGGACAAGATATTTAAGTAAATTAAGAATGAAGAGAAACAATCTGGTTCATGCTGAGAAGAGTAGTGTTGATTTTACTACAGAAGATTTAAAGCAATGCATTAACATTGTTGAAGAAATCGATAAATAGGAGGCCCACTATGAATAAATATGAAGAATTAGTTTTTAGTAATAGTTATGTTGAATATTGCATTAGCGTTGTTGGAAAAGAAAAAAACTATAGTGCAGAAATTGATGAAGAGAAAAAAGAACTTGTTTTAAAGCAAGAGGATGATATCAATTTTACTAAATATCAATTTGTAGTAATAAGCAATCCTAAGGGAAGCTCAATTGCAAGTGTAGAATATCAGGTTAATAAAAAATGGGTTGAAGCAATATTAGTTAATAGCAATAAAAAGAAGGGACTTTATTCACCGAATTATTATCAAAGGCCTTTAGAACGGGGATTTGATTTATATGTAGTTGATTTAGATTTTAATGAAAAAGCGACAGAAATTAGAATTACATATAAAAACGGAATTGTTGATCCAATTGAATTAAAAATAAATTATGTTGAAGCTGATAAGGATAAATATTATCAAAAAATAGCAGCACAAAATAGAAGTGAATTACTAGCCAAAATGTCTGTTAGCTGTAGGACAGGGAATTCTTTAGTTAATGTTTTTTGGCAAAATGCAGCTAAGGATGTAAAGAAAGTTTTATTTGAGTTGTTCTTGGATAATCAACAGCTAATAATGAAAAATGAAATGGATTCAGGCACAATGTTTAAATCGGTTCAAGGATTAGCTTATGGTGGATATTATTTTAGATTAAGTCAATTTGATGAAAAAGGCAATCTTATTGTTGCCACTGATTTAATAGCATTTACTTTATCTGAACCAAATTATAGTGGTAGATATACTGTACATAATTAAAATGGGATATATTTTTTGGGATACAGAAAGAATCAGAAATACTCAGATTTATATGATGGCTTATATTTTAGTCAATGATAAATTTGAAGTCGAGAAAAAAGAAATAATTATAGATGATGCTATTGATGTTTCTCATAGGCATTCACCAAAAAGAAAAGTTGAGCGACTTAGAAATAAAAGCACAAAAGTAGATGGTTTTGAAAGTCTTGCAAAAATACTTATACCATTACTGGAAACTTATAAATCTGTTTGTTTTGGAAAAGATGATTTTGTTTCTTTAAATGATCAACTAAAGATTATAAATAAATCACCAATTGTTGGCTGTTATTTGGATATTAAAGTTTTGTTAAAAGAAAACAACGCTTTGCCATCAAATTTAGGTGACGCTGCTAGATTTCTAAAAGTTGAACACGATGCTCATAATCCATTGAGTGATTCATTTGTTACAATGCAATACTTCAAATATCTCACAAATAAATATTCTGAAGATTTGATGATTAGAACGATTCCTAATAAAAATAAGATATTAGATATAATTAAAAATGGTAGCTATCAATCAAAGGGTAAAAAATAATACAAACCGTGGCAACCCATTTGAATTAGTTGGTGAACGGTTTATATTGAAATTGTATTTCTCTGCTGTGGCTCTTTAAAAGGATAGCTTACATTCGATTGCAGAAACAGCGTAGGTCAAATTGCTTCCCAACCTTAAATGGGAGGCTTTTTTTTTGCCTTGTATGGGGTACGAACTTTTTTGAAGGGGTACGAAATTGTATTAAATGTTATGTTTCTAGACAATTTGAAATTAATAGTTTGGTTGTAAGGCCTAATTTTTTTGTCTTAAAGTCATTTTAAGCTTATTATTGACATTTTCGGGGGGCGTTGCTGAAATTATACGCTACCTGTCTATCGCCAAATTTAAATGCGATTTCAAATCTATCCTCATAAAGCTTAATACTCTTAATCAGTGTAGAGAGAACAGCTTGGGTATCCTTAGGGTTATCTAGGCTGT
>ERZ780039.54-NODE-54-length-9654-cov-25.7364_pt1 | contig 9654 bp, 9 predicted proteins | sample MGYA00511853_ERZ780039 | MGnify/ENA primary metagenome ERZ780039 (study PRJEB29588, sample SAMEA2152768) | human gut metagenome | biome: human gut; feature: human-associated habitat; material: faeces | place: Denmark | collected 2008/2010 ...
ACGAAAACTTTGAAAAACAGCGAATCATATAGTCCTATTGGTTGGGAAAGTCTTAATTAATGTCAAATGTTTTTCGCATATATACCCTCCTAATTGTATTTTACTAAAATGCCGCTGCAATTCCAGCAATTGCTGGAACTATTGCAGGCATAGCTTCAGAAGTTCTTGATTATTGTTGAACAGTTTATTCGTATCTATATTCGAATCCATTTCCAGAAGTGTTTGAAGGGATTGTTGCATCTGAACAACCGCTCACTTCTGGAAAAGCAGTAATTAGACCAAAGATTAACAATAAATTCTTTTTCATAACAATTACCTCTTATTTTTTTTAAAATCCAAACAAAGTTTGTTTATCTCCTAAGAAGTAACATATCTTTTGCGACTCTATATATGAATGCAGTTTTCGACTCATCTTTAGTATCATAAAATATTGTCGGATCATCGCCTTCCCCATATTGCTTATAATAGTAAGCGCCTCTATCAATAAGGCACACTATTAGGTAGTAATAATTCTTTAGATTAGGATCGAGTTTTTCTAAACGTACAGATAAATCATTTTTTTTAAAGAATATCTCATCTTTGCTCTCAAGCCTTCTGCCGAAATAATCCCTATTTTTTTTAATTAAGCCTTTGGCTTTTTGAATAACATAGTAATTTGCCGTCTTATCATAATTAGCAAATGCTATATCTATAAGTTCCTTGTCATCGGATTTTATAGCATCGTCTATGGAGATATCATTACTAAATAACTTTTTAAGCAGCTCAGCTTGTTTCATTTCCGTTAAAACTTTCTTATCTAAAGACAATTCACCGTTTTCACCAACAACGAATGCACCATAAATGATTTCTCCATTTTTAAACGATGGAAGTATACAATCATCGTATTTGCATCCAAGTGAATCTAAATATTTCTTGCACTCTTCGATTAATTTATCACATTCTTTGATTGTTTCTTGCTCAGCTTGATATGACTTGATTTCTTTAACCCACATTTGATCATTTGAGGTCATTGGCTTATCTTCAACCAAATAATCCAAGCTCATATTAAAATGGGAAGCCAATTTTCTTATAGAATCAAAATCAACCGATTCACCTTTTTCCCAAGAATAAATAGTCTTTTCATCAACACCAATAGAAGTGCCTAATTGTTTTGCACTAGTGTTTTTGACCATTCTAGCCAAATAAATTTTTTCGTTAATATTCATGTGTATCCTTCTTTTCTTATATTTTACAGTTTTGATCTAACAATAAAAACACTTATCGTTTGCAATTTATGTTTGAAATATTTATATGTTCTTTTTTCAACAAACAAATATATGCAATAAAGGAAACAACTGCAAAGCCCTCGATTTTTGGCCTTTTTCAGCCATTTTTACGACATAGCAACACCACAGTCTCAACATGCGTAGATTGGACGTAAGGAACAGGTCTACCAATACGAGGCACAGTGCGGAAGGAACATGTCTACTACATTCCAAACATGACTGTGCAACTGGTAAAAACGGTAAACTTAACCAGTAATGGTGAATAGATGTCATCACTAAATCCAACGCTTGTATGTATCAAAGAGCTCAATGATATATTCAAACTGGAATATTCCTTTTTCAACGGGTATCTTCAAATATTGACCATTGAACGCCATGAAGGTTTCGTAGGAAATGCCATAAGGTTCAAAAACAGAATAATCGAATAGACCATATTTCTCAACATCGGCCTTAAACCGCTTCACGTCATATCGCATCTTTCCATTCATGGGTATCCAATTGTAGAACTCTCCCGGAGGTGGTGACGTCAAAATGCTATTAGCAACGGCGTTGTAATTATGAGCCGATGTCAAAGAATATGCGTGCGTTGTCTTTAAATATGTATTAGTACTTTTTAATCTTATCAATTCCGTTTTGTCGAAATTGTTTTTCACAAATCTATGATTGATATACCTACTGCAATTTTCGGGCGTTAAATAAACGAAATCGTTTAAATCATAATCAAAGAGACCATGACTACCAACAACCGATAAGCGAGTGCCATCAGAGAAAACAAGATCCATTATTTCGCATTTTTTCTTGCCATGGTCGACCAAAATTGCGATGCTTTCCGCTTCATATTTCGATTCAAAAAAATTCCAAGTCATGATTTTGTCGGCATAGGTTAAATCCTCGATGTTCTTATACGTCCCATTTGATAGCAAAATTCGTGTCCCTGAGGCAAAGCAAAGATCAGCCTTGTGAATTAGTTGTAAGACCATAGTATAGGTTTTGCCTGTTCCAAGCTCAGTGACTTTCACATACAAAGTAAAGCCATCGTCGTCTTTTCCAGTTCCAGAGCCCGTATGAACTTTAATGGTCTCGACGTCTTGAACGGTATTATTCAACTTAGCCGAATCGTTGATGTATTGTCTTCCAACTTTGGATGCCGTGAGCGTCCATTCAATGGAGGCCCATTTTGCGCCGTCGTTTAGCTTTAATGTGAAATCTATGCTTTGATTATTACCGTACTTATTAGATGAATTAAAAGAACCAAACGTTTGAGAGGCACCACCCGATACATTCATTGTTGCAGTGTCGTTCTTGCTATCCGTTAAAGTAATAGAGGAAATTGGCACGATTTCAGCGGAGGAGATAACCTTTGTTTCAAACGTCCCAACACCACCACCGCATTTGGCATAAATGGTCACAACCCCCAACTTCTTCCCTGTGACCTTTCCAGTAGAGTCAACGGTAGCTATCGAGGTATCTGAACTAGTCCATTTCACAACCTTATCGTAGGCTTTATTCGCATCGTCGATGGTGGCACGAAGTTGGATTGCGGAGTTTACGTAAAGCGGAACTTCGCCATTGACGAGCGGGGTTGCGCAGGTCACCTGTATCGACTGTACGTGAAATTCATTTTTTCCGTTATTGTTCGACGATATTGGAAGCCCACTGTTTATGGCTCCAACGATATTCACATTATTGCTAGAGATGGTTGAATCCATGGGATAAACTCGTGACCCACAGTACGCGTTATAGATATTGGCGTTTAAGACGATCCTGTAGTCTTTGTCCTGGTCAATGAAGACCACGCCTTGATAACCGCTGAATGAAACTGACGAGTCCCCAAGATTGATGTCATACGATGGCAAATTCGACGAATTCTCCGTGAACGTGTTCATCCCACAAAAAATCTTCTTTTTGTTCAGGTAAGTGGAGGGGACTATAGATGTTTTTTCCCTAATTTCCAAATAGTCATCAATCGTCCATGGGGGGTTAAGTTTGCCCGAGCTTTTCAAATTCCATGCTTCCTTAGAAATGCATGAGTTTGAAGCTGCGCTCACGCAGCTGGAGTTATCGGAATAAACGATTCCTCCAAAGGAAGTGGCGTCGATAACAGACGAGCCTTTGACAATTAGTGTGGCACCCTCCAAAAGAGGGTATTTGACTGAATCGTATTCGTTATCCGCCGTTTCGCCGTTGCCAATAGTCCCATCGTAGAACGCGCTGTAGACAACGAAATCGCTGCTGCTTATTGAACATCCGTCTTCAATCGTCAGTTTCGAACCGGGGAGAAGTTTTAGCCTTTGCTTGGAGAAATTAAATTTTGCTTGTATCTGATTCTTCGCTCTCAAAAGGGTTATATTGTACATATTGGTGATTGGCAAAAAAGATTCGACAGTGCTGAAACTGATGGACATTGTGTTAGTTGCTTTGAGTTGCAGATTAATATTATTTAGATTGATGCCACCGATTATTTCCAAGTCCATCAATTGTTTTGAAACTGAAAAATAGGCGGCTAAGCTTGAATTGTTCTCATCTGAAAATTGGATAAATGAACCAGTTGAATTGCCAACCAAAGTCACTTCATTATAAAAATTCTTTTGGACATCATCGCCATATTTTACATATAGGTTCGAAACACCTATAACCGAAGCAGCATACTGCACCGTTGTCAAAACGCTGACGTTTTCTATGCCAAATTGATTAAACGGTGAACAATGTTCCTTAGAAAGCGCCCCACCGGTTAGAGCAACCGAGAAAGTGAACCCTCTATAATCGTAAATTACAAGTGGAACATATAGTTTCCCTTGATCTATGTTTATCTCGCTTCCGTTTTTCGCACTCTTTTCTGCAATGAAACCAAAGCAATATGTATTTGAGTTTTTTTCCGATTGGACAATTCTCGAATTCTTTCCTAGCAAAATTTGGGAGTAACTATGCGAAGTCCTGCCAATCGGTCCACTAGTAGCACTGCCACCGGACAAATAGCCACTTATTACAAGATTCCCACTGTTTTTCACAGTGACGTTGTCGTCAACTTCAATAGTTACTCTAAGATAATGCGATGAGTCATCCGAGGCGATTTTAGAATAATTTCCGCCCCGATTTCGATCATCGTTGGACATGGATTTGATGAATTGTTCCAAAGTATTAGCATTAGTAATCCCAGCGCACGCCGATGATTCAGTCGGAATGACCAAGGATACCCCAGTCTTAATTTCGCAATCCCTTGAGATATGGTACGTAACCTTATTGGGGGTTATATTATTATTCGTCGAATGGTAATTGGAGTCCGTCGGCGGTATAACCAGTACGATATCGCCACTTTTGGCGACATCCAGGGCTTTTTCGATAGACGTGTACTTGATTTTCTCCTTACCTACAATGTAAGCCACGGGCTTCGATTGGGTGTCACGATTGTTTATCGAATATTCTTTTTGTGAAGGCAAAATCCAGCTTGCGTAGCCGACCGTCGACACTAAGCTCGCGTACGAAAGAACGAGCAAAAGAGAGCTTTTCATTTTGTTTCTCATATCGTTTCAACCTCCATTTTGATGGAGAACGCAAGGCCGTTGTTCACCAAGCTTTGATACACTGATGAGAAATTGTCGAAAGTAAAATGAATTGCCAAATCAAGATACGTCGCTTTGAAATTCGAATAGCCGGAGCTAGAGGAAATGGATATCTGAGAAGTAACCGAATCGGCTGTCTTAGAATAAACGGAAACGGAGGACGAAGAATCATTGAATCCATTAGCCGATATTCCGTACGTGATTGGATTGGCGACGTCGCTCGTGGATTTGAGATACGCGTCGTCAAAAATCCTAAAAGCGCCTGTATTCGTAATGCAAATATTGAAATTCAGATCGCCGTTGTCGGCTTTCTTGACGTATTTGAAGTTTGCGTCCTGATTATTTATTAAGACCGGAAAATGAACATATCCGTCAGAAACGATGGTCTCATCCCTAATGATGCCGTATGACCCATACGAAAACATCCGAGGCGTTTGAATCTCGAACAGCTTATTCAAATCAATCAGGTCGGCGGCACTAACATTGATTTCAGCCTCAGCCGTTGTGATGGCGCTTATGCTCCAAGCCGAGAAGCCTATCGAAATCAGAGAGAGATTATTTAATAGTAATACCCCCCACGCAAGCCTTCGCGATAAGAATTTCTTCAATGAAAGTTTCTTCTTCATGCAAGCTCCGTTTCTTTGTTCGGTCTATTCTACCACACAATGCCCGAAATAGAAAATTTTCTCACACGGCAACTGCGTTTTGTCGAAAAGGTAAAGAGAAATTGATATTCAACAGCCTATTTTTGTCATTTAAAATTCGTGATCAGCCGTAAAAACTGGCTCTTCGCAAACACGAAGAAGGGCGGAGACGTGATCCAATAATCGCTATGCAATTGATTCATAGAAAAATATAATTTAATATAAATATGTCATTTTCAATAACAAGGAGAAAAGAAATGAGTCACTTGAAAATCATCGATGCGAAATACAAAGCCGGAGATGATATTGATTTCGGCACGGTAATCGGAGAATTGAAGGTAGAAGACGAAAAAGGAAATATCATCTACTATACCAATGATGAATTTGATAGTCGCCCGACATTTTTAAAGACAGATAAAAGTGTCCTTGATATGTTGTTCAATAACAACCCCGAAGATGAAGAAAAGATTCAAGATTTGCTTGATAATTCAATCAATACTGATTTCGAATATGAGTCTCTCCTTTCAAACAAGGAAAATCCATTGTTCCTGGTTTATCGTTATTTAACCTATTTAGTACGCTCTGAGAAGGATAAAACAGAACAATTCATAAAAAACACCATCGGGAAATATCTTGATGAAATCACAATTCCAAAATGTGATATCGAAGAAGATATGGAAGACGAATAGATTTTATAATCATCAATAAGCATCTTATTACTTTAACAGCTAACAATGAATATACTGTTTCATTTCCAAAAGAAAGCTTCATTGATTCTCAGGTAAGCTCTTTTCTAAATTCTGATAAAAAGAGCAATGATTTTTTCTTGTCATTCTTATTTTTTTGATTTTATAATGTTGTATTGTATCCTGAAAACGCAAAGAATCAGAAACAGTAATTTCACGGAAAAATGGTGATACAATAGAAACGCAGAAAGGAAGGTGGATGAAAAATGGACGACGATTTCTTTGAATGGTGGAACTGGTATCTCACGGACGAAGAGATGAGACTCGAGGAGGAAGCAAGAAGAAAGCAACTCGATGATCTTCTCTCCCCTACCCCAACGGACGATTATGAGGCGGCGAAGAAGAAATGGGAAGATAATTCAAACGTTGACCGATTCATTAAAGAAACAAGAGAATTCCTCGATAAATTGGACAAAGAAAAATAAGGCGAATGCCTTCGTGGCGGAACAGGTAGACGTGCATGACTCAGAATCCTGTGGGAAACACCATTACAGAAGGCCAATATCGATTCATCATACTTACCATTGACTATCACACTATTTATTCTTTTCACCCAGCATATCGTATAGGGTGATCAGGAAACAATCGTGTTGATCATTCAGCTGAGGTTCCTTGAACTTCAGTTTTTTTGTATACGTTGTATATCTTCTTAAGGCTGCTTCCGCTCCTTTCCATTAAACCAATCATCTCGAAGCAGCGGCATATAGTCTTATTCCTCCTAATAGATGGTATCGAATCGAGACTGTATTCATCAGGCTTTTTTGGGAGGAGCCACCCCGCAAAATGAAGTTTTTGAGGTGTATCAATAAAATGATTTTTTTCTTTTCCTCCAAGCCTCATGCACACTTCTAGTATATTTTCGGAGCGCTTTAATCGCTCATCCGACTTCAAACCATACAAAAAGGAGGAACGCGTCCTCCTTATCTCAAATCTAATCAAACAACGATTTCAATCAATCGGTCGATGGAGTCGACGACATCATCGAAGGCTATTCCTTTGGCATGCTTTTAATGGGCAAGTCCTACGCTTAAAATCGTTTTCCATCGCCTATGAAATCCATCAGATTAACATGGAGGATTCCATTTCTCTTTTGCAGCATATAGTCCGTTGTCATCACGTATTTTTTATAGTTATCTCGTATGCTCTCCAATGGTCTGTATTCTCGATCTTCCGTATCTTTGCTCTGCAGCATCTTATAGGCCACCTGCACATAGGAATAATCCATATTGCCGTCTCGGAGGATGAAATCGCATTCCAGTTTTCCGATGCGACCTACGCTTACCGCATAATCGAGGCTTCGTGCATATAGATACACGATATTCTCCAATGCTGGCCCGTAATTGATCCGGTTGTCCGTGTTCATCGCATAGTAAAAGCTCAAGTCGGCAACGTAATACTTTTGTTCCCCCGAAAGTGCTTTTTTCGATTTCATATCAAATCTTTTGCACTCATACAGAATTTTGGCATCAACCAACGTTTTTATATACCGAGTCACCGTCTGACGGCTGATGGCCATACCATTTTTGAGAAGGGCTTCGTGCAGGCTGTTGATGCTAGTCGTTGCACCGAAATTGTTAATGATGTAGTTCCTAACCAGCTCAAAGGACTGAACATCTTTGATTTTCACCCTTCGTTTGATATCTTTTTCAAAGATTTCATCGATAATCCCCCTCACATAAGTACGTTTATCCGAAAGATTGTCGATTTTGATGGCATGTGGAAATCCGCCTTCCAAAATATAGTGGTTCAATTCTATTTCGGCGTTGGCATCGATATCCCGCCCATAAAATTTCTTCATGTCCTCGTATTCGTCAAATGTCAGCGGAAACATTTCGAATTCCAAATACCTGCCGGTTAATTTCGTTACAAGTTCTCCGCTGAGCAAGTAAGAATTAGAGCCGGTTATGAAAATCGAATAGTCTCCTTCGGACCGAAATCCGTTGATTACTTCCTCAAAGCCTTCCACGTTCTGAATCTCGTCTATGAAAAGGTATTTCATCCCTTTCGCTTGCGTGGCGGATTCGATTAATGCATCTAACTGCTCGGCGCTTCGAATACTTTTGTACCCACGTTTATCGAGATCGATGTAAATGATGTTGCTTTCCGCAACGCCATCCCCTTTTAGTTCTTCCGCTATCGTTTGCATAAGGCTGGATTTTCCGCATCTGCGTATGCCGGTTATCACCTTAATGAGGTCGTCGTCATGGAAGAACGCGCGCATTTTGGACAAATACTTTTCCCGTTTGTATAGTATCATAGCCTGCCTCCTTTGCCATTATTATACACTACAGCCTCACTATTTCATAGTTATCGTGGCAATTTTTTATATTTTCTAAATATTTGCAACGACAACAAGCAAATTAAGAAATCAATTGTTGAAATAAACCTACCCGTGTCGCATAAAAAGCGAAGCCTCTTCAGGAAGTAGTCGAAAAAACACCTAGAGTAGACGGCGTTCGCGCTGACGCCGCATTTGAAGATGAAATTCATCCTGTGCGAATCGGGATTGCCGTCGTCATCGAAACCGCCAACGATGATCTTGTCCACAGTCGTCTCGAGTATCTCCCTTTGGAACTCGTCGATTCTCTTGTGCTTGAGTATGGTCTCCTTGAATTCCTTCCCCTTCCCCTTCATCTCGGATTGTTCTCGCTTCCTGTCCTGGTGGCGGTCAAGCTCACCTTTCGCCATCTCTATTTCTTTCGTTATCGAGGCGTATTTCTTCTCACAGTCCTCTTTGGGGACGATCCCACTCACCCTCGGTTCAACGATATTGTCCTTTTGCTTCTCGAGGTTTGAAATCCTCGCCTCCAGATCCGTAATTTTCTTTGCCGGGGAGCCCGAAAGGATTGTGTTTTTAACGGTGTCGTTGCAGTCTACTCCGAAAACGCAAAAAAACAAGGAAACGGCAGATTTCAATAAATGCCCATGAATACGGCCTTTTTCACCTATTCTTTCCATCTTGTATACATACCATCAACCTATCCCCATTTCGATATGAGGTAGGATGGGTGTTTATTTTTGAAGTTGACCTATTTTACCATACGAGTAAAGCCCTGTTTTTTCCGCTTTACCGCCACTTAGCCCATTTTTGCAACAAAAAAGAGGATTTCCCGCTTTTTTGAGAAGTAGGAAATCCGTCAATTTTTATCGATTTTTGGCCTTTTTCAGCCGTTTCTCTTACTCAGCAACACCACAGTCTCAACATGTGTCGTCGACATGCGATGAACATGTCTACCAATACAGGGTATCTCATGGAAGAAACATGTCTACTGGATGCGTTTTTTGACAGGTCTACTGGAAATTTCAGACAACATTCCTAGTATGAGGAAAGTATTGAGTTTTACAAGATTCCATAACGCTTAAGATGGTTAAACCTTTCATTACTATCCAACGCAATGATAACTGCAATCTAGACGACGTTTCTTGTTTCTCCCCAGCT
>ERZ780039.60-NODE-60-length-7818-cov-34.3841_pt1 | contig 7818 bp, 8 predicted proteins | sample MGYA00511853_ERZ780039 | MGnify/ENA primary metagenome ERZ780039 (study PRJEB29588, sample SAMEA2152768) | human gut metagenome | biome: human gut; feature: human-associated habitat; material: faeces | place: Denmark | collected 2008/2010 ...
AAGCAGGAAACGGCATTTTCATCTAGATGGTAGTATAAACCATGAAAAGTTTAGGTTATAATGAACTTTATTTTGTGAAATTTGATGGGCAAAAAAGGTACAAAAAATGTGAATTTTTGCAAGAATAAAGATACTTTTTCTATGAATTTCGTTGTGATTATTATGCCTTTTTTCTTTATTCTTCCTAAATAGTTTTCAAAAGAGAAAAACAGTCAGATCAAAGTACATTATAGTCAAAAAGCATCATTGTTAAGTATACTCGACGAAAATTGCGTATTTTTGTCAAATATACTTTAAAATTTCATACATAAAGCTTAAAAGCAATTAAAATTGCTATGTCTATGCCATTAAATAATGTTGAATTATAAAAAAGGGGCTGTTACGAAATCAACTCTTCGGAAACAGCATCTACTAGAAACAAAAAGAAGTAAAAAAGCCAAAAAATGGCCCAGGGAATCTAACCCTGAGCCATTTTTGGTAGAATACCTTTGTTCACGAGGTATCACCATGGCTTATTTTACCATAAAGCAATGTTCGATTTTTTATTCTTTTCCGATGGATGTGAAGGAACAGAGGAAATTGGACGTTTTCCTCACCGTCCTGGAATCATCCGGGGTCGGTCCCATCATCGCCTCTTCGGTCTTCGGAGATGGGCCCAACGTAGGCAAGAAGCCCTACGACCCCTATCGGATGTTTGCATTCATCGTTCTCGCCTTCTCTCTTAAGAAAATGACTCTGAGAGATATCGAAGACTTCGGACGGCACGATCTGAGGGCTAGATACGTCCTGGGCAGCGACCTGCCTTCATACAAGACCATCGGCCAATACATCAACGAAGTTATTTTCCCGAACATGGAGACAATCTTCCATCGTATTACGTCCGCAATCGCAGCATACTGCAAAATCGAGGATGTCTTTTCGGTCGCGTTCATCGACGGGGCCAAACTCGAGGCAGATGCCAACAAATACAAGTTCGTATGGAAACCGGATAAACGGATGGAGAAACTGAAGGCGACGATCATGTCCCTTCTTTCAGTCATCGGGATTGCCGTAAAGGAAACGGAGATAAACTCCGTGCCCTCCTCGGCTGGATTAACGCATACATGTCGGAGAAGAAGCTCGATTCCGTTCCGGTTCCGGCCAAAGGGAAGAGAAGGCAGTGGTCGGTCTGCAGAAATGCCTCGTCAAGCTCCTGGAATACGAGGAAATCATCGAAACATGCGGACCTGACAGGAATTCGTACTATCGGACCGATCATGACGCAACTGCCATGTCGCTTAAAAGGGACTATTATTCCGGACACGGTTCCAACTTCCATGCCGCCTATAATGTTCAATTTTCCGAAAATTATGGCTTGATCACGAATTTCGGATGCTATCAGAACCGCGCAGATTACCATACCCTGATTCCTTTTCTGGAACGTTTTCGCCACATGAACGGCAAATATCCTGGGGCAGTGGTGGCCGACTCCGGATATGGAATCGAGATCAACTATTCCTTCATGAAAGACAACGGGATCAAAGCCTTCGTGAAGTTCCAGAGCTGGGAAGGCGAGGCCAAAGGCGAAAGGCCCCAGCTCTTCTTCCTGGATTTGAATGATTCGATAACATGCCTGAACGGGAAGAAGGCGGAACCGATCCGGAGTGAGTCAAGGCACGTCCGCCGCAAGGGCAATCTCCAGTATCTTGTCGACGGGTGCATGGACTGTGAATTCGCCTACATGTGCAGGAAGAACCTGAAGCATAAGAATGACGGAAAAAGGTTTGTGGAGCTGAACCCCTCATATGAGAGACTGAAGGACGAGGCCAGGAAACTTCTTCTGTCGCCGGAAGGAATCCGCATGAGGATACTGAGATCCATACAGTCCGAAGGAGTATTCGGAATCATGAAGGAAGACATGTCGAAAGTCCGTTTCAAAAGAACGGGGATCCGGAAAGCGGAGCTGGAGATGATGCTGTTCAGCTGTGGGTTCAATGTCAGAAAGCTGTTCAGTTTCATAAGCGGCAATACGAATGCACTGGTAAAATATGAACTGCCGGAAGACACACCTGGAGAGGAATTCCCGAAGGTAAAGCCGAGCAAGAAGAAATCAGAAAAAATGGAAAGCAAAAAGGCTGTCAGAACTGACCCTTTGGAGGAATCAATTTCGTAACAGCCTCTTTTTAATTTCTTTTACCCTATAGGAACTACTACTTGATAATTAGAGAACCAATATTTACTAGTTTTATCCGATGCTTCGAATTGTCTTCCTTTAATATAAACTTGATCTTCATACACTTCTACATAAAGACCTTGTCCATCTCCATTTTCATAGTTTCCGTTATTATAACTATGGCCACCACCTTCACCTTCCCAAAGATATCCAACTGCGCCTGTATTAAAATAAGATGGATTGTCTTTATTTACCATATAAGGTGATTCACTTTCGAATGACCAATGTGAGTGACCTGAGAAGAAGAACAAATTATCATATTTTTCAATTATGCTTCTCAACTTTTCTTCTGCGTTAAGAAGTATAAAATGCCAATAATTATCAAAAAGACAACACAAACTAAAATGAAATCATTAAGATTCAATTAAAGTATTTAAATATTAAAAAATCAATTTGTGTGTTTTCAGCAGAAAACAAAGATATATATAGCTAATCGGGCTGGGAAGGAGTTGTTTAAAAAAGTTATTCTCATTCGGAAAGAATAAGAATTCTTTTTTTCATTCCTCAAAAAAATTCTAATATTCTTTTATTTTCATTAACAAATAAGAAACAACAAACAATATTGTTTTACATTATAAAGTTTATAGATTCTTATAATAATTAGTCAAATTATCCTCCACAATATATGATCCATCATTAATAGAATTAAGACGATCAGTTAATTATTGAAGAAGAGATAACATAATGCATTTTTCTTCCCTTTCTTTTTTCTCATTGAATTGACAAGGCTGTCCATTAAAATCAAATTCATAATAATCATTAAACAAATCTGCTATTTTTTTATTTATTTTCCTAATTTCTTCATCATTGTCAATAATATCAATGCCTGTTAGCGGCTTTCCAGTATCAACATTACTCATCCAGATTGGTCCTTGAAGATAATCCAATTGCAATTTTATTATTTTCATTCTCTATTCTCCTTAATTAATTTCTTTGCTTCATTTGGCTCAATCGGATATACACTTACTAAAAAGCCATTTAATCCAATTGCAGCTATCATATAATAGTTATTAAACCTATATAGCTTTTCTAAACCTGGTTTTCCATTTTTCAATCGAATTTTAGAATACTCGACTATACCATTAGATATAACCATTTTAATGTGATCAACTAAATCTTCTTTTAATATTTTATGCTTGTTTTTAAAGTCTTCAATATGACCTTTTGAATGTTTTCCGTCCTCATACATAATCGGTATAGCTCACATTGTGAGATAAGCTATTTACATTTGTTTTCATATCTATATAATTCAACAATGAGATTTCTAAATCTCATAGTGTGAGGCAAAAATGTGTAGAAAGAGTGATGAGTATTACGCCAAGTTATTCGCTGATGTTACCTGTGTGTTTTGGGAACACCAGCCAAGGCCATTCGGCAACGGATCATTTGGTAGAGGTGAATCAAAGATAATCCTTTATCTAAACAATCACCCCGAAGGTGCTAATCCCGGTACCTTATCCGAATATTTAAATGTCGGAACAGGAAGAATAGGCAACGCTCTAAAAGACCTTGAAGAAAAAGGTCTTATAGAACGAAGCAAAGAAAACAAAGATAAAAGAAAGACTGTAGTCGTTCTTACTGAAAAAGGCAAGGAAAAAGCTGCAGGATTTAAGGCATTCTTCACTTTGAAGATAAGACAAATGGTCGATGCTTTAGGTGGAGATGACTTCGAGTTGATGTGTAATTTAATTAAAAAGGCATTTATTGCCACAGTTTCGGAGGTAGATAAGAATGCTGAAATTGTATAAGAAATTTAGACCTATAGATTGGGTACAAACATTCCTAATCATCGGTCTGACAATAGTACAAGTATGGTGTACTATGTTATTAGTCGATTATGTTCAAGATATTACTAAATCTATCATCTATTTGAATTATCAAAACCAAATATCCTCCATACTTCCTTTTGGAATGAATATAGGAGATATAAAATTTGAGCAGATACTTCAAATGATGACACAAAATCCAGGAAGTATGGATTCTTCAAAGCTAACTGCTGAAATGTGGGCATCAATCCAGACTGCTACTACAGGTGATATCTGGTTCAATGGTGGAATGATGGTTTTAGTAGCTACTGGTGCAGCTGGATGTCAATTTGTCATCGCTATTTTAGCAGCTTATATATCATCCAATTTTGCAACCACACTTCGTACAGAAGTAAATACAAAGATTTCTAACTTCTCTTTGGCTGAAATCAACAAATTCTCAACGGCTTCATTAGTCACACGTGCTACCAACGATGTACAACAAGTTCAAATGGCAAACCTCTTGGTAATGCGTATGATCTTTGCTGCACCAGTAACTGCAATTTGGGCAATTTGTAAAGTCCAAGCTTCAAGCTGGCAATTGACTATAGCTGCTGCTGTTGGAATTGTCTTCTTGGTCATTTGCATAATCATATTGATGGCATTTGTTATGCCTAAATTTAAAATAATGCAAAAGTTCATCGATAAAGTTAATGCAGTCACCGGTGAGAACTTAACTGGTATACGTGTTGTTCGTGCTTACAATGCTGAAGATTATCAAGAAAACAAGTTTGAAAAAGCAAATAAAGATTTAACTAAAACTCAACTCTTTACCGGACGTATGCTAGGTTTGATGTCACCTATCATGACCTTAGTCATGAATGGTTTAACATTAGCAGTTTATTGGATCGGTGCTGGATTGATTGCTGGCAATGAAATCGACTATGCAACTGTCCAAGCATTCACTATGTTGTGCACACAAATAGTTATGGCCTTCTTGATGCTCATGATGATGTTCATCTTGCTTCCTAGAGCAAATGTCTGTGCAAAGAGAATCCAAGAAGTTATAGATACTGAAGTATCAGTCAAAGATCCTGAAGTTGAAAAACCTTTGATAAAAGGCGAAGAAGGTACTATCACCTTTGATCATGTTTCATTCGCTTATCCTGATGCCGAAGCTGATATTCTCCAAGACATCTCTTTCACTGCAAAGAAAGGTCAAACTATAGCCTTCATAGGATCTACAGGATCTGGTAAATCCACGTTGGTAAATTTGGTAACTCGTTTCTACGATGTAACTAAAGGATCAATCACCATCGATGGTGTAGATGTCAGAAACATGAAGCAATCCACATTGAGAGGATTGGTCGGATTTGTTCCTCAAAAAGGGTTGTTGTTCTCCGGAACAATAAAGAGCAACATCAAGTTTGGTAATTCAAATGCATCAGATAAAGATGTCGAACAAGCCTGCAAGATAGCTTGTGCTGACGAATTCATATCAAAGATGGATAAAGGATACGATTCGCCTATCACTCGTGGTGGAACAAATGTCTCAGGTGGTCAAAGACAAAGACTTTGTATCGCTAGAGCTATTGCTACAAAACCTGAATTCCTCGTCTTCGATGACTCTTTCTCAGCCTTGGATTTCAAGACAGATAAACAAGTCAGAGATAACCTGGCTAAGTCTCAAAAAGATGTTACTAAATTGATAGTTGCTCAACGTATCGGAACCATTATGGATGCCGATACAATCATCGTATTAAGCGAAGGTAAAGTTGTAGGTAAAGGAACTCATAAAGAGTTACTTCAAAACTGCCCAATCTATCGTGAGATAGCTTTGTCTCAGCTTTCAGAGGAGGAACTTGGATTATGAATCGCGAAGAAAGAAAAGCAATAAATAATACAAGAAAGCAGCAAAAAGCTGATAAGAAGATGACAAAAGAAAAGATGAAGTCAACTATCAAAGGTATTATGAGCAATGGTTCAAAATATATGCCTTGGATTGTTGTGGCTCTCATTTGTATTATCGGAATGGTCGTACTTTCAATCTTTGCTCCTAACATCCTATCCGACTTCACCAACTTGATCACAAATTACTCCAATCCTTCAAAGACAACAATAGAAGGATTCAATGGAGTAATAATCAATGCTGGAGATTCTAAAGCTTTCATGGAAAACGTAGGAATCTATGGTGGAATCTTAATTGGCTTATATGCAGGAAATGCTGTGTTAGGTTATTGTGCTTCATTCATCATGACTTCTGTCTCTCAATATTATTCTAAAGATTTGAGAACAGCTATGTCTAAGAAGATAAATAGACTTCCTCTTTCTTACTTTGATACACGTCAATATGGAGATATCCTCTCAGTAGTAACTAACGATATCGATCAATTAGGTCAGTCTTTGCAACAGTCTATCAGTATGATGTTCCAATCAATATTCACTTTGATTGGAGCATTAATTGCTATGTTTGTTACTTCATGGCAAATGGCCATAACAGTTCTTTGTACTTTACCTTTGATGATTGCATTCATGGCTTTTGCTTTGATATTAGCAAATCCTCAATTCATAAGAAGACAAAAGAAGTTAGGCGAAATTGAAGGTGAAGTCGAAGAGACTTACAATGGTCAATTAGTCATCAAAGCGTTCAACGCTCAAGATAAGACTAATGCCGCATTCGAAAAGAGCAACCACGAATTGAAAAGAACTATGTTCCTAGCAGAAATTTGTGGTGGTACTATGCAGCCTTTCATGTCATTAATTTCATATGTAGCTTATGCTGCTGTGTTTGTTACCGGTGGACTTCTCTTAAATGCTCAAGTTGCCGGATTTACTTACGGTACAATCACTGCATTCATGATTTATATCAATTTGTTCCAAAGCCCTCTATCTCAAATAGCACAAGCTTTGAACCAAATGCAGATGGGTGTAGCATCTGGAAACAGAGTATTTGAATTCTTAGGGGCTAAAGAGCAAGAAAATGACTCTAATCTTCCTTCAGTATTTGAAAATAAGAATGGAAAAGAAGTCGTCAAAGGAGCAGTCGAATTCAATCACGTCAACTTCTCTTACGATAATTCCAGAGTCATCATCCCTGATTTCTCAGCCATCATAAAGCCTGGAATGAAAGTCGCAATAGTCGGACCTACAGGTGCAGGAAAGACAACTATGGTAAACCTCTTAATGAGATTCTATGAAGTCAATGGGGGAAGCATATCTATAGACGGAATTCCTACAAAAAATATGCAGAGAAAGGAAGTTAGAGATGTCTTTGGAATGGTCTTGCAAGACACTTGGGTTTTTGCAGGAACTCTGCGTGAAAATCTGGTCTACAACACTCCTAACGTTACCGACGAACAAATTCAGCAGGCCATTCACGATGCTCACTTGGTCCATTATGTCAGAACCTTGCCAGGAGGACTAGATTACTATATTGAAGATGGAAATACGATTTCCGGTGGTCAGCGTCAGTTGATTACAATCGCCAGAGCTATGATTAAGAATGCTCCATTGTTGATCTTGGATGAAGCTACATCAAACGTCGATACAAGAACAGAAGAAAAAATTGAAGAGTCTATGGATAGATTGACCAAAGGAAGAACATCATTTGTCATCGCACATCGTCTTTCCACAATTAGAAATGCTGATTTGATTCTCGTTATGAAAGATGGAAATATCATCGAACAAGGAACCCATGATTCTTTGATGAATCAAAATGGATTCTACGCTTCCTTGTACAACTCTCAATTCTCGATGGAATAAAGATAAAATAACATTCAAAAAACTCAGTCACATGACTGAGCTTTTTTCTTATGCTTAGCTAGGATATTCCTTCCACTCTCACACATAGGAACAACCCCG
>ERZ780039.85-NODE-85-length-5315-cov-3.6211_pt1 | contig 5315 bp, 8 predicted proteins | sample MGYA00511853_ERZ780039 | MGnify/ENA primary metagenome ERZ780039 (study PRJEB29588, sample SAMEA2152768) | human gut metagenome | biome: human gut; feature: human-associated habitat; material: faeces | place: Denmark | collected 2008/2010 ...
TGAGGGAGTGCATTTATTGTTGTTGTACTGGCTCTCCTGCCTGTGGCTAACATCATCCTATTTGCTGTATTCATCATATATTATGCTATCCATGCGGGGTGGAATCCCAATGAGTGTGATGACTATACTCATGTATTCTCATTGAGAGGAGACAACATTGTCACAAGAGGACTACTAAAGGTTAAGAATCTATTATGTAAGAGGGTATGAAACAGAGAGTATTCAACATACTCATCTCCTTTGCAGTAGGAGTACTTGGAGCAATTCAAGTACATTCCTACTTGAAGGAAGATGAACCACCTGAAATAAAGGTGGTACACATAGTTAATGAGGAGCAACCAGACTTCTTCAGTAAATCACCTCAAGAAGGCTTGATGGAAGCATTGGAGTATTATGGGGTCAAACATCCTCAGATAGTCTATGCACAAGCTGTACTTGAAACTGGTCATTTTAAGTCAGACTTATGTCTGAATGGTAATAATCTGTTTGGCTTATACAATAGTAAGAAACACAGATACCATACATTTGACCATTGGAAAGACTGCATCATAGCTTACAAAGAGATGATACAGTATAAGTACAAAGATGGTGATGATTATCTAAACTTTCTTAAAGAAATTGGATATGCTGAAGATTCTGAGTATATTTGTAAACTTGAGGAATTAATTAAAAATCCACCGTAATATGGAAGAAGAATGGAAAGATATTGCTAACTTTGAAGGATTATATCAAGTTAGTAATTTAGGTAGGGTAAAGAGCTTACCCAAAGTAGGCTCTGGAGGGCATAATGGAATTATTTTATCTCAGAGTAAAGATAAAGATGGGTATTTATTAGTATATCTATATGCTAACAGAAAGAAAGTTACTTGTAAGGTGCATAGCTAAAGCTTTTATTCCCAATCCTAATAACTTTCCACAAGTGAATCATAAAGACGAAATTAAGGATAATAATTGCTTTGCTAATCTGGAGTGGTGTAGTCCTTCCTATAATAACTCTTATGGGATTAATAGAGCCAATTCAAAAAGAGTTCCTATTCTACAGCTTGATATGGGTGATAATGTTATCAGGGAATGGAGTTCAGCAAGAGAAGTTGAATCTACTCTTGGATTTAATAATTCAAACATAACCAATTGTTGTAGAGGAAGGTATAAAAGTATGTATGGATATAAGTGGAAATATAAACAATGACAAGAGAAGAAGTGAATAGCTTGGCTTTGTCTAAGATAGACAAAGCTAAGTATCTTATCTTAGAGCTTATTACTGGGATGGGGAAGACCAAAGTAGCAATAGACCTCATTAATCATATATGTGATAGGGTATTCAGAAATGATGAAAGCCCTACAAGTATCCTGATACTTGTATCTAAGACTGTGCATAAGCAGACTTGGAAGGATGAGATTGAGAAATGGGGAGGTATCAAGTCTGACTATATTACCATTGAATGCTATGAGTCACTAAAGAACTATGAGAACTCATACTTTGATGTAGTAGTGGCAGATGAGATGCAGCATTTGTCAGAAGCAAGAATTGATGTATTGGAGACTATCCATATCAATGAGTCTTTCATTGGATTGTCTGCCACTATTAAGAGAGACATGAGGGATTATTTCATTTACAACCACAAGGCTGAGGTCATTAAGTGTGGTCTCAAGGAAGCTGTAGAAGATGAAGTACTACCTGAGCCTACAGTATATCTACTGCCTTTGACTTTGGACACTACTAATTATACCTATAAGGTTAAGAAGTTTGGTCGTGATATAATCACCACTCAGAAAGGTTGCTATAATAGTATCTCTTCACTTATAGAGTGGTACAAGAATAAGTACTTTAACTCAAGAAATGAGAGGATAAAGAACTTATGGCTTTCTACAGCTGGCAAAAGATTGAAATGGTGTGCTGAACAGAAGGAAGCTCTTGTACTATCTCTTCTTGACAAGTTCAGGAATTACAAGACTTTGACTTTCTGTAGTAGTATTGAGCAGTCAGAGAGGTTAGGTAAATACAATATCACCTCAAAGAATAAGGCTTCAGTGAAGAACCTTGAAATGTTTAATCTTAACAAGATTAAACATATTACTGCCTGTAACATACTCAATGAAGGTGTGAACTTGACTGATTGTAGGATAGGTATATTCTGCAACTTAAATAGTTCGGAGATTGTAGTAAAGCAAAGAGTTGGTAGAATACTTAGACACAAATCTCCTATTATCATTATACCTTATTTCAAGGATACAAGGGAAGAAGAACTTGTGCAGAAGATGATAGAGGAGTATTCAGAAGAGTCTATAGTTACTATTAATAATATGAATGAAATAACATTATGAAAACTAGAGTTAGAACAACATCCAAATTTATTGTAAAGCCAGAAAACAAAGTGGTTGTATGTAACATGTCAGTTGATACGCAACTTTTTGATTTTAAGTTATGGAATCATATAGACCCTGCTTGGTGGGCAACCAAAGCTCCTATGGTAAATGACTTTGGAGAGTTCATAGTGACAGCTAAGGCAAGATGCAACTCTGATGATACCTTTGATGAGGCTACTGGCAAGAAAATTGCTGAATCAAGAGCTAAATCCAAGGCATTCAAGACTGCTAAGAATGTGTGGGACTGCATTGCAAAAGGCTTTGTAGAAAATGCTAAAATGGCAGAGGTAATGACTAAAAACTGTGCAGCAGTAGAGGAAATTGAAGTTAATCATGTGAAAAAGCTATCAGAATGAATTATGTAATCAATGAAGATATTTGTAAGAAGAAAGGTATGGATTTACCCTCTCTTCTTGCAGTATTGCTTGTTAAGACTGGAGTAAACATTACTGAGCTGTTTAATGACTTGGTTAATAAAGAGGTACTGGTAAAAGATATGTTCTCTGAAGGTTTCCTAGTTACTCAAAGGTGGGATAGTACATGCTCTGATATATTACTTAGTGCTGATACTTCTGTACCATCAGATGAGCGACTATTACCTCTAGTAGATACTCTTATGTCTATCTTCCCATCAGGCAAGAAAGAAGGTACATCTTTGTATTGGAAAGGCAATAGAAAAGACAATAAAGAGAGGCTTCAAAAGTTCTTCAAGTTGTATGGTAATAAGTACTCTGATGAGCAGATTATACATGCAGCCAAGAAATATGTGGAATCCTTCAATGGACAGTACACTTATATGAGAGCACTTAAATACTTTATATGGAAGGATGAAAAGAAAATGGGAAGTGATGGTAGAAAGTACATTGAAGAGGTATCAGACCTTGCTTCTTACATAGAGAATGCTGGTCAGGAAGATGATTTGAAGAGAGATTGGACTTCTACAATTAACTGATTATGAGTAGATTTAAGCAAGTAATGGGAAATCTGAGGTTAAGGAGGGAGAGAGTTCTTAATGGACTTTATAATTGTATTCCTTTCCCTTTTCCAAGATTTAGAGCATGGGTTCCAGGCATTGAAACTGCTAAGTTCATAGTGGTGACTGCCAATCAAAAGGTAGGTAAATCAAAGTTCTGTGATTACCTATTTGTATATGAACCATTGTTCTTTATATTGGAGCATCCTGAGATGAGAGTTAAGGTTCTTTACTTTACTTTGGAGATGAGTCCAGAGGAAAAGTACAATGAGTTCTTGTGTCATCTATTGTTTAGATTGGATGGGATAGAGGTATCTCCTACTGAACTGAAAAGTACAGATAGAAACCATCCTATTGATGAGAAGATTCTTGAATTACTTGAATCTGATAAGTATCAGAGATATATCAAGGCATTCGAGGATATGGTCGAGTATATTGATGGCCAAAGGAATCCTACAGGAATCAATAAGTACTGTAGAGACTATGCCTTAGCTCATGGACATCTTAACTTCAAGAAAGGTAAGAGGAAAGACCCTATCACAGATAAAATCATAGATGCAGATGTGGTAGACAATGACAATCCTTATACCCCAGATGACCCAGAGGAGAGGAGGATAATCATCATAGATAATGCCTCGAATCTATCTCTTGAAAGTGGATTAAAGAAGATGGAAACTATTGATAAGATGAGCAAGTATGGTATTACTCTCAGAAATCAATTGAAATTCATCTTTGTATTGATTCAGCATCAAGCACAGGCTCAAGAGGGTATTGAGAACCAAAAGCTGAATAAGCTTAAACCATCTTCTGATGGTCTTGCAGATTGTAAGACTACTACCAGAGATGCCAATATAGTTATAGGTCTCTATAGTCCATTCAAGTATGGACTAAGAGAGTATGAAGGATATGATATAACCAAGTTCAGGAACCATATAAGGTTCATGGAGGTGATTGAAGATAGAGACTATGGAGCAAATGGTCAAATCTGTCCTTTATTCTTTGATGGTGCAGTGAGTACATTTTATGAACTCCCAAGACCTGATGATAGGGAAGCACTACAGAGAGTATATAACTATATGGAATCAAGGAAAAGCAAAACTGCTAAGACTTTCTTTAGTTATGGAATAAATAAAATGAATAGAAAGTTGCACAGGTGGAAAATATTTCATAAGTTTGCAACCCTTTTCAAGTAAAAGTAACATTATAAAACAAAAACAATGGCAAATGCAGTAATCCTTTTAGGAAAAAGTGGAACAGGAAAAAGTTCTAGTATTAAGGGGTTAGACCCTAAAGAAACTGTAATATTAAATGTTTTAGGTAAAAAATTACCTTTTAAAGGTAGTAGTAGTCTATATAATAAAGAAAATAAGAATCTATTCAGGATAGATGATTATACACAGGCTATTAATATGCTTCAAGGTATAGATAAGAATGCTTCCTATGTTCATAATATCATTATAGATGATGCTATCTATATTATGAGGAAGGAATATTTCAAGAGGGCCAAAGAGACTGGATATGGTAAATATACAGAGTTGGCTATGCACTTTCAACAGATTATTTCTACTATAGAATCTATGAGAGAGGATATTAATGTGTTCTTAATTCTTCATAGTGAGGATGTCCAGAGTGATAAGACTACTGTAGGATATAAGGTTAGTACAATTGGCCAACTGATTGATAATCAATATAATCCTGTAGAGGTTGTACCTATGGTGCTGTATTCATCTATTAAATATGATGATAAAGGCGCAGCTACTTATGGCTTTTATACTCACAGATTCATGGATGGTATGGTAGAAATTCCTGCTAAGTCTCCTGCTGATATGTTTATGGAGGACTTTATTCCTAATGATTTAGGAGTAGTAGTGAAAGCTATGAAGGAATATTATGGATAGGGAAAAGACAATAGAACTTGGTAATCAAGTATATAATATTACCCAATTTAATATAAATAGCCAATTACGGATGTTAG
>ERZ780039.86-NODE-86-length-5312-cov-11.1661_pt1 | contig 5312 bp, 5 predicted proteins | sample MGYA00511853_ERZ780039 | MGnify/ENA primary metagenome ERZ780039 (study PRJEB29588, sample SAMEA2152768) | human gut metagenome | biome: human gut; feature: human-associated habitat; material: faeces | place: Denmark | collected 2008/2010 ...
CCGCCCCCCCGCCGGGATCGCCTGCGCCGCGGTTGCCCTCCGCAGGGTGTTCTCCGCCGCCCTGGTTGCCGTCCTGGCCTCCCGCGTTCCGGGCGGCGTCAATCTTTCCCTGGAGCTGGTCAAACTCCGCCTGCTCCTCGCGGGTCAGGCCCCGGCCCTCGTTCCGGGCGCCGTCCACAATCGCCTGCTGCCGGGCAATCATTTCCTGAATGTTCATTGCTTTCTTACCTCCTGAAAGTGTTTTTGTTTACCTGGATCTGCCGCTCGTATGCGGACAGGTCCGGCGTGCCTGTGTTTTCATCAGCTCTACCCACGCCCACGGTGTGGTCTGCCGGTACGGAAACAATGGAGATCTCCATGGGTGTCCATCGTCTTGCGATACTGCACGGGCCTGTAAATCGTCCGTCCGCCGATGTTGCCCCGGCCCGGACTTCCTCCCAGCTGTCCACTCTGTACCGCACCGATGTGGTTTTCAGTGTCCCGCTCTGCACCTTGCTGAAAACCTTTTCCGCGTCCTCGTCGGTGTCAAATTCCACTTCTGCCATACCGCGGTTGTTTTCCAGCCAGGCGCGGATCACGCGGCCCACTACTCTGTCCACATCGTGGTTGAAAAGCAGGACGCCCACGGTGTTCAGGCGCCCCAGGTCTACGGCGCCCTCTGCATGGTCCAGGATCTCCATTCCGAAATAGCGGCGGTATGGCGTTTCGCTGGAAAAGCTAACTGTTCTCCGGCGGCTGTCCTGCCCCTCCTCCTGTCTAATCAGGATTTCCCCCATGCTCCTGGTTCCCTGGCTCTTGTCCCTGGGTTCCGGCGTTCTGCTGTGCTGCTGCTCCTTGGCCATAAATTACACCTCCCATCTCAATGCCGGCTTTACGGCCATATTTCAGGACCTCGGCCATTTCGTCCACGGCCTCTTTCCAGTCCTTGCCCTGTTCGGCTGCGACATCCTGGAATGTCTTTTGACCTGTTGCCAGGGCGGTTTTGGTGGCGGTGGTTTCCTTGGCCGGGTCGATCCATTTTTTCGGTGCCTGCACCCATTTGTGCGCCAGGTAATCCGCCTTTTTATCCCAAAATCCGGGCGGGTTGATCAGCCCGGTGAGATAACAGGAAATAACAAAAGTTTCGTAGATCTCGCTCATGATCTCGGTCAGCAGCTCGATCTCTGCCGCGAATGTGGCTTCATCCTCATTCGCTCCCTGCCGTGCGCTGGAATAATTGCTTTCCGACATGTCCCGGCTGGTGGCCTCGTAGCTCATGCCCTGGCCAGCTCCGATCAAGCGCCATTGCATTTTCAGGAATTGGGAGGCGTCCGATCCCGCGCTTTTCGGCTCCACAGTTTCGATACTGTCCCCCACATTCATTTCCTTGATCATGCCGGGGGTTAGGCTCTTGCCCTCATAGGTCACTCGGTCCCCGCCGGACACCACGCCGCCGCGGCCAAATCCGCCCGTAGGGGTTGCCCGCTTAATGAACACGGCCAGGCAGGCCGCGATCCGCTCCTTGACGGAAACGGCTGTGATAAATTCGTTTGTGTCCCGTACCCGCGTAATGGTAGGGGACAGGTCCGAAACCTCACGCAGCTGGCTGGGGCGGTGCTTGGTCCAGTATGGGATCACATGCTTGGCCTCGATATACACCGGGGTGGTCAGCTTCCAGCCCTCCACATCGTACTGCTGGATAAAATAGCCCACCGCCCGGCGGGCCGGGTCATACTCAATCCCGCCAACCACGGTGTTTCCCTTGTGCCTTGGGATAGAGGCGGTGGTGTCCAGTTCGTCCACCTCGATCATTTGGAGCTTGAACGGCACCAGGCCACCCCTCGTGTATCGTTTGATGAACAGGATCCCGCCGTCCACCTGCTTCCGTGTCACAGCCATGCGCATGATCTGATTGAAAGACTGTGACGCGGTTATGTCGCAGTTTTCCTTGCGGCACCATTGCTTCCACAGTTTTTCCATCTGGTCGTTTAACAGTTCGCTCTCTGTCTTTGGTTGGAGTTTATAGCCTTTCCCGATCACATTCCGCCGAAATGCGTGGATCACGGACTGGGCAATGTCGCTGTTGCGTTCCAGGTCGCGGGCGCGGGCGCGGATCACATCCCGGCTGTAACGGTCTGTCAGTTCCGCGCTTTCGTTGAAAACCCGCCACCCGGCATTTAGGCGCCCATGGCTGGCCGCGTCATATCCCCGCAGCTCCTCCAGGGCTTGCCGCCACGCCTCCCGCCGGTAGCCTCTTTCCGGCGAAATTGCGGTGATGATGTTATCCAAAAATCCCATGCGGCGCAGTCACCTCCCGTCAAAGTAGGCTACATAGGTTCGATCCAGCAGGTGGGAGGGTGTCCCCGCCACCACTTGGGCCTCCAGATCATCCCGCATGTCTTTCAGCATGGACAGGTCTGCCCGTGTCAGGGATCGGCTGCCGATCTTGTAGGACTGGCCGCCCACCAGCACCGCCGCAATGGCTTTGTTTACCTGTTCCAGCAGTTCCGCTGGTTTCATCTGTGTGTTTTCCATTTCGTCCTCCCGTTTTTATACCCAGCTTTCATTCTGCCGGATCCAGTTTTCCTCCGGGGTCGGCGCAGGCTCCGGTTTTGGCTTTTTGGGCTTCTCCGGTTCCTGGCTTTGCAGGTAGAGGGACCGTACACCCTGCATGTCTGCCGCCGCCGCGGCGTACACCTCGCAGTCCAGATAGTGGTTGTCTGCGTGGGTGGTTTTCGGCACCCATTTCTGCACCACTTTCCCGTTGGCCCGCTCGGTCACTTTATGCTCCGCGGTGACCTGCTCCGCATACTCCAGATCACATCCCTTGTAGACCATCCAGGATCCTTTCCCGTTTGGCTTCCTCATTCGGGCGGCAATCATGTCCTTGTATTTCCCGCCGTCCACCAGCACCAGTGTCATTCCGTTGGCGTTGCTTCCAGTCTTGTTGATCGTGGACAGGCGGTAGTTGGACAGCATGGTGCCGGTTCCCTTGCTGGGCAGCACCCAGTCCGAATTTAAGAGGCAGAAATCATAAACTTCATCCGTCTGGTCGCCGCTGTCCATCAGGGCCAGCGACACCAAAAGTCTTTGCCCGTCCGGGTGTATAAACTCGGTGTTCATGATCTGCGCCACCTCGTTCATGGATAGCGCCTGGCCGTGGGCAATGTTCTGGCTGGTCATGTAATCGCCCCAGGCCCGGATCGTCCAGTACAAGCAATTTTCCTGCACATCTATGCCGGCGGTGATCAGCTTTGTCCATTTCGGCAGGGCGTATGCCTCCACCTCGGTCTGCCGCTCCAGCACCAGCTCCGCATTGGTCCGCAGTTTGGTGTCCTCCCATGGCTCCGCCAGCCAGCTGTTGACAAAGTTTTGCAGCAGCTCCGGGTCATCCTTACACCGCAGGAACTCCTTGGCAATCTCTGAAAACCGCGTGAAAGGGGAGTACAGGGTGTTCAGCCAATAGGCCACGCTGGAGGGCCTGGCGGCGGTCTGTCGGACCGTCTGCCACCTGCCGGCGGCCAGTATTTTCCCCTTGTCCTGGTCAGTGATCACGGCCCCGCAGGCTTGGCAGACATAGGTTGCCATTTCCGCCCGCTCGGCGCTGTCCGGCACATCGTCCTTGCTCGGCCATTTCAGCTGCGCGAACACAAATTCGATGTACTCCCCGCAATGTGGGCATGGCACAAAGTAATGCTTTTCCGCTTCCGCCTCCTCCTTGGCTTTCCAGATGTGGCCGGATTTCAGCGTAGGGGTGGAGGCCATGAAGATCTTGCGGTTTGTGGTGTAGGTCTTGGTTCGCTCAATGGCCAGGGAAACCGGATCCGCCTCCCGTTTGGAGGCTCCCGGAAATTTGTCCACTTCATCGAGAAACAGATACCGGATCGGTGTGGAGGAAAGGGAGGCCGGGCTGTTTGCTCCCGAAAGGAAAACGAACATGGTTTCAAATTTTAGCTTTAGCTTTTGGCTTTCCGCCTCCCGGTACTTGGCTGCCAGCGGTTTGCATTGCCGGATCATCGGCTCCAGCTTCGCCTCCACCGTCCGCTCTGCCAGTTTGTCGGATGGATAGACGATCATTGCTGGCGCCGGGTCCTGGTCAATCGCGCTGGCCAGCATGTTCTCCAGCGCCGTTGTGCCTCCCACCTGGGTGGGCTTCACAAATACGATCCGCTCCACATCCTCGTTGGAAAATGCGTCCATGATCTCCGCCAGATACGGGGTCACGCTGTTTCGGAATGGCCCCGGTATGGCGTTGGTGTCGGGCAGGACCCGCCATTTCTCCGCCCATTTGGAAACCGGCAGGCGTTCCGCTGGCCGCCGGGACAGGAGCGCCCGGTGGATCCACGACGGCACCGTGTACGGCTTTACCCTATACGGCCTCATGGCTCCGCCTCCTCCGGTCCGATCTCCGCCGCGTCAACGAATACGGCCAGCATGTCCTCCAGCTCCTTGCGCATTGCCTTTTCCATAGCCCTGGCCGTTTGTGGGTCTGCATATCCGGCTATGGATTTCACAGTGCGGGGCGGGATGTTCATGGCGAATTTCTTAAACATGGCCATGAAGTCTGCCAGATCTCTGGTGGCCTCCTCGGCCTTGATGTATTTTCCCTCGGCAATGGCGGTTTTCAGCTTGTGGAGCTGGCCCTGGCTCTCTTTCAGCTCCACCTCCGCCTCCAGCTTCCGCAGGTTCAGCTCTGCGGTGGAGCTGGCCGCCGCCGTTTCCTGGGCCTTTTGCTCGATGTGGGCAATATAACGCTGGATCGTTTCGCAGGTTTTATATTTTCGGGCGCCGCCGCCGGGCGGCACCTCGGTTTCCAGCACTCCGTCCTGGGTGAGCTGCTGGATCCTCCGTGTGGTTTTCCCCAGCAGCTTGGCCACCGCCGTAGTGCTGGCCCACTCCGGGACTGTATTCAGGGCCGCCGGCGCTTTCGCCGCCTTGCTGGCCGCCCCTGTTTTGGCCTTTCCGGCCCCTTTTTTCTCCGCCACCGGCTGCACCTCCTTTTGTGCCGCTGGCCCGGTTCGCCCCGCCCTGCCGGATTTCGCTTTTTCGGCGTGGGCGATTTCGCGTTTTCATCCTCCCCTTTCCGCCTGATACCCCCTTTAGGGGGTATGGTTTTCCCGCTTTTTGAAAAAGCGTAACGAAACACCCCTGAAAATTTTTGATTTTTTGTGGAAAATAATCGGACTTCACTTGCCCCGCAAAGATTTATTTTTCAGAAAGGACCCGAACAGGGGAGGGGGTTGCAAATTCACAAGGAAGTCCCTGGGCCGCCCCTCGGCATGAGCGGCCCAGGGCAAAGGGTGTTTGGGCCGGCCCGCCGCTCGCGGCTGAAC
>ERZ780039.89-NODE-89-length-5177-cov-9.22296_pt1 | contig 5177 bp, 6 predicted proteins | sample MGYA00511853_ERZ780039 | MGnify/ENA primary metagenome ERZ780039 (study PRJEB29588, sample SAMEA2152768) | human gut metagenome | biome: human gut; feature: human-associated habitat; material: faeces | place: Denmark | collected 2008/2010 ...
CTACAAACCAAACGGCGTTGAGACGCTGAACGTGGCGGCAGGACGCTATGACCGTTCGTTCAGCAGTGACGCGGAAATGTTACAGCGAATCGCAGGAGACAGCCGCGAACCGCTGATGACGGCACTGAACGGCACACTTTGCATTCAAATTCGGGACGATATGTAATTCCGCATGGTTATGCAGCCGAAATGCGGCGATTCATAACGAAATACCGCCAACTATTCGTGAAACCGTAGTTTTACGCAGAGTTGCGCACGGTCTGAATTGAGTGAAGTGCTTGAAAACACTGCATTTCACATTTGATGGAGGGGGAAAACCCTTCTTTGCATGGTTATGCGCTTGATATTCCGCCACATGGTGGAGGTGCGTATGCAGTCCATATGCACTCAAAACCTTAGAAAACCTAATACGGAACAGGAGGGCTTATATACGGGAATATCCTGCTCTGCGTTAAACGCAGTGTGATTTTTTTAGACCGGGAGGAAATCAGCAAGAGCGTTTGTCTGAAACTCACGGATTTTACAGTAGTTTTCGATGCTGTGAGCGCTTCCGGCGTGTTTCTGGTATATTTCTACCCCCGAAGCTGGAATGCCTCAGAGCAATCAAAACTCTTGCAAATGGGATGAAAAGAATACCGTCGTTTTAACCGACACCCCTAAACCCAACTTAGACCGATGCGGGAACGTGTAAACCATCGTTGAGGCTGACAAGGTTCTGTGTTCTGTGAAGCAGATGTAACGAAGCGCCTTGACACGCCCACAGCGCAACAGAAAAGCCCTTCTAACGGCTTGCACAGCAGAGACAGCAGAGGAATTACCGCTTGAAAGCTGGAACGCCTTAGAGGGGCTTTTGCGCGAATACAGACAGCCGCAAGTAGAAGTCGTTCATTGCAGAACGGCTTTTCTTGCTTTTGGTGATTGCTAAAATCACCCTGCTTGCCAATACAGCATCTATTAGCAAAAAGCGAAATTGAAACAATACGAAAATATTTTATTGTCGTTTGTTTGAAAAAACGCTTTTTTTGCGATTATTGCGTTTCTGGGGAAATAGCCCAAAAAGATGAGAGTAATGAGAGCTTGACATTGCGCCGGAATAGAGTTATTCTGTACTTGTGCTTAATACAGGCACAAAAAAATCTGCCCAGTGGTTGCAGCCGCTGAACAGATGGTATGGCGTTGTAGAGTTTCATCTCCACAACAAATTTGATGCATTCAGTATTGTAACGCATAGTTGCCTGAAATGTCAACTCTATGTTGATGGAAACACTAAATATTTTTGGTGTTGTACATGCTAACTATTTTAGGTATGGCACATAATGTAAACGTTACACTCTAACCTACCATCTGTATAAAACGGTTGCGGTCATGAGGGCGAACGAAGGAGGTTCCCCGAAATGGCTGGAACGTTTGACTATGAGAAGTATCAGAAAACCTACCGAGAGAAGAACCCCGCAAAGGTGAAGAAGTGGCGCAACAATGCTGCTGTGAATCATCTGCTGAAGCGTGGCTATTCTGTCATCGACCCGGACGGCAAGCCATGCACCTTGAAAGAAGGTACTGCGGATGCCTGATGAAGCACAAAAGAGAACAGACCCGCGCTTACCTCTTGACCGTGAACGGCTGCAAGCAGAATTGCAGACTAATTCGCGCCTAATCACGGTGCATTGGAACGAACTGCGGCACAAGATGGACATTGATTGCTTCACTAATTGGCAGGAAGAGAGCAGAGAGCATTGGCACGATGACAAATTCCTTGCAAAACTTTTAAGCGAATCTTTGCGCCCATACTACACAGGGGCTTCCGTCGCCAATATCGAAATGCTGCTGGAAATCATAGCAAAGTCCAGTCCAGTAATTCCGCCGTTAAGCGAAATCATACTTCCAAACAAGTCAGACGAACGCGAATGGGGCGGTGAACATGATTACATTGCCGACCTTTTCCCGCTGATGCACATAGCCCCGGCAGACACGCTTTCGCAGACATTGGTTCGCAAATGGTTTTGGCAAGGCGCTGCACTACTGCAAAACAAGCAGGGGGCGGCATTCGGGGCTGATGGCATGTTAGTTCTGCAAGGTGCTGCCGGCGTTGGCAAAACGTCATTTTTCCGCTATGCTGCCATGAAAGCTGAATGGTTCGTGGAAGGCGGCAGACTGTCAGAGTACGACAAGGACTTTCAGCGGCGTTGCCTTACATCGTGGATTACTGAATTTGGTGAACTGGAACGCAGTGTTACCTCTCAAACCGCCAACACCTTCAAGGCGCTTGTCACAAACGCATTCGATGCCTACCGCCTGACCTACGACCGGCAGGATACCGAAGCCCCGCGCCGGACAAATTTCGGCGCTACATGCAATAGCACGGAGTTCATCCCAGACGATGGCGTTTCCCGTCGCTGCTGGACAGTTCCCATCAAACAGCCGATGCAGCTTGACGCATTGCGAAAATTCCCTTGGGAAATGGTCTGGAAACAGGCATATGCTTACACACAGAAGGACATGCAAGGATTCCGCCTGACTGCGGATGAACGCAGACAACTTAACGAGAGGAACAGCAACTTTGCTGTCCAGTTGCCAGCGGAACAGGAGTGCCGGGACATTCTCGACTGCTTGACTGATGCTAACCGAGAAGAATTCTGCACAACTCCAACAGACTTCAAGATTGCCTACCCTGCGGAGCTTGGGCGATATTCTGCAAAGCAAGTTAGTGCTGCATTGAAAGCATGTGGCATGGTGCAGGATGAAAAGCCAACAAGAAGAAACGGAGAGAAAAAACGCTGGATTTATTTTCCCAACTGAACAAACACCACCCTCCCCCAACAAGGGAGGGATTTTTATTTATTTCGCGAATTTAGTTCGATATGGTAATAAATTCAACCACGAGCGGGACAAATGGGACAAAGCGGGACAATGATTTGGGTTTGTTTGTCCCGCCCCGCAAAGCCTTGATTTTACTGCATTTGATAGGCTATTTGGGACAATGGGACAATGTTTTTTTTTAAACTAAACTACTAAAAAACCGACAAGCCGCAAAGAAAAAAATATAGTTTATAGGGAAAAAGTTTGTCCCATTGTCCCACCACCCCGCAAAGCCTTGATTTTACTGCATTTGAGGTGGGACAAACGTTTGTCCCGATTTGTCCCATTTGTCCCACCAACGAAAAGAAAGGAAAAGAAATGCACTTGACAGGCGATAACGAATATGTTATCATTGAGAAGAAGGAGGGAGAAGGGATTGCATAAGATAATTTTCTATGTAGATAGGCAAGGAAAATCCGCCATCTTGGACTATCTTGCAGAGTTGGAAGCCAGCAACAGCAAGGATAGTCGTATCAAGCGCACGAAAATCCGCGAATACGTCAAGGCACTTGCAGTAAACGGCACATATCTGCCGGAAACGTATGTCAAGCATCTTGACGGGGAAATCTGGGAGTTGCGACCAATTAGCGACCGCATTTTGTTTGCTGGATGGGTGGACGGTGCATTTGTCCTGTTGCATAGCTTTGTGAAGAAAACGCAGAAAACCCCGAAGCGAGAGATTGAGCAGGCAAAGCGGGAATTGGCGGACTTCAAGGAACGAGAACAAGAAAAGGAGGGCAACTCATGAACTATACGAAGGGCGGCTTCCCGGTATGGGATGACGATTTCGACAAGGAGCATTTTACAGCGGAGGAAATCGCGGAGAGCAATATTCGCGTTGCGCTTATCACCGAGCTGGTCAAGGCGCGGAAAGAACAGGGCATCAGCCAGCGTCAGCTTGCAGAGATGAGTGACGTGAAGCAGCCGCAGATTGCCCGCATGGAGCGCGGGGACGCAAACCCGCAGCTGGAAACCCTTTTGAAGGTTCTTGCACCGCTGGGAATGACACTTGCCATTGTTCCGATGCGGACAGCGCAGCCGCAAGCGTAAAGCCTTGCAGACGGTGGAGGGGAATTTCTTCTCCATCGTCTTTTTTTATTGCCACGGAAATCCAGACTTGTATATATTCCGTATATAGGAATGAAAAAGAAAGATGATATAATAACAAAGAAAAAGCAACAGGAGGGAAAGGATGAACGAACGAGCAGTTGCAGCACGGCGGGAATACTACCGTGAATACGCGCGGACACACAGGAAGGAACTGCAAGCAGCACAAGAACGCTATTGGATGCGGCGAGCTGAACGCATGGAGCAGGAGAAGCAGCAACGGAGAGAGAAAGCGAGGAAAAGCAGCAATGCCACAGAACAGGACTAAAACAGGCACATTCGCGCCTGGGACAAGCGGCAATCCGGGCGGCAGACCGAAGCGCACAGACGCACAAAAAGCCGCGCAGGAGGCAATACAGGCGCTTGCAGGAGAAGCCGCTGAATTATTGGCGGCAATCATGCGTGACGCAACAGCACCGCTTCCAACACGCCTGAAAGCCGCTGAAATGGTGCTTGACCGTGCGATTGGCAAGCCTATGCCTGGCTTGGAGGTCAAAAAGCAGCAGGAGAACGACGCGTTCGCAGCAAAATTCGGGCTTGGAAGAGCATTCGGACTTGACGACGATTGACAGGAGGAGAAAAGAAATGCCAACACCATTGACCATGTACAGAACCGAACTCAACGGCTACCGTGAGAACGTCATGAATGCATGGAAAGCATATCAGGAAGCCATTGACGCGCTTGGAGACACACAAGGAACGGACTACTACAAGGACGGAGAACAGGCAGCAGCAGCGACGCGGGACGCAGCAATCACGGCAGCACGGAGCGCGGCAATTGAGAAGCTGAACATGTGGACGGAACACATGCAGGAGAATGCCAGCAAAATCAAAACGACAGCAATCACGGAGGATGGTTTGCGAGTGGTACAGGCGTTGACAATGAAAGCCGGACTGCGAGAGTTGACGCGGGATGACATAGAGGATGCAGCCGCAACCATCGAGGATGACCCGGCAGCAATGGACATGTTGCGCGACCTTGCCAGCGCGAAGCATATTACAGGCGTTTCAGGCATTCTACACCGTGAGGCAGTAACACGCCAGCAAGCCACAGAAGCAGCGGCAGCCTTGACACGCTGGGCGAGCAACGTCATTTCCGCGCGGCGGTTCTACGACAGCAGCGTTGACCGCTGTCAAGCCTACTACAATCCGAATGGCTATGAGACGCTGAACGTGGCGGCAGGACGCTATGACCGTTCGTTCAGCAGTGACGC
>ERZ780039.98-NODE-98-length-4932-cov-22.9149_pt1 | contig 4932 bp, 3 predicted proteins | sample MGYA00511853_ERZ780039 | MGnify/ENA primary metagenome ERZ780039 (study PRJEB29588, sample SAMEA2152768) | human gut metagenome | biome: human gut; feature: human-associated habitat; material: faeces | place: Denmark | collected 2008/2010 ...
TATGAATAAGGATCGGCTAACTCCGTGCCAGCAGCCGCGGTAATACGGAGGATCCGAGCGTTATCCGGATTTATTGGGTTTAAAGGGAGCGTAGATGGATGTTTAAGTCAGTTGTGAAAGTTTGCGGCTCAACCGTAAAATTGCAGTTGATACTGGATATCTTGAGTGCAGTTGAGGCAGGCGGAATTCGTGGTGTAGCGGTGAAATGCTTAGATATCACGAAGAACTCCGATTGCGAAGGCAGCTTACTAACCTGTAACTGACATTGATGCTCGAAAGTGTGGGTATCAAACAGGATTAGATACCCTGGTAGTCCACACGGTAAACGATGAATACTCGCTGTTTGCGATATACGGCAAGCGGCCAAGCGAAAGCGTTAAGTATTCCACCTGGGGAGTACGCCGGCAACGGTGAAACTCAAAGGAATTGACGGGGGCCCGCACAAGCGGAGGAACATGTGGTTTAATTCGATGATACGCGAGGAACCTTACCCGGGCTTGAATTGCAACTGAATGATGTGGAGACATGTCAGCCGCAAGGCAGTTGTGAAGGTGCTGCATGGTTGTCGTCAGCTCGTGCCGTGAGGTGTCGGCTTAAGTGCCATAACGAGCGCAACCCTTGTTGTCAGTTACTAACAGGTCATGCTGAGGACTCTGACAAGACTGCCATCGTAAGATGTGAGGAAGGTGGGGATGACGTCAAATCAGCACGGCCCTTACGTCCGGGGCTACACACGTGTTACAATGGGGGGTACAGAGGGCCGCTACCACGCGAGTGGATGCCAATCCCAAAAACCTCTCTCAGTTCGGACTGGAGTCTGCAACCCGACTCCACGAAGCTGGATTCGCTAGTAATCGCGCATCAGCCATGGCGCGGTGAATACGTTCCCGGGCCTTGTACACACCGCCCGTCAAGCCATGGGAGCCGGGGGTACCTGAAGTGCGTAACCGCGAGGAGCGCCCTAGGGTAAAACTGGTGACTGGGGCTAAGTCGTAACAAGGTAGCCGTACCGGAAGGTGCGGCTGGAACACCTCCTTTCTGGAGAGGACGAAAGATCGAGAAGGTTTTTGTTCTTGTACTGCTGGTGTTGTTTATTCAAGATATGATTCCGTAATGATACGGAAGAGAGAAAGTAAGAAGCCGGGTCTAATTAAACAGACTAGGTTGAACTTAGTCCTATAGCTCAGTTGGTTAGAGCGCTACACTGATAATGTAGAGGTCGGCAGTTCAACTCTGCCTGGGACTACGAACGGAATCAAGTTCGGGGGATTAGCTCAGCTGGCTAGAGCATCTGCCTTGCACGCAGAGGGTCAACGGTTCGAATCCGTTATTCTCCACTCCATCGGAAACGTAAGAAACGAAGATGAACGATCTATGACATATTGTACAAGCAAACAGTAATTTTAGTAGTAAAGAGCTGAAAGTATATATCATCCCGCTGGCACGCAAGTGTGAGCGAATGGATAAGGAAAGTAAAGAAGGGCGCATGGCGGATGCCTTGGCTCTCGGAGGCGATGAAGGACGTGATAAGCTGCGATAAGCTTTGGGGAGGTGCAAATGACCTTTGATCCAGAGATTTCCGAATGGGACAACCCAATATCTTGAAGAGGTATTATCCAACGTTGTTGGAGGCTAACGCAGGGAACTGAAACATCTTAGTACCTGCAGGAAAAGAAAATAAACAATGATTCCCCCAGTAGTGGCGAGCGAACGGGGAACAGCCCAAACCATCCATGTTACGGCATGGGTGGGGTTGTAGGACTACGCCGTTGCATGAAGACATCAGAGAAGAACTTTCTGGAAAGAAAGACCATAGAGCATGACAGTTGCGTATTCGAATGTTGTCGAAGCATAGTAGTATCCTGAGTAGCGCGGAGCACGAGGAATTCTGCGTGAATCTGCCGGGACCATCCGGTAAGGCTAAATACTCCCGAGAGACCGATAGCGAACCAGTACCGTGAGGGAAAGGTGAAAAGCACTTCGAACAGAAGAGTGAAATAGTTCCTGAAACCGTGCGCCTACAAGCGGTCGGAGCTCATTAATGAGTGACGGCGTGCCTTTTGCATAATGAACCTACGAGTTGCCTTTGCCGGCAAGGTTAAGTGTGACGACACACGTATCCGAAGCGAAAGCGAGTCTGAAGAGGGCGTATAGTCGGCAGTGGCAGACGCGAAACCAAGTGATCTACCCTTGGCCAGGTTGAAGGCTGGGTAACACCAGCTGGAGGACCGCACCAATAAGCGTTGAAAAGCTTCTGGATGAGCTGAGGGTAGGGGTGAAAGGCTAATCAAACTTGGAGATAGCTCGTACTCCCCGAAATGCATTTAGGTGCAGCCTTGCGGGTTACTGATGTGAGGTAGAGCGACTGATAAGATGCGAGGGCTTCACCGCCTATCAAGTCTTGACAAACTCCGAATGCGCATCAGTTCTACCGCAGGAGTGAGGGCATGGGTGCTAAGGTCCGTGCCCGAGAGGAGAAGAATCCGGACCACCTGCTAAGGTCCCGAAATGACAGCTAAGTTAAACTAACGAAGTCTGACTGCTAAGACAGCTAGGATGTTGGCTTGGAAGCAGCCATTCATTTAAAGAGTGCGTAACAGCTCACTAGTCGAGGAGTCGGGCGTGGATAATAATCGGGTATGAAGTTGTCTACCGAAGCAGTGGGATCATTTATATGATCGGTAGGGGAGCATTCCAGTCAGCGTCGAAGGCGTACCGTGAGGTATTCTGGAGCGTCTGGAAAAGCAAATGTAGGTATAAGTAACGATAAAGGGGGCGGGAAACCCCCTCGCCGAAAGACTAAGGTTTCCTGATCAACGCTAATCGGATCAGGGTAAGTCGGGTCCTAAGGCTCAGCCGAACGGCGATGCCGATGGCAGAAACGGTTAATATTCCGTTACTACCTTCAGGAGTGACGTGGAGACGCAGTAGTGACAGTGCCGCCATCTGACGGAATAGATGGTTGAAGGGTGTAGGAGTCGATCATGGCAGGCAAATCCACCATGAGATCCGAACCTGACAGTATGCCGCGTCCTTCGGGACAAGGCAATAGTGCGCGTAAGCATGCTGCCGAGAAAATCCGCTAAACTTAATCCTGCAGGTACCCGTACCGCAAACGGACACACGTAGTCGGGTTGAATATACTAAGGCGCTTGAGTGATTCACGGTTAAGGAACTAGGCAAACTGACCCTGTAACTTCGGGATAAAGGGTCCCTACCCTTTTATGGGAGGGCGCAGAGAATCGGTCCAGGCAACTGTTTAACAAAAACACAGGGCTGTGCCAAATCGAAAGATCCAGTATACAGCCTGACACCTGCCCGGTGCTGGAAGGTTAAGAGGAGATGTCATCGATAAGAGAAGCGTTGAATTGAAGCCCCAGTAAACGGCGGCCGTAACTATAACGGTCCTAAGGTAGCGAAATTCCTTGTCGGGTAAGTTCCGACCTGCACGAATGGTGTAATGATCTGGACACTGTCTCAACCGTGAGCTCAGTGAAATTGTAGTATCGGTGAAGATGCCGATTACCCGCGATGGGACGAAAAGACCCCGTGAACCTTTACTATAGCTTATCATTGAATCTGGGCACGTGATGTGTAGGATAGGTCGGAGGCTTTGAAGCAGGTACGCCAGTATTTGTGGAGCCGCTGTTGAAATACGACCCTTTATTTGTTTGGATTCTAACCCGTGGAACGGGGACATTGATTGGTGGGTAGTTTGACTGGGGTGGTCGCCTCCAAAAGCGTAACGGAGGCTTCTAAAGGTGCCCTCCGGCCGATTGGTAACCGGCCTTAGAGTGTAATGGCATAAGGGCGCTTGACTGGGAGACTAACAAGTCGATCAGGTAGGAAACTAGAGCATAGTGATCCGGTGGTTCCGTATGGAAGGGCCATCGCTCAAAGGATAAAAGGTACTCCGGGGATAACAGGCTGATCCCTCCCAAGAGCTCATATCGACGGAGTGGTTTGGCACCTCGATGTCGGCTCGTCACATCCTGGGGCTGGAGAAGGTCCCAAGGGTTCGGCTGTTCGCCGATTAAAGTGGCACGCGAGCTGGGTTCAGAACGTCGTGAGACAGTTCGGTCTCTATCTATCGTGGGCGTATGAAATTTGCGTGGCTCTGACACTAGTACGAGAGGACCGTGTTGGACAGACCTCTGGTTTGCCGGTTGTGCCGCCAGGTGCATTGCCGGGTATCTAAGTCTGGATCGGATAAGTGCTGAAAGCATCTAAGTACGAAGCCGGCCACAAGATTAGATTTCTCAGGGTCGTTGTAGACTACAACGTTGATAGGATGCAGGTGTAAAGATGGAGACATCAAAGCCGAGCATTACTAATTGCCCGTTCACTTTCCTTATATGTCGGATGGTGTATACCTTTAGTTTTTACTACAGAATGAAATTACGATAACAGCTCAACAATATGTCAACCTTATTCAGGTGGCTATAGCACAAGGGTTCCACCTCTTCCCATTCCGAACAGAGAAGTTAAGCCTTGTCACGCCGATGGTACTGCGTCACAGTGGGAGAGTAGGTAGCCGCCGTTTTGATTGAAGCCTCCGGACTTGAAGAAGTTTCGGAGGCTTTTTTTGTATACGCACGTGTGAAATGTGACCTCTACTATTGCTCATCTCCCAATTATGGATTACTTTTGCCCATAACCTAAAAATAATACGTCAATGGATACATTATTACCATTTGCATTACTATGCTTTACTTCTTTTTTCACATTAACCAACCCGTTGGGAACCATGCCTGTATTTTTGACTATGACTAAAGGAATGGATAATGAAGAACGGCGTCATATTGTGAAACGTGCTACTATCATTTCCTTTATTACACTTCTGGCTTTTACTTTTTCCGGGCAATTTTTATTCAAATTCTTTGGAATATCGACCAATGGCTTTCGTATTGCTGCCGGGTTTATTATTTTGAA
>ERZ780039.112-NODE-112-length-4526-cov-25.7414_pt1 | contig 4526 bp, 4 predicted proteins | sample MGYA00511853_ERZ780039 | MGnify/ENA primary metagenome ERZ780039 (study PRJEB29588, sample SAMEA2152768) | human gut metagenome | biome: human gut; feature: human-associated habitat; material: faeces | place: Denmark | collected 2008/2010 ...
TGACAGATTGGCCGATATCTTCGATGATTCAATACCTACGCATTAAAAGTTTAGGATTAATCATCCTAAAACCCATTTAATTGAAGGGGATGTGCGTCAAGTGAAAAAGGCGGACATATCACAATTTGTCGGACAAGAAGTCGATGGAATCATAGGCGGTCCACCTTGTCAATCATGGTCTGAGGCCGGGTCCCTTAGAGGCATAGAGGATGCTCGTGGTCAGCTTTTCTTTGACTATATTAGAATTCTTAAAGAATTTAACCCTAAGTTTTTTCTTGCGGAAAACGTGAGTGGGATGTTAGCGGAAAGACATGCTGCAGCCGTTTCTAACATTCTAAGTTTGTTTAAAGAAGCGGGATATGATGTTTCGCTAACACTTGTTAATGCGAAAGATTATGGAGTTGCGGAAGAACGCCAAAGAGTTTTCTATATCGGATTCAGAAAGGATTTGAACATCAACTTTAAGTTTCCCGAAGGATCAACAAAAGATGACAAGAAAAAAATAACTCTTAGAGATATTATTTATGATTTAAAAGATACAGCAGTGGCTTCTGGACCGAAAAATCACCATAATCCATCTGCCATAAACAATAACGAATATTTCACCGGTGCTTTTTCCCCGATTTTTATGAGTCGAAACAGAGTTAAGGCGTGGGACGAGCAAGCGTTTACAGTACAAGCCTCAGGGAGACAATGCCAACTTCATCCGCAGGCACCAAAGATGATAAAACTAGCGCCGAATAAATGTGCTTTTGCGCCAGGGTTTGAGTCTCTTTACAGAAGAATGACAATTCGCGAAGTCGCTAGAATTCAGGGCTTTCCCGACAATTTCAAATTTATCTATGAAGATACCAATAACGCTTACAAAATGATTGGAAATGCTGTTCCTGTCAATTTAGCTTATGAGATTGGTCTTTCGATAAAAGCGCAATTAGAAGCAAAGGGGGTTATACGAAATGGGAAATCAAAGTGATGTTTTTGGTCGTGCATATGAATACGCTTGCATTAAAAGTCTATTTGATTACCTATCAAGTATTAGAAAATGCGTGATAGTACAGAATCAATCTTTTATCAATGATTTAGAAAATTAGAATAGTCTAGATTCAAATCAGCAGGATACAATGCGATTTAGTTCAAAAACCGCCGTAAAGGCTTTGACGTGCCTTGAACCTCTCATGGCAGATGATGAAATGAATGATGTTTTAGAATTATTAATTCAGCCTGATTCCAAAGGTGAGGAAGGCGATGTTAGAGACATACTATTGATTCGCCAAAGTATCAATTGGGAGATTGGGTTGAGTATTAAACACAACCATTTTGCTGTGAAACATAGCAGACTAGGAAGGACGCTCGATTTTGGTAAAAAATGGTTTGGACATAAATGCTCCAACACATATTGGAATGCAGTATCAGCTATTTTCATGTATCTAAACTCAATAAAAGAAACAAAACAAAAATGGTCTGATATCGAAGATAAGCAAAATGAGGTTTATGTTCCAATACTCAATGCATTCATTGATGAAGTTAAGCACCAAAATGAAATCGATAAAGCGGCGCCTAAGAGGATGGTTGAATACTTATTAGGAGAATTTGACTTTTACAAAATTATAAGTTTAGATTCAAAAAGACTTACTCAAATAGAATCATTCAATCTTCATGGTCATTTAAACAAACCAAGTTCTAATTCAAAGCCAGAGATTGAAATACCTCTAGTCGAGCTTCCTACAAAAATAGTAAGCATTGATTTCAAAGAGGATAGCCAAACTACAGTTGAAATGATTATGAATAACGGATGGCAATTCAGCTTTAGAATTCATAATGCCTCCACTTATGTCGAAACCAGTTTGAAATTCGATATTCAAATAGTTGGGTTGCCAACGAATATTGTTTGCTTAAATTACCCATGGGACGATAAAAAATAGATTTTATGGCTAAAACTAAAAAGAAAATAAGGTTGATTTTTTTACTTGTTGTAAGTTTCATTTGCTTAGCTGTTGTTTTTGTTTTGGATTATTTTTATAAAAATTATGATTTCATATTTCGTGTTTTGGAAATTGTACTAACGATTGTAAGTACTATTTTGTCAACTACGAGTCTGACAATTAATTTTAATAGTGAAAGAACACAGGATTCTTTTATTAATTCCAATGACAACACGCAAATTCAATTGAATGGTAAGGGAACGCTTATAGTAAATAATCAAAGTGATAATAACTTAGTCGCTGCATTAAAAACAATCGAATCAATGTCAACCACTATTCAGAAAGATAATCTGAATAAAGTCATCGAAAAAGTGCACGAAATTTCCGCTAAGGAAAACTTAGAAGCACTATGCACACCAAGCAAAGATTTCTTTCTTAAATATTTATCAGAAGCGTCTTTAATATCTTCTGATGATTTGCAGGAAATATGGGCTAGACTTTTGATTCAAAAATGTAAAAATCCTGATGGTGTTTCAAAAAGAACGCTTGATATGGTAAAAAACATGGATTCAAGTGAAGCGGCACTATTTTCCAAATATTTGGAGTTTTCTTTAGATGATGGAATAATTTATAAATCAATTTGTAATGACGACGTAAAAACAAGATTTATGAATATCTCGAAACTTCAAGATATTGGTTTACTAAAAAGTGGTGAATTTTTAAACTGTAATATAGAAATTAATTCTTCTAATGAAGGCACAATTGTAAATTCTAACGTAATCTTGATTATAAGAAACACGGGAGTTGAATCGCAAAAAATAAGTCTTGATTGTTATGTTTTAACATCTACAGGATTAGAAATTAAAAACGCTTTAAACAAGCATATGAAACAAGATTTATTTCTTGATTTTTGTAGAAAAACTAAAGAGCATTATGCTTCAAACAAGAACCTTCAGTTTTCGGCGCATATTATTAATTATTGCAAAGATGGAATAGTCGATTACCAAAACAAGGATATATTGAAATGATTCATCATTTCTTTTAAATCGCATGCACGTATTTCTTTTCTTGGTAGAGGGAAATAAAAGACTCAAAGCAAAGCCTTCAGCGATGATGCACATGTCTAATAATTAGGAGGCTATTTTCATGAACTTTAAAACCGAAGAAAACAAAAGGCTGCGTGGCATCATCTACGCCCGATATTAATGCAATAAGCAAAGAGAGGAATCCATTGAAGGGCAGATACGCGAATGCAAGGAATTCGCCAGAACGAACAACATCGACATCATCAACACCTACATTGATAGAGCAATGTCGGCGACGAACGACAACCGTCCTGGATTTCAAAGAATGATTTCAGATTCCTATCTTGATAAGTTCAATGCAGTCCTTATCTGGAAATCAGACCGTTTTTCGCGTAACAAAAAGCAAGCAATCTGCTACCATGATATCTTGAGAGAAAACCATGTGAAGCTTCTTTTTGCAACGGAGCCGAACATCGAAGGTCCAGCTGGAATTCTTTTCGAATCCATGAACGACGGATATAACGAATACTATGTATCCGAAATGAAGGTAAAGTCATCCGCTATATCTTCGAGATGTATGCAAATACCGATATCACTGTAAATGGGCTAGTGCAGATTCTTAAGAAGAAGGGAATGTTCGCAAGAAGTGAGAAGCCATTCGCAAACGGAAGCATAGCCCACATTCTCAAGAGCCGAAAATAGATCGGCGAATATCGTTGGGGCGATGTCAACAACAATTGCATTCCACCCATCGTGGACAAATACTTGTTCGAAAAGGTTCAGAAGAAGCTTAAAGACAACGCAAGAGACTTCCAAAAATTCCAGGCAACGGAGGATTATGTTCTTACTAGAAAATTCTTTTGCGGTGACTGTGGTTAGCAGATGATTGGTGAATCCTGCCAGAAGAAAAACGGAAAGATTTACCGTTATTATAAATGTTCGATACGAAAGCATGGCAAAGGGTGCAAAATGTCTGCAATTGGAAAGAACATCATCGAGGACTATGTCTGCTATCAAACCTTTGAGTTTTTGTCCAACGAGGTGAACATCGACAAGCTTTCCTTGGCTATCCATGATTATCAGGAATCAAAATCACCTATGGTCCAGAATATCGAGGCTAGAACCGGCGAGACGACAAAGTAGATGAATAACATCATTTCCGCAATTGAAGCTGAACTTGATCCAACTGATTTGAAATCGAGATACAATGAATTAAAAGGACTTAGCAACGAATTGGAACATAGCCTGGATGAGGAAAAGTGCAGAAACCCTGTCATGAACGTTGAGGATATCAAAAGAACCCTAAGAAGATGCAAGGGCATTTCATTGAACAGCCTGAAGGAGAAGAAAATCCTCATAAACCTCTTGGTGAACTCGATTGTGATTCAAGATAACGGAACAATCGATATTTTCTACAATTATCGGGAAAGAGAGCCGAAAGTCCCTCTTTCCTGCCTTAGTTCGACCATGTCACTGAATTGGTCCACCATATTGCAACGACAGAAGTGATACAATGTCACTTCTTTTCTTATGCTTAGCTAGGATATTCCTTCCACTCTCACACATAGGAACAACCCCG
>ERZ780039.177-NODE-177-length-3467-cov-5.62134_pt1 | contig 3467 bp, 2 predicted proteins | sample MGYA00511853_ERZ780039 | MGnify/ENA primary metagenome ERZ780039 (study PRJEB29588, sample SAMEA2152768) | human gut metagenome | biome: human gut; feature: human-associated habitat; material: faeces | place: Denmark | collected 2008/2010 ...
GAACTGTGGATAACGGCACACTATCTTCAAATCCTTATCTGAGTTATCCGGAAAATAAATAAAATCTTTGATAACTTCAAGCAAACGGTCTTTTCGGAAAAGTCCTTTTATCATCGTTACAAGAGAATTGATACCGTCCAGTTCTTTATCGTCTGAGTTTATCTTTCTCCACGCATAGAAGAAATCATACGGGCTGAAGAAAGAACCATATTTATTATTTGCTCCGTCACTGATAACAACAAACGCATTATATTTGAAAATCTCCGGAATATCTCTACGGTAACGGATTGTAAGCTGCTTATATGCGTCCATTATGGTCGTATTCTCTTGTACCGCACTCTTAAATTCAAGAACAACAACAGGAATACCATTTACGAACACAATGCCATCAGGAATACGCAACTGATTATTTACGCCTTCAATTTCAAACTGATTAACCACTTTGAAAATATTGTTTTCGGGAGTGTCGAAATCAATAAGTTCAATATAGAGGTCTTTCTGCGTTCTATCCTCACGATTAAGAATAAATCCATCGCAGAGCAACTTAAATACAGCTTTGTTTGCTTCATAAATCGTACCGGAAATATTACGCAGCATTAGAATGACACTATCCACCTCACTCGGTGTGATACCGTCTTTCGCATAGCGATTATAAAGGTATTGCTTCAGGTCGTCCGTAAGCAGAACCTCTGTCCTTTCTCTGTGTATCTGGTCGCCACTGACATAGGTGTACCCCTCGTCTTTGAACAACTCCATTATTGACATTTCCAATGCGTGTTCATTAAAATTTGCCATTGCGTTCACTCCTTTTATCAGCATATATCTCTTTCACTATTTGCTTATGTCGCTGTTCCATTTCATAATCCTGATATTTCAGTCCCAATTTGGCAAGCATTAAAGTTCCTTCCATATCATCTATATTTCCATAACTTACTGCACGACTTACTCCAGTCAATGCCCCAAGTATTAGCCTCGTGCAATCAAGAGCAAAATCTATCAACTCCTGAATATCAGGATATGTAACCGGATTTTTATCCCATACGTTTTCTTCCGCTAAAATATGTTTCTCGTCATTATGAGCATATATTTTATTTCTTTGAACACGAATATTCTCTTGTTTCTTACTAAGAGAGCAAAAACGCTTTTGATATAATTCTAAAAACTCTGAAAATGTCAGATTAACCCGTACTGGTACTTTTTCAAAATCAGGTGTATCAAACAATTTTAGAATTTCTCTTTGGCTTTTCACTTCATTTTCATAGAAACATTCTTCCGTTGGTTTCAAATGATGCTGATATGGAACTTGGAAAGAATATTCTCTACCATCTTCCTTAATTGTTACTATATCTCTATATTCTGGAAATAAGTCCAAATTATCTCTGCAATACTTTAAGAGCAAACCAACTGAAACAACGTCTTTTGTTTTATCATACAATTTTGCAATTTCCATAAAACAAGCCTTTTGCAACGCCCCATATACTACTTGATAAAAGGCAGGAGAAAGATTCATTTCATCGTTATACTTCTTGCTCATTTCTCTATACTGCATCATAATTGCATAATACGCATTAGCGTCAAATGCACTTTGATATAAGTCCTCTGCAAGTTTGATTAACTTTTCTTTTTCCATTTTTCACACTCCTTGCAGTAAATGATAATTTAGCGGCTTAATATGCCAGCTTTGCCAATAAAACAGATTGCAATTCATAAAGTCTTTGAATTTCGATAGTATTTGCTTCGATTTGCTCATTAAATATATCGAATTTATGTTGAAAGTCCTCTATAACTTCTGCTGGGGGTACGAGGATTTTCATTGACTGTATATTATACATCGGTAACTTAGATTGAACTGCACCAACTGTTAATAATTCAATCTCTTTTATTTGCTTTTTATAGCAAAGAGTATAGTAAAGATAATCAGGGGTAACCGTATGAATATTAGCCAGTTTAACGCAGTTTTCAGTAAGGTTTGCATTGTTGAGCGAAGTATGTATTTTTCCTATCAAGCCAATAGTTCCAACGATAGAAATAACAATATCGTTAGTATTGACAATATACCGTGATATAGCAGAATGTGTTTCTTCATCAATATATTGAAATTGATTGGTCAGACACACATACCGATTGCTTCCCAAATCACGCACACGGATATATGGGTGTGCGGTTGGAGTATCAAGCAGTACGCCATCGGCAGGGAGTCGTTTCCCACCTTTAATTGAACAAAGACTATCTAATGTAGCAATACTGTAACCATCTGGTAGTTCATTTTCATTATAAAAAGCTGCAAATTGCTCCTGAAACAATGATTGAGCAGTTTCTTCTAAATTATCATTTATCTTCTTCTTTAAAGCAATTCTCTCCGTAATCGCCTTATAACTGTTCACTATTTCAAGCTGTTTTTCAATAGGCGGGATAGGCAATTCCAGTCTGCAAATATCGTCCCAAGTAATCCCACCACGAACACTTCCGTCAGTATGTAACCAACAAATACGGTCAAATTCCGGTCTGCGAAACCACATCATCAGATAATCTTCATTCAAAATGCTGTTATCTACTACCTCAAACATAAAATACGCCGGAGAAACAATAGCAGGTTCTTCTTCATCATACAATGCAACCGGAAGTCGTTCATCACGACCAACGTGCATTGGATTACACACAAACTTTCCTTTTGTTATCAGTTTATATTTACTCAAATCCGTACCAATGACATTTGCAACCGACGGCATAAAGAACTTGTCTATGTTAATTCCCAAAACTCTGTCTGTTATGCTTTCTCTGTTCCGAGTATCAATCAGTCGGATATGGTTTCCTAAAATATCATAATTCGATTTCATATCCCAACTCCTTAAATACAGCAAGCAAATCTGATTTAGATTTTTCCTCTTGAGCAAGAAGTTCTTTGAGTTCTCCCTGCAATAATTTCATTTTTGTATCAAAGTCGATGTTCTCATCACGGTTGACAAACTCAATATATCTGCTTGGTACAAGAGTAAATCCTTTTTCTTTTACTTCTTCAAAAGAAGCAGAATAGCAAAACTCCGGCACATTCTCATAAGTTTCCTCATAGCCTTCCTGCTGCCAGTTATGATATACACTTGTAACTTTGGCTCTATCTTCCTCTGTCAATTCAATGTACTTCTTCTCATAAGGACTGCCCATCTGTCGTAAATCCATAAAGAGTATTTCATCTTCTCGGTCACGATAGCGTTTGAGCTTTCCGTTCTGTTCCACAACACGAGCCTTTTTATTCTTATTGAGTACCCAAAGGGTAACGCTGATGTCAGTGGTGTAGAAAAGGTTTCTCGGAAGAATAATAATCGCTTCTACCAAGTGATTTTCTATAAGCTGCTGCCTGATTTTCAGCTCTGTACCATCATCAGATAATGCACCATTGGCAAGCAGGAAACCTGCCACACCGTTTTGAGAGAGTTTGGAAACAATATTCAGTATCAAATCATAGTTTG
>ERZ780039.192-NODE-192-length-3368-cov-4.24479_pt1 | contig 3368 bp, 6 predicted proteins | sample MGYA00511853_ERZ780039 | MGnify/ENA primary metagenome ERZ780039 (study PRJEB29588, sample SAMEA2152768) | human gut metagenome | biome: human gut; feature: human-associated habitat; material: faeces | place: Denmark | collected 2008/2010 ...
CATGACTCCTTATCCGGCCGACATGCTGCACCGGAAGTTCGGCTTCTGCTATATCGGAATGACGGCATTCGCCACGGACTACGGCCTGGACATGGAGAAGGCATACACCTTTGCACAGATGCGCCAGATCGTAAGGGAGAAAGGGCACAAGCCGTCATTGAGAAACTACAAACGTGAACTGAAACAAATAAACATCATACAATGAAAAAATACCGGATAGCTATCGAAGAGACGCTCCGTAAGGTCGTGGAGATCGAGGCAGAAACGCCCGGTCTGGCCGTCTGCAGGGCGGAAGACGAATACAATGAAGAGAAACACGTGCTGTCAGCCGACAATTTCGCAGGAGCTGACATCGCGCTCTCGACTGATGACAGCACGGTCATGGAGACTCTGGAAGACGTGGATTTCATCGGATACGTGCAACGCCGTTTCGAGGAATGCCGGGAGTCCATATCCGTCGAAGACAAAGTCCGGCTGGCATTCGGAAGTTTCGACAACGCCCTGTATGAGTTCGGCGAATACCGTAAGGAGGCGGCTCGGAACCGCCCGCAGGTCTACCTGGTGGGACCTTCTGTACCGGAGCGATGCCTGGCACAACCGTTCTTCCATGGAGCTCATAGCCCCGTTCTCCTCCCTCGAAAACATGATGGAGTACCTGCGGCGTAAGAAGAAGGAATTCCGCCTGACGGAAAGTGATCTGGAAGAGTTCAAGAACAACCGGCAGACGAAGGGGCGCGACGAAAACTACCTGTACGAGTCGGATTATTTGGATGTGCTGCCGGAACAGGAACCCGAACTGCCGCCGAAAGATGACGCTTTCTATGACAAGGTTTTCACCTGCGGGCAATCCGAGCTGTCACGCAGGGAGTTGGAATCTCTGCCGGAGCCGTTCGATACCTACCATGTTACGGACGAAGAAATGGAACAGATTGTGTACGAAACGGAAATGGAGACACGGGACCGGCTGCGGCTCGGTAAAAGAAAGCCCATAGATTTTGACAATGACCGCCATAGTGAAATCTGGTGGGAAGAAATGGAAAAAGCAGTGGTAAGGCACGGCGTACCGTACTACGAGGCCGAATAACGAAAATAGAACCTGTTCATCACATGCCATAATGATGACGGGCCGTCGCGGCTACGGCTGCGGCGGTCTTTTTTTTCAAAACGAGGTGAGTATTCCACCCCTTATACAAAACGATTACCTACTCTTAAAAAAACGGATTTATGAAACAGACAAGACAGGATTTCTTCACGGCGAACGGGGAAGGAATCAAAATCATGACATTTACGGAGTTCGCCCGGCATATCCTGCGTATGGAATGCGGGGAAAGTCTGGAACTGTATGCCGTTGTGAACCGGCAGACACGGGAATGCTCCCGGCCGCTCTCTGTCAGAAAGGAACAATGGAACGGTACGCCCTTTTACCTGCTCGGCGGGCACGGGCAGGAAGTCCGTACCATCAATTTTGCGGGTCGTCCGAAAGAGGAGTTTGAAACGACCTGCCATGATGTCTTGGACAGCTACGATGCCGTGGAAAGTATCGGGGCGGTCGTGTCAAGACTGCGTGAATTATCTCCTGAAGAACTGCATAAGCGGATTGCGGAAGAGATGAAGACCGGCTGTAAATACCTGTTGGTCTACCGCAGCGAGGAGGAGATGACGGCCGCACTCGACGGCAAGATATACGCCATCAGCGATACGGACGGCAAATTCCTTTGCGACCTGTATCAGCCGGATTATCTCCATCTGGAAAACGGGGGCGATATTGTGGACACCGCATCCATTCCGGACATGCATTTCCATTCCGATTGGGCAATCGCCAACCCCACGGTACGCGACAAGGTGCTCTCCTCCCGGATGGTGATTATATATACCCACGAAACGGTAACGCTATGATAGAGATTGGCAACAGGATAGAAACGCCGGAAGGTGTGTTCTATGAACTGGAATACGGAGGGGAAGGAAACATCTACAAGAACGAGGATGCCTTTCTCAACCGCCCCGATGAAGTGTGCTATGTACCTGAATACGCGGCAGAAGACCGTGAGGACTGGCGTGTGTCGGAGAGCAGTGACGGCTGTTTCACGCATAACTCACTGCTCGCCCTGTGCAAGGGTAATGAAGAGGTGTGCCAGGATCTGTTTTACAGCCTTGAATGGACGTACCCGACCACCTTGCTGGAAGAATGGGACTCGAACGGCTATTTCGATGAGATCGAGGGCTGGTATGACAGTAACGATTAAATGGAACGGCATATCATGGACAGGAAATACAAAATCACATACTCGGGAAAAATCACGGGCAAGACCCCGAACTACATATTGAGCCTGCGGGCGCATCTGAAAGGCATCTTCCCTGAAATGGAACGGTATGGTAAGGAAGAATTCGACCACGTGCTTCATTGCATCAGCTCGTTCATTGATGATTTTACCTTCAAGGTACGCAATTCCCGATACCGGGGAGACATCCTGAAAAGGACTATCAGTAACGACTGCCTGAAAGTGTTCAACCTGGGTGACGAGAAAGTGATACTGACCGTCTCCTTCACCCCGCTGGAAACATGAAACCAACAATATGACAGATATGGATAAAATACAGAAAGACAATGCGGAGCCGGGCAAAGCCCCGGACAAAATGAGCGCCGACAAGCTGCATCTGTTCGCCACCCAGTACGCCTTTATCGACGGACGGCTGCACGAGGCCGAGCAAGCCATGCTGAAATTCATGCTGGAGTTCCTGGCACAATATGGCCGCGTATCACTCGGCCTTACAGAAGAGGAGGAACTCGATGACAACAACTTCCCCGTCACGACAACCTTGTACGGGAAGCACGACACGCCCCGTATCAAGCTTACCGATGTCTACCTGACGGATGACGGGGAATATCTCCTTGCTGACGGAATAGATGCGGAGACCGGGGAAAAACGGGACGGATTCTATATCTACAGCGAACAATACGCCGATATCTTCCAGTTCGTCGGCCACGCTTCGGAGATGAACTGACGAATGAGGAACAACCATAAAACGAAATATCAATGGACTGTATCAAAGATTTACAAGACGCCATCCGCAACATTCTCGTGAACAACGGCCTTACGGAACTCTGTCTGGGAGAGCCTGACGAACTGGACGATCCCACCTATATCATCTGGTATGACAGGCACTGTGAGCCTCACGAAGACCCGGTATTGAAGGTTTACCTTGAAAATGAGGGCATTGCCGTTGAGGTCGAAGCCCGCAGTTTCGGGAACACGATAACCGTCTACGATTATGACATAGACCGTATTGAATGGTGGAAAGGCATTCATGCCAATATTCTGGAAGTGCTGGAGCGTGACGGCAAGCGCCGGTGTCCGGCCCGCGGTCGG
>ERZ780039.357-NODE-357-length-2479-cov-5.51114_pt1 | contig 2479 bp, 3 predicted proteins | sample MGYA00511853_ERZ780039 | MGnify/ENA primary metagenome ERZ780039 (study PRJEB29588, sample SAMEA2152768) | human gut metagenome | biome: human gut; feature: human-associated habitat; material: faeces | place: Denmark | collected 2008/2010 ...
TATCGGAATCGACCATTAACCGCTACGTAAACCATCTGGCTGTCCAGCTGAAGACTACCACAAACCCCGATATGCGCCGCTATGAAAGACCCCATATCAATGAAGTCTGGTGTGGTGATTCCAGCGTCGGACCTTATCTTAAGACGGATGATGGAAAAAAGCACAGGGTATATATCATCGCACTGATTGATGATGCAAGCCGCTTCATTGTCGGCATTGATGTCTTTTTTAATGATAACTTCGTAAATCTCATGTCAGTGATCAAATCTGCTGTTGCCAGGTATGGCCGTCCGCAGCTTTTTAACTTTGACAATGGCAGAAGCTACAAAAATAAGCAGATGGAGCTGCTTGCAGCCCGTATCGGTTCTGTCATTCATTATGACCAGCCGTATACTCCAACACAGAAGGCCAAGATTGAGCGCTGGTTCCGTACCATGAAGGACCAGTGGATGGCGGGGCTTGATATCAGGGATTTCCATTCACTGGATGAACTCAGGGGGAATCTGCTTGCTTATGTACAGACTTATAACCAGTCCCCTCATTCCTCTCTGAAAGGAATGTCCCCGCAGGACAGATATTTCTCGGAACCAAACCTGTTCCACAGACTCTCTGAGGAACAGATTGGGCACTGCTTTCTTCTTGAGATCGAGCGGAAAGTCTCGGCTGACAGCGTGATCACCATTGACCAGACAGAGTATGAAGTAGACTGCCGTTTTGCAAAACAGCGTATAAAACTAAGATATTCTGCTGATCTGAAAGACCTTTTTGTCGTTGAAGCTGACGGTACACTCACTCCAATCCGCCTGCTTAACAAAAAAGAAAATGCTTTTGTTAAGCGCGAAAAAGTACATTTATGCAGAGGTGAAGAATGATGGATTATTTTACAAGATACGGTCTGGAATTCAATCCGTTTATAAAAAATTCCAAAGAAATCCTTGTTGATACGGCTGAATATAAAGAATCTTTGTTCCGCCTTGACTATCTTGCAAAAACCAAAGGATTTGGTCTTCTGACCGGAAGCCCCGGCCGTGGTAAAACCACTGTCATAAGAAACTGGGCAAAGGAACTCAATCCTTCTTTATACCACGTTGTGTATTCCTGTCTTTCCACACTTACGGCAAACGATTTTTACCGGAATCTCGTACGTGAACTGGGCGCAGAACCAGCCTATAAAAAACCCGATAACTTCCGGGATCATCCAGGAAGAAATAACCCGGCTTTCAATCGAAAAACGAAAGACTCCGGTCATCATCATAGATGAAGCCAACTACATCAATAATGCCATCCTGAATGATCTGAAGATCCTTTTCAATTTCGAAATGGATTCCAGAGACAGGGCAGCGGTACTCCTTGCAGGTCTCCCAAAACTCAATGCTACGTTAAATCTTGGTGTCCACGAACCACTTCGTCAGCGGATTGTCATGAACTATAATCTTGAGGGGATATCCAAGGAAGAAGGGCGTTATTACATTTCCGAAAAACTAAAAGGTGCCGGCTGCAACCAGACCATTTTTGAAGATGCTGCGATGGAAGCCATCCTGAATGCTGCTGATGGAACCCCACGTCTGATCAATAAATTCTGCAATACCAGCCTGCTCATAGGTGACAGCCATAAAGCTGATCTCATTACAACCGATATCGTCATGCAGGCAGTCAGTGACTGCGAACTGGGATAGGAGGTGCTTATGGAATTTACATGCAGACATACCTATGAGAATGACTATTTTCAGGAATGGACTGGAAACTGGGAGCTTCTCCACTATGATGGTTCCTTTTGGGAACTGTTAATCAACGGACGTGGTTCATCTTTCCACTCAATTCTTGGAATGTCTTCTGTCGGACTATATATATGTATCCCTTCCATAGATGTCGGATGCAGTCTGGCCGGCTGGACTGACACCTTCTGGAATACTGAAAAACTGTCCAGTTTTGTTTCTGTTACCGATGCAGTGACAATAGCAGAAGCCCTGCGCAGCTTTGGACAGTACTGATTCAGATCCTCCCTCAAATAGTTTGACGGGAGGATTTTTGAAACTCATATAATCCGCTTAATCAGGTGAAAATAATCTGACAAATGATTCGATTTCAAACAGTAATAGCATCATTTAATGTAACAACCGGAGCATCATTTAATTTGCAAAACAACACACAAAGGAAATCTGTAGAACACTTATACAGGAAGAAGAACTTAAAAAGGCATCAAAGGATAAAAGGAAGGTGACAAGCGATGAGTATTTGATTAGTGAGCTTAAAGCGGAGTATGACAGAATATCAAACAGCACAGTTTCTTGTTATCAGTCATACAGAGAGGGAAAGTACACAAAAGAAGAATATGTGCAGCTAAGAAAAACAAACCAAGAGCTGTTAGCTGATCTGGAGAATCAGATATCAGATTTGCAGGAGAAAGTTGCAAATCAGGAGCCTGACGCAGAGGAGAAGATAGAACAGCTAACCCAGTATAGTATGCTGGAGCAGTATG
>ERZ780039.395-NODE-395-length-2370-cov-3.65227_pt1 | contig 2370 bp, 4 predicted proteins | sample MGYA00511853_ERZ780039 | MGnify/ENA primary metagenome ERZ780039 (study PRJEB29588, sample SAMEA2152768) | human gut metagenome | biome: human gut; feature: human-associated habitat; material: faeces | place: Denmark | collected 2008/2010 ...
CAGAAATCCTCCCCCCATGTGAAGTGTGATGACGCCAAAGAGGAACTGCTGCGTGTGGCGAACGCTTAAAATTGCCCGTTGGTAAAGCGGCTTTCTTTACCAACGCCTTTACCAATATTGCAGGAAAAAACATGAGAAATCCTGAGAAGATTCGAGAAGAAATCTTCAAAGCAGGTGGAAGCTCAGACTGCACGAAAAGTGTGAAAAATCCTGTAATATCAAGCATTTGAGAAGAAATACAGGACTTATGAGGAGTTATAAAAAGATGACCAAAATACTTTTCGTGTGCCACGGCAGTATTTTCCGCAAACGCTGAAAACCTTGAATTTATCGTATGTTTTGGACTCTAAGGGAACATTTTACTAAGAATTTACTAAAACAAAAAATTAGTAAGAAATCCCTAGCACGAATTTAGAAATGAATATGAAACTTAGGACTTTATTAGTTGTGAAAAACAATTAGTAAAGTCCTTTTTATTTATCTAAAGGAGGATCAGAACATGAACACCACAGCGTTAGGAGCAGAAAACAAAAAGGAACAGACAATCAATTTTATCAGCGAAGCACATGAAAAATTCTACTATGAAAAATTAAAAGAGGTACGCTATCAGGATGTGTACCACAAGGCACTTTGCTATTGCCTTGGTATCAGCGATGATACGAGAAGAAATGTTGATAGCATCTATGATTTTAAGACGGGATGTGTAAAAACTGAGTGTCTGCATGAAGGCTGGCAGACCAGTGGCAGTATGAAGGTGGTGCGAATGGCATTTAACCTGTATTGCAACGGCACACCGAGTGTAGATGATTACACAAAAACAGAGGAACAGGTAAACGAGTGCAGGCAGTATACAGTGGAGGACTTGTTCTGCTGTGCCTATGCACCTTTCTTTTGGCAGGCGATACAGATCCGCTATCCGGAGTATGCGACTTATAACCGGGAACTGTATGCCTTATTTGGAGGAGCAGACTAATGTTAAAAGTCAGATTGATGGGAACGAAGAATGACATTGTGTGGTTTCAGAAAATCTTACAGCGTCATCCAAAAGTAGAAGTTCTGGAGATATCAGAGCTTTATAGCAATAAAGGGACAAACAAATATTACAGAGCTTATGCGGAAGTGCAGAAAAGCAATGTAAAGAGCAGCAGATAAAAGCAAAATAGTAGAGAATAGGAGAATTTATCATGTGTAAAGTAATAGCAATCGCAAATCAGAAGGGTGGAGTTGGAAAGACCACCACAACAAGCAATTTAGGAATCGGACTGGCAAAACAGGGAAAGAAAGTTTTACTGATAGATGCAGATGCACAGGACAGTCTTACGGCAAGTCTTGGTATTCGGGAGCCGGACAGACTGGAAATTACACTTGCAACCATTATGGCATCCATTATCAATGATGAGAAAATAAAACCGGAGTACGGCATTTTAAGACATGAGGAGGGTGTGGATTTCATGCCGGGAAATATCGAGCTTTCCGGTTTGGAAACCTCACTTGTGAATGTTATGAGCAGGGAGACGGTGCTTCGTACCTACATAGAACAGCAGAAAGACCGCTATGATTACATTCTGATTGACTGTATGCCATCACTCGGCATGATTACGATAAATGCTTTTACCAGTGCGGACAGTATCTTGATTCCAGTACAAGCAGCGTATCTGCCGGTAAAAGGTCTGGAACAGCTGATTAAAACTATTGGAAAAGTAAAGAGACAGATCAATCCGAAACTGGAGATTGAGGGAATTTTGCTTACAATGGTTGATAATCGTACCAATTATGCCAGAGACATCAGCAATCTGCTGATTGAAAATTATGGAAGCAGAGTGCGGATATTTGAAAACAGTATTCCAATGTCAGTAAGAGCTGCGGAAATTTCTGCGGAAGGTGTAAGCATTTATAAGCACGATCCGAATGGCAAGGTAGCAAGTGCCTACCAATCACTGACGGAGGAGGTGCTTGGCAATGAGTAAGACAGGAAGTGCCGCAAAGGTAAAGTTAAACAGCTTTGATGATTTATTTGGAACGGAGCAGCCACTGACAAAAAGTATATTTTTTATAAGCATACCAGCCACAGACAGGAACAGAGCAGGTACAGGAAATCGCATTGTCAGAACTGCATGAGTTCAAAGGACACCCGTTTAAGGTACTGGATGATGAAAAGATGCAGGAAACGATGGAAAGCATCAGGGAGCATGGAGTATTGATGCCAGGCATTGCCAGACCAATGAAAGAGGGCGGTTATGAGATTATTGCCGGACATCGCAGGAGACACGCCTGTGAGCTTGTCGGACTTACTACAATGCCGATGTTCATCCGTGATTATACGGATGATGAAGCTACAATTATCATGGTGGACAGCATGCGCCCGGTAGG
>ERZ780039.495-NODE-495-length-2198-cov-6.77508_pt1 | contig 2198 bp, 4 predicted proteins | sample MGYA00511853_ERZ780039 | MGnify/ENA primary metagenome ERZ780039 (study PRJEB29588, sample SAMEA2152768) | human gut metagenome | biome: human gut; feature: human-associated habitat; material: faeces | place: Denmark | collected 2008/2010 ...
TGTCAGAATGAGACGAGCGTCGCGGCTAGCCCTCACGGCAGCGGCCGCGCGCTCTTTTTTCTCATCAGCAGTAAGCAGGCTTTCAGGGTCAACCGCTGCCGGATAGCCGTCATCCTCACGGATAATCTGCTTGCCTTTTTCCTGTTCGGAAATTAGTCGAGAATGTTCAGCGTCTGTTATTTCAACAAAGTCTGTGCAATATTCGGTGTCAAGGAAAAACCCCCAACTTCCATCTTTTTTATGTTTACCGTAATACATTTTTTTTCCTTTCTTTTAACAAATATTATGAATAATTCTACTGGCATAACTTCGGGGTATTACAAATTTCCAAGCGGCCTTATTTTACAATGGGGTAGATATACCGGCGGCGACGATGCAAGAGTAACGATTAATTTTGGCATATCTTTTCCGAATACTCCGATAGCAGTTGTAAAAAGTGACAATTTTTATTATAATAATTTAGCTCAATGGCATTACACGAACACTTATTCAATAACAAATTCGTCATTTCAAACATATGCATCAAGACAAAATGTTGATGGGCACGGCTTTTCGTGGGTTGCAATGGGACATTAATACCCAACGGCACACCAATAAAAAGAAATCTTTGTTCCTAGGCCATTGCCGTCGACTGTTCGAAAAACGCAATTTGTTAAGGTTGCCGCTTTTACGTTTGTATTAAAATTTTGACCTGATGGAGCATAGGCTAAAGTTAAAACGTTAATTAAATGTGATGGGAAGCTAACCGGAAAAGTAACAGTTTTTTGTGATGATGTATCAGTGCTTGAATAATATCCCCACTGTAAAATAAAATTAACGCCATTAGACGATTGCAAGCGGATACCACTGGCCAAAGTATCAACAATTAAACTATTCATAATATTTGTTATGCGAAACATATTGACAAACATATAATCAGGCATATATGATTTTAATAGAGTTAACAAAAAAGGATAAAAAACATGCTTGAGGATGTAAAAAAATCAAAGAAATCACAGGTTACGCATGACAAGAGAAATTGAACAGCTGGCAAGAAAAGTTACCCACAATTACCGACTGATAATAATTGGCGGTGCTTTTCTTTACAGCTGTTTTCTTTTTTATAACCAACAAATCGTAAACACTTCCGACATCCACGATTTGAAAAGCAGAATTGACAAATGTGAATTAAATCAAGCGCGAATTGAAAGCGAAACAGCGCAGACATTAGCCGACATCAACCGCCAGCTAATCGAAATTTCAACAGATTTGCAGTTGATAAAAACAAACCTCATTTCCGAGGGTTTAAAGCATGGAGCCAAGAATTGAACATTTTCATTTACCGCCCAGACAAAGCCCCAAACCCAAATGTTACGCCTGCCTTGTGCTATACGCCGAGCGGGCAAAATTTTATCGACTGGCAGCGCGAGCAGCAGGAAGTGTTGACCTATAAAATTGAGCTTGCGAAATCGAAGCAAAACGCCATTCCTGAACATAAAATTTTTGATTATTGGAGGTAAACAATGTTATCGGCTTTTTTATGGCGGGTGCGCGGTGGCCTTTTAAAAAAATACATACCAGCAAACAAAATTTGGTATGCCGTTTATTTCGGAATTTGCGGATATTTGCATTTTAACGACATCAAAAAAGCCATCATTGGATTTGTTGCCTGTTATGTCAGCTATCAACTCTATGGTTGGGGTTTGTACATTGGGCGTTTGCTGGAGGGAGGAAAACTTAACCCGAATTTAGTGCAGTACCGGGAATGTGAGCTGATTGACGACTTACTTTATTCATGCCGCGTTAGTTTTAAGGGGAAAACCGTCTGGCTTTACGAATGCCCAAAATTGTTTGGCTTTTGCGGCACTACCCTATCGGGGTTAATCGTAACATTTATTTGGGGTTTGTATTTTGGAAGCTTTTCGCTGATGTTGGCCGGCCTTGCAATGGGCGTGTGTTATTGGCTTGGTGGGTTACTTGAAAAAATCTACACTTTGGGAAAATCCGGATGGAACTGGGGCGAGTGGATTTTTGGTTTTTATCTAGGAATATCAATTTACTTGCAGGTGTGAAATGAGATGGGCAGTCTTTTTCTTATTGATTTTTTTACTAGAAATATTTATAATTTTTGTAGAAATTTCAGAAAGGCTGTAAGATGTATAGAAGTAAAGATGTTGACATTCTCGCCCGCACGATTTACGGCGAGGCGCGGGGGGAGG
>ERZ780039.651-NODE-651-length-1986-cov-2.4231_pt1 | contig 1986 bp, 2 predicted proteins | sample MGYA00511853_ERZ780039 | MGnify/ENA primary metagenome ERZ780039 (study PRJEB29588, sample SAMEA2152768) | human gut metagenome | biome: human gut; feature: human-associated habitat; material: faeces | place: Denmark | collected 2008/2010 ...
GGCTCTATTATGACCATATCAGATGCTCCCTGGCCGGGGCTGACTCCCGACTTGCTCAGTGTGGTACTGGTGGTGGCTACACAGGCGAAAGGCAGTGTACTGATTCATCAGAAGATGTTTGAAAGCCGCCTGTTCTTTGTGGACAAGCTCATAGATATGGGAGCACAGATTATATTATGTGACCCTCATCGTGCCGTTGTGATAGGGCATGACCGTAATTTCCAGCTTCGCGCCGGAAATATGATTTCACCCGATATCCGTGCCGGTATCGCTTTGCTGATAGCGGCAATGAGTGCCGACGGGATAAGCCGCATACACAATATAGAGCAGATAGACCGGGGATATCAGAATATAGACCAGCGTTTGAATGCGCTTGGCGCACGTATTACTAGAATTTAGAGAAATCAATCATGATTAAGAAAGATGAAGTTTTCAAGATTGGTATATTCAACAAACCGCATGGAGTAAAAGGAGAAATCTCATTCACTTTTACGGATGATATTTTTGACCGTGTGGAATGTGAGTATCTGGTCTGTTTGTTAGACGGTATATTCGTGCCTTTCTTTATTGAAGAGTATCGTTTTCGTTCAGATACCACTGCTTTAGTCAAACTGGAAGGGGTGGATACCTCGGAAAAGGCCCGTATGTTTACGAATGTAGAGGTCTATTTCCCGAAGAAATATGTCGGTGAGGAGGAAGATTCGGATGATATACCTACCTGGAACTATTTTATTGGCTTTAAGGTGGAAGATGTGAATCATGGTGAGTTGGGCGAGATTGTGGCGGTGGATGACAGTACGATGAATGTCCTTTTTGCCATTGAGAAGGATGGCGAGGAACTTTTGCTGCCTGCCCACGAGGAATTTATCATCAAATTGGATAAGAAAAAGCGTTTGCTGACGGTCGAAGTACCTGATGGCTTGATATAAATATAGAAGGTGCGCACAATGAAGAAAAAAGGAAGGAAAGCATTTTGGCATAATTTCAAGTTTAAGTATAAACTGACCATTACCAATGAAAATACGTTGGAGGAGATTGTGGGACTGCACGTTTCCAAACTCAATGGTGTGTCTGGATTGCTGTCTGCCGTAACGGTAATTTTCCTGATTTCGGCAACTATCATTGTTTTTACTCCTTTACGTAACTATTTGCCGGGATATATGAACAGTGAGGTACGTGCGCAGGTGGTGACCAATGCCTTGCGGGCCGATTCATTACAACAAGTGGTGACGAGGCAGAATATGTATATCATGAACATTCAGGATATATTTAGCGGGAAAGTAAAAGCTGATACAGTCCAATCTATCGACTCTCTGACCATTCTTCGTTCTGATTCTTTGATGGAACGTACCAGGCAGGAAGAAGAGTTTCGCAAGCAATATGAAGAATCGGAACGATATAATCTGACGGCTGTTGATGATAATAATGCCGCTTCCGGATTGATATTCTATCGTCCTACACGGGGCATGATGTCATCTAATTTTGACTTGGAGAACAGGCATTACGGTGTGGACATTGCCGCTAATCCAAATGAAAGTGTGTTGGCAACATTGGATGGGACAGTGATTTTGTCTACTTATACGGCAGAAACCGGTTATGTTATTCAGATACAGCATGGACAGGATTTTGTGTCGGTGTATAAACATTGTGGTTCGTTATTAAAGAAAGAAGGAGATCCGGTGAAAGGTGGTGAAGCTATTGCATTGGTAGGAAATACCGGTGAAAAAACTACCGGACCGCATCTGCATTTCGAATTATGGCATAAGGGACGTGCGATTGATCCCTCAAAATACATTGTATTTTAATAACATTATGAAAAAACAAATAGCGATATTAGGTTCTACCGGCTCTATCGGTACACAAGCTTTACAGGTAATAGAGGAACATCCAGATTTATATGAGGTCTATGCGTTGACAGCCAATAACAGGGTCGATTTATTGGTAGAACAAGCCCGTAAGTTCATGCCCGAGGCGGTAGGGGTTGGC
>ERZ780039.1050-NODE-1050-length-1626-cov-2.67282_pt1 | contig 1626 bp, 2 predicted proteins | sample MGYA00511853_ERZ780039 | MGnify/ENA primary metagenome ERZ780039 (study PRJEB29588, sample SAMEA2152768) | human gut metagenome | biome: human gut; feature: human-associated habitat; material: faeces | place: Denmark | collected 2008/2010 ...
TAAGGATTACACCATAATACGGAACGTTTGCCATTATGCGTACACCTCCTCGATTTTAGCAACAACAGCTTTTGTTGTGATTACTGTGTTGTATTTTAAGATATCGTACACATTGATTGTATTAGTCTTTGCAGTCTTAACATCAGCGATGTTTCTTGCTGAAAGCTCTGCGTTCTTGTTGTCATCCTCTAATACTACTAATGCTTTAGATACATCTAAATTCTTAAGAATGTTTGCAAAGTTCTTTGTCTTTGCTTCTTCAAAGTTGATCTCATCGATTACGATGAATTTGTTTTCTTCAACTCTTGATGTGAGTGCAGATTTCAGAGCTGCTCTCTTCTCTCTCTTATTCATTTTGAAAGAATAATCTCTCGGAACTGGTGCGAATACAACTCCGCCGCCTGTCCACTGTGGAGCTCTTGTAGATCCCTGTCTTGCATGACCGGTTCCCTTCTGTCTCCATGGTTTTCTTCCGCCACCGCGAACTTCAGAACGTGTCTTAGCCTTCTGTGTTCCCTGACGATTATTTGCAAGCTGCTGAAGCACAGCCATATGAACTAAATGCTCATTAATTTCTACGCCGAAAATGGAATCGTTTAATTCGATAGAATCAACTTCTTTACCTTCCATATTATAAACAGCTACTTTAGCCATCGTAAAGTTCCTCCTTTCTTACTTTGCACTATTTACCAGACTTTGTGGTCTCTTTTACTGTGATGAGAGCTTTCTTTGCTCCTGGGACAGCACCCTTGATCAGCAGTAAGTTGTTCTCTGCGTCAACTCTTACAACTTCAAGATTCTGAGTTGTAACTTTTACGCTACCCATGTGTCCAGGCATTCCTTTTCCCTTGAATACACGGCTCGGAGAAGAACATGCACCGTTAGAACCCTGATGACGATGGAACTTAGAACCATGAGCCATCGGTCCTCTGTGCTGACCTAATCTCTTAATAGCACCCTGGAAACCTTTACCTTTTGAAATAGCAGTAACATCAACCTTGTCACCTTCTGCGAAGATGTCAGCTTTGATTTCATCTGCTAACTTATACTCGTCTGCGTTCTCAAACTTGAACTCGCGAACGAATCTCTTACCAGATACACCAGCTTTAGCGAAGTGACCCATCTGAGCCTTGTTTACGCCATGTCTGTTGCGAATTTCTTTCTTTCCGTTGGCATCTTTGTTAACAGTCTTTTCTTTCTTGTCAACAAATCCAACCTGAACTGCACTGTATCCATCGTTGTCTACTGTCTTAATCTGAGTAACAACACAAGGACCAGCCTGTAATACAGTAACCGGCACTAATACGCCGTCTGTATTGAAGATCTGTGTCATTCCGACTTTTGTTGCTAAAATCGCTTTCTTCATTGTTTAACCTCCTGTTTTCTACAGCGGAACGCCTCTTGCCCACCTGCTGATCTGCAGTGGAGTAGCGGAACCGTTCATCCTAGAGCAGCCATATCTATATGAAATAACTAATCAGGACTTACGAAATAATTTGTCGAAACAGTTATTATTTCTGTTTCATTTTAATATCGATGTAAACACCTGCTGGCATCTCAAGACGTGATAAAGCATCAACAGTCTTCTGAGTTGGTGTAACGATATCAATCAGTCTCTTATGAGTT
>ERZ780039.1100-NODE-1100-length-1592-cov-1.87508_pt1 | contig 1592 bp, 2 predicted proteins | sample MGYA00511853_ERZ780039 | MGnify/ENA primary metagenome ERZ780039 (study PRJEB29588, sample SAMEA2152768) | human gut metagenome | biome: human gut; feature: human-associated habitat; material: faeces | place: Denmark | collected 2008/2010 ...
CTGCTATCGTGCAGCTTCAGCGTATAACCGCTGACATCATATTTATCCTTTAACAGCACAAGAGCCACCGAGCTGTCCACTCCGCCGCTCATCGCTATCGCTAATTTTTCCATATTTTTATCCTTTATCTTTAAGTCTTAAATGTACGATTGCACCGTAATGACGTATATCAAATTCGGGCGGTGCATTTGTTTTAAGGAGTTTTATATGCTCTTTTTCCCACGAATTTATCTCTTCTTCAGGCAATGATGCTCCTATGCCCCGGCAGGCTTTCACTCTGCCATTCCAGCTCTCTCGTGTGAAATGCACATCGAGAGGATATTCTTCGCTGTAGACATTGTCAAAATAAGCGTCATAGCACTGCGGTATATGTATCGGGTGTATTGTTTCGCCCTTGCCGCTCCAGTCGGGATTATATTTCAGTACAAGTTCCTCGCTCATACCTGCAATCTTATCTTCAAACGGTAGCCACGCCATATAGAGAACAACAAGGCTTCCGCCGCTTTTAAGCATACGTCTGAACTCAGGAATAAGTTTTTCGTGGTCAAAGTACCAGAAACACTGGCAAGCGGTTATAACATCGAACGAATTGTCAGGAAACGACAATTCTTCTGAGGCTGAGACATAATACTTTATATCCGTACCCTGCGACAGCAGTTTCGCCTGTTCTATCTGTTCGGGGGATATATCCGTACCTGTCCACTTTGCACCGAAGCGTAGCATATTACGGGGAATTACACCCGTTCCCGTTCCTATATCAAGCACACTCTGTCCCGACACACAAAGTCCTCTGTCAGTTATTCTGCGATAAAACTCATCGGGATATATATCACGGTACTTAGCGTAATCATGCGACGTTCTGCCCCAGTCAAACACCTTGCCATTGTCAATGTTGCTGTCTTTTATATTCATAAAAAAATCCTTTACAAAGTACCGCCGCTGTGTTTTCACGGCGGCGGTGCTGATGCAATAATTTAATTTTCTTCACTGCCTGCAAGCTGTGAGGGATGCTTTTTGAAGAAGTCAACTCTCGGCTCAAGGAACTTAAGCTGATGCTCGCTTTCGCCCTTGCAGAAGTAGTCCATTCCTTCGAACACATGATCCCAACTCCAGAAGTCCTCGCCGAATCCGAGATACTCTCTGAGCATCTCCGTACCCTCGGGAGCGAGGGGGTGCAGAAGGAGTGCGGCTGGTTTTATTTAGTGGAAAACGTTGGTAAGAGGTTTTTTTCGAAGCTTGTTATCATCTGCCGTATCAGCCTCACGGCTGAGCTTTGACCATACCTTGCTCGACTTTCTTACAAGCGAATCAAGCACATAGGTCACCTGGTGGAACTCAAACTTATACATATAACGCTCATATTCAAGAATAGCCTTTTCGCACTCTGCGATAACGTCCGCATCGGGTGTGCCTACGGGCATCTTGCCGTCAAAATACTTCTGAGCGTAATAGAAGCAGGAACGTATAGCTCTGTTGAACACGTTTGAAAGCAGGAAACCTTCCTTTACAACAGGGTCGTTATCCTCAGGCTTTGCATCGGGGTTATAGGGCTTGGGCTGGAAGCTGACGCTCCTTGTGCCGCGCCCCCGTCC
>ERZ780039.1137-NODE-1137-length-1574-cov-1.87163_pt1 | contig 1574 bp, 1 predicted proteins | sample MGYA00511853_ERZ780039 | MGnify/ENA primary metagenome ERZ780039 (study PRJEB29588, sample SAMEA2152768) | human gut metagenome | biome: human gut; feature: human-associated habitat; material: faeces | place: Denmark | collected 2008/2010 ...
AAAACCGCTGCTCTTCCTAGAGGAGTTTCTTTTAGAGCATATCTTTTAGATGTTCCAAATTTTGTTTCATTATTAACGATACCAATAGCAAGTTTAGCTAATTCATTATATGTTTTAGAATCAAACCCAAATTCTTTTTGAATTTGATTTTTTATATTAGATAAAGCCTCTACAAATTTCGATTCTTCTCTACTTTGTTGTTTATCTGATTCAAATTTAACAGGAGAATAACTCTTATCAGTATATGTATTATAATCTCTTCAGTATTTATGTTCCGGATCATTAGAATAGTCACCATATGGCTTATCTGCAACATAGTTTAATTTTCCTTCTCTGAGAACAAATCTTGATCCAGGCTTTTCAGGAAGAGTATATATCATAGTTCCTTTATTTATAAATTTGCTTATATTTTGCAATCCTTCATGCGGGATTCTAACGCAGCCATTACTATCGTGGGTTTTAGATGTATCATCAAAATGCATAGAAGAGGCAATATCTTCAGCTTTTTTGCATCTCCTTTATATCTTCCGCGAGTATAACTCGGAGACCCATGATAAGTATTCACGCTTGTTATTGTAGTAATTCCAGCAGGTGTTGACATATTTCCGGCATCTCCTATAAGATCACCTGAACTAGTTGTTTTAGTTACTGTATTATAATCATCTCCAGATCGTCCTGTTGTTATATTTGTTTTAGTTAAAAGTTTAGAGTCAGGAGAATAAACACTAAGAATCCCATTTGCTTTATCTATGATTATATAATTACTAGAATGTGGTGCATTAAAAATTGATTCCAAATTGTTATAAGTTTCTTCCTGTGCGTAAACATCTTCTAAAGAACGCCTAGTAGAAATTGGTTTTCTGCCATTATTTCTAGTAGCACTAACAACGGAAGGTGAAATTTCATAACTAGAGACCAATTGTTTAGATACAGATTTATTTTGTATAGGAATCGATTTTATATCTGTTTTATCAACTGATTTAGAGCTATTATTTTCTTTAGGTCCAGATTCTGTTTGTTTTGATCAGCGTTCTTTTCAATCTTTGGATCGTCGTGTTCCATAAAATTTTCCTCTTCATTTAAACGTTTTTACTCCGGATTTAAATGCTTTGGAAAAGGCTTCATTAAAACTTAACGAATCGTAATTCGGTAGTTCATCGTCTACCCTTTTGTGTAATGGTAGATTTAGTAACTCTCGTGGTTTTTCTATTTTTGGTATTATATCTGACATATTATTCATTTTTTTCTATAAATTTAGTTCAACGCGAGACTGGATCTCACCCAGTTGAATACGATCATTTCGTATTATATAAAGGAGGCGCTTGTTCTCCAAACGTAGAAAAAGTATTTAATAATCTTTTCGCAAATGGTAGATACTTAAGTAAAGTTGGATTTTTAACAACACTTTTTATCACTTTTGGAGTAGAAGTTGATTTTGCAGTTCCTCACTTTTTGTCTATAAATTCGTCTCCAAAAAATTTTATTAAAGCTTTTTTATCATTGGTAGGCATTGCTATAAATTCATCTATCATTTTCTTGGTAGAATCTGTAATTTTTGGAATCTTTATTTTTGG
>ERZ780039.1581-NODE-1581-length-1375-cov-2.44167_pt1 | contig 1375 bp, 1 predicted proteins | sample MGYA00511853_ERZ780039 | MGnify/ENA primary metagenome ERZ780039 (study PRJEB29588, sample SAMEA2152768) | human gut metagenome | biome: human gut; feature: human-associated habitat; material: faeces | place: Denmark | collected 2008/2010 ...
ATGTGATGTTGAATGAATCGGATGTAGTGATAGCTTTGCCGGGAGGAGTGGGTACACTGGATGAGGTTTTTCATGTAATGGCGGCCGCTACGCTGGACTATCATCGTAAAAAAGTAATTTTTTATAATATAAATGGCTTTTGGAATGGCATTATCGACTTTTTGGCCGGATTGGAGAGGCAGCATTTTGCCCATCATCCGTTGAACAGTTATTTTGCTGTTGCCAATGACTTGAGAGAACTAACCGAACTACTTAAATAATATTCATGTAACCTATTATGATGACATCTATACACGAATTGTTGCAGAAAGAGGCTCAGGCTGTTTTGAATATTCCTATAACTGATGCTTATGAGAAAGCAGTGGAATTGATAGTTGAGCAAATACACCGTAAAAAAGGAAAGCTGGTGACTACCGGTATGGGTAAGGCCGGACAGATAGCTATGAATATAGCTACGACTTTTTGCTCTACAGGTATTCCGGCAGTGTTTTTACATCCCAGCGAAGCCCAACATGGGGATTTGGGGATTTTGCAGGAGAATGATTTGCTGCTTCTGATTTCTAATTCAGGAAAAACCCGTGAAATTGTGGAACTGACACAACTTGCACATAATTTGAACCCAAATTTGAAATATATTGTTATTACCGGAAATGCGGATAGTCCATTGGCCCGGGAGTCTGATATTTGTTTATGCACCGGGCATCCTGTTGAAGCGTGTGCTTTGGGTATGACCCCCACAACTTCAACTACGGTTATGACCGTGATAGGTGATATTTTGGTAGTGGAAACCATGAAAAGGACCGGTTTTACCATCGAAGAGTATAGCAAACGCCATCATGGAGGGTACTTAGGTGAGCGTTCACGCGAGTTAAGTAAGTAAAATAAAATAGAACCGGAACGCAAAGGACACAAATAATGCAAATAGAATTTTATTAAAGGATTTGTGTCCTTTGTGTTCCGGTTCTATGTATATAAATCGTAAATATAAAAATGAGAAAAGTAATAGGTATAGGTGAAACCATTCTGGATATTCTTTTTAAAGATAGCCAACCTACGGCAGCAGTTCCCGGTGGCTCGGTTTTCAATGGAATTATTTCATTGGGGCGTTTGGGAGTCAATGTAACTTTTATCAGTGAAACGGGAAATGACAAAGTGGGCGATATCATTCTGAAGTTTATGCGAGAGAATGGAGTAAGCACAGATCATGTGAACGTGTTTCCTGAAGGAAAGTCACCTGTGTCTTTAGCTTTTCTGAATGAACAGAATGATGCTGAATATCTTTTTTATAAAGATTATCCACGGTTGAGGCTGGATGTGACAATGCCTGAAATACATCGGGATGACATTGTGATGATCGGCTCTTTTTATGCTGTAA
>ERZ780039.1583-NODE-1583-length-1374-cov-3.93783_pt1 | contig 1374 bp, 1 predicted proteins | sample MGYA00511853_ERZ780039 | MGnify/ENA primary metagenome ERZ780039 (study PRJEB29588, sample SAMEA2152768) | human gut metagenome | biome: human gut; feature: human-associated habitat; material: faeces | place: Denmark | collected 2008/2010 ...
TATCTTCTTGTCTGTAAAAGATGCTGACTGTTTCTTTCTCTGCTCGTTTTCATAATATTTCCATCCATATATGGCACCAATTACTATGCCGGTCAGAATAACTACACATGCTGCCCTTTTTAAAATACGTTTCTTCATACTTTATTTTCCACCTTTTACCACATCATTATATGCCTTTTGCTTATCCGGATTATCATCTATTTCATCTGTTATTTTTTGATATGTTTTATCCGGTTCCGCAAATATCTCATTCTCCGATATATCAAGTTCCAGATCACTATTAACCTGATTAATAATATTCACTGTATCTTTCCCATGATTTGCCACAATCTCTATTTCTTCTGAATTTGCGGTATCATATTCTACAAAATTTACACTATAGCCAAAATCACTATACAATTTTGCCGATTTCACATCATCCAGTTGTTCCTTTACTATTTTCACATTTTCTTTTGTTTCTTCATAGTCCGTCGCAGTATCTATCACAAAAGATGTAACATCTCCTACTATCGGAATATATCCTATCGCTTTGCTCATTCCGGTTTTTCCGGCCTTTTTCGCATAAGATGCCAAACCTTCCGCTGCCTTGCCTATAGCTTCCCCTTTCGCCTCATCCAATACAAACTTGCCGCTTTCTTCTGCTACGGAATACCCGCCAAAGTATGTTGTCAGAATGGTTTCCGCATCTTCCTCAATTTTTATATCAGGAGAATCTGCATATATATCTGCCCGAAAGGCTCCAATCTCCCGGACTGCCTGTAACACAGTAATACGCTGGAGCATATCATTTCTCTCTTTCTCCAGCGAATTGTATGTCTTTGATATGCTGCCCTTTTTAAAATACGTTCCTTCATGCTCTATTTTTCACTTTCATCCTCGTTTGATACAGTATCCTCCGTGCTTTCTGACATGTCCTCTGTTTCTCCTGTTAATTTTTCATATGCCGGATATACATTTTTTTCTTCATTAATATACCATCTGCTGTCACTTATTAATCTCATGATTTTTACTGCTTTTTTGGGATTATCCATAATCCAGTCTGCCGTCATAAAATTTTCTTTTGAAAATCCATACTCTTTGAATAGATCTATTGCCTCCTGCTCCGTGCTATATAGTTCATTTGCTAATTCGTAACTTAATACAGTTGCAACTTTCTCGGTATCTTCTGTCGGTTCTATCGTATAATAACTATAATCCGGCCATTTGTCTTCATCCATCTCCCACGGAAAGTTTGGAGTACTTTGCACATGATAATAATCCACCATAATTCTCATTTCGTATGCCGTTATCTTCTTTTCCGTAAAATATGCTGACTGTTTCTTTCTCTGCTCATTTTCATAATATTTCCATCCATATATGGCACCAATTACTATG
>ERZ780039.1590-NODE-1590-length-1372-cov-1.2574_pt1 | contig 1372 bp, 4 predicted proteins | sample MGYA00511853_ERZ780039 | MGnify/ENA primary metagenome ERZ780039 (study PRJEB29588, sample SAMEA2152768) | human gut metagenome | biome: human gut; feature: human-associated habitat; material: faeces | place: Denmark | collected 2008/2010 ...
ACTATAATTTCATTCCATTTAATATCAGAATCTTCACCATCTGGCCCCATAGCAAAATTATCGCCATCTTTTATTTGGCAAGGAGTCATTCCAACAAATCCTAGAAATTTCTCAAAATTTTCTTTATTACTTTCCATCTTCTTTAGTTTTGATATGAAATTTATTTCTATTTTCTTCAGTATTGTCAAATATAAGTCTTCCACCTAATATATCCTGAAATTTTTCACAAAGATCTGAATCTTTTAAGTAATAGACACAATTTCCAAGATGTTTTGCACCACAAGATTCTATAAATTCTTTTAATTCTAAAGGAATTTCATTTGGAAATTTACCTTTTTTCCAAAGTTGCATTCCTTCTAAATCTGCTATATCAAATGGAACAAAATAATCTGGGTATTCTTCAATACAAAAAGTATCAATTAGTTTTATCATTATTTAACTTTTATATAATCCCATCTAAGATTTGACAATTGCCTACTAGTAGATCTAATTGCTTCAAAATTATCATTTTTAATATCATATTTAACTACCATAACCTTTCCTTCATAAGAATAAATCTCACAAAGTTCCATACAATTTTCTTGATCTACAGTTAAAATAATTCTACCTACTTTAGGATCAGGCATATGATTTGCCGTAAATCCTTGCCATTCATGTTTTGTTAAATCAATCATAATTATGATTCTAAATAATCCCAAACATAATTTACAAGATCTGTATCTAGTTGATCTGGTGACTCAGGACAAAAATAAGTATATCCAAATATGGTTAAACCTACATTCTAACGTGCATATGGACAATATTCCAAATATCCAACAGTAAATTCATCATCCTCAATATCATATGAATCCGGATCAATTCTACAAACTATAATTGCTTCTTTGCTATTATCTGTAGGAAATTCTTCAGTAAATTTTTTCCAATTAGTAGTTTTTCTAAAATCTTTCATAATTATTTGATTCAGTCGTATTTATAAAAATCAGTCATAAACTCTTCTAGTTCATCTTCTGTTGGATTTTGTATTACCACAACTTCCTTAGCATGTTGAATCATAGTATTAAACTCTTCTTGAGTATAATATCTATAAATTCCTTCTGCTACACAATCAACTCCACCATATTTAGAAAGTTCATCATAAAGTCCAGTATCAGAATCTGTTGAAACGTGATTATAATAATCTAATGCTGATTCGGAATCATCTAAATTCCAAGCATAGAAAACTGGGTAATTTTTACAATATTTAATTGCAAATTTCATAATTAAAATCCAATTTTTTTAGTTTCTTTCTTTTTCTTACTTCCAGAATAATTATAAAGCTCTGCAAGAGTCATATCACAAATTTCATCATCTGGAATACCAAGATTATTTTCCT
>ERZ780039.1866-NODE-1866-length-1292-cov-1.23605_pt1 | contig 1292 bp, 2 predicted proteins | sample MGYA00511853_ERZ780039 | MGnify/ENA primary metagenome ERZ780039 (study PRJEB29588, sample SAMEA2152768) | human gut metagenome | biome: human gut; feature: human-associated habitat; material: faeces | place: Denmark | collected 2008/2010 ...
TTATAAAAAAAAACCCCCCACAAAAAAACCACCCTTTTTTTCTGGAATATAAATCATAATTACTGGCCCGTGTCCAGGATCATCTGAATCAAAAGGCTTTTGATTTACAGTATAAGTAGCATCTTTAGACCACGAAATTGTAACATTTCCAAAATTAGCTCTAAATGATTCAAAACTACTTGGATATTTCTCTTTCAACAATTTGAAAATCAATTCTTTAATTTTTGTATAATCCATATTAGTCATTAATTATATTATACCACACATCATCAAAATTAGGACGGTTATCTTTATCATAACCAAATACCCAATCTTCAAGAATATCAGCAGCTTCTACTCCAAACTGGGAATCAAGAAACATTCTAATGATTTTATTATATTTATTATAAATAGATTCATCATCAGAATCCCAAATATTAATTCCAAACTCTTTATCAAGTCTATATACTTCTTTTTCAACAGATTCCCATTCTTTAAGAATGGCAAGTACTTCTTCTTTAGTTAGAGTTGAATTATGTTCATTATTATTTTTCTTCAAATCATCACAACTTGAATTTTCACATTCTGATTGTTCTTCTACTTCAGAACTTTCCTTCTTTTTAAGCTCTTCATCAAGTTTATCAAGTTCTTTATCGGTAATTCCCATTGCTCCAAACAACACTTGAGCAAGTGGATTATTTCTGACTTCATTAAGCATTTTTGAATCAATTTCCTTCATATTATTACAATTTTAAATATCTTTGTCCAATCTAACAGATTCCCATACGGGTTGGAGTGGAATTCCATCATCAGACAAATAAAAATAAGTACACGTTGCTTTTTTGCCAATTATATTATTTATATCAGCAAAAAGTGCTTCTTTATCTTCTTTACTTCCTACTGGTTTAGCTAGAAACTCTTTATTATCATCAGTTTTCATTTTAAAAACTAAATCTTCAACTCCACGAAGTCCAAGTTTATATCCTATTGTATTGAATTCCTGTGACTTACGTCTTTTGAGTTTAATCATCTGCCTAGCACCAGGTTCATATTTCTTTGTGGGATCTCTCAGCACAGCTCCTTCCCATCCTTCAGAAACATATTTATCATGCAACTTCCACATTAATTTTTCGTTATTTGGGATTTTTTCTTGTGGAAGTATTTGTATCATAATCTCATCATCTTTGAAATTACGATTTGGATCAAATCCCAAATTTAAATCTTCTTTAAACTTTTGAATTACTTTATATCTTTCTTCAAAAGTCTTGCCAGTATCAACTATATCATAAACATAATAATGCAAAAGATACGGT
>ERZ780039.1969-NODE-1969-length-1258-cov-2.08562_pt1 | contig 1258 bp, 1 predicted proteins | sample MGYA00511853_ERZ780039 | MGnify/ENA primary metagenome ERZ780039 (study PRJEB29588, sample SAMEA2152768) | human gut metagenome | biome: human gut; feature: human-associated habitat; material: faeces | place: Denmark | collected 2008/2010 ...
TCATTGAATAAATTAAAACGACTTCCATCATTCATTCAATCCACAATCAAACAATTCAATTTCAATCCTTCTGATACTGTTCTATTCCTTTCAACTGATTCAGATTATGCAGAGAAATGGATTCGAGAATCATTGAAAGATGAATACTTGATAGTGACATCAACACTCTTTGAGAGATCTCATACTCGAGGAATGGCAAAGAATGATGCTACTCAAGGAGCATTGTTTGATATGATTCTATTATCAGATTGTGATGGATTGATTACATGTTCAGGAAGTGGATTTGGTAGAGTTGCTTCTTCTTTGAGTAGTTCTATTCATCAACGAATCTATCGAGTCACTCATTCTCCTGCTATTCATTTCAATCTCACAACAAGATCATGTAATCAGTTTTAGTACTTTCCTTTTTGTTTACTAATATGAAGTTCACAAGGCTCCTGACCTCATCAAAGTCTTCAAATTCAAACAATTCTATTCTAAAGGCACATATGTTTCAGATGTAATCATCGATATCACAACTGGTTGTCAAACACTCAATGTCTACAGCTCAATCATCAAATCAGCACCTCAATCTGTATCTCATTCTGCTAACAATCTACTATGTTCTTTCTCTATCAAGGACCTAACAAAACCAAACACACAACACTTCACCAATGTATTCATACCAGTTCATCAGTATAACAACTTCGTTGATTTCATTCTCACATCTGTAGAAACCAATCAAAAGGTCAATTTCAATGCTATTCTCAATGTATACATCAACATATCCACTATTCAAACACATATCAAAACAGATACAATTGAAGATGCCATTCAACTCAATCTCATCAATACCACAAACATCACCATTCCTATTAACAATCCACATACTACAATCAATTTCAATAATGATATTCAACTCCCTAACAACAGTTATATCACTCGATTATCTCTTCTTGCAGATGCCAAAATACACAATATCACATCCACTCAGATTGTTGTTATTGATGGTGCTCAAATCATATTCAATCCAGGAACATGGGATATCAATCAATTGATGGATAAACTCAATACTGGAAATGCGATATTCAATCTAGTGATATCAGGAAAAGATACTTACAAAGTTCATATCACTGATTTCCAATCCATTGATTTCTCAAATGCTCATCAAATCAAGAACATTCTAGGAATCGAAGATGATCAAATGAGTGGTATTAACATTGTCAAACAATATCCAGTCAATGATACGAATAACAAGGTAGTAGTGAGTGATGGTGAT
>ERZ780039.2078-NODE-2078-length-1237-cov-1.58122_pt1 | contig 1237 bp, 1 predicted proteins | sample MGYA00511853_ERZ780039 | MGnify/ENA primary metagenome ERZ780039 (study PRJEB29588, sample SAMEA2152768) | human gut metagenome | biome: human gut; feature: human-associated habitat; material: faeces | place: Denmark | collected 2008/2010 ...
GTTTGACAAAATTCGATAAGGTAATTGCATTAACAGAGTCTGACAAGAAAATGTGGAATTTACCGAATATATTTGTAATACCTAATTTTAGCAATATACAACTACATGAAAGAAATGGTAGAAAAAGCAAAGTTGCTATATCAGCAGGTAGATTAGAATCTGTAAAAGGTTATAATCGATTGATTGCAGCTTGGGTGATAGTTGCACAAAAGTGTCCGGACTGGCAATTGGAAATTTGGGGTGAAGGAAGTCTGCGAGAAAGTCTTCAACGACAAATTGATGCTTTGCATCTTTCATCAGTTGTTCATCTGAAAGGTGTTTCACCTAGTATAGGTGAAGTATATTCTCATTCTTCTTTTTTTGTCATGTCATCTTTGTATGAAGGTTTCCCGTTGGTATTGGTGGAGGCGATGAATTGTGGCTTGCCTTGTGTTAGTTTTGACATTACTGGAGCAAATAGTATCATAGACAATGGTAAGAATGGCTTTTTAGTGCCGGATAATGATGTAAATGCCTTGGCGGAAGCTTGTATAAAATTGATAGAAAATAAAGTATTACTAGAAGATATGGGTAAGCAGGCTTATATGTCGGGAAAATGCTTTTCAAAACCAAAGGTAATGCAAAAATGGTTAGACCTGTTTAGGGAACTGATGAGAGAATAAACCGCATGATTGGAAAGAAATATAACTACATACAAATTAGTTTACTATTAATATGTTAGAAAAGAAAATTGCATTGTTGACTTCTGTTACATTTAATAATATTGGTAACGGATTTATAGATTTGGGTGCTGAAGCTGCTTTGATGAAAGCATTACCGCTTAATGCTGAATTATTTAAAGTTAGCTCAAATGCTAATTTTGCAGCTACAATGGGACAAATGTTCATGCTGAAAGAAAACCCAATAATAAATTGGTTATGGGTACATACCATGCAAAGGGCTGCTAAAAAGCTTCATGACCGTTCATACAAAACGGTAAAAACGCAAAATATCTTTAGTATGGCCAGTATGGTTAAATGTGTTTTTTTTTTTAGTTGCAGAATAAAATTGAGTTGCTTCCCTATCTCCCATCTTTACAGTGAAAAAGCCGTTTTTTATCCCTGCATTTTCCATATAGCCTCTTATTTCTTCATCTGAATAAGACAACTGAACATATACAGGGTCTTTTGTCATCATGTAATTCCAAAAGCTCGCATACCTTTCCAACACCGGATCATAAGGTTCACCACGCATAATC
>ERZ780039.2335-NODE-2335-length-1184-cov-2.97786_pt1 | contig 1184 bp, 2 predicted proteins | sample MGYA00511853_ERZ780039 | MGnify/ENA primary metagenome ERZ780039 (study PRJEB29588, sample SAMEA2152768) | human gut metagenome | biome: human gut; feature: human-associated habitat; material: faeces | place: Denmark | collected 2008/2010 ...
TTTCCCTTTTCTTATTAATATTCTCCAAGATATTCTACTACCTTGTTTTCGGCTTTGCAATCCACATCTTTGAACCAGAATATAATAATTGAATCTCTTCTATATCTCTTCATGAAGTCCCTGAACTTATTTCTAAATTCACTTTCACTCATGCCTCCCATATTAGCATCTGCACCACTCCCAGTTCCTGTTCCTCCCAACAGACTGGCACTTCTTCTTCCACCAAATAATGCCCAAGCACCAAGAGCAGTACCTATAATACCTAGAGTCAGACCTGCATTTGCTTTGCCATTGATGTCTCTCCTACCATAATTATATCCATAATTATCAGCAGGTACTTCCTTTACCTTCTCTACTTGCTTCTCAATTATCTCCATAGTAGCAATTTTGAAATTAATTATTGTTTATCATGTAAGCTTACTATGCAAGGATACTAGCTATTATCCAAGAAGCACAACAATACTAAAGCCCTGTATATATGATTAATATACAGGGCTTTAACTTAGTAACATATGTACAAAAAAAAGGAGGTAATAATTACCTCCTGCTATATTACTCCTTATTGTCTTTATGCTTATAAAATACTTGTGTTATCTTATCATATATGTAAGTCAGCAAGTATGCATCCACCTCATCATTATCTCTCTGAGGGGTGTATCCTATATACTGCCATTAATATTACTATATCATCTGCATATCTATAGTAATACCTGCACTTTAATTCCTCTTTACACCAGTGGTCAAAACCTGTCAGATACAAGTTTGCAAAGTATTGGGATAGGTAATTACCAATAGGAACTCCTTTACCATATATCCCATTAATTCCGTTCACTGAATCTATAATCTCATACAGAATCTCAAGCACCTTAGTGTCCTTTATCTTACGAGAAATTATGGATTTCAATATGTTATGGTCTATTGATGGATAAAACTTGGTAATATCCAAGTGAAACTATGATTTTCTTTTCTTTATCAAATCAGCTTATCAGTGTTAAGCACCTAAAGCTGACATGGGAAACAACAAAACCCGAACTAGAAGAAGAAAGGAAGCCAGCCAAGCCAGCAGTAGAACCATAATCAGCCCTGCCACCAACCAGTAGTGTATTCTGAGTATTATCGTAATCTGCCCAGTAACGGTCACACATATAAGTAGTTGCAGAACCGCCCACACTACACGGTCTTAT
>ERZ780039.2396-NODE-2396-length-1173-cov-2.45617_pt1 | contig 1173 bp, 3 predicted proteins | sample MGYA00511853_ERZ780039 | MGnify/ENA primary metagenome ERZ780039 (study PRJEB29588, sample SAMEA2152768) | human gut metagenome | biome: human gut; feature: human-associated habitat; material: faeces | place: Denmark | collected 2008/2010 ...
CCCCCCCACCCTTCCCTGCGTTATCTTTCGCCGCGGCTGTACCGCTGTCGCTCCACAGGTAGCCTTTTATCAAACCGACACAGTCATGCACGCGCTTGCCGATATCTTTCTTGCACGCCGCATATCTGGCGCTTGTATAAAAAGACGGATACTGCTTGCGCTTCGAGTCAAGCAGCGTCTGTGTGCCGACCTGCCCAAAGGTGCCGTACCAATACGGATTGCCGATGTTCGCTTTTGCGTATGCCACGAGCCCTGTATTAGTCTTTGCCATTTTCAGCACCCTCCTTTTTCTTAAGCTGCTTGTTGATTTCCGCAACCGCCGCTTCGATAAGCATGTCCATCTCGATATCAGATATTGATATGCCTTTCTCATTGAGCATTTCAACGATGTTTTCCTTGACCTTCGCAAGCTTTTCTTCGCCGTGTAAATCTTTATACAGCTGCTCCGCTGCGTTGACACAAGTTTTCACGACCGACTCTTTAGTCTTGTCGGCGGAAAGCTTCGAAAGAATCTGCTTTATCGCGATTCCGATGAAGCCGAGCACCGCCGTTAAAACGGTGTAGATCAATGTCATACCGTACTCCGACCAAAATTCTGCAAACATAAATGTGACCTCCTTATTTTTCGCTCATACGGCTCTCCAAGCCGTCTATCCGATGGTGTGCTTGTTTCGCGGACGATTCAACAGAACTCAGTCTTTCAACGACTTCCCTTATGCTGTCATCCTGCTTTTCTTGCTTTCGTTTGATGTCATCGACACCGCTTTTTATGTATCCCAGTTCCGTCAAAACAACACCGTCTTTCTTGCCCTCGTCGCGGTTGTCGCTCTTGCCGTTTCGCTTATAGGCTTGATACCCAAAGATAATGGCGCACACCGTCCCGCATGCACCTATTGCGGCTAAAAAAACTTCCCACACGCTCATCCCGTCACCTCCTCGAAGTAAATGCCCACAAGTTGCGACGGAAGATACTGTAAAATCGTACCTTGACCGTTGCTGTCGTCGCGTATGCACTTGTATGTTTTGCCGCCGTCGAGATAGTACTTGTCCTTGAAATACCGCATACCGGCAGCGGCAGTTATCGGATTCTCTATAGTGCCGTCCTCGCCGACCGTGATAGGCTCCCCGCGCGAGGCGGCGGTTTCCCGCAACCTCGCCTGGTTGTCTCACAGC
>ERZ780039.2704-NODE-2704-length-1116-cov-4.59472_pt1 | contig 1116 bp, 2 predicted proteins | sample MGYA00511853_ERZ780039 | MGnify/ENA primary metagenome ERZ780039 (study PRJEB29588, sample SAMEA2152768) | human gut metagenome | biome: human gut; feature: human-associated habitat; material: faeces | place: Denmark | collected 2008/2010 ...
CTCTTTGTTGGTTGGCGGTTCTGCCTCCTTACCCTGTAACGGTTGCGGCTCCCGGGCGTTCTGATTCCCTTTGGGTGCGCCGCCTTTCTTTGCGTTGGCAAAGTTTGTCCGCATTCTTGCTAAATTAGGTTTTATCCCGTCCCAAAACATCCCTACGGCATAATCTGTTATTTCGGGTTCTATCCCAAAAAATGCGTATTTGCAAATTATAGAATACATGTAGGCTCTTTATTCTGCGTCCGGGCATCTTTCTATTGCGTTAAAGAAAGATATGTAAAACGTAAATCGGTCGCGTTCTTCTAAATCTTCTTTCTCCATACCAATAGCGTAAATTACTCATTCTTTGTTTGCTTTTCCGCGTTGTTTCTTTTTGCCGATGGCGGTATGCAGGAATTTATGCCCCACCGCATTTTATCCGCTTCGTTAGCTTCAATCTCAACAATTATTTTTTGTTTCCCTTTCTGAACGGTAACAACCAATATAGACGGCGCGGCAGGGTCATCGCTTTTCATACTGAATGTTAACCCGGTATCGTTTAGGGTTTCAATCTCCCAAACGGGGGGCGTTATATTTTCGTTCTTCTTCATTGCCTTTTTCGTCTTGGTGTAAGTGATTGATATAAAAAGAAAAACCCACGCCGTTTATTAGCGTGGGTAACAAATGCTATACGGTTTGTTACCGTTAGGCGTTTGGCACGACAAATATAATGAGAGTTTTTGTAACTCCCATGTTTAGAGCGTGTTATTTGCTTTTCGGTGTATAATCGCTGTAAAATGTCGCCTCTAAAAAGTCAATAGAAACCAATTCGCCGATTAGGTCAGCCGTTGCCGTTATGTGCTGTTCTATCTCGGTAACTCTTTCCGTTTTCCCGTCATTCTTCCCGGCTGTCTTTCTGTAGTCGATGAAGTAATCCACCATTTCGCGCAATTCGTCCGCAAAACGCGCAAATTCGGAGTTTACCACTTGCCGGGCGTTGAATGTTTCCGGCGTTGTTTCTGCGGCTGTTGCCGCTGCTTCGTTGTTGTTTACTTTCTTCATTTTCGAGTTTTTTTGTTAAGGTGAAAAGCGGTTGCGCCTGTCCCGTTGCTTAACATCCAAACTCGCCGGAATGCGGCG
>ERZ780039.2911-NODE-2911-length-1081-cov-1.23684_pt1 | contig 1081 bp, 2 predicted proteins | sample MGYA00511853_ERZ780039 | MGnify/ENA primary metagenome ERZ780039 (study PRJEB29588, sample SAMEA2152768) | human gut metagenome | biome: human gut; feature: human-associated habitat; material: faeces | place: Denmark | collected 2008/2010 ...
TGTTGATGTGAACTTCATATAGATATGCTATTGGACGTAAAACTTATGTCTCTTGCTTATCTTATGAAATTCCTCAACATTATTATAAAAAACTTTCTAAGGAAAAAAGAGAGTTTACTGCACTTGATATACGAAAAGAAATTTTAAACCATTTGGCTTTTATGCCTTTTAGTTTATCAATTACTCGTTGGAATTCCGAAGATGAATATAATCCTTTGGAAACCATTTTTAATTTTATAGAAAAAGAAAATATTCAATCTTGGGAGGAATTTAGCAAATATAGAGATATTAGCTATAATTCTCATACAAATGAATATAAATATACTAAAGTAGAAGTTCCCATGCGAGAATATTGTAAATATGATCTTGATGATCTGATTTGCTGGGAAACTTGTGCTAGTTGTTTTGATGAATCTAGACATAAAATATATAAAGGAAAGGAATATTTTAAAACTTGGAGAGAAAAATTAATTCCAGCAGAAAAACCAGGATGGTATAAAAATGCATCATTTGGTTATGAAGCTATTTGGATTAATTTGGAATCTTTTTTGCAGAGAGGAAAACAAGCTTATTATATTTTAGATTCTGAAATGAATAATGAAAAGATTACTTAATGAAAAATTTCTATATAATGGAAATTCCTATTTTATAAAAGATGTAGTTGAAAATTTGTCTCCTTTTTTATGTGATTTTTGCCCATTTAATAAAGTTGTAGACTGTGTTTCCACCGAAATAATTGATTGTCATTGTCATTGTAAAATAGTAAAAAGTGATTAGATTTATAAATGAAAAATTTATAGTTAAAGGAAATAAATTTTGGATTAGCAGTACTGACGACGTTGATTGTTGTATATGCCCATTATATAGTTTGTGTATGAAGAATTGGGATAGTTTCTATGATGATTTTAAATGTTTTGGTAGGTGGAAAATAAAGCCCTTTTAACGAATTATTTATATAAAGATGATAAATTATTCATTTTTTTATATAAAAGTGTCTTAAAACGTCTAAAAATAGCTTTTAAATAAACACTCTGACTTCGTAGGAGTATAAATATGGTAACGAAGGATCGGTTGGAGAAAC
>ERZ780039.3353-NODE-3353-length-1015-cov-2.44271_pt1 | contig 1015 bp, 2 predicted proteins | sample MGYA00511853_ERZ780039 | MGnify/ENA primary metagenome ERZ780039 (study PRJEB29588, sample SAMEA2152768) | human gut metagenome | biome: human gut; feature: human-associated habitat; material: faeces | place: Denmark | collected 2008/2010 ...
TATTTATTATTTTTTTGGAGGGGTTTTTTTTTGTGCTTTTTGCCTTTCAAAAAAGAGTATCCATGTACAAGCAGAAGCGGTGAGTAATGCTGCTATTTGTCGAGTGGTATCAGATATATCTAGAGGCAGAGACGCTCCGAGCCACCAACCTGCCAAGGCTGCGGTAACAGTAAGTAAGGCCATAATGATGCTTACTCCTAAAATGAACATTATTCTTTTCATAAATGGTTTAAGTTTGATTCAATATTAAATATAAATGCTATTTCAAGTCTGTTTGTTCATGATTATATAAAAAATCGTGGTAAAGGGGATGTAAATTAAAAAAGGAGTATTCTCGGGAAGAGAATACTCCTTTTTTATGTAGGAATGATAAATCTTACTGATTAACTCTTTTTTCCTGAATTCTAGCTTTCTTGCCAGTAAGAGCACGTAAATAGTACAATTTAGCACGACGAACTTTACCAACTTTATTAACAGTGATACTGTCGATAGCCGGAGATTCGATAGGGAAAATACGTTCAACACCTACAGTTCCAGACATTTTACGAACGGTGAAACGTTTTTTGTCACCATGTCCAGCGATTTTGATAACAACACCACGGTACAACTGTACACGTTCCTTGCTACCTTCAACGATACGGTATGCCACTGTAATAGTATCACCAGCTTTGAATGAAGGATGCTGTTTGCCAGTAGCAAATGCTTCTTCAGCAATTTTAATTAAATCCATTTTTTTTGATTTTAAATTGTTTATCGTTACCAACGCAACATATCAAGTAACTCTTCTTTGACAGCGATTGCGCGAAAGCGGTGCAAAATTACTAGATTTTTGTCATACAGCCAAATTAAATTCAACTATTTTTCATCTGATATCGTTGGTTGCAACTTCTTTTTTAACTACATTTGGGCAATAAACAACTAATAAACATGAAACCAAACCGAATTATGTGTATCATTCCGGCAGGAATAGTAGCCGGGATTTTTATGTTTTCAAGCTGTCATTCAGGCTATTCTC